>ENA-OVIX01000009-OVIX01000009.1-human-gut-metagenome-genome-assembly--contig:-NODE-9-length-239406-cov-20.5481_pt1 | contig 239406 bp, 228 predicted proteins | sample MGYA00248638_ERZ507555 | MGnify/ENA primary metagenome ERZ507555 (study PRJEB26165, sample SAMN02676130) | human gut metagenome | isolation source: stool | host: Homo sapiens | place: USA | study: EMG...
AAAGAAAATACACATTTTACGACAGATATCAGAAGGTGAAATACGCTAATATTACTGCAGAGGAGCTGGAAGTTCTTAATATTTCTTATAATAAGGAACATTATATGTTTGATCAGCAGCATCAGAGAAATAATACGGTATTATTTTGTGGATTAGAATCAGAGAAGGGTTGTGCGACAGACTTTATCGCAGATAGCGGACGTGACATTGCATCGGATATCACAACAGAGATCTGACAGAGAAGGAAAAGAAAATCGTGAGCGATTATTTTATCATGGGAAAACAGGTTAAGGAAACAGCAGAGGAACTGGGCATCAGCACACGACAGGTGAGCAGAGACAAAAACAGTGCTTTGGAAAAAATGTTAAAGAGAATGAAAGCAGCTGGATATGAATCATATGCTGAGGCGGCAGGTGCATTTCTGCAGGAAAGCGATTATATTCCAACACAGATGGAAACACAGAATTCAATTATGAAAAAAAGAACTGGGGAAGTGAGATTGCCATCGGATAACAAGGCAAAAAACTAGATGGATTATTTCTAAATAATAAATATCACACATGGGCCTACATAATCGTAAGCTACAGAAGAGGTGTTGAGTGATGTAGAAGTTAAAAGTTTGCGAAAAGTTAATCCTATGGATTAACTATCAGGTGAGGATAATTAAAGTTGTGGGTACAATCGCATACTATAAAGGATAAAATCTATGAGTAAAAAAGTCTGCATAGAAATTAAGCAGTTGCTGAATAAAGTTATAAAACTTGTTTCTCATGGAAATACATCTCCTTTCTGTTGATAAGGCTGTTATAAAGTGTGAAACAAAATAAAAGTTTGCAAAAAATCAATCCTAGAAATTTAAATATCAGTTGTGTAAATAAAGTTGTGGAAACAACTGCATAATTATAAAGGATAATATCTGCGAGTAAAAAAGTCTGCATAAAAGTTAAGTAGTTGTTGAACAAAGTTGTGGAATTTGTTTCTCATAGAAGTTCATCTCCTTTCTGTTGACAAGGTCATTATAAAATGTGAAACGAAATATTACTTGCCAAATAAATATAAAAGATGGACAAAATTTGCAAACAAGAAGGAAGAGCTGATAAATATGACTGATCAGCTCTTCCCTTTTTATTTATACTTTATATGTTTTTGCGATACTCGGATGGAGATATACCTTTCGTTCTTTGAAAGATTCGGCTGAAATATAAAGGATTATCATAGCCTATTATCTGTGCAATCTCTTTAATGTTATATTGTTTATTTTGTAGTAGTGTTTCAGCATTATTAATTCTTTTTTGCAAAATAAACTGTTTTGGCGTAGTTCCGGTATACATTTTGAAATTGCGTATGAACCAGTTTGTGCTGACGTGGTTCTGTTTAGCATAGGCATCAACATTAATTGCTTCATTATAGTGTTCGCTAAAATAAACAATGGCTTTGTCTATTTCTTCTGCTATCTGGGATGTGTCTGTCATAATCGTTTGCTCAAAATGACGCTGTAATCTAATAAAAATCTGTCTTAAATACATTTCGAGCATTTCGGAATAACCAGATTTACACATCTGTAACTCTTTTATCATAACCGAAAAAAGATTTTTATATTCAGGATCAGAACCACAATAAAAGACACGCTTATCTTTGGTTATGCCATAGGAACGAAGTAGATTTGTGACACTGCTTCCAGTAAAGTGAACCCAATATACTTCTGTGTGATCCTTGGCATAATAGACATATTTTTGAGGTTCTTTGGGGCGATATAAAACCATATGACCAGCATGTACAATGGTATCAGTACCATCCTCATCAAAATAGAAATGAGCTTTCCCGGAAGCAACGTATAATAATTGAAAGTCAACTCTGCCACGGGGTCTCCATGTAGGAAGTTTTGGTTTGGTATATAACTTATAAGTTCCGCACATTGTTACAATAAGTGGATTTGATTTATCCTTTCTGTCTATATGCGAATCATTTAGATATGCATTGTTTGTGTACATTGCTACCTCCGTATATGAAAATAATTAGAAACTGTCTGAAAATTAAACAAAAATGATAGATTTAGTTTGATTTTAACACAAATTTAATGATAAGTCCATTTTTAATAATGGATAACAACGAAAAACAAAAAGTAAAAAGGTTATTTTGTGTATGTTTTGTTCCATTTATGATATTTATTCTGGCGTAAAATTTTTATATAATTTTTGTAAAATTATATAAAAGTTGTGGAAACTAAAGATAGTTGTTGAAAGGAGAAGTTTCACATGGAAAAAAAAAGATACCTTAAATGGTATAATAAGGTAGGTTATGGTTCAGGAGATCTGGCAGGAAATGTTGTGTATGCATTTCTATCATCATTCGTAATGCTGTATTTGACAAATACAGTAGGCTTAAATCCGGGTATTATCGGAACGTTGATCATGGTATCAAAGTTATTTGACGGAATCAGCGATATGTTCTTTGGAACTATGATTGACAAAACAAAAAGCAAACTTGGAAAAGCAAGACCTTGGATGCTTTATGCGTATATTGGTTGTGCGGTAACACTTGTAGCAAACTTTGCAATACCGGACAGTCTTGGAACAACAGCTCAGTACGCATGGTTCTTTATCGCATACACACTGTTAAATGCTGTATTCTTTACTGCAAATAATATTGCATATGCATCATTGGTTACATTTTGTACAAAAAACAGCAGAGAACGTGTAGAGATGGGATCATGGCGTTTTATCTTTGCATTTTCAACAAGCTTACTTATTCAGTCTGTTACAGTTCAGTTTGTAAGAGCAGCAGGCGGTGGAGCAGCTGCTTGGAGAACAGTTGCTGTAGTATATGCTATCATCGGATTGATTGTAAATACAATTTCCGTATTTTCAATCAAGGAGCTTCCGGAAGAAGAATTAAAAGCAGGTAAAGACCACACAGAAGAAAAATATAGTCTGGTAGAGGCAGCAAAACTTTTATTTTCCAATAAATATTATCTTATGATCTGTGCTACTTATATTTGTCAGCAGATTTATTCAGCTATGTTAAATATGGGAATTTATTACATGATTTACATACTGAAAAATGAAAATTTATATTCTGTATTTTCATGGGCAATCAATATTCCTGTCATCATCGCAATGTGCATTACACCTATGCTGGTAGAAAAGATGAAAGGTTTATATAGAATGAATCTTGCTGGTTATATTCTTGGAACAGCAGGTCGTCTTGGAGTTGTTTTTGCAGGTTATATGGGCAGTGTTCCACTTATGCTTGCGTTCACAGCGATAGCAGCACTTGGAATGGCACCATGGCAGGGTGATATGGGAGCCGTTGTTGCAAGCTGTTCAGAATATACATACCTTACAAAACATAAACACATTGACGGAACAATGTATTCTTGTACTTCCTTTGGTACAAAAATCGGAGGAGGAATCGGAGTTGCTCTTTGTGGATGGTTACTTGATGCAAGTGGATTTGTGAAAGAAGCAACAATCCAGCCAGAATCATGCCTGAACATGCTGCATGTTATGTATTTGTGGATTCCGATGGTATTGTCATTGATCATTACATTTATCATGTCAAGAATGAATGTAGAAGATGCTAATGAAAAGCTTAGAAAACAGTTGGAGGAGTGTTAAAATGGAATACAAGGGTATGAAAGAGGATGAACGTTTAATTTCAGTTATACCAAGCAAAAGACAGATCGCTTATCAGAATATGGAGTATTTCTGTTTCATCCATTTTACAGTAAATACTTTTACAGGAAGTGAGTGGGGATTAGGCGATGAACCGGAAGCTATCTTCAATCCTGAAGAGTTAGATGCTCGCCAGTGGGCAAAGACAGCTGCTGAAGGTGGAATGAAGGGATTAATACTGACTTGTAAACATCATGATGGCTTTTGCTTATGGCCAAGCAAATATACAGAACATAGTATTAAAAATTCACCTTATAAGAACGGAAAAGGTGATATCGTTCGTGAAACAGCAGAGGCATGTAAGGAATATGGTCTGAAGTTTGGAGTCTATCTCTCACCATGGGACAGAAACAATGAATCTTATGGAAAAGGCAAAGAATACGATGACTACTATGTGAATCAGCTTACAGAGCTTTTAACAAACTACGGTGACATATTTGTAATCTGGCTTGACGGAGCATGTGGCGAAGGCAGCAATGGAAAGAAACAGGTTTATGACTGGCAGAGATATTATGAAGTGATGCGTAAACTCCAGCCAAACGCTGTGATCTCAATTTCAGGTCCGGATATCCGCTGGTGTGGAAACGAAGCCGGACAAGTTCGTCCAAGTGAGTGGAGTGTCGTTGCCGCAGATATGACAGATCCGGCGATTACAGCACAGCTCAGCCAGCAGGAAGATAATGAAGAGTTCAGAAATCGTCCGTTAGATGAAACACAGGAAGATCTTGGAAGCCGTGAATGCTTGCGTAATGAAGAAAAATTAGCATATTATCCGGCAGAAACAGATGTTTCTATCCGTCCAGGTTGGTTCTATCATGAGGAAGAAGATGATCAAGTTCGTTCTTTCGAAAACCTGAAAGAGATTTATTTATCTTCAGTTGGTGGAAATACAACACTTCTGTTGAATCTTCCTCCAATGAAAAATGGAAAACTTCATCAGACAGATGTTAATAATGTAAAAATGCTTGGAGATTTTATAAGAAGCACGTTTAAAGATAATTTGGCAGATATCGCTGAAATTACAACAGTTCCGGAAAAGGATGCGGAAGGTAAAAATGCAGATCTCTTAAGAGTAGATGATTATGAGAATGTGTTCAGAAATAAAGCCGGGGACAGAGAATTGACAATTCATCTGCAGTGGACAGAGAAAAAGAAATTATCTTATCTGGTATTAAAAGAGGCAATTCCTTTCAGTCAGCGAGTGGAGAAGTTTTCTGTATGGTATGCGGCAGAAGATGGAAGAAAAGAAAAAATGGTGGATGCTACCACAATTGGTTATAAGAAGATCATCGATTTGCAGGGTGTAGAAACAGATGCAATTGAAATTCGTATTGAAGATTCAAGAGTTGCTCCTGTAATCTCATTTGTAGGTGTATACTAAAATAGAACAAGAAATTTTTAACGAACAAATCCCAAAAATCTTTTTTGGGGATTTGTTTGGAAAGGAAGGAAAAATATGAATGCTGATATGAAATGGTTGGATAATCCGGAAGTATTTAAGGTGAATCAATTAGCTCCGCATAGTGATCATTCCTACTATTCGGATTATTCGGACATGAAAAAAGAGAAAAACCCATTATTTCAGTCATTAAATGGGCAGTGGGAGTTTTCTTATAGTAAAAATGTAAAAAGCAGACCAGTTAATTTTTATGAGGAAACATTTGATGCATCAGGATTCGATAAAATTATGGTTCCGGGACATATTGAACTGGCTGGATATGATAAGATCCGCTACATTAACACCATGTATCCGTGGGAAGGAAAAGAGTACCACAGAGGAGCTTACAGCATGGAGGCGACCGGAGCAGAAAAAGGAATGTTTTCAGAAGCAGAGTACAATCCGGTAGGTTCCTACATCAAATACTTTGACCTGGATAAGAGCATGTGTGGGAAAAGAATCCATATTTGTTTTGAAGGTGTAGAAGAAGCGATGTATCTGTGGCTGAATGGTCAGTTTGTGGGCTATGCAGAAGATAGTTTTACGCCTTCTGAGTTTGACCTGACACCTTATATAAAAGAAAAGGGAAATGTGCTGGCAGTTCAGGTTCACAAGATGAGCACAGCAGCATTTTTAGAGGACCAAGACTTTTTCCGCTTTTTTGGAATCTTTAGAAATGTTACTTTGAAAGCGATACCGGATGTACATATGGATGATGTATGGTTTCAACCTGTGTTGAATCAGGATAATGTAAGTGGAAGCGTATCTGTCAGCATGAAAGTATCTGCACCGGATGCTCAGAGTATCACTGCTAATTTTATTTTAAAGGACAGGGAAGAAAATCTGTTAGTAGAAAAATCTGTACAGTTAAAGAAAGAAAATGACCAATTAGAAGGTACGATTTGTACTGATCTAGAAACTGTTAAACTGTGGGATAATCATGATCCTTATTTATATCATGCGTATGTAGAGCTTAAGGCGGAAGATGGAAGTCTAGTAGAAGTAATCCCTTACGATATTGGTTTCAGAAGAATTGAGATTATTGATAAGATTATTTATTTAAATGGAAAACGCTTGGTTATCACAGGAGTAAACCGTCATGAGTGGAATCCAGAAACAGGAAGATGCATTGGATTAGAAGATATGCGAGCAGATATCGCATGTATGCTCAGAAATAATATTAATTCGGTACGCACCTGTCATTATCCGGATCAGATACCGTGGTATTATATGTGCGACAATGCAGGAATTTACGTGATGGCAGAAACGAATCTGGAAAGTCATGGATCCTTCCAGAAATTAGGGGCAATCGAACCATCCTGCAATGTGCCGGGATCTTTTCCACAGTGGAAAGAGGCTGTACTTGATCGTGCAAGAAACAATTTTGAAACATTTAAAAACCATACATCCGTTTTATTCTGGTCTTTAGGAAATGAATCTTATGCGGGTGATGACATTGAAGCAATGAACGTTTATTTTGCTGAAAAGGAAGATGGAAGATTAGTTCATTATGAAAGTTCTTATTACAATAGGGCATATGAGGATACGATTTCTGACATGGAAACAAGAATGTATGCAAAGCCGGAGGATGTAGAGGAGTATTTGAATAACAATCCGAAGAAACCTTATATATTATGTGAGTTTATGCATGACATGGGTAATTCCATGGGAGGTCTGGGATCTTATATGAAGCTGATTGATAAATATGATATGTATCAGGGTGGATTTATATGGGATTTTATCGATCAGGCAATTCTTGTAAAAGATCCGGTGACAGGAAAAGAAGTTTTACGCTATGGCGGAGACTTTGACGATAAACCTTCAGACTATGAATTCTCAGCAAATGGAATCGTATTTGCTGACAGAAAAGAGAAACCGGCAATGCAGGAAGTGAGGTATTACTATGGCTTATACAGATAAATTAAGAGTGGTCTATGGTGACTATACACTTGGTGTACATGGTGAAGGATTTGATTATATTTTTTCTTATGCACAAGGCGGACTGGAATCTATCGTTAAAAACGGATATGAGTGGCTGTACCGTTGCCCAAAACCTACTTTCTGGAGAGCGCTGACAGATAACGACAGAGGAAGCAAGTTCCATATCAAAAGCGGAAGCTGGCTTTCAGCAGATATGTTTATTGACTGTAAGGAAACACAGGTTATCATGGATGGAGAAGTGCAGAAACCATATGCACCGGACAATAACAGCTTCGGTGGGGATGTTTTTGCTGATGAGATCATTGTAAAATATACTTATGAGACAATATCCAATCCGTCAACAACGGTACTTGTGACATATACGGTTGATGTATCCGGAAAAATCCAGGTGGATGTACATTATAATGGAGTAAAAGGACTGCCTGAGATTCCAGTATTTGGAATGCGTTTTATCATGCCAACACTTGCAGATAAATATATCTATAAAGGATTATCAGGGGAGACATATCCGGATAGAAAAGCAGGTGCCCAAAAAGGTATTTATGAAGTGACGGATTTGAGCCTGACACCTTACCTTGTCCCACAGGAATGTGGAATGAGAATGGATACAGAGTGGCTTGAAATTAGCAGACATACAAGTCTTGACAATAGTAGAACAGATCAGTCACCACAGACACTTCGTATTGAGAAGAAAGACAAGGAATTTGCTTTTTCATGCCTTCCTTATACAGCATCTGAAATTGAAAATGCTCTGCATCATGAGGAATTACCACCAGCAAGAAGAACAGTTTTATGCGTATACGGAGCAGTCAGAGGAGTCGGAGGTATCGACAGCTGGCAAAGTGATGTGGAAGACGAATATCATATCAGTGCGGAAGAAGACATCAGATATTCATTTACCATTTGTTAGTTGCAATGAAGATATACAGGATGTATCGATAAATATTGAACTAGGGGAGTAAAAAATATAGAGCAGCTCAAGATTAGTGAATAGTTTTTAATATGATGTTTGTGTTTGCATAATTTGTTCTTACAACAACTATTTTCACATAGAAAGGATAAGGATGCTGTATCATACGATGCAGTGTCCTTTTTCTAAATGGGCAGATAAAAATGGGACAATATGACAAAATAAAAGCTAAGAAAAGGAGTTGGTTCTAAATGTTGTTAGTATATGAAAATAGAGACAAAGGAATATCGGTCGAGTGGAAAAGAGTAGTACACATGCCACCACATTTACATGAAGCCATAGAGATTGTATATGTGACAAATGGTAATATTGCACTTGGAGTGGGGTTAGAGCTATATGATATGAATGAAGGCGACTTCGCAATCGTGTTTCCAAATGTAATACATCATTATCAAGTCTTCGGAGAAAGAGAAAACAAAGTCGTTTTTTTACATATTGATCCGGCAGTACTATCTGGATATCTGAAAGAATTGCAAACATATAGTCCTGAGAATCCAGTGTTAAAGAAAAAAAATATGCATCCGGATGTGGTTCACGCAATCAATTTTTTGACAAAAAATCCAGAGTGTAATTCAATATTGGCGCAGGCTTATGCGCAAATAATTATTGCATATGTATTTACTGACATGCCGATGATTGATAAAAAGTCATTAGGAAGTGATGATCTTATTTATAATTCCGTGGAGTATATAGCAAAGAATTTTAGAAATGAAATAAGTCTGGAAAAAATGGCACTCGATTTGGGAGTTGGTAAATATGTATTGTCAAGAATGTTTGCCAAAACCTTTCATTGTAATTTTAATAAATATGTGAATGGAGTACGATTAAATTATGCAGTTGCTGCATTGGAAAATACACAGGATACTATAACTAATATATGTTTTGATTGTGGTTTTGAAAGTCAAAGAACCTTTAACCGAGTTTTCAAGGAAAGATATAGAATATCACCGAGTGACTATCGGAATACATTTGTTAAGGATATGTTATTGTAACTGAAAAATGTAAATAAAGAAAAAGAGCGATGATTTGACATCATTAAAAATGCACAAGATAATTGGATAGAAAAGCAGATTAAATGTAAAACGATAGAAAAAGCAGTTTATGCCGAGACCAGTAAAATGCAGAAAAGTCTGCTATTTCCCCAATGTTTTAGAATTTTTTCCGGCAGATGATACTGAGAAAAAAACACCCATTGTTCTGACGGTAGATGAGTACGAGACAATTCGTCTTTTGGACAAGAAAGGTTATTATAATGGTATTTACGAGCTTGCCAGGAAAAAAATAGCAGATGCGCTTATTGATGGACATCCGCTTAGAATCGAGGGCGGGGATTTCAGAATCTGCGACGGTCAGAGTAGCAGCTGCAGCTTTGGAGGATGTTACAAACAGGAGATTTACCAAAAATATGCAGTGGAAAAAGGAGAGGGTATAATGAGAATAGCAGTAACATATGAAAATGGACAGATTTTCCAGCACTTTGGGCACACAGAAACATTTAAGATTTATGATGTAGAGGAAGGAAAAGTAGTACGTTCAGAGGTAGTAGATACGAACGGAAGCGGACATGGCGCATTGGCGGGAGTGCTTAATGCATTAAATGCAGATGTTTTGATTTGTGGCGGAATCGGAGGCGGCGCACAGACGGCTTTAGCGGCAGCAGGCATTAAGCTTTTCGGAGGAGTTTTGGGAGATGCGGATAAGGCAGTGGAAGCATTTATTAATGAAACACTGGATTATAATCCGGATGTGAAGTGTTCTCACCATGAGCACAGCCACGGGGAAGGACATACATGTGGTGAGCAGGGATGCGGAAGTAACAGCTGTCATTAGGAAGAATCGCAAAAATAATAATACAAAACTTACTTGCCCCTGCTGTGCAGATACACTGCTCTCGTTACTGTTCACACCACCCACCTCAATAAAAAATCAAAAACATATATCCAATCCCTTGTAGATTCAATCTCGATATGCTATTCTGAACACAGAAATAACAACAGCAGAAGTCGATGAAGAATAAAAATACAAGAGGAATTGATGACATGAAAATTCAAGAAAAAATGAGAAAGCCAATGTTGGAGGCAAGATATCTGAATGTAGAGAATACAGACAGATATCGTCCCATCATTCGGCTTTTTTATTTGAAGTATGAAAAATTAAAATATTGGATGTATCAGGAGGACGTCTTTGAGGAGTTAAAAGAAGATCCTTATTTTCAGGAATATACGATGGAACAGTGTCAGCAGGACCTGGCGGCGCTTGTATCCTGGGGAAATCTGCTTACAATTCAGGATACCCGGAAAGTGACAACGATTGAGGAATTTAAAAACAAGAAGTTTCGCTATCAGCTTTCTGAGACAGCAGTTGAAGTCGAGCGAATGGTGATTCGGATTGAAAATCTGTTGATCGAAGGCTCTTCGCTGGAGCCTACTTTATTGGAGCGGCTTCGGATCAGCCTTGGAAGGCTGGGGGAGATGTCACAGGCAGAAGCGGAAAAGCGGTATGGATGGTGGAATGATCTGAACAGTGATTTTATTCGGTTGAATCAGAATTACCAGGACTATATGAGGGAATTAAACAGTGTAAAAGCAGAAGAGATGATGAAAACAAAAGAGTTTCTTGTGTTTAAAGACCGGCTGATCGAGTACCTTCGCTCGTTTGTAAAGAGCCTCCAGGTAAATGTGACTGCGATCGAGCAGCAGCTCCGAAGTGTTGACCGGGAGGTCGTGAATCAGATTTTGCAGAAAGTGACAGAGTATGAGCTCTCGATTCCGAGAATGGATACAGAGATTGATGAGCAGATGATTTATGACAAAATGAAGGGGCGTTGGGAAAGTATTTCCGAGTGGTTTTCAGGAAAAGACGGGATGGAATCGGAAGCGGGAAAAGTGTTTGATACAACAAACGAAATCATCCGGAAGATTACCAGATATGCCACACGAATCAGTGAGATGAGCAATCAGGGCTCAAATCGGCGGGAGGAATATAAAAAGCTGGCGGACATATTTGGAAAGTGCAGGGATATCAACGAGGCACATCGACTGTCAGCGGTCGTATTCGGGATCGAGAAGCCGCTCCATCTCAAAGGAGAATTGAGCAGAGAGACAGACAGCATTAACAGTGGTGTATATGAGGAAGAAGCATATGCCGTGACAGTCACTCCCAGAGTGCGCACCTACAAACAAAAAGCCAGAAGAAGCGGTATCGTCGACCGGTCAAAAGAGAAGGAAGAGATGCGGCTGCTGATGATCAGGAGGCTGGAAGAGGAGAGGAAACTGCTTGGGAGCTATATACACAACGGACGGCTTGAGTTTGCAAGTCTTCCGGTGATCGAACCGTCTGTACGGGATATGTTTCTTCTGTGGCTTTCAAAGGCTCTGGAAAGGAAGAATCACTGTGCAAAAACAGAAGACGGGCAGATGTATTATATTGAACAGGCAGATGTGAAAGAGTATTGTATGTTAAAATGTACAGATGGAACCTTTCAGATGCCTGCTTATACAATTGTGTTTGAAGATGGGGAATCAAAATGAGAACGTTGGAATTATTATTAAACCGCCGGTGGATCTTAAAATCCAGAGAGAGGGAGCTTTATTACCAGGTGAAAGAAGCACTTTCATCGGGAGAAGAGAAGAAATTCCTGATGGAGAAGCTCGGGTATCAGGTGATCGTGAATCCGTATATGATCAAGGTAGAAAAGATGCCTGCAGTTCCGGAAAACTGGATGGGCATTTTAGAATTTAAAGAGCCGATTGAGTATGTGTTTTTCTGTCTTGTGCTCATGTTTCTGGAGGATAAAGAGGCGGAAGAGCAATTTGTATTGTCAGAATTGACAGAATATGTACAGAGCCAGTATCAGGAGGAGCAGATCGACTGGACAGTTTACCGGTACAGACGTCATATGATCAAGGTTATGAAATACTGTGTAGTCATCGGCATTCTGAATGTGGATGATGGAAGTGAAGAAGGATTTGCGAAAGATGATACCAGTGAGGTATTATACGAAAATACAGGAGCATCCCGGTATTTTATGAAAAACTTCACGCAGGACATCATGGGTTACACATCTGCAAAGGAGTTTGAAAAAGAAGAGTGGATCGATGTGAATGAAGACAGAGGAATTGTGCGCAGGCAGAGAGTATACCGAAAGCTTCTGATGTCGATGGGAATGTATAAGGATGCGGAATCAGAGGAGGATTTTGCCTATCTGAGAAATTACAGAAATATGATACAGGGGGACCTGGCAGAATTATTTGACTGTGAACTGCATGTACACAGCAGCAGTGCATTTCTCGTGCTGGGAGAAGAGTGCAGACTGGGGAGGTGTTTTCCGGAAGGAAATACACTTTCTGACGTTGTTCTTTTGACAAATCAACTGATACAGAAAAGAGTAACAGAGGGAAGGATTACCGTTCCACTGGACGAACAGATTTGTATTCCAAAGGAAGTTTTTCGTGCAATTGTGGAAGAATGCAAGGAAAAATTCGGAGAAGGTTTTAATAAGACGTACCGGGAGATGACGTTTGCCGAGTTTTATCGGGAAGTGGAAAGATATATGGAAGAGCTGATGCTGATAGAAATTGGAGCAGATCATGTGAAAATCAGACCAACAGCAGGAAAAATCTATGGAAAATATCCGGAAGATTTTTTGAAAAACGGAGGAAGAGATGAATAGTAAATGGCAAATAAACAGAGTGGGATTGCTCGATTTTTGGTACTATGATGAGGAAGAATTTGATTTTCTGGATGGACGTATGCTGCTTCGAGGGGCAAATGGTTCCGGCAAATCGGTAACAATGCAGAGCTTTATTCCGCTTCTGCTGGACGGAAACATGCGTCCGGAGCGTTTGGATCCATTCGGTTCCCGCGCCAGAAAGATGGAAAACTATCTTCTGGAGGAAGGAGATGAGAGAGAAGAGCGCACAGGGTATCTTTACATGGAGTTAAAACGCCTGGAAAGCGAAGAATATCTGACACTTGGGATCGGACTTCGTGCGAGAAAGAATAAAAAGCTGGAATCCTGGTATTTCTGTGTGACGGACGGCAGGCGTGTGGGAAAAGATTTGTTTCTGTATAAAGATGTGGAAAATAAGATTACCTGCTCGAAAGGAGAACTGAAATACCGGATCGGTGAGGGCGGCAAAGTGATGGAAACACAGGGAGAGTATGCCCAGTGCGTCAACCGCCTCCTTTTTGGTTTTGAGACACAAGAGGAATACAAAGAGCTTCTGGAGCTTTTGATCCAGCTGCGTACACCGAAGCTTTCCAAAGACTTTAAGCCGACCGTGATTAATGAGATTTTAAGCAGTTCGCTTCAGACACTTTCGGAAGATGATCTGCGTCCGATGTCCGAGGCAATCGAAAACATGGACAATCTGAAAACAAATCTGGATACATTAAGCGAAAGCATTCACGCAGCGCGGCAGATTGAAAAGGTATACGATCAGTATAATCAGATTGTGCTTTATGACAAGGCGCTGCTGTTTTCAGATGCAGGGAAAGCATATGAGAACTGTATGAAAAATGGAAAACAGATTACGGAAGATCTGGCGATTCATATGGAAGAACTCAGGAAGGAAGAACAGCATTATGAAGCTCTGAAACAGGAAGAGGAAATTTTAAAAGAGGAAAAAACCTCTCTGGATAAAAGTGATGCGGCACAGTTAAAAGAGCAGGAGAGTAAGTTGAAAGCAGAGCTTCTGGAGAGAGTAAAGGAGCAGCAGACAAAAGAAAAACAGGAACAGGAAAAGAAAGAAAAACAGATCGATACAGAAGAAAAGATAAAAGCAGAAACAGAAAAAACAGAACGTATCTGGGAAGAGATTGAAAGTTGTCTGGAAGAGATGGAAACAGAACTGGAAGAAATTCCGTTTGATGAGTTTACATTTTTGAAGAATGATATCTTACAGGATCGGGAAAAAGAACAGAGTTTTTCTTCACATCACCAGCTTTTGAATGACTATACAAAGAAAGTAGAACAGGGAAAAGAGGTTCTTTTGGAAGAAAAGAACAGCCAGGAAAAATATGATCGCTGTCTTCTGGAGTTGGATGTCTGCAGGGAGGAAAGAAATCTTGCAGAAAAGGAAATGCAGCAATATGAGAACCTTCTGCATGAGACAAAGTCAGAATTGACAGAGCAGATGTATTTATGGGAAAAACAAAATCAGGAGCTTCACCTTCTTCCGGAGACCATGCAGGAAATCTCAAGGAAAATAGAAAGCTATGAAATGGGAAGCGATTATTCAGAAATCCGGGAACTGGCCAGGCCAAAGCTATATGAACTGGAACGACAGTTTTCTGAGAATAGAATGGTACTGGAGCGAAATCTGCAGGAAGAGCAGGAGAATCTGTATCAGGCAGAAACAGAGTTGGAAGAGTGGAAAAATCAAAAGGATCCTGAACCAGAACAGCCGGATTGTGTAAAGGCAAACCGAGAGCTGCTAAAGGAGAAAAAAATTCCGTATTTCCAGTTTTATAAGACCATAGAATTTGACCAGATATTAGAGGAAGAGCGCAGAAATCATCTGGAAGAAGCATTGCTAGAGATGGGCATACTGGATGCGCTGATTGTTCCTAAGGAGTATCGGGAACAGGTCTATGCTCTGGACAAAGGAGTATGCGATCGTTATCTGTTCAGCGATGTGGCACATGTCAGGGAAAGTCTGCAGGAAGTGCTGGAAGTGGAGAATGGGGAAAATGATATTTTGTTTTATCAGAATATTTCCAATATTCTTTCTGCGATTGGATTTGGTGATACACATGCAGAGCACGGAGATTCCTGGATTGATGCCAATGGGAATTACCGAATCGGCGTTCTGGAAGGAACGATCACCGGGGAATATCAGGCGCGCTTTATCGGGGTGCGTGCAAGGGAAAAGTACCGGAAGGAAAAGATAGAAGAATTGACCGGACTCTGCGAACAGCTCAGAGCCAGTGTTGAAGATTTAGAAAAACAATTGGCAGAAAACAGAGCGCGGACAGAAACATTGCAGGCAGAATGGAAGTCATTCCCGGGAGAGGAAGATTTAAAGACAGCGGCAAAAGAATTTTCTGATCGCGAATATAAGTTAGAACGAACGAATAAAAGACTCTGGGAGCATCAGGAACTGGCAGAAAAAGAAAGAAAAGCACTGGATGAGGTACGCATCCGGGTACGGGAGATCTGTGGAAAATGTTATCTTTCGCCAAGATTGGATTTGTTTACACAGGCTCTTTTGGCATTGCACAGATATAAAGAAATTCTTTCCCAGCTTCAGGTTGCGCATGGCAAGTATCAAAATAGTCTCCGGTATATCATGAGCCAGAGAGACTATCTGGAAGAACTGGAGCTTGATCTGGATGATATTAGTTACGAATTCAATCGGATCTGTCTGAAAGTCAGAGAAGTGGAAGGATTTCTTGCGTCCGTTCAAAAGCAGCTGGAGCTGACAGATTATGAAGAAATTAAAGAACGCCTGGATCATTGTGTAGAACGCCTTGGAAAACTTCCGGGAGAACGAGAGGCCTGTGTCAGGAATCAGGCGGCACTTCGAAAAGAGACGGAAGTACTGCAGGAAAAAGAAAGAGAAAATGAACTCAGACAAAAGGAACTGCTTGAGAAAAAGGAAAAATATCAGAATGTATTTGAACAGGAATATCAGCTTGGGTATGCAGAGCGAGTATTTGTTGTTACAGAGGATTTGGAAGATCAGGCGAAAAAGATCTGCAGCCGGTTTGCAGGAAGTTTTGGAAACAAGAAGCAGAGCGATCTGTTTGGAAGTCTTCAGGAAGCCTATCATCAGAACCGAGGATATCTGCTGGATTACCAGATCACACTGCAGTCCTTGTTTGAAGAGCTGGATGGAGAGGGCAGTTTTCTGGATGTAACGGTGAAGCGAATTGATATTTTGGCAAAATACCGTGGAATGCCGGTCAAATTTAAGGAACTGATTGAAAAAATGAATGAGGATGCCGAAGTATTAAAACGTCTTTTAAGTGATCGGGACAGAGAATTGTTTGAAGATATTCTGGCAAATACGATCAGTAAGAAAATTCGTGGAAAGATCCAGGCCAGCAAGCGCTGGGTGGAAAAAATGAATACACTGATGGAATCCATGCAGACATCAAGTGGATTAAAGCTGAGTCTCAGATGGAAAAATAAGAGGGCAGAAAAGGAAGAACAGCTGGATACAAGAGCATTGGTAGAATTATTGCAAAAAGACGTGGAAATTATGCGTGAGGAAGAGGTAGAAAGTCTTTCCAGACATTTCCGTTCCAAAATTGAAGAAGCGAGAAAAATTTCCGGGGATATGGGATCGGTTCAATCGTTCCATGCCACAATGCGGGAAGTTCTGGATTATCGAAAATGGTTTGAATTTCAGTTGGAATGCCAGAAAACGGGAGAGAAAAAGAAAGAATTGACAGACCGTGTATTCTTTACGTTTAGTGGCGGTGAGAAAGCAATGGCAATGTATGTCCCGCTTTTTTCGGCAGTGGTGGCAAAATATGCGGGGGCACGTCCGGATGCGCCGAAGCTGATTTCACTGGATGAAGCGTTTGCCGGTGTTGATGAGACCAATATCAGGGATATGTTCCGTCTGATGGTGGAGTTTGAATTCAACTTTATGATCAATTCTCAGATTTTATGGGGCGATTACGATACCGTTCCAGGGCTTGCAATTTATCAGCTGATCCGTCCGGAAAATGCAAAGTTCGTATCAGTGATCCGCTATATCTGGAATGGAAAAGTAAAGGTGATGCTTACAGGAGAGGAATCGTGAAAGCAGAAGAGAAACAGAAGTTAATGCAGGAGTGTTTACGGTATTTTCGTGAGCGCCCTGTGTATGAAAAAGTATTCCGAAAAATGAGAGGGAAGTATGAGAGCCTCGGACATATAGGCGGGAAAGTGGTATTGACCGGGTTAAGCCTTCAGGATAAGAGCCAATTGGGCGGATTTTTGCAGAAGGATTACACCGAGAATCAGTCTGTTACCATATCAGCGGAAGCTTTTGAAATCTGTCTGTCCAAAAGCAGGTTTTCTGATATTTCTCTGGAGGAATTGCTGGATGCTTATTTTGGGAAAAAGCTGACGGTGAAAAAAGAAGAGAGGCGAAAGAAACGGGAAGAAAGAGATGCCTTTTTTACGGAAGTACAAAGTGGGTATGAGGACACGACAGGAGCAAAATGGCTTCAGAATACATTGAAAGAGCATACGACAGGCTATGAAATTTTGCAGCAGCAATACAACAATAATCCGGAAATTCTGCGGGAAATTCTGAAATATGTGTTTGAGGCAGTAAAACAGCTTCCGCGAATGGAAGAAAAAGAACTTTTACCGGTATTTGCGGCAAAGCTGACAGGAGATCCTCATTATTTTGACGCAGGCACAGTGGCGGAAAGATTGCTTTTTATCATTCTTTCTGCCTGTTGGCAGGAAACGAAAGACAGAGAACTCTCAGAAGCGGAAAGAAAAAACCAGATTTTTTACAGGGCGGGTATTTTAAAAGATGATCTGTCAAATGATACGCTTGTCTATGGAATCCGAGCATGGAAACACAATGGAAATCTTCATAAAGGAATCGAAGGATTTTTTCGGGAAAGAGAACCGGCCCGCCTGACGCTTCGAACGATTGGGACGTTTGGAGGGGTGCATGCAGAAAGAGAAAAAATTTATCTTTTTGAAAATCCGGCAGTATTTTCTGTTTTTGTAAAAAAATACCCGGACTGTGCAGCAATCTGCGGAAATGGACAGCCAAGACTTGCAACACTTCTTCTGCTGGATTTTCTAAAGGAAAATCATAGTTTTTATTATCATGGTGATTTTGATCCGGAGGGGCTTCTGATTGCGCAAAGATTGAAAGAACGGTATGGAGAACGTCTCCGTCTCTGGAATTACCGGGCAGATTGGTATGAAAGATATCTGTCGGATGTAAATTTGAGCGAAGTGAGAATGAGGAAACTGGAGAAAGTATATCTCCCGGAATTGCTGGAAGTAAAAATGCAGATGCAGAAGAGAAAAAGAGCGGCGTATCAGGAGGCGATGCTGGATATGTTGGAACCCGAGAAAAAATGAGTGGATCACAAGGAGTGTGAAGTGAGATGAAATTACAGAAACAAAGTGAAATGCAGGACTTTTTTGACGCACTGGGAATTGATGAAAATATATTTGAGCAAATGGCAGAAACATTCACTTCGAATTTTATGATAGAGGGGAAAACGACAACGGATCTGAACGAGATGCTAAGCCGGGCGCCGGAATCTCTGCTGGATGTAATTCTGGAAACCTGGGAGGAGGAAGCTCCTAAATTGCGGGCAGAAAAAGAAAAGTATGTGCAGGAGTTGATTTTAACTTCGTTTCAGAATGAATTTATTTATCTGGATAAGTTTGACATGGAAACGATGCTGCGGACGATGAATGGTTATCCACTTTCTCAGATGCAGATGTTGGCTCTGGAAGAAAACTACTGCAAAAAAGGCTGGGTATTTATGTTCTGTGATGTGGATGGAGTGCAGTTTGTTGTTCCGGATGAGATCAGAGAGTTTACTATCAAAAATCTGGAGACGGATAAGGTGCAAAATATACTTGGTCTTATTGCCGCTGTCCGCCTTTCCATGCGAGCGTGTTTAAATTTGTTTGGGATTGTAGAAAGAGCAAAGGTGGAGGACATTGCACTAAACCAGATGCTTGAATATCCATCTTTATCAGAAGAAGAGAGAAAAGAGCTTGAGTGGCTTCCGGAGAAACTAAAGGAAACAGTCGATATACTGTGTGAACGTGCAGACGGTCCATTCTGGTGTGATAAACAGTGGATCATCAGTGAGCAGTTTGAAAATGAAAAAGAGTACCGGAAATTTTTACGACAGGTATCAGGTCAGGAATACTATATTCCGAATCAAAAAGAGATAAAATTATATGCAGAGAATCTGGTTGATGTAAAAAATCCATTTTATAAGAAAATTCTGGCAGATCTGACACATCTGATGAAAAACAAGACACGGGCAGACAATCTGATGTTGGAGTTGGAATATAAAGTAACAGAGGAAGATTTGAATGCTGCAGGAATTATGAATCTCTTGTTTGAGCGATATGTTGAATTCCCAAATCGTACAAGGGGAAATCATTTTGTGGAAAACTGCAGTGAATGGGTGTATTCAGTCCGGAAATGGAGTAATCGTGGATTTACAGACCGGGAACTTGGCAAAGAAAAGATTATTCCAAGTGAAATAGGTTTGCCTGAAATATCAAATCAGGTCACGAAGAAAAAAATAGGGCGAAATGACCCGTGCCCATGTGGAAGCGGGAAGAAGTATAAGCATTGCTGTGGGAAATAATTGATTGTGATGATATTCAGGGTAACATAAAAATAACTAAGATTTCATACTAAAGTATTCGGGGTAGAAAAGAGGTGTTTTGATGGCAAAAATGACTGTATATCATGGTGGTTATATGGCAGTTGAGCATCCACAAATTCGTATAGGAAGAAATACCAAAGATTTTGGTACAGGATTTTATTGTACTGTGATCAAAGAACAAGCACAACGTTGGGCAAGACGCTATGATGTGGGAATTGTATCAATTTATGAAGTGCGATTGAATATGGCTTTGAAAATAAAAGAATTTAAAGATATGACGGATGAATGGTTGGATTTTATTATTGAGTGTAGAAGTGGAAAGACTCATGGATATGATATTGTAATTGGGGCGATGGCAGATGATCAAATTTATAATTATATATCGGATTATATAGACGGAGTTATTACCAGAGAGCAGTTTTGGGTGCTTGCAAAATTTAAATATCCAACACATCAAATTAATTTTTGTACAGAAGAGTCATTAAAATGTCTTGAGTACAGAGGATTTGAGGAGGTTTCGTAATGAAGGATAACAGGGGCAGAGAATACTCAAAAGACAATGATCTATTCTTTACGTGTAGTTTAATTGACTACATTGCGCGTAAAACCCGGAATACAAGAGCGGATGTTGTGAATGCTTTGGGGAGAAAAAGACTTGAAAAAATTTATGATTTGGCTGATGTGTATCATAGTGACAATATAGAGCGAGTGAGTGATGATTTTATTAGAGAAGCCGATATTGAATCGGGAAATTTTGATAATGTGAAAGATTGTAGTTATTCGATTCCGTCTCATTGGGATATAGGAAAAGTATATAAAAGGTTGATAAAAGAAGTTGCGAAAAAGAGCGGGATTGAAACGATAGATGCTTTGATAGAGGTGTACAATTCATTTATCAGTCCTAAAATTGATGATTATAATAGCAGTATGTATTATGAAAATCCATCGTATTTATCGGAATGCTATTTTGAAAATAAGGTAATTTAATAAAATATGTTCCAAAGTGTATATCCATCCGGGCATTCCCCAACACAGGCTTTCGACGGGCGGACTTTGTCCGATAAGGGATATAAAAGAAGATATTAGCAATGGAAAGTTTCAGCAAAAAATCATAGCTGAATCGCTCATATCGTGGTAAACTAAACAGGAACCAGAAAATCAGGATCGGCATACCGGCCGATCGAATATTCTTATTGAAATTATAAGAAAAGAGGGGATACACATGATAAACGTGAAAGAATACAGCGGACACATTCGAAACTGGTCAGCGCTTTGTGAACGACTGGGGATCGATCATTCTTTATCCAGAGAGGACAGAGAAGAACAGATTCTCATCAAAGCGTATGAGACATGGGGAAATGAAATGGCAGACCATATGCATGGGATGTTTGCCTTTGCCTTGTGGGATGATGAGAAACAGGAATTATTCTGTCTGAGAGATCAGTTCGGAACAAAGCCATTTTATTATTATGAGACAGCAGATGGTGAATTATTATATGGGACAACCATCCGTCAGATCATGGAGCAGCCGGGATTTGTAAAAGAATTAAACGAAGAGATGTTGCAGTTATATTTAAGCCTTACCTATGTTGCAGGAGAGATGACATTTTTTAAAGGTGTCAAAAAGCTTCTTCCGGGACGGTATCTGATCTGGAAAGACGGAAAACTTGCGATCACCCGTTACTGGAAGCCGGAATTCCACCCGGATGAGACTAAAACATTAGAAGACTGGGCTGATGAAATTCACAACACACTGACAGAGATTATGCCGGAAGTGAAAGAAGAGAGTGAGTATGCAGAATCGTTCTTGTCAGGCGGGGTAGATTCTTCGTATGTTCTGGCAATGTCAGATGTGCAGAAAACAGATTCCTGCGGATATGAAGAAGAGCGATTTGACGAATCCGGACTTGCAAGACAGACAGCAGAGCTTCTTGGAAGAGAGAGCCAGCGTTGTGTGATCACACCGGAGGAATATTTTGGTATTGTGCCGGATGTAATGTACAACATGGAACAGCCGCTTGGAGATGCCTCGGCAATTGTATTCGCACTTGGATGCAGAGAGACTGCAAAGCATACAAAGATTTGCTATTCCGGAGAAGGTGCGGATGAATTCTTCGGTGGATACAATATGTATCGAAATGCAGAACGCTACGGCGAGAATCTGAAGAATTTCTATGTTGGAAATACCAATATTATGAAAGAGGATGAAAAACAGAAAATCCTGAAGCATTATGATCCGGATGTATTGCCGATCGAACTGGTAAGAAGTATTTATGAGGAAACAGAAGGATTGGATCCATTGAGCAAGATGTCCAATGTGGATATTCAGATCTGGCTGGAAGGAGATATTTATCTGAATGTGGATAAGATGAGCCGGGCAGCCGGACTGGAAGTGCGTATGCCGCTGACGGATACCAGAATTTTCAGCATTGCCTCCAGAATGCCTTCCCAATATAAAGTAAACGAAGAGCAGAATAAGGTGGCATTCCGTACAGCAGCCGCAAAGGTACTGCCGGAAGAAATTGCATTCCGTAAAAAACTGGGATTCATCGTGCCGATTCGGATCTGGATGGCAGATGAGCGTTACAATCAGGATGTGCGCGACAAGTTCCACAGCGACATGGCAGCAAAATTCTTCAATCTGGATGAGATCAATGCCATTTTTGAGGATTATATTGGCGGTAATTCAGATAACTGGAGAAAAGTGTGGACAATCTATACATTCCTTGTATGGTATGAGGAATACTTTGTGAAGAGATAAAAGAGAACCATGAAAGTGATGGGAATTTCCCACTATTTTCATGGTTCTTTTTCTTAGCCTTTCATCTCCGTATAAATTTCACGACCATACTGATCCAACAGATCGATCGTATGCTGCATATCTTCCTGTGTTGCTTCCGGATGGATCGCGCAGATTCGAAGTACGGTCTTTCCATTGAGAACAGTAGTAAAAATCGCTGCATAACCGCTTTCGAGAATCCGATGGGAGATCTTTTCATTCAAAATGTCCTGTTCTTCCTTTGTCAGATCTTTTGGGGCATAGCGGAAGTTGATCATTGCCATCTGTGCAGGGGAGACGATCTCCCAGTCTTTTTTTGAATTCAGAGCTTCTTCGGCCCAGACTGCCAGCTGGAATCCATGCTCAATGGCAGATCCGATCAGATCACTTCCGAGCACCTGCAGAGTCAGCCATAGTTTTAAGCCGCGGGCAGGGCGGGTCAGTTCCATTCCGATATCCCATGTATTGACATTGTCGATGTCATTTTCCAGATCTTTTAAATACTCTGGATTTACATGGAAGCTGTGGAACAGGTTACGGATATCTTTTACAAGAACCATAGCACATCCGTACGTCTGGAAGAGCCATTTGTGCGCATCCCAGCTGATACTGTCGGCAAGTTCGGTTCCATTTAACAAAGACTTGTATTTCGGGCTTAACAGTACAGAAGCACCGTAGGCACCGTCAATGTGAAACCACATATCATGTTTTTTACAAAGTGCGGAAATCTCTGTAAGTGGATCTATACTTCCGGTGTTCGTGGTTCCCGCGGTACCAATGACAACAAACGGGATATAGCCGGATTTTTTGTCTGCTTCAATGACTTCTTCCAGTTTTGCCGTATCCATCTGGAAATGGGAGTTTGTAGGAATTCTGCGAATCCGGCTGTCCGTGATTCCGATGATACGCAGTCCTTTTGCGACGGAGCTGTGTGTCTGATCCGAAATATAAGCTGTTCCCAGATGGAGATTGATATCTGTCAGCTTATTGTCCCGGGCGGCAGTCAGAGCGGTGATGTTTGCCATAGACCCTCCGCTTACAAAGACACCTCCCGGATTCCCGGTAAATCCGACCTGTTTTGCCAGCCATTTTAACACTTCCTGTTCAATACAGTTGACCATGGGGGCAAGTTTGCTTCCGCCGGCATGAATGTTGTAAGCAGATGTCATGATATCTCCCAGCCAGGAAACCGAAGAAGCCGGTCCCGGAACGAAACTGAAGAAACGTGGATGGTTTGCATCTCCGCGGTATCGGTATACTTCGTTCATCATTTCAGAAACAACTTCGTTTACCGGGCGTCCTTTTTCCGGGATTTTGATCTGTTTGAGCTTGTCCTCCTGATGTTCCTTTGCTTCAACAACAACAGGCTGATCGTGGATCTCGTGTTTTTCCGCACAAAAATCATGCACAAACGATTTGATGGCCTCTTCCAACTGGGTACTGTTTAAAATATATTCGGTTCCGATCATAAAGGTATTCCTCTTTTTCTTAATTACTTGACTCATTTCGTTTGATAGTCTACACTAAATTTACATATATGTAAAATTCATAGATTTCATATAATATATTAAAAATATTAATTAGGAGAGACGGATGGAAATCAGAAATATTTTGACGTTTCTAAAAGTGGCAGGCACCCAGAATTTTTCCAAAGCAGCAGAGCAGCTGGGGTACTCCCAGTCCGCAGTGACCATTCAGATACAGCAGTTGGAAAAAGAGCTGGGAACACAGCTGTTTGAGCGGATTGGAAAGCGTGTATATCTGACGGAAAAAGGGCAGGAGTTTATTGGCTATGCAAGTGAGATCATGCGGGTGACAAATGAAGCATTGACATTTGCCGGGGAAGAGCATACGACAAGAGGAACATTGAAGATCGGCGGCGTGGAATCTACCTGTACGGCACTGCTTCCGGAACTTTTGCTTCAATATCACAGACTGTATCCGGAAGTTGAAGTGATCATTAAGTCCGGAGCTACAGAAAATTTGATGGATCTGGCGAAAAGTGATGAGATTGATCTGATCTTCACGCTGGATAAGAAAATTTACAGTTCACAGTGGATGTGTGCGGCAGAAAGAGTAGAAGATACGATTTTTGTGACATCAGACAGGGTATTTGCACAAAAAAGTAATATTCATCTGATACAGCATCTTGCAAAAGCGGCATTTCTTCTCACGGAAACAGGAGCCGCCTATCGATATGAACTGGAGCAGATGCTGGCAGAAAAAGAGATTGAGATTGTACCGGTTTTGGAGATCGGCAATACAGAAACGATTATCAATCTGCTAAAGCGGGGGATGGGGATATCATTTTTGCCGGAATTTACTGTGAAAGAAGAAATAGAAAAAGGTGTCCTTTTCGAGATACGGACGGATTTGCCGGGAGTGAAGATGTACCATCAGCTTTTGTATCACAAGAACAAATGGATGACACCACAGATGAAAGCGTTTCTGGATCTTGTGCTTGCACAGCCCGGATTTCGTGAAAAAGCGGGCTGTGCAGGCACATAAAATTATTTTCCGGTTACATATTCATGCATGGATTTTGTGAGATAGTGGTTGACCGGCATTTTTTCCGTTGTAATATATCCGGCAGGAGCATCGATCAACATTGGAATGCGGTTGACCAGTGTGGCGCAGGTTAATTCCACTGTTGCCGGGCGATTTACGATCACCGTTGTATCCGGTTCACCGTGGAAGCTCCATTCATTTTTATCAAAATCCTCAGGACCATAGACATAACCGAGACATTGTGTTTCCAGTGTGATTCCTTCTTCTGTTTCTGTTGTAACGATGGCGGACATTCCGGTAGCATCCCCTGCTTTTACCGTCATATTCAGCGTACTGGAGTACAAATCTCCGTCGTGCGTGATCGGTACACATTTTTGTGTCTGTGAAGTAATGTGAAGACCGAGCTGGCTGCAGAGCCATCCGTTCTGATTCCACATATAAGATGGAACGACGATGCCCTCATCAATTGCCTGCAAGGTCTGGTGATAATCCAGATTATTATATGCTCCGATCTGGCGTTCGAAATCTTCGATATTTAATCCGGCACCATGGCCCTCTGCAAGAGCAATTCCATAGTCTTCCACATTATAGCTGCTGCTTCCGCAGATTTTTGTAATGCGATGCATAGATCCTGCCAGAGTTGTGATCAGAGAACCCCAGTACATATCCGGGTATCCACTTCCGCACAATGTACAGTTGTTGGCTTTGGCAAGTGCATCCAGTTCTTCTGTAATTTCTTTTGAAGAGTTCCACGGATAGAGTGCCTCTTCGCAGGTAGAAATCGCGTTGATTCCGTTTTGTGCACATACAGAAAATGCTTCTTTTAATTCGGCCATAGTGGAGCGGGTTGCGATAATGCATACATCTGGTTTTTCTTTGCTTAAAATTTCAGAAGCATCTTTAGCATCACTGATCGTTATGCCAAGTTTTTCCATTCCAAGATGAGTGCCGATATCCGTACCGATCATTGCAGGATTCATGTCAAAGGCAGCCACCAGTTCTCCGCCTTTTTCTAAAACATATCGCATCAGATAGTGACTCATTTTTCCGCATCCGTATTGTGCGATTCTTATTTTTCTGTCCATAAAATCATATCCTTTCTTTGAAACATTATGTTCCATAGTATAGCCAGGAACTCTTTATCTTATGTTGATTGTAAGTCCTGTTGCCGGAATAAAGTCAATGTAAAATTGTAGTCTGCTGACAGGCAGAAAAAGGCTATTTCAGATGAGAAAACTGTACAAAATGATTGAAAATAGAAGTGGAATCGGCTAAAGTAACATTATACTAAGAATAAGGTTTGGGAGGACACAGAATGCAGATTAAAAATGCAGTTTCCATGATTCCCTATGGTCTGTTATCAGGAATTGTCGATGGACAGGAAGTGCGCATCACACAGCTGGGAGAAAACGGATTTGTATTTCGGATGGCAAATCAGGCTGAGAAAATCCATGAAATCTGGCTGCAGTTTTTTTCGCAAAATGGAGGGTGCTATAAGAAGCTTCTGATTCCTGCAGACCGGATGAAAAAAATGGAGGAGAGCCGATTTTTTACAGAATATACGGTATTGACAGAAGACAAAGACTATCAAAAATATGTGCGTCAATTACTTGCTGATTATTGGAAGTATATTTCTTTGAAAATGACAGGGGAAGACGGGGAAGTCGCGGCAGCATACACGGATTACCCTGTTCATCTGGATGAAGACTATGCAGAATCTCTGGAAGAGCAGAAAGAGGAGTGGTTTCAGGAGGCAGCAGAGAAAGCAAAAGGGCAGAAGCTGTGTGAAAATGTAGAGCTGGCTCTGGAGTTGGATACTCCGCAGTTATATGAAGCGTGGCTAAGGGAACCGATGGAAACATTTGCAGAAAAATACTGGAAAAAATGGGGCTTGCAGGAACATCCGATTGCGAAGAAACCGGTGGAACGTGTTTATATAGGCAATACGTTTTGTCCTCATTTATTTCCAGAGAATGACATATTACATGCCATGTTGGAAAAGGCAAAAATTGAAGGAATTTCAGTGACACTGACATTTTCGTGGATCAAAGAGAGTCAGATAGATTCAATCAGAGAATTGCTGAAATTTCTGGAACAGAGAAAAGAATATATGCCGAATGAGATTGCAGTAAATGACTGGGGCACCGCACATCTGATCCGTAAATGGAAACAGGAAACACAAAACTGTGTGAAACTGAATCTGGGTATTCTTTTGAACCGGTACAAAAAGGACAATCGGTCCCGTTATCTGAAAGAGGAAACAAAGTGCTTTCAGGAGACCAATTTAAACAGTGAATTTTATCAGCAATATTTAAAAGAGAACCAGATTGAGCGGTATGAACTGGAAGCCTGCGGACATGAAATCGTGATTCCAAAAGGAAAACATAGCCTGCATCTACCGTTTTTTCAGACCAATACAGCACAGTTTTGTACACTGTATGCGAAGTGCGCATGTGGAGACCGTGGCAGACAGAAATCTGTAGAACAGTGCCCCGGATACTGCAGGGGATTGGTATTTTTATATCCCAGGCATCTGGAGATGTTTGGAAAGTATAACACACTGTTTGGATATGACAGAACGAGTCTGGAAGAGATGGAGTATCTGAATCAATCTGTCAGACAAGGCATTGACCGGATTGTGGTAAACCTATTGTGAGAAGTGAGGCGTGAAGATGAAGATTACAGCAGGGCTTGGAAGTGTGGATGATTATCCAATGTATGTGGAGGCAGGGGCAGATGAATGTTTCTGCGGGTATGTTCCATTTGCGTGGGCAGAAAAATATGGAGTGCTAAATCCATTAAACAGACGAGAAGTGCGCGCTTATAATGTGCAGATCGGTTCTTATGAAGAGTTGAAGATTCTTGGAAATATGAGGAAATACTATCAGGTGCCGGTAGCCATCACGTTCAACTCATTATCTTATACACCCGAGCAGTATCCTGTTGTGGGGGAGATCATTGGACAATGCCATCAGGCAGGATTTGATACGATCATTGTGGCAGATCCGGCGCTGCTTTTGTATATCCGCAGTCAGAAGATCCCCTGTCGGATCCATTTGAGCGGAGAATTTGGAGAGATCAACAGCCAGATGGCAGATTTTCTGGAAGAAATGGAAATCTGCAGGGTGATCTTTCACCGCAAAAATACAGTAGAAGATATGAAATCCTGTATTTCCAATCTAAAAAAGAATATCGAGTACGAGGCGTTTGTCCTAAATGAACTGTGCCATTTCAGTGGAGGATTCTGCAATTCGCTGCACTGTGATGAACTGGGGCATCTCTGTCGGGTTCCATATCGCGTGGGGAAGTTGAACAAAAAGTGTAAGGGCGTTCTGGAACTGTCAAATCAAAAAGCAGATGAAGTGGAAAACGAGGATTTGGATGTGGAAAACTATCGTACAGGAGCAGGTGGATGTGGATTGTGTGCGCTGTACGACCTACAAAAAGCGGGAATTACATATTTGAAGATTGTGGGCAGAGGAAATTATACAGAATTCATGCAGCAGGATATCATCCGGTTGAAAAAAGCGCTTATGATTTTGGAAACAGCGGAAACGAAAAGAGAATTCCGGGATCGTATGAAACAGGAATTGTTCCCAGATGGGTGCAGTCAAAACTGCTACTATTGACAACAGTTTTGACTGGTATTCCAGAATCGTTTGATCTCATCAGGAGTTAAAGTCTCGATGAATCGCTTTTTAATGGTGATCAGTTCTTCCAGATCGTAGAGAATTCGATAGAGAACTGCACGGTTTTCAAACTCGGTTCTTGTCACTGGAAGCGGTTCTTTTTGCATGGAAGTCTGCATTTCGGTCAGTTTCTGCATCAGTTCCTGTGTATTATTGGATTCATGAAATTTTATACTGACATCTTCGATAAAATGAGAGATGGCATGCGCCTGAATCGGAACATCATGTAAAAGTCGGATATTCTGACAGAGTTTTTCAACTACCAGCTTCTGGTTTTTTCGCATTTCTACATATTTCACAAAATACTGTTCATCTGACAGTAATGTATTTCCCTGATTTTCGTGCGCCTCTTTTTCCAGTTTCTTTAAAATCAAATCCAGATCGGACAGATCAAAAAAGGTGCAGGCAAGTTGTTTGTCCATCACAATATCACGGGCGATCCGGTGGAATGTATTCCGGAATATCTGTTCCAGCTCGGATTGTGCCCGTCGGATTTTTGCTGAATTTCCGGGCATGTAGAGATTCATCAGAATCCCACAGGAAGTTCCGGTCAGAAGCAAAAGCAGTTCGTTGACCAGGAGTGCGGGATGCACGGACTGGGCAGCATACAGGTGCAGTACCAAAACGGTGTTGGAAACCAGTGTATTTTGCAGAGAAAATAATTCACAGATACCGGCAAACAAAATCAGATAGACAAAAATGGATGGAATCTGGTATCCCATCAGATAAAATACAATTATAGCTACGGCCATGGACGGAAAGAAAGAAAAAATACGTCTGGCGACAAGAGAAAAGGTTTCCCTTCTTGTATTCTGCAGGCTTAAGATGGCAATAATACCGGCAGAAGTTGGTGTCTGCAGTTGGAATAGTACTGCAAGAAGACATCCGATGGACGCGGCTGCAGCAATTTTAAAAATACGCAGAAAATCAATTTGTTTTATATTCATATCGGTTCTCCCCAAGATCATAGTAAGGATATTCATTCTAGCATATACAGTTGCAAGAGTAAATAACCAGAACAAATGTTAACTTACAACAATAAAAGGTTGACAATAGAACATCTCTTTCGTATACTGGAACAAGAGTGTAAAGAAGGAGAACAAAACACATGGAGACAAAAGCAAAATTTCTCACAACGAAACAAATGACGCTGATCGCATTGATGACAGCGCTGACCTGCATTCTGGGGCCGTTAAGTATTCCACTGCCGTTTAGTCCGGTGCCGATCTCATTTACAAACCTGGTGTTGTATTTCTCGGTTTTTGTACTGGGGACAAAATTCAGCACCATCAGTTATATCGTATACCTGTTGATCGGTCTGGTCGGACTTCCGGTATTTTCCGGTTTCAGCGGCGGTCCGGCAAAAGTGGCAGGGCCTACGGGCGGATATCTGGTCGGATTTGTGTTTTTGACAGTGATTGCCGGATTTTTTGTGGAGCATTTTAAAGGAAAACTGTCATTTGCCGTTCTTGGAATGGTACTTGGAACAAGCGTATGTTATCTTTTCGGTACAATCTGGCTTTCTATGCAGTTGAATATCGGATTTGTGGCAGGACTTGGTGTCGGAGTATTTCCGTATATTCCGGGAGATCTGGTAAAAATTGCAATTGTCTGCATTATAGGGCCGAAAATCAGACGTGCTGTCGTAAGATAAAGGGATAGAATCCGCACTTTCGGACAGAATAAACAAGACATGATTTGTAATGGAAAGTGGGGAAATGATATGGAAGAACAGACAGGAAAGCTTTTAAAAGAATGCAGCAGTGGCTGCAAGATGGCGATCAACAGCCTGAATCAGGTGCGGGATTTTGTGAAGGATGAAAAGCTTCATCAGCTGCTGGATGAATACGACAAGAAACATAAAGCACTGGAGGAAGATATCAGCAGACTGCTGGAAAAACATGGAGAACAAGAAAAGGATCCGCATCCTGCCGCAGCTGCATTTTCCAGGATTACAACGGATGTGAAGCTGATGCTCCACGATGACAGCTCTCAGATTGCGAAGCTTCTGATGGATGGCTGTAATATGGGAATCCAGTCCATCGGAAAATTTCTCAATGAGTATGAAGAGGCGTCTTCTGAGAGCCGTTCGCTTGCAAAGAAGCTGCTCCATATGGACGAACAGCTGATGAAAGAATTGAAACCATTCTTATAAAAACAGGATAAACAGTTAAAAAACTGACAGCAAAAGTTAACTCTCCATCCATTGGAGAGTTTTCTTTTCTTTGATACAATAAAAGCAGCAAAAGATCAGAGAAAAGAGAGGTGCAGATGGATGGAATTGAAAATTGGAAAACGAATTCAAGATCTTAGAAAACAAAAAGGACTGACGCAGGAACAGGTGGCAGCAGCACTCAATATTTCAGCGGCAGCAGTGTCCAAGTGGGAGACGGATACGACATATCCGGATATTACAATCCTAAATCCACTGGCAAGGCTTTTGGGCGTGAGCGTGGATGTTCTGCTGGACTTTCAGGAGCAGATGACGGAAGAGGAATGTATGAAGCGGATGGAGAAAGCGGATACACTGTTTTCGACAAGAAACTGGGAAGAAGGACAGCAGTACTGTGAAGAGCTTCTGAAAGAATTTCCGACAGACTTATTTCTGAAATTTCGGGTAGCTTCGACTTATATGCAGTATGCAGGTGCAAGCTTACAGGAAGAAATTTTGAAGCAGCAGATGGAACGAAGCATTACGTTGTTTGAAGAGAGCACAGCCAGCGAAAATGTAGAAATTTCAGAGGCAGCCTGGTATGTTCTGTCCGGATTATACTGTATGAATGAGGAATACGAAAAAGGGCTGGAAGCCGTAGAAAAACTGCCGCAGCCGGATTTTGATGCAAGAAGCATGAAGTCCAGTATCCTGTATCAGATGGGAAAACTGGAAGAATCAGAAAAACTGACACAGCGTTGTTTGTATGAAGAAATCCGCAATGCAGGTTTGTCTCTGGTCAGTCTGGCGAAAATTGCCGGAGAAGAAAGTGAGTATGAAAAGGCGTTTCGATTTCTGGATGCCGCACAGGAGCTGGAGACCTTATTTGAAGAAAGCCGTCTCGGAGGAGTCAATGTTATGGTATCCCAGATGAAACTTGGAATTCTGGTGAAGCAGGGGAAAAAAGACCAGGCACTTTCAGAACTGAAGCATCTGGTCATGGGGTATCTGAATATTGTACAAGGAAGAAAGACAGAGACTCCAATTTACTTTGACAAACTGGAATGGAATGAAAGTACTTCACCGAAACGGGGATATCTACTGGAAAATCTTCTGTGGCTGTTGGAGACAGAGGACGTATATGCAGAATTAAGAGCGGAAGATGTGTATCGGGAAATGGTAGAAAAAATTCAAAAGGAACTGGAAAAAAGCAGATAAAATTCGCCCCGCAAAAGTGGAAGAGAGCTTTTGCGGGGCGACCTTGTTTCTTATTTAATCTCAGCTCTTGCAGCTGCATCCTTGTAGTATTTGAAATCTGTAAAGATTTCTTCTTTGTAAGGATTCTTTTTCTTCTTTCTTGCAGTTCTTATAATGTAAATAAATGCTACAATATTTACGATCAGTGCAAGGAGACTGACAATCGTCATCATGGTCGGATCTGCATTTGTGCTTCCGCCGGCAGTGATTCCGTTTAAAGTACCGTCAGCATACAGCTTCGGAAGTGTTGCCCATGGAAATACCTGTGTTCCATCGGAGAATGTCTCCTGGAACAGAGGGAATACCTGCGCGAACATGCACCAGATACAAAGCGTGTTGGCACGGTTCATGATCCAGCCGCCTTTGTTCCAGAGCAGTGCTGCGATTGTCGGTGCAAGCAGAAGTGCAACGCCGCAGAACCAGGAATGTGTCGGCAGACAGTTGTAGGTATAGGCGAAATTCCATACATCATAGACCAGGATGTAAACCCAGATCATATCCGGCCAGATCATGTCTTTTTTGTCTTTGGATGTGTAGACAGCCCACCATCCGGTCATACACAAAATATTGATGATTCCGGCAATTCCGTTAAATACGTTGTGCCATCCTCCGTACAGCCATACATCTTCAGAGGACAGCCACCAGGAATACCATCCGTTGATGGCAGATTCAAAATCACTTGCAACGGCGATCAGAATATTGATGGCAACGATGGCAAAGGGATAGGCTTTAAACCAGTGAGCTTTTCCGATTCCCCATTCGTATTTGATCATCATAAATCCGATACATCCGGCCAGTGCGGCATAGAGTTTGGCGTAATGGAACCAGCCGTTCATATATAGATATGTCTGGTTATTGAGTGCCCAGGAAGCTCCTGTTTTTGCCCCAACGGCAATTGCAATAAAATAAACAGTCAAAATAGCCGGGATGACAAAAAACATGAAAATACCGCCAGCTTTGGTTCGTCTGGCAACTTCATTTAACAGAATCAGTGCAGCGAGTACGCCAAGCATGGCGATCCACTGCGGCAGGGCATTTTCCCCATAAACGTGAAATAACATATTTTTTTCCTCTTTTCATTCCTTTTATTGTGCTTCGATTTCCTTGATATTACATTCATCTCCGCATACGAGATACGTGTTCGGGCTTTTACAATATGGGCACTGTCTGCCGAATTCCACTGTAGGATACGTCTGGCGGCAGTCCTCACAGTAGGTAGTGGCAGGAAGTATCTCAATTTTCAGTTCTGAATGTTCGATCAGCGGAAATTTTTTGCGGTAGTATTTCCAGCAGTCTGTCAGATAATCAGGGACGATTGTGCTCACTTCCCCGATTTCCAGAGTGACAGAGCCGATTTCGCTTAAATTGTTTTCCTTTGCAACATTTTGAAGCGTTTTTGTAATGTGAACAATAATTCCCAACTCATGCATAATGTGTTCCTTTATGATTTCTTTTTCAGTTTGATCTTAATGGCACGTTTAGCTGCATAAGGAAGGATTCCTTTCAGCTTGTCTTCTGCAGTACGCATCCGGCTTGCCTCAGGAAGATCCCGGCTTAAATGGATGGCATCAAACTCGCATTTTGTGGTACAGAGTCCGCAGCCGATGCATTTATTTTCATCCACGACAGAAGCTCCGCATCCGAGACAGCGACCTGCTTCGATCTTGACTTGTTCTTCTGTGAGAGAAGAACGCAGATCGCGGAAGGTTTCTTTTGCGATTCCGGATTTTTTACCCGGTATCTGTCTTTTTGCCGTGTCAAATTCTTCGATGTCAAGGTTGCTTTTATCAAGCTCGACAAACTGACGGAGATCACGGCCAAGTGTCAGCGAGTGGCCTTTATGTACAAAGCGGTGGATAGATACGCAGCCCTGTTTTCCGGCAGCAATCGCATCAATGGCGAATTTCGGCCCGGTAAAGACATCACCGCCGACAAAAATATCAGGTTCTGCAGTCTGGTAGGTCACAGGATCTGCCTGTGCGGTCTGGTTTGGACGAAGTTCCACTTTTGTGTCTTTGAGCAGATCGCCCCAGAGGATCGTCTGACCGATGGAGAGCAGTACGTGTTCACATTCCACGGTGATACAGTCATTCTCATCATAGACCGGAGCAAATCTGTGATTTTCATCAAATACAGAGACACATTTTTTCAATACAATACCGGTTACGGCTCCGTTTTCAGTGAGGATTTCTTTTGGTCCCCATCCGCACTGAATCTGGATATCTTCTTCTTTTGCCTCTTCTACTTCATCACGGGCTGCCGGCATTTCTGCCTCGGATTCCAGACAGTACATGGAGACAAGCTCACTTCCGGTACGAAGCGCGGTCCTTGCAACGTCGATGGCAACGTTTCCGCCGCCGATCACCACAGTACGGCCATTCAGATGAACAGAATCTTCATTCAGGTTTACACTGCGTAAAAATTCCACACCGGTTGTCACGCCTTTCGCATCTTCCCCCGGGATTCCGGTTTTTCGTCCGCCCTGTGCACCGATCGCAATATAAAACGCCTGATATCCCTGTGCACGGAGTTCAGGGATCGTGATATCTTTGCCGATTTCCACGTTGTAACGGAATTCAATTCCCATTTGTTTTAAAATGTCAATTTCTGCTTCAATTACTGATTTTTCCAGACGGAAGGATGGGATTCCATTCATCAGCATACCACCTGCACGGGATTCTTTTTCAAAAATCGTAACCGGGTATCCTTTTGTACGCAGATAGTAGGCGGCGGACATTCCGGCAGGACCGGCACCGATCACGGCAATTTTCTGAGTGAATTGTTTTCCTTCATGATTCTCGCAAAGCGGAACAAAGCGGGTATTTTCCTTTAACTCCTGTTCCGCGATAAACCGCTTGATCTCATCAATAGCAACAGCCTGATCAATGGTCGCTCGGGTACATGCATCCTCACAGCGGCGGTTACAGATTGCACCGCAGACTGCAGGGAACGGGTTTTCGGTCTTGATCAGTTTTAATGCGTCAAGATAGCGTCCCTCAGCCGCCATCTTAATATAGCCCTGTACGGGAAGATGAGCAGGACAGGCAGTCTTACAAGGAGATGTACCGGTGTCATAGCAGTTGATTTTGGCATGATCCCGGTAATCCGGATCCCATTTGTCCGGTCCCCATTTTTCCGTATCCGGAAGCAGGGATTTCGGATAGGAAATCTCGCCTTGTTTTGTACACAGCTTCTGCCCAAGTTTGGCAGCGCCTACTGGACAGACCTCCACACACTGACCACAGGCAACGCATTTGCCTGCTTCCACATGGGCACGGTAGGCAGAGCGGGACATATTCGGTGTGTTGAACAACTGAGATGTACGCAGTGCATTGCAGACACCAGGTGCACAGTTGCAGATGGCGAAGATCTTATCTTCCCCGTCAATATTGGTGATTTGATGTACAAATCCGTTTCTCTCGGCGCGCTCCAGAATTTCTAGAACTTCCTCCTGTGTGATGTAATGGCCTTTTCCTGTTTCTACCAGATAATCTGCCATATCACCGACACCGATGCACAGATCTCCTTCGATTTCGCCGCAGCCTTCGCCGCGCACGCGTTGCTGACGGCGGCAGGAACAGGCGCCGACTGCATATTTGTCCTGATATTTTTTCAGCCAGTGGGAGATATGCTCCACACTTGCGGATTCCTGCTTTGCAGGAATTGCCTTTTCTACAGGAATGACATGCATTCCGATTCCGGAGCCTCCCGGCGGTACCATTGGTGTGACCTTTTCCAGAGGCAGTCTGGACATATTTTCAAAGAAATCTGCCAGAATCGGGTGTTCTTCCACCTGCTTGTCATTCATCATCATAAATTCTGCGCAGCCGGGAACAAACATCGGCAGGACATACTGCTTATGATGGTCGGCGTTCTCCCAGTTATATTCGATCATGCCGATCACGGACATTTCATCCAGCAACTTTTGCACACGTTCTGGATCTTTGCCGGATTTTCGGGCAATCTGTTCCAGTGTCATTGGTTTTCTGACCTTCATGGAAAGGCAGACCTCTGCCATTTCATCAGTCAGAACTTCCGCGAGTCCCCAATACTCGGGATCCTCCACTGTGACTTTCACACCGACACGGTCAGTGATCATCTGTCCCAGCTTCAGGATCAGTTTACGTTCTTCTTTCATTCATTTACTCCTTTTTCATTTGATTCATTCCAGGAACTGGTTTCTTCTTTCAGCCAGTCGATCCATTCGTCCATGCCCTCCCCGGTGCGGGCAGAGATCGGGATGATCTTCATATCCGGATTCAGCTTCAGTACCCGCTTTTTACATTCTTCCAGATCAAAGTCAAAGTAAGGAAGAACATCGATCTTGTTGATCAGAAGGCACTGGCATACCTGAAACATCAGTGGATATTTCAGTGGTTTATCGTCTCCTTCCGGAACACTTAAGATCATGGCATTTTTCACAGCGCCTGTGTCAAATTCTGCAGGACAGACCAGGTTGCCCACATTTTCCAAAATGGCAAGATCTACATCACTGGTATCCAGCTCCAAAAGCCCTTGCCTTGTCATATCTGCATCCAGATGACACATTCCCCCTGTGTGCAGCTGAATGACTTTGGCTCCGGTTTCGCTGATCGTATCTGCATCTACAGCGCTGTCAATGTCAGCTTCCATGACTCCGATGCGAAAATCATGTTTCATAGCATCTATTGTTTTAGTCAGAGTGGTGGTCTTCCCTGCTCCGGGAGACGACATCAGATTTAAAAGAAATGTTTTGTCTTTTTTTAATTCTGTCCGCACTTTATCTGCTTCCAGGTCATTGTCAGCGAAGACACGCTGTTTGATTTCATAAACTTTGTACATAATCCTCTCCAGTCCTTTAAATATTAAAAAAGTATAAATAAAGTGTAAAGCAGAACTAAAAGAAAGTCAAACGGTTTTTGGACACAATGTATAAGAATTAACTTTCTAAGAAAGAAAAATAAGACAAATACAACATGATATAGATGAAGTGTTGAGTAAAATAAAAAGAGCCAAAGCTCACGCAATCATTGCGTTTACTTTGGCTCTGATTTTATGAAAATTAGAAATTAAACTTCCGGACCAGCAGAAACTAAAGCTTTTCCAGCTTCATTTCCTTCGTATTTTGCAAAGTTCTTAACAAATCTCTGTGCAAGATCTTTTGCTTTTGTCTCCCACTCAGCAGCATCTGCATAAGTGTCACGTGGGTCAAGAATGTTTGTATCTACACCTGGAAGCTCTGTTGGTACTTCGAAGTTGAAGAATGGGATCTTCTTAGTAGGTGCATTTACGATGTCTCCGTTTAAGATTGCATCGATGATACCGCGAGTATCTTTGATAGAGATACGTTTTCCTGTTCCGTTCCATCCTGTGTTCACCAGGTATGCTTTTGCTCCGTTTGCTTCCATTTTCTTAACAAGTTCTTCTGCATATTTTGTAGGATGCAGCTCTAAGAATGCCTGTCCGAAGCAAGCTGAGAATGTTGGTGTAGGCTCTGTGATTCCACGTTCTGTACCAGCAAGTTTTGCTGTGAATCCAGACAGGAAGTAGTATTCAGCCTGCTCTGGTGTCAGAACAGATACCGGAGGAAGTACTCCGAATGCATCTGCAGACAGGAAGATTACATTCTTAGCTGCCGGTGCAGAAGAAACCGGACGTACGATGTTCTCGATGTGGTTGATCGGGTAAGATACACGAGTATTTTCTGTAACACTCTTGTCATTAAAGTCGATCTTTCCTTCTGCATCCAGAGTTACGTTCTCAAGAAGAGCGTCACGTCTGATTGCATTGTAGATGTCCGGCTCAGATTCTTTGTCAAGGTTGATAACTTTTGCGTAGCATCCGCCTTCAAAGTTGAATACTCCGTTGTCATCCCATCCGTGCTCGTCATCACCGATCAGAAGACGTTTCGGATCTGTAGAGAGTGTTGTCTTACCTGTTCCTGAAAGTCCGAAGAAGAGTGCTGTGTTCTCTCCGTTCATGTCTGTGTTTGCAGAACAGTGCATAGAAGCGATACCTTTCAGCGGCAGGTAGTAGTTCATCATAGAGAACATACCTTTTTTCATCTCTCCGCCGTACCATGTGTTTACGATAACTTGCTCACGGCTTGTGATGTTGAACATAACAGCTGTCTCAGAGTTAAGTCCGAGCTCTTTGTAGTTTTCAACTTTTGCTTTAGAAGCGTTGTAAACAACGAAATCTGGTTCAAAGTCTTTTAATTCTTCTTCTGTAGGCTGGATGAACATGTTTGTAACAAAGTGTGCCTGCCAAGCAACCTCAACGATGAAACGGATTGCCATACGAGTGTCTTTGTTAGCTCCGCAGAATGCATCTACAACGAAAAGTCTCTTATTGGAGAGTTCTTTCAATGCGATGTCTTTTACTGTAGCCCATGCTTCTTCAGAAGCTGGGTGGTTGTCATTCTTATATTCATCAGAAGTCCACCATACAGTATCTTTAGAGTTCTCATCCATTACAATGAATTTGTCTTTAGGTGAACGTCCTGTATATACTCCAGTCATTACGTTTACTGCACCGAGTTCACTTTCCTGACCTTTTTCAAAACCTTCGAGTTCAGGTTTTGTTTCTTCTTCGAATAATACTTCGTAAGAAGGATTGTACACAATTTCTGTAGTTCCGGTAATGCCATACTTGCTTAAATCAATCTGTGCCATGTTACGTTAAACCTCTTTTCTTATATAGTAATAGAGTAATGCTCTGTTGATGCAGAGATTACAATATCCCTACCACAATTATACATATTTAATGGACAAAATCAATAAAAAAACAATAAAATATTGAATGACAGAGGGAAAAGTATTTCTCCAAAAAAGAAAATCAGGGTATTTAAAATAGGAAGAGTTTTCAGTGTATATAAATTTTCATATGTAAATTGAAAGAAGAAACACCTTGACTTCCCTATTGCCATATGATACAATTTTCTGGCGAATGGAAGTAGGTCTTTTTTTTATGCCTAAAATTAGATGGGGTCGCAGCCATCAAAGTAACATGTAAAAAGTAAATAAAAAGCGAGGTGGAAGTTGTGCGCACAAGAATCACATTGGAATGTACGGAATGCAAGAATCGTAACTACAACATGACTAAGGATAAGAAAACACATCCGGACCGTATGGAGACAAAGAAGTACTGCAAATTCTGTAAATCACACACACTGCACAAAGAAACGAAATAATCGTTGGAAGGAAGTGGATGTATGAGTGGAAAGACAGGAAAAGCAGAAAAAGCTCAGAAGTCAAGCTGGTTTAAAGGAATGAAGGCCGAATTTAAAAAGATTGTCTGGCCGGATAAGAACACACTTGCAAAGCAGACAGCTGCAGTTGTAATCGTTTCTGTATTGATGGGCGCATTGATCTCTGTGATCGATGTACTGATGAAATACGGGATTGACTTTCTGATAAAATAGCTGGTCAGAAGCGGAAAGGTGATTTTATGTCAGATGCAAAATGGTATGTAGTTCATACTTATTCCGGGTATGAAAACAAAGTAAAAGCAAACATTGATAAGACAATTGAGAACCGTCACCTGGAGGACCAGATTCTTGAAGTCAGAGTTCCGATGCAGGAAGTCGTGGAATTAAAGAATGGTGTTCAGAAAGCAAGTCAGAAGAAGATGTTTCCTGGGTATGTCCTGATCCATATGATCATGAATGATGATACCTGGTATGTCGTAAGAAATACCAGAGGTGTGACAGGATTTGTCGGACCTGGATCCAAGCCGGTTCCGCTGGAAGAAGAGGAAATGGCAAATCTGGGAATCAAACAGGAAGACATCGTAGTTGACTTCGAGGTTGGCGATACAGTGACCGTATTGAGCGGAGCATGGGAAGGTACTGTTGGTATGATCCAGGCGATCAACGAACAGAAACAGAGCCTGTCGATCAATGTAGAGCTGTTCGGCCGAGAGACTCCGGTTGAACTGAATTTCTCAGAAGTAAGAAAGATGGATTAAAAAACCGTGGGAGGGATACAAATCCCGCCAATACCACAAGGAGGTAATGAAAAATGGCAAAAAAAGTAGAAGGATATATTAAATTACAGATTCCAGCTGGTAAAGCAACTCCAGCACCACCGGTAGGTCCTGCACTTGGACAGCACGGTGTAAATATCGTTGAATTTACAAAACAGTTCAATGCCAGAACAGCAGACCAGGGTGACCTGATTATTCCTGTTGTTATCACAGTTTACAATGACAGAAGCTTTAGCTTCGTTACAAAGACTCCACCGGCAGCAGTTCTTATTAAGAAAGCATGTAACCTGAAATCAGGTTCCGGTGTGCCGAACAAAACAAAAGTTGCAACAATCACAAAAGCTCAGCTTCAGGAAATCGCTGAGATGAAAATGCCAGACTTAAATGCTGCAACAGTAGAAGCAGCTATGAGCATGGTGGCAGGAACATGCCGTTCTATGGGTGTAGTGGTTGAAGAGTAAGAGATAACTGCCAGATAAAAAAGCAGAGATTTAAGAAAGTCTGAACAATTCTTTTCGGTGTCTTCGAAAAGGAGGAAGAGACAATCTATGTTATATGTAAATTCACGAAAAAGTGGGAGGGGCACGTTCCCGCCAATACCACAAGGAGGTTATTTGAAATGAAACGAGGAAAGAAATATATCGAAGCTGCAAAACTGATCGAAAGAGGAAATCTTTACGAGAAAGCAGAAGCAGTTGCATTAGTGAAAAAATCAGCAGTAGCTAAATTTGACGAGACAATCGAAGCTCACATCAGAACAGGTTGTGACGGACGTCACGCTGACCAGCAGATCCGTGGAGCAGTAGTGCTTCCTCACGGAACTGGTAAAAAAGTTCGTATCCTTGTATTTGCAAAAGATGCAAAAGCAGAAGAAGCAAAAGCAGCTGGAGCAGATTACGTAGGAGCAGAGGATCTGATTCCAAAGATCCAGAACGAAGGATGGTTTGAATTCGATGTTGTTGTTGCTACACCTGACATGATGGGTGTTGTTGGACGTCTCGGACGTGTACTTGGACCAAAAGGTCTGATGCCAAACCCGAAAGCCGGAACAGTTACAATGGACGTAACAAAAGCAATCAACGATATCAAAGCTGGTAAGATTGAGTACAGATTGGACAAAACAAACATTATCCATGTGCCGATTGGAAAAGCTTCATTTACTGAAGAACAGTTAGCGGACAACTTCCAGACGCTTATCGATGCAATCAACAAAGCTAAACCGGCAGCAGTAAAAGGTCAGTACTTAAAGAGCGTAACACTGACATCTACAATGGGACCTGGTGTAAAAATCAACCCAATGAAACTGGTTTAAAAAACTGTTGACATTGACAATATAAAGTGCTATTATAATATAGCAATTGACTGCCGAAGACAGCAGGTGCCGTAAGGCATAAGGAGAAAACGCCTGCCGAGGAAGTATGCGAATTCAATTTCGGATTTGTAAACCTCTGTGTCTTTGGATACAGAGGTTTTTATTTTGGCAGTACACGCACAATAAAATAAGGAGGTGTACCGAACATGGCAAAAGTAGAATTAAAACAGCCAATCGTTGAGGCGATTTCAGAAGAACTGAAAGGAGCTCAGTCAGTTGTTCTCGTAGATTACCGCGGACTGACAGTTGCTCAGGATACAGAACTTCGTAAAAAGCTCAGAGAAGCAGGTGTTACTTACAGAGTATATAAGAACACTATGATGAAGAGAGCATTCGAAGGAACTGAATTCGAAGGTCTTGAAGGATGTCTGGAAGGGCCAAGCGCGATTGCAATTTCTAAAGAAGATGCAACAGCACCAGCAAGAATTCTTTGCGAGTTTGCAAAAGGAGCAGACAAGCTTGAATTAAAAGGTGGTGTAGTGGAAGGAACAGTTTATGATGTGGCAGCACTTTCAGAACTGGCTAAGATTCCATCCAGAGAAGTATTGCTTTCCAGATTACTTGGAAGTATGCAGTCACCAATTACAAACTTCGCTCGCGTTATCAAACAGATCGCAGAAAAAGATGGCGAAGCAGTTGCAGAGACAGCTGAAGCTCCTGCAGAGGAAGCAGCTGAGACAACAGCAGAGTAATTGGAATTACATTTTATACCCGGCAGGATATGCCTTTATGGGGTAGCCGTATGATGTACGGCAGAGTATAAAAATAATCAGAATATCAATGAATATGGAGGATATGAAAATGGCTAAATTGACAACAGCTGAAATGATCGAAGCGATCAAAGAGTTATCAGTATTAGAATTAAATGAATTAGTAAAAGCTTGTGAAGAAGAATTTGGTGTTTCTGCAGCAGCAGGTGTTGTAGTTGCAGCAGCAGCTGGAGACGGAGCTGGAGCAGCAGAAGAGAAAGATGAGTTCGACGTAGAATTAGTATCTGCTGGAGCATCTAAAGTTAAAGTTATCAAAGTTGTTCGTGAGATCACAGGACTTGGACTGAAAGAAGCAAAAGAAGTAGTTGACGGAGCTCCTAAGGTAGTAAAAGAAGGTGTTTCTAAAGCAGAAGCTGAAGAAATCAAAGCTAAATTAGAAGCAGAAGGTGCAGAAGTTAACCTGAAATAATTGCTGATAAAAGCCAGATGAGACCGCAGAAGATGAACGCTTCTGCGGTTTTTGCGTTAATACCATAGATGAGAAAACTTGTCAAGAGTTTTTTGAGAAAATAAACCAAAATATGTTGACAGAAAAAAGAGTTTTGTGATATAGTTAAAAATGCGCTATTATGGAAAGGTATGCCATGAAGTGAAGAGAAATATTGTCACAGGGCTCTTTTCCTATTTACTGGAACCTATTGGAGGGTACTTGCTGCCCGCAAAAAAATATATGAGGAGTGAAACGTCATATGGAGAAAAACAGAATTCGTCCCATCACAAGTGGAAAAAGTTCTCGCATGAGCTATTCCAGACAAAAAGAAGTATTAGAGATGCCGAATCTAATCGAAGTCCAGAAAGATTCTTATCAGTGGTTTCTGGATGAAGGATTAAAAGAGGTATTTGATGATATTTCTCCGATTTCTGACTATGCAGGTCATTTCAGTCTGGAATTTGTAGATTTTACACTTTGCGAGGATGACGTGAAGTACACGATTGAAGAGTGTAAAGAACGTGATGCAACTTATGCTGCACCTTTGAAAGTGAGAGTCAGACTCTACAACAGAGAGACTGATGAGATCAACGAACATGAGATTTTTATGGGGGATCTCCCATTGATGACAAAGACAGGTACATTTGTGATCAATGGTGCTGAACGAGTTATTGTAAGTCAGCTTGTTCGTTCACCGGGAATTTATTATGGAATCGCACATGACAAGCTTGGAAAAGAGCTGTATTCTTCTACAGTAATTCCAAACCGCGGTGCGTGGCTGGAATATGAGACAGACTCCAATGACGTTTTCTATGTACGTGTAGACAGAACAAGAAAGGTGCCGATCACAGTATTGATCCGTGCACTTGGTATCGGAACAAATGCAGAGATTATTGACCTGTTTGGTGAAGAACCGAAGATCCTTGCAAGTTTCGGAAAAGATACAGCAGAGAACTATCAGGAAGGTCTGCTTGAATTATATAAGAAGATCCGTCCGGGAGAGCCGCTTGCAGTGGACAGTGCAGAAAGTCTGATTACAAGCATGTTCTTTGATCCGAGACGTTACGATCTTGCAAAAGTCGGACGTTACAAATTCAACAAAAAACTGGCACTGAAAAACCGTATCAAAGGGCAGAAAGTGGCAGAGGATGTTGTGAATGAGCTGACAGGAGAGATTGTTGCAGAAAAAGGAACTCTGATCACAGCTGAGATTGCAGATGCGATCCAGAACAGTGGTGCTCCGTTTGTATGGGTAGAGGGAGAGGATGAGTCCCGCAATATCAAGATTCTGTCTAATATGATGGTAGATCTGCAGGCAGTTGTGGATATCGATCCGGAAGAAGTCGGAGTGACAGAGCAGGTATACTATCCTGTACTGGCAGGACTTCTGGAAGAATCTGCAGGAGATGTGGAAGAACTGAAATCTCTGATCAAGAGAGATATTCATGATCTGATTCCGAAACATATTACAAAAGAAGATATTTTAGCTTCTATTAACTATAACATCCATCTGGAATACAGAATGGGTAACGATGATGATATCGATCATCTGGGCAACAGACGTATCCGTGCGGTTGGAGAGCTTCTCCAGAATCAGTACAGAATCGGTCTGTCCAGACTGGAGAGAGTTGTTCGTGAAAGAATGACAACACAGGATCAGGACGGAGTTTCTCCACAGTCTCTGATCAATATCAAGCCGGTGACTGCAGCCGTGAAAGAATTCTTTGGTTCTTCTCAGCTGTCTCAGTTCATGGATCAGAACAACCCTCTTGGAGAGCTGACTCACAAGAGACGTCTGTCTGCACTTGGACCTGGTGGTCTTTCCAGAGACCGTGCAGGATTTGAGGTCCGTGACGTTCACTATTCTCACTATGGAAGAATGTGTCCGATCGAGACACCTGAAGGTCCGAACATCGGTCTGATCAACTCGCTTGCAACTTATGCGAGAATCAACGAATATGGATTCATTGAAGCTCCATATCGTAAGATTGACAAAACAGATCCGATGAACCCGATCGTTACAGAAGATGTTGTGTATATGACAGCAGATGAAGAGGACAACTATCATGTAGCACAGGCGAATACACCACTGGATGAGGAAGGACACTTCCTGCATAAGAATGTATCCGGTCGTTATCGTGAAGAGACACAGGAATATGAGAGAAGCAAATTTGATTATATGGACGTGTCTCCGCAGATGGTATTCTCTGTTGCGACAGCATTGATCCCATTCCTTGAGAATGACGATGCCAACCGTGCGCTGATGGGATCCAACATGCAGCGTCAGGCAGTGCCGCTTCTTACAACAGAAGCTCCGGCAGTTGGAACAGGTATGGAAGTAAAAGCAGCGGTAGACTCCGGTGTATGTATGGTTGCAGAGAGAGCTGGTGTGGTAGAGAGCTCTACATCTACAAGTATTACGATCAAACATGACGATGGAACAAAGAAAACATATAAACTGACAAAATTCTTAAGAAGTAACCAGAGCAACTGCTACAATCAGGTGCCGATCGTAGACAAGGGAGAACGTGTGGAAGCCGGACAGGTGATCGCAGACGGACCGTCTACATCCAATGGAGAGATGGCTCTTGGAAAGAACCCGCTGATCGGTTTCATGACATGGGAAGGTTACAACTACGAGGATGCTGTTCTGTTAAGCGAGCGTCTCGTTGCAGAAGACGTTTATACATCTGTTCATATCGAAGAATATGAAGCAGAAGCAAGAGATACAAAACTGGGACCTGAGGAGATTACAAGAGATATCCCTGGTGTCGGTGACGATGCACTCAAAGATCTGGATGAGAGAGGTATCATCCGTATCGGTGCAGAAGTACGTGCAGGAGATATTCTGGTCGGAAAGGTAACTCCGAAGGGAGAGACAGAGCTGACAGCAGAAGAGAGACTGCTTCGCGCGATCTTTGGCGAAAAAGCACGTGAAGTAAGAGATACTTCTCTGAAGGTACCGCACGGTGAATATGGTATTATCGTAGACGCAAAAGTATTTACAAGAGAGAACGGAGACGAACTTTCACCTGGAGTAAACCAGTCCGTACGCATCTATATCGCACAGAAGAGAAAAATTTCTGTTGGTGATAAGATGGCCGGACGTCATGGTAACAAGGGTGTTGTCTCCAGAGTGCTTCCGGTAGAAGATATGCCATATCTTCCAAATGGACGTCCTCTGGATATCGTGCTGAACCCACTGGGTGTGCCTTCTCGTATGAATATCGGGCAGGTGCTCGAGATCCACTTAAGTCTTGCAGCAAAAGCACTTGGCTTTAATGTTGCAACACCGGTATTCGGCGGAGCAAACGAGAATGACATCATGGATACGTTGGATCTGGCAAATGATTATGTAAATATGGAATGGGAAGACTTTGAAAAGAAACACGGAGAGGAATTACTTCCGGAAGTGCTTCAGTATCTGTCTGACAATCGTGAACACAGAGCGCTGTGGAAAGGAGTACCGCTTTCAAGAGACGGTAAAGTACGCCTGCGTGACGGACGTACCGGAGAATATTTTGACAGCCCGGTAACAATTGGACACATGCATTACTTAAAACTTCATCATCTGGTAGATGATAAGATCCATGCACGTTCAACAGGTCCTTACTCACTGGTAACACAGCAGCCGCTGGGTGGTAAAGCTCAGTTCGGTGGACAGCGTTTCGGAGAGATGGAGGTTTGGGCTTTAGAGGCCTACGGTGCATCTTATACACTGCAGGAGATCCTGACAGTCAAATCCGATGATGTTGTGGGACGTGTCAAGACATACGAAGCAATCATCAAAGGAGAGAACATTCCGGAACCAGGTATTCCTGAGTCCTTCAAGGTACTGCTCAAAGAGCTTCAGTCCCTTGCCCTGGATGTGCGTGTACTTCGTGATGACAACACAGAAGTGGAAATCATGGAGACTGTAGATTACGGCGAGACAGACCTGCGCTCGATCATCGAAGGAAAGAAATACCGCGATGAAAAAGAATCTTTCGGAGCACATGGATTCACAGAGCAGGAATTCGTCGGGGAAGAACTGGAGAACGTAGAACCACAGGAGGAAGAGGATTTCGCTCCTGATATGGAATTGGAATTTGATGAATTCATGGATGATGAAGAATAGGAGGAGCCGTTTATATGCCAGCAAGCAATAATGAACAACAATATCAGCCGTTAACTTTTGATGCGATCAAAATCGGACTGGCTTCACCGGAAAAGATCATGGAATGGTCAAGAGGCGAGGTTACAAAACCGGAGACCATTAACTATAGAACGTTAAAACCAGAAAAAGACGGTCTTTTCTGCGAGCGAATTTTCGGACCAAGTAAGGACTGGGAATGTCACTGTGGAAAATACAAAAAAATCCGTTACAAAGGTGTTGTTTGTGACAGATGTGGAGTGGAAGTAACAAAAGCATCTGTACGCCGTGAGCGCATGGGCCATATCGCCCTTGCGGCTCCGGTATCCCATATCTGGTATTTCAAGGGAATCCCAAGCCGTATGGGACTGATCCTGGACATCTCCCCAAGAACACTGGAGAGAGTTCTTTACTTTGCATCTTATATCGTACTGGACAAAGGGGAGACAGACCTTCAGTACAAACAGATCCTGTCAGAGGCAGAGTATCAGGAAGAAAAAGAAAAATGGGGAAGCAAAGCATTCCGCGTAGGTATGGGAGCTGAGGCAATTCAGGAATTGCTGCAATCCATTGATCTGGAAAAAGAATATGCAGAACTGCAGGCAGGACTTGTCAATGCCACAGGTCAGAAGAGAGCAAGAATCGTAAAACGTCTGGAGGTTGTAGAAGCATTCCGTGAATCCGGAAACAAACCGGAGTGGATGATTCTTTCCGCGATCCCGGTCATTCCGCCGGATCTGCGTCCGATGGTACAGCTGGATGGTGGACGTTTTGCAACATCTGACTTAAATGATTTGTACAGAAGAATTATCAACCGTAATAACCGTCTGAGAAGACTGCTTGAACTGGGAGCGCCGGATATTATCGTACGCAACGAGAAACGTATGCTTCAGGAAGCAGTTGATGCTCTGATCGACAACGGCCGCCGCGGTCGTCCTGTTACAGGTCCTGGAAACAGAGCTCTGAAATCTCTGTCAGACATGTTAAAAGGTAAGTCCGGACGTTTCCGTCAGAACCTGCTCGGAAAACGTGTTGACTATTCCGGACGTTCCGTTATCGTCGTAGGACCGGAATTGAAGATCTATCAGTGCGGTCTGCCGAAAGAGATGGCGATTGAATTATTCAAACCGTTTGTTATGAAAGAACTGGTGGCAAACGGAACTGCTCATAATATTAAGAATGCCAAGAAAATGGTAGAGAGACTCCAGCCGGAGGTTTGGGATGTGCTCGAAGAAGTGATCAAAGAGCATCCGGTTATGTTGAACCGTGCCCCCACACTGCACAGACTTGGTATTCAGGCGTTTGAGCCAATCCTTGTAGAAGGTAAGGCGATCAAGCTGCATCCATTGGTATGTACAGCTTACAACGCCGATTTCGATGGTGACCAGATGGCTGTCCATGTACCGCTGTCAGTAGAAGCACAGGCAGAATGCCGTTTCCTGCTTCTTTCACCGAACAACCTGCTGAAACCGTCCGATGGTGGACCGGTAGCCGTTCCTTCTCAGGATATGGTACTTGGTATTTACTATCTGACACAGGAAAGACCGGGAGCAACAGGTGAGGGTATGTTCTTTAAGAACTTAAACGAAGCACTCCTGGCATATGAAAATGGATATGTGACACTGCATTCCAGAATCAAAGTCCGTGTTTCCAGAGAGATGCCGGACGGAACGGTGAAGACAGGCACGATCGATGGAACACTTGGAAGAATGTTGTTCAATGAGATTATTCCGCAGGATCTTGGATTCGTAGACCGTGAAGTAGATGGAAACGAACTGCTTCTGGAAGTAGATTTCCACGTAGGAAAGAAACAGCTCAAACAGATCCTGGAAAAAGTAATCAATACACACGGAGCAACTCAGACAGCAGAAGTTCTGGATGATGTAAAAGCGATTGGTTACAAGTTCTCTACAAGAGCAGCGATGACCGTATCGATTTCTGATATGACAGTACCGCCGCAGAAACCGGAGATGATCCAGACTGCACAGGATACTGTAGACAAGATCACAAAGAACTACAAACGTGGTCTGATCACAGAAGAAGAACGTTACAAAGAAGTTGTTGAGACATGGAAAGCAACCGATGACAAATTGACAGAAGCTCTGCTTTCCGGGCTGGATAAATACAATAACATCTTCATGATGGCAGATTCAGGAGCCCGTGGTTCTGACAAGCAGATCAAACAGCTTGCAGGTATGCGTGGTTTGATGGCGGATACAGCAGGTCGTACGATCGAGCTGCCGATCAAGTCCAACTTCCGTGAGGGTCTGGACGTACTGGAATACTTTATGTCTGCGCATGGAGCTCGTAAGGGAATGTCCGATACCGCGCTTCGTACAGCCGATTCAGGATACCTGACAAGACGTCTGGTTGATGTTTCTCAGGAGCTTATCATTCACGACAGTGATTGTGCGGCAGAAGGAAAAGAGATTCCGGGAATGTATGTAAAAGCATTCATGGACGGAAATGAAGAAATCGAAAGTCTGCAGGAGCGTATCACAGGAAGATTCTCTTGTGAAGATCTGAAAGACAAGGATGGAAATATCATCGTCAAAGCAAATCACATGATCACACCGAAGCGTGCAGAAAGAGTCATGAAAAAAGCGGTTGACGAAAACGGTGAACCACTGGATACAGTGAAGATCCGTACAATCCTTACATGTAAATGTAAGAATGGTGTTTGTGCAAAATGTTACGGTGCAAACATGGCAACAGGGGAAGCCGTTCAGGTTGGTGAAGCAGTCGGTATCATTGCTGCTCAGTCCATCGGTGAACCTGGTACACAGCTGACCATGCGTACATTCCATACGGGTGGAGTTGCCGGTGACGATATCACACAGGGTCTTCCTCGTGTCGAAGAGCTTTTTGAGGCAAGAAAGCCGAAAGGACTTGCGATTATCACAGAGTTTGCCGGTACGGCAACAATCAGCGATACAAAGAAAAAGCGTGAGATCATTGTAACAAATGATCAGACAGGAGAATCCAAAGCATACCTGATCCCATACGGTTCCCGTATCAAGATTCAGGATGGTGTATATCTGGAGGCCGGAGATGAGCTGACAGAAGGTAGTGTAAATCCTCACGATATCCTGAAGATCAAAGGACTTCGTGCCGTACAGGATTACATGATCCAGGAAGTACAGCGAGTTTACCGTTTGCAGGGTGTAGAAATCAATGACAAGCATATCGAGGTTATTGTACGCCAGATGCTGAAGAAGATTCGTATCGAGGAAAGAGGAGATACCGAATTCCTGCCTGGAACTATGGTAGATGTTCTGGAGTTCAACGAAGTGAACGAGCAGATGGAAGCAGAAGGAAAAGAGCCTGCAACAGGCGAGCAGATCATGCTCGGTATTACCAAAGCATCTCTGGCTACAGAATCCTTCCTGTCTGCAGCATCCTTCCAGGAGACAACAAAAGTCCTGACAGAAGCTGCGATCAAAGGTAAGGTGGACCACCTGATCGGTCTGAAAGAGAACGTCATCATCGGTAAACATATTCCTGCAGGTACAGGTATGAAGAAGTACCGTGATGTTCAGTTAAACACAGAACTGGAAGCAGAAGAAGAGGCTGAAGAACTGGACGAAAGCGATGCAGTGGAAACAGAAGCAGTGGAGACAGCAGAATCAGCAGATCTGGAAGAAGTAGTTCTGGACGAAGAATAAAATAAAATACGATTGATAACAAGGGGAGCTTGTGTGACAGGCTGAGAGGAAGTTGTGAACTTCGACCTATAACCTGATTTGGATAATGCCAACGTAGGAACTGTAATCTCGTTTATACAAGGAACTCCTCCTTGTTTTCAATCACGAAAACAAGGAGGAGTTTTTTATGTTGAACTTTATGGTAAATGCAGAAGGCGGTCTGACGACTGCAGGATATGCAATTTGTATTGTGCTGGGAATCGTTGTATTTGGTATTGCATTGTTTTTTGCCGGCAAAAATTCAGAAAAAAATAAAATGTCCGCGAAACAGCTTGCGTGCTGTGCGATGGCAATGGCACTTGCTTTTATTACTTCTTATATCAAGATTTTCTCTCTGCCATGGGGTGGCAGTGTGACGCTGTGCAGCATGCTCTTTATCGTGTTGGTAGCAAACTGGTATGGAGTAAGAACAGGAATTCTGGTTGGATTTACATATGGAATGCTCCAGTTTTTACAGGAGCCATACGTACTTTCTCTGTTCCAGGTATGTTGTGATTATGTATTGGCTTTCGCAGCACTTGGTGTGGCAGGTTTTTTTGCAAAGCAAAAGAATGGACTGCTCAAAGGCTATATCGCAGCTGTTCTCGCCAGAGGAGCATTTCATGCGCTGGGAGGATATTTGTACTGGATGGACTACATGCCGGACAATTTCCCGAAATCACTTGCAGCCGTATATCCGATCGCATATAACTACAGTTTCCTTCTGGCAGAAGGACTGATTACAATCGTGATCATCTCCATTCCGGCAGTACAGAAAGCACTTGGACGGGTAAAAAAAATAGCAGTAGAATAAAGCGAAAAACAACGACTGTAAGATTCTCGGGAATTTTACGGTCGTTGTTTTTATAAGGTAAGAAGTTTAATAAAATTAGTTAATCGGTTAATTTATATCCGTAACGTGCTTTGCGGATAAATTTTTGGATAATGGTTACCGGCAGACTGATCAAAATGAACAGTGTGGAAAAAATTCCTGCAGAACCACCGATGATCATCAAAAGTATCATTACGATATTATTGCCCATTACTGTCACTCCTTTGAATGAAATTGCCCTTGTATCGGACCAGATTCTATTTTAGTGACAAAGGCATAAAAAGAAAAGAGATTTGAGGCCTTTTTAGCGCAATCTTAGCATAAGAGATTACTGCTAATCGTTTTCTGATGAATCCTCCTGCATTCGGTATCCAACGCCTACTTCTGTAAAGATATATTTAGGCTGTGCAGGGTCTTTTTCCAGCTTTCTTCGGATATTTGCCATATTGACGCGCAGGATTTTATTGTCGTCGTCTGCGTATGGTCCCCAGACATTGGAAATGATGGCGGCGTATGTCATGACTTTTCCGGAATTCTGTGCCAGATAGGATACAATTTTGTATTCAATAGGGGTCAGATGAACCGGCTGTTTGTCTAAGGTCAGTTCCCGTTTGGAAAAATCCAATACCAGATCTTCGTAGCGATAGGGGCGGATATAAAGAGAATCTGTAGTATATAAGCGGTTGCTGTGTCTTAAGGAGGTACGGATGCGGGCAAGCAGTTCCGAGGTTCCGAATGGCTTGGTAATGTAATCATCCGCTCCCTGATCCAATGCGAGAACCTTTTCCTTTTCGGCACTTCGTGCGGAGATGACAATGATCGGGGTACTGGTCCAGGTCCGGACTTCCTGGATAATATCATTTCCATTCATATCAGGCAGACCAAGGTCTAAAATAATTACGTCTGGACATTGGGAATGGATCAGATTCAGTCCTTCTTTCCCGCAGTCCGCATACAGTACACGGTAATCCTGTTTTTTCAGGATCTTTCCTACAAAGGTCTGAATATTTTTTTCGTCTTCTATAATCAATACAGTGAATTTAGGCATAGTTTGCGTTCTCCTTTTCTTTTGGAAGGGTAAAGGAGAATTCGGCTCCTTTATCCAGATTGGCAGCGTGGATCACGCCGTCGTGAGCATGAATGATCGTCCGGCAGATAGACAGTCCGATACCGATTCCTTTGTGTCCGTCAGCGGTATCAGAGCTGTACTGTCCGTCAAAAATAAAAGGGATCTGGTCGGGATCCAGTCCGATTCCATAGTCCCGGACTGCAAATGTGACACAGTCCGGCTGATCGGTGATCAAAAGGTCGATGGGATCAGAGCTCGAGGAATGGACATAGGCATTTTCCATCAAGTTGATCAGCACCTGTTCAATCAAAGTAGCATCCATTGGGATCATCAGAAAATCTTCCGGCATAGAAACCCGGATCCGGATTTTTGGAAGGCGTTTCTGAAGTCGGACAATTGATTCGGAGACTACTTCCTCCACAATTTCCTGCGACTTTTTGACTTTGCTGGATTCATTTTGGATCTTCGTTACAGAGAGCAGGTTTTCCACCATATTCAGCAGCCACTGTGCATCCTCGTTAATATTCGAAATCAGCTCCATACGTTCTTGCTCGGACATATTCTGGGCATCGTCCAGATAAGAGGCAGAAGAGCCGATTATGCTCGTCAGAGGGGTACGCAGATCATGTGATACAGCGCGCAGAAGATTGGCATGAATTTTCTCATGCTCTGCCTCTGCAAGCTTTCGTTCCCGTTCTGAGGCAATGGCTTTTTGTTTTTTGAGCATACTGGCGGTCGCGCTGGTGATAAGAGAAATAGCCAGCATGCCGATAAATGTGACCGGATATCCGTCCAGTATGAAGTTTAGTTTGAAATAGGGATATGTAAAAAAATAGTTTGCTGCGATGACACAAAAAACGGAGGCGGCAGCACCATACCAGTAACTGGTCGTATTCTGAGCGATCAGGATCAGAGCCAGAATATAGATCAGGGCAGTGTTGACAGAATTTTTTTGTCCTAGGTTAAAAAAGAAAAATGCCAGTATCGTGGAGATACCAAGGCAAAGGAAAGTAAAGGTCAGATTTTTAAAAAATGTCTTCATATATATAACACCTCTCTGCAACCAGATTACCATAATAAAAGAAAAAAATCCATACTGTGTAATAAAAAACAAAAAATGAAAGAAAGAAAAAAATGACTTGCAAAAATGAGATAATACTGTAAAGAAAAAGATTGAGAAATAAATAACAAATATACAAAATAAACAAAAAATAGACATATAAAAAGGATAATGGATTTTAAATATCAATTTTAGATGGAAAAATAAACAAAACAGCTAAAAAGAAAAATAAGAGGAATGAATATAAAATGAATTTCTCTGTTGAAAATTATTCATTTGTTTGGTAAACTATAGAAGCAGTGTCATCTGTATAAGATGGAGGTACAGATGCACAGAAAATCCCAAAATTGAGATTGAGGAGGAGAAAATGGAAAATTTAATGTACGTAGTTCCTGTCGTATCGGTTCTCGCGTTATTATTTGCCGGATATCTGGCTGTAAAAGTTGCGAAGCAGGAAGAAGGAACAGAGAAAATGAAAGAGATCGCATCTGCGATCAGTGAGGGTGCACGCGCATTCCTTACTGCAGAATACAAGATTCTGATCGTATTTGTGATCGTATTGTTTTTACTGATCGGATTCGGGATCGGTAACTGGGTAACAGCAATCTGTTTTGTTGTGGGAGCTTTGTTTTCTACACTGGCAGGTTACTTTGGCATGAATGTTGCAACAAAGGCGAATGTAAGAACAGCGAATGCTGCCAGAGAAAGTGGAATGAATAAGGCGCTTTCCATCGCATTTTCAGGCGGAGCCGTTATGGGAATGTGTGTAGCAGGTCTGGGAGCGCTTGGAGTCAGCGTTGTATATATTCTGATGAAAGATGTAGACGTGCTGTCCGGATTCAGTTTGGGAGCATCTTCAATTGCGCTGTTTGCGCGTGTTGGCGGTGGTATCTATACAAAAGCCGCAGACGTAGGGGCTGACCTGGTTGGAAAAGTAGAAGCCGGAATCCCTGAGGATGATCCGCGTAACCCTGCAGTAATCGCAGACAACGTAGGGGATAATGTAGGAGATGTTGCAGGAATGGGAGCCGACTTATTTGAATCTTATGTAGGATCTCTCGTTTCTGCACTGACACTTGGTGTTGCGGTTTCTGCAATTTCCGGAGTTGTATTCCCGCTTGCGATCGCAGGATGTGGACTTGTAGCATCCATTATCGGTACATTCTTTGTAAAAGGGGATGAGAAAGCAAGTCCGCAGAAAGCCCTGAAGATGGGAAGCAATATTGCGGCGCTTCTGGTTGTGATCGTGTCTCTTGTACTGAGTAAGGTTTTATTTGGAAACTTTGACGGAGCGATCGCCGTAATCGCAGGTCTGGTTGTAGGTGTTCTCATTGGTTTGATCACAGAATACTATACATCAGCAGATTACAATCCGGTGAAGAAGATCGGAGAGCAGTCTGAGACAGGACCGGCAACCACGATCATCAGTGGAATCGCAGTCGGAATGCAGTCAACAGCAATCCCGCTGATCCTGATCTGCATCGGTATTTTTGTAGCATATCAGGTAGACGGATTGTACGGAATCGCTCTGGCAGCAGTCGGAATGCTTTCTACAACCGGAATTACAGTTGCGGTGGATGCATATGGTCCGATCGCCGATAATGCCGGCGGAATCGCAGAAATGTCAGGTCTGGACAAATCGGTACGTGAAATCACTGATAAACTGGATTCTGTAGGAAATACAACAGCAGCTATGGGAAAAGGCTTTGCAATCGGTTCTGCTGCGCTGACAGCACTGGCACTGTTTGCTTCGTATTCTCAGGCAGTACATCTGGAAAGTATCAATGTGCTGGATTATCGTGTGATCATCGGATTGTTTATCGGAGGAATGCTTACATTCCTGTTCTCTGCATTTACCATGGAATCCGTATCTAAGGCAGCATATAAGATGATCGAGGAAGTAAGACGTCAGTTCCGTGAGAAACCGGGAATTATGAAAGGAACGGAAAAACCGGATTATAAGTCTTGCGTATCTATCTCTACGACAGCTGCACTTCATGAGATGCTTCTTCCGGGAGCAATGGCAGTTGTTGTGCCGATTCTGGTCGGAATCGTGTTAGGAGTGGAAGCTCTTGGCGGACTTCAGGCAGGTGCGCTTGTGACAGGTGTTCTCATGGCGATCTTTATGGCAAACTCAGGTGGTGCCTGGGATAATGCCAAGAAGTACATCGAAGAAGGAAATCACGGCGGAAAAGGAAGCGAGGCTCACAAGGCAGCGGTTGTCGGAGACACTGTTGGAGATCCGTTTAAAGATACATCAGGACCATCCATCAATATCCTGATCAAACTGATGACAGTTGTATCACTTGTATTTGCGCCATTGTTTATGGCAATCGGTGGATTACTGTAAGACATTTTATTTTATAGAACAGTCAATTTTCAGCTTGAAAATTGGCTGTTTTTATGATGATTCTGCTGGTTACAAGAAACACTGGTGGATCGGATTTTGTTATCAGAGGGAATGAAAACCAGATTTCCACCATATGAAATAAAGAGGGAAACTGTCAATCAATGAAACAGTTTCCCTCTTTTTTAATTAAATCGTTTCTCCGTTTTTATATTTCTGCAGTACATGCTGGATTCTCTCATCCGGGCTTAAGATACTGCTGATAGAACCGTCGTGGTTCAGTGTATCGATGATCAGAGCGATATATTTGCTCATGTCACAGTTGATATAGTATGGTCTTGATAATAATTCCGGTGTCTGATAGATCAGGTTAGTTGTCAGAATACCGGAGATTGTTCCGTCCTCATATGCCTGATCGAACTTGTCCAGACCGTTTGTGAAAAGACCAAATGTAGCTGCAGCAAAGATTCGTTTTGCTTTTCTGCGTTTCAGCTCTGTTGCAACTTCGATGATAGAATCTCCGGAAGAGATCATGTCATCGATAATGATCACGTCTTTGCCTTCTACAGAGCTTCCTAAGAATTCGTGGGCAACGATCGGGTTGCGTCCGTTGACGATCTGTGTATAATCACGGCGTTTGTAGAACATACCCATATCAAGTCCAAGTACGTTTGCAAGGTAGATCGCACGGTTCGTACCACCTTCATCCGGGCTGATCGCCATCATGTGGTCACTGTCGATCTGCAGATCTTTTACATTGCGCAGAAGTCCTTTGACAAACTGGTAAGTTGGAGGAACTGTCTCAAATCCGCTCAGCGGGATGGCATTGGATACACGAGGATCGTGCGCATCAAAAGTAATGATGTTATCAACGCCCATGCGTACCAGTTCCTGAAGTCCGAGTGCGCAGTCTAAAGACTCGCGGCTTGTTCTTTTGTGCTGACGGCTTTCGTAAAGGAATGGCATGATCACATTGATGCGGCGCGCCTTTCCTCCGACTGCAGCGATTACACGCTTTAAGTTCTGGAAATGGTCATCCGGTGACATATGGTTTGTGTTTCCTGTCAGAGAATAGGTGAGGCTGTAGTTGCATACGTCGACCATCAGATAGAGATCTTTTCCACGAACAGACTCTTTGATGATTCCTTTTGCCTCTCCGGAACCGAATCTCGGAACATCGGCATCAATGATAAAAGTATCTCTGTCATAACCGGTGAAAGCGACATCTCCTTTATGTTCAGAACCGCTTTCTTTGCGCCATTTTACCAGATAATCATTGACCTTGTCTCCAAGACCTTCGCATCCTCTGACCGGAATCAGTCCGAGCGCTCCTACTGGAATATTTTCTAAGTTTCTTTCTTTTCGACGTAACATTAATTTTCCTCCCTGTTTTTTAATTTCTTTTTGATTCGGATGTCATCGCCTATCAGTTTCAACATGATATAATTACTTGTGATTCTGGAAAAGGACCGTTCTGTATAAAGATCAGCCAGAGTGTCCAGTGACAAGTTTGTTGATATAATTGTAGAACGGCTGTTAAGCAGTCGTTCGTTGATGCATGTGAAGAACTGGGATGCGATAAAATTGTTCGTATATTCGGTTCCCAGATCATCAATGATGAGACAGTCACAGTTGTAGATCAGTTCAAACATATTCTGCGCATCTACATCTTGCTTGTCAAACGCATGTTTTGCAAGACTGGAAAAGAACTTGGATGCAGAAAAGTAAAGAACAGAATACTCTTTATCCATCAGTTCCTTTGCAATGCAGTTGGACAAAAAGGTCTTGCCCACACCAACATCTCCATACAGAAAAAGATTCTGGAAATCTGTTCCGAAAGAGGTGACGAAATTCCGGCAGATCCGCAGGGCATCTTCAATTACCTGGCGGGAAGAACGGCCGGTCTTCGGGTCAATAAAGTTGGTGGAATAGTAGTCCAGAGCAAAGTTGCTGAAGTTTTCTTTTTTGAGAATTTCTTTTAAGTTTGACTGTTCATAAAGCAAGTCAATGATGGCTTTTTTGAAACAGTGACATTTTTGGTTTCCGATATATCCGGTATCTTTACAATTCGGACAATCATAGACCGGTTCCAGATAATCAGCCGGAAAACCACTGGATCGTAAAAGCTCCTGCTTGCTGGCGCGTAAAATGGCAAGCTCTTCTTTTAAAGAAGAAATTGCTTTTTGATCGCCGTTTAACAGGCGTTTTCCATATTGAACAGACAAAATGGAAATGGAATCATCCAGTGATTTAAATTCAGGCAGCTGACGGTAGACCTCTTCATAATGCTGTGTCAGTATATCATGGTTTCGGAGTTGTTTTTGCTCGTACTTACGCATAATCGCCTGATATTGTGAATTTTTTAGTCCCACGACAGTGCTCTCCTTCTAATTGCTGTTTAATAGTTGCTCCTCCAGAGAATCCATGTCATATGAACGGCGTTCGAAATTGTTCAGATTTCTGGAGACAGGTTTTGCCTTTGGAGCTGAGGCAGCCGAAACGGCTTTTTGTTTCTGGTATGCATCATCCAACACCGAAATATCTTTCAAATGATGTACATGGCTGTTGTGCCATCTGGTCAGGATCGTGTCTGCATATTCAAAGCTTGGCTGATGAGTTGCAGAAATTGTCCTGCTGCAGGCTTCTTCGATGATGTCCAGAGTAAATCCATAGGTATCGGTCCATTTCTGGATATACGAAACCTCAGATGCGGCAGGGCCCCGATTTTTGATTCCGAAAGCATTCAGAACAGTGTAGCAGTTTTTATTATAACTGCGGGATTGCTGTTTTGCCTGCTCTTTGGTAGTGATCCCGCTGTCTGCCCAGGATAAAGCGACCTTCTGAATATAATGAATACTTTTGTGACCGTTTTCCACGCAGGATTCGATCAGATATTCGATCAGATCAGCCGACATGCCGAGATGATCATAAAAATAAGTGATCGCATCCATATCTGTCTTTGTCAGAGTCTTACCCAGATACTGTTCCGCAATGAACAGGAGCGACTTTAGCTGCTTTTGCGCCTTTGCGGCATCTGCATGAGCTGCCGGGCGGGAAACAGAAGCTGCCACAGCTTTGGGAGCAGCAGGCTTGACAGAGACGACCGGTGCGGAAGGCTTTTTGGCCGCAGTGACCGGTATCTGTGCTTGGGTCTGGGGAATCTGGATCAGTTCCAGTTCACAGACATGTCCCTCTGCATCACATTCCATCTGAAGAAGTCCTTTGGATTCCCAGTATTTGAATGCGCGCAGGATATCATTTTCTGTGTTGTTCAGACAGTCTGCAACTGCAGAAACTGTCAGAGAAGAGCCGGCATTATCCAAATGTCTTAAAAGGAACAGATATACTTTTACAAATTCGCCGTTTGCCTGCACCATATAATGATCGATAAAGTCGTTCGCAACCAGTGTGGCATTTGTCTGGAATTTATTTTTTAACGTAAATGTCTTCATAGTCCTCTCCCTGTTTTCCGGAATTCATACGCTGCTCTTTCATGCGCAAAGGTATTATAGCATCTTATCTGAACGGGCAAAAGCCTTTTTTCAAGGGAAAATCTGCTTTTTTGTGAATAACCCATGTGGATAATGTGGATAAGTCTTATTTTAAGAGATCTTCTCCGACTTTTACTACATCTCCGGCACCCATTGTAAGAACAAGATCTCCTGAATTCCAGTTTTCTTTGAGAAATGTTTCGATCTCTGCGAAGGATGGAAAATAGTGAGAATCTGTTCCAAGGCTGCGGATCTCGTCTGAGAGCGCTTCAGAGGATACCCCAAGAGTATCTGTTTCCCGTGCGGCATAAATATCGGCAAGAATCACATGATCTGCATGGGAAAGAGCTTCTGCAAATTCCTGGAAAAATGCTTTGGTCCTTGTGTATGTGTGCGGCTGGAATACGCACCAGAGTTTGCGGTGCGGATAGTGCTTCGCAGCCTTTAAAGTTGCTTTGATCTCTGTCGGATGATGTGCATAGTCATCTACGATGGTGACATCATCGATCGTTCCCTTGTATTCAAAACGGCGGTCCGTTCCGGAGAAGGAAAGCAGACCTTTCTGGATCGTATCCATGGAAAGTCCCAGCAGCTCGGCTGTTGCGATCGCGGAAAGGGCGTTGGACACATTGTGATCTCCGGTCACGGAAAGGACGATGTGTGTGTCCATCTTTCCGTTTCGGAAGAAATCAAATGCAACCCGACCTTTTTCATCGTAGGTGATATTCTGCGCACTGTAGTCAAATTCCGGAGACATTCCGTAAGTTATCACGCTGCAGTCCAGACCTTCGCAGATTTCCTGATACTGATCGATCTCTCCGTTGATGATCAGTGTTCCGTCAGATGGCAGCAGGGCTGCAAACTGATGAAAGGAGTGACGGATATCTTCCAGATCTTTAAAGAAATCCAGATGATCGGCTTCAATGTTCAGGATGATGCTGATCTTCGGGAAAAAGTGCAGGAAGCTGTTTGTATATTCACAGGCTTCTGTGACAAAAATACCGGAGCTTCCTACCCGGATATTTCCGCCGATGGCCTGAAGGATCCCGCCTACAGAAATGGTAGGGTCAGTATCGCCTTCCAGCAGGATGTGGGAAATCATAGAAGTTGTTGTGGTCTTCCCGTGAGTTCCGGATACTGCGATCGGAGTTTTGTAATTGGCCATGAGCTGTCCGAGCAGTTCGGCACGCGTCAGCATTGGAATTTTTTTGGCAACAGCTTCCATCAGCTCTGCATTTTCTCTGCGGATCGCGGCAGTGTATACGACGCAGTCGATCCCGTCGATGATATTGGATGCTTTCTGACCATAAAAAATCTGAGCCCCTTTTGCTTCCAGATGTTCGGTAAGCGGAGAGACTTTCGAGTCAGAACCGGATACGGTAAATCCTTCTTTTAGAAGAATCTCGGCAAGACCGCTCATGCTGATGCCGCCGATACCGATAAAATGAACGTGAATAGGCTGTTTGAAATTGATTTTATACATATGATGATTACCTTCCCTTACTATGAAAATAGTTGAAAATCTTGTGTGTTTTATTTTAAAAGTAAAAAGTTTATTAAATTTAGTCATAAAATTTCTTTGCAGTTTATATTATACTATATATGGGGAAAATTAAAAGAAGTTCTTTTTGTACCAAATAAACAAAAAGGAAAAAGATTATGCAAAATTTTTGTAAAAAACATGTACGGATGAGAAAAATATGGTATAATAACAGCAATCAACTAGAAATGAGGTGACTACATGATTAAGAAGGAAATGATTGCCATGCTGCTTGCAGGCGGACAAGGCAGTCGATTGGGAGTTCTCACTGCAAAGGTTGCAAAACCGGCAGTGGCTTTTGGAGGGAAATATCGGATCATTGATTTTCCATTGAGTAACTGTATTAATTCAGGAGTAGACACGGTGGGTGTATTGACGCAGTATCAGCCGCTGCGTTTGAATACCCATATTGGAATCGGGATCCCGTGGGATCTGGACCGTAATATCGGCGGAGTTACAATCCTTCCTCCTTATGAGAAGAGCGCGAACAGCGAGTGGTATACCGGAACGGCTAATGCCATTTATCAGAATCTGGATTACATGGAGACTTACAATCCGGATTATGTGCTGATTCTTTCAGGAGATCATATTTATAAGATGGATTATGAAGTAATGCTGGATTTCCACAAGGCAAATCATGCGGATGTTACGATCGCAGCGATGCCGGTGCCGATGGAAGAGGCAAGCAGATTTGGAATTGTAGTCACAGATGAAGAAAGCAAGATTAAAGAATTTGAAGAGAAGCCGGAGAAGCCAAGCAGTAATCTGGCATCCATGGGAATTTATATATTCAGCTGGCCGGTATTGAAAGAAGCTCTTCTGAAATTATCCGAGCAGCCGAATTGTGATTTTGGAAAACATATCATTCCATATTGTCACGAAAACGGAAGAAGAATGTTTGCTTATGAATACAACGGATATTGGAAGGATGTCGGAACATTGAGTTCTTATTGGGAGGCCAATATGGAGCTGATTGATATTATTCCGGAGTTTAATCTGTATGAAGAATTTTGGAAGATCTATACGAACAGTGCCAATATTCCTCCACAGTACATTTCTGAGCAGTCCGTGGTGGATCGTTGCATTATCAGCAATGGCTCTGAGATATATGGAGAAGTACATAATTCCGTATTAGGCGGAGGAGTTACGATCGGAAAAGGCAGTATCGTACGGGATTCGATTCTGATGCGCGATGTTGTGATCGGTGATAACTGCGTGATTGATAAGGCGATTATTGCGGAAGGCACTGAGATTGGCAACAATGTTGTGATCGGAATCGGAAGCGAGGTTCCGAACAAAGAAAAACCGAATATTTACAGTGGCGGATTGGCTACGATTGGAGAAAACTCCAGAATTCCATCCAATGTACAGATTGGCAAAAATACTGCAATCAGTGGTTATACCGTGCCGGAAGATTACAACGATGGAGTGCTTGCAGGCGGCGAGACATTAATAAAGGCAGGTGAACGTTCATGAGAGCAGTAGGGATTATCTTGGCAGGTGGAAGCAGCAGAAAAATGAGGGAGCTGACAGCGAAACGTGCAGCTGCGGCGATGCCGGTGGCAAGCAGTTACAGAGCGATTGATTTTGCACTCAGCAATATGACAAATTCGCATATACAGAAAGTGGCAGTTCTGACACAGTATAATGCGAGATCTTTAAATGAACATCTGAATTCCTCAAAATGGTGGGATTTCGGAAGAAAACAGGGTGGTCTGTATGTATTTACACCGACGATCACTGCGAATAACGGGGACTGGTACAGAGGAACAGCCGATGCGATCTATCAGAATCTGGATTTCCTGAAAAAGTGTCACGAACCATATGTGATCATTACATCCGGAGACGCGGTGTACAAGCTTGATTATAATAAAGTCCTTGAATACCATATTGCAAAGAAAGCGGATATTACAGTTGTGTGTAAGGATCTGGATGACAGAGAAGATGCGACTCGTTTTGGTACGGTACGCATGAACGAATCTGCCAGAATTGAAGAGTTCGAAGAAAAGCCTATGGTGGCAAAATCCCAGACGATCTCTACAGGAATCTATGTAATCAGAAGAAGGCTTCTGATCGATCTGATAGAGCATTGCGCAGAGGAAGAGAGACATGATTTTGTAACCGATATTCTGATTCGTTATAAGAATCTGAAGAAAATTTACGGTTATAAGATAAACAGCTACTGGAACAACATCTCAACAGTGGATGCATATTACCAGACAAATATGGATTTCCTGAAGCCGGAAGTGAGAAAGTATTTCTTTAAGGATGCTCCGAGTGTGTATTCCAAGGTGAGCGATCTGCCGCCTGCAAAATACAATCCGGGAGCCGCCGTCAAGAACAGCCTTATAGGAAGCGGAAGTATCATCAACGGAACAGTAGAGAATTCCATTATCTTTAAAAAGGTATTTGTAGGCAATAACTGTGTGATCAAAAATTCAATCATTTTAAATGATGTATATCTCGGGGACAATACATATATTGAAAATTGTATTGTAGAGAGCAGAGATACGATCAGAGCCAATACACGTCATGTTGGTGAGAGTGGTGTAAAAGTGGTAGTTGAAAAAAACGAGAGGTATGCATTATAAGGAATTGAGACAGTAATGCAGGCGGAGAAAGGAGACTTGAACAGTATGCAGATTACAGATGTTCGTGTGCGCAAGGTGACAAAAGAGGGAAAATTAAAAGCAGTTGTTTCGATTACGATTGATAATGAATTCGTAGTTCATGATATCAAGGTGATCGAAGGGGAAAAAGGCTTGTTTATCGCAATGCCGAGCAAAAAAGCTCTGGATGGGGAATATCGCGATATCGCACATCCGATCAATTCCGGTACAAGAGAAAAGATTCAGAATACGATATTGGATCGGTATCAGGAATCTCTGGAAGCAGATACGGAAGAATCTGGGGAAATGTAAGAAGAGGAAAATAAGAGCAGCGGCTGTCTCATGGATAAACGATGAGGCAGCCGCTGTTTTTAAAAAGAGAGAAAAATTGCGCAAGAACGGAATTCCTGTTAAAATGGTAAAGTATTAAAATCAGAAGGAGGGACAGGATGAATCAATTGTTATTACTGGCAGGAGTGGTGATCGTGGCCTGCATTTTAATGAACCGCATCGCTGCTAAACTTCCGCTGCCGTCACTGTTATTGTTTATCGGTCTTGGAATGTGCTTTGGAGTAGATGGTTTTTTCAAGATTCCGTTCGATGATTATGAACTGTCAGAGGCAATCTGTTCGGTCAGTCTGTTGTTTGTCATGTTCTATGGTGGTTTTGGAACAAATCTAAAGACTGCAAAACCGGTAATGGGAAAAGCATTCTTACTTTCCACAGCCGGCGTAGTGATGACCGCAGCGCTGGTAGGGGCAGCAGCGCATGTGCTGTTGGGAGTGGGCTGGATGGAAGGGATTTTGATCGGATCGGTCATTGCATCTACAGATGCAGCGTCCGTATTTAATGTACTGAGATCCAAGCAGCTCTCTCTGAAGTACAATACAGATTCTCTTTTGGAGCTGGAGTCGGGATCTAACGATCCGATATCTTACATGATGACGATTCTGATGATCTCTCTTGTTTCCGGAGAGCAGATCTCGGTAGCCGGTCTTCTGCTGAAACAGATTCTGATCGGAGCAGCCTGCGGCTTCTTGATCGGAAAAGCTTCTGTCTTTATTTTGAATCAGATTGATTTTGGGATGAAACAGGGAAGAACGATCTTTTTATTTGCAGCAGTGATCGTTGGATATGCGTTGCCGTCTGTTGCCGGTGGAAATGGATATCTGAGTGTATATTTGTGCGGAATTCTGATTGGAAATCGGTTTATACCGGACAAAAAAGAGATGGTCCACTTTTTTGATATTCTGACAGAGATTGCACAGATGGTTATTTTCTTCTTGCTGGGATTGCTTGTAACGCCGTCACAGTTGCCGGAAGTGTTTGTTCCCGCATTGCTTTTATGTTTTTTTATGCTGTTTATCGGGCGTCCGGTGTCAGTGCTTGCGATATTAAAGCCGTTTGGTGCATCCTGGCAGCAGATCGGCGTTGTTTCCTGGGCCGGATTGCGGGGAGTGGCATCGATTGTGTTTTCTATTTATGTTGTCTTATCCGGCATTCCGATGACGTACAATTTGTTTAACATGGTATTTGTGATTGTACTGCTGTCTCTTGCGGTTCAGGGCACCTTGCTTCCGGTTGTATCCAGAAAGCTGGAAATGATCGATAAGAATGCCAATGTCATGCGGACGTTTAATGGCTATCAGGATGAAAATGATATTTCTTTTGTCAAGATCAAGATCACTGACAATCATCCGTTTGCAGGAAAAACACTAAAAGAAATCGAAATGCCGCCGGGAGTCTTAGTGGTACTGCTGTTTCGGGGACAGGAGACAATGATGCCGAATGGGGATACATCTTTAGAAGGAGGCGATCTGCTGATTTGTGCAGCCCCGGCCTTTGAAGACCGGGAAAATCTGACATTGTATGAGGTGGAAATTGACAAAAATCATAAATGGCGGGATAAACCAGTGAATGAGCTGGACCAGAAAGCAGGGGTGCTCATTGTCATGGTCAAAAGAGAAGGAAGCACTCTCATTCCCAATGGAAATACGATTATCCGACAGGATGATCTGCTGGTGTTTCGTCGGCAAAAACACGCAAAACAGGCGCATGGGTAAATTCCATGTGCTTTTTTGTTTTTGGATGTGCGAATTCCAGACGGCAGGCAAAGAGCTGCAGTTGGGAAAAAGAAGTCTGGTTCGGACCATATTTTCGGTCTCCTGCGATGGGACAGCCAAGGTGAGCCATTTGTACCCGGATCTGGTGATGACGTCCGGTATCCAGATGAATCTCTGCCAGTGAAAATTCCGCTGTTGTTTTTGCAATATGGTAGGAAAGGCGTGCAACTTTGGCGCTTGGCGTCTCTTCTGTACAGATTCTGGAAGTGTTCGTGCGCCCGTCTTTGACAAGATAATCTTCTAAAATTCCGTCAGCAGTCTGTGGGCATCCGAGAAGAACCGCCTGATAATATTTGCCGAAGCCAAAACTCTGGAGCTGACGGTTCAGCTCTTTGGCAGCGGCAGGTGTTTTGGCAAATACAAGCAGCCCTTCTACCGGCTGATCCAGCCGATGGATTACTGCAAGGTAAGGTTGTTTTTTGTGTGCGCTGTTCTGATAGATATGATTTTTTAAAATGCTGACCATATCCGGAAGCCCGGGGCGGCTTGTCTGAGTCGGGATACCGGCGGGTTTCAGACATACGATGATGTCCTGGTCTTCATATAAAATATGTGGCTTCATTTTGATACGCTCCTCTTGTGAAATCTGCTACAATTATCATATAAAATAAAAGTGTGGTCAAGGGATTCTTGACTTTTACAGAAAACATCTCTAAACTGAGTTACATAGAGTGATCTGCTGGAAATCAGAGACAGGATACTTTAAGAATTGACTGGCGGCAGGAGGTTGAAGATATGAGGACAAATTGGGAGTGGGAACAGTTCGGTGAGGATATCAGACGGACCGTGCAGGATGCAGTGGACTCCAGAGATTTTCGGAGATTGAATCAGACCATTACAGATACAGTAAACAGTGCCTTTCATGAATTTACAGACGGGATGAGAAACCCCCGCGGAGGATATCAGTATCAGAAAGCGGACTATGGTACCGGGAGGCAAAAGGACAGGACAAAGGGTGCCTGGCAGAATCTGGATTTGAATCAGTTAAAACGCCCCACATTGTATGCCGGGACGAGAGCGAAAAAAGCAGCAGGACTGACGATGACGATCACAGGTTATACGATTGCAGGATGTCTTTTGATCGGCGGACTGATCACAGGTGTGACCGGGATGCTGCTTGGAGCGGGAGTCGGCGTATCCGTCGCACTTAGTATACAGGTGATCCTTCTGGCAGTATTTACCGCGCTTGGAATCACCGGGACAAAACTTTTAAGCAGGGTGAAGCGGTTTCAGACTTATATAGAAGAGCTGCAGGGCAGAGAATATGGAAATGTGAAAGATCTGGCGCTGAGGGTACAGAAAAAAGAAAAATTTGTAGTAAAAGATCTGGAAACTATGATCAGAAAAGGATGGTTTCTTCAGGGGCATCTGGATGAGCAGAAAGCGTGTCTGATGACCAGCAGGGAAGCATTTGAGCAGTATCAGGAACTGATGGCACAGGCAAGGCAACAGAAAGCCAGAGAGCAGGAGTCAAAAGAGAGACAAAAAGCAGACGCTGACAGAAGAGCAGGTCTGGATCCGAAAGTACAGGAAGTGATTGAAGCGGGAAATGCATATATCCGCAAAATCCGGGAATGTAATGATGCAATTCCGGGAGAAGTGGTATCAGAAAAGATGTCCCGAATGGAGCTTTTGACAAAACGGATCTTTGCGCGGGTAGAACAGAACCCGGAAGTGGTGACCGATATTCGCAGGCTGATGGAATATTATCTTCCGACGGCAGTCAAGCTTTTAGAGGCATATGAGGAGTTGGATGCACAGCCTGTGCAGGGGGAGAATATTCTTTCTTCGAAAAAGGAGATTGAGGATACACTGGATACATTGAATATCGCATTTGAAAAGCTTCTGGATGATCTGTTTCAGGAGACAGCGTGGGATGTGTCTTCTGATATTTCTGTGCTGAAGACAATGCTGGCGCAGGAAGGACTTACGAAAAATGACTTTTCAACAGGAGGAAAATGATGAGCGAAGAATTGAAAGATTTTCAGACAGCACCGACACTGACACTGAATCCATTTGCGGAGGAAGAAAAAGCACAGCCGGAAGTGAAAAAAGAAGAGCCTCTGATGGATGAAAATGTTCTGTCAGAAGAAGAGAGAAAGATGGCAGATCAGTTTGCAAATCAGATCGACCTGACCAATTCTGCCATGATCCTGCAGTATGGTGCGGGAACTCAGAGCAAGATGGCGGATTTTTCAGAGACTGCACTGGAAAATGTAAAGACGAAGGACTTGGGGGAAGTGGGAGAACTTCTCGGGAATGTTGTGAAGGAGCTGAAAAATTTTGACGAGGAAGAAGAAAAAGGGTTTTTCGGAATCTTCAAAAAGCAGGCAAATAAGATTCAGGCACTGAAAACAAAATATGCCAAGGCGGAGACGAATATCAACCAGATCTGCCAGGCTCTGGAGGGACATCAGGTACAGCTGATGAAAGATGTTGCGATTCTGGATAAGATGTATGAATTGAACCTGACATATTTTAAAGAGCTGACGATGTATATTCTGGCAGGAAAGAAAAAGCTGAAAGAAGTGCAGGAGGGACAGTTGAAAGAACTCCTGATGAAAGCGCAGACCAGCGGACTTGCAGAGGATGCACAGGCAGCAAGAGATCTGGAGGCGATGTGCGGAAGATTTGAAAAGAAGGTTCATGATCTGGAACTGACGAGAATGATCTCCATCCAGACAGCACCGCAGATCCGACTGGTACAGAACAATGATACCGTGATGGTGGAAAAGATCCAGTCCACGATCGTGAATACAATTCCGCTGTGGAAGAGCCAGATGGTACTGGCGCTCGGTGTGGCGCATTCTGCACAGGCGGCAGCAGCTCAGAGGGAAGTGACGGATATGACAAACGAACTGCTGAAAAAGAATGCGGATACATTGAAGATGGCGACGCTGGAAACTGCAAGAGAATCTGAGCGTGGAATCGTGGATATGGAAACACTAAAAGCGACAAATGAATCCTTAATCTCTACGTTGGATGAAGTGATGCAGATTCAGCAGGAAGGAAGGCAAAAACGTCAGGAAGCAGAGGCAGAGATGCAGCGTCTGGAAAATGAATTGAAACAGAAATTGCTGCAGGTGCGCTGATTGCTTGACAATCGTGAGAAATTCAGTTAGAATTCACGATGAATATGTTAGATGGGTGAAGAACAGGATTAGTATATATCAGAGAACGGCACAGAGAAGAAGCAGTCAGGTGAGAGGCTTCTGCGGAAAGGGTATAGAACCGGCCTGGGAGCTTTCGTATGAAAATGCGGCGTAGAACCGGCGTTAACGGTGTAAGAGAGAATCACAGAGATACTGTGGTTAATCAGGGTGGTACCGCCGAGTCTTTCGGTCCCTTATCGGGAAGGAAGGCTCGGCTTTTTTACGAAAAAATACAGGGCAGGATACTTCCCAGAAGAAACAAAAACAGAGAAGAAAGAAGAGGAGAACATTATGGCAAAAGAAAAAAAACTGGTAGAATCCATTACGGCCAGAGAAGTAGATTTTGCACAGTGGTACACAGATGTGGTGCGCGAAGCAAAATTGTGTGATTATTCAGGAGTAAAAGGATGTTTGAATTATCTTCCGAACGGATATGCGATCTGGGAGAATATTCAGGCAAATCTGGACAAACGTTTTAAAGAGACAGGTGTAGAAAACGTGTATCTTCCGGTATTGATTCCGGAAAATCTGCTTCAGAAAGAAAAAGATCATATCGAAGGATTTGCACCGGAAGTAGCGTGGGTAACACATGGAGGAATGGAAGAACTGCAGGAGAGATTCTGTATCCGTCCGACATCTGAGACTTTATTCTGCGATCTGTGGAGCAAAACAGTACAGTCTTACAGAGATCTTCCAAAAGTTTGGAATCAGTGGTGCTCTGTGCTGAGATGGGAAAAGACAACAAGACCGTTCCTTCGTTCCAGAGAATTTTTATGGCAGGAAGGTCATACGATCCACGCAACATATGAAGAAGCAGAAGAAAGAACACTTTTGATGCGTGATGTATACAAGAGTTTCGTAGAAGACGATCTGGCAATTCCGCTTGTGACAGGAAGAAAGACACCAAGTGAGAAATTTGCAGGAGCACAGGATACGTATACAATTGAAGCGCTGATGCATGACGGAAAAGCACTCCAGTCAGGAACCAGTCATTTCTTCGGAAATGCGTTTGCGGATGCGTACGGAATCAGCTATTCTGATAAAGAAAACAAACTGCACAGCGTATATGAGACATCCTGGGGACTGTCCACACGTATCATCGGAGCTATCATCATGGTGCATGGAGATGACAGTGGTCTGGTACTTCCTCCGCACATTGCGCCAGTTCAGACAAGAGTGATCCCGATCGCACAGCACAAAGAAGGTGTGCTTGATAAAGCTAATGAACTGCTTGCAGCATTGAAGGCAGCAGGATACAGAGCTTCCATCGATGATTCTGAAAAGAGCCCGGGATGGAAATTCAGCGAGCAGGAAATGGTCGGAATCCCGACACGTATCGAAATCGGACCAAAAGATATTGAAAATGGTCAGGTTGTTGTCGTTCGCCGTGACACAAGAGAAAAAATTGTAGTGGCAATGGATGAGCTGACAGAAAAACTGTCCGAAATCCTGGAGACAATTCAGAAAGATATGTTTGAGAGAGCGAAAGCATTCCTTGATTCTCATATCCACACAGCAGCAAATATGGATGAGATGGTGAAAGTGGCACAGGAAGAGATCGGATTTATCAAAGCAATGTGGTGTGGAGATGATGCCTGTGAAGAAGAAATCAAAGCACAGACAGGCGGAGTGACATCCAGATGTATTCCAGAGGAACAGGAACAGATTTCAGATGTGTGTGTATGCTGTGGCAAACCGGCGAAGCACATGGTATATTGGGGTAAAGCGTACTAAAAATGGCATTTCAGAATATGGTGAACATGCAGCTGATGATGTTTCTGTTGGTTGCAGTCGGATTCCTGGTGAGAAAAAAGAATATCATTGGAGAAACAGGACGCAAAGACATGGTCAATTTCTGTCTGTATGTTACACTGCCGTTTAATATCTTCCATTCCTTTCAGATGGAATGGGAGTGGAGCATGCTCAAAAGCTTTGCCCAGGTTCTGTTTCTTGCGACAGGGTATTGTATTCTTTCTATAATAATGAGCTGTATCTTTTACAGAAAGGCTGAACCGGATAAGAGAAAGCCGCTTCGATATGGAACAATCGTTTCAAATGGCGGTTTTCTCGGAAATCCTGTGATCGAAGGGATTTATGGAACGAACGGATTGTTTTATGCTTCCGTGTTTATGCTTCCGGTGAGGATCGTTATGTGGAGTGTGGGAACATCCTGTTTTATGAAAGAAAAAAGTGAAAGTCTGGTAAAAAAGGTGCTGACACATCCATGTATTGTGGCCATCTATCTGGGACTTTTCGTCATGATCGCAGGAATGTCCTTCCCGGTAAGTGTGGAAAATACGATTTCAGGGATCAGCAGCTGTAATACACCCCTCAGTATGATGTTGGTGGGCATGATGCTGGCAGAGATGAATCCGAAAGGAATACTGGATGGAACAATGGTGCTTTACACCATTGTCCGACTGATCCTGATCCCGGCAATTTTATTCGGGCTTACCGCACTGCTTCCGATTCCTGCATTACTTCGGGGAATTACGGTTATTATTGCGGGGATGCCGACACCGGTGACAACTGCACTGCTGTCTGCCAAATATCATGGAAATGAGGGATATGCAACAGGAATGATCTTTGTCACCACCATCCTGTCATTATTCACACTGCCGATATGGTGCTGGCTCCTCGAATAAAAAAGAGAGAATAGTTGCAGAAAATCTTAGAAAATCCCTTGACTTTCGGGAAAAAACGTAATACACTAGTTTAGCGTGCACAGGAGAAATTCTGTTTTTGTGCGCAAATATCAGATAATGAACCATTATCTGCAGCCCTTTCGGCATAAGCCGGAAGACAACGAGTGAAATCATAGGAGGTGAAAAAGAATGCCAACATTTAACCAGTTAGTTAGAAAAGGACGTCAGACTTCTGAAAAGAAATCTACAGCACCGGCACTTCAGAAAGGATGGAACTCCCTTCAGAAGCGTGCAACTGATGTATCTGCACCACAGAAGAGAGGTGTTTGTACAGCAGTTAAGACAGCTACACCTAAGAAGCCTAACTCAGCTCTGAGAAAAATCGCCAGAGTTCGTCTTTCTAACGGAATCGAAGTAACAAGCTACATCCCAGGAGAAGGACACAACCTTCAGGAGCATAGCGTTGTTCTGATCCGTGGAGGAAGAGTTAAGGACCTGCCAGGTACAAGATACCACATCGTCAGAGGTACACTTGATACAGCAGGTGTTGCTAAGAGAAGACAGGCTCGTTCTAAATACGGCGCTAAGAGACCAAAAGACGCTAAATAAGAAACAGAGCGCTTAGCAAAGAAGTAACTAAATAGTTAAATCGTATCACAAACAGAACTATGATTATCGTACCTTATTGGACGATACGTTCAATAAGTTAGGGCTGCGGATTTAGATACAATCGTCCCGCGGCCACGACACATGAATTGTGATTCCATAGAAAGACACATGTGAGTACCGATGAATTAATCCCGGAAAGAATCCGGAAATCATGATTAAGGAGGGAAGGACCGTGCCACGTAAAGGACATACTCAGAAAAGAGACGTATTAGCGGATCCAATATACAACAATAAAGTTGTTACCAAACTTATCAACAACATCATGTTAGATGGTAAGAAAGGTGTAGCACAGAAGATTGTATACGGAGCATTTGAAAGAGTTGAAGCAAAAGCTGAAAAACCGGCGATCGAAGTATTCGAAGAGGCTATGAACAACATCATGCCAGTACTTGAAGTAAAAGCAAGACGTATCGGTGGAGCTACTTATCAGGTGCCGATCGAAGTTAGAGCTGACAGAAGACAGGCTCTTGCACTTCGCTGGATCACATTGTACTCCCGTCAGAGAGGCGAGAAGACAATGGAAGAAAGATTAGCTAACGAAATCCTGGATGCTGCTAACAACACAGGAGCATCTGTAAAGAAAAAAGAAGATATGCACAAAATGGCAGAAGCAAACAAAGCGTTTGCTCACTACCGTTTCTAAGAGCCAAAGCGGCAGCCGCAGATTGGCGGCTTAAGCGAATGGCATGTTCTCCGGGACTTTTTGTTTCGGGGAACTACAATATATTAGGAGGAAAAAACCTTGGCTGGAAGAGAATATCCATTAGAGAGAACCAGAAATATCGGTATTATGGCTCATATTGATGCAGGTAAAACTACAACAACAGAGCGTATTCTTTACTATACCGGTGTTAATCATAAGATTGGTAATACTCATGAAGGTAATGCTACCATGGACTGGATGGAGCAGGAACAGGAAAGAGGTATTACAATTACTTCTGCGGCTACAACTTGCCACTGGACTCTGCAGGAAAACTGCAAACCAAAAGAGGGCGCTTTAGAGCACCGTATCAACATCATTGATACTCCGGGACACGTTGACTTTACAGTAGAAGTTGAGCGTTCCCTTCGTGTACTGGACGGCGCTGTCGGCGTTTTCTGTGCAAAGGGTGGTGTTGAGCCACAGTCTGAAAACGTATGGCGTCAGGCAGACACTTACAATGTACCAAGAATGGCATTCATCAACAAGATGGACATCTTAGGTGCAAACTTCTACGGAACAGTAGAACAGATCAAGACAAGACTTGGTAAAAATGCAATCTGCATTCAGCTTCCAATTGGAAAAGAAGATGAATTCAAAGGAATCATCGACCTTTTTGAAATGAAAGCATATATCTACAACGATGATAAAGGTGATGATATTTCTATCATTGATATCCCGGAAGAGATGCAGGAAGATGCAGAACTGTATCATACAGAGCTGGTTGAAAAGATCTGTGAATTAGATGACGATCTGATGATGGCATATCTGGAAGGAGAAGAGCCTTCTGTAGACGAACTGAAAGCGGCACTGAGAAAAGCTACATGTACATGTGATGCGATTCCGGTTTGCTGTGGTACAGCTTACAGAAATAAAGGTGTTCAGAAACTTCTGGATGCAGTTATCGAATTCATGCCATCTCCATTAGACATCCCGGCTATCACAGGTGTGGATGAAGATGGAAACGAAGTAGAGAGACATTCTTCAGACGACGAACCATTCTCTGCTCTCGTATTCAAGATTATGACAGACCCATTCGTTGGAAAACTGGCATACTTCAGAGTGTACTCAGGAACAATGAACTCAGGTTCTTATGTTCTGAATGCAACAAAAGAGAAAAAAGAGCGTGTTGGACGTATCCTTCAGATGCATGCCAACAAGCGCGAAGAACTTGATAAAGTTTATTCAGGAGATATCGCAGCTGCAATCGGATTTAAATACTCTACAACTGGAGATACAATCTGTGACGAGCAGCATCCGGTTATCTTAGAGTCCATGGAATTCCCAGAGCCAGTTATCGAGCTCGCGATCGAGCCTAAGACAAAAGCTTCTCAGGGTAAACTTGGAGAATCTCTTGCAAAACTTGCAGAAGAAGATCCGACATTCCGTGCGCATACAGATCAGGAAACTGGTCAGACAATCATTGCTGGTATGGGTGAGCTTCACCTTGAGATCATCGTAGACAGACTTCTGCGTGAATTCAAAGTAGAAGCGAACGTAGGTGCTCCACAGGTTGCTTACAAAGAATCCATCACAAAAGCAGTGGATATCGACAGCAAATATGCAAAACAGTCCGGTGGACGTGGACAGTACGGACACTGTAAAGTTAAATTCGAGCCAATGGATGTCAACGGTGAGGAAGTATACAAATTTGAATCTACTGTTGTCGGTGGTGCAATTCCGAAAGAATACATCCCAGCAGTTGGCGAAGGTATCGAAGAGGCAATGAAATCTGGTATCCTTGGAGGATTCCCGGTTGTCGGTGTACATGCTAATGTATACGATGGTTCTTACCATGAAGTCGATTCCAATGAAATGGCATTCCACATTGCCGGATCTCTGGCATTCAAGGACGCTATGAAGCAGGCTTCTCCTGTACTTCTTGAGCCAATCATGAAGGTAGAGGTAACAATGCCTGAGGAATACATGGGAGATATCATTGGAGATATCAACTCCCGTCGTGGACGTATTGAAGGTATGGATGACCTTGGCGGTGGTAAGATCGTTCGTGCATTCGTTCCATTGTCCGAAATGTTTGGATATTCTACAGATCTTCGTTCCAGAACACAGGGACGTGGTAACTACTCTATGTTCTTCGACAGCTATGAGCAGGTACCGAAGTCTGTACAGGAAAAAGTATTATCCAATAAAAATGCGTAAAAATCGCAAAAATGCTTGCTATTCGGCTGATTTTGAAATATAATCAGAATTAGCCGATTTAAAAGCGAAACCAATAAAATTGCCGTTTCAGGCGACAGATTTAAGGAGGATATTCAAAATGGCTAAAGCTAAATTTGAAAGAACAAAACCACATGCTAATATTGGTACTATCGGTCACGTTGACCATGGTAAAACAACATTAACAGCTGCTATTACAAAAACTCTTTCTGTAAGAGTAGAAGGAAACGCAGCAGTTGATTTCGAAAACATTGACAAAGCTCCAGAAGAGAGAGAGCGTGGAATCACAATCTCTACAGCTCACGTTGAGTACGAAACAGAGAAACGTCACTATGCACACGTTGACTGCCCAGGACATGCTGACTATGTAAAGAACATGATCACAGGTGCTGCTCAGATGGACGGAGCTATCCTTGTTGTAGCTGCTACTGACGGAGTTATGGCTCAGACAAAAGAGCACATCCTTCTGTCTCGTCAGGTAGGTGTACCTTACATCGTAGTATTCATGAACAAATGTGACATGGTAGACGATGAAGAACTTCTTGAATTAGTAGAAATGGAAATCCGTGAACTCCTGAACGAGTACGAATTCCCAGGAGATGACACTCCAGTTATCCAGGGATCTGCTCTGAAAGCTCTGGAAGATCCAAACGGAGAGTGGGGAGATAAGATCATGGAACTTATGGACGCTGTTGATGAGTGGATTCCAGACCCACAGCGTGACACTGACAAACCATTCCTGATGCCAGTAGAGGACGTATTCTCTATCACAGGACGTGGTACAGTTGCTACAGGTAGAGTTGAGCGTGGTGTTCTTCACGTATCTGACGAAGTTGAAATCGTTGGTATTCACGAAGACGTTAAGAAAACAGTTGTTACAGGAATCGAAATGTTCCGTAAACTTCTTGACGAAGCACAGGCTGGAGACAACATCGGAGCTCTGCTTCGTGGTGTTCAGAGAACAGAAATCGAAAGAGGACAGGTTCTCATCAAACCAGGCAGCGTAACATGCCACAAAAAATTCACAGCTCAGGTTTACGTTCTGACAAAAGATGAAGGTGGACGTCATACACCATTCTTCAACAACTACAGACCACAGTTCTACTTCAGAACAACTGACGTAACAGGTGTTTGCGAGCTTCCAGAAGGAACAGAAATGTGCATGCCTGGAGATCACGTAACAATGACAGTTGAACTGATCCACCCAGTAGCTATGGAAGAGGGTCTTGGATTCGCTATCCGTGAAGGTGGACGTACAGTAGGATCTGGAAAGGTTGCTACAATCATCGAGTAATACAATCTGAATATAGATTTGTTATCGTAAGATAACGTTGTGTCCAAACGTAAGATACCCGTAGAACTTCGGTTCTACGGGTTTTTCTGTTGCCTGGAAATATATAAAAGAGCGGAAAAGAATAACGAATAGTATAGAAAAACGAATAGTATAGAAAAACGGTTGCCGGGAGAGTGTCTTGACAACCGTTTTTGATAACAGAATGATAACAAAATATGAAAATTGACAATTTTTAAAACTATGTTATACTATAAATATAACATAGTTAGTAACAGGATTTGGTTCGATTCCAAACACCATTAAACCAATATTGGGAGCATTGTCGAATTGCCTAGTTTCTGGATTGATTTATGATGCAGTTAAACATATTTGCAAGAAAGGACTTGATTCGATGAGTAAAGAATATATGTTAATATTTGGTCTGGGAGTATGCGATGGTGAAGTGTAATGGTTGCACGGTTTAACATACTAAGCAGACTCCCACCCAGACCACCAAAAACTCAGAGCTCATAAGGGCTCTTTTTCTTTTGCAAAAATCATGTCAGATCATATGTCTTGATGGAATTACCTTCAGTACCCTTCTTAACGATGGTATGACAACCTATCGTAGTTCCCATAGCACGCAGTTTCCATTCTTCCTGGGTAGCGTTCAGCTTATCCAGTTCTTTCTGCCTTTTCTCAGCATCTTCAATAGATAATATTTCAGCTTTTTCCTTTTCATAGACATTTTTAAATTGACACCATTTCTTGAAAAAGTCCTGCATTGTAGGATTATCGAATGTCAGCGCAACTTTCTGATCAGGTGTTTCAGCAAGTGAGAGGTTCACTGAATCATCAATAGAAAACAACAGGGAGAGTACATCTCCAACTGTCTCAATATTGAAATCAAGAAAAACACTGACATTCAATCCCAGTGCAGTTGCAATCTTTTCTAATTGATCCGGTTTTGGATTCCGGATTCCCAGTTCATATTTTCTGATCGTTCCTACGTTAATGCCGGACAGCTCGGCTAACTGTATCTGACTGTACCCTCTAAATTCCCGGAATGCCCGGATTTTTTTACCTACCATAATGTGCTGCCTCCTTAAGAATATTTGTGCTTCTATTCTAGCACAAAAGTGAATGATACAAAAGAGTGAGATTTAACAAATTGCCGATACGCAAGCAATAGGTATGGAATGGAAAAAATAAATTCGCAAATGTTTATTGACAAATTCACAAAAGTGAATTATTATAAGAGAACAACAAAAGAGTCACAAAAGTGACTGGAAAGGAGGACGATATGAGAACTAATTATATGATGACCGTTGATGATGTCATGGAAGAATTAGGTGTGAAACGCAGTAAAGCTTATTCTATTCTGAAACAGCTCAATGATGAACTGGTAAAGGAAGGATATGTGGCAGTTCGTGGAAAGATTCCACGTCCCTACTGGGAAACAAAATTTTACGGATGCACTCAGAGAGCAGTGTGAAGGAGGTTTTTAGATGTCAGCTTACAAGGACAAAACACAGGGAACCTGGTATGTGAGCTTCCGCTATATTGACTGGACAGGTAAGAAAACGCAGAAGCTGAAAAGAGGGTTCAAGACAAAGAAAGAAGCATTGAATTATGAAAAGGAATTCATAAGAAAGACTGCGGCGGATATGAAAATGGAGATGAACAGTTTTATTCAAGTCTATTTTGAAGATAAAAAGAATGAACTGAAAGAAAATTCAATCCGTAATAAGCAGCACATGATGAACAAGCACATTGTTCCATATTTTGGAACAAGAAAAATGAATGAAATTACACCAGCAGAGATTATCCAGTGGCAGAATGCCATTCAGGAAAAAGGATACAGCAAGACTTATGAGCGTATGATCCAGAATCAGTTAAATGCACTGTTTAATCATGCACAGAAAATTTACAATCTGAAGGAAAATCCATGTAAGAAAGTAAAAAAGATGGGGAAATCGGATGCAAATAAGCTGGAGTTCTGGACGAAAGCAGAATATGACAGATTTATCGCCGGGATTGAGCTGGGGAGTGAAGATTATCTGATATTTGAAATTCTGTTCTGGACAGGAATCAGGGAAGGAGAGCTTCTAGCATTGAGTCTTTCGGATTTTGATATGAGTGGAAATCTCCTGCATATCAATAAGACCTATAACCGGATCAAGAAAAGAGATGTGATTGATACTCCAAAAACAGAAAATTCGGTCCGTACTATTGATATTCCCAATTTTCTTAAGGAAGAGGTACAGGAGTATGCAAAGAAGCATTATGGATTTCCGGAAGATCAGCGGTTGTTCCCGATTGTGGCGAGAACACTGCAGAAACGTCTTAAGAAATATGAAGCACTGACCGGTGTAAAACCAATCAGAGTGCACGATATCCGTCACAGCCATGTGGCATATCTGATCTACCAGGGCGTAGAACCACTGATTATCAAGGAAAGGCTGGGGCACAAAGACATTCAGATGACATTGAACACTTATGGGCATCTGTACCCGTCACAGCAGAAAAAAGTTGCGGAGATGCTGGACAATAAACGTTAATACGGAGGAAAAGAAGCAAATGAAAACAAAGAAAGTAGTCGGAAAAATATTTGATGCAATTAACTACAGTAAGAAGCTGAAAATAAGTTCCATTTTACCGGATCGGGATTCAGATTATGTGATTCTTCTTGAATTAGAGGACGGAAGCAAATTTGAAATCATTATTATTCCTACAAGGAGATTTGTGTAAGGAGCAAAAGCTATGACTACTGACAGACAAAAAGAAAAAGCCCAGATAAAATATCTGAGCAAGTTCTCTGATAATCAGATTCACTGATATACCATCTTGGCAGATTAAGTATATCACGAATTGAAAGATACAACAATTCCCGAATATCTGTTCATCGGAGACTTGCTCGGAGGGGCAGGAGGTAGAAGTGACATTATTTGAACAGGTAAAAGAATGTGTGACAGCCAGACAGGCTGCGGAGCATTATGGGATTAAAGTAAAAAGAAATGGAATGGCATGTTGTCCGTTTCATAAAGACCGGCATCCAAGTATGAAGGCAGATAAAATATATCATTGCTTTGCATGTGGAGTGGGTGGCGATGCAATAGATTTTACAGCAAGGTTATTTGGAATATCACAGTATGAAGCTGCGAAAAAGCTGGTAGAAGATTTTGGACTGGATATTAAAGTTGAAAACAGAAGTAAATATGAAAAGACGCCCCGAAACAGGGCTATCTTAAAACAAAAGCAGTCGAAAGTTGTGATGATCAGAGAAAAACTGGAACAGTGGTTGAAACATGCAACAGACGTGCTGATCAGATATCTGAAATGGATTCAGTTCTGGAAAGAGTTTTACAAACCAGAACCAGAAGAAGAGTGGCATGAATTATTTACGGAGGCATTGGCAAATGAAAGAAAGATAAATGACTATCTGGACGTGCTGATGTTTGGAACAGGAGAAGAAATTGTAGAATTTTTCAAAATGAAGAGAAGGGAGGTTGAAAAAATTGAAGAAAGAATTAACGAATATCAGCGAGAAGTCCTTGATGAAATTAGAAGATATTGTGAACGAGGAAATGCTTACAACAGAAGATGTCAATAATATGCTGGAGCATACGGATAAGGGAAGAACAAAGCAAACAATCAGAAACTGTGTAACGGTACTTCAAAATGATCCAGTACTGAAAAAAGCGATTAAACGAAATGAGCTTTCTGGAAGAATGGACATTGTAAAAGAGGTGCCATGGGAGCGGAGAAATAACAGTCCTACGGTTACAGATACAGACGAATACAATCTGAAAATGTATCTGGAAGAGCATTATGAAATAACAAGTGAGCGTGTGATCAAAGCGGGAATAGATATTGTTTCCAATGAAAATAAATATCACCCAATCAGAGATTATCTGGAGAGCCTGGTTTGGAACGGAATTCCAAGAATAGAAAATATGCTTCCGCATTTTCTGGGAGCAGAAAAGAGCAAATACACAATCGGAGTAATGAAAATGCACATGTTGGCAGCGATTTCAAGAATTTATGAACCGGGAATAAAATATGACATTATGCTGTGCCTGGTTGGAAGTCAGGGAGCCGGAAAGTCTACGTTTTTCAAATATCTGGCGATAAAAGAAGAATGGTTCAGCGACAATCTGGATCATCTGGATGATGAAAATATTTACAGAAAACTGCAGAATCACTGGATTATCGAAATGGGGGAAATGAAGGCAACTATCACAGCAAAGAATATTGAACAGATAAAATCGTTTTTGAGCAGACAGAAAGAAACTTACAAAGTACCTTATGAAGTTCACCCGGAAGACAGACCACGACAGTGTGTATTTTGCGGTACTTCAAATGATCTGAATTTCCTTCCGCTGGACAGAACCGGAAACAGACGATTTGCTCCGGTGATGACAGATATGTCGAAAGCAGAAGTTCATATTCTGGATAATGAAGCAGAGAGCAAAGCTTATATCGAACAGGCCTGGGCGGAGGCAATGGTACTGTATCGACAGGGAAATGTGTTCTTAGGATTCACAAAGGAAATTGAGGAAGAGGCAAAGCGTCTGCAAAAAGAATTTATGCCGGAAGATACCAATGCCGGAATCATACAGGCATTTCTTGATGACTACGATGACGAGTATGTATGTACCAGAATTCTGTTCGATGAAGCGCTACATCGAACCGGAGAAATGAAACAGTGGGAAGGTAAAGAGATTGCTAATATTATGAACAATGCAATTGAAGGCTGGAAACCACATGGTACACATCGGTTCGGAAAGGAATATGGAATACAGCGTTCATGGAAAAGGATGGAAGATTCTGTGAAGAAAGATAAAGACGGCTTTATGGAAGTACCGGAACAGTTGGAGATACCGTTTGAGTAAAGATTATTGTAAACGATGTAAACGGAACTTGAAGGAAAAACTTAAAAAGTTAACTTTTAAAATCTTTTGAGCCCCGTTTACAAATTCCGTTTACAAATTGGAAAGGAGCAGAAAATGATGAAACAGGGAAGATTAGGATACAACAGCAGTAATGGAAGATATGGATTATTATCATCAGAATTATGGATTGATACAGGATTTCACTGTGGAGAAGGACTGGAAGTGCTGGTAGGTGATGAATGGGTACAGACCAGAATGGAGATGAATCTGGCAAGAGAATGGTATCTGGTGGGGACACCTTATTGTGGAGATCTGGAATATGTGCAGGCAAGGATACCTGGATAAACAGATCTATGATCCGCTTCGGCTGGTGTAAAGCAGACGTCCACCGGACGTTATGCCCCCGGCAGGGCGCAAGGGGACTTTTGATGGACGGTACGGCTGTCGAAAGTGCTTTTGCGTTACTTTTGACAAAAGTAACAAAACCGCCGTATCCGGCGAAAGTTTCTTAAATATCGCCATGTCTGGCGTAAATAAAAATTATGTGCCATATCTGGCACTCAAACAGAAAAGAGGTGAGAAAATTTATGATGAAAAGAACAATCAGTGGCATGATAGGAGCCGGCTCACTGGCTCATAACAGACGGGATTTTGTAGCAGAAAATGTAAATCCAGACAGAGTACAACTGAACATTTGTTATAAGAATGAGAATCTGAAAGAAGTCTATAAAGAACTGTTTGATGATGCGGTGGAGAGATACAATGTCGGGAAAAGAAAGGATCGGCAAATTGCAAATTATTATGAAAAAATCCGACAGGGCAAACAGGAGAAGCTGTTCCATGAAGTGATCTTCCAGATAGGAAATCGTGAGGATATGGCAGTGGGAACGTCAGAAGGAAATTTGGCTGTAAAGGTACTGGACGAATATGTGAAAGACTTCAAGAAGCGGAATCCGACACTTCGGGTATTTAGTTGCTATTTGCATCAGGACGAAGCTACTCCGCATCTGCATATTGACTTTGTTCCTTATGTGACCAACTGGAAGGGAAAAGGAATGGATACCAGAGTTTCACTGAAACAGGCATTGAAAAGTCTTGGATTTCAAGGTGGAAATAAGCATGATACAGAACTGAATCAGTGGATAAATCATGAAAAAGAAGTGCTGGCGGAAATCGCAAAGCAGCATGGAATTGAATGGGAACAGAAAGGCACGCATGAAGAGCATCTGGATGTTTACAATTTCAAGAAAAAAGAACGTAAAAAGGAAGTGCAGAAACTGGAGCAGGAAAAAGAAAAGCTGACAGCGGAGAATGAAGGATTGACTTCTCAGATTGCGGACGCAAGGGCAGATATTAAGCTACTGGAAGAAGAAAAAATTCAGTTCCAGAAAGATAAAGAAACAGCAGAAAAACGTGCAGAGAAAGCAGAAATGGAATTGAAAAAACTGGAGGATAGAAGAGAATTTCTGCAACCGGTGATGGATAATGTCAGCAAGGAAATAAAAGAATATGGAATGATCAAAACATTTCTGCCAGAAGCTACAGCATTGGAACGTGCGGTAACTTACCGGGATAAGAAAATAAAACCATTGTTCATTGAAATGAAGAATAAAATAGGTGCGATGGCTGCACAGGTGAAAGAACTGACAAGAGAAAGAGATAGTTGGAAAAGTAAGTTTCAGAAGAGAAAGCAAGAGCATGAAAAAACAAAAAAGGAACTGGCAGAAGTTCAGAAAGATTATCAGAAATTGTCTGGTGAAAAAGAAATATTGCAAGGGCTTGCAGACAGATATAACCGACTTTTACGTATGTTGGGGAAAGATATGGTAGAACGACTGGTGCAGGACGGTATCCAGATGCAGGCGGAACTTGAAGTGAAAAAACAGAAAGAGCAGATGCCGAAAAAAATAAGTGAGCGCATACAATGGGCGAAAGAACAAAGTAAAGAACACAATGCACAAATTAAGAAGAATAAAGCAAAGTACAGAGGAATGGAGTTGTAAGAATATGGAGAAACAAATTTATGATGAAAAGAACGGACTGAGCTACACATTGCATGGAGATTATTATCTGCCAGACCTGGAAATCAATGAGGAAGAGCCTACATATGGAAAATATGGAATAATGCGAAAGCAGTTTCTGAAGGAACACAGGAGTGCCAAGTATCAATATCTGGTACTGACTGAGAAACTGACGGAGTATCTGAATCAGGTAGACAAAGAAGCAAGAAAGAAAGTTGAGATGCTGGTGGAGCAGATAGCTGAACGGTGGGGAGTGACGGAAGAATTGAAGATGCAGGATCAGATGGAATGGGTGAGAAGGATGAATAATATTCAAGCAACTGCTGAAGAAATAGCATATAAAAATATAATCTTTATGTAGGAAAGAGGCTGTCTGCAGGGGTTGGGGACAGCCTCATGTATAGGAGGGGTTATTCTTCAGATATATCATAGTCAGTGGTTGTATCAGAAAATTTTGTATCCCAAATGGCTTCTTCAATGGCTTGTAAACATTCATCTGTATGTTTGGAAATATCTTGCCCCCAGAAGTGAAGAACAGTATAGCCTAGGAATAGAAGCTTTTTATCATTTTCATAATCACGATTACGATTTCGCTCGATTTTTTTGATCCAAAAATCTGGATTTTTTCCTTTTTCAAGCCGAAGTTTGAGAATCTCCCAATCCTTTCCGTGAAAAAATTCACTATCGCAAAAAATAGCAATTTTATATTTGGTAAGAACAATATCAGGAGAACCAGGGAGAGCTTTATAATTTTTTCGATAGCGATAGCCTTTGTGCCATAGAGCTTTTCGGAGCAATAGTTCTATGGAAGTATCTTTACTGTGGATCTTACGCATATTGTTTGAAACAGTAGCGGAATCACGTGACATATAGGTACCTTCTTTCTGCCTGAACTGATAAGAATATATTATCAAAAAACAGAAGAAATAGCAAAGGGGTTAAGAAACATACAAGAGGAAATCTAACGATATAGTGAGAAAATTGCTTGTTGCTAATTGTGATATATGGTAAAATATGAGTTGTACTATTTTTGATTTTGGAGGAATTTTAATGGCGATTTGTTATGACAAATTATGGAAATTACTGATAGATAAAAAAATGAACCGCACAGAATTGAAGGAAGCGTCAGGAATAAGTTTTAATGTATTAGCTCGATTAGGAAAGAATGAGCCAGTTTCATTTGAATCAATAGAAAAAATATGTTTTACATTAAATTGCAAGATAGAAGATGTTGTAGAGATACAAAAAGAAGAACCACTACAAATCGATAGTGATGCCTTTACAACCATAGAACTGTTTGCTGGAGCTGGCGGTTTGGCTTTAGGGATAGAAAAAGCTGGATTTGAACCAGTGGGACTAATAGAGTTTGATAAAGATGCTACAGAATCTTTGAAAACCAATAGACCGAACTGGAGAGTTATTCATGATGATATAGCTAATATATCTTGCTTAGATTTGGAAGATTATTTTGGTATAAAAAAAGGAGAACTAGATTTATTATCAGGAGGGGCACCGTGTCAGGCTTTTTCTTATGCTGGAAAAAGATTAGGACTTGAAGATGCAAGAGGAACACTTTTTTATCACTATGCAACTTTTTTACAGAAATTACAGCCAAAGATGTTTTTATTTGAAAATGTGCGAGGATTGCTGACTCATGATAAGGGAAGAACATATGCAACGATAACAAATATTTTTGAACAGGCGGGATATACCATTCAGAAAAAGGTTTTAAATGCGTGGGATTTTGGTGTGCCACAGAAAAGAGAGAGACTAATCACTGTTGGAATTAGAAATGATTTAGTGGGAAAAGTTTCATTTTCATTTCCTAAAGAACATGATTATAAGCCTGTTTTGAGAGATGTTTTATTGGATTGTCCAGAAGGACCAGGAGTACCATACGGAGAAAATAAAAGGAAAATATTTGAATTAGTTCCACCCGGAGGATATTGGAGAGATATTGATCCAGAGATTGCAAAAGCATATATGAAAAGTTGCTGGGATATGGAAGGTGGAAGAACAGGAATTCTTAGGAGAATGAGCCTGGATGAACCGTCATTGACGGTATTGACTTCACCGTCTCAGAAGCAAACAGAAAGATGTCATCCATTGGAAGCAAGACCGTTTACGGTACGTGAGAATGCAAGATGTCAAACATTTCCAGATGAATGGCAATTTTGTGGAAGTGTTCAATCTCAGTATAAACAGGTTGGAAATGCTGTTCCTGTCAATTTAGCATATGAAATTGGGTTAGAGATACATAAATCATTAGAGGGGGTAAAATAAATGGCGTGGAATTTAGATTTTATATCAGAAGAAGATTTTAAGAAGCATGTGCGTGCAACGATTATGAAATATGGAGAAAAACTGGAATCGTATGATTTGAAGCGGTTCAATAGTAACCTGATTGATCCGATCAAGCTGATTTTTGATAAATCGGTGTATCGTACAAGCTGGGAAGAAATTGTAAATAATGAAATTTTCCGGCAGAGAGATAAGTCTAATAATAATGATATAGGATATTTTCACCAGAATATTTTTTCCTATTTCAAAGGCTGCGAAGTCCCGCAGGCAGGCTGGGATGTTATTTACAGAAATCCCGATGGAATACAAATGCCAGATGGAGATATTGTACATACAATATATGTGGAAATGAAAAACAAACACAATACTATGAATTCTGCATCTTCCGCAAAAACATATATAAAAATGCAAGGACAGATTCTGGAAGACGATGATTGTGCGTGTCTGTTAGTTGAAGCAATTGCAAAGAAATCACAGAATATAAAATGGTCAACAAAAGTTGATGGGAAAAATGTACAGCATAGATTGATTCGCCGTGTGAGCATGGATCAGTTTTATGCAATTCTCACTGGTGAAGAAGATGCATTTTATAAGATGTGTATGGTGTTGCCAGAGGTGATTAATTCTGTTGTAAATGAAGAGGATGGTGTTGAGGTTCCACACGATACGGTTATTGACGAATTGAGAAAAGTAGCATCATTGTATGGTGATGAAAATGGCGAGCTGTCTATGGCAATGGCTGTATATATGCTTGGATTCAATACGTATATGGGATTTGGTGATAAAATGCAAACAAAATTTGCATTAGACAGTAAGGATGGAATGTTAAAGCGTATATACGAGTATGCGAAGAATTTACAAGAACAAGATTAATCATGAGGTAGGATAAAACTGAGGGGGATTTTATGTATTTAAAATATATTCAGATAGTTAACTTCAGAAATTTACTTTCAGCTAAATTTCAATTTGATGAAGGCGCAAATACTATTATTGGAGAAAATGATGCGGGAAAATCGAATGCTATCACAGCAATGCGAATTTTGCTTGATAGTTCGTATTATTATAATGTTAAGAGATTAAAAGAAACTGATTTTCCGTTTGAATTTTCAGAATGGAAAGGGCATTGGATTATAATATCGGCTTTCTTTGACAAGTTAACGGAAGATGATAAATCTGTTGAAGTATGTGCAGAAATGATTCCTGAAAATGAGAATGCAGATTTCTTGAAGTCATATATTCGTTGTGAAGGATACAATTATGGGGTTGTGACGGTATTTGTTCGACCAAATAAAAGAATACGTAAAGCACTTTATGAAGCATCAGGTACAGATGAATTTGAGGAAATCCGAAAGAGTATTAAACTTACAGACTACGAATTTGTGTATACGGCACGTTCACAAGTAGATTTTACAAACCCAGAAGTATATAAAAATATTGTAGGTGATATTGAAAATAAAGTATATTCAGATCCTGATAATGTTGATATGTCTTTAACAGGGAGTAAAATAGAAATATTAGATGTTTGGTCTCATTTATCGGTAGTTTTTATTGATGCATTAAGAGATGTAGGGACAGAAATGCATAAGCCTAAAAATCCTATTCGCAGGATTATAGATGCAATACAGAGTGATATTGAACTAATGGATTTAGAAACAATACAGGAGAAAATAAGAGATTTAAATGCTACAATTGCAAATGTAAGACAAATTTCAGATATTGGGGTTAAAATCGGAAATAAAATGGATGATATTATCGGTATGGTGTATTCTCCTGATATAATGTTAGAATCAAAAATAAAAGAGGATTTACCATCAATATCAAGAAATTTAACAATTTCAACAACAAGTCAACATGATATAGAATTGTTGGGATTGGGACATTTGAACATGCTCTATATAGCTTTAAAATTAGTAGAATTTGAATATAACAGAAATCATGAAGTGATGAATATAATGCTTATTGAAGAACCAGAAGCACACATACATGCACATATTCAAAAAACATTGTTTGATAAATTACAAATTTCTACAGAATATACGCAGGTTGTTATGACAACACATTCAGCACAACTTTCGGAAATCGCAGAGATAAGAAAAGTTAATGTCATGAAAATTGATGGGTTGCATTCAGTGGTGATGCAACCATGTAATGGATTGGATGAATTTGGAGAAAAAGAGTTAAAATTAAATAAAATCAAGCTTTCAAAACGCTTGGAAAAATATTTAGATGCAAAACGTTCTGTGTTATTGTTTTCTAAAGGGGTTATTTTAGTTGAGGGTGATGCAGAGGAAATAATGTTACCATCAATGGTTAAGAAAACTTTGGGTGTTTCATTAGACGAATTGGGAATAGGAGTAATTAACATAGGAAGTGTTTCTTTTGAATATGTTGCTAGCATATTTGCGGAAGAACGTTTGCGGAGGCGGTGTGCTATCGTAACAGATTTAGATGCAATATTGGAAAATGCTAAAAAATGTAAAAAAGAGGCTGCGGACAGAGGAAAATCAAGGAAGGAAAAGTTGGAAAGATTATTTGGTAATAATAAATATGTACAAATGTTTTATGCAAATTATACATTTGAAGTTGATTTTACTAATATTGAAAAAAATAGATCCTACTATAAACAGGTAATTGAAGAAAACTATCAAAAAGGTGACACGATAAAAAAACATAAAGACTGTATAGAAGAAAGTGAAGCGAAACGTTATGATACAGTAATTTCTGTAGCAAACTATATTGGAAAAGGTTGGCTTGCTATGAGTTTGGCTGATGATTTAGACTATAATGTAGTAATACCAGATTACCTATTACGAGCAGTGGCATTTTCAGGAGGAAAATCTATATCAGATGCTGTGTTGTGGAAAATGTTAAAATATACAGTAAAGTGTAATGAAGAGGAAGACATTTCTGATATTAAAGACGGAATACAGTGTTCAAATTCTTTAACAGAACAGAATAAAATATTAAAACTTTTTTGCACAAAATTCCCGGAAACTATGTTGTCGAAATTAGTAAAATATATGGAGGAAAATGGTGATAGATGATTTAGAGAATTCTTTAAATGCCAAGCAACGTGAAATATGTTTAAGCCAAGATAATTATTTAATTATGGCATGTCCAGGTAGCGGAAAGACGAGAACTTTAACATATCGTTTGGCGTATATTGCAGACAAATATAAAGAGTCTGAAAAGTATAATATTGCTATTACATATACTAACCGAGCGGCCAACGAGATAGAGAATAGACTATTGGAAATGGATGTTAAAACGGATAATGTATGGACTGGGACAATTCACCAATTTTGCATGAAATTTATTATAAGACCTTATGCTATGTACTCAGAACGACTGAAAAAAGGGTATACAATTATTGATGAATATATTGCTGATTCATATGGCAGAGAAATAGCAAAAGAATTAGGAATAGAGTGTAATTTTTATGATAATCCCTTAGAATATCCAGAAGTTAAGCAAGAGTATGAAAAATGGCTAGAAGAAAAAAAGGAAATTGATTTTGAACAAATATTAATTCTATCAGAAGAATTAGTATGTAAAAATAAATTTATAGCAGAAAATATTTCCAAAATTATTAGAAGCATCCAAGTAGATGAATTTCAAGATACACAAGAAGAACAATATCAGATATTAGCGGCTATTGTAAAAAACAATAAATCGATAAATATTGTGTTTGTCGGTGACGTAAATCAGGGGATTTATGGTTCATTAGGGGGAATTGCAAAAAACCAAAAACAACTAGAAGAACTGTTTCAAGTAAGCATAAAAAAGGAATATCTTTCAGGATGTTATCGGTCAACACAAAGAATAGTTGATTATTATAAAAATTTTGAAATAGTTGATACAGGAGTATTTTGTAGTAGAGATGAATTAAAAGATGAAAAAGGGATAATTTGTTTAAATAATACACTGGAAAAAGATAAATTAATAGATTGTATCTGTGACATAATTAATAAGGAAATAAAATTAGGAGTTCCAGAAGAAGAAATCTGCGTTGTTGCCCCACAATGGGGGTTAATATTTGGAATTTCTGAGAAACTTAAAAAGAAGATGCCGGATCAAAATTTTGATGCACCAGAAATATCACCATTTAAAAGAGATCAATTAAATCCATTTTATTTATTAGCAAAGTTGCTATATACAGAGCCAGGAAAAAATACCTATATAAGAAAGAAGATTGCAAAAGAAATTATAGAAATTTTAAAGGAAGAGTATCACATAGGTATTGACGAAGAAATAGATTCCTATTATTTGCTTCGGAGTATTAATAGTTATAAAAATTCTCAAGAAGAAGGGTTGATTTACTTTGAAAATTGTATTAAGTATGTGTTAGTATGCTTAAAAATTAATTTAGAAGATGAAATGGAGTTAAATAATACATTTGAAGCATTCATAGAAAAAAGTAAGGAAAGAATTAAACGCTATAAAATAGAAAATACCAATGTTGCAATAAAGGCATGTTTTCATGAAAGACACGGTATAGTGCTCAGTACAATTCATGGTGTCAAAGGAGAAGAATATACAACGGTAATTGCGTTTGGTTTATTAAATGGATATTTGCCACATTGGGATTATATCTATAAAAGTGAAAAAAAGGTAGTAAGAAATGTAGAAACAAAGAAAATATTATATGTTTTGGGATCAAGAGCTAAGAAAAATTTATATTTATTTAGCGAAAGAGGAAGAACTACAAAAAAAGGATATGAGTATATAATGACAGATGAATTGCGGGCAGTTTCATTTAAATATGATATGGGAGAAGAAACCTAGTGAAAATTAGCAAAATTTGTAAAACTTGTGAATTTAATTTTGATGGTATATGTGCAGGAAAGGGCATTTATGGATATGGTGAAAAAATTACAGATATGTCGAAAGAATGTAATGGATGGGGGATATCGTTAGAATATTATTCAGAAGTTATAAATGGAATGCCTTGGTATATAAAAGAGCCGTTTGAAAGAGGAAAGATTTATTTTAATGAGGCATTGCATAAATTAGAGGAAGATGATACGGAGAAAGGAACGCAGATTAATATATATGACGCAATAGAGAAAATATACGGAATTCCGTGGTGGGAATTAGGAGAAATATTGGGTGTGAAATATACTGTTGTAGGATATGCAGCATGTAGAGGGACGATACCACGTAGAAAGAAAAAATTTGCATCTATTTTATGTATTCCAGAAAGATTTTTTGATGTAATATATTCAAAAGAATTATGCGAGTTAGAAAAATGTAAAAAGAAATTTTATGATTATTATGGAGAAACATGGATTCTGAAGATGCGAAAATTGGCTAGCAAGCAAATAAAAAATTAAAGTTGAATTTTTGAATGATAACACCATGATAACAAAATATCCAAAAACCACACGGACACAGCGGAAAATCCGGATTTTCCTACACAAATCACACGAAAAATCACTATTTGCATACCGCAATACACCAGTCTGATATCGTGAAGGTGGACGTACAGTAGGATCTGGAAAGGTTGCTACAATCATCGAGTAATCGTGAAAGCTGTTCTTTGAGCAAAGCGAAAAGAACTACCTTGAATAAAGTATATTGCCCGCAGGACTTCGGTTCTGCGGGTTTTTTCATGATGAAATTAAAAATTGAATTGACGGAGTTTCAAGTCTAATATAAAATTTATACTAATAGATTTTGTTTTGATAATATACATCAAAAAAGAGACCTGACCTTAGAAGAGTACAGGCAGAGCAGATGAGATACGATTATCCACTTAATTCTACAGGAGAAATTTACATGGAATTACGAGAATACACAAATTTTAATCAGAAAGAAATTTTGTCACTTTACACCAGTGTAGGATGGGAGAATTATACAAGAAGTCCTCAAATGTTGGAGCGGGCATATGAGAATTCATTTTTAAAGATTGCTGCTTTTGATGGAGAGCAATTGATTGGTATGGTCAGAGTTGTGGGTGATGGTGCATCAGTTGTTTTAATACAGGACTTACTGGTGCGTCCGGAATATCAGAGGAAAGGAATCGGGAGTAAACTGATGCGTGCGGTTTTGGAACGATGCAAGGATGTGTATCAGATTGAACTGATGACAGACGATACCGAAAAGACGATTTCATTCTATCAGTCATTAGGGCTGAAAAAAGCAGATGAAATTGGTTGTTGTGCTTTTTTGAAAATGTGATGGCAAGCAGGAGGAGCAGAATATATGGATTCATATACATTTCATACTCCAATCGGTTTTCTCACCATACGCGAAGAGGAACAGAAGCTGACGAATCTTTTTTGGCGAGCTGCTTCTGAGAAAATGATGAAGAATGAACGACATTCTGATTTTTTACACGAAGTGTACACGCAGATAAATGAATATTTTGAAGGCAAGAGAGAGCAATTTGATGTGCCGTTAAAATGTGAGGGAACGCCGTTCCAGCAGAGTGTTTGGAGACAATTGCAGAAGATTCCGTATGGGGAGACGAGAAGTTACCAGGAGATTGCGATTGGTATCGGCAATGAGAAAGCAGTACGTGCTGTTGGACAGGCAAACAATAAGAATCCGATTATGATCATAATCCCATGTCATCGTGTGATCCATAAAAACGGAGATATCACAGGATTTGCCTGTGGGTTGGAAGTGAAGCAGTATCTGTTGGAGTTGGAAAAGGGAATGGGATTGAGATAGTATGGAGACGATATTTTCATTATTTCTTACAAAAGAGCGGGAGAAGCAGGGAATCAGCCAGGAACGATTATGCAGAGGTTTATGTGCGGTTTCTGCTCTTTCGCGTTATGAAAATGGAGAGAGAGTCCCGGATCGTCTGCTGATGAATGCATTGATTCAGAGATTGGGAAAGTCATCTGATCAGCTGACAACCATGATTTCCTGTCAGGAGTACGCTTATTTTGAGTGGAAGAGAAAGGTGAAAGAGGCGCTTAGAAAGAAAAATATTTCTTTAGCACAGGAGTTGCTGCAGAAAAAGGAAGCTTTAGATGGGGCTGTTAATGCTGCGTTACAGGAGCAGTTTTATCGCTATATTCAAGGGATTCTAAAGGGAACATATGCAGATATTTCTGACTTGGAGGAAGCGATTCGGCTGACTCATCCTGAGTTTTCGGGAAAAATTGAAGAAGAGGATTTGTTTAGTATCCAGGAATTAAATTTGTTGCTTTTTTACGCAAAGTGCAAGATGCAAAGGGATACGGAGCAGGGAAGAGAATTGCTGGAAGCACTTCTTCTATACATTCAGGAGCATATAACAGATATTCAGGCAAAAAATCAGATCTTTCCAAGAGCTGTTTCTATCTATTGCCAGGAAGTAAAGGAAAAGCAGTTTTCTGAAAAACGCTATTTTTTATGTAAAGAGGCTCTGGAAAACAGTGTGCAAAATCAAAGTTTTGAGTATGCAGTGAGCATATTGGAGGATTTGGAAAAAGATTCCAGATATTTTGGGAAAAATGCAGATTGTTATCAAGTGTGGAAAAATGCGCTGAAGGAGATATATCAGGAAGTTGAAGTAGAAACGACATGGATGGAGTGGGGGATTGAGATTTCGGAAAATCTATTTTTAATTCCAGAGATTTTACTTTCTGCCAGAGTGGAAAAAGGATTTTCACAGGAAGAAGCCAGCGAGGGGATTTGTACACCGGAGACATATTCCAGGATTGAGACGGGGAAAAGAAGTCCAAGTTTGAAAAATCTGGAAGCTTTGGAGAATAGATTAGAAATCAAGCCGGGATATTTCATCGGGGAAGTATGGACAAATGATTTTTCGGTGTTGGAATTGACACAGAAGTTGAGAATGGCGGTTTCTAACCTGGATTTAGAAACCTGGGAAGAATGTCAAAAGAAGCTGGAAGAGAAGTTGGATCTGAGCAAGAAGATCAACAGGCAGTATGTGGAGGGATATCGCACATGTCTGGAATATCAGCAGGGCAAGATCTCGGAAGGAGAATGGATCAGACAGCACAAGAAAACGTTGTCCTACACGTTAGCATTTGAAGAACGGATGGAAGCACATCGAACTGGAACGAGACATGGATTTACCGATCAGGAGGCAGTCCTGCTACAGCAGATTGCTCTTGCAGAAAAGATCCGTGGTGAAAAAGAGAAAGCGGTAGAAATCTGGAAGTTGTTGTTGCAAGTTTATGGTAACAGTGAGGTGCGGATGGAACATCATTTTCAGGAAGTGATGCTGATCTGGAGCAATTTGGCAAATACGCTCCCGGAAGTGGGGAAAGTAGAAGAAGGAATTGCACTGGCAGAACAGGGAATCCGAATGGTTTTGAAAAAAGGAAAAGGACCATTAGACATGTTGTTTGCAAACAAAATCTATGCTATGAAAGAATCTGGGCAGGATGTGGGAAAAGAGCAATTTGAACAGGCATATGCTTTAAGCAAAATGTTCGGTGATCTGGAATTGCAGCATTCCCTGCAGACGTATATGGAAAAGAACTGGCCGTTGGATGAAAAAAGACAGTAACATATTAGAAGAAAGAATTCCATGACGAAATCGGGAAAGATGTTTTTCGATTTCGTCATGGGATTTTTTTGCGTTTTCTTTGATAATGAGAACTGTGAAAGGGGAAATGTGATATGCAAGAACAGATTTTCGTACACGGCTACTTCGGAAGAAATAAGGGGATCCTTACAGGATTTGTTATTTTTTCAATCATGAGTGGAACCTCTTACATGCTCTGGTCATTTTTATTCGAACAGGCCAGTGGATTTGCAGGAGGAACGGCAGACACCTCCATCCAGCAATTATGTCTGTCTGCAGGATTGTGTCTGCTGTATTTTGTGGTCAGTCAACAGCTGATGTTTTATTTTCAGAGAAGGTTGTTAAAACAGATCAATACACAATTGAAACAGGATGTATTTCATGCGCTGATGAAAAAAGGTGTGGCAAAGTTTACGGAGAAAAACAGCGCGGTATATCTGTCTGTGTTAAACAATGACGTAACAAATCTGGAGAACAACTATTTTGCGAAGATTCCGGAGATTTTACAAAATGGATTTGTATTTCTGACTTGTGCGGGTGTACTCTGCTATTATGACGTCAGGATCGTGTGTCTGGTGATTTTGACGGCATTACTCCCGGTGGCGGTTCCATTTTTAATCGGAGAGAAATTGTCACAGAAGACCAAAGCATTATATGAAGAACTTGAGAATTACAATCGGAAGCTGAAAGACTGGATGGGTGGTTTTGAAGTGATTCATAGTTTTCAGGTTGAGGACGAAGTGAAAAAACGGTTTGCGAAAAGTGTGGAAGATGTGGAGAAACGGCGTTATGAGGGAAGAGGATATCAGAATCCATACGGAATATTGACGTTATTGCTGACGTATCTGATCTTGAGTATACAGTTATTTGTCTCAGCGTATCTGGTATTTATCGGAAGTATTTCAGAGCGGATGCTGCTGAGTATTTTTTATTTGATCTCCAGTGTCAACAATCCCATCCGGGAGATTGCATATCTGCTTTTGGATGTCAAGGCAGCAATTCCAAATGCAAGAAAGGTGGAGACGCTTTTCAAGGAAAGACCGGAAGAATCGAAGAAAACAGGGGAATCGGTAAAATCAGTCATGCCGTTGGAGTTGAAAGAGGTACGATTTGGCTACACGAAAGCAAAAGAGGTCTTACATGGGGTGAATATGTGCTTTGAGAAAGGGAAAAAGTATGCCATTGTGGGAAGCAGCGGATGCGGAAAATCAACGTTGTTGAAGCTGCTGGCGAACTATTATAAAGACTACGAGGGAGAAATTCTCATAGGGAAACAGGAACTTCGGACGATAGACAGAAAAAGTTTGAGTCGGAAAATGGCTATGATCCACCAGAATGTGTTTCTGTTTGAAGATACATTGCGGGCAAACATCACGATGTTTCAGGAGTATCCGGATGAGGAAATCAAAGCTGCAGTAAAAAAGGCGGGGCTTGAGAAAATCGTAGAAGACAATCCATTGGGAATGGAGCAGATGGTTTGCGAAAATGGCAATAATTTTTCCGGTGGGGAAAAACAGCGGATCGCAATCGCAAGGGCAATTTTAACCAGGGCGGAAGTGTTATTGCTGGATGAGGCAACGTCCAGTCTGGATACAGAACTTTCCATGCAGATTGAGCAGTTAATCTTAAGTCAAAAAGAGACTACCATATTGAATGTAACACATCGATTTCATGAGTCGATTTTGAAGCAGTATGACTGCATTTTGACCATGCACCAGGGAAAAATTGTGGAGATGGGGACGTTTGAAGAGTTGATGAAGAAACAGCAATTTTTCTATAGCCTCTATACCGTGAATCATTAGCAGGGAGGAAAGATATGATACAGAAAACAGGTTCGATTCATGTTTATTTTCAAAGGAATAAGGGACGTCTGGCAGGTGTAATCTTATGTTCTATTCTGGCGGGAATGGGGGAAACGATGTGGGCATTTGTGTTTCAGAAAATTGGAGAATTGCCGGGAGATATGACCAAGGCTGCGGTTTTGAGACTGGCAGGGATTCTTTTGTTTACTGTTTTTTATTATGCAGTCAGTCAGAATGCCTGCGCTTACTTTCGAAGGACATTTCTAAAGCGGATTAATATACAGTTAAAGAGGGATGTGTTCGATGCAGTGCTGGATCAGGATATGATTCAGTTTACGAGCAACAACAGTGGGACATATCTCTCGGTGCTGAATAATGACGTAACGAATCTGGAGAACAATTATTTTGCGAAAATTCCGGAGATTATTCAGCAGAGCTTTATTTTTCTGGGCTGTCTGGCAGTGCTTTTTTGTTACGATGGCCGGGTAGCAGGTATGGTTCTTTTGACCGTCTGGATACCCGTTGCAGTACCGTTTCTATTTGGAAAACGAATCTCAGAAGCAGAGAGAAGGTTTTATCGAAGTCTGGAGCGATACACAGGGAAACTGAAAGATTTCTTTGGCGGATTTGAAGTGATCCAAAGCTTTCAAATTGAAAAGGAAACAGAAGCGATATTTGGAAGTTGTGTGAAGGATGTGGAAGAGTCTCGTTATCACTCTCGCTTCTGTGCGAGCAGCGGTGAAGTGTTTGCTCTCTCATTGACATATGGGACGTTGTTTTTTCAGATTTTATTCTGTGCCTGGACGGCTGCAAAAGGAAAAGTATCTGCAAATGCAATGCTGAGTATTTTATACTTACTTTCCAGTATCAACAATCCGGTGCAGAATGCAGTACAGGCGTTTCTTTCTGTGAAATCAGCCAGACCAAATGTGGAAAAAGTGGAGAAATTATTGGCAAAACCTAAAAAAAGAACCCATCCGTCTGTTGACCGGAAGTGAAGAATAAGGAACAAAATATCCGCAAATCTGCATAATGTCAGAATTTGTCTAAAATAAACAGGTTTCCATGATTTGATTGTCGAAAAAAGAAAATTAAATTGTATAAAAGTGATAAAAAATACAAAGTTATACTTATTAAAATGACTTGATTCACAAAGAAAAAAGTTTTTATTAAAAAAACTAAGGTGAAATAGCAATAATTATAAAATCCAAGCCAACTTCCGAATAGAAAAATATAGACAAATGAGCTATCATAAAGTTATCAAATCGACAGGGAGGATATAAGATGAAAAAGAAAGTGGTTAGAAAACTGATGGCACTCGCACTTGTTTCCGCCATGGCAACTTCTATGCTGGCCGGATGCGGATCAAGTGATGATTCAGGCAAGGATTCAGGAAAAGATGCTGACAAAGGTTCAGAAGAGAAAGTCCTGAAAGTTGCAGCATTCGAAGGTGGTAACGGAACTCAGATCTGGGAAGACATTGCAAAAGCATTTGAGGAATCTCACGAGGGCGTAAAAGTAGAGCTTGAGATGTCACCGGAATTGGACAAAGATCTGACAAAAGCAATCCAGAATGGAGACGTACCAGATGTTGTATATTACAATCTGGGACAGCCAAGCGGATTTACAGAGACAATGCTCAAAGAAGAAGCAATTGCTGATATTTCTGATGTATTTGATGATGAACTCAAAGGAAAGCTGTTGGATGGTATCCTGGATGGTACAGATGCACAGCCATACGGAGATGGAAAAGTTTATCTGGCACCGATTTTCTACACACCGACAGGATTCTGGTACAATGCGACATTGGTAGGTGAAGGAAAACAGTACGAGATCCCGACAACATGGGATGAGTTCTTCGCACTTGGCGAGCAGGCTAAGAAAGACGGACATGCACTCTTTACATTCCCTACAACAGGATACTTTGATGCTACAATCTATGCAATGCTCGCACAGGCAGGCGGACTTGATTTCTACAATGATGCATTAAAATATGATGCAAATACATGGACATCTGATGAAGGAAAGAAAGTTCTTGATACAGTTGCAAAACTTGTAGGAAAAGACTATACACAGGAAGATACAGTTTCCAATGCAAACGCTGACGGTGGATTCAAGATCAATCAGCAGAACGTAATCGATGGAAAAGCATTATTTATGCCAAACGGAAACTGGGTGATCGGTGAGATGGCAGCTTCTACTCCGGAAGATTACGAATGGGGTATGATGGGTGTTCCGAAATGGAGCGAAGATGAATCACAGTCTGTATACACATTTACAGAGCAGATGTGGGTACCTGCTGATGCACCGAACATGGATCTTGCAAAAGAATTTGTGAAATTCATGTATTCTGACGAAGTAGTTGATATCTGTCTGAACAACAAGACAACAGACAAAGAGTCCGGAAAAGAATCTGATACACCAGTAGTAGTTCCTGTAAAAGGAGCAGCAGACAAGCTTCCAGACGGTGTTACAAAAGACTGTTATGCAGCAGCAACAGCAGATGACGTTGTAGCTGTTACAGGTAAATGGGCAACAACAGCTCCGATCGAAGGTCTGGATATGGCAAAAGCTGTTTACGGACCGATCGAGTCTATCAACACAGGCGATATGACAGTTGATGAATGGCAGAAACAGTTAGTAGAGACTTGGGAAAAATGCGCAGACGCATTAGAGAAATAAAAGAGTGATATTCGGCTGACATGAAACGGTGAGTTATGATAACTCACCGTTTTTAAAAGACAGCAGTATGGAGGAGGAAATCTATGAACAGGGAGAAAGCGCAGAGAAGATTTATATTCATTTGTCTGGCGCCTGCTGTAATTCTGGCAACGATCTTTATATTTATTCCGACGATCAATGTCTTCCGTATGTCCTTGTACCGCATGGGTGGAATTACAAATAAGAAGAGTTTTGTGGGATTCAGCAACTTTGTAAAACTGATGGATGATAAGAACTTTCTGGAAGCGATGCAGAACTCGATTCTTATCATTGTAATGGTAATGATCTGTACGATCGTTCTTGCAGTTTTATTTGCGGCGTTACTTTCAAGAGGGAACTTTAAAGGCAAGAATTTCTTCAGAATTATTTTCTACATACCAAACATTTTGAGTATTGTTGTTATTGCAGGTATTTTCGGTGCAATCTACAATCCGAGTACAGGACTGCTCAATACATTTTTGGATGCGATTCATCTGAGTGGATTAAAGCATCAGTGGATGGGAGATCCGAGTATTGTTATTTATTCTGTGATCTTTGCACTGGTATGGCAGGCAATCGGATATTATATGGTCATGTATATGTCCAGTATGGCAGCAATTCCGGAAGATCTCTATGAGGCCGCATCACTGGATGGAGCAACAGAGATTCAGATTTTCTTCCAGGTGACTTTGCCGTTGATCTGGAGCAATATCCGTACTACATTGACATTCTATATCATCAGTACGATCAACTTAAGTTTCCTGTTTGTTCAGATCATGACAGACGGAGGCCCGAACGGAAAGACAGAAGTTTTCCTGAACTATATGTACAAGCAGGCATATGGAGCAGGTGTATACGGATACGGTATGGCGATCGGAGTTGTTGTATTCCTCTTCTCGTTCATACTGGCAGCAGTTGTAAACAAGATTACAGACAGAGAAGTCTTAGAATTCTAGAAAGGAGCGAAGTAGAGATATGCATGAGAAAAAACACAGAATTCCTACACATGTACTTTACAAGATTTTTATCTATGTAGCTCTGATCGCTCTGGCTATTTCGATCATTGTACCGGTTGCATGGGTATTTATGGCGAGTTTGAAGAAGAATGCAGAATTCATTGGAGCGGATGTAAATCCATGGGCACTTCCAAAACAGTTTTACTATCAGAACTTTGTAGTAGCATTTCAGGATGCAAGAATGGGAGATTTCTTCCTGAACTCTTTCATTGTGACAGCGCTGGCTCTTGCACTTCTTCTGATCCTGGCTCTTCCGGCATCTTATGTGCTGGCACGCTTTAAGTTCAGAGGAAAGAAGTTCTTCAATGGTGCGTTCATGGCAGGATTGTTTATCAATGTCAATTACATTGTAGTGCCGATCTTTTTGATGCTGAGTTCCTGGAACAAGGCTCTGCATGTAGATTTTTTCCTGGATAACCGGTTTATCCTGGCACTGATCTACGCATCCTGTAACCTGCCGTTTACGATTTATCTGCTGAGCGGATATTTCCAGACACTTCCGAAAGGATTTGAAGAAGCAGCTTATATGGATGGATGCGGATACTTTAAGACGATGGTTAAGATCATGATTCCGATGGCAAAACCAAGTATTCTGACGGTAATCATGTTCAATTTCCTGACATTCTGGAATGAATATATTATCGCATATACATTGATGGATGAAAACGGAACACTGGCAATGGGACTGAAGAATCTGATGGCAGTCGAGAGAACAGCAACCAACTACGGTATTATGTATGCAGGTCTTGTGATCGTTATGATTCCGGTACTGGTTCTGTATATCTGTGTACAGAAGAGACTGACAGAAGGTATGACACTTGGTGGACTCAAAGGATAGGAGGAGACAAAAATGCAAGGAAAGATTCGAACTTTGATCATGGCTATTGTTTTTGTTGTCTGCCTCGCCCTGATCATGATAGGACAGAAAAATATCGGCGTGCCGGGACTGATTATGGAACTGGTAGGACTGGTAGGCTTGCTGACACTCTTGTTTATTTACAACAACAAATATAAATAGCAGGTTTGAAAAAGTGAAACAGGCATGGAAGATCTGGTAAGAGCCAGTCTTTTGTGCCTGTTTTGTATAGCAGAAAGTACATGCGGATGCTTGACAATTATCTTTGGATATTGGACAATAGAAGAGAATTGGAAAAAGAAAGAGATACGAGGAGAGAGATTATGAGAATTGGAATTGGAAATGACCATTCAGCATTGGAATTAAAAGCAGAGATCATCGAATTTCTGAAAGAAAAAGGACATGAAGTCGTAGATTTCGGAACGGATTCATCAGAAAGCTGCGACTATCCGAAGTATGGGGAAGCAGTAGGCCGTGCAGTTGTTGCAAAAGAAGTGGACTGTGGAATCTTAATCTGCGGTACAGGTCTGGGGATATCTCTTGCGGCAAATAAGGTGAAAGGTGTGCGTGCAGCAGTATGCAGCGAGCCATTTACCGCGAAAATGTCCAGAGCGCATAACAATTGTAACGTACTTGCATTCGGGGCGAGGGTAGTAGGAGCAGAGCTTGCAAAGATGATCGTGGATGTATGGCTGAATACAGAGTTTGAAGGGGGACGCCATCAGAGACGTGTGGATATGATCATGGAGATCGAAGAAAGATAACATGTAACGTATCAAAGAAAGTATGAAAAGGATGACAACTGCATGGACTGATGCAGTTATCATCCTTTTTTGCGGCAGAGTTAACGAACCTGTGCAAGAATGTCTTCCAGTACGTCTTCCACAGAATCTGTCACATAGGTAGAATAGTAAGAGATTCCGGGAGCTGCATTGGACATGGCATAGCTGGTGCCGGCAAGTTGGAGCATCTCGATGTCATTATACTGATCTCCGAAAGCAACACATTCTTCCGGTTTTACCTGGAATAAGTCCATCAGATTCTGAAGAGCCGTCCCTTTGTTGCTTCCCGGAGCGATAAAGTCAATCCAGATGTTTCCAGAGGTGACGACTTTGATCTCGGAACCAAAGAGATCTTGCAGATGTTTCAAATATTTATCGACAATATGAGTGCTGTCAGACATGTTGCAGATGGCGATTTTTAGGATCGGTCCGTCTACTTTCGTGATATCATCCACGATCTGAGTTGTATTGTGCATTACATTGACGATATGGTTGACAAACTCCGGTACATTGTTTTCGATGAAACAGGTATCTTCTCTGGAAACTACAATCTCAAAGTGGTCCTGTTTTTTGATTTCCTTTAAAATCCTGGCTGCCAGATCATCGTTGATCGTAGCACGGGAAATGACTTTTCCCTGATGCATGCAGATTGAGCCATTTTCTGCGATAAATGAAATACGGTCCTTTAAAGGTGCAAAGACACGTTTTTGATTATCGTACTGTCTTCCGCTGGCAGATACAAAATGGATTCCTGCATCGCACAGATCAGAAATCAGTTCGATCGCGCGCGGAGTAAGTTCCTGCGCGCCGTCTTGTAAAAGAGTTCCGTCCAGATCACTTGCAATTAATTTTATCATCATTTCCTCCCATTATGAATGATTGTACGTTATCTATTGTACAGGAAAAACAGAAGAAAGAAAACAGTTGTATTTTAAAATCAAAAAGAATATAATAAGAGCGTCAGTGCGGTGACGTACTGAAAGGCAGTGACAAAAAGGTCAAAAGAAAGAATAAGAGGGAGACATATGGGTAAATATTTTGGGACTGATGGATTCAGAGGAGAGGCAAATGTTGTTTTAACAGTAGAACATGCTTTCAAAGTAGGTCGTTATCTGGGATGGTATTTTGGCAGAGAGAAGAAAGCCAGAATCGTGATCGGAAAAGATACAAGACGAAGCAGTTATATGTTTGAATATGCACTGGCATCAGGACTGACAGCTTCCGGAGCAGATGCATACCTCTTACATGTAACAACAACACCGAGTGTGTCCTATGTGGTAAGAACAGAAGATTTTGACTGCGGAATTATGATTTCTGCGAGCCACAATCCGTTTTATGACAATGGAATCAAGGTGATCAACGGACAGGGGCATAAGATTGAAGCAGAAGTAGAGGAGCAGATTGAAGCGTATATTGACGGAAAAACAGAAGAGCTTCCACTTGCGGTTGGGGAACACATTGGAAGAACAGTTGATTATGCGGCAGGAAGAAATCGTTACATCGGACATCTGATCTCACTGGCAACACGTTCCTTTAAAGATATGAAGATTGGTCTGGACTGTGCCAATGGAAGCTCATCCAGCATTGCAAAAAGTGTGTATGATGCACTCGGAGCAAAGACATATGTGATCAGCAATGAGCCGGATGGTGTAAATATCAATACAAATTGCGGATCCACACATATTGAAAAGCTGCAGGCATTTGTAAAAGAAAAAAATCTGGATGTAGGATTTGCCTATGACGGAGATGCAGATCGCTGCATTGCCGTGGATGAGAACGGAAATGTCGTAGACGGAGATCTGATCTTATACGTATGCGGAAAATACCTGATGGAACAGGGGCGACTTGCAGGAAATACGATAGTTACAACTGTAATGTCCAATCTGGGGCTTTACAAGGCCTGTGATAAAGTCGGCATGAAATATGAGCAGACAGCAGTCGGTGATAAATATGTGTATGAAAACATGATGAAAAACGGATTTGTTCTTGGCGGAGAGCAGTCCGGACATATTATTTTCAGCAAACACGCAAGAACGGGAGACGGAATCCTGACTTCTCTGATGCTGATGGAAGTTATTATGGAGAAGAAACAGTCACTTGGAAAGCTGTGCTCTGAAGTGAAGATTTATCCGCAGCTTCTTCAGAATGTCCGTGTGACAGACAAAAAGACAGCGTTGGAAAATGAAGCCGTACAGAATGCGATCAAAGCAGCGGCAGAAGCACTTGGAAGTGACGGAAGAATTCTGGTAAGAGAAAGTGGAACAGAGCCTGTGATCCGCGTTATGGTGGAAGCGGCAACAGATGAGATATGCACAGAGTATGTGAATCAGGTTGTCAATGTAATGAAAGAACAGGGACTTGTTCAGGAATAAAAATAAAAAAGCAGAATCTTGTACCAAATATGGCGCAAGATTCTGCTTTTTTATTGGATTTCAATCTCGTGTTCGGGTATGGTCTCATCATCTTCACAAGTTCCGTAAATCTCATAGTTTCCGTAAACTTTTCCGTGAATTTTGCCGATACATTCCAGCTGATCCTGTTCATTGACTACGATATCGGGATCGATCACATTGAGAGAACGAAGTCTGCGGATGCTGCCTTCCTCGGAGAGGATCCGGACATAGTAGATGCCGTTAAACCAGAAAAGTCCAATTTCATTGTGAGAGGCATTGACACGCTGAAGTGCCAGAATGTCATTTTTTTGAAATACCGGCTGATAGCGGTCGATCAGAACCTGAAAGCAGAAATCGCTGTCTTTGGGAATATGCGTTCTGCGCACCCGGATCGTCTGAGTGGTATCCTGAAAAAGAAAGCCGGAATGTACTTTGCGGATGCCGGGGCGATAAAACGGAAGATTGATATATTCGCTCTGGTTCATGCGTTTATATTCTTCGTCAATGATCAGGCGGACCAGACTTTTGCCGTTTTCAGAGAGTTCGCGGTATTTTAAAATAGATTCTTTTTCTTCGGGGCTGAGAACTTTTCGGTAGAGTCGTTGAATCGTGCTGTTTGAAAGATAATTCCAGTATAGATAATTGGCATCAACATCCAGTGCGTTCATGAGTGCGACTAAAATATCGGGTTTTGGATAGCTGACACCGTTTTCATAGTTTGCGATTGCTGATGGGGTTACATGAATCTTGTTAGCCAGTTCGCTTCTGGAAAGATTCAGCTCCGTGCGGCGGTGACGTATTTGTTTCCCAATTTCCATACAGATATCCTCCGTTATTCAATTTTATAAGAAAAGTATAGTACAGGAATCTTGAAAAGTCAACAAAAGGATTACAAGAAACTTGTTGACTTTTATAGGGATATGGCGTAGACTGGAGATACATTGTGGTGGTGCGGGCAAGAAATGAGAGGGTTAGGAAAATGAGAGACAAGACAATCGATGTACTTCTTCAGATGGGTGTACCAGCCAGCATAAAAGGATTTACGTATATCTGTGATGCAATAGAATTATTTGATACGGATCCCTATTATCCTGATGGAAAAATCTGCTCTTTATATTTTGAGATTGCCCGCCTGCACGAAACAACGGCTTCCAGAGTAGAAAGAGCAATACGGCATGCATTTGAAGTGGCTTTGACCAAAGGGGACAGGGATATAGTAGAACTGTATCTGGATTGTGAACATACACAAAATTCCAATCTGCTCAAAACACTGTATTTCAGAATGCAGCAGGAGGAGCATAAGAGGGAAAAGGATTTCATATGCAGTTCCAGTATCTGTGAGGTGAAGGCCCAGATTTATCAGGAAGTAGTGGACTTGTTCTCGGTAGAGGTTGAACATTTTCTGGAAAAAATGCTGAGTATGTCAGAAAGGCATTATTGATTGCACCTTTATATCAGAATATGCATATTCTATTACAGAACGGACAGGAAAGGAAATCAATAGAATATGCCATATTCAATCATGCTGGATGCGGGACACGGAGGAAGAGATCCGGGAGCAGTGTATAAAGAGCGGAAGGAAAAGGATGATACCCTTCGTCTGACGCTGGCGGTGGGAGAAATTTTGGAGGCTCACGGTCTGGATGTGCAGTACACCCGTACGACAGATATTTATGAATCTCCTTATCAGAAGGCAATGGAAGCAAACAATGCGGGAGTAGACTTTTTTGTTTCTATTCATAGAAATTCATTTCCTTCAGACAATGCTGTATCAGGAGTAGAAAGCCTTGTATATGACAAATCAGGCATTAAGCTTAGGATGGCAGAAAATATCAACGAACAGCTGGAAGACATCGGATTTGTGAATCTTGGGGTAAAGGCAAGACCGAATCTGGTTGTCTTAAAGAGAACGAAAATGCCGGCCGTGTTGGTGGAGGTTGGATTCATCAATTCAGATGTAGACAACAAATTGTTTGACGAAAATTTTGAAGAAATCGCACAGGCGATCGCTTATGGAATTCTGGATACACTGGAGTCGAATCATGAGGTGGAATCTCCGGGATATGAAGTACAGGTTGGTGCATACCGAAACGAACGATATGCACAGAACCTGTTGGAAGAACTGTTAGAACAGGATTTTCCTGCTTATATTGTGGAAGGAGATCGCCTCTACCGTGTAAGAGTGGGGAATTATATTACACTGGAAGATGCGGCAAGGATGGAGCAGATGCTCAAAAGAGCCGGATATCCGACTGTGATCGTCAGCACCTGAAAACAGCAGGACTAAAACAGCTGATCGATGAGTTCGGCAGTTACATGGTGGTACATCTTATCACCGACTTTCATATTAGGACCTTGTCCGCATTGTTTAAAACATTTTTGAGTACGCAGAAGGTAAGTGCCGTCAGAAGTTACCTCTCCCTGTCGGATCTGAAGCTTTTGCTCCAGTTTTCTTAAAAGCAGGGCAGATTGTTTGCTGCTGCAGGTGCTTCCCGTACACAAAATAATTTCTTTTTGATAAGTCTGGCTGGAAAGACTCGGATAAAGCCGGATGAGAGTATCGATCAGGGCAGGTTTTACCTGCATGATCGATGCAATCTGTTCTTTTGCATCATTGGTGATACAGCCGAAGATATCCTGCGTTTCCCGTAAAAACTCCACCAGGACCGCCTGGTCGGAAGGTGTGTTTAAACTTGCATAATAAGCAGCTGCTTCCTGAAATTCAGGGCAGAAATCAGATAAATCTTTCATCGTATACATCCTTTCTGTTGTGATGGAAATTACATTGGGGAAAAAGGACGACTGGTTTTGGAATGATTGTTCAAAACCAGTCGTCCCTTGTAGTATTAAAATCAGTTGTCGTTTTCCTCGAGTCCGGAATCTGCTTTTGGGGGCAGATACACATGAACAGTTTCGATACGGTTTTTGTCCAGTTTTTCGACTACGAGACGAATCTGATCTTCAGTCGTGATATGATCTCCAACTTCCGGAAGTCTGTCCAGATGCTCGATGATAAATCCGCCGAGAGAGTCATAATCTTCAGATTCCAGTTTTGTTCCCAGATTGTCATTGAGGTCATCCAGATTCATAGATCCTTCTACAATATATTCCTGATCGTTGACTTTTTGGATCATCTCTTCCTCCGCTTCATCATATTCGTCGCGAATCTCGCCAACAATTTCTTCCAGGATATCTTCCAAAGTAATAATACCGGCAGTTTCACCGTATTCGTCCAATACAATCGCAATATTAAACTTGGCATCACGCATCTCTACTAAAAGTTCAGAGATGTTCTTGTATTCATAAGTAAAGTATGCTTCTCTTAAAATATTTCGTACCTGAAAATTTGCTTTATCTTCAAATAAAAGCAAGTCTTTCATATTAATTGTACCGATGACATTGTCGGTAGTGTCTTCGTATACAGGAAGTCTTGTAAATTTGTATTCCTTAAAAATATCAATTAATTCGTTGTAAGTACTGTTGACATCAGCAAACGCAACATGAACACGAGGAACCATAACTTCTTTGGCCTTGGCATCTCCCAGATCAAATACATTGTAGATCATTTCTTTTTCTTCCGATTCGATGACACCGTCTTCGTGACTGACATCTACAATTGTACGGAGTTCGTCTTCTGTCATGGCATTATTTTTGGCATTTGGATCTACACGAAGTAAAAACATAAATCCTTTGGAAAAGACATCAATCAAAAAGATGAGAGGAGTCATAATCACCATAAAAAAGCGTATAATCGGAATATAAGCAAGAGAAACCTTCTCTGCATGGATGGTGGCAAAATTCTTCGGAGTAATTTCGCCGAATACAAGAATCGCAACTGTTAGAATCGCAGTTGCAATACTTACCATATAACCGCCGAATGAATAAGCCAGTGTTGCTGATAAGGAAGATGCGGAAATATTGACGATATTATTACCGATCAGAATGGCACTCAGCATTTTGGAAGTATGCTTTTCGGTTGTATCCAGCACCAAAGCTGCACGCCGGTTGCCGTCATCTGCAAGAGAACGCAGTCGGATTTTGTTGACTGTCATCAGTGCAGTTTCTGCAGATGAAAAGAATGCCGATAGTAATAATAAGATAACAAGAATTAAAAATTGGAAAGTATCACTCGAGTCCAATTGTGTTGTTCACTCCTTTTGTTAAAAATGTTCCCTCTATTGACATACAGGTATTTATTACTATACATCATTTTGCCGGATTTTGCAAGCAATGGGGAGGGAGGAATGTGTGAATGTACGCTTTACTTTGCGGGATGGTTGTTGTATGATGGTGAAAGAAAAAACAAGAACAGAAATGGAGATGAGCACAGGGTGTATAAAAAATTATGTAAGATTTCAGGGGAAGAGAATGTATTGAGAGATGAGCCGATGAAGAAGCATACGACATTTCGTATCGGAGGTCCGGCGGATTATTTTGTGACAGTGCAGTCAAAGGATGAGATAAGAGAGATTCTGCTTCTTTGTAAGAGAGAACAGATTCCATATTATATATTAGGAAATGGAAGCAATCTTCTGGTAGGAGATAAAGGATATCGGGGAGTTGTGATCCAGATCTGCAAACGGATGAATGAGATCCGGACAGAGGAAAATAAGATCTATGCGCAGGCGGGAGCCCTGTTGTCAAAGATTGCAGCACAGGCACTTTCAAACAATCTGACCGGATTTGAGTTTGCATCCGGGATACCGGGAACTCTTGGCGGAGCAGTGATGATGAACGCCGGGGCGTATGGCGGAGAGATGAAGCATGTACTGGAAAGTGCGGATGTACTGACTCCGGAAGGAGAATTTTTGACCTTATCTCTGGAAGAACTGGAACTGGGTTACAGAACAAGTGTTGTGGCGACAAAAGGGTATACAGTTCTGGGCGCAACGATCGCACTCGAAAAAGGCAATCCTGAGGAAATCAAAGCGTATATGGATGATCTGAAGGAGCGCAGAATCACGAAGCAGCCACTGGAGTATGCCAGTGCAGGAAGTACATTTAAGAGACCGGAAGGCTATTTTGCGGGCAAGCTTATTCAGGACAGCGGACTGAAAGGCTATTCGGTCGGGGATGCCCAGATTTCCGAGAAGCATTCAGGATTTGTGATCAACCGTGGCAATGCTTCGGCAAAGGATGTTCTGGCATTAATCGAGCACGTGCAGGAGATCGTGGAAGAGAAGTTTGGAGTACATCTGGAGACAGAAGTGAAACGGATAGGAGAATTTTAAATTATGAGGTTTGTCATTGTTACAGGGATGTCGGGGGCCGGAAAATCTACAGCGCTGAAGATGTTGGAGGATATGGGATACTTTTGTGTGGACAATCTTCCGGTGCCGCTTTTGCCTAAATTTGCAGAGATGATCGCCATGCCGGATTCCAAGCTGAATCAGGCGGCAGTGGGAATCGATATCAGAGGCGGACAGGCATTTCGGGGGCTTGAGGGATACTTAAAAGAACTGGATGAAAGCGGGATCCATTATGAAATCTTGTTTCTCGATGCCGGAAATGATGTCCTTTTGAAGCGTTATAAAGAAACCAGAAGACAGCATCCTCTGGGAGGAGCGGGACATATTGACAGAGGGATTGCTAAAGAGCGGGAGGAAATCGCATTTTTAAAGATTCGCGCGACGTTTATTCTGGATACGAGCAAAATGCTGACAAGAGAGCTTCGCGTGGAACTGGAAAAGATTTTTGTAAAGGGCAAGGATTTTAAAAATCTGTATATCACGGTAATGTCCTTTGGATTTAAGTATGGTATTCCACAGGATGCGGATCTTGTATTTGATGTCCGGTTTCTTCCGAATCCCTATTATATAGAAGAATTACGCGCAAAGACCGGCAATGAGGCAGAGGTCAGAGATTATGTGATGAAGAGTGATAAGGCACAGGAGTTTTTCAGACAATTGAGCCAGATGATGGATTTTCTGATTCCGAATTATATTCTGGAAGGGAAGAACCAGCTTGTTGTTGCAGTTGGGTGTACAGGCGGAAAACACCGTTCTGTTACACTTGCCAACGCATTGTATCAGTACCTGGAAGTACGGGAGAATTATGGGGTTCGCATTGAACACAGAGATATTGAGAAGGATGCCATCAGAAAGGGAAAATAGCAGGTATACACGATGTCATTTTCAGGAAAAGTAAAAGAAGAGCTTTCGCAGCAGTGGAGCAGCGCAAGACACTGTCAGATTGCAGAAATTGCAGCCTTGATCGGGATGTGCGGGGCAGTGACGATCAACAGTTTTAATCAGTACGGAGTAAAAATCAATACGGAAAATCTGGCTGTTGCAAGAAAAGTCTTTACATTGATTCGAAAAACATTTAATATAGAAGCTGATATCTCTATCCGAAGGAATATAGAGAAACAAAGTGCGGTCTATTCTGTGATGATAGTCCGGCATGAAGATGCACTGCGTGTTCTTCAGGCAGCAAAGCTTTTGGAGGAACACAGAGGTGGATTCGAAGAGTTTCATATTGTCAGTCCCCTTATTGTACAGCAGCCATGCTGTCGTCGTGCATTTTTGCGGGGAGCATTCCTTGGGGCTGGTTCCATGAGTGATCCGAATAAATCTTATCATTTTGAGATTGTGTGCGATTCGGATGTGATGGCAAAGCAGATTCAGAGACTGATGTGTGATTTTTCCATGGATGCGAAGATCGTACGAAGGAAAAAGTCATACGTAGTGTATTTAAAAGAGGGCGATCAGATAGCAGATATTTTAAATATTATGGAGGCGCATGTTTCTCTGATGGAACTGGAGAATATCCGAATCTTAAAGGATATGCGCAATACAGTGAACCGTAAGGTGAATTGTGAAACTGCCAATATTAACAAGACCGTATCTGCAGCGGTGAAGCAGCTGGAAGATATTACGTATCTCAGGGATAAGATGGGTCTTGAAAGACTGGCAGAGGGACTAAGAGAAGTGGCATATGCACGTCTTTCACATCCGGATGCAACATTAAAAGAGTTAGGGGAACTGTTATCGCCGCCGGTCGGCAAATCCGGAGTAAATCACAGATTAAGAAAATTAAGTGATCTGGCAGAAAAGGAAAGGCAAAACAAGGAGGATTATTATGATTGAAACACCGGTTATTGTAGGGCATGAAGATGGAATTGAAGGCAGACCGATTGCTTTGTTGGTACAGGAGGCAAGCCAGTACGCCAGCAAAGTCTACATTCAGGTGGACAACAAAAAGATCAATGCAAAAAGTATTATGGGAATGATGAGTCTTGCTCTTCAGGAAGGTGATGAAGTGACAGTTGTTGCGGAAGGCGAAGATGAAGAAAAGGCTGCAGAAGGAATTAAGACTTTTTTGAAAAAGACAAAATAGATGATGTAGTAAAGGGGGCTGTGCGTAGGCACAGCCCTTTCAAGAATAGAAAGACGGGAGAGAGCAATATGAAAAAGATGCTGTTCATATACAATCCGAATGCGGGAACAGGGGTATTAAAACCAAAGTTATCAGATGTATTGGATATTTTTGTAAAAGCCGGATATGAGGTGACCGTATATCCGACGCAGTGTTATCATGATGCCATGGCAAAGGCAGAATCTTATACCGAAAGCTATGATGTGGTTGTGTGCAGCGGAGGAGACGGGACTCTGGATGAAGTCGTGACGGCAATGGCGAGACGTAAAGACCCGGTTCCGATCGGATACATCCCCACGGGAACGACCAATGATTTTGCAAACAGTCTGCACATTTCAAAGGATCTGCTGGAAGCCGCAGATACGGCGGCAAACGGGGTTCCTTTCCCGTGTGACGTAGGAGTGTTCAATGACGATTATTTTGTATATATAGCCGCATTTGGTCTGTTTACTGATGTCTCTTATGAGACAAAACAGAGTGTGAAAAATGTTTTGGGTCATTTGGCTTATGTACTGGAGGGAACAAAACGTCTGTTCAATATTCCGTCTTATCATATCAAAATTACACATGACGGAGAGACACTTGAGGATGATTTTGTATTCGGAATGGTGACAAATTCGCGTTCTGTGGGAGGTTTTAAAGGAATTATCGGGAAAGAAGTTGTCTTTGATGACGGTGAATTTGAAGTAACACTGATCAAGACTCCGAAAAATCCAATCGAGCTGAATGAGATCGTGGCATCTCTTTTGATCAAACAGATTGACTCGAAGCATATGTATTCCTTTAAATCTGGAGAAGTGAAGTTCGAATCGATCGAAGAGATTCCCTGGACACTGGATGGAGAGTTTGGAGGAGAGCATGATTGTGTCAACATTCGTAACTGGAAGCAGGGGATGCGGATCATGGTAAAATCTCAGATGATCCAACAGTTGTCTGTGAAAGGAAGGATCGAGAACACACAGATTCTGGAAGAAGTAGGGATGGAAACGAAGGAAATTTCAGAAAAATAGAAAAAAATAAAAAAAATTCAAAAAAGGGGTTGCAATTCCTATGGAGCTATGCTAATATATAACTCGGTCATCACTGAGGCAGTGATGAGGACATGGCTCCATGGTCAAGCGGTTAAGACGCTAGCCTCTCACGCTGGAATCAGGGGTTCGATTCCCCTTGGAGTCACTTTTGAAAGGGTATCCGCAGAAGAGTTCTGCGGATATTTTTTTGCCTAAAAGCCTTTGTTTTCAAGGAATTTGAAGCCTTAAAAATTTTCTTGGTGCTTGGTGGATGTATGAAATTGTGATTGAATTTTTGATTACACTTGATTACACTTTAGCAAGCTGAAGCTTTTTTGATTAAATTAGCCTTTTCTACTTCCGTGTTGCGGTCAAAGCAGTAGTTTCCTAAAGTTGTTCGTTCATCTGCATGACCGACCATTTCATGAACGGTATTCAAGTTCATTTTTCTATATAATCGTTTGATTGTCTTTTTGTCTTCCAGTGGGAAACTGTGTTGTACAAAAAGCTTTTTAAAGAAACCATGTCTATGCGCAGGGTATCAAGCGTAAAATCAAAACAAATTTAACCTGCAAATAATTTGCCCAAAAGCCTTAGTTCACAAAGAATTCAAAGTAGTATACCCATCCGAGTATCCTGTAATTCATGCCTGCGGCAGGCGAACTCCGTCCGATAAGGAATGAAAAAACAGTAACTCCTTTTAAGGGAATTACTGCCTCATATAAGTTATTGATGTAATCTGTTTAATTTTTCTAACAACATTTTCTTGTTTGTAAGATATTCTACTATAGCATAAAGAATACCAATCAAGAAGAAACATTGAGATAATGTATATGCATATTCATAATGGAATATTTCAAATAGTATAAAACTTAACATCCCAATTAAACAAAGAGATGCTGCATAAATAATAAAACCACGAAATAATATTTTTTTGTTGGACAGGTTATTAAAATATAGTTCCCATTTGTCCGCTGTCATGTGGGAAATACGTTTTTGTATGTAAAATAGCGCCAATAATATTCCTGCTGCCAAAAAACCTGCTAATGAAATTCCAATGATATAAATGAGTATAATACCTATCAGTTTTCCCATATCCTAAATCTCCTCAAACGCTTATTTAGATAGTATTATACTCCGTTTGAAAATTATATGCCAGAATAAAATGGATTATCGGCATGAACATATTCAACAGATGATATCAGGGGCGCGGAAGCTTTTTAAACAGGAAAGACAGGAGTGTAAATGAGAGGTTCCTGTCTTGTTAAAAAAATCACAGAATCTGCCAAAGAAATTGTGTATATTCTTTGTTTTATTGTAATAATTACAGATTGTCTTTTAATGGCAGATAAGATATAATGAAAGCCATAGAGTGAAACCTATAGTATGCGCCGCCACAGACAGCTGTGCGCAAAGAATTGGAGGAGAAAATATGTTAGTATCAGCAACAGAAATGCTTCAGAAAGCAAAAGCAGGTCATTATGCAGTAGGACAGTTCAACATCAACAACCTGGAGTGGACAAAAGCAATCCTGACAGTAGCAGAGGAATGTAAATCACCGGTTATCCTGGGAGTATCTGAAGGTGCAGGAAAATACATGACAGGATACAAGACTGTAGTAGGTATGGTAAATGGAATGTTGGAAGAGCTGAATATTACTGTTCCGGTTGCTCTTCACCTGGATCACGGTAGCTATGAAGGATGTATGAAATGTGTAGAAGCAGGATTTTCTTCTATCATGTTTGACGGATCTCACTATCCGATCGAAGAAAACATTGCAAAGACAAAAGAACTGGTGGCAGTTGTAAAAGAGCACGGAATGTCTCTGGAAGCTGAAGTTGGTTCTATCGGTGGAGAAGAAGACGGAGTCGTAGGAAAAGGTGAATGTGCAGATCCACAGGAATGTAAGATGATCGCTGACCTTGGTATCAATTTCCTTGCAGCAGGAATCGGTAACATCCACGGAAAATATCCAGAGAACTGGGAAGGACTCAGCTTCGAGACTCTGGATGCAATCCAGCAGCTGACAGGAGATATGCCACTGGTTCTTCACGGTGGTACAGGTATTCCGGAAGACATGATCAAAAAAGCGATCAGCCTCGGAGTTGCTAAGATCAACGTAAATACAGAGTGCCAGCTTGCGTTCGCAGATGCAACACGCAAATATATCGAAGCTGGAAAAGACCTGGAAGGAAAGGGATTCGACCCACGTAAATTATTAAAACCAGGCGCAGATGCAATCATGGCAACTGTAAAAGAAAAAATGGAGCTGTTTGGCTCTGTTGGAAAAGCAGAAGCGTAAGTAATAAGTATTTGTTAGAAATTTTAACTTGCCTTTTTGCGGTGATTGAGGTATACTAAGCCTCGTAGATGAGAACAAAGGCGTTCCAAGCTTGCTTGGAATGCCTTTTTTAGAAAATGCGTTTACAAAAGTAAAATGAAGGAAGGTAGTTTTATGAGCACAGAATTATTCAATGTAGCGGATATTTTTGGGGAAAATGTTTTCAATGACACAGTGATGCAGGAGCGTCTCCCGAAAAAGGTGTACAAGAAGCTGAAACAGACGATCGAAGAAGGAACAGAACTGGATATAGAGACAGCAGACGTCATTGCACATGAGATGAAAGAATGGGCAATCGAAAAAGGGGCGACACATTATACACATTGGTTTTTGCCGTTGACAGGTGTGACAGCGGAAAAGCATGACTCTTTTATTTCAGCTCCACTTCCAAGCGGAAAAGTGCTGATGAGTTTCTCAGGAAAAGAGCTGATCAAAGGAGAACCGGATGCATCTTCTTTCCCGTCAGGCGGACTTCGGGCTACCTTTGAGGCGAGAGGATATACAGCATGGGATTGTACTTCTCCGGCGTTTGTAAGACAGGACGCAGCAGGAGCTACACTTTGTATTCCGACCGCTTTCTGTTCTTATACAGGAGAAGCACTGGATCAGAAGACTCCGCTGCTTCGTTCCATGCAGGCATTGAATGTACAGGCGCTCAGACTTCTGCGTTTGTTTGGAAATACAACTTCAAAGAAAGTGACTCCATCCGTCGGGGCAGAGCAGGAGTATTTCCTTGTAGATGCAGAAAAATTCCTTCAGAGAAAAGACTTAATCTATACAGGACGTACGTTGTTTGGTGCGATGCCTCCGAAAGGACAGGAGCTGGACGACCATTATTTCGGAACGATCCGCCAGAGAATTGCCGCTTTTATGCGTGATGTGAACATTGAACTCTGGAAAGTGGGGGTTTCTTCCAAGACACAGCACAATGAGGTGGCACCGGCTCAGCATGAACTGGCACCGATTTATGCAGAAGCGAATATTGCGGTAGATCACAACCAGATTGTAATGCAGACATTAAAGCGGATCGCATGCGAGCACGGAATGAAATGTCTCCTTCATGAAAAACCATTTGCAGGCGTCAACGGTTCCGGAAAGCACGACAACTGGTCGATTACTACAGATGATGGAATCAATATGCTGGATCCGGGAACAACACCACATGAGAATATTCAGTTCTTGCTTGTTTTAACTTGCATTCTGAAGGCGGTTAACAAGCATGCGGATCTTCTGAGAGAATCGGCTGCAGATCCTGGAAATGATCACAGACTGGGAGCAAACGAAGCACCTCCTGCAATTATTTCCGTATTCCTTGGAGAACAGTTAGAAGATGTGATCGATCAGCTGATCAGCACAGGGGAAGCAACACACAGTCTGGAAGGCGGAAAGCTGGAGACAGGTGTAAGAACACTTCCGGAACTGACAAAGGATGCGACAGACAGAAACAGAACATCACCGTTTGCGTTTACAGGAAATAAATTTGAATTCCGTATGGTAGGTTCCAGAGATTCCATCGCATCTGCCAACATTGTTCTGAATACGATCGTGGCAGAGGCATTTGCAGAGGCTTGCGAAGTTCTGGAGAAAGCAGATGATTTCCAGCTTGCAGTTCATGATCTGATCAAAGAATATGCAATGGAGAACCAGAGAATCATCTTCAATGGAGACGGTTACTCTGAAGCCTGGGTGAAGGAAGCAGAAAGACGCGGACTTCCGAATATCAAATCTATGGTGGAAGCAATTCCGGCAATGGTGACAGAGAAAGCAGTGACATTGTTTGAGAGATTTGGAGTATTTACAAAAGCAGAACTGGAATCCCGTGCAGAAATCCAGTATGAGAGTTATGCAAAAGCGATTAACATCGAAGCCCGTACGATGATCGATATGGCAAGAAAACAGTTTATCCCTGCAGTGATCAAATATACAAAAACGCTGGCAGATACAGTACTTGCGGTAAAGGAAGCAGGGGTGGATGCAAGCGTACAGGCAGAGACACTTGAGGAGATCACAGTACTCTTAAAAGAGGCAAGAGCAGCTCTGGCACGTCTGGAAGAGGTGACAGCACAGGCAGCTGCCAAGGAGGAAGGACCGGTACAGGCAAACTTCTACCACGATGAAGTGTGCCCGGCAATGGAGAATCTGAGAAGACCAATCGACAAACTGGAAATGATCGTGGACAAAGAGGCATGGCCGATGCCTTCTTACGGAGATCTGATCTTCGAAGTTTAATTAATCAAAGAAATGAAGAAAAGACCGGATGCGATTTGAACGAGAATCGTGTCCGGATTTTTGTAATGGGAGGGAATAAAAAGTATGAAGACAGCAGCAGAATTGAGACAGCTTGTGACAAGGATCGATCACAGGAGTTATCCTGCCTATAAAGACACAAAGGGAATGTATCAGTTTCCGGGCTATCTGCTATCCATTGACCATGTACAGGGAGATCCGTTTGCATCTCCATCCAGGGTCAGTATTCAGGTAAAAGGAAAGATGGCAGGATTTCCGGAGCAGTTATATCGGACAAAATGGCAGAAAACAGCATTGGAGGATGCGCTGATCCGGCAGTTCGGACAGTGTTGTGAGAAATTTGGATTCAAGGCAAAGGGATCCGGGAAGAGCGGGATGATCTCCATCAGCCGGTGCGGTCAGGAAGTGCTGGAGAGAAGTGCGGCGCAGATTGATGAAAAAACAGGAGATATCCACATTCGTCTGGAAGTGGGATTTCCGGCAAACGGAAGGACGATCAATGCAAGAGAATGGATCCGGATCTTTTTTGAGTTTCTTCCGGAGTGTGTCGAAAAGGCACTCTACTATAAAAACTGTGATGCGAAGAGACTGCAGAAGATCAGTGATCTGGCAGAGGACCAGCAGGCACTTCGGGACATACTGCCAAAGCTGGGATTGTGTGCTTTTGTTGCAAATGGATCTATTCTGCCGCGAGAGTCAGGCGTTTCCGCCCGTCCGATGAAAAGCGCAGTTTGTTTCCAGTCTCCAGAGGAGATGGAAGTGGAAATTACGCTGCCGCACAGAGGTGTGATAAGAGGAATGGGAATCCGAAAAGGGATCACTCTGATCGTGGGAGGTGGATACCATGGAAAGTCCACTCTTTTGAAGGCGTTGGAGCTTGGCGTGTACAATCATATTGCAGGTGATGGAAGAGAATATGTGATCACCGATTCCACAGCAGTCAAGCTTCGCGCAGAAGACGGAAGAAGTATCAAAAAAACGGACATATCCATGTTTATCAATGATCTGCCAAATGGAAAAGATACCACTCATTTTTATACAGAGGATGCCAGCGGAAGTACGTCTCAGGCGGCAAACGTTGTGGAAGCAATGGAAGCAAAGGCGGGTGTTATGCTGATCGATGAGGATACCAGCGCGACAAACTTCATGATCCGGGATGAATTGATGCAGAGGGTAATCCACCGGGATATGGAGCCGATCACGCCGTTTATCGAACGTATCCGGGAGTTATATGAAGAAGAGGGGATTTCCACTGTGATCGTGGCGGGAAGCTCCGGGGCTTATTTTCATATCGCAGACTGCATTGTGCAGATGGATCGGTACATGCCGAAGGATATCACGCAGACGGCGAAAAAAGAAGCAGAACAGTTTCCGCAGTTGAGCGGACCGAAAGAGAAAGCGAAAAGGCCTGATTTTGCAAGAAAACCACAGCAGGGACGGGAGTGGAAAGGAAATGACCGCATCAAAATGAAGACCTTGGGGAAAGAAGCAATTTCCATCAATCGGGAGACGATCGATCTGCGTTATGTGGAGCAGATCACAGACAGCGAACAGGTAACTGCTCTCGGATATTGTGTCAAATATGCGCAGCGTCATTTACTGGATGGAACACGTACCTTGCAGGAAGTCGTGGCAATGCTGGAAGAGAAGATTGAGAAGGAGTCGCTTGCCTCACTTTGTGAAAGCACCTCTTCTGTTGCCAGCCTGGCCCGTCCGAGAACACAGGAGATCTTCGCATGTTTTGACCGGTATCGGGGATTAAAATTATAGATACAGGGGGAATAGAAGATGAGGTTTATCCATTTGTCAGATCTGCACATCGGCAGACAACTTCATCAGTACAATTTAAAGGAAGATCAGGAGCATATTCTGGGGGAAGTGGTGGAGTATGCCAGAATGCTGAAACCGGATGCGATCGTGATCGCAGGGGATGTGTATGATAAGTCTGTACCATCTGCTGAGGCGGTGGGGATTTTTGACTGGTTTTTGACCGCACTTTCTGCACTGAAACCGGAAATTCCGATCCTGATCATCAGCGGAAACCATGATTCCGCGCAACGGCTTGACTATGCCAGTGGAATTCTTGGGCAGAAGGGGATTTACATTGCAGGAAAACTGCCGCAGAATCGGGAGGAATTTCTCAAAAAAGTGACACTTCAGGATGAATACGGAGAGGTGGATTTTTATCTTCTCCCGTTTCTGAAACCGGGATATGTAAGGACCGTGTTTGACGGAGAAATGCCGGAGAGCTACAGTAAGGCGGTACAGATGCTGCTGGAGAGAGAACAGGTTGATACCACCAAAAGAAACGTCATTGTGACGCATCAGTTTTATACCGGGGCAGGTCAAAAGACAGAGACTTGTGATTCAGAGATTTTCTCCGTGGGAGGAATTGATAATGTGGATGTTACGCCGCTTCTTCGATTTGACTATGCGGCGCTGGGACATCTGCACAGCGCCCAGAAGGTAGGAAGAGAGTCTGTGCGTTATCCGGGGACACTGCTGAAATATTCTGTCAGTGAGTGCAATCAGACAAAATCTCTGCATCTGGTGACGCTGAAAGAGAAGGGCGCACCTGTGGAAGTGGAGACTTATCCACTGCATCCGCTTAGGGATGTGAAAAAGTTCAGGGGAACACTAAAGGAATTGTTGAAAACTGTTCCTGAGGAAGCGAAAGAGGACTATGTCAGTATCACACTGACGGATGAGACAGATCCATATCGACCGAAGGAACAGCTGGAGAAGGTATTTTCCCACATTCTGGAGGTACGTATGGATAATTCCCGCACCAGGCAAAAGCTGATGAAAGATGCGGAAGTTGTGCGCATGGCATCTCCGCTTGAAATTTTCGGGGACTTTTTTCAGGAGATGCAGGGAAGAGCGCTGAATGCAGAAGAGCAGCAGGTGATGAACAAGATCGCAGAAGAGATGGAGGAAGAATAGATGAAGCCGATCAACTTGACGATGTCTGCCTTTGGATCCTACAGTGGAGTGGAGAGAATCGATTTTACAGGAATACAAAACGGATGTTTTCTGATCACGGGCGATACCGGCGCCGGAAAGACAACCATCTTTGATGCCGTGACCTATGCACTTTATGGAAGAACCAGCGGAGGAAAGCGGGACGGAAACATGATGCGCAGCCAGTATGCAGATTCCGAGACAGATACCTATGTGGAGTTTCAGTTTCTGTACCGGGATCAGGAATATACCGTCCGAAGAAATCCGGAATACCTGCGTCCTTCCAAACGAAAGAATGCGGACGGGACAATAAAGTTTGTCAAAGAGACTGCAAAGATCAGCCTGATTCTTCCGGATGGAAGTGAATTTCAGGGAAAGAAAAAAGAGATCGATCTGAAGATAGAGGAGATCATCGGGCTGGATGTCAATCAGTTTACCCAGATCGCGATGATCGCGCAGGGCGATTTTTTGAAGCTTTTGCATGCGGAATCAAAAGAACGAAAGCAGATTTTTTCGAAAATTTTTCATACACGGATTTTCTGGAAGATTCAGGACACACTGAAAGAACAGGCAAAAGAGCTGTACATTCAGTTGGAAAAAAACAGCATGGACTGCAGGCGGGAAATGGAACGGGTGCAGATTGCACAGGATGATGAAAGAAACGATGTCTGGAAACAGCTGCTGAGTCTTCAGCTGCCGCCTCAAAAGGAAGTACTGGACTGTGTGGAAACAATCTGTCAGTCCGGGGAAGCAAAGGAGAAGGATCAGGAGGAGAAAAATGCACAGGAAGAAAAACGTGAGGATGCGATACAGATTGAATTGAAAAACAGGCAGGATACCAATCATCTGTTTGAATTGCTGAAAAAGACCAGAGATCAGTTGGAGATCTTGAAGGGGCAGGAGACCAAAGCGGAAGAAATGCGAAAACAGATCCATGCAGCAATTCGTGCAGAGAAGGCGGCTGCAGCAGAAGAACAATTGCAGAAAACAAAGGGAGAATGCGCCAATCTGAAGAAAGAGTCCCGTGAGCTTGAAGAAAAGCTGAAACAGCAGGCAAAAGATCTGGAAAGCGCAGGTGCGTTGTATCAGGAAAGAGAGGCACTTTCCAAAAAAGAAGAGCCGAAGATCCAGGAACAGATCCTCAGGATCCAGGAAATACTTCCGAAATTGAAACAGGTTCACAGTCTGAAGGAACAGTATCAAAAGTCAGAACAGGATATGCAGGACTGTATGAAAAAATGTCAGGAAACCTCACAGAGATATGAGCGGTTATATCAGAAATACTTTGAAGAACAGGCGGGCATTCTTGCGAGAGAGCTGCAGGAGGGAGAACCCTGTCCGGTGTGCGGTTCCTGCAGTCATCCGAAAAAAGCGGTATTATCCGGAGACGCACCAAAAAAAGAGCAGGTGGAGCGTGCAAAAGCAATGCGGGATCAGGCAGAAAAAGAGCGTACAGAAGTTTTGGAACGGTTTCAGGCAGTGAAGGGAAGACTGGAGTCAGAACAGTCCATGATTGAGGGATTTCTGGAAAAAGAAGGAAAAACAGAAACGGATTTTGATGAAAAAGAAGCAGAAAATGCGCTTCGTAAGCTTACAGAAGATTTAAAAAAACTCCAGTCTGCGTTCAAAAATGCACAGGATCAGTATCAGAAGCTGACGCAGGAGAAAAGCCGGATTCTGGGACAGGCAGAAAGCAAAAAATCCCAGCTGATCCTCTGGAATAAGAAAGTCAAAGACGAGGAAGAATATTTTCGGAAAGAGTTTCAAAAACAGAACTTTCAAAGTCAAGAGGAGTATGAGCAGGCAAAGCAGTGGATCAAAAGCCGGGAGGCGAGAGAAGCCAATTTAAAGAAGTATGAAACTGCTCTTTTAGAAGTATCGTCCCGGTATGAGACATTAAAACAGCAGACAGAGGGGAAACAGATCGCACCGATCGAGAAGCTGGAACAAGAACTGATGGTCATTCGTGAAAAACTGCGCCTTGGCAGAGAGGAAAGCATGACGCTGCATACAAGAAATGAGATCAACCGGAGAGCAAGGGAAGCGTTGATCCGTGATTTTTCAGATGCCGAAAAGCTGCGCAGCCAATACGAAATGATGGGGAATCTAAGCCGTACGGCCAATGGAAATCTAAGTGGAAGCGTGAAGCTGGATTTCGAGACCTATGTGCAGCGCCAGTATTTCCGGCAGATCATTCATGCAGCAAATGTGCGCCTGGCAAGAATGACCGGACAGGAATTTATCCTGCAGTGCCGGGATATCGGAAGCCTGAGCAGTCAGGCACAGGCAGGTCTTGATCTGGATGTTTATGACCTGGTCAATGACTCGGTGCGGGATGTAAAAACTCTTTCCGGGGGAGAATCGTTTATGGCATCTCTTTCCATGGCACTGGGGCTGGCGGACATTGTGCAAAATACAGCAGGCGCAGTGAGTCTGGAGACGATGTTTGTAGATGAGGGATTTGGATCTCTGGATGACATGGCAAGAGAACGGGCGATTCAGATTTTGAAAGAACTGGCGGGAGAAAAAGGACTTGTGGGAATTATTTCACATGTCAATGAATTAAAAGAGCAGATCGAATGGCAGCTGGAAGTAAAAAAAACAGAGCATGGAAGTCATGTAAAGTGGAATTTCATGGCATAAAAGACAGGAAGTGATCAACATGAGAAAAACAGCAGTCAGGGCAGTGGCTCTGGCAGCGGTTTGTTTTCTGAGTGTGTTTGGGATATGCAGCTATGCAAAAGAGGCCACATCGGAGCCGATCCAGATTGTAGTGTTGGGTGACAGTATCGCAAAAGGATATTGCGGAGCAAACAAACCCGAGCTTTACTGTTATGGACAGACTGTGGCAGAAGAGATCGCACAGGGAGCAGGAAAATCATATTTGTATCAGAATTATGCGAAAAACGGACTTGCCACTCGAGAATTCAACGAAAAGGTGTTGAAAGGGCAGGAAGTGCAGGATAGTCTTTCCGGGGCAGATGTGATTTTGATCACAATGGGATCCAATGATCTTCTGAATGAATTTAAGAAGACCGCACAGGAAATTTTGAATACGGATACAAAATTTAAAAGTGCGGATGAGGCGCTCAAAGAAGTGACAGAGCATGTGAAAAGTAATCCGCTTTTAGTCTTTCGCATCATTGATGCTCTGGGAAACTGGGATTATCAGGAATTTGAGACACAGTGGATAGAGGCTATGGATACCATTTCTTCCTGTAAAAAAGAAGAGGCACAGATCGTAGTGACCAACATTTACAATCCGGTGAAACAGATGGAGCTTCCGGGAACGATGAATCAGGTCGTGGAGGATATCATCGGGAATATGAACCGGATTCTGGAAAAGCGAAGCAGCGAGTACGGATATCAGATTGCAGATCTGGCGAATTCACAGGTGACAAAGCATGTCCAGAAGGACGGACTGCATCCGGATCAGGCAGGACAGGATCTGATCGCCGAAATTGTGCGGGCGCAGATTACAGGGTATGAAAGAAATATGCCCAAAAGTCAGGTAGACGGAACCGCCGTGAAAGTGGAAGAAATCCCGGAGGAGAAACAGTCACAGATCAGACCTGAGAAATGGGGCATCTGTCTGATCCTGGCAGCAGTCATGCTGGGCGGTGTCGGATTTTTGCAGAAAAATAGGAAAGAAAACAGGCATAAATAAAGTACAAAACTATATCACAGTTATAACACAAAAACTTCACAAAGTTCTGGTATCGTCTTATCTTATAAAACAGGGAAATCCTGTAAAAAGCAGGGAGTAGGAGGACGAGATTTTGATAGAAGTAAAGAACCTTGTGAAAAAATACGGAAATCATATGGCCATAGACCACCTGAATTTCAAGATTGAAAAAGGGCAGGTCTATGGTTTTTTAGGTCCAAACGGGGCAGGAAAGTCTACCACGATGAATATTATGACGGGGTATCTTGGAGCCACAGAGGGAGAAGTACTGATTGACGGACATGATATTTTAAAGGAGCCAAAGGAGGCAAAAAAGCACATCGGATATCTGCCGGAAATACCGCCGCTTTATGTGGATATGCAGGTGATGGAATATCTGGAATTTGCTGCAGAACTAAAAGGGATTCCGAAACAGCAGAGAGAGTCTGCCATCGATGAGGTGATTCAGATGGCAAAACTTGAGGATGTAAAGCTGCGTCTGATCCGCAATCTGTCCAAAGGATACCGGCAGAGAGTGGGGCTTGCACAGGCAATCCTTGGATTTCCGGAGATCATCATTCTGGATGAACCGACAGTCGGTCTGGATCCGAAGCAGATCATTGAGATCCGTGAGTTGATCCGGGAACTTGCAAAAAAACATACCGTTATTTTAAGCTCGCATATTCTGGCTGAGATCCGGGAAGTGTGCGATTACATTCTGATCATATTCAAGGGAAAACTGGTGGCAAGTGATACACCGGACAGACTGGAGGAAAAGATGAGCGGAACCGAAACTGTGGAGATTCTGGCAAAAGCCAGTGCAGCCGAGGTTCGGGCGATATTGTTAAATGTAGAGCATATCAGTAATATCCATACCCAGGAACGGGCGGACAAAACATGCAGTGCCAGAATACAGACGGAAGGCGGATGTGATATCCGGGAAGCGCTTTTCTTTGCGTTTGCAAAAAATGAATGTCCTCTGTTGGAGCTGCAGACTTCAAGGATAAGCCTGGAAGAAGTATTTTTGGAACTGACACAAAACGATGCAGTCGGAGAGGAGGAACGGACAAATGCTGGCAATTTATAAACGAGAACTGAAGTCCTATTTTCATTCCATGACAGGGTGCGTATTTATTGCGTTTCTGGTGATGTTTACGGGAATTTATTTTATGGCATACAATCTGAATGCGGGGTATCCTTACTTCTCCTACACACTCTCAGGCTCCCTGATCGTATTTCTGGTCGGGATCCCGCTTCTGACGATGCGGAGTTTTTCTGAAGAGCGGAAAACAAAAACAGATCAGCTGCTTTTGACAGCGCCGGTAAGTCTGACAAAAGTAGTGCTTGGCAAATATTTCGCCATGGTGACAGTACTGGCAGTTCCGAATGTGATCTTCTGCCTGTTCCCGCTTTTGATCAAACTGCAGGGAACGGCATATCTTCTGGTAGATTACAGCTCCATTGCGGTATTCTTCCTGTTGGGATGTGTGTATCTGGCGATCGGGATGTTTATGTCGTCTCTGACAGAGAGCCAGATCATTGCATTTATCAGTACGTTCGGAATTTTGCTTTTGTTGTATTTGTGGGACGGAATCTTGTCTTTTCTGCCAAGTTCGGCGTTCAGTGGAATGATCGGAATCCTTTTGATCCTGACACTGATCGTTGTTTATATTTATCATATGACGAAAAACTGGATGCTTGCGGCCGGTATTGAAGCAGTGGGAATTGCGACGGCACTGATCGTATATTTTGTGAAATCCAGCCTGTATGAGAATCTTTTGACGAAACTCCTGGGACGGCTTGCTCTTGCGGATGTCTTTATGAATATTTCGTCCAGCAATATTGTGGATGTCAGCGGATTGCTTCTGTATGTATCGATACTGATCATATTTGTATTTCTGACGATACAAACAATTCAGAAAAGGCGTTGGAGTTAGGAGGAGCGAGATATGCAGAAAATTAAGAATTTATTCAGATCGTCAGAGTCCAGAAATGGTTCATACAGTGTGGGAATCACGGCTTTGGTCATTGCGATCATCGTGATTGTCAATCTGATCGCAGGACAGATTCCGGAAAAATATAAAAATCTGGATGTCAGCAGTACAAAAATTTATGAGATTTCCAAGACCAGCAAAAAGTTGCTCAAGAACATGGATCACAAAGTGAAATTTACAGTGTTGGCAAACAAAGAAGAGGCCGATGAAAGAATCGTTACATTTTTAAGTAAGTATTCGGCACTGTCTCCTAAAATTTCTGTGGAATGGATCGATCCGGTGCTGCATCCTTCGGCATTGACAGAAAATGATGCATCCGAAAACAGTATTGTAGTCTCATGCCAGGATACTGGAAAGAAAAAAGTAGTTTCTTTCAGTGATATCATTGTTACGGATATGTCTTCCTACTATTATACAGGAAGTGCATCGGAGACGAAATTTGATGGAGAAGGACAGTTAAGCAGTGCGGTGAATTACGTAACGAGTGATGTGGTACGCAAAATTTATCAGACATCCGGGCATGGCGAGACAACATTGTCTTCTACAATTCAGGATCTGATGGATAAAAATAATTATACGCTGGAAGGATTAAACACGGTCATGAATCCGGAAATTCCGGATGACTGCGAATTGCTTCTGATGTATGCTCCGACCTCGGATCTTACTGCAGATGAGAAAAATTCCGTGGAGTCATATTTAAAAGACGGCGGTAAGATGATGCTTCTTTTGGGAGATACGAACAGCACAGAGCTTCCGAATCTTGCATCGATCATGAAAACATACGGAATGGAAGCGGCAGACGGTTATATTGCAGATACACAGAGAAGCTATCAGAATAATTACTATTGCTTTTTCCCGCAGCTGACTGCATCAGGCGATCTGACAGACGGAATGGAATCGCAGATGGTTCTGCTTCTGAATACACACGGAATGACCTTGACAGATCCGGAGCGTGACAGTATTTCCACGACATCCTTTATGACCACATCAGATAATGCGTATGCGGTCACAGAAGACAGTAAGAGTCAGGCAGGAAGCTATGTGCTTGGCGCCGTGGCAGTGGAAGATTCCTCCCAGTTTACCGTGATCAGCGCAGGCAGTCTGATTGTTTCGGAGATTACAGATACATTCCCGCAGCTTGAAAATACAAAACTGTTTATGAATGCAGTGGCTGCGAATTTTGACGGGGCGAAGGATCTGTCGATCGAAGCGAAAAGTCTGACACCGGTCTACAATACGATGCAGCATGCAGGACTTCTTAGTCTTCTTGTGATCTTTATCCTTCCGCTTGGAATTCTTCTGTCAGGATTTGCAGTTTGGATGAAACGGAGAAAAGCATAGAAAACCAAAAGGAGAGAGGCGGACAATGAAGAAAAAAAGAAATCCTTTACTGATCCTGCTGCTTGTGCTTGCAGCACTGCTTGTGGTCTATGCAGGCGTGGTTGTGATCGGAAAGAATCAGGAAAAAAGCAAGCAGAAGGAAGAAGAGGCAAAAAAAATCTATGTCACAGATTTAGGAAAGCTTTCTGAGATTCAGTTTGACGTGGGAAATGGAGAAATCCAGCTTGTAAAAGAAGACGGTACATGGTACGACAAGAATGACAAAGATTTTCCGCTGGCTCAAAGCTATCCGAAAAAGATGGAAAAAGCATTCCGGAAGCTTGAGGCTGACCGAAAGCTGGAAGATGGGGATTCTCTGGAGGCATATGGTCTGGAGGATCCGGCATATACGGTAGTTCTTACCGATCAGGACGGCAATGAGACAACATTATATTTCGGAAATGTAACAGGAGACTCTTATTATCTGACATTGAATGAGAAAAAAGAGATCTATACGGTGAGCACCGGTGTCATTGAAGATTTTCAGTACAGTATGGAAGACATGGCACAGCTTGATACATTCCCTACGATTGGAAGCGGTAATCTGAAAAAGGTTGTCATCAGTCAGGGCACAGAGAAAACAGAGTACAGTTCAGAGAATGACGATGATGCCAAGAGTATGGCAACAATCGCGGGAGGGCTTGGAGTCCTTACATTGAAGGATGCAGCTGACTATTCCGTGGAAGAGAACGACTTGAGTAAGTACGGACTGGATGAGCAGAGCCGGACAACGGAAACCGTGACATATACAAATAATAAGAAAGAAAAGACCGTGACATTGTATTTTGGAAAAGAGGACGGAAACGGAAACCGGTATGTGATGCTTTCCGATTCAAAGATCGTGTATCTTGTGGAAAAGGAGAAGTGTAAGAATATGCTGAATCAGGATACAGAATCTTAAGAAACAACCGGCTGCCATAAAGTTTATAGTAATTTAAGGATTGCTTTATTGACAGCCGGACAAAAACGAGAGACAATGTTTTCTATATTTAAGAAAAGGCGGTAATCGATACAATGAAAGAAAAATTTATGAGATTTATGCAGGGACGATACGGAGTGCTGGATACGCTTGGCAAGGTTTTGCTGGTGTTGGGATTGGTTCTGGCATTTTTTGCACCTGTCTTTTCAGGAGACCATGTGATAGGAATGGTATTTTACCTGCTTGGCTGGGGATGTCTCATTTATGCATATTTCCGGATGTTTTCCAGAAATGTGAGAAAGCGTTATGATGAGAACGTAAGATTCCTGAACAAGACAGCGAAGATACGCGGATTTTTCAAAAGTCAGAAAAATCTGATGGCGCAGAGAAAGGATTATCATATCTATACCTGTCCGGGATGCAAGCAGAAAATCCGGATTCCGAGAGGCAAAGGCAAGATAGAGATCCGCTGTCCGAAGTGCGGGACAACATTTATCAAGAAGAGCTGAGATTACATAAAGGGATAGAACATAAAGGGGAGCAGACAAAGGACAATGACAGATCCATATCATGTGTTGGGAGTATCACAAGATGCTTCTGACGAAGAAATCAAAAAGGCGTACCGGGCACTGAGCAGAAAGTATCATCCGGATGCCAATATTAATAATCCGCTGAAAGAAGAAGCGGAAGTGAAGTTTAAAGAAGTACAGCAGGCATATCAGCAGATCATGGATGAGCGTTCCCGTGGATATTCCTCCGGAGCGGGAAGCAGTGCGGGATATGGCGGCTGGTATCAGAATCAGCAGAGAACAGATGCCGGGGATGAGAACAGCCAGTACTTAAGAGCGGCTGCAAACTATATTCAGAGCGGGCATTATACGGAGGCGCTCAATGTATTAAGCAGTATCAAAGAGCGTGGAGCGCTGTGGTATTTCTACAGTGCATCGGCGAACTCCGGTGCGGGCAATAACGTGACGGCGCTGGAACATGCAAAAGAAGCAGTCCGGCTGGAGCCGCAGAACATGCAGTATCAGATGCTTCTGCAGCGGCTGCAGGGCGGCGGAGGCTGGTATCAGCAGAGACAGAGTATGTATGGATATCCAAATTCTGTAGGCGGAGACTGGTGTATGAAGCTGTGTATTGCAAATATGATGTGCAATCTGTGCTGCGGCGGAAGCGGCTTGTGCTGTGGTGGTTACAGCGGCGGAGGATACGGCGGCTATATTTAGAATAAAAGTGGAAGAAGAATCCCGGAGACGGGGTTCTTTTTTGGATGAAGGGACAGGAGGAGAGGCTATTGACGAATCAGACCATTGAGATTATGATGAAAACAGTGACCACAAATTTTTTGAAAGTGAAAAATCGTATCAGGACAAACAGGAAATATTAAAACAGTCATTGAATGGAATCTGGAAATTCCAATATTCAGTGAATGCAAAAAAACGTCCGGTTTCCTTTTATGAAAACGGCTATGATATTTCTGAATTTGATGAAATTCAGGTTCCGCAGCATATAGAGCTGGCGGGATATGACAAAATTCATTATATCAACACCATGTATCCCTGGGAAGGACATGAATATCGCCGACCTGCGGGGACGTGCAATCATATCGGAGAGGGGATGTTCAGCGAAGCTTCTTATAATCCCACAGGTTCTTATATTCGCTTTTTTGATCTGGACGAAGCTCTGATCGGAAAAAGGGTGATCTTAAGTTTTGAAGGGGCAGAGCAGGCAATTTACGTATGGGTAAACGGTGAGTTTGTGGGATATGCGGAGGACAGCTTTACAGTGTCTGAATTTGACATTACACCGTATGTAAAAGAAACCGGAAATCTATGCAGGAGAGGTACTCAAAGAAATGAATGCGTATTATAAAAAGAGAGACCCGGGGCGTCTCGTTCATTATGAAGGAGTATTTCAAAACAGAGACTATGAAGACAATATTTCCGATGTAGAGAGCCAGATGTATGCACCGCCGGGACGCGTTCGGGAATATCTGGAAAATGAGCCGAAAAAACCGTTTATCCTGTGTGAATATATGCATGATATGGGGAACTCACTTGGGGGTATGAAATCGTATATCGATCTGCTGGATCAGTATGAAAAATATCAGGGTGGTTTCATTTGGGATTATATAGATCAGGCACTTTTGGTAAAAGATGAGATTACCGGTCGTGAAGTACTTCGATATGGGGGAGATTTTGATGACCGTCCGTCGGATTATGAATTTTCGGGAAACGGAATCATATTTGCAGATCGAACAGAAAAACCGGCAATGCAGGAGGTGAAATATTATTATGGACTCCAGAAATAAACTTAGAATCGTCTTCGGAGATGTGACGGTTGGAATTCATGGGGAGGATTTTCATTATATTTTCTCAAAACAGACAGGGGGGATGGAATCCCTTGTAAAAGCAGGAAAAGAATGGCTGTATCGAACTCCGTATCCCACATTCTGGAGAGCGACTACGGATAATGACAGAGGAAACGGATTCCCTTTAAGATCAGGAATGTGGCTGGGGGCAGATCAGTTTCGAAAGTGTATCGGTTTCCGGCTTTTGGCAGATGGAGAAGCGGTAGAAAATCACAATGCTCCGGAAAATAATGTGTACAGCAATCAGGAATATGTACAGGAGGCGGTGCTTACATATACCTATGAAACCATCACAGTTCCTGCGACTACAGTGGATGTAAGCTATACAGTCCATGCAGATGGGAAAATACATGTTTTGGCTCATTATCATGGAAAAGAAGGACTGCCGGAACTGCCGGTATTTGGAATGCGGGATGCATATGGAGACAGAATGTGTTACGGTATATCGAAAGGATACGCTGAATAATTCGGATACGTCAGAAGAAACATTCGGCCTTACGTTTCGTGCATGCGGCGAAAAGTTTGGGTTTTCTTGTCTCCCATATACGTCAGAAGAGTTGGAAAATGCAACGCATCAGGAAGAACTTCCATTGCCGCGGAGAACCGTAGTCTGCATCTGCGGATCAGTACGTGGAGTAGGTGGTATTGACAGTTGGGGCAGTGATGTGGAAGATCCGTATCGCATCAGTGCACAAAGGATATTGTCTATGAGTTTGTGATAGAATAGAGGAGCACATAGAGAGCGAGGGTATCACACGAGCATCAGATTTGATGATCGTGTGATACCCTCTTTTTATGAAATTTGTTGAAAATATGCACAATAGGTCTATATTATGTGAATAAAGGTGAGTATGGAAGAGAGGAAAATATGGCAGAGTATTTCAATGTTTATTTTCTAGAAAAAGTGTATGGGGGAATCTTATGTCATCACACAGGCAGTATATGCGGCAGTAGTTGTGCTGATGATGAACCCGATTCGATTTACGGCAGAAGGGGTTGCAAAGAAAACGGGAGAGATCATACTTGCTGTCATCAGTCTGTTTCTGATGAATGGTTTTATCTACATGACAGTAGGAGAAACTCATAAAAACTGGCTGCTGCTTCTGATATATATCGTGCTATATGCAGGGATTCGAAGTAAATACAGGTATTCTACCAGAGTGATCATGGGAAGTGTGTTTTATTCTGCAGCATTTTTAAATATTGTAATTTCGGAACCGTGGGGAGATCTGATCAGTGCACTTGGGTTTCCGGCATATGGATATATGGGAATCACAACAATCGTCAATATTCTGCTGTTTGTATTTATGGGATGGTATCTGAAACGGTTTCCCGCAGAAAAAATTTCATTTGAACCGGGGTATGGAGTGGCGCTGATGCTTGTGATCTCTTCAGTGGCAGGGGCATCTCAGATTGTTTATGACTGGATGGCAGATGACAGAATGCAGGATATCCGGCTTTATAACATGCTGATCAGCAGTGGATTTCTGGTACTGGAACTTTTGGTATATTATATGCTCTATGTGATATCCAAAGAATATACGGAAAATGTAGAACTGCTGGCAATGCAGCAGAAAGCGGAACTGGACAGGGAGATGTATATTGTTACGAAAAATATTTATCAGGAAATGAGTGCAGTACGCTATGAAATCAAAAATCACGATGCGTATATGAGAGCGCTGTTGGAAAAGAAGGAGTATCGCAAGCTGGAGGAATTTTTGAACAGCAGTATGTCAAAGAGTGTGGAATTATACCAGTATGTGAACTGTGGAAATGCGGTTGTCAACACGATCGTCAATTATGAGATATCCAGAGCAAGGTCAGAAGGAATACGAGCAGAGAGTCAGATCATCATTCCGAAGAAACTGCCTTACAGAGAGACAGAACTGTGCAGCCTTTTGTTTAATCTTTTAAACAATGCGATTGAGGCGTGTTGTTCACCCGGGATAAAAGATCCCTTTATCTGTCTGCAGATGCGGCAGCAGGAATCGTTTCCGGTGTGATTATGGTACTGGCGGTAGGAGATGTACAGATCTTAAGCTGGTCGATCGGATATATTTTAACGTCCGGAACCAATGCAACAGTGAGAACGCCGAGTATTGTGATCACCGTCATCTGTGCCGTAATTTTTCTTCTTTGCCTGTTTAAAAATAAAATAATCCGGGCAGTGGTAAAGGAGTAAATATGGCAGAAATCAGACTGGAAAAAAGTAAGTGGCGGAAGTTCTGTGATAAATATCCGCAGATTTCAGAATTCCTTGTATTTTTTATAATCAGCAACGGGGTTACCGTACTGCAGATGATATTAATGCCACTGATCAAATACTTGTTCAGTTTTACAGATTTAATCAATACCGCTTTCCAGGTTCTTCCGATAGGACAGAACCTGGACGGCAGCAGATATTATGTGTTTGATTATGCAGCCGGAAGTATTTCACAGGGCGGCGGAGGCGGAATGGCATACTTTCTTGCAGTAGAAATTACATTGTTTGCTGCGTAGGTCATCAATTTCTTCTTACAGAGAAATGTAACCTTTAAGTCAAAAACGGGAATTGTAAAAGCAGCAGTATGGTATTTTATTGCGTGGGTTATCATATCATTTTGGGTATTCTTCCCGATCATGAAGCTCATATTTAAGGATGACGCAAAAAAGTGAGCAGCAGCGGAAACGATTAAAAAATAAGATATTTCCTTTTTGTATTGACTTTATAAAATACTGCATACTATAATATAAGTACAGAAAATTGTACGTTTTATTATAGGAGGTGGAAGCAATGTTAGCAGTGAATTATACAGAATTAAGGGGAAATATGAAAGAATGTATGGATAAAGTTTCTGATGATTTTGAAACCCTGATTGTAACGCGTAAAAAAAATAAAAACATTGTGATGATATCTGAAGAAACATATAATAACATGATGGAAAATATGCATCTTATCGGAAATGAAGAGAACTATAAATGGCTGATGGAATCCAAACGTCAGTTGGAAGAAGGGATGCTTCAAATGAAAGAGTTAATAGAGGTTTCTGAGGATGAATAAAGTTTTTACAAAAAACGGATGGGAAGATTATATTTATTGGCAGACAGAAGATAAAAAAACGCTGAAGAAGATTAACAAGCTGATTGAAGATATTTGTAGAAATGGAAATTCTGGCATCGGAAAACCTGAACCACTATTGGGAGATTTATCAGGATTCTGGAGTCGAAGGATCAATGAAAAAGATCGGCTGGTCTATAAGATTGATGAAAAAAATGTCTATATTATTTCATGCAGATACCATTATTAGAGAATGGCAGTGAGAAAAATGATATTTGCAAGGGTATCACACGAGCATCAGATTTGATGATCGTGTGGTACCCTCTTTTTATGAAATTTGTTGAAAAATAAGTCAGTAATCAAACCGAGTACAAGAAAAAGTACGATGACAAGCAGCCAAAGAGGTACTCCGGGATGATTGTGCAGTTCATAGATTTGTTGTGGATTCATAGTATCTGTGATTTTTTTGATATTCTCTGTTCGGATTAAATCACCGAGGAATTGTCCGATCACGACGCCGATGATATTTCCTGCTGTAACGAAAAAAGCGGGGAGTGGTTTTTGGCATAAAATCAGGATCAGGCACAGACTCCAGATTCCGCAATAAAAATTGCGTGAAGTCATGATTATTCACATCCATTCATATTGAGAAAAATTAATATCATATGTTCTTTTTTAGAATATCATAAAATAATAGAAGGTACAATGCGAGATGAAGTGGAAAGATTGAAAAATAGTAAATCTGTAAATTACAAAAAAGACATTCGATCTCTCGAATGTCTTTCATCCAGTGCGGAAGAAGAGACTTGAACTCTCACAGGATTAACTCCCACTAGAACCTGAATCTAGCGCGTCTGCCATTCCGCCACTTCCGCGTTTCTTGTCGGCTGTCCGCCTGACAAGATGTATAATACCATAGTGGAATCGATTTGTAAACCCCTAAATTCAAAAAAATCTAAATTTTTTTATTTTTTTGAATTATTCATATTATTTAGCTATTTCTGCCAGTTTCATCTTCTTCATTTCGCGTAAGATCAAGAACACAGAAGTAAGGAACGCAATGGCATCAGCTGCCGGTCCCGCATACATAATTCCGTCGATTCCCAAAAACAGCGGAAGAATGAAAAGCAGCGGTATCAGGAAGAAAACCTGACGGGTGAGGGAGAGCAGCATTCCTTTGACTGGTTTTCCGATTGCAGCAAAGAAATTGGATGATAATAACTGTACGCCGTTTAAGAGGACCATAAACAGGAAAATCCGCATAAATTTGACGGCAAACTCAAAATAAAGAGCATCTCCCGTTCCGAACAGGGAGATAATCTGGCGTGGACATAGCTGGAACAAAAGAAATCCAATCAGAGATATGACCAGATTACACTGAATTGCCAGTTTATAAACGCCGCGGACACGATCATACTGTTTTGCACCGTAGTTGAACCCGATGATTGGCTGGGAGCCCTGAGAGATCCCGATGATGACTGCCAGCAGGATCGCATTTGTTTTCATAACAATTCCACAAGCTGCCAGCGGGATTTCTTTTCCGTAAGGAGAAAGTGCTCCATAATAGGTCAGTGAATTATTCAGTACGATCTGCACAAATGTGAGCGCTACCTGATTTAAACTGTTGCTCATGCCGAGGGAAGCGATTTTTAAACAAAGCTTTCTGTGAAGCCGGAAATAATGCGCTTTTAGTTCCACATTTCGGAATCGCTTTAAATAGCTGACGGCAACCAGACAGGATACAATCTGTCCGATGATCGTTGCCCACGCAGCACCTGCAACTCCCAGTTTAAAGACAAAAATAAAGACCGGATCCAGTATGGTGTTGATGATCGCACCGATCAGCATACAGGTCATGGAAAATTTCGGACTTCCGTCTGCCCGGGCGAGGTTGCTCATCCCATTGTTGACAATCAGAAAAGGCATACCGATTGCGGTGATCCGGGTGTATTCTTTGGCATATGGCATGATTTCGGCTGTTGCACCGAATGCGGTGAGCAGCGGAACGAGAAAAATCTCGATCAGTACGGCGTAGATCACACCAAAGACAAGCATCATTGTAAATGCAGTCCCTACGACCTGCGCGGCGTCCTCTTTTTCGCCGGCTCCCAGATTCAGGGAAAACAGTGAAGCACTTCCGATGCCGATCAGAAGTGCGATGGCAAGAGAGATGGTGGTCAGAGGAAACGCAACATTAGTAGCTGCATTACCGAGATAGCCGACTCCCTGGCCGATAAATACCTGGTCTACGATGTTATACAAAGAACTGACAAGCATTGCGATAATGCTTGGGACTGCAAAAGATTTTAAAAGTCTGGGAAGTGGTTCATAACCCAGTGGATTTTCTGTCGGAACAGAATTCATAAAAATCGCCTCGTCTTTCTTGAAAAAATTCATGTTTTATTATAGGGCAAAAAAATAGGATTGACAAATTTATTTTTTGTGATATAGTTTGAATATCAAAGTATTTTAAAATAAAAATATTTTGAAACAAAAATAATGGAGAGAAAAGATGACAGGAAGAATATGCGGAACCGGCTCTTATGTGCCGGCCAGAATCGTGGAAAATGAAGAACTGGCAAACCTGGTGGATACAAATGACGCCTGGATCCGTGAACGGACGGGAATCGCCAGACGGCATCTGGCAGAACAGGAGACCACGTCTTATATGGCAGCCATGGCAGCCAAAAGAGCACTTGCGCAGGCCGGGATGTTGGCAGAAGAAGTGGATCTGATCCTGGTGGCAACCTCCACGCCGGAGACTGTTTTTCCATGTACGGCATGTGAAGTGCAAAGAGAAATACAGGCAGAGCATGCGGCGGGATTTGATCTCAATGCAGCATGCAGCGGATTTTTATTTGCGCTTCAGACCGCTCAGGCATATATCCGTGCCGGGATTTACCGGACGGCGCTTGTGATCGGGGCAGACAGCATGTCTCATGTGGTGGACTGGAGAGACCGCAGTACCTGTATTTTATTCGGAGACGGAGCAGGAGCAGTTGTCCTCCGGGCAGAAGAGGGGGGGATGTTTGTCCAGGCGGCACATTCGGATGGAAGAAAAGGAGCTGTGCTGACCGGATACAGCCGTCACAGAAAAGACTGGGATGCTCCGGGGCGGGAGAAGGACGCCTATATTCAGATGGATGGACAGAGCGTATTTAAATTTGCAGTCCGAAGAGTCCCGGAGATCGTGGAGGAATTGCTGCAGAAGGCACAGACAGAAAAGGAAGAGATTTCTTACTTCTTTTTGCATCAGGCCAATCAGAGGATCATTGAAGCAGCGGCGAAGCGGATCGGGGCAGAACTTTCCAGATTTCCGATGAATCTGCAGGAATATGGAAATACCTCTGCGGCAAGCATTCCCATTCTTTTGGATGAATGGAATCGAAAAGGGCGGTTGCAAAAAGGAGACAAACTGATACTTGCAGGATTTGGAGCAGGACTTTCCTGGGCGGGAAGTCTGTTGGAATGGTAAAAGAAAGGAAGAAAATTATGTTAGAAAAAATCAAAGAAATTACAGCAGAATCATTAGGAGCAGACGCAGGAACAATTACAGAGGAGACATCCTTTAAAGAAGATCTGGGAGCAGATTCTCTGGATCTGTTTGAAATGGTGATGGCGTTTGAAGAAGCATTTGAGGTAGAGATTCCGTCGGAAGATCTGGAGCAGATCCAGACAGTAGGAGACGTTGTAAAATATCTGGAAGCACACAAATAGAAGGAAGGATACTGGCATGAAGACAAAGATTACCACACTTTTGGGGATTGAATCTCCTGTTGTACAGGGAGGTATGGCCTGGGTTGCGGAGAGTCATCTGGCAGCGGCAGTTTCGAATGCCGGAGGGCTTGGGATCATCGGAGCAGCCAGTGCGCCTGCCGAGTGGGTGCGCGCTCAGATTCAGGAAGTGAAAAGAAGAACCGACAAGCCGTTTGGCGTCAATATTATGCTGATGAGCCCTTATGCGAAAGAAGTGGCAGAGCTGGTGGCAGAAGAAAAAGTTACGGTTGTGACAACGGGAGCGGGTTCGCCGGAAAAATATATGAGTCTCTGGAAAGAGGCTGGAATCAAAGTGATTCCGGTGGTTGCGTCTGTTGCCCTTGCGAAGCGGATGGAGCGGTGCGGAGCAGATGCACTGGTGGCAGAAGGCACAGAAGCAGGCGGGCATATCGGCGAGAATACGACCATGGTGCTGGTACCTCAGGTAGTCGATGCGGTGAATGTACCGGTCATTGCGGCCGGTGGAATTGCAGACGGACGGGGGATGGCTGCGGCATTCATGCTGGGAGCAGAAGGGGTACAGATTGGTACCAGGTTTGTGGCATCCAGAGAAGCACAGGTTCACGAAAACTATAAAAACTGTATTATAAAAGCCAGAGATATTGATTCCAGAGTCACCGGACGAAGCACTGGGCATCCTGTTCGTGCGCTTCGCAATCAGATGACAAAAATATACCTGGAAAAAGAACAGGCGGGGGTTCCGTTTGAAGAACTGGAGCTTTTGACGCTGGGGGGGCTTAGAAAAGCGGTTGTGGACGGAGATGTGACAAATGGAAGTGTGATGGCAGGCCAGTCTGCGGCAATGGTAAAAGAGATACTTTCCTGTGAGGAGATCATACAGAATCTCACCGAGCAGGCAGAAAAATTGTTAAAAGGAGTTTCCAAGCATGAGTAAAATAGCATTTATGTTTCCCGGACAGGGAGCGCAGACAGCCGGAATGGGAAAAGATTTTTACGAACACAGCGAGATTGCGAGAAATATCATTGACCGATCATCCGGGCTTCTGAAGCTGGATATGAAATCCTTGTGTTTTGAGGAAAATGAAAATCTTCATCAGACGGAATATACCCAGGCAGCACTTGTTACGGTCTGTATGGCAATGGAGCAGGTGCTGCGTACATCCGGTGTGAAGCCGGATGTAACGGCAGGGTTGAGTCTGGGAGAATATTGTGCCATTGCTTCGGCAGGAGGGATGCAGATCGAGGATGCGATCCTGGCAGTTCGAAAGAGAGGCATTTTGATGCAGAACGCCGTTCCGGATGGAAAAGGCGCGATGGCTGCGGTACTTGGCCTGGATGCCGAAAAGATTGAAGCTGCGATCGCTGGGATTGAAGGAGTGAGTATTGCAAACTATAACTGTCCGGGGCAGATTGTGATCACCGGATGGAAAGAAAGTGTAGAGCAGGCAGGGGCAGTTTTAAAGGATGCAGGAGCAAAACGGGTACTTCCGTTAAACGTCAGTGGTCCATTTCATTCTCCGATGTTACAGGAAGCGGCAGGACAGTTAAAAGAGGTACTGGATCAGATTGAATGTTCACCACTTCAGATCCCGTATGTGACGAATGTGACCGGGCGGTATGTTTCGGATATCGAGGAAACAAAAGAATTGCTTATACAGCAGATCGCAGCACCGGTTCGCTGGCAGCAGAGTGTGGAAGAGATGATCAGACAGGGTGTGGATACCTTTGTGGAGATTGGACCAGGACGTACGTTATCCGGATTTTTACGGAAGATCAACCGTGATGTGAAAGTATATCAGGTTTCCACATGGGAAGATATTGAGAAAGCAGGAAAAGAATTATGTTAGAACAGAAAGTGGCGGTCGTAACAGGCGCTTCCCGTGGAATTGGAAGAGCAATTGCAGAAAAACTGGCAGAAGAGGACGTTTTTGTTGTCATCAATTACCGTGGAAATGAAGATCAGGCAAAACAGGTGCAGCAAACAATTAAAGAACAAGGTGGAAATGCAGAGATTTACGGATGTGACGTTTCTGATTTTTCTGCCTGTGAAGCATTTTTTAAAGATGTGATAGAAACCTATGGAAGGCTGGATATTCTGGTTAACAATGCAGGGATCACGCGAGACGGGCTGCTCATGAAAATGACGGAATCCGATTATGATGCGGTACTTCAGACGAATTTAAAGGGAACCTTTAACGGAATCCGGTTTGCGTCCAGGCAGATGCTTCGGCAGAAGACGGGGCGGATCATCAATATTTCTTCGGTATCCGGTGTTCTGGGAAATGCAGGGCAGGCAAACTACAGTGCATCCAAAGCAGGTGTGATCGGGCTGACCAAATCTGCGGCAAGAGAACTCGCATCCAGAGGAATTACAGTCAATGCAGTGGCGCCGGGATTTATCAAAACAGAAATGACAGAAGTTCTTTCTGAACAGGTGCAGGATCATGCAAAGAGTCAGATTCCGCTGGGGAGTTTTGGAAATCCGGAAGATGTGGCAGAAGCGGTCTGGTTTCTTGCATCAGACAAAGCAGGATATATCACCGGCCAGGTATTGAATGTGGATGGCGGTATGGCAATGTAGAAAAGGAGAACAGTATGAAAAGAAGAGTGGTAGTGACCGGGCTTGGAGCAGTGACACCTGTGGGAAACACAGTGGAGGAGTTCTGGAGCAGTGTGCGGGAAGGAAAGGTGGGAATCGGTCCCATCACAAAGTTTGATACTTCAGAATACAAGGTAAAACTGGCGGCAGAGGTGAAAGGATTTTCGGCAAAAGAGCGGATGGATTTCAAAGCAGCGAAGAGAATGGAGCCGTTCGCCCAGTATGCAGTAGCCGCGGCAAAGGAAGCCTTTGAAGATGCGAAAATTGATATGAGTCAGGAGAACCCGTATCGGGCGGGGGTGATCGTTGGTTCAGGGATTGGAAGCCTTCAGGCTGTGGAGACAAATTACGAAAAAATTCTGCAGAAAGGGCCATCCAGAGTGAATCCTCTGATGGTTCCGCTGATGATCTCCAATATGGCAGCAGGAAATGTTTCCATTCAGCTGGGATTCAAAGGAAAATGTACCAGTGTTGTGACAGCATGCGCATCAGGAACCCACTGTATCGGAGACGGATTTCGTGCGATTGCATATGGAGATCTGGATCTCTGCGTGGCAGGAGGTGCAGAAAGCTGTATCTGCCCAAGCGGCGTGGCAGGATTTACGGCGCTGACGGCACTTTCGGATTCTGAGGATCCTAATAGAGCCTCCATTCCTTTTGACAAAGACAGAAATGGATTTGTGTTAGGAGAGGGAGCCGGGATCGTAATGCTGGAAGAACTGGAGCATGCGAAGAAGCGGGGAGCCAGAATTTACGCAGAAGTTGTCGGATACGGGGCAACGGGAGATGCGTACCATATTACGTCTCCGGCAGAAAACGGAGAGGGAGCCGGGATGGCAATGAAGCTTGCGATGGAAGAGGCAGGCGCACAGCCGGAGCAGATCGATTACATCAATGCACATGGAACGAGTACCCATCACAATGATCTGTATGAGACAAGAGCAATCCGGTATGCACTGGGAGAATCGGCAGATCAGGTTGTTGTCAATTCTACAAAATCGATTATCGGACATCTTCTGGGAGCAGCCGGCGGGGTGGAATTTGTTACATGCGTGAAAAGTATCCAGGATGGATTCATCCACCAGACCATGGGAACCAAAGAGACAGAGGAAGAGTGCAGTCTGGATTATGCGATCGGTGCACCGGTTGAAAAAGAGATCACATATGCGCTGACGAATTCTCTCGGGTTTGGAGGACACAATGCGTCACTGTTGCTGAAAAAATATGAAGGGTAGTGTAGATAATATGAAATTTGAGCAGTTGGTAGAACTGATCCAGACAGTCTCATCCTCGAATCTCGGAGAATTCAAATATGAAGAAGGAGACTTTAAGATTTCTTTAAAAAAAGAAAAAGGGGAAGTCAGACTTGCAGAGCAAAGTGAGTCTGTGTCGGACAGAGTATCAGAGCAGCCACAGGATTCTTCGGAGAAAAAATCAGGAAAGGTAATCAAATCCCCGTTGGTGGGCACCTTCTATGCATCACCGGCCGAGGATGCAGATCCGTTTGTACAGGTGGGAGAGCAGGTACAGAAAGGAAAGATTCTGGCAATCGTGGAAGCAATGAAGCTGATGAATGAGATTGAAAGTGAGTTTGACGGAACGATAGAAGAAATACTGGTAGAAAACGGAGCGCCGGTAGAATACGGACAGCCGCTTTTTATCGTGAGATAGGCAGGTGCAGAATATGAAAGCATTGAACATTGAACAGATACAGGAAATCATTCCTCACAGACATCCGTTTTTACTTGTGGATGCGATTGAAGATTTTGAACCCGGAGAATTTGCAGTTGGTTACAAGTGTGTGACTTATCGGGAAGAGTTTTTCCGGGGACACTTTCCAAAGAAAGCAGTGATGCCGGGAGTTCTTATTTTAGAGGCTCTGGCGCAGGTCGGTGCAGTCGCGATCTTAAGTGTTCCGGAAAATCAGGGGAAGATCGCATTTTTCGGAGGCGTGCAGAACTGCAGATTTAAAGGAATGGTATTTCCGGGAGATAAACTGAAGCTGGAGACAAAGATCATCAAACGCAAAGGGCCGGTAGGAGTCGGGGAAGCAGTGGCATCTGTGAATGGAAATGTGGTAGCCAGTGCACAGCTGACATTTATGGTAGGTGAGTAGAGATGATAGAAAAAATATTGATTGCAAACAGAGGTGAGATTGCAGTCCGGATCATTCGGGCATGCCGGGAGATGGGCATTCTGACTGTGGCTGTTTATTCAGAGGCAGACAAAGAAGCGCTGCATACACAGCTGGCAGATGAGGCAGTGTGTATCGGTCCGGCGCCGTCTGCACAAAGCTATCTGAGTATGGAAAATATATTAAGTGCCACGCTGACATCCGGTGCAGATGCGATCCATCCGGGATTTGGATTTCTGTCAGAAAACAGCAGATTTGCAGAGCTTTGTGAAAAATGTGGAATCATCTTTATCGGACCGTCATCTTCTGTGATTCAAAAACTGGGAAATAAATCGATTGCCAGGCAGACTATGGAAGCAGCCAATGTACCGGTTATTCCCGGATGCAGTGAATGTATATACGAAGCAGAGCACGGGAAACGAATTGCCGGGGAAGTGGGATATCCGGTGATGATCAAAGCAGCGCTTGGAGGCGGCGGAAAAGGAATGCGCACCGCATATTCAGAGGAGGAATTTGAGTCCGCATTTCTGACGGCTCAGAGTGAGGCAAAAAATGCCTTTGGTGATGATGCCATGTATATCGAACATTTTATTGAGCATCCGCGTCATATTGAATTTCAGATTCTGGCAGACAAGCATGGAAATGTAGTGCATCTGGGAGAGCGGGACTGTTCGATCCAGAGGAATCATCAGAAGCTGATCGAGGAATCTCCATCTTCGGCGTTAAATCCGAAGCTGCGTAAAGCAATGGGAGAGGCCGCTGTGCGGGCGGCAAAGGCAGCAGGGTATACCAATGCGGGAACGATTGAGTTTCTGCTGGAGAAAAGCGGAGCCTTTTATTTTATGGAAATGAATACCCGGATTCAGGTAGAGCATCCGGTCACAGAGTGGGTGACAGGAATCGATCTGATTAAGGAGCAGATTCGGATCGCAGATGGAGAGAAGCTAAAAGTTTCGCAGGAAGACATTTCCTTAAATGGTCATGCTATTGAATGCAGAATCAATGCCGAGGATCCGGTAAAGAATTTCCGCCCTTCTCCGGGAACTATCACAGATGTCTATCTGCCAGGCGGAAAAGGGGTGCGGATTGATACGGCGATCTACAGTGGATATACAGTGCCGCCGTATTACGATTCCATGCTGGCAAAGCTGATCGTGCATGCCAAAAGCAGAGAAGAAGCAATTCTGAAAATGCGAAGTGCATTGGGTGAAGTGATCATTGAGGGAATTCAGACCAATGTGGATTATCAGTATGACATTTTACATCATCCCGATTTTGTAAGTGGAAATACCGATATTGAATTTATTGAAACGATGGAAAATCAGTAAAAAGGAAGCAAGTGTATGAAACTGCAGAATATGTTTAAGAAAAATCGAAAAAGTTATATTCCGCTGAAAAGCGAACGGCCGGAAGTTCCGGAAGGACTCCTGAAGAAGTGCAATAAATGCGGCGCTGCGATTCTGACGGAAGAGGTAAAAAGTGCAGGCTATATCTGTCCGAAATGTCAGGGGTACTTCCGGGTGCACGCATATGAAAGAATCCGGATGACTGTGGATGAAGATTCCTTTGAAGAGTGGGAGAAAGACATGGAATTTGTCAATCCGCTGGAGTTTAAGGGATATGAGGAAAAGGTAAAAAGTCTGAAGGAAAAGACCGGACTTTCAGAAGCTGTTGTGACCGGAAAAGCATCTATCGAGGGCAATCCTGCGGTGATCGCGGTGTGTGACGGGCGGTTTCTGATGGCGAGCATGGGACAGGTTGTGGGAGAAAAAATCACAAGAGCGGTGGAACGCGCCACAAAGGAACAGCTCCCGGTGATTATATTTGCCTGTTCCGGCGGTGCCAGAATGCAGGAGGGAATTGTATCTCTGATGCAGATGGCGAAAACGGCCGCGGCATTAAAACAGCACAGTGATGCGGGACTTCTCTATGTTTCGGTGCTGACAGATCCAACCACAGGCGGGGTGACGGCCAGCTTTGCAATGCTGGGAGATGTAATCCTGGCAGAGCCGAAGGCGCTGATTGGATTTGCAGGTCCGAGAGTCATTGAACAGACCATTGGAGAAAAACTGCCGAAAGGCTTTCAGCGTTCTGAATTTTTACTGGAACATGGCTTTATCGATCGTATCGTAGAGCGAAAAGAGATGAGAACGGTTCTTGGAAATATTCTGCAGATGCATCATACCGCTCAAAATCCTGTTATTCAAAAGCCTGTACAGACAGTGGAAAAAGAACGGCAGTCTGTACAGGCAAAAGATGCGTGGGAGCGGGTCACAATTTCCAGAAAAAATGACCGGCCTGTAGGACAGGATTATATCCGTATACTTTTTTCCGATTTTCTGGAGTTTCATGGAGACCGCTGTTATGGAGATGATCCTGCAATCATTGGTGGAATCGCGAGGTTTGCGGGGATTCCGGTTACAGTGATCGCACAGGCGAAGGGAAAATCTACCAAAGAAAATGTAGCGCATCATTTTGGAATGCCGTCTCCGGAAGGATATCGAAAAGCACTTCGTCTGATGAAGCAGGCCGAGAAATTTAAACGGCCGATTCTTCTGTTTGTGGATACACCGGGGGCATTTTGCGGTATAGAGGCAGAAGAGCGGGGGCAGGGAGAAGCCATTGCAAGAAACCTGTTTGAAATGTCATCCATGAAGGTTCCGATTCTGTCTGTTGTGATCGGTGAAGGCGGAAGCGGAGGTGCATTGGCGCTGGCAGTCGCGGATGAAGTCTGGATGCTGGAAAATGCGATATATTCTGTGCTGTCTCCGGAAGGGTTTGCGAGCATCTTGTGGAAAGACAGCAAACGCGCAAGTGAAGCGGCAGAGGTGATGAAATTGACAGCAGCAGATTTGAAGAAACTTGGCGTGATTGAAGCTGTCATTGCGGAACCAGAAGTGTATACAGAAGAAACCATGCAGTCTGTGGTTTTTGTTCTTCAAAAAAAGATCACAGAGTTTCTGGACACGCACTGCAATTTCTCGCCTGAGGAGCTGGCAGTGCAGCGTTACGAGCGTTTCCGGAAGATGTAACAACATAAAAATACCATAGAAAGAAGTAAAATATGGAAAACTTAAAAATCGGAGAAAAAATAACAAAAGTTCCTTTGATCCAGGGCGGAATGGGTGTAGGAATCAGTCTGGGAAGGCTGGCGGGAAGTGTGGCGAAAGCCGGCGGAATCGGAGTGATATCCACTGCTCAGATCGGATATCGGGAACCGGATTTTGATAAACATCCGGAGGAGGCGAATCTTCGTGCGATTGGAAAAGAAATGCAAAAAGCACGTCAAATTTCAGAAAACGGAATTATAGGATATAATATCATGACAGCTTTAAAAGGATATGCAGATCATGTAAAGGCAGCAGTAAAAGCAGGTGCAGACCTGATCATATCCGGTGCAGGGCTGCCTGTGGACCTTCCGGCACTGACAGAAGGCAGTGCGGTGAAAATTGCTCCCATTGTATCCACAGCACGTTCTGCGCAGGTAATCTTGAAATACTGGGATAAAAAATATGGAAGGACGGCGGATCTGATCGTGGCAGAAGGGCCTCTTGCAGGAGGTCATCTTGGATTTACAGAGGCGGAACTGGACAAGTGGAAGGGAGATGCCTACCATATGGAGTTCGGGAATATTCTGGACGTGGTGCGGCAGTATGCGAAGAAGTACAAGTGCCGGATTCCAGTGATTGCAGCAGGCGGAATTTATGACAGAAGTGATGTCCAAAGGATGGAGCAGCTTGGAGCGGATGGGGTTCAGGTGGCAACCAGATTTGTTACAACAAAAGAATGTGATGCCCACCGGCGGTATAAAGAAGCGTATCTGAAAGCTGTAAAAGATGAGATCGACATTGTGAAAAGTCCGGTCGGAATGCCGGGAAGAGCCATCTTGAATCCCCTCATGAAACGTGTTATGCTTGGAGAGAAAATAGAACACAGTTCCTGTCACAGATGTCTTGCAAAATGTAACCCTTCTCAGATACCATACTGCATTACAGACAGCCTGATCGCCGCGGTGAAAGGAGATATAGAAAACGGACTTATCTTTTGCGGCGCCAACGCATGGAAGGCAGAAAAGATCGAGACCGTAGAGGAAGTGGTGGCATCATTGTTTACGTAAAGGACAGGAACAAGTGAATGGTACGGAGAGGAGAATACATCTTTGGATGCATATAAGACCATTAATGATACACTGGTTCACCTGTTCAACGAAATCTGGGAATTGGAAGAAAAAGCAATCATAACAGAGGAATTTAAGGATATTACCAACAACGACATGCATATAATAGAAGCGATCGGTCTGGGAGAGGAAAGCACAATGTCGGCAGTTGCGAGAACACTGGGAATTACAGCGGGTTCCCTGACAACGTCCATGAACAGCCTGGTCAATAAAAAATATGTGACACGGCAGAGGAGCGAGACAGACCGCAGGGTGGTCTATATCCAGTTGACCGGAAAAGGGAAGAAAGCATATGAGCATCATAAGAATTTCCATATGCAGATGACCAATGCGGTGATTGAAAATCTAAAGGAGCAGGAGCTTGCAATTTTGCTGCAGACACTGGATAAATTATCCGATTTTTTCAGAGGTTATCAGGAACGGGAACAGGAAAAGAAAACGGAGCTCTGATATTTTTTTGACGTTTTTGGAAAAATGAGGTACAATATTTGCTGAACCTGCGAAAAGTAGGGGATAACAGTCATGTTCCGGCCGTGTGGTTTGCGGCAGAGCCGGAAGATAAGCGGAGCAATATCCGTTTCGTGTTTTATCAGGAGGGAATTGATATGGCAGCAAAAAAAGGAGCATCTAAGACAACAGCGAAAACAACAGTACAGACACCGGTAAAGACAGCAGAAGAAGTGACATCAGCACAGACAGCAAAGAAAGTTGTTGCAAATGAAAAGGCGACAGAGAAAAAAGAAGAAGTAAAACCTGCAAAAGTAGAGGCGATTGAGACAAAAGCAGGAAAGGCAAAGGCAATCGAGACCAAGAAAGACACAACAAAAGCAATTGAAACAAGAGCAGCTGTGTTACAGGAATCTGAGCCGGCAACAGAAGAAAAAAAGACAAGAGCAAGAAAAACTTCTGCAAAGACAACGACAGCAGCAAAAACAGCAGTAAAATGTGAAATGTATCTGCAGTTTGCCGGAAAAGAATATTCAGAAAAAGAGCTGATGAAAAAAGTAAAAGAAGTCTGGACAAAAGAGCTGAAGCATAAAGTAGGCGAGCTGAAAGATGTAAAACTTTATCTGAAGCCAGAAGAATCCGCAGCATATTACGTAATCAATAAAGATACAACAGGACGGATTGAATTATAAGAAATGAAAAATGCGTGGGCGATACGATGGCCTGCGTATTTTTTTTGCTGTTTTTGTGAAAATTGCGGGATTGTAAACGGAAAGGGAAAAGGGTACAATAAGCATATTGAAAACTGTCTCTGAATGGTTTTATCTTTAGTAATCTTAGGAAAAAGTCTAAACAAATCAAAGAATCAAAAAACGGCAGATCAGCCGAAATATTCAGTTATTTTATGGAAACGTCAGATAGTGATATTGCACTGCAGAAAAAAAATGATTATAATGGAGGAAAGTACATGGAAGAAAAGAAGACAAAAAATTTCTCAAAGTATCCAACTTTAAACAGGGAATACAAAGACAGCCTGTTTCGGCTTATATTCAGCGAAAAGAAAGATTTGCTGGATTTGTACAATGCACTGAATGGAACATCTTATAGTGATCCGGAAGAACTGGAAGTCAATACACTGGAGGATGCAGTTTATATTTCCATAAAAAATGATATTTCATTTTTAGTAGGAGGAACCTTGAACCTGTATGAGCATCAGAGTACATACAATCCCAACCTTCCGATTCGGGGGTTGATCTATCTGGCACATTTGTACGAAGGATATATAGAAGACGGACAGATCAATTTATATAGCAGTGGATTAAAAAAGTTACCGTTTCCTCAGTATTTTGTGTTTTACAATGGGACAAAAAAAGCGCCGGACCGCAGTCTTTTAAAACTAAGTGATGCATTTCAGAAGACGGGAAAAGACATAGAACCCTGTCTGGAGTGTCAGGTGGTGATGCTGAACATCAATTATGGACATAATCAGGAGCTAATGGAGAAGTGCAGGCGTCTGAGAGAGTACTCGAAGTTTGTTTTCATTGTACGTGAGCAGAAAAAAATGTATGAAGATCCAGAAGAAGCAACTTTGCGGGCAGTAGATATCTGTATCGAACAGGGAGTGCTTGTGGATATTTTGAGAAAGCATAAAGCAGAGGTGATCAGTATGGTATTGTCATCATTTAATCAGGAAGCATATGAAGAGGATATGTATGAGACAGGATATAAAGAAGGGGAACGGAGAATCAATACGCTTTATGAGAAATTACTCAAAGAGCAGCGAATGGACGATATGAAACGGGCAGTGGAGGATGAGGCATATCGGGAGACTCTGTTAAAAGAATATGATTTGTAAAAAGAACTGGCGGTTGAAGCTGAAATCAATCGCCAGTTCTTTTTATATTACTATTTGTCTGAGGGACCTCTCCGGTCGATCCCCTCTCAATTAATTTTGCATGTAACAGAAGTGTTCCGATGGATACTTGATTCATCAGACTGTCCAGAGCATAGTAAGCACTTTTGCCAAGCTGGATCCGTTCCTGGCGTATGGTAGTCAGCGGCGGGGAAGTATATGCGCAGATCGGGAGATCATCAAACCCGATGATGCTGATCTCGTCCGGAACTTTGTATCCGAGCTGCTGACACTGAATCATCGCGGCATTGGCGATCAGATCATGGCTGCAGACAATAGAGGTGATTCCCAGATCCAACAGACGGGGAAGATGCTTTTCCATACATTGAGTGATATAGTAGGAACTTCCCGAATAGGTCGGATCGGACTTTAGGCCGTTTTGTTTCAAAGCGTGGAAAAATGCTTTGTGGCGGATCTGCATGATATGAGAACCAAGGGCGCTGCTCAAATATCCGATTTTTTTATGTCCCAGTTTTTTTAAATGGGAGACGGCGAGTTCCATGCCTTCGTTGTTGTCGATTCCGACATATGCCATATTTGGATTTGCAATAATATAGTTGTCATACAGAACGGTCGGTGTTCTGCTGGTCTGAAAATCTTTCATCCACGGATCATTCAACGAAAATCCAACGACAAAAGCTCCCAGATACTGGTTCTGCAGCATAAAAACATCGTACGGGGTGCTTTTCTGCAGTTTTTCAGTAGTATCTACAATATCTACGGTATAACCGGCAGGTTCTGCAAGCTGGCGGAAGCCGAGCAGGATTTCATATCCAAATTGATGTGACTCTTTGTAATCTACGTTTTCAATCAGAATACAGAGTTTTTTCTCCGCAGCCTTCTGGCGGCGGATTTTTGTATATCCCATTTCAACAGCTGTTTCCAGTACGGTTTTTTGTAAAGTTTCGCTGATATCAGGTGCACCGTTTAAGGCTTTGGAAACAGTGCCTTTTGAGATATTCAGACGATCAGCAATATCCTGTAATGTAGCCATTGGGGCTCCTTTCTGCGTCCTTTTTTTGTTACTGTTCATAGTAACCTTTTTCATTATATAGAAAAAAAGTGGAAAATGCAATGAATATCCATGGAAAAAGAGAATGAGTTTCGGAAAGTTTCTTGTTTGCAAAAAAACATGGATTGTTGAAAGTGAATAAAAATGCAGGATAAAAACTATGCAAAACATAGAAAATAAAGAGTACTATACGTTGTTAGGATTGACGAAACAGGGAAAAAATGATATCATCATCATGTACGAAATAATACGAAACAAAAATGAAAGATGAGGGAACATGAAGAGAAGAGTTTGTGCAGTTGTGGAAAACACTCTGTATTGTATATAACGGCAGTGAAAAACAGAAGGAAGTGAAACTTTCAGAAGGGACATGGGAAGTTCTTGCAGACGGAGAGTACAGCTTTTTATGGAAGCATCCACAGATTGCGGCGGAACATATGAAAGTTTCTCCGGTCAGCATTTTGATACTTGGAAAAAGGGAAGAGGGCAGGTAAAGTGTGATGAAATGGATGTATGGAAAACAAGACTGGAAAACGAGAGAGCGGGGACTGGAAAATTGTTATCTGATGACCAACGGACTGGGGGGATTTTCCTCCATGACGATGACGGGTGCAGTGTCAAGAAATGATCATGCACTGTTGATGGCTTGTACAACAGCGCCAAACTGCAGATACAACATGATACACCGCTTAAAAGAAGAACTTCTGATAGAAGAAGGAGACGAGCTTACACTGTCCACACAGGAGTTTGAGGAGCAGACACCGGAGGATGGATATCTTCATCTGGCGGCATTTTCCTATGAAGATACTCCGATCTGGAGATTCCTTGTAAATGGTGTGGAGATCAAAAAAGAGATTGGAATGCCACAGGAAGAAAATACAGTGGCGCTTCGTTATGAAATCAAAAACCGCAGCAGCCGGAATGTGGAATTTGTGCTGACTCCATTTTTCCAGTTCGTACCAAAGGGAGCCGATCTCTTGCCGGATCAGGAAATCGTATTTACAAAAGGAGCAGTGGAAAGTGAAGGAATGACACTGCATCTTCGTACAAACGGAATGATAAAAGAGATCGCAGAGACAGAGGAAGTTTATTTTTACCGCTATGATGTCTGTGACGGACGCAGGGCGTATGGACACGCAAGAGCCAACCATCAGATCCGTCTGCAGGCAGAGGCGGGAAAACAGGTGGTTCTGGAAGTAGTCTATGAGATGGAACCATCAAAAAACAGTGCACAGACGATCATTGAGCAGACGAAAGCAGACAGAAAACAGCTTGAGGAAACAGCCGGATTTACTTCGGAGGCTGGGAAAATGCTTTCAAAAAGTGCCAGACAGTTTGTTTCAAAACGGGAATCCACGGGGGGAGATACGATTTTGGCAGGATATCCGTTTTTTGAAGACTGGGGCAGAGATACGATGATTGCACTTCCGGGAATCTGCATTTCTACCGGACAGTTTGAGACTGCAAAAAGGATTCTGCGCACCTTTGCACAGAATGAGAGAGACGGTCTGATGCCGAATCTGTTTCCGGAGGGAGGAAACGAGCCGCTGTACAATACAGTCGATGCGGCACTGTTGTTTATTAATTGCGTGTATTTGTATTATGAAGCAACAAAAGATATGGAGTTTGTCCGGGAAGTGTATCCGGTGATGGAGCGGATCATGGATGGATATCAGAACGGGACAAAGTTTGGGATCCACATGGATACAGACGGGCTGATCTGTGCAGGGGAAGGTCTTGCTCAGGTGACCTGGATGGACGTACGTGTGGGAGAGATTCTGCCGACTCCAAGACACGGAAAGCCGGTGGAGATCAATGCCTACTGGTACAATGCCTTAAAAATTATGGAAACATTTACAGAAGAAGCAGAAACAAGCAGATACTACGCGCAACTGGCAGAAAAGGTAAGGGATTCGTTTACAGAAAAATTCTGGATGTCGCAGAAAAATTGTCTGAAAGACCTGGTTTCCGGAACAGAGGCAGATACCCAGATCCGCTGCAATCAGATCTGGGCACTCTCCATGCCGTTTACGATGCTGGAGCCGGAAAAAGAGCGGAAAATAGTGGAAACTGTTTTTGAAAAGCTGTATACTTTTTATGGGATGCGTACACTGGAAGAAGCAGATCCGGAATTTCATCCATACTATGAAGGAGCGATGGAAAAGCGGGATATGGCATACCATCAGGGCACTGTATGGACGTTCCCACTGGGGGCTTACTATCTGGCGTATCTCAAGGTTCACGCATACAGTGAACGCGCAAAACAGGACGTAAAAGAGCAGCTGGAAGTTCTGGAGTGCGCACTTAAGGAAGGGTGCATTGGACAGCTGCCGGAAATCTACGACGGGAAAAACCCAGTGTCTTCCAAAGGCTGTTTTGCACAGGCATGGAGTGTCGGGGAATTGCTTCGTGTATATGAACAGATTGAAAAAAAGAAGAAATAGAACATGGAATCTGAAAGGAGAATGATAATGGAAAAAGAATTAGAGCAGATGTTACAGACAGTTTGCAGCAAAGGAATAAAAGAGGCATCCAGTGAAGAGATTTACGCAGCGCTTCTTCAGTGGTCCAAAGAAAAAATGAATGGTATGAAACACAACGAGGGAGACAGAAAACTGTACTACATTTCCGCAGAATTTCTGGTGGGGAAACTCTTGTCCAACAACCTGATCAATCTGGGTGTATTTGAAGAAGTCAGAGAAGTGCTGAAAAAACACGGACACGATCTGACAGAGATTGAAGAAGTAGAATTGGAACCATCTCTTGGAAACGGAGGACTGGGACGTCTGGCAGCATGTTTCCTGGATTCCATCGCAACACTCGGACTCAATGGAGACGGTGTGGGACTGAACTATCACGACGGATTATTCCTTCAGAAATTTTCTGACAACAAACAGTGGGAAGAGAAAAATCCATGGATCACAGAAAAGAGCTGGCTGACAAAAACAGATGTGAGTTTTGAGGTTCCGTTTAAAGATTTTACTCTGAAATCTACCATGTATGATATTGACGTACCGGGATATCAGAGCGGCTGCAACAAACTGCACCTGTTTGATCTGGACAGTGTAGATGAGAGCATCATTGGAAACGGGATCCAGTTTGACAAACAGGATATCCACAAAAACCTGACATTGTTCCTCTATCCGGATGACAGTGATGAGGCAGGACAGCTTCTGCGTATTTATCAGCAGTACTTTATGGTCAGCAATGCAGCACAGTTGATCCTCAAAGAAGCCGAGGAGCGTGGAGTGAATCTGTATCACTTGCATGAGCATGTGTGTATCCAGATCAACGATACCCATCCGACGATGGTGATCCCGGAACTGATCCGGATCCTCACTGAGCAGAAAGGATTCAATATCGACACTGCAGTGGATGTGGTGAGCAAGACCTGTGCCTATACCAATCATACAATCCTGGCAGAGGCGCTGGAAAAATGGCCGATCTCTTACCTGGAAAAAGTAGTGCCTCATCTGATGCCGATCATCCGGGAATTGGACAGACGGGTCAGAAGAGATTTCCACGATCCAAGAGTGTATATCATTGATGAGATGGACCGTGTGCACATGGCACACATTGATATCCATTTCGGATATGCAGTAAACGGTGTGGCAGCGCTTCACACAGAGATTTTAAAAGAATCTGAGCTGAAACCGTTCTACGATATTTATCCGCAGAAGTTCAACAATAAGACCAACGGAATCACATTCCGCAGATGGCTGGTACACTGCAATCACAATCTGGCAGAGTACTTAAAAGAACTGATCGGACCTGGATATATGGAGAATGCAGAAGAACTGGAAAAACTTCTGGCATATCAGGATGATGAGAATGTTCTCGCAAAATTGAAAGAGATTAAAAAAGAAGCAAAAGCAGAGTTAAAGAAATATCTCAAGATGACACAGAATGTGGAGATTGATGAAAATTCTGTATTTGATATCCAGATCAAACGTCTCCATGAGTATAAGAGACAGCAGATGAACGCACTGTATGCGATCTACAAATACAAAGAGATCAAAAAAGGAAATCTGCCGAAACGTCCGCTCACAATGATCTTCGGAGCAAAGGCAGCACCGGCATATACGATTGCCAAAGATATCATTCATCTGATCCTCTGCCTGCAGCAGCTCATTGACAATGATCCGCAGGTAAGCCCGTACATGAAGATCGTGATGGTAGAAAACTACAATGTGACAAAGGCAGAGAAACTGATCCCTGCATGTGATATTTCCGAGCAGATTTCTCTGGCTTCCAAAGAGGCTTCCGGAACAGGAAATATGAAATTTATGCTCAACGGCGCTGTGACGCTCGGAACAGAAGACGGAGCAAATGTGGAGATCCATCAGCTTGTCGGCGATGACAATATTTACATTTTCGGAGAAAAATCTGAAAAGATCATCAAGCTGTATGAAACAGGAGAATACTGTTCGAAAGATATTTACGAAAACGATCCGATGGTAGAAGAGCTGGTAGACTTTATTATCAGTAAAGATTTGATCCGCATCGGAGATCCGGTGAACCTGGGACGTCTGTACAAAGAAATCGTAGGCAAAGACTGGTTCATGGCACTTTTGGATGTGAAAGATTATATCAGAACAAAAGAGCAGATGCTTTCTGATTACGAAGATGAAAAAGCGTGGGAGAAAAAAATGCTGGTGAACATTGCCAAAGCCGGATTTTTCTCTTCCGACAGAACGATTGCAGAGTATAACAGAGACATCTGGCATTTGTAGGATATGGCAAAAGCAAAAGGAGAGAGTAAAATGAGAAAAACAGGAATTTTGATGCCTGTATCTTCCCTCCCGTCCCGAACGGGAGTGGGAGAGATGGGGGCAGAAGCATATCATTTTCTGACATTGTTAAAAGAAAGCGGTGTGAAGATATGGCAGATTTTGCCGATGAATCCGGTGGGATACGGAAACTCCCCGTATCAGCCATATTCTTCCTGTGCAGGGGATGAGCTATATATCAGTCTGGATACGCTGTATGAGGAAGGGCTGTTAAAAGAAAGACCAGAAGGGTTTCACGAATATGCGACGAAAGTCGATTACGATGCTGTGCGTCTGCACAAAGAGCCTTATTTAAGAGAAGCTTTTCAGGCATTTCTTACAAGTGGCGGTTGTGAGACAAAAGACTATCAGGAGTTTGCAGATCAGAGCTGGGTATATGAATATGGTGCTTTCCGTGCACTGAAAAAGGCAAACGGGGGATGCTGCTGGAATGAATGGAAACAGGAAGATAAAATGTGGCCGGATGCGAGAACGGATTTGGCGCCTGAGTTAGAAACAGAAGTGCAGTATCATATGTTTTTACAGTATGTATTTTTCAGTCAGTGGATGAAACTGAAAGAAAAGGCCAATGCGTATGATATTCAGATCATGGGAGATGTGCCGTTTTATGTGGGGGTAGATTCTGTGGACGTGTGGGCAGCAAAAGACAATTTCCTTCTGGATACAGACGGAAGGCCGATCTTTATTGCAGGAGTTCCGCCGGATTATTTCAGTGCTACCGGTCAGAGATGGGGCAATCCAATCTACAACTGGGAATATTTAAAAGAAAACAACTATCAGTTCTGGGTGGACCGGATCGGATACAGCAGCAAGCTGTTTGACATTATCCGGATCGATCACTTCCGGGCGTTTGACACCTTCTGGAAAATTCCGGCAAGTTGTCCGACAGCTGTGGAAGGCGAGTGGATTGAGGCGCCGGGATATGAAGTGATCGACACGCTCAAAGAGAAGATCCCGGGTGTAAATCTGGTGGCGGAAGATCTGGGAGATCTCAGACCGGAAGTACTGGAATTGAAGGATCACTATCATCTGAAAGGCATGAAGATCCTTGTATTTTCGATTGAGACAAAAGGAAAATATGCATATGACAGCTTTCGCGATGTAGAAAATATGATCGTGTATACAGGAACGCATGACAATGATACTTTGATGGAGTGGTATCATAATCTGACCTGCGCGGCGAAGCGTAAAGTGCGCAGATTTCTCACACGTGAGGGAATCAGACAGGGAAGTGTCAAAGACCGTCTGCTTGCTTATACATTAAAGAGCAAGGCAGAATATGCGATTATTCCGATGGCGGATATTTTAGGGCAAGGAAAAGAAGGGCATCTGAATACACCGGGGACAGTCGGTTCTCCGAACTGGGAGTGGAGAATGCCGGACTTTACACTTGCCGGGAAAGAACTGAAACGATATAAAAATCTGATCACATTCCGGAACTAAAGGAGAGACAACATGCAATTTGCTGGAATTTTTCATAAAACATCAGAACAGATGAGTTATGCGTTAAATGAAAATGAGCTGATCGTAAACTTAAGAACAGGATATGATGTCAGACGGGTCTTCATTCATTATGGAGATCCGTTTGAATCGGGAATCCTTGGCGGAAACGAGAAATGGACCGGAAAGAGAGAGGAAATCTGTTTTAAGAAACGTTTGCGTCACCAGCTCTGGTGGACAACGACATTGGTTCCAAAGTATAAACGCTGCAAATATTATTTTGAATTACATACAGAGGAAGAAGTCTGGTATTATTTTGAGGATGGATTTCTGACAGAAGAACAGATGCAGATGGATGGAAGGATGCTGCAGTGCTTTACCGTACCGTGGATGAATCCTGCGGATATTAATGTGACGCCAGACTGGGTCAACGAGACAGTATGGTATCAGATTTTTCCGGACCGGTTCTGCAGGGGAGCAGATACGAAGGAAGAGGCCGGTGTGACGAAGTGGCGCACTGGTACTGTGACCAATGAAGAGAGGTTTGGCGGAAATTTAAATGGAATCCGGGAAAAAATTCCTTATCTGGAAGGGCTAGGAATCACGGGAATCTACCTGAATCCCATTATGAAAGCAGAATCCAACCACAAATATGACACCACAGATTATACGGTGATCGATCCTCATTTTGGAACGGAGGAAGAATTTAAAGATCTGGTAGAAGAGGCACATCAGCATGGGATTCGGATCATGGTGGATGCCGTGTTCAATCATTGTGGAAGAAAGTTTGCACCATGGCTGGATGTTCTGGAGAAAAAAGAAAAATCTGCGTATGCAGACTGGTTTATGATCCATGACTGGGAAACAGTCGAAAAACGGGCAGATACGAGAGACGGACGGTTTTATTCATTTGCATTTACTGATGGAATGCCAAAGCTGAATACAAATAACGAAGAAGTAATTCAATACTTCTGTAAAATATGCGAAGACTGGATCCGCAAATTCGATATTGACGGAATCCGGTTTGACGTGGGAAATGAAGTTTCCCACCGTTTTCTGAAAAAAATCCGGGAGCATTTAAAACAGATGAAACCGGATCTGTACTTACTGGGTGAAATCTGGCATGATGCAAGTCAGTGGCTTCTGGGAGATGAGTACGATTCTGTAATGAACTATCCTCTGATGAGCGGAATCCATGATTTCTTCTTAGATCGGGGAATGGAAAAAGAAGAATTTGAGTATATGGTGAACCGCTGTTATACGATGTATATGCAGCAGAGCAACAATGTGATGTTCAATCTTCTGGATTCTCATGACACGCAGCGTCTGATGAGTCGGTTTGATGATCTGGATCTGTTTTACCAGCAACTTGCCGTGTTGTTTACAATGCCGGGAAGTGCCTGCATTTATTATGGAACAGAGATTGCAATGGAAGGCGGTTTTGATCCGGACTGCCGCAGATGTATGCCGTGGCAGGAACTGGATTCATCCGAAAACCAGGAAAAAATCCAGATTATGCAAAAGCTGATCGCAATGCGGAAACAGGAAGCAGCCTGCAAAAGTCTGTATTTCCATTTTCCGAATGAGTATGAGAAGAGACGTCTTGTGGAGTATATCAAACTGGATCAGGACGGCAATCAGCTGGAAGTACTCTTAAACTGTTCTGAGGAACCGGTATCAGTAAAAGAAGAGGGAGAAGTTTTGTTTTCCCGCAGATTTGAGCAGGGTGTATTGAAGAAAAACGGAACTTTGATCAGAAGAAAGAAATAAAGGAGAAAGTCAATGGAAGGGACAAGAAAAGAACACTGGTGGAGGGATGCGGTGATCTACCAGATTTATCCGCGCAGCTTTCAGGACAGCAATGGAGATGGAATTGGAGATCTGCGAGGGATCATTCAGAGACTGGATTATTTAAAAGAGCTGGGAATCGATGCGATCTGGCTGTCTCCGGTCTGCAAATCTCCGCAGGATGACAATGGATATGACATCTCTGATTATCAGGATATCGATCCTATGTTCGGAAGTCTGGATGACATGGAAGAGCTGATAAAAGAAGCCAAAAAGAGAAATATCCGGATTATCATGGATCTTGTGTTAAACCATTCTTCTGATGAGCATCGCTGGTTTCAGGAGGCAAAGAAAAGCAAGGATAACCCGTACCATGACTATTATGTCTGGAGAGATGGGAAAGAGGGCGTGTATCCGAATGATATGAGATCCGTATTCGGGGGACCTGCCTGGGAATGGGTGCCGGAACTGGAACAGTACTATTTTCACCAGTTTTCGGTAAAACAGCCGGATCTGAACTGGGAGAATCCAAAAGTGCGCCGTGAGATCTATGACATGATCCTCTGGTGGATGGAAAAAGGAGCGGGCGGATTCCGTCTGGATGTGATCGATCAGATCGCCAAGGAGCCGGATCAAAAGATCACAAACAACGGGCCGAGACTCCATGAGTTTATTCAGGAACTGAGCAGGGAAACATTCCAAAAGGGAGATCTGATCACAGTAGGAGAGACATGGGGCGCAGATATTGAACGCGCCAAATTGTACAGCAATCCGGATGGAAGCGAGTTTTCTATGGTGTTCCAGTTCGAGCATATTTGTCTGGATCAGCAGGAAGGAAAGTCGAAATGGGATGTGGCGCCGCTTCCAGTAGTGAAATTAAAACAGGTGCTTGCAAAATGGCAGAGAGAACTGCACGGATGTGGATGGAACAGTCTGTTCTGGAACAATCACGATCTGCCAAGAATCGTGTCCCGTTGGGGAAATGATCAGAAATACCGCGTGGAATCTGCAAAGATGCTTGCTACCTTGCTGCATGGAATGCAGGGGACTCCTTATATCTATCAGGGAGAAGAACTTGGTATGACAAATGTACGCTTTTCAGATATCAGCCACTATCAGGATATTGAGACACTGAATATGTACAAAGAGCGTCTGGATGAAGGATACAGCAAGGAAGAAATTATGCACTCCATTTATGCAAAGGGCAGGGACAATGCAAGAACGCCGATGCAGTGGAGTGGTGAGGTGAATGCAGGATTTACAAAGGGAACCCCATGGTTGGAAGTGAATCCGAATTACACGAAGATCAATGCCGAGTCGGAACTATCCGATCCCGATTCTGTATTCTACTATTATCAGAAGCTGATCCGGCTGAGAAAAGAATATTCCGTGTTTGTAAACGGAGAGTTTACACTTTTGATGGAAGAAGATCCGCAGGTGTTTGCCTATATAAGAAAAGAAGGCGATACAGAAGTTCTGGTATGTGCAAATTTCAGTGAAACACCGGCAGCGTGCGATCTTTTGAGTGAATGGAAAGACGGAGAGGTACTGATCTGGAATTATAAGGAAAAAGGAGAGACTGGGGTGCTCAGACCTTATGAAGCAATGATGATCAGAAGATAAATAGAAAATACATATTTGAGAGGGGGAGGAATCTTCCTCTCTTTTTACGTAATAAGAAACGAATTTCAACGTTCTTTTCTCGAGTAATCATGCGTTTCAATCGAAACAGCAGAAATCCGGTTCTTGACTTTGTGTGGTAAAATGTAGAAAAAGGAGGGAACAGCATGAAAAACGGAACAGAACATGATATGACACAAGGAGCAGTGGCCGTTCCTCTGATTGGCTTTACGATACCACTGGTACTCGGTAATTTTTTTCAACTTTTTTATAATGCAGTGGATTCCATCATTGTAGGTCGATACGTGGGGGAGAGCGCATTGGCAGCAGTCGGAACATCCACACCGGTGATGAATCTTGTCATCCTTTTGATCAGCGGTCTTTGTATGGGGGCAAGTATTTTAATGAGTTCCCAGTTTGGAGCGGGAAATTATGAACAGTTATCTCGTCAGATCAGTACCACATTGTTGTCCGGCTGCGGATTTTCAATCGGGTTATCCGTGCTGACGATCTTGTTGTCAGAACCATTGCTTCGGCTGATACAGGTACCGAAGGAAGTGATGCCGGATGCGCTTGTGTATCTCAGGATCATTTTTATCGGAATTTTGTTTACGTTTATTTACAATTTTCTTGCCAATACACTTCGGGCACTGGGCGATAGTAAAACGCCGCTGTATTTTCTGGTTGCCAGTGCAATTTTAAATGTGCTCGGAGATCTGCTTTTTGTGGCAGTATTTGGATGGGGCGTGGCGGGAAGTGCCATTTCAACGGTATTAAGTGAGGCCAGCAGCTGTCTTTTTTGTGCGTTGTATATCAGGAAGCGGGTTCCGCTTTTGTGCCTGGGAAAGCAGTGGTTTGTGTTTGATAAAAGTTTGATGAAAAAGACTATTAGTTATGGAAGCACCAGTGCCATGCAGCAAGTCTGCCTTCAGATTGGAAAGACAATCATTCAGACAGTGGTCAACACCCAGGGAGTCAGTGTAATGGCAGCATTTACGGCAGTAAACCGCGTGGATGATTTTGCGTATATTCCTCAGCAGAACATCGGACATGCCATGACGACTTTTATTGCCCAGAATAAGGGGGCAGGCAAAAATGAAAGAATCCGCAGGGGATTTCAGAGTGGAATCGGGATTGAACTGGTATATGGTCTGATTTTGCTGGTTCTGATGTATTTTGGTGCAGAGAAGATTATGGGATTGTTTACCTCTCAGGAAGATGCACAGGTGGTGGCTCTGGGGAGGTCTTATCTGCATCTGGTTTCCTGGATGTATATTCTTCCGGCGATAACGAATGGGATTCAGGGATTTTTCCGTGGCATGGGAGATCTGAAGGTGACACTGTACAGTACTTTTATGAATATGGCAGGACGTGTGCTGGCAGTCATTGTGATGTTTCTGGTATTCCACTTTGGATTTGTAAGCCTTGCGTGGGCGAATCTGATCGGGTGGATCGTGATGCTTCTTTTTGAAATCCCTCTTCTGATGAGACAGTTAAAAGAGTTGAGAAAATAAAAACAAGGCTGCTCTTGCAGGATTTTTCAAGATAAGATACAGTAGATATAAAACAGTGATCCAGGGAGGAAAACAAACGATGAATACTATAAAAGTGAGAAATTTAGAGATTGGCACAGGAATGCCGAAAATCTGTGTTCCGATAGTGGGAAAAACAGTACCGGAGATTTTAGAAAACGTAAAAAGTGCAGTACAGGCAAAAGCAGATGTAGTGGAATGGAGAGTGGACTGGTACGAAGATGTATTTTCGTTTGAGTGTGTCGAACATGTCTTGCGTAAGCTGCGTGAGATTACAGGAGAGATTCCGCTTTTATTCACATTCCGTACACTGCAGGAGGGCGGAGAACAGGCAATCGATGCGGTGGCGTACAGAGAATTGAATGAAAAAGCAGTCCGGACTAAGATGGCAGATCTAATCGATGTAGAATTATCAGCAGGAGAGAAAACGGTGAAATCTCTCATAAAAACAGCGCATACCTTCGGAGTGAAAGTGGTGGTTTCCAATCACGATTTTGAGAAAACTCCTTCTAAAGAAGAAATCGTGGCAAGACTTCAGAAGATGCAGGAACTTGGGGCAGACCTTCCCAAGATCGCAGTGATGCCGCAGTGCAAGAAAGATGTGCTGACATTGCTTGCGGCAACGGAAGAGATGACAGGAAACTATGCCGATCGCCCCATCATCACGATGTCTATGGCAAAAGACGGAGTGATCAGCAGATTCTGTGGAGAAGTATTTGGCTCTGCGTTGACTTTCGGGGCGGCAGGACAAACATCTGCGCCGGGGCAGATTGAAGTGGAGAAACTAAGAGGAGTGCTTGAAATTTTTCATTAGAGAAAGATCAGTGAATCTCCTATCGTTTCCTGCATTCCTCCGCTTTATCCTCATCCCAGACAAGTTTTCCGGTCTGTACTGCTTCTTCATACCGACTGATCTTGTATTCCAGGCGTTTTAACATTTGCGAAATCTTGTTCTGTTGTTCGATCAGATGTTCTTTCTGTTCCAGTAAGAGATGGAGTCTTGCGGGGATTGTCTCGTCTCCTTCCTGGAACAGATGCACGTATTCGATCATGGATTCGACTGGAAGACCTGCATTTCTCATACACAGGGCGAGTTCAATCCAGCCCAGATCCGCTTCTTTGTAATTACGAATACCACCGGATGTTCGAGGAACCGCCGGAATCATACCGATGCGTTCATAGTAGCGCAGGGTGTCCTGTGTGATCTGATATTTTTCACTGACTTCTTTGATCGTCAAAGAGAATCCCTCCTTCTTGGAAATTCGAGTATTTGTGTACTCTTGATATAAGAATACTATAAAGCATGGAGTGTGCTCCAAGTCAATATATTTTTGAAAAAATGTCGGGCAGATTAGATTCCGGGTTGCTGACAGAGGATGGCAAGAGTATAATGAAAAAAATGAGAATTCTTCTGATTCGCAGAAAGGAGCAGAAAATATGAATGTTGAACAAGACTATATTATGCGTATGATCAAGGAATTTGCAAATGTATTGGGAAGACTGCTATTCAACAAGAAGAAACCCATGTATGAACTGGATGTAACGAACAGATACCATGTAGGAGATGATCTGTATACACGTTTATGCAGGATGGCTGATGAAGGCAAGATCAATGAAGCGGAAAATCTTCTCTATGAAGAAATGGTACCTGGAGATATGGATTATCTGGAGATGGCGCTGGCATTTTATGCGTATTTGAATTGTTTTGAGGACGAGGTCCTTCACAGGTATCATTACACAAGAGATGAGATCAAAGAAGGAATGGAAGATTTTCTGGACAGATATGGATGCAGTGATATGAAAGAATTACTGGAGGAATAAATACGATGGAAAGATCAAGAGAAGAATTGGATACACGGTTAAAACAGCAGATACAGTTTATTGTAGAAGTAGATAAAGTAAAGAATATTTTCAGGCAGACATATCTTGCGGATGCAAACAGAAAAGAGAATGACGCAGAACATTCCTGGCATCTGGCGCTTATGGCAGTACTTTTAAAGGATTACATGAAAGAAGAGGTGAATCTGACGAAGGTGATGATCATGGTTCTGATTCATGATCTTGTTGAGATTGATGCGGGAGATACGTATGCATATGATGAAAGTGGTGCAGCGACCAAGAGAGAACGGGAAGAAAAGGCGGCTGATCGTATTTTTGGATTACTGCCGGAAGATCAGGGACAAGAATTCCGCAAGTTGTGGGAAGAGTTCGAAGCTTATAAGACTCCGGAAGCAAAATATGCCCATCTTCTCGATAATTTCCAGCCGCTGCTGTTAAATGATGCTTCAGGTGGGAAAAGCTGGGAAGAGCACGGAGTACACAGAAGTCAGGTGTATAAAAGAAATGAGCGAATCCCGGAGACTTCAGAGATAATCTGGGAGCAGATGAAGGAGATCATTCAGAAGCATATTGAGCAGGGACACTTATTTGAAGATTGATAAACTGTAAATAGAAACTGACAAAGAGGTGGGAAACATGTATGAAGCAGAAGTAGAGAGACTGCAGGAAATGATCGATGAGAGCAGCAATATTGTATTTTTCGGAGGAGCAGGGGTATCTACCGAAAGTAATATTCCGGATTTTCGAAGCGCGGATGGAATTTATCATCAGTCTTATAAATATTCACCTGAGGAAGTAGTAAGCCACAGTTTTTATGAAAAGCATCCGAAAGCGTTTTTTGAGTTCTATCGGGAGAAGATGATGGTATTGGATGCAAAGCCCAATGCCGCACATTTGAAGCTGGCAGAACTTGAGAATGCAGGTAAGATAAAAGCAGTCATCACACAGAATATTGACGGGCTGCATCAGGCCGCGGGGAGTCAGGTTGTGTATGAACTGCATGGAAGCATTCATCGGAATTACTGTGAAAAATGCGGACGGTTCTATGATGCAGGATTTGTGAAAGCGGCAGAAGGAGTACCAGTGTGTTCATGCGGAGGGCGGATCAAGCCGGATGTTGTTCTATATGAAGAAGCGCTGGACGGAACGATAATCGAAAAGGCTGTCAGGGTGATTTCGCAGGCAGATATGCTGATCATCGGAGGCACATCTCTGGTTGTATATCCGGCAGCAGGATTTATCGATTATTTTCGCGGAAAGTATCTGGTGGTGATCAATAAATCAGAGATGGCAAAGGCAGTCAGAGCAAACTTAAGTATTTCCGCGCCGATCGGAGAAATTCTGGGAAGAATTAAAGTGAAATAAAAATCTGCAGAGAGTGCGTTGAGAAATTATATTCGGCACTTTCTGCAGATTTTTGCTTTTATTTGTTTTAGTTGCAGCTTTCCCATCTTCCGGATGCACCGCAAGGCAGTACAAGACCAGTATTTTTGACCGGAAGACCGATTTCCTGAGATTCGACTTTTCCGTTCCATGGTTTTAACTCAGTTGCAAGCATATAGGTCAGAACAGCAGGAGCAAGTCCTGTTGTATAAGAATTCACAAGGAAGAACAGAGCATCCTTTGACAGTATCTTCGTACACAACTGAATGAGCGGGTGGATCATGTCTTCAATCTTCCAGATCTCACCTTTGGGACCTCTTCCATAAGAAGGAGGATCCATGATGATGGCATCATAAGTGTTGCCTCTGCGGATCTCACGTTCTACGAACTTTACGCAGTCATCGACAAGCCAGCGGATCGGTGCATCCTTCAGACCGGAGGAGAGCGCATTTTCCTTTGCCCATGTGACCATTCCCTTGGACGCATCCACATGAGTGACCTGTGCGCCAGCAGCAGCCGCAGCCAGTGTGGCTCCTCCGGTGTAGGCAAAAAGGTTTAAGACTTTGACCGGTCTTCCGGCTTTTTTGATCTTTTCAGAGAACCAGTCCCAGTTGGTTGCCTGTTCCGGGAAGAGCCCGGTGTGTTTGAAGTTAAATGGTTTTAAATTAAAGGTGAGAGATCCGTAATGAATCTGCCACTGCTCCGGGAGACTGAAAAATTCCCATTCGCCGCCGCCTTTTTTACTTCGGTGATAGTGTCCGTTTCTGGATTTCCATCCTTTGTCTGTCTTTGGAGTGTCCCAGATGACCTGCGGGTCAGGACGAACCAGGATATAATCTCCCCATCGCTCCAGTTTTTCACCTTTTGAGCAGTCTATGACTTCGTAATCTTTCCAATTATCAGCTATCCACATAATAATAGAGTTCCTTTCGTACTGTATGATTGTTTTATCTTCTCATAAATAGAAGAAATTTTCAACTGTATGAGCAAAAATGATAAGCAAAAAGCACGGTAAAAACCGTGCTTTTTGCTTTTGGTATGTCATTGAGAGGTTTTCCTCGTTGCTTTGCAGTTTGTATTATTATATACAAATCTGGGGAATATCCTACAATGAGGATGTATATATAAATTGGAGTTCACCGTCGCAAGACTGTTCTTGGGGGAAACAGTCGGCGAAAGTATAACTGCAACAGCAACCAAATTAAATGGTCGATGACTTATGACTCATTCACAAGTCGGTTTTAATATATCACGCAGAAAAAAGAGTGTCAAGAAATCAGAATAAAAAAAATTTGATTTTTACTATTTGACAAGAAATTGTGAAAATCTACCGAAAAAATTGTGCGATTTTTGTTACATGTGCTACTTCCGAAACGATACGACAATAAGAAAAAGGTTCCGATTCTGTGGGATTTCAAAAATGGCAAGTCTTAAAGAAGGGAAAAAGGAAAAGATTGCAAAAGAGTTTCTTCATATTATAATAGATTCTTTTCTTTGCATGTGAGCATGACAGTTCAGAGCCTATGTCTAACATCGAGTGTGAGTGGCTGTATTGTATTAAAAAAAATACAAAAAAATAAAAAAAGTACTTGAAAAATGAGAATAAGTCCGTTATACTAAGAGGGCTGTGGCATGATAGCGTTGAAGCGAGAGGTTGCTGCTTAGTGAGAAATCACATAGCGGGTTTTCCGTGGAGCGAATGTCAAGTTAGGAAACTGGCGACAAGTCACTGTACGAATCACAACTGATTACTGCTTACCGATAATGGGTAAAGGTATGAAACAACGTGTGAGTTTCTCACGACACACACGGGAGAGTGTACAGTCACCGCTTGTCGTACTGAAGTGAAAAGTACGAAAAGGAGGCGACTTTTTTTATGGCAAGTCAAGTAATGAGAATCACATTGAAAGCATATGATCACCAGTTGGTTGATGCATCTGCAAAAAAAATCATCGAAACTGTAAAAAAGAACGGAGCACAGGTAAGCGGACCGGTACCACTTCCAACTAAGAAGGAAGTTGTGACAATCTTAAGAGCGGTTCACAAATACAAAGATTCCAGAGAGCAGTTCGAGCAGAGAACTCATAAGAGACTGATTGATATCACTACACCTACACAGAAAACTGTAGACGCACTTTCCAGACTGGAAATGCCGGCAGGTGTTTACATCGATATCAAAATGAAAAACAAATAAGAAAGTCCACAAAATGCGGGCAGCAAAATGAGACAGTAACAATCCTATAATTTAGGATGAGCGCGAAAGCGTTCCGCTGTAAATCACAGGAGGTAATTATAATGAAGAAAGCTATTTTGGCTACAAAAGTCGGAATGACTCAGATCTTCAATGAAGAGACAGGAGTCCTGATTCCGGTAACTGTATTGCAGGCTGGACCATGTGTAGTAACACAGGTTAAAACAGTTGAGAATGACGGTTACAAAGCAGTTCAGGTCGGATTTGTTGACAAGAAAGAAAAGATTGTCACAAAAGACAAGAGCGGTAAAAAAGAGATTGCACACAGAAATGGTGTGACAAAAGCAGAAAAAGGACACTTTGACAAAGCAGGTGTTTCCGGAAAGAGATATGTAAAAGAATTCAGATTTGAAAATGCTGAAGAATATACATTGGCTCAGGAAATCAAAGCTGATATCTTCGCAGCAGGAGATAAGGTAGATGCAACAGCAATCTCCAAAGGTAAAGGTTTCCAGGGAGCAATCAAGCGTCACAATCAGAGCAGAGGACCTATGACACACGGTTCTAAGTTCCATCGTCACGCTGGTTCTAACGGTGCGGCATCCGATCCGAGTAAAGTATTCAAAGGTAAAAAGATGCCAGGTCAGATGGGTGGAAAGAAGATTACAGTTCAGAACCTGGAAGTAGTAAGAGTAGATGCAGAGAACAACCTGCTGTTAGTAAAAGGTTCCGTTCCAGGACCTAAGAAATCTCTTATCACAATCAAAGAAACTGTAAAGGCTAACTAGTCTGACGGACAGAAAGGAGGAACACACAGATGGCAAACGTATCTGTTTATAATATCGAAGGTAAAGAAGTTGGTACAATCGATTTAAGCGATGCAGTGTTTGGTGTTGAAGTAAATGAACACCTCGTACACATGGCAGTAGTAAGCCAGCTTGCAAACAAACGTCAGGGAACACAGAAAGCGAAAACTCGTTCTGAAGTTTCCGGAGGTGGAAGAAAACCATGGAGACAGAAAGGGACAGGTCATGCAAGACAGGGTTCTACAAGATCTCCACAGTGGACAGGCGGTGGAGTTGTATTCGCTCCAACACCAAGAGATTACTCCATGAAACTCAACAAAAAAGAAAAAAGAGCAGCTCTGAAATCTGCACTTTCTTCAAGAGTAGCTGAGAACAAATTTATCGTGATCGACGAGATGAACTTTGGAGAAATCAAAACAAAGAATTTCCAGAACATGCTGAACAACTTAAACGTAAACAAAGCGCTGGTTGTACTGGAAGATGGAAATGTAAACGCTGAACTTTCTGCAAGAAACATTGCAAACGTAAAGACAGCAAGAACAAATACAATCAATGTATTTGATATCCTGAAATATAACACAGTGATCGCTTCTAAAGCAGCTGTTGCAAATATCGAGGAGGTGTACGCATAATGGCAAACATTCAGTATTATGATGTAATCCTTAAACCGGTAATCACTGAGAAGAGCATGGAAATGATGGCTGATAAGAAATACACTTTCCAGGTACACACAGATGCTACAAAATCTCAGATTAAAGAAGCTGTTGAAAAAATGTTCGCAGGAACAAAAGTAAAAAGCATCAACACAATGAACCTTGACGGGAAAACAAAAAGACGTGGAATGACATTCGGAAAAACAGCTAAGACAAAGAAAGCAATTGTACAGTTAACAGAAGAGAGCGCAGATATCGAAATCTTTGAAGGACTGTAAGATTTGACATTAAACGGTGCAAATCCGTGAAACAAATAATTAGGAAAAATGAAAGGAGAGACAGTAATGGGAATTAAAGTATACAACCCATATACACCTTCCAGAAGACAGATGACAGGATCTGATTTCTCTGAGATCACAAAAACAACTCCTGAGAAATCCTTACTGGAATCTAAAAATAGAAAAGCTGGTCGTAACAACCAGGGTAAAATCACTGTAAGACACCGCGGAGGCGGAGCTAAAAAGAAATATAGAATTATCGACTTCAAGAGAAGAAAAGACGGAATTCCGGCAACTGTAATCGGAATCGAGTACGATCCGAACAGAACAGCTAACATCGCACTGATCTGCTACGCAGACGGAGAGAAAGCTTACATCCTTGCACCAGAAGGATTAAAAGACGGAATGACAGTTATGAACGGAGCAGAAGCAGAGGTAAGAGTAGGAAACTGCCTGCCACTTTCTGAAATCCCAGTTGGTACACAGATCCACAACATCGAGTTATATCCTGGAAAAGGCGGACAGATGGTTCGTTCAGCAGGAAACAGCGCTCAGTTGATGGCGAAAGAAGGAAAATACGCAACACTTAGACTTCCATCCGGTGAGATGAGAATGGTTCCAATCATTTGTAGAGCATCTATCGGTGTCGTAGGAAACGGAGATCACAGCCTGATCAACGTTGGTAAAGCAGGACGTAAGCGTCACATGGGTATCAGACCTACTGTCCGCGGTTCTGTTATGAACCCGAACGACCATCCGCACGGTGGTGGTGAAGGTAAGACTGGTATCGGTCGTCCAGGTCCATGTACTCCATGGGGTAAACCGGCACTTGGTCTTAAGACACGTAAGAAAAACAAAGCTTCTAACAAGATGATCGTAAGAAGAAGAGACGGTAAAGCAATCAAATAATTTAGTTTACAAGGAGGTTAGAACCTATGGCTCGCTCACTTAAAAAAGGACCATTTGCAGATGCCAGCTTACTGAAAAAAGTAGATGCTATGAACGCTGCAGGTGATAAATCAGTTATTAAGACATGGTCACGTCGTTCTACAATCTTCCCGTCATTTGTTGGACACACAATCGCTGTTCACGACGGAAGAAAACATGTACCGGTGTATGTGACAGAAGATATGGTTGGACACAAACTCGGAGAGTTCGTTGCAACAAGAACATACAGAGGACACGGAAAAGACGAGAAGAAGTCAAAAGTCAGATAATATAGATTAGATTATTCGGAAGGAGGGTTCATCCATGGCAAAAGGACATAGATCCCAAATCAAGAGAGAAAGAAACGAGCAGAAAGACACAAGACCATCAGCTAAGATTTCTTACGCTAGAGTCTCTGTTCAGAAAGCATGCTACGTTTTGGATGCCATCAGAGGTAAGGATGTACAGACAGCACTTGGTATTTTAGCTTATAATCCAAGATATGCTTCAAGCGTAATAGAGAAATTATTGAAATCAGCAATCGCAAATGCTGAGAACAACAACGGTATGAACGTTGAGAACCTTTATATCGAAGAGTGTTATGCAAACAAAGGACCAACAATGAAGAGAATCAGACCGAGAGCACAGGGTAGAGCTTACAGAATCGAAAAGAGAATGAGCCATATCACAATCGTGCTGAATGAAAGATAAGGAGGACACTCATGGGACAGAAAGTTAATCCACATGGTTTAAGAGTCGGCGTTATCAAAGAATGGGATTCTAGATGGTACGCAGAAAAAGACTTTGCAGATAACCTGGTAGAAGATAACAAGATCAGAACATTTCTGAAAAAGAAATTATACAGTGCAGGTGTTTCCAAGATCGAGATCGAAAGAGCATCTGACCGTGTGAAAATCATCATCTACACAGCAAAACCTGGTGTAGTAATCGGTAAGGGTGGTTCTGAGATTGAGAAAGTGAAAGCAGAACTTGCTAAATTCACAAACAAAAAATTAATCGTAGACATCAAAGAAGTAAAAAGACCAGATAAAGATGCTCAGTTAGTAGCTGAAAACATCGCACAGCAGCTGGAAAACCGTATTTCATTCAGACGTGCTATGAAATCCTGCATGTCAAGAACAATGAAATCAGGAGCACTTGGTGTGAAGACATCTGTTTCCGGACGTCTCGGCGGAGCTGATATGGCTCGTACAGAGTTCTACAGCGAAGGAACAATTCCGCTTCAGACACTGAGAGCAGACATTGATTATGGATTCGCAGAAGCTGACACAACTTACGGAAAAGTCGGTGTAAAGGTTTGGATTTACAAAGGCGAAGTTCTTCCGACTAGAGCAGATAAGGAAGGGAGCGATAAATAATGTTAATGCCAAAAAGAGTGAAACGTCGTAAACAGTTCCGTGGTACCATGAAAGGTAAAGCTTTAAGAGGTAACACGATTTCATATGGTGAGTATGGTATTGTCGCAACAGAGCCGTGCTGGATTCGTTCTAACCAGATCGAGGCAGCCCGTGTTGCTATGACACGTTACATCAAACGTGGTGGTAAAGTTTGGATCAAAATTTTCCCAGACAAACCTGTAACAGCAAAACCAGCAGAAACTCGAATGGGTAGTGGAAAAGGAACATTAGAGTACTGGGCAGCAGTAGTAAAACCAGGCCGTGTAATGTTCGAAATTGCAGGAGTACCAGAGGAAACAGCTAGAGAGGCACTTCGTCTTGCAATGCATAAATTACCTTGCAAATGCAAAATCGTTTCTCGCGCAGACTTAGAAGGCGGTGATAACAGTGAAAATTAATACATTTGTAAACGAATTAAGAGCAAAATCTGTAGAAGAATTAAATGAAGAATTAGTAGCTGCTAAAAAGGAACTCTTCAATCTGAGATTCCAGAATGCAACTAACCAGTTAGATAACACAAGCAGAATTAAAGAAGTTAGAAAGAACATCGCAAGAATTCAGACGATGATCACAGAAGCTTCTAAAGCTGAATAGGAGGTCGTACTGTGGAAGAAAGAAATTTAAGAAAAGTTCGTACAGGCAAGGTTGTCAGCGATAAAATGGACAAAACAATCGTTGTCGCAGTTGAAGACCACGTTAAACACCCTCTTTATAAGAAAATCGTAAAAAGAACTTATAAATTGAAAGCTCATGATGAAAACAATGAGTGTAACGTTGGGGATACAGTAAGAGTTATGGAAACAAGACCACTGTCTAAAGACAAAAGATGGAGACTTGTTGAGATCGTAGAAAAAGCGAAATAATTGATTCGCACTTTGAAGATTCGTTCAAAGAATGGAAAATAAAGGAGGATTACCTGCATGATACAACAGGAAAGTAGACTTAAAGTAGCAGACAACACAGGTGCTAAAGAATTACTTTGTATCCGTGTGCTTGGCGGTTCTACAAGAAGATATGCCCACATCGGAGATGTTATCGTTGCGTCTGTTAAAGATGCAACACCAGGCGGCGTTGTTAAAAAAGGTGACGTTGTTAAGGCTGTAGTTGTCCGTACTGTAAACAGTACTCGTCGTAAAGATGGTTCCTATATCAGATTCGATGAAAATGCTGCTGTAATTATAAAAGACGATATGAACCCACGTGGAACACGTATTTTTGGACCAGTAGCCAGAGAGCTCAGAGACAAACGCTTCATGAAGATTGTTTCTTTAGCTCCGGAAGTACTGTAGGAGGTGCCTAGAATGTCAGCTATGAAAATTAAAAAAGGCGATATGGTTAAAGTTATCGCTGGTAAAGATAAAAACAAAGAAGGCAAAGTACTTGCTGTAAATAACAAAGACAGAAAAGTTCTGGTTGAAGGAATCAACATGCTTACAAAGCATACGAAACCAAGCGCAGCGAATCAGAATGGCGGTATCATTCATCAGGAAGGCTACATTGATGCTTCTAACGTAATGCTTCTGCATGAGAAGAAAGTTACAAGAGTAGGATTCAAAATGGATGGAGACAAAAAGGTTCGTTTTGCAAAATCAACAGGTAAAGTAATTGATTAATTTGGGAAAGGAGGACCAGAACTTTGAGTAGACTGAAAGAACAGTATCAGAATGAGATCGTTGATGCAATGATCAAAAAATTTGGATATAAAAACATTATGGAAGTGCCGAAACTGGACAAAGTTGTAATCAACATGGGTGTTGGTGAGGCAAAAGAAAACGCGAAAGTATTAGAGTCAGCAGTAGCTGATCTTGAGAAAATCGCAGGTCAGAAAGCAGTTCTTACAAGAGCTAAGAACTCAGTGGCTAACTTCAAAATCAGAGAAGGTATGCCGATCGGATGTAAAGTTACTTTAAGAGGAGAAAGAATGTATGAGTTCGTTGATCGTCTGATCAACCTTGCTCTTCCTCGTGTACGTGACTTCAGAGGTGTAAATCCGAACGCATTTGACGGAAGAGGTAACTACGCTCTCGGAATTAAAGAGCAGCTGATTTTCCCAGAAATCGAATACGACAAAGTGGATAAGGTCAGAGGTATGGATGTAATTTTCGTTACAACTGCTAAGACTGACGAGGAAGCTCGTGAATTATTGACACAGTTCAATATGCCATTCACAAAGTAAAGGAGGGAAATTCATGGCTAAAACATCAATGAAAATCAAACAGCAGCGCAAACAGAAATTCTCTACAAGAGAATACAGCCGTTGCAGAATCTGTGGACGTCCACATGCATATTTGAGAAAATATGGTATCTGCCGTGTTTGCTTCCGTGAACTGGCATACAAAGGACAGATCCCAGGCGTAAGAAAAGCAAGCTGGTAAGTCCGGAACAAAGGAAACTACCCGTATAAACATATAGGAGGTCATATAAATGAACATGAGCGATCCAATTGCAGATATGCTTACAAGAATCCGTAATGCAAATACTGCGAAACATGATACAGTAGATGTACCTGCATCCAAAATGAAAAAAGCAATCGCTGAGATTCTTTTCAATGAAGGATACATCGCAAAATATGATATCGTAGAAGATGGACACTTTGAAACAATCCATATTACACTGAAATATGGTGCAGACAAGAACGAAAAAGTTATCTCTGGTCTGAAGAGAATCTCCAAACCAGGTCTGCGTGTGTATGCTGGAACAGAGGATATCCCGAGAGTACTCGGAGGACTCGGAACAGCAATCCTTTCTACAAACAAAGGTGTTATCACAGATAAAGAAGCCAGAAAACTTGGCGTAGGTGGAGAAGTACTCTGCTTCGTTTGGTAGGCACGGAACACCGAGATATTCTGTGTAAAACATAGACAATTGTAACTGAAAACAGAGGAGCCAAAGCAGCTCCTCCGAAAATCTAAGTTAAGGAGGAAACAGGTATGTCACGTATCGGAAGACTGCCAGTTGCAATTCCAGCAGGAGTAACTGTGGAAGTTGCAGCAAACAATGTAGTGACTGTAACAGGTCCAAAAGGAACTCTTGTAAAAGAGCTTCCAGTTGAAATGGAAATCAAAGTTGAAGGTGAAGAAGTTGTTGTAACAAGACCAAGCGATCTGAAGAAAATGAAATCTCTTCACGGTCTTACAAGAACACTGATCAACAACATGGTTGTTGGTGTAACAAACGGATACGAAAAAGTTCTGGAAGTTAACGGTGTTGGTTACAGAGCATCCAAATCCGGAAACAAACTGACATTGAACTTAGGATACTCTCATCCAGTTGAAATGATCGATCCGGAAGGTGTTGAGACTGTACTGGAAGGTCAGAACAAAATCACAGTAAAAGGTATCGACAAAGAAAAAGTTGGCCAGTTTGCAGCTGAAATCAGAGATAAGAGAAGACCGGAACCATACAAAGGTAAAGGTATTAAATATGCTGATGAAGTTATCAGACGCAAAGTTGGTAAGACTGGTAAGAAATAATTAAGGAGAGTGTGAAAATGGTTAGTAAGAAATCAAGAAGCGAAGTTCGTAGAAAAAAACACATGAAATTACGTAACCGTTTCAGCGGTACTGCTGAAAGACCACGTTTGGCTGTGTTTAGAAGTAATAATCATATGTATGCTCAGATTATCGATGATACAGTTGGAAACACTCTGGTTGCAGCGTCTACACTTGAAAAAGATGTAAAAGCAGAATTAGAAAAAACCAACAACGTTGAAGCAGCAGCATACTTAGGAAAAGTAATTGCTGAAAAAGCAAAAGCAAAAGGAATCACTGATGTTGTATTCGACAGAGGCGGATTCATCTATCAGGGAAAAGTTAAAGCGTTAGCAGATGCAGCTAGAGAAGCTGGACTGAATTTCTAAGGAAGGGAGAACACAGATGAGACAGGAACGCATTGATGCTAGTAATTTAGAATTAACAGAAAAAGTGGTATCAATCAAACGTGTTACCAAAGTTGTTAAAGGTGGTCGTAACTTCAGATTCACAGCTTTAGTAGTTGTTGGCGATGGAAAAGGCCATGTTGGTGCAGGTTTAGGAAAGGCTACTGAAATTCCAGAAGCTATCCGTAAAGGAAAAGAAGATGCAGCTAAAAATCTGATTAAAGTTGCATTAGATGAAAACGAGAGCATTACACATGATGTGATCGGAAAATTCGGCAGCGCTTCCGTACTGCTGAAAAAAGCTCCGGAAGGTACTGGAGTTATCGCCGGTGGTCCGGCTCGTGCGGTAATCGAGATGGCAGGAATCAAGAACATCCGTACAAAATCTCTGGGATCTAACAACAAACAGAATGTCGTACTTGCAACAATCGCAGGTCTGAAAAACGTTAAGACTCCGGAAGAAGTAGCAAAACTTCGCGGCAAATCAGTAGAAGAGATCGTAGGCTAGGAGGTAAATGAAAATGGCAAATTTAAAAGTTACATTAGTAAAGTCTACAATCGGTGCCGTACCAAAGCATAAAAAAACTGTTGAGGCACTTGGATTAAAAAAAGTGAACAAAACAGTCGTATTACCAGATAATACAGCTACCAGAGGTATGGTACAGCAGGTTAGACATTTAGTAAAAGTTGAAGAAGAAGCTTAATTTCAGACGATAAGGAGGTAATATCATGGACTTATCTAACTTAAGACCGGCAGACGGTTCTAAGCACAGCGATAATTTCAGAAGAGGCCGTGGACACGGTTCTGGAAATGGTAAGACAGCTGGTAAAGGTCACAAAGGTCAGAAAGCTCGTTCCGGAGCAACAAGACCAGGCTTTGAAGGTGGTCAGATGCCTTTATACAGAAGAATACCAAAGAGAGGATTCAAATGCAGAAACTCTAAAGAAATCGTTGGTATCAATGTAAGTGCATTAGAGAGATTTGAAGATGGCGCAACAGTTTCAGTAGAAACAATGATCGAGTGCGGTCTTGTAACAAATCCTAGAGATGGTGTTAAAATTCTTGGAAACGGAGAGTTAACTAAGAAACTCACTGTTCAGGCAAATGCATTCAGTGCAGGTGCTGTTGAAAAGATTGAGGCCCTTGGTGGAAAAGCAGAGGTGATCTAATGCTCAAGACTGTGCGAAAAGCATTTCAAATAGAAGACATTAGAAAACGACTTTTCTATACATTTTTAATGCTGATCGTTGTAAGATTTGGTTCTCAGCTCCCGACTCCGGGAGTTGACCCGACTTACATTCAGAATTTACTTGCGAGCCAGAATAACGGTGCATACAGCTTTTTTGATGCATTCACCGGTGGTTCGTTCACAAGGATGTCAGTCTTCGCACTGAGCATCACACCATACATTACATCTTCCATCATTATGCAGCTTTTGACAATTGCAATTCCAAAACTTGAGGAAATGCAGAAAGAAGGTGCTGAGGGAAGAAAGAAAATTGCGGCAATTACACGTTATGTGACAGTTGCTCTTGCACTGATCGAATCCATTGCAATGTCTATCGGTTTTGGTCGTCAGGGACTCCTGGAAGAATTTAACTTTGTAAATGTAGCGATTGTTGTGTGTACATTGACAGCCGGTTCTGCATTTTTGATGTGGATCGGTGAGCGTATCACAGAAAAAGGTGTGGGAAATGGTATTTCTATCGTACTGTTGATCAATATTCTTTCCCGTGTACCGAATGATTTTGTGACGCTTTATACACAGTTTATTAAAGGAAAAACTCTGGCAAAGGGTGCTATGGCAGCAATCATTATTCTTGCAATTCTGTTGGCAGTTGTGTTATTTGTTATCATTCTGCAGGATGGTGAGAGAAGGATTGCAGTACAGTATTCCCAGAAAGTACAGGGAAGAAGGACATATGGTGGCAAGGCTACACATATTCCGTTAAAAGTAAATACTTCAGGTGTTATTCCGGTTATCTTTGCATCTTCACTGATGCAGTTCCCGATTGTAATTGCCCAGTTCTTAGGCAAGGGTGACGGAAACGGATGGGGAAGTCAGATTCTTCGGACAATGAATTCCAATAACTGGTGTGATCCTGATAATTTAGTATATTCAATAGGACTGATCATTTACATTGCGCTGACAATCTTTTTTGCATATTTCTATACATCGATTACATTTAATCCACTGGAAATTGCAAACAACATGAAAAAAAGCGGCGGATTTATTCCGGGAATTCGTCCTGGAAAACCAACAGTCGAATATCTGCAGACAATTTTGAATCGTATCGTATTCATTGGTGCATGCGGACTTGTGATTGTTCAGGTAGTTCCGTTCTTCTTTAACGGTGTATTTGGTGCGAATGTTTCTTTTGGAGGAACTTCACTGATCATTATCGTAGGTGTTGTACTTGAGACGATCAAGAAGATCGAGTCGCAGATGCTTGTCCGCAACTACTCAGGTTTCCTGAGTAGCAAGGGCTCATCAAAGTAAAAGGGTTCTTGGATATGAAATGAGACAATTTAGCTCGTTGTATGCTGTCCCTTTTTGGGACGGAATACGGCGGGTTAAAGTGCTATATGGAGGGATACTGTTATGAAGATTATTATGTTGGGTGCTCCTGGAGCAGGAAAAGGAACACAGGCTAAGAAAATTGCAGAGAAATATGATATTCCTCATATTTCTACAGGTGATATTTTCAGAGCCAATATTAAAAACGGAACAGAGCTTGGACAGAAAGCAAAAACATATATGGATCAGGGACTTCTTGTACCGGATGAACTGGTAGTTGACCTCGTGGTAGACCGGGTAAATCAGGAAGACTGTTCCAAAGGATATGTGCTGGATGGTTTCCCTAGAACAATCCCACAGGCTGAAGCGCTTGATAAAGCTCTGGCTGCAATGGGACAGAAGATGGATTATGCCATCAATGTAGAAGTTCCGGATGAAAATATTGTAAACAGAATGTCCGGACGCAGAGCATGTGTAGACTGCGGAGCAACATACCATATTGTATATGCACCGACAGAGAAAGAGGATGTCTGTGATAAATGTGGTGGAAGTCTGATCTTAAGAGATGATGACAAACCGGAAACAGTACTGAAACGTCTTGGAGTATATCACGAGCAGACACAGCCGCTGATCGACTATTATACAAAAGCGGGAATCTTAAAAGAAGTAGATGGAACGATCGATATCAATGATGTGTTTGCAGCAATCGTTCAGATTCTGGGAGAGTAATTCATGCAGCTGGAACCGGGAATGCTTGCGCGTTCGAAAGCAGGGCATGATAAGAATTGTATATATGTTATAATTTGTGTCAAAGATGAATATGTATATCTGGCAGACGGACAGTTTCGTCCGGTCTGCCGGGCAAAGAAGAAAAACCTGAGGCATGTGCAGCCGATCAAAAAGGTTTGCAGTACCTCGGTGACCGATGATGAAACAATCAGAAATGTAATAAGAAAGTATTCCAAATCTATTGGATGAGAAGTGGAAGCGTCAAGAGCGCAGGAGGATTTAGTATGTCAAAAGCTGACGTAATCGAAATTGAAGGAGTCGTAGTTGAAAAACTGCCAAACGCAATGTTTAAAGTAGAGCTGGAGAATGGTCATATTGTGCTGGCTCATATCAGTGGAAAACTGCGTATGAATTTTATTAAGATTTTACCAGGTGACAAGGTGACATTGGAGATGTCTCCATACGATCTGAGCAAAGGAAGAATTGTTTGGAGAGATAAGTAAAAAGGTATTGACTTTATTAGATATAGAGTGCTATAATATCAAGTGGCTGTTTTTGGGTAGGTGTGTCCAAAAGCAGTTGGAAACGTAAGGGTTTTAGCAAAGGATGGAAGGAGGATTTGACATGAAGGTTAGATCATCAGTAAAACCAATTTGTGAAAAATGCAAAATCATTAAAAGAAAAGGAAGCATCAGAGTAATCTGTGAGAATCCTAAGCACAAACAGCGTCAGGGATAATTGCTGGTTTGTGAAATGAATTAGGCGGCTGACAGCGCGACACACCAGGAAGTGTGTAGAGCTGTTTAATATACAGTAAGGATACACCACTGCTACGCATTTGGCAGATTGCCTCATATGAAGGCTGGTGGTCTTGACACATACACGAGAACTTGGATACAGGTTTTTTCTTCTGCATTCGGCAGGACAGTATGTGTGTGTATATTGCTTCTAATACCCGACGGTCATTTGCGTAAAAGGATTTACGTGTCGGGAAAGGGTGCATCATATTTGCACCTGGTGTGATTCGGCAAAGTCTGACACACCCAGTTAAAGACAATATTAAATTTAGATTCAAAATGGAGGAAAGACACATGGCTCGTATTGCAGGTGTAGACTTACCAAGAGACAAACGTGTAGAAATCGGACTTACTTATATTTACGGAATCGGAAGAACATCCGCTATCCGTATCCTTGCAGATGCAGGAGTAGATCCGGATACACGTGTTAGAGATTTGACACAGGACGACGTTAAGAAAATCAGTGAAGTGATTGATGAGACTCAGGTTGTAGAAGGTGATCTCAGAAGAGAAATCCAGTTAAACATCAAGAGACTTAAAGAAATCGGATGCTACCGTGGAATCCGTCACAGAAAAGGACTTCCGGTACGTGGTCAGAAAACAAAGACTAATGCAAGAACATGCAAAGGTCCTAAGAGAACTGTAGCAAACAAGAAAAAATAATATAAAGTAATATCCCCGTCAAGTGGGGAATACAAGAATTCAAGAAAGTAGGTTAGTTTAAATGGCTAAGAAAGTTACAAAAAAAGTGACAAAGAAACGTGTCAAGAAAAACGTTGAACGAGGACAAGCACATATCCAGTCATCTTTTAATAATACAATCGTAACATTAACAGATACACAGGGAAATGCACTTTCATGGGCAAGTGCAGGCGGTCTGGGATTTAGAGGTTCAAGAAAATCTACTCCATATGCAGCTCAGATGGCAGCTGAAACAGCAGCAAAGGCAGCATTAGTACATGGTCTGAAAACAGTTGATGTTTTCGTAAAGGGTCCAGGATCAGGAAGAGAAGCTGCAATCCGTGCATTACAGGCTTGCGGTATTGATGTAGTAAGTATCAAAGACGTAACACCGGTACCACACAACGGATGCCGCCCACCAAAACGCAGAAGAGTCTAATTTCGGACTTGGCGGCAGTTTTTTGCTGCAGGTGAGCTAACAGAGAATTTGAGCAATGAGCATAGCGGATTACTGCAGTTCCGCTGATTTTTAAGGAGGATAAACATGGCAGTTAATAGAGTTCCAGTTCTTAAAAGATGCCGTTCATTAGGTATGGACCCAATCTATTTAGGAATCAACAAAAAATCTAACAGACAGTTAAAAAGAGCTAATAGAAAAATGAGCGAGTACGGTCTCCAGTTACGTGAGAAACAGAAAGCAAAATTCATCTATGGTGTATTAGAGAAACCTTTCAGAAACTACTATGCAAAAGCAAAACAGATGGAAGGTATGACAGGTGAAAACCTGATGATTCTTCTGGAATCCAGACTGGACAATGTAATGTTCCGTATGGGATTCGCAAGAACAAGAAAAGAAGCTAGACAGATCGTTGACCACAAACACGTTTTAGTAAACGGAAAACAGGTAAACATTCCATCTTACCTTGTAAAAGCTGGTGACGTGATTGAAATCAAAGAAAAACACAAAGACTGCCAGAGATACAAAGATATTCTGGAAGTAACAGGTGGAAACATGATTCCTGACTGGCTGGAAGTTGATGCTGAGAACCTGAAAGGTACAGTAAAAGAGCTTCCTTCAAGAGAAGCAATCGATGTTCCTGTAGATGAGATGTTAATCGTCGAGTTATATTCTAAATAATCTCTCAGTGAGTAGCAGAAGTTTTAGAATCCGGAGATTTAACATTGTACCCCCTCAACATATATTAACCCATAAGGAGGGTCTGTGTAGTGTTTGATTTTAATAAGCCGAATATTGAAATTACAGAAATTTCAGAAGATAAAAAATATGGAAAATTTGTAGTGGAACCTCTGGAGAGAGGATACGGAATCACATTGGGTAACTCCCTGAGAAGAATCATGCTTTCTTCTCTTCCGGGAGCAGCCATCAGTTCTGTAAAGATTGACGGAGTTCTGCACGAATTCAGTTCCATCCCAGGTGTAAAAGAAGATGTAACAGAGATTATCATGAACTTAAAGTCCCTGGCAATCAAAAATACATCAGAATCAGACGAAGTAAAGACTGCATATATCGAGTTTGAAGGAGAAGGTATTGTAACAGGTGCTGATATCCAGACAGATTCTGATATTGAGATTATGAATCCGGAGCAGGTTATCGCTACATTGAGCGGCGGTAAAGACAGCAAATTGTATATGGAACTTACCATTACAAAAGGCAGAGGATACGTAAGCGCAGACAAGAACAAGAGTGAGGATATGCCGATTGGTGTGATTCCGATCGATTCAATCTATACACCGGTTGAACGTGTCAATATGACCGTTCAGAATACTCGTGTCGGACAGGTTACAGATTATGACAAACTGACATTAGACGTATGGACAAAGGGAACACTGCTTCCGGATGAGGCAGTCAGCCTTGCAGCAAAAGTTCTCAGTGAACATCTGAAATTATTCATTGACCTTTCTGAAGTTGCTCAGTCAGCTGAAGTCATGATTGAAAAAGAGGATGACGAGAAAGAGAAAGTTCTGGAGATGAGCATTGACGAATTAGAGCTTTCTGTACGTTCATACAACTGTCTGAAGAGAGCCGGCATCAACACAGTAGAAGAACTTACAAACAAGACACCGGAAGACATGATGAAGGTGCGTAACCTTGGACGTAAGTCTCTGGAAGAAGTGCTGGCAAAATTAAAAGAATTAAACCTTGAGTTAAATCAGGGAGAGGAATAAAGAAAATTATCCCGTCAGTAAGCCCGAAGAGCGTGGCGGGAGCATTTGATTTATAAGCCCGAAGATGCAAAACCAAATGTTTATTTAATGGAGGACCATAAAAATGGCAAAATATAGAAAACTCGGCAGAACATCCAGCCAGAGAAAAGCTTTGATCAGAAACCAGGTAACAGCATTACTGAACAATGGTAAGATCGTTACTACAGAAGCAAAAGCAAAAGAGATCCGTAAAGAAGTTGAAAAACTGATCGCTTTAGCTGTAAAAGAAAAAGATAACTTCGAAGAAGTAACTGTAAAAGCTAAAGTTGCTAAAAAAGACGACAAAGGCAGAAGAGTGAAAGAAGTTGTTGACGGTAAAAAAGTAACTGTTTACGAAGAAGTTGAAAAGACAATCAAAAAAGATATGCCAAGCAGACTTCACGCAAGAAGACAGATGCTGAAAGTTCTTTACACAGCAACAGAAGCTCCAAAGAACAACATCAAGAGAAATATGAAAAAAGTTGATTTAGTGGATAAATTATTCACAGAAATCGCTCCAAAATATGCAGACCGCAACGGTGGTTACACAAGAATCGTTAAGATTGGCCAGCGTAAAGGTGATGCAGCTATGGAAGTACTGATCGAGTTAGTTTAATCAGTAATCAAAATAGCAAAAGAGAAGCACTTGAAGATCAGAGATGGTTTTCGAGTGCTTTTTTGATTCATCTAAAATTAAAAAAAATTTAATGATTTTTGCAACACATTTGTAATCTTTTTCGTCTAATATATAGGTGATACTGTATTACGGTATTATTACATAAGAGAATGTAAAAGGGGAACATTTAGGATGGGAAAAGCGAAAAAAATAAAGGCAGTAAAAAGAAGAAAGACGGGAAAAGACAGGAAAGTAAAGGCTTTGTGGATCATAGGAGGGGTTCTTGCAGTGATCTGTTTGATCTATGTTGCAATCTCTGTGTATTTCATGAGTCACTTTTTCGTGAATACGAAAATTAACGGTAAAAACTTTTCGGGGAAGACAGCAAGTGATGTAGAAAAGTATCTCCAGACAAATATAAAAGATTATAAGCTTACAATTTTGGAAAATGAAGGAAGACAGGATGTGATCAGCGGAAGCGAGATTGGACTGGAATACAGAGCGGGGACAGAAACAGAAAAATTGTTGAAGGATCAGAATGGATTCGCCTGGCCGAAAGCTTTCTTTACGGAGAATTCCAGAAAGGTTTCAGTCAATGTGTCATATAATGAGGAATCCTTGAATCAGCGGATCTCACAGCTTTCATGTCTGCAGACAGAGCAGACACCGGCAGAGAATGCAAAGCCGGAATTTGATGGAAACCAGTATGTCATCAAACCGGAAGTGTATGGAAATGCCGTGGATAAAGAACGTCTTACAGAGCAGGTAAAAGTTCATATCACAGAGTTTCAGCCACAGTTGGATATGGTGGAAACCAAGTGCTATGCGAAACCAAAATATGTAGAGGATTCCAAGGAAGTACAGGAAGCCTGTGATGCAATGAATAAATATGTAAATGCAAGTATCACATATCCGATGAATGAACCAGTCGTAGTAGATAAAGCGCTGATCTCACAGTGGCTGCAGGTAGACGGAGAAATGAAGGTTTCTCTCAATACAGAGGCGATGAAGCAGTGGTTTACTGCCTTTGGAGATAAGTATGATACACAGGGAACAACCAGAACCTTTACAACGCCGGCCGGAAAGAGCGCAACTGTGACGGGCGGGACTTATGGATGGTCGATTGATGAGGATACAGAGCTTGTGAATCTGCAGAACAGCATTTTAAACGGGGAAGTAGTCACAAGGGAGCCTGCATATTATGCGGGCGGTACTGCCGCAGCACATTCCGGGCAGGACTGGGGAAATACGTATGCAGAAGTGGATATGAGTGCACAGCATATGTGGTATGTTCAGAACGGGCAGGTGGTACTGGAGACGGATGTTGTGACAGGAGAGCCGATTCCATCAAGGATTACACCGGAAGGAGTATATTCTCTGATGTGGAAGCAGCGGGATGCAACACTGGTGGGAGATATTAAGCCGGAAACAGGAAAGCCGGAATATGAGACGGATGTTGCATACTGGATGCAGGTGACGTCAAGTGGAGTCGGTTTTCATGATGCAATCTGGCAGACTGCATTTGGCGGGACATTGTATCAGATTCCGGGAACGGGGTCTCATGGATGCATCAACATGCCATTGGATCAGGCGGGGGCGCTCTTCAATATGATCGAACCAGGGACACCGGTAATCTTCCATTGGTGATAAAAAATTAATTTTTTGTGCAAATGTACCAATTGACGTTAAAAAGATAACGTTAAATATTTGTCAAAAGCTATATTGACAATTATTTAACAAGAAAGTATACTAATACCTGTAATTAAGAAACCAAGTCAATTACAGGAGGATTATTGAAATGGCGAAGAAAAAAGAAGAGATGGGAGTACCTGCAATCGTAGACAGCGTAGAAACACTGGAAGCGAAGATGAAAGCAATGCGCGAAGCTCAGAAAGAATTTGCAAAATTCTCTCAGGAGCAGGTTGATAAGATTTTCTATGAAGCAGCAATGGCAGCTAACAAGATGCGTATCCCGCTTGCTAAAATGGCAGTAGAAGAGACACAGAGAGGTGTCCTTGAAGATAAAATCATTAAAAATCATTATGCAGCAGAGTATATCTACAATGCATATAAAGATACAAAAACTTGTGGAGTGATCGAAGAAGACACTGCATACGGAATCAAGAAAGTAGCTGAGCCGATCGGACTTGTTGCAGCAGTTATTCCGACAACAAACCCGACATCTACAGCAATCTTTAAAACATTGATCTGTTTAAAGACAAGAAATGCAATCATCATCAGCCCACATCCAAGTGCAAAAGCATGTACGATCGAGGCTGCAAAAGTAGTTCTTGACGCAGCAGTAAAAGCCGGAGCACCGGAAGGAATTATCGGATGGATCGATGTACCGTCTCTGGAACTGACAAACCAGGTTATGAGAGATTCTGATATCATCCTGGCTACAGGTGGTCCTGGAATGGTGAAGGCTGCTTACTCTTCAGGAAAACCGGCACTTGGTGTTGGACCTGGAAATACACCTGTTATCATTGATGATACAGCAGATATCAAGATGGCAGTAAACTCTATCATCCATTCTAAAACATTTGACAATGGTATGATCTGTGCTTCTGAGCAGTCAGTTACTGTTCTGGACAGCATTTATGAAGAAGTGAAGAAAGAATTCCAGTATCGTGGATGCTACTTCCTGAAAAAAGGCGCTGAGCTTGATAAGGTTCGTAAGACAATTATCATCAATGGTGCATTAAACAGCAAGATTCCTGGAAAATCTGCATATGAGATTGCAAAAATGGCAGGTGTAGATGTTCCTGAGAATACAAAAATCCTGATCGGTGAAGTAGAGTCTGTAGATATTTCAGAAGAATTTGCTCACGAAAAATTATCTCCTGTACTTGCTATGTATAAAGCAAAAACATTTGACGAAGCACTTGCAAAAGCAGAACAGCTTGTAGCAGACGGTGGATATGGACATACATCTGCTCTGTACGTTCATCCGGCACAGACAGAAAAGATTGAAAAACACTATGCAGCAATGAAGACATGCCGTGTTCTGATCAACACTCCTGCAGCTCAGGGTGGTATCGGAGATCTTTACAACTTCAAACTGGCTCCATCTCTTACACTGGGATGTGGTTCATGGGGCGGAAACTCCGTATCAGAAAACGTTGGAGTAAAACACCTGATTAACGTGAAGACAGTTGCAGAGAGGAGAGAGAACATGCTCTGGTTCAGAACACCTGAAAAAGTATACTTCAAGAAAGGCAGCATGCCGGTTGCACTGGATGAACTTGGAACAATCATGCACAAGAAAAAAGCATTCATCGTAACAGACTCATTCCTGTACAAAAACGGATATGTAAAAGGAATCGAAGAGAAACTGGATGCTATGGGAATCCAGCACACATGCTTCTATGAAGTAGCTCCGGACCCGACACTGCAGTGTGCACAGAAAGGTGCAGACATGATGCGTTCTTTCGAGCCTGATACAATTATTGCTCTTGGTGGTGGATCTGCAATGGACGCTGCTAAGATTATGTGGGTAATGTACGAATATCCGGATGCAAACTTTGAAGATATGGCTATGGACTTCATGGATATCCGTAAGAGAGTATACACATTCCCTGAGATGGGTAAAAAAGCATACTTCGTAGCAATCCCGACATCTTCAGGAACAGGTTCTGAGGTAACACCATTTGCGATCATTACAGACGCAGAGACAGGTGTAAAATGGCCGCTGGCTGATTACCAGTTACTTCCGAACATGGCAATCGTTGATGTTGACAACATGATGACACAGCCAAAAGGACTGACAAGTGCATCAGGTATCGACGTTATGACACATGCGATCGAAGCATTTGTATCTATCATGGCTACAGACTACACAGATGGTCTTGCTATGAAAGCAGTGAAGATGGTATTTGAAAACCTTCCATCAGCATATGAGAACGGAGCAAATGATCCAAAAGCACGTGAAGAGATGGCGAACGCTTCTTGTATGGCTGGTATGGCATTCGCAAATGCATTCCTTGGATTGAACCACTCTATGGCTCATAAACTGGGAGCATTCCACCATCTGCCACACGGTGTTGCAAACGCAGTACTTCTGACAGAAGTTATGAGATACAATGCATCTGAGGTTCCAACTAAGATGGGAACATTCTCTCAGTATCAGTATCCACATGCACTTGCAAGATACGCTGAGTTAGGACGTTTTGCAGGATGCACAGGAAAAGATGACAAAGAAGTATTTGAGAACTTCCTTGCAAAACTGGAAGTATTAAAAGAACAGATCGGAATCAAGAAATCCATCAAAGAGTATGGTATCGATGAGAAATACTTCCTTGACACACTGGATGACATGGTAGAGCAGGCATTCAATGACCAGTGTACAGGAGCAAACCCAAGATACCCACTGATGAAAGAGATCAAAGAACTTTACCTGAAATGCTACTATGGAAAATAATTTCCGGTAAGGAAAATAAGAGAGAAGGACATTCCAAACGCCAGAAATGGCGGGAGGAGTGTCCTCTTTTTGTGAACATATAAAAGAAGAAAATTGTTAAAAAGTTAAGAAATTAACAATTATATTCAGTAAAAAAATATCGTGAAAAATTGCACAAAGTTGACTTTGGGGGCTTACATTTCAAAAAAGCAGGAGCTATAATAAGGTCAGTAAAAGAAAAACAGATACCACACCGGAAGGATTTACCGGGCGGGATAGAATGTATGACAGGAGGCAATTTTTATGAAACTGGAAGAAAAAAACTTAATCGTAAAACGTTCTTACAAAGAAGTGTACAAATGTGAAGAAGGAATTGTAAAAGTATTTGCAAAAGAGCATCCGAAGTCAGACGTACTGAATGAGGCTTTAAATACTGCCCGTGTTGAAGAAGCAGGACTGGATATCCCGAGTGTAAAAGAAGTGACACAGATCGATGGAAAATGGGCTCTGGTGATCGAGTACAAAGATGGTAAGACAATGGAAGAGATGATGAAGGTCGATCCTACAAATCTGGAAAAATATATGAATGATTTTGTGGATCTGCAGCTGAGTGTTACAAGTAAAAAGGCACCTCTTTTAAACAAGATGAAAGATAAATTTGCCCGTCAGATCAATGGATTAAAAGTCCTGGATGCGACGACAAGATATGAACTGATGACACGACTGGAAAGTATGCCGAAGCATGACAAGATCTGTCACGGAGATTTTAATCCGAGCAACGTGATCGTTGGAAAGAACGGTAAGATGACTGTGATTGACTGGGCTCATGTGACACAGGGAAATGCAAGTGCAGATGCAGCTATGACCTATCTTTTGTTTGCACTGGAAAGTCAGGAAAAAGCAGATCTGTACCTGAAGATTTTCTGTAAGAAGAGTGATACAGCAATGCAGTATGTACAGCAGTGGCTTCCGATCGTCGCAGCAGCACAGCTTTCCAAGGAAAATGCGCTTGAGAAAGATTTCCTGATGAGATGGATTGATGTTATGGATTACCAATAGAAAAGAGGCTGAAGATCGGTATTAACAAACCGATTTTCAGCCTTCTTTTTATGTACATATAAATTTCTACCAGCTCTGGAAGAAAAGGTTCCCGCCGACATTGACTCCCGGACGATCGGTACCACCTGCATACAGGAAGAAGTAGCAGTCAATGACAGAAGAAAGTCTTGCTCCGTTGACTGCGTCCTGGGCAACCTGAAGTGCCAGGCTGGACGGACCGGAATTCAGAACAGAATCAAGTCTTCCGCTCCAGACCGGTTCAAACTGTCCGGTTGCATAGATGACACCGTGAATTGAATTCGGGAAAAGCGGACTTTCCACACGATTCATGATCACGGTCGCTACAGCCAGCATGGAATTATAATCATGTATGGCCTCGCAGTCCAATAAAGCGGCAAAGGTAGTGAGCTCATCATGGGTTGCATCAGAGCCTCCTCCCTGAATGATATCTCCGCCGGAATCCGGTGTAGTCGGAGGTGTCGGAGTCACTGTTGAGTTACCGTCACCGGATGAAGGCTTGTCCGATTCCTGCTGCTGTTCTTGCTGCTGTTGCTGCTGAAGTTCCTGCTGTCTTTTTGCTTCCAGTTCTGCAGCTTCCTGTGCTCTAAGTGCTGCAAGCTGTGCCTGAAATGTAGCCAGATCAGTAGAAGTAGCAGCGGCTTTCGCTTCGAGATCAGACTGCTTCTTGTCCAGACTTGTCTGGAGTGAGACCAGAGAATCCTGCTGTGCCTGAAGAGTCTTTTCCTCTTCTGCGATCTGATTTTTTGTCTCCTGCAGTTCAGTGAGCATCTTGCGGTCATAGTCGCTGATGTTCTGGATAAAATCTGCTTTGTTCAGAAAGTCAGTCATATCCTCTGCAGAAAAGAGCATTTCCAGAAGTGATGCGCTTCCGGTCTCGTACATATACTTAATACGTGTCTTCATGTCATTATACTGTTGAGCTTCTTTTGCCTGTGTGTCGGCTAAGGAATCTTTTGTCCTTTGAATCTCGCCATTCGTAATCTCAACCTGCATCTCAGTCGTAGATATCTGATCGCTGATGGCGACAAGTTCCTGATTGATACCGGCCAGCTGGCCTGCCAGATCAGAAGTTTTGCTTTCGAGGCTTTGGGTGCTTTCCTCTGCGGAAACAGGGAGAACAGAAAAAGCCATTGCGAGGGAGCAAATAAGTGCAGTACCTGTTTGCAGCCTGCGTTTTAAGCATGATTTCATAACTTTAATTCCTTTCTATAAAAAAGTCTGTTTCGCTATTATACTATAAATTGCGAAATAACGCAAATTTTGATAAAATAAGTTACAAAACTTTAAGAAAGAGGTTACTGTGAGCAGTAACAGAAAGATGAGGAGTAGGCTTCATGAAAAAGATAAAAATGATAGGACTGGATTTGGACGGGACTCTGCTCAATTCAAAAAAAGAGGTAACTGATCATACAAAGAGTGTACTGGAGGAGGCCATCGCGCAGGGGATCATTGTGCTGGTAGCGACCGGGCGGCCGCTTACCGGTATTCCAGGACAGGTAAGAGCGATACAGGGAATGCAGTATGCGCTGACGACCAATGGGGCGAGAATCTACGATCTGATTCATGAAAAAACGATTCTTTCGCATCCGGTTCCTTATGAAAAAGGAAAGAAAGCGTTGGAAATCACAGAAAAGTATGATACATTACAAGAGGCGTACTTTGACCGGGAGGTATATGCGCAGGAAAATCAGCTACAGGAAATTTGGCGTTATCACAAGAATCCGCATATGTGGGAGTATGTAAGGTCTACCAGGACTGTAGTTCCGTCTATTGTAAAATGGTATGGCGAAGCAAAGCGCGATGCAGACAAACTGCAGCTTATGTTTGCGGATATGCAGGATATAGAGCGTGCCAGAAAAGAGCTGGAAGAGATTCCGGGGCTGGTATTGACGGGATCGCTTGGAAATAACATTGAGATCAATGATCAGGGAATCGATAAGGGAATTGGAATGCTTGAGCTTGGGCACAGACTTGGAATTGACAGAGATGAGATTATGGCATGCGGAGACGGGGACAATGATCTTGAAATGTTAAAGGCCGTGGGATTTGGAGTTGCCATGGGCAATGCAGAGGAAAGTGTAAAAGCGGTAGCAGATTATGTGACGGATACGAATGAGGAAGAAGGCGTGGCAAAAGCAGTCGAAAAGTTTGCTTTGAGATAGGAGGAGAGATATGTTAGAAGCATTAAAAGTAATCATACTGGGGATTGTGGAAGGAATTACAGAATGGCTCCCGATCAGCAGTACAGGACATTTGATCCTGGTAGAAGAATTTGTGAAGCTGAATTTCAGCCAGTCGTATCTGGATATGTTTAACGTGGTGATCCAGCTGGGTGCGATCATGGCAGTTGTTGTGATTTATTTTCACCGGCTGAATCCGTTTTCACCGAAAAAGACAGAAAAGCAGAAAAAAATGACGCTGCAGCTCTGGGTGAAAGTGGTGATCGCTTCCATACCGGCAGGAGTAGTAGGAGTCTTGTTTAATGATTTTATTGAAGAAAAATTTAATAATTCTTATGTAGTTGCTACGATGCTGATCGTAGTCGGTGTTCTGTTTATTGTGATCGAGAACAGACACAAAGGAAGGAAACCTCAGATCACCAAGATTTCCCAGATGGGAGTTCCGGTCCTGATCTGGATCGGAGTATTCCAGATGCTTGCTATGATTCCGGGAACTTCCCGTTCAGGAGCAACGATCGTCGGAGCACTGGCACTGGGCGTGTCAAGAACTGCAGCAGCGGATTTTACATTCTTTCTGGCGATTCCGGCAATGGCAGGTGCCAGCCTTGTAAAACTTCGTCACTTTGGATTTGACTTTACAGGGACTGAGCTTGGGCTTCTTCTGCTTGGATGTGTTGTTTCATTTGTTGTGTCCATTCTGGCGATCAAGTTTTTATTAAAATACATTCAGAATCATGATTTTAAGGCATTTGGATATTATCGTATCGTACTTGGAATTATTGTGTTCCTGTATTTTGGGATTCATGCACTGTTTGCATAAAAATGAATTATATACAAAAAATATACGTATAAAAATGATAATTTATGCATAATTAGTCTTGCAATTTCGTAAAAACATGGTATCATATATGTATAAAATGAATGATTATACAGACTATGTGTATTTTGTTTTGGGAGGAATGAAAGATGAAAATGAAAAAGTTGACAGGAATCGTTCTGGCAGCGGCATGTATGGTTTCGCTTGCAGGATGTGGTTCTTCAGAGAAAAAAGAAGTGAATGTTGAGAAACCGGAGGATCTTAAGACACTGACGATCGGTGTTCAGCAGGGAACGACAGGAGATATCTTAAGCTCCGAGCAGGTAGAGAAAGACTCTCAGATGAAGCGTTATCCAAAAGGATCAACTGCAATACAGGCACTGAAAAACGGAAAGATCGACTGTGTCGTAATTGATTCTGAGCCGGCAGCAAAATTTGTAGAAAAGAATCAGGATCTGAAGATTATCGACGGCGTTTTTGAAACAGAAGAATATGCAATGTGTGTGAAAAAAGGAAACACAGAATTGCTGGATGAGATGAACAAAGCACTTGAGGAACTGAAAGAAGATGGTACAGTTGATAAGATCATCGGAAACTATATTGGAGATGACACCGGAAAATATCAGTATGAATCTCCGGCAGATGTAGATCACTCCAAGGGAACACTTGTTATGGCTACGAACGCAGAATTTGAGCCATACGAGTATCATGAAGGTGACGGCATTGTAGGAATCGATGTGGATCTTTCCAGAGCAATCTGTGATAAGATGGGATATGATCTGGAGATTCTGGATATGGAATTTGATTCTATTCTTCCATCCATTGCAGCAGGAAAGGCTGATTTTGGTGCGGCAGGTATGACAGTAGATGCAGAACGCCAGAAAAATGCAGATTTTACAGATACATATGCAAATGCAAGCCAGGTCGTGATCGTAAGAAAATAATCACAGAATGGTAATGAGATACAATAACAGGGGTGCGGGACAAAAATCAGGCAGCCCTGTTTTGAACTGTTAAAGAAACATACAAGAGAGGTAAAAACATGAGCTTTTCAGAAAAGTTATATCAGAACTTTATTGAAGATGACCGGTGGCTTTTGCTGGTAAACGGTCTGAAAGTTACGATCCTTGTAACATTGTTTGCACTTTTAGTAGGTGTGATCATTGGTTTTACTGTGGCGATCATTCGTTCTCTGCATGATAAGACCGGAAAATTCAAAATTTTAAATGCAATCTGTAAAGTGTATCTGACCATTATCAGGGGAACACCGAGCATGATCCAGGTATTGTTCATGTATCTCGTTGTGTTCGGGGCTTCTTCCCTGAATTCCATCGTTATCGGAGGGCTGGCATTTGGTATCAACTCCGGAGCCTATGTAGCTGAGATCGTGCGGTCCGGTATTATGGCGATTCCGGAAGGACAGACAGAGGCTGGAAGAAGTCTTGGGTTCAGCTATGGACAGACGATGCGTCTGATCATTATGCCGCAGGCATTTAAAAATGTACTCCCGGCGTTGGTCAATGAGATGATCGTGCTGATCAAAGAGACTGCGATCATCGGATATATTGGAGAACAGGATCTGACAAAGGCGGCAATGGTAATTCAGAGCCGTACATTTGAGGCATTTATTCCATTAATCACAGCGGCAGTGATCTATCTGGCACTGGTGATGCTGCTTACATTCTTTATGAACAAACTGGAAAGGAGACTGCGCACAAATGAACGATAAGAACGAAGTATTGATCCAGGTTCAGGATCTGAAAAAGGCATTTGGAAAGTTGGAAGTACTGCGTGGGATTTCTACAGAGATCAAAAAAGGAGAGGTCGTTGTTGTGATCGGACCGTCTGGATCAGGAAAATCTACATTTTTGCGGTCTCTGAATCTGTTGGAGGTTCCAACAGGAGGAACTGTTTTATTTGAAGGGACGGATATTACAGATCCAAAGACAGATATTGATGTTCATCGTCAGAAGATCGGAATGGTGTTCCAGCATTTCCATCTGTTTCCACATAAGACGATCCTGGAAAATATCATGCTTGCACCTGTGACATTGAAAAAGATGTCGAAAGAAGAGGCAGAGAAAAAAGCAAAAGAACTGCTGCAGAGGGTTGGACTTGCAGACAAGGCAGATGCATATCCGGATCAGCTTTCCGGTGGACAGAAACAGCGTATTGCGATCGTGCGGTCTCTGGCAATGAATCCGGATGTGATGTTGTTCGATGAGCCGACTTCTGCGCTGGATCCGGAGATGGTAGGAGAAGTTCTGGAGCTGATGAAACAGCTTGCAAGAGACGGAATGACTATGGTTGTGGTAACACACGAAATGGGATTTGCAAAAGAAGTTGCCACAAGAGTTGTGTTTGTGGATGAAGGGCAGATCAAAGAAGAAGGAAATCCGAAGGAGTTCTTTGAGCATCCGAAGGATCCGAGACTGAAAGAATTTTTGTCAAAAATTTTATAGAAGAGTGAAAACGAGAACGTATCTCGACTATCGCCTCCTTTTGTGATATAATACAACATCAATGTAACCACAAGAGGAGGCGTTTTCATGAGCTCAAAAGAGTTTGAAAAAGTAAAAAAACATATCTGTCTTGGCATCCTCGCTCATGTAGACGCAGGAAAGACGACATTGTCGGAAAGTATGCTCTATACAAGCGGAAGTATCCGGAAAATGGGACGGGTGGATCATAAGGACGCATTTCTGGATACCTATGATCTGGAGCGTTCCAGAGGAATCACTATTTTTTCAAAACAGGCAGTGTTTTCCTGGAAAGATATGAGGATAACTCTGCTGGATACACCGGGGCATGTGGATTTCTCTGCGGAGATGGAGCGGACACTGCAGGTTCTGGATTATGCAGTGCTTGTGATCAGTGGTGCAGACGGAGTACAGGGACATACAGAGACACTGTGGAGACTTCTTGGAGAGTACAAGATCCCGGTGTTTCTTTTTGTGAATAAGATGGATCAGACGGGAACGGACAGAGAACGCGTTCTGGCAGAGTTGAAAAAGAGATTTGGAGATCACTGTATTGATTTTGAAAAAGTGTTTGGAAGTGAGGGCAGTGAAGAGGCCGCAGAGCAGCTTGCTATGTGTGATGAAGCACTGCTGGAGCAGTATCTGGAGAACGGAGAACTTCCGAGAGGGCAAGTAGCAGATTTGATCAGTCAGAGACGAGTATTTCCGTGTTATTTTGGCTCGGCTCTGCACACAGAAGGTGTGGAAGAACTGTTGGATGCGCTTGCGGAGTTGACCAGGGAGCGGCAGTATCCCGCAGAATTTGGAGCGAAAGTATACAAGATCGGACGGGATGAGCAGGGAAACAGACTGACATATTTAAAAGTGACCGGAGGAAGTATAAAGGTCAGGGAGATCATCACGGATACGGAGGAGAAGATCAATCAGATCCGCCGCTATTCCGGTGCAAAATATGAGATGCTTTCAGAGGTATATGCAGGGGAAGTCTGTGCAGTTACCGGGCTTTCTGATACGTATCCGGGACAGGGGCTGGGAGCAGAGTCGGAGTCTGATATGCCGATTTTAGAACCAGTTCTGAATTACCGGATCGAACTGCCGCCGGATTGTGATGTACACAAGATGCTTCTTAATTTAAAAGAGCTGGAAGAGGAAGAGCCCGAGCTTCATATTGTATGGGAAGAGCGGCTGGGTGAGATCCATGCGCAGCTGATGGGAGAAGTGCAGATCGAAATTCTGAAAAGCATTATCTGGGATCGGTTTAAAGTACGTGTGGAATTTGGAACAGGGAAAGTGGTCTATAAAGAGACGATTGAGGATCCTGTCGAAGGGGTCGGACACTTTGAACCTCTGCGTCATTATGCGGAGGTACATCTTTTACTGGAGCCGGGAGAGCGTGGGAGCGGTTTGCAGTTTTTTACAGACTGCAGTGAAGACATTCTCGCCCGCAACTGGCAGCGTCTGATTCTTACTCATCTGGAAGAAAAAGAGCATAAAGGGGTACTGACCGGATCGGCGGTCACAGATATGAAGATTACACTGGTATCCGGTCGTGCTCATCAGAAACATACGGAAGGCGGAGATTTCAGACAGGCGACCTACCGGGCAGTGCGTCAGGGACTTAGAAAAGCGAAGAGTGTCCTTCTGGAGCCGTATTATGAGTTCGAGATGGAGCTCCACCCAGAGCATGTGGGACGGGCTATGATGGATATCCAGAAAAGAAACGGGACATTTGAGCCGCCTGTCGCAGACGGGGAAATCTCTATTTTAAAAGGGTGCGCCCCGGTGTCTCAGATGCGCGGATATCAGACAGAGCTCACTTCGTATACAGGGGGGAAAGGACGGATGTCCTGCCGGTTAAAGGGCTATGAAAAATGTCCGGATCAGGAGAGCATGGTGGAAGAAATCGGATATGATCCTGAGGCAGATCTGGAAAATCCGACAGGCTCGGTGTTCTGCGCGCATGGAGCCGGATTTGTAGTGAACTGGGATGAAGTGGAAGCGTATATGCATCTGGAAAACACGCTGGAGAGCAATGAGGCTTCCGAAGAGAAGAAGCGCCCGGTGGTGCGGCAGACGCGCAGTACGTCTTCCCAGATCGAACTGACCAGGGAAGAGCTGGATGCGATTTATGCAAGAACGCCGGATCCGGTGAAAAAGAACCGGACACCCGTAACGGTAAGGGCAAAAGCACAGCCGGCAGCGGATGATAAGTGGACAGCACGCAAAGAAGAAAAAAAGGAAGAATATCTCCTTGTAGATGGATACAATATTATTTTTGCATGGGAAGAGTTAAAAGAGCTGGCAAAGTCAGACTTGAAAAGCGCCCGTGACAAGCTGATGGACGTGCTGTGTAATTATCAGGGATATAAAAAATGTACATTGATCCTGGTCTTTGATGCCTACAAGGTAGAAGGCGGTTCGGGATCTGTGATGAAATATCACAACATTCATGTGGTATATACAAAAGAGGCAGAGACTGCGGATCAGTATATTGAAAAGACAGTCCGCAGGATCGGAAGAAATCATCATGTGACAGTTGCTACATCAGATGCGCTGGAACAGGTGATCATTCTGGGGCACGGCGCAGCGCGTATGTCTGCTTTGGGATTGAAAGAGGAAGTGGAGCTTGCGCTTTTGGAAATTCGAAGAGAACATCTTGAAAAAGCAGAAAATGACAGAAACTATCTGTTTGATTATCTGACAAAGGAAGACGCAAGGCAGCTTGAAAAAGTCAGGCTGGGAGAGATGCCCGGCAAAACAGGAGAAAGATGATTATGAAATATGAGAGAATAGAGCGGGCGACATTTCTGGAACGGCCGAACCGTTTTATTGCATATGCCAGGATTGCAGGAAAACAAGAGACGATCCACGTGAAGAATACAGGCAGGTGCGCGGAACTTCTTGTGCCCGAAGCAGAGATTTTTGTGCAGGAGAGTGACAACCCGGAGCGAAAGACAAAATGGGATCTGATCGGGGTGAGAAAAGGAGATCGTCTGATCAATATGGATTCCCAGATTCCAAACAAAGTCGTGGAAGAATGGCTGCATGCCGGCAATTTGTTTCTTGAACCGGTAACGGTTCGCCCGGAGACAACATACGGCAACTCCCGATTTGATTTTTATGTGGAGTCGGGAGAAACGAAAGCGTTTATCGAGGTCAAGGGAGTGACCCTGGAAGAGGATGGTGTTGTGCGTTTTCCGGATGCGCCGAGTGAGCGGGCAGTAAAGCATGTGGAAGAACTGATCCGTGCAAAAAAGGAAGGATACGATGCTTATGTATTTCTGGTGATCCAGATGAAAGGCGTCCGCTATTTTACACCGAATATGGATACACAGCCGGAATTTGGTGAAGTACTGAAAAAAGCAAAGGCAGCAGGGGTAAAGATTCTGGCGTATGACTGTCAGGTGACAGAAGATTCGATCAAAATTGATGAAGAAGTTCCGGTTGTATTAGAGAACCCAATTTTGTGGGAAACCGTAGATCCGATCGTAGCCTGGTATCGTGAAAATAAGCGGGATCTGCCGTGGAGGCATGATGTGACGCCGTACCGCGTGTGGGTGTCTGAGATTATGCTGCAGCAGACGAGGGTGGAAGCAGTGAAGCCGTACTATGACCGGTTTTTAAAGGAACTTCCGACGATCACGGATCTGGCCAATGCAAAAGAGGACCGGCTGATGAAGCTGTGGGAAGGGCTTGGATATTACAATCGGGTCCGCAATATGCAGAAAGCTGCGATCCAGATGGTTGAGCAGTATGGCGGTCAGTTTCCAGAATCATATGAAGAAATCCATGCACTGAAAGGAATTGGAAATTATACGGCGGGAGCCATTGGATCTTTTGCATTTGGGATTCCAAAACCGGCGGTAGATGGAAATGTGCTGCGTGTGGTGTCCCGGATTCTGGCAAGAAGAGAAGATATTATGAAAGCCAAAGTCCGTACGGAGATAGAGACGGCACTGGAGGAAGTGATTCCAAAAGATTGTCCGGGGGATTTTAATCAGGGATTGATCGAGCTTGGCGCGATCGTATGTGTGCCAAACGGAGAGCCAAAGTGCGAGATCTGTCCGGCAGCAGAGATCTGCCGTGCCAGAAAAGAAGGAATCGCAATGGAGCTTCCGGTCAAAACAAAAGCAAAGGGAAGAAAAATCGAAAAGAGGACGGTACTTGTATTTCATGACAGTGATACTCTGGCAATTCAGAAACGCCCGGACAAAGGTCTTCTCGCGGGATTATACGAACTGCCGAATCTGGAAGGCTGGCTGAGTCAACAAGAAGTGATCGAGTATAGCAAGTCGATTGGCCTTTCTCCGATCCGTATCAAAAAACTTCCGGTTGCGAAGCATATTTTCAGTCATGTGGAATGGCACATGAAAGGGTATGAGATCCGAGTGGATGAGTTGGAGAAAAACTGCAGCAAGGAAATGATTTTTGCAAAAGAAGAAGTATTAAAGGAAACGTATTCGATTCCATCTGCGTTTGAGGCATATTGTGTGTGGAAACAAAAATAGATTAGAGCATGCTCTGTTTTCTTGAATGACTTTTCGATTTGTGATATACTTGGGTGCAAATAAGGAGTGATTATCATGGAAGAAACAACAGGATTATCCAAGCAGCAGAAAAAGTCCATGGAAACAAAGGAAAAGATTTTCAAGGCGGCAAAGCGGATTCTGCAGCGCAGTGGATATGAGACATTATCAATTAAAAATATATGTGAAGAGGCCGGTGTGTCCAACGGCAGCTTTTATCACCATTTCAAAACAAAGGATGATCTTCTGTCTTATTATATCGAGGATCAGCCGAGCATTAATCCGGATCTTCTGGATTTGCCGGAAAATGCAGAGGATGCAAAAAGAACGATCATCCAGGTATATTTAAATTATGTTTCTTATTGCAAGGAACTGGGTGTTGAGTTTATGGCAGGATACTATGATACGAAGAATCAGGCGCTCAATCCGGTCAGCCGGACGGAGCGTCCGTATCCAATCGTGACAGTACAGAACTATGTGGAAAAAGCAATAAAAGAAGGAAGGATTCAGATGAACGTGGAAATCGAGGCATTTACCACGGACATTCGTATGATTGTGATCGGAAACGTGTTTGAATGGTGTCTGCGAAACGGAGAAGCAGATTTTGAGGGGAATATGGCACGTTCACTCGGAAAATATCTGGACAGTACATTAGATTAGATCCGGAGGTTTCTGGAATGAGATATTGTTTTATTATAAATCCAAATTCCCGCTCCCAAAGAGGACGGGCAATCTGGGAAGAGGTACAAAAAGAATTGGAAAAGAGTCAGATAAAATATGAGATTTATCTGACGGAACGAAGAAAAAATGCGACAGCGATCGCAGCGATGCTTACGGCTGACCAGGAAGAAAAGACTCTGGTCGTTCTGGGCGGAGACGGAACAGTAAATGAAGTGTTAAACGGAATACAAAATTTTGACCATGTGATCCTGGGATATATTCCGACTGGATCCAGTAATGATTTTGCAAGAGGAATGAAGATTCCAAAAGATCCCGTCAAAGCACTTTATCTTGTTCTGCATCCGCAGGCAATACAGAAGATGGATATTGGTGTCGTAGATTATGGAGAGAAGAGCAGACGGTTTGCAGTCAGTGCGGGAATCGGATTTGATGCGATCATTTGTCATCAGGCAAGTGTTTCAAAGTTGAAGGCGGCGCTGAATAAGATCAGACTTGGAAAGCTGACCTATGCAGGAATTGCAATCGACAGATTGATCAAAGATGATACCGTGCGGGCGGAGATCGAGCTGGACAAAGGAGAGATGCAGGTATTTCGAGACACCTATTTTGCGGCAGTCCAGAATCAGCCGTATGAAGGCGGTGGATTCAAATTCTGTCCGGAGGCGGATCCGGGAGACAGAAAACTGGATGTGATCGTAGTATCCGGTCTGAAAAGATGGCAGGTGATCAGAACACTGCTTCTGGCATTTCAGGGAAAACATGTAGGACATAAAGGCATTTCCATTTTCCGGTGCGAAGAAGTAAAAATCCGGTTTTCTCAGGCAAGAGCGGTGCACACGGACGGAGAGGCAGTATTTTTGAAAAAAGAAATCCGGATGCATATACTGCCGCAGCAGGTGCGGGTGATTACATCATAAAGGAGTGCGAGGAATATGTGGAGATATCTGACAGGATGTATCCTGATCGTAATTGGCGCGTATTTTTATATGATTTTCCCGGGAATGGGAAGAAAACGGGAGATCTGGAAATTCAGAGGAACACAGTGGGCGCATAGAGGGCTGCATGATAAAAAGAGCGGAATTCCGGAAAATTCGATGGCGGCTTTTCGGGAAGCAATACGGGCAAACAAAGGAATTGAGCTGGATGTACATCTGACAAAAGATAAGAAGATAGCAGTATTCCATGATGATTCTCTGAAGCGGATGTGCAAAGTCTCCGGAACAATAGAGGAGAAGACATGGGAGGAGCTGAAAAACCTCCGGCTTCTGGAGACTGCAGAGCCAATTCCGCTGCTTGAGGATGTTCTGCATCTTGTGCAGGGGAAAGTTCCGATCCTGATCGAGGTAAAGCTGCTGACAGAAGATATGGAAATCTGCCGTTGTCTGGCAAAGACGATGGAAGATTATAAGGGAACGTTCCTGGTACAGTCATTTAACAGCCTGGTACTGCAGTGGATGAGAAAGAATCAAAAGCAGATTTTGCGGGGACAGTTGTCTTCCGATCTTGTAAAAAGTGAAAAGACACCGCATTATTTTTTCAGATTCTGCGTAAAATATTTATTGAGCAACTGTATCTGCAGACCGGATTTCATCTCTTATAAAATGGAGGACAGCAAAAACCTGAGTCTGTGGATGCAAAAACATATTTTTCATGTACCGATTGCGGCATGGACACTGCATGGAGAAGAGATGCTTCAGCGTGCAAAGAGCAGATTTGATATGTATATTTTCGAAAAAAATTAGAAGAAATAGAAAGAAAATCAAAAGATTTGTTAAGGTTTTATGAATCGCCTTGTTGATTAAAAAAAATCGTGCTATAATCGGGGCAGTTAAAAAGAATTATGTTTTACAAATTAAGGGAGCGGTCAGAATGAGCAGGAGCAGTGCATTGAAAAATTTTATAAAAAAATATAAACATGCATGGGTATTCCTGTATGCGTTTATCTATATGCCGTGGTTCATGTATCTGGAAAAGCATATTACAGCAGAGTCGGAGTATCATGTGATCCACTCCGTACTGGATGATAAGATTCCGTTTGTTGAGTATTTTATTGTGCCGTATCTGCTCTGGTTTGTCTTTATTGCTGCGGTATTCCTCTATTTTTTCTTTACAGATGTAGAAGGGTTTTATAAGCTGGCGAAGCTCAGTTTTATCGGAATGACGATTTTTCTTTTGATTTCTACAGTATTTCCGAACGGACTGACATTAAGACCGGTCGTATTTCCACGGGATAATATATTTACAGATATGGTCAGGATGTTGTATCTGGCAGATACCCCGACGAATGTATTTCCGAGTCTTCATGTGTTCAATTCTCTGGCTGCATGTATTGCAATCGCCCAGAGTGAGCAGCTGAAGAAGCATCCGGTGATCAGCAACGGAGCCTATATTTTAGCAGGATTGATCATCCTTGCGACGATATTTTTAAAACAGCACTCCGTCATTGATGTGATGGGAGCTGTTCTGATGGCATATACACTGTATCAGTTTGTGTATGCGACAGAGAAAAAGAAAGTGCCAAGCGTGTCAAGAAGCAGAGAGTTTGGATAGGAAGTTCAGAGTATCATAACAAGGGTCATTGTGAAATGAAGCAATGGCTCTTTTTGTTGTGCAGAAACAGAAATTGAAAGAACACTGCGAAAATGATACAATGTGGAAAAAGTGTACAATATGGAGGAGTTTATGGAACGACAGAAGATATTGATCGTAGAGGATGATGCGGATATCAGTGGTCTGCTGGTCAAAATTATGGAAGGGGCAGGATATCAGGTGCGGCAGGCATTTTCCGGAACAGAGGCATTATTTTGTATGGAACGGGAATTACCGGACTGTGTGCTGTTGGATCTGATGCTTCCGGGGATGACAGGAGAAGCGGTGTTGGATCAGATCCGACAGAAACAGAAAAAAGAGATGCCCGTGCTGATCTTATCAGCGAAAGTGTCAGTGCAGGACAAGGTGAAGCTTCTTAGGCTTGGCGCTGATGACTATATTACAAAACCATTTGATCCAGAGGAAGTAATTGCAAGAGTAGAAGCTGCCATGCGGCGTTATACAAAAGAAGCACAGAATATGGAAGCAGAACAGGAGGTTTTTCGATACAAAAATCTGAGCTTATATCCACAATCCCGAAAAGTTGAAGTATCAGGCATTGAGCTTCCACTGACCATGCATGAATATGATATTTTGTATTTGCTGATCCAGAATCCACAGAAGGTATACTCCAGAGAACATCTCTATGAGCAGGTCTGGAACGGCGGGTACTATGGGGAAGACAATACGGTCAATGTGCATGTCAGCAATCTGCGCAAAAAGATCCAGAAGGCAGACAAAGAAGAATCTTATATTAAAACAGTCTGGGGAATCGGGTTTAAGCTGGAGTAATCTTTATAGTTTCTTTAAACTTTCTTGAGGACTCCTTAAAACAGAAAACAGTATACTACGAATGGAAACAGGGAAACACAAAAAGGAGAAGGAAAGTTGAGAGAACGAGTCATAGAAACAACACAGATTACAAAGACATATGGAAAAGTCCTGGCACTCGATCATGTGGATATCTGCGTAAAGCGAGGAGATATTTACGGGCTGATCGGGGATAACGGAGCCGGAAAGTCAACACTTTTGAAGCTTCTGGCAGGGCATAGTGCGGCATCCACAGGAGAGATCAGGCTGTTTGGAGAACAGGGGGAGAAGGAACTGCAAAGGGCGAGACGGCGCAGTGGAGTGATGATCGAACAGCCGGGCTTTTTCGGAAACCTGACAGTGGAAAATAATATGGAATATTACCGGATCCAGAAGGGAGTTCCGGGAAAAGAAAAAGTAGAAGAGATGCTTCGCATGACGGGCATCTGGGAAAAAAGAAAGTGCCGGTGCAAGACTCTTTCCATGGGAATGAAACAAAGACTGGGACTGGCGATGGCGATGCTCGGAGAGCCGGAGCTGTTGATCTTAGATGAACCGATCAACGGACTGGACCCCAGTGGGATTGTAGAATTCAGACAGCTTTTAAAGCGTCTGAACGAAGAAAAGAAGATCACGATTCTGCTTTCCAGTCATATTCTGACAGAACTGCAGCAGCTGGCAACGGTATATGGCTTTTTAAGTAAGGGAAGATTACTGGAACAGATCACTGCGGAAACCCTGCATGAACGATGTACGGATTCTGTGGAGATTACAGTGTCAGACGTGCAGCAGTATGCCGTATTTCTGGAAGAACAGTTATCAGGAGAAGGATACAAAGTACTTCCGGATGGGAAAATCCGTATTGTAAATCCAAAACAGGATATTGAAGTCTACAGCAGGCTTGCAGCAGAACATGGAATTTTTATCCGGGAGCTGACCAGAAAACAGGCATCTTTGGAAGCGTATTACATGAATCTGAAGAAGGGGGGAAATCAGGGATGTTAAATTATATAAAAAGTGAATGCTACAGAGTGATGCACAGCCGCTCGACTTATGTGATGACAGGAATTATGGCAGTATTGCCGGTGTTGTTTCATATTATTTTGTATGTGACAGGTGTGGCCAGTAGTACAACGCAGGATTTTCCCTATGATATTACTTCTTTTTCATTCAGTTTTCTGGCAGGAAGTCCGATGCTTTTTACTTATGCAGGTCTGATTGTTGCAGCAGTTTTGTATGAGGATGAACATAAAAACGGAAATATAAAAAATGCAGTGGCGTTTGGGATTTCCAGAGAAAAGCTGTTTTTAGGGAAATGCATGACTGCAGTTTTGACGGCAACGGTTATAATGGCGCTGGTATTGACTGCCTATATAGGAAGTGCATGGTTCTTGTTAGAGCATACGGGACCGACAAGCCTGAAAATTATTTTAACCGAGATCCCGGCAGTGTATGGAACAGCAGTTGCATCTATGATCCTGGGGATCGCACTTCTGGCATATATCAAAAATGAGGTGATGGCAGCAATGCTGTGGGCAGTAATCATATATGTGATACCGAAAGTGTTACTGTTGGCCGGAATGGTTTTACTGGCACAATGGGGCATAGAATTTTTGTGGGATTTTGCACAGCTTCTGCCTGCGAATCTGTTTCAGTTTGGAGCGGATGTCAATATGTCTCATTGTGAAGTGCTGTGGAAGACTTCACAGGGAATGACAAAATGTGTGATTGTGGGAATCGTGGGAACAGTGCTTGCGATAGTGGCAGGAATTGTAATGCTGCGGAAAAAAGAGGTATAAAAGGAGACGAGCGAGTGAGAGTGATCAGAGTAAGTTCAGAAGCGATGGAGGAATAGATGTGTTATGGGTATTATTTAGCGTTGCAATCGTGATCGCAGTCTACTTTGCCACTCGCTTTTTCTTATTAAAAAAAGCAATGAAAGAGGCAAATCGGGAGTTTCGGGATATTCTGAAAGATATACAGCAGAATCAGATTCTTCACATGGAGATGCCGGATAAAGAGCTGGAAAATATGGCGCAATCTGTCAATCAGGCATTGGAACAGATTCGAACAGAGCGTCAGGAGTATGAAAAGCGAGAGCGGGCATTTCAGTCAGAGATTGAGAATATCAGTCATGATCTGCGTACCCCGTTGACTGTAATATTGGGATATTTAAAGCTGATGAAGGGACAAAAGGAGCCGGACATGGAGATGGTGGAGACGATCGAACGGAAAGCAAAGACCATGCAAAGACTGGTGACGGATTTCTATGATTTGTCCCGACTTAGTGCCAGAGATTATGAAGTGGAGATCAAGGAAACAGATGTAGGAAGGATTCTTAGGGAATCACTGATGGATAGTTATCATATTTTAGAAAAACGCGCGTTGGAGCTGGAGGCGGAGATTCCGGAGCATATCATAGGAGTGTTAGGGGATGCATCGGCGTTGGAGCGTATTTTTTTAAATTTGATTCAGAATGCAGGACGATATGCACAAAGTTTTTTGCATGTGTTTGTCAGAGAGCAAAAGCAGCAGGTGTGGATCTGTTTTGAAAATGATGCCTTCAATGTGACAGAGGCAGATGTGGAGCATTTGTTTGAACGATTTTACAGGAAAGACCGGGCAAGAACAGAGGAAGGAACCGGTCTGGGACTTACGGTAGCAAAGCAGCTGGCAGAAGCAATGGAAGCAAAATTGACTGCAGAACTGATCAGAGAACATCAGGGAAATGGAAAGGAAGAAGGTCAGATGTTGCGGTTTACCTTGGAGATGAAAAAAGTAGAAAATTTTATGTAAAAACAATAAAAATAAATAGAGTATTGCGGTATTTTTAGTTATAATAAAAGAAAAATATGTCGGAGGTATATGCAATGCGAGAGGAAAAAAAGAAAAAGAGAAAACGGATTCTTTCAGTAGTGCTTGCAGTGACAATGGGGATGTCCGTGCTGACAGGATGCGGCGGGGGAGTATCTGAAAACAGCCAATCGGCAGGAACTGTCGAACTCAAAGGAGAGTATCAGGCATCGCCTTTTGTACAGGCTGAGATCAACAGCGATACGGTAGAGTGGATTTGTGCAGCATATGCTGTATATACGCAATATAATCATAAGACTCTGGGCGTGATAGGCGGATTATCAGACCAGGAAAAGAAATCTTCGCAGGACAGAATCAAACTGACACTTTCAGAGGGCTGGGGAATCAATGGCAGAGACGATGTGACAGAAGTCATCAATAAGCTGCTTACAAAAGGTCACAGGGAAACCTATTTAAAAACGGTGAAAAAATTGGAGAAGAAAGGCTTGCTGGAGCTTTCCACAGAAGAGGCTATGACAAATTTTTCTGAGGATGACGAGGAGTTTGCGCGATATCAGGATGCCCATGAGATGTACACGCAATATGGAGAGCATGGAATGGATGGCTGGGATTACAGCAGAGCGCTTCAAGTGCTGGGGGATTGTTATCTTGCAGATTATATCAATCTGGAAGAATGTCTGGATCTGTCTCTTCCGATCGCAAAAAAGCTTCAGAGTGCATTTACGAGCTGGGAAGAACTGGCGGACAGTTACATATATGGATATGCGTTCTGGCAGAATGAAACAGCGGACGATGTAGAAACGAAGTTTCGAATCCAGGCCTATGCGGAATTAGTGGAAATGGAAAACAGCCCATATTCGGTTGCGTATGATACCAAATTGGAGAATACCTGGAAAGATGGGGAAAAGCGGAAAGAAGAACGTAAAGCCTATGAAATGTCAGATGGATATGTTCCAATCCGATGTACAGATACAGAAAGTGTCCAGGTACGTCTTCCGGAAGAATATGAGTTTCAAAAAGAAGATTATGAAGAGTATGAAAATACCAAATTTTCCAAACCGTGTGGAGATGGGGACAGCATTTATATCAGTTATCAGGCAGAATTTCTGGATGACAGACACAATGCAGAACTGCAAAAAAAATATTGGACAGAAGGAAATGCACAAGAGAAGGAAAATGCAGAAAAGAAGGGCGGTACTTATGAAGCAGGGGAAATCAAGTCACTTTCCGTCAAGGAAGACCTCACCGTTTTTTATCTTGCTGAAAAAGAGGTGACGGAAGGCGGAACACAGCAGATTTCCTATCAGGCAGTGGCAGAAGTAGGGGGAAAATATCTGGTAAAATGCTATATCAGCGATGTGGCATCTCCGGGATATGAGCTGATGCTTGGCATGAATGAGGAAGCCCTGATAAAAGAACTGTTTTCTGATTTTAGGTGGTGAGCCTATGAATACACAGTGGGAATTGTATTTTCTGAGGCGGGAGATTGAGCGGCAGAAAATACAGAAACAGAAAAAGAAAAAGCGGCGCATATGGATTGCCGGTATAAGCGGACTGCTTGCATTGGTATTTCTTGCAGGCGGGATTTCTATGGTACGATTTTACAGAAGTGACTATGGAAAATTGAAGCGCGCAGCGGATCAGTATGATTTCAGACTGGCGGCAGTCAGGATGTCACAGTATGTGAATAAAAAATATGGAGAAGAGGTGTGCAGTGCAGGCGAGCTGTCCGTCTCTCCCTGGGATCCATCCAATCTCAGATCCTATCTGGGGTTTCGGGCTGAATCAGAGAATGATCCTGACAAGGTGATCTATATGTTGTATTTGACGAAAGAGAAGGTTGTGTATCTGGATACTTTTCAGTGGGAAGAGATTTCAGAAGATCTGATGCAGGAAGCTGCTGAGAAGACTGGAATTGAGCAGGTGTGCTGTGACACAATGCAGTATTCGAGTGTGGAGCTGAGTGAGCCTTATTACTATTGTCCGTGGGTGGCTGCAGGGGCATATATGACAGAATATGAAGGGGATCTGAAGCAGTTTTTTACAGAAGAGGCGAAGGTGCGTCAAACTTTGCCTGATATAGAAAAATTGGGAGAACTTCGGATCAATGGAGCTTTTGCAGTGTATTTTGGGAATCCTGCCGTACCGACCATGCGTGAGCGGATTCAAAATCCAAACGCGGATTATCGAAAGAAGTTCGAAACAGGGTTGAAAGCAATGGAAGAGGAGTATCAGATTGATATTGCGTCTGCAGTTTTGTTTCAAAGAGTATTTCTGGAGATGAAACAGGCGGTGGCGGAAAAGGAGTCTTATTCGATTTTCCCGACGACCTGGATGGATTATGGAAAAGGGGAGACGTTTTTCAGTCCGGCATATACACTTCTGAGCTTATCTTATGATCAGGTGTTTGAACCGAAAGCGGAAAAGGCGGCAGAAGGGGTGTATGTATTTTCAACCAATGGGAGAAGCCGCATGACGGGGTATACCTGTAAAAGGACAAAGCCTCCAGCGGAAGTCCGTGATCTGGCAGAAGAAGAACTCTCGGGATGGAAATTTGATCAGACCTTGCTGTTTCATAGAAACGAGAATTACAGTACACAGGAATATCCGATTTCTTATGCCTTGGCAATTGATGCAGAGAAGCTGTATCCGGATCAGGAGATCTCTGTCATCGGATGGGAAAATCTGGACTGGGCAGTGTGTCAGGCGAAAGAACAGAGTCTATATCCGCCGAAACGTACTGCAAGATCTACCTATCAAATGGAAGATGGGTTTATGGTATTTGGCGATACAGATGGATACGGAACGAAAAATTATGGGGATAAGCTGTATTCCATTTTAACCAGGTAATGGAGAGTGCAGGCGGAGGAGCGAAAATGGAAAAATATAATAAGAGAGTTCCTGGAAGAATATCAGGAGTTTTACTGATCTTGCTGGGAAGTTTGGGAGTGGCATATAACATCCTCCTGCTCTGGATGGATATTCAGCTGATGAAGGAGTTTCAAAATGAAGAACTTCCGGAACTTGCAAGGACACAGATCGTTTTTACAGTAAGAGATGTATTTCTGGCAATCTTATGTCTGATCTTGCTGGTATGGGGAGTCCGCAAGATTGTGTGTGTGATCCGATTTTATCGGTTAAAAAAGTTTATCGGAGATCGTGAGCTTGTAGCTCTCGAGGAACTTGCAGAAAAGTTTCATACATCAAAGACGAAAATACGCAGTGAACTGGAGATGATGATCCAACACAATTATTTGTTACAGGGTCATGTGAATCAGGAGTTTCCGTGTCTTATCACAACGGATCAAAAATACAAAGAATATCTGCAGGTGCTTGAGACGCTGGATCAGGAAAAGAAAGAATGGGAAGAGCTGGGGGTTGATGAAGAAAAGCGAAAGATCGTAGAGCGGGCACAGAACTGTCTTTCCGGGATTCAGGAATCTGTGGCAGTCATTTCTGCAAAAAGAGAGGGCACGGAAGTATTTCTGGAAGATCTGCAAAAGCTGGAGTGCGGCGTGAAAAAGCTGATTTCCGTATGTAGTCATAATCCGGCAAATTTGCAGGAGATGAGCATGTTTTTGAATTATTATCTTCCTACGGCTGAAAAGTTTGCAAGAGAGTATGAGCAGCTTCTTGGGTATGAAAATTTCGGGGAAAATATGGAGAGTCTGAAACAAGATATCCCACAGGGAGTGAGGGAGCTTGCGGAAGCATTTGAACAGATTGCAATTCGGATGTGTGATAAGATGGAAATCAATATTTTCCAGGATATTACGGTTTTGGAAGTATTGATGGCTCAAAACAGCAGGAAAGGAGCAGAAAAGGATGAGCAGAAAAAGAAAAATTCTTGATATTCTCGGGATGATTCTGGGAGTTCTTCTGATGATCGTAAATGGAATGCTGGTCGGTCTGGAATATATGTACCATGTAGGGAATGAGTTTTATATGCTCACTACGATGCGCAGCAGTCTGATTTCATTCGCATTTAGTATGTTCTTGTTTCTGTTTGGCGCGTTTTTGGTCTACAGAGGACCGCGGGATTTCAGACGATATCGCAGATATCAGCTTTTCAAAAGTATCTGTGCCGGAAGGGACTATGTAGAGATTGAAGAAATTGCCCGGGAGGGACGGTGTTCTCAAAGGTTTGCGCTTCGCAGCATGAAACAGATGTTGAAAAAACATATGCTTACAGGAGCGGCGCTGGATATGCAGGAAGGCATGGTTCTGTTTGGAGAAGAAGCAAAAGCATCATATCAGGAAGCATGGAGTCGGTGGAGGCGGAAACAGAAAATGTACAGTGCGGCAGGGATATCTCTGGAAGAGCAGGAAGCATTTCTTTTGGGAAAACAGCAGGCAGAAGAACTGCAGGAGCTGGCAGGAGAAATTGAGGAGTCTAATATTCGAGCCCTGCTGCAAAGGGTTGCAGAAGTCTATGTAAACCGATTTGATCATGCAGAGAAAGAGCGGGGCAATTTTGAGTTTCTTCAGACCGTACGGGCAGACTATTTGCCGGAGGTGGAAAAGATGGCACGAAAATATATTCAAATGGAGAAATTGGATGAAACAGCGAAAGATACATTTGCGGCGGAAAAGTTTGGAAAATTTTTGGAGAATTTCCCGGGAATGGATGGCCTTTGAATCTTCGCTGGCAAAGTCTCTGCAATGGTGTTATAATGGATGCAGACTATGAGAAAAATGTAATAAAGGAGCGTATCTAATTATGGGAAAGATTATGCTGACAGGTGACAGACCTACGGGAAGACTCCATGTGGGACACTATGTAGGTTCTTTAAAGCGCAGAGTAGAGCTGCAGAATACAGGAGATTTTGATGAGATGTTCGTGATGATCGCAGATGCACAGGCACTGACAGACAATGCGGACAATCCGGAAAAGGTACGTCAGAATATTATTGAGGTGGCGCTGGACTATCTGGCATGCGGACTGGATCCGGAAAAGTGTACACTGTTTATCCAGTCACAGATTCCACAGCTGTGTGAGCTTTCATTTTATTATATGAATCTGGTGACAGTTTCCAGGCTTCAGAGAAACCCTACGGTAAAATCTGAGATTCAGATGCGGAATTTTGAGGCAAGTATTCCGGTCGGATTCTTTACTTATCCGATTAGCCAGGCAGCAGATATCACTGCATTTAAGGCGAACGTAGTTCCGGTAGGAGAGGATCAGCTTCCGATGCTGGAGCAGACAAAAGAGATTGTAAGAAAGTTCAACTCTGTTTATGGAGATACACTGGTAGAGCCGGAGATCCTTCTTCCTGAAAATCAGGCATGTCTGCGTCTTCCGGGAACAGACGGAAAAGCGAAGATGAGTAAATCACTCGGAAACTGTATCTATCTTTCAGAGGAGCCGGATGAGATCCAGAAAAAAGTATTCAGCATGTTTACAGACCCGACACACATCAAAGTGTCAGATCCTGGAAAGCTGGAAGGCAATACAGTATTTACTTATCTGGATGCATTCTGCAGACCAGAGTATTTTGCAGAATTCCTGCCGGACTATGCAAATCTGCAGGAATTAAAAGATCATTATACAAGAGGCGGTCTTGGAGACATGAAAGTAAAACGTTTCCTGAATAACGTACTGCAGGCAGAACTGGAGCCGATCAGAAACCGCAGAAAAGAATATCAGAAGGATATTCCATATGTGTATGAGATCCTGAAAAAAGGAAGCGAAAAGGCTGAAGCTGTTGCAGAGAAGACACTTCAGGAAGTGAAAGCATCCATGAAGATTAACTATTTTAACGATCAGGAACTGATTGCAGCACAGGCTGAAAAGTTCAGAGAAGAATAGAAAAGATACCGGGAATCCTGTGAAAACAGGAGGTTCCCGGTATCTTTTTTACAGATCGTCGATCAGTGCGGTACTTTTTGCATAGGCGGTACTTTTGGCTTCAAAGAAGTCAGTTTTTACCATGTTGGCATTGGAATACTGGCTTACCCAGCGCATACTGTCCGGTTCCTGTGTATGATCCGGATAGAGTGGATCAAAGCCCAGATTTGTGAATCGCAGATTTCCGAGATACTGGATATAATCTGTGATCATTTCTTTTGTCAGTCCGGCAATCTGATCCCCGATCACATAATGTCCCCAGGCAATTTCCTGACGGACACCTTCTTTTAACATTTCCTTTAATATTTCGATATGTTCCGGTGTAAATAACTCCGGCAGTTCTTTCTTCATTTCCAGGATCATATTGCGGAACAGCCAGAGATGCGTGTTCTCATCCCGGTTGATATAGCGAATTTCCTGAGCGGAGCCTGGCATTTTCCCGTTTCGGCTTAGGTTGTAGAAAAACATAAATCCGCTGTAGAAGTAAATCCCCTCCAGAATATAGTTTGCCATCATAACTTTCAGTAAGGTGAAATCGTCTTTTTTCTCCTGAAATTCATTGTACAAATCTCCGATAAATGTATTACGTCTTAGCAGGTGCTCATCATTCTTCCACTGGTAGAGAATGTCGTTTCGTTCTACCGGACTGCAGATGGAGTCCAGCATATAACTGTAGCTCTGGCTGTGCACACATTCCTGAAATGCCTGGATCGAGAGGCAGAGATTGATCTCGTTTGCGGTAATGTATTCGCCGATGCATGGAAGGTTTGCAGTCTGGATGGAATCCAGGAATACAAGAAAGCTTAAGATTTTGTTATATGCAGTGCGTTCATCATCAGTCAGGTTCGGATAGTCCTTGATATCCTGGGAAAGGTTGATCTCCTCCGGAATCCAGAAATTATTCATGGCCTGCCGGTACCAGTTGTTCACCCAAGTGTAGCGCAGATTGTTGAAATCATTTAAGTTGGTCGTATTGCCGCCGATCATGCGGCGGAGACGGACATCCGTGTCGCCGCCGGGATTGAACAGAGGCTTTTTCTTTAAGTCAGACATAAAAATTCTCCTTATTTTTATTATTCGGATCAGGAAGAGCAGCTTTCGCATTCTTCTACTTCCAGAGATTTGCTTCGTACATAGTAAATGGTTTTTACACCTTCTTCCCATGCTTTCAAATACAGGTTGAAAATCTGACGCATGGTGAAATCATTGGTGATGTAGATGTTCATACTTTGTGCCTGGTCAATGTGTCTTTGGCGCACTCCGCAGGCACGGATGCTGTAAGTCTGATCGATCAGATGGGCGTTTTTGTAATACCAGTAAGTAGCCGGGGACAATTCCGGTGCGACTCGTGGGAGCATACTGCCTTTTTTCTCTTCCAGAAAATAACGTTTCAGGATAGGATCCAGTCCGGCAGTCGTCCCGGAGATGATACTGGTGCTGCTGGTAGGTGCAACGGCGAGCAGATACGCATTTCTCATGCCCTGTGCGGCAACTTTTTTCTGCAGGGCAAGCCATTTTTCTGAATGATAGTCTCTTTTTTCAAAGTAGGCGCCACTTTGCCAGTCACTTCCATTAAAAAGAGAATAACTTCCCTTTTCCGCGGCGAGATTGGTACTTGCAAGAATTGCCGCATAATTGATCGTCTCAAATACGGTGTCAGCAAATTTCAGATGTTCTTCACTTTCCCAGATAATTCCGTGCTTTGCCAGCATGTGGTGGTAGCCGCTGACGCCAAGTCCGATGCTTCGGTATTTTTGATTGGTCAGCTTTGCATACGGAGTGGGATAGAAGTTCAGATCAATCACATTGTCCAGTGCGCGGACAGCGGTAGAAACAATCTCTTCCATATAAGTGGTGTCCGTAACCGGAAGATGACCGAGGGAGAGACTGGCGAGATTGCACACCACGAATTCTCCGGGTCTGGTCACAGTGACAACGACGGTGTCTCCGTCTGTGGTCTGTACTTCTTTGCTTACTTCTTCAATTGCCTGCATATTCTGGGCAATCTCGGTACAGAGGTTGGAGCAGTAGATCATCCCGGCATGTCCGTTCGGATTCAGGCGGTTGACCGTATCTCTGTTAAATGTAAACGGAGTTCCGGTTTCGGCAGCAGACCTAAGAACCAGGCGGATGATATCTTTGAGTGTGACTGTCCGTTTGGAAATGCGGGCATCCTGTACACAATCCAGATAGCGGCGTTCCCATTCTTTTCCAAAGTAGTCTTCCAGATGGTATCCCTTTGCCTGAAAAATCTCATGTGGACACATTAAGTACCAGTTTTGATCCAGATCTTCTTTTGCCATCTTCCAGAATAAATCCGGATAGCAGACTGCCGGAAATATGTCATGCGCTTTCATGCGGTCATCTCCGTTGTTCGTACGGAGCTGGAGAAATTCCGGGAGATCCCTGTGCCATACATCCAGATAGACGGCAACCGCACCCTGACGCATACCGAGCTGGTCTACGGCAACTGCTGTGTCATTGACCAGACGGATCCAGCGGATCACGCCGCCTGCGGCACCTTCGAATCCGCGGATATTGCTTCCGCTTGCCCGTACTTTTCCAAAATACATCCCCATACCGCCGCCGAATTTGCTGACCTGGGCAAAATTATCGATACTTCGGTAAATCCCCTCCAGACTGTCCGGTACGGTATCGATAAAGCAGCTGGAGAGCTGGTGATACGGCTTGCGTGCATTGGAAAGTGTCGGTGTAGCCATGGTTACTTCCAGACGGCTCAGCATATCATAGAATTTTTTTACCCAGAGCATCCGATCGTTTTTTTCATTCATGGCCAGATGCAGTGCGATTCCGAGAAACATCTCCTGTGGAGATTCCAGTGGAATATGGTCATGTGTGCGGATGACGTAGCGTTTCAGGAGCAGATCGAGTCCGGAAAAAGTAAACAAATTGTTGCGTTCCGCTTTTAAATAAGTTTCGGCAAGTAACAGCTCTTCCCGGGAGTAATGCTCCAGAATGTAGGAACCGTACAGATTCTGCCGGGTCAGATATACGATTTTTTTATAAAAATCAGAAAGTTCTCTGCGTGTTTCTTCCTGTTTTAAGTGAAAACTGAATTGAAAATATAATAGTCTTGCAGCAATAAACTCCCATTTCGGAGCTTCTGCGGTGGTAAGTTCTGCTGCGGCCTGAAACAGACTTTCAAGCTTCTGCCCGCAGGTACTCTGCGGTGTGAGAAAACTGCGAAATTTTGTATTCAGATACTCCAAAGAGTAGCAGCTTTCAGGGAAATCAGTCTGGATCTCAAGCAAAATCGCATCCAGTTTTAAACGGGCTTCATCAGGAAGAACGTTTGAAAACTCCTCTGAGAGTTTATTTCTATTAAAAATTCCTGTAGGATCGGTCGTTTGCATGTAGTGTCTCCTTTTCGTTTTAAGTTGTAAAAATACAAAATATAGTGGATTTGGAAATTATAACACAAGATATTGGATAATTCTAGTCCGGATTTGAAAAAAGTGATCAGTGAGAAAAATAATTGAGAACACAAAAAAACCTCTGCAGATATCCTGCAGAGGTTAGCGTGCGATAGAAGATTCGAACTCCCGACCTTCTGGTCCGTAGCCAGACGCTCTATCCAGCTGAGCTAATCGCACCCGTTAAGAACAAATGTCGTTCACAACGAAATTAAGTATAACCTGAAGCAATCGATTTGTCAACAACTTTTTTGAAAAAAATTAAAAAAATTTGAGATATGTACAGAGACGTAAGAAGGTGCTATAATAATCCAGATTGTATGAGGCAGAATTCTGCCTTAGAAACTATGGAGGACAAAAGATGTATCAGTATGATTATTTAATCGTAGGAGCCGGATTATATGGAGCAGTGATGGCACATGAGCTGCATAAAAAAGGGAAACACTGTCTTGTGATCGACAGAAGAGACCACATCGCTGGAAATATTTACTGTGAGGAGATCGAAGGAATCCATGTACACAAATATGGTGCCCATATCTTCCATACTTCCAATCAAAAAGTGTGGGAGTATATCAATCAGTTTGCCGAGTTTAACAACTATATCAATTCTCCGATTGCTGTATACAAGGATGAATTATACAATCTCCCGTTTAATATGAATACATTCAGCAAAATGTGGGGAATCCGTACACCCGGGGAAGCGAAAGAAATGATTGCAAAACAGGTGGCAGAATGTCAGATTACAGAGCCAAAGAATCTGGAAGAACAGGCATTGTCTCTGGGCGGTCGTGATGTTTATGAAAAATTGATCAAAGGGTATACAGAAAAGCAGTGGGGACGTGACTGCAAAGAACTCCCGGCATTTATTATCAAACGGCTTCCGTTCCGTTTTACTTATGACAACAATTATTTCAATGACCGCTATCAGGGAATTCCAATCGGCGGTTATAATGGAATCATCGAGAAGATGTTAGAGGGTGTGGAAGTCAGAACAGGTGTTGATTTCTTTGAATTCCGAAAAGAACAGGCGGATATTGCAGAAAAGATTATTTTTACAGGAATGATCGACGAGTATTTTGAGTATCGGCTGGGAGCACTTGAGTATCGTTCGGTGAGATTTGAAACAGAAGTATTAGACTGTGATAACTATCAGGGAAATGCAGTGGTCAATTATACAGAGCGGGAAGTTCCGTACACAAGAATTATCGAGCACAAGCATTTTGAATTCGGACAGCAGGAGAAAACCGTAATTTCCAGAGAATACTCTTCCGAGTGGAAAGTGGGGATGGAACCGTACTATCCGGTAAATGATGAAAAGAATACCAGATTGTTCGAAAAATATCAGGAGCTGGCAAAAGCGGAAGGAAATGTCATTTTTGGAGGTCGTCTCGGCGATTATAAGTATTACGATATGGATAAAGTGATCGAAGCAGCACTGAATCGACTGGAAACAATGGAATAGAAAAGGGTGAGAAGATGGAAGAAAACAAGAAAAAAAATCTGATGCGTCAGATCATCCGTTTTGCATTTGTAGGCGGAAGTGCATTCGTCATTGACTATGGAGTGATGATCTTTCTGACAGAGCTGATCGGAATCAATTATCTGATTTCCAGCGGAATTTCATTTTCGGTTTCGGTTATTTACAATTATATTTTGAGTGTACACTGGGTATTTGATGTGGCGGAGGACAGAAGCAAGAGAGCAGAGTTTGTCATTTTCATCATACTTAGTGTGATCGGACTAGGAATCAACCAGCTCGTGATGTGGATCGCAGTCGATATTTTTAGAATGTTCTACATGATCGCAAAGATCGGGGCAACAGCAATTGTAATGGTATATAATTTTATTACGAGAAAACTGTTTCTGGAAAAATAGAGACAGAAACACATGATGCAGGCACAGAAAAGTGCTTGCATTTTTTATGGAAATCGAGTAAGATACAATTACTTTTTATATTCTTTAATTCATATGACGGCAGGAAGTTTTCTGTCATCAGATACAGATTCGGTCGAATCTATTTTTCACAGAACAGTAGTTAAAAAGAGAGCAAGGATGCAGAGAGGAGAAGGAGTGAAAGACGAGAAAGGATATGATGTAGTTCGTTTTATTGAACATGGAGGAAAATGCAGGCCTGCCATGGACTATGTGAGAGGGCAAACTTTAATTGGACGTCTTCAGACGGAGAAAAAGATACCAAAAAAGCTTTTATTTCAATGGTTTCGGATGCTGTGTACCCAGCTGGATTGTTATCATCGAAGTAAAGGGATGCAGTGCTACCGGTATTTGAGCCCGTACAGTGTGATCGTAACGCGGGAGGAGAAGCTGCTTTTACTGGATCTGAGTGTACCCGGCAACGGATTTGTGATGAAGAAAATGCAGATACCGGCTGTCCGCGCGCATTTCGTGATGCCAGCAGGAAAGAAACGAAGCGGCATGGCAGTCGGAATAGACTTGTATGGTCTCGGCAAATTGTTTCAGTTTATGCTGGCATATACGAGTGTGGCTCCGCCGCTTACCTGGAAGGAGGAGTTTATGATGTCATTGGTGATCCAAAAATGTACAGGGGAAAATGGAAAGAAAACATACCGGGAATTTGATCAGATCCTGCGGGAACTGCCAAGAGGCGACAGGCGGAAATCCTGTTTCCGTAAAATAAAAAAAGCCCTATAACAGGGAGGATGCCAGGTGACCGTTGTCACGGTCCCTGGCGAGTATTATGAAAAAGTTTATTCGAATAGTATCACTACTATGCGGCATCTTTTGCTATCAAATGTTTTATCTTCATTTGATATTTATAGTATAGTCAGGAGAAATGAAGAAACAATGTTAATAAAATGAAAGAATTTTGAATGATAAATGAACAAATTATGAACAGCAAAGTCGCAGTTGTAAGGGAAAAGAGAACTTGATATAATGGACAAAATGACAGATGTGAAAGGAAATGGAGGATAAGAGATGTCACAGAAAGAATTTCTGGAAGAGCTGCGCACAGCGTTGAGTGGAAAACTGAGTGCTCAGGCTGTTTTAGAGAATATAGAGTATTATCGTAATTATATAGAAGGAGAAGTGCGAAGCGGCAAATCCGAAGCTCAGGTGTTGGAGATGCTCGGAGATCCGTGGATTCTGGCAAGGACGATCTCAGATGCGCAGGATGGTACGGATGATTCGATTGTAAATGAATCGGGCGGCAGCGACTATGGTGCTTACGGAGAAGAGACCGGCAGACAGGACATGCATTTTCAGGAATTGAGATTTCCGTGGTGGAAGATCGCGCTGATCATTCTGGCTGTGATCCTTGGAATTGTTCTGGTTATTTCTGTGATCACGGGGCTCATCAGACTTCTGCTCCCGGTTCTTGTTCCAATTCTGATCGTGTGTCTGATCGTGCAGTTTTTCAAGGGAAAACGTTGATAGAGATAAAGTAAAAGACCGATGGGGGAGCCATCGGTCTTTTGAGGGGAGTATAAATAATTAATAAGGGGTTGTAGAAAGACTACTTTCTACAAGCACAAGTATAATATAAGAAATTGGAAAATGCAAGCAAAAATACAAAAATTCCGAATAAAATTGAAAGATGCAGAGATACTATGAGTGTACCAAATAAATTTTTCAGGAGGAATACTCATGGCTAAGAACTACAGCAATAAAGAAAACAACAGAAACATGGCAAACAACAATGCATCAGAAAACGGATATTCATCCTATGCAGATGAACAGAACAGAAACAGTAAAAACAGCAGAAATGCAAATAAGACAACATCAAAAAACTGCCATAGAGACGGCACGAATTCCAGCGAAAACATGAACAACGCCAGATAATATCAGAGCGGGACTCATGTAAGTGAAAAAAGAGGATACGATTTTAGTGTGCAGACAGCAGCAGAATCGTATCCTCTTCTTTACTATACGTGTGAATTATAGTAATATGAGTAGAGATATTTGACACACGCAATGCGTGTATTCGGATACATATGGAGGAATATATGGAAAGATTTGAATTGATAGCACCGTGTCATTTTGGACTCGAAGCGGTGCTAAAAAGAGAAATTCTGGATCTGGGGTATGAAATCTCCCAGGTGGAAGACGGACGTGTTACTTTTTATGGGGATGCAGAAGCTGTATGCAGAGCGAATGTATTTTTGCGGACAGCAGAGCGTATCCTGATCAAGGCAGGATCATTTAAAGCAGTTACATTTGATGAATTGTTTGAAAAGACCAAGCAGATCCCCTGGGAGCATTATATCCCACGGGATGGAAAGTTCTGGGTGACGAAGGCTGCATCGGTAAAAAGCAAGCTGTTCAGTCCATCAGATATTCAGTCAATCATGAAGAAGGCGATGGTGGAGCGGTTGAAGAGCTGCTACCATATTTCCTGGTTTGAGGAAAGTGGAGCATCCTACCCGGTGAGAGTGTTTCTTATGAAAGATATTGTCACGGTAGGGATCGATACATCCGGGGTTTCACTTCATCAGAGAGGATACCGGCAGCTGTCAAGCAAAGCGCCGATCACAGAGACACTGGCAGCGGCACTGATCATGCTGACACCATGGAAGAAAGATCGTATTCTGGTGGATCCGTTCTGTGGAAGCGGAACATTTCCGATTGAAGCGGCGATGATGGCAGCAAACATTGCGCCGGGTATGAATCGTTCTTTTACTGCGGAGGAATGGACCAATCTGATTCCAAAGAAAGAATGGTATGACGCTGTCAATGAGGCGAATGACCTGATACAGGACGACGTGGAAGTAGACATCCAGGGATATGATATTGATCCGGACGTGGTAAGAGCTGCGAGAAAGAATGCAGAAGATGCAGGCGTGGATCATATGATTCATTTTCAACAGAGAGCCGTGCAGGATCTGCGCCATCCGAAGAAATACGGGTTTATCATCACAAATCCGCCGTATGGAGAGCGTCTTGAGGAGAAAAAGGAACTTCCGAAGTTATATTCTGATTTTGGAGAAAGTTTCCGTACTCTGGATTCATGGTCAGCGTATATGATCACAAGCTATGAAGATGCAGAGCGCTATTTTGGAAGAAAAGCAGACAAAAACAGAAAAATCTACAATGGAATGCTGAAGACATATTTTTACCAGTTTATGGGACCGAGACCGCCAAAAGCAAAGAAATAGAGGAATAACAGATGGAAAAGAGAATTATTTTTGCAACTGGAAATCAGAATAAGATGAAAGAGATCCATATGATCCTGGCTGATCTGGGAATGCCGATCTATTCTATGAAAGAAGCTGGAATTGATATTGATATCGTAGAGGATGGAACCACATTTGAGGAAAACGCACAGATTAAGGCAAAGGCAATCGCAAAGTACTTGCCGGATGATATTATTCTGGCAGATGATTCCGGGCTTGAGATTGATTATCTGAATAAGGAGCCGGGAATTTATTCGGCCAGGTATGCGGGAGTTGATACTTCCTATGATATCAAGAATCAGATGCTTCTGGACAGGCTTGAAGGGGTTCCGGATGAAAAGCGTACCGCAAGGTTTGTCTGTGCCATTGCGGCGGCATTTCCGGATGGTACGGTAGAAACTGTTCGTGGTACGATCGAAGGAATGATCGGATATGAGATTGCAGGAGAACATGGATTCGGATACGATCCGATTTTCTATGTTCCGGAATATGGATGCACAACAGCAGAGATGGATCCGGTACAGAAAAATGAACTCAGTCACAGGGGACGTGCACTTCGTGCCATGCGTGCGATTATGGAAGTAAAAGAGAGAGAAGAATAGAGGGCGTATTTTATGAGAGTATTGATCGTCAGTGATACTCATGGAAGACATACAAGTCTTGACAGGGCGCTGAAAGAGGCCGGAGACATCGACATGTTTATCCACCTGGGAGATGTAGAAGGCGGAGAAGATTATATTGAGGCTGTTGTAGAATGTGAAAAACATATGATAAGAGGAAATAATGACTTTTTCTCTTATCTTCCGGCGGAAGAAGAGTTCTGGATCGGAAAGAAAAAAGTGTTTATTACTCATGGACACAGTTATTATGTTTCAATGGAGACAGAGCAGATTCGGGAGGAAGGGGCTGCAAGAAATGCGGACATTATTATGTTCGGTCACACCCATCGTCCGTATTTTGAAGAAAGAGACGGGATTACTGTGTTAAATCCGGGAAGTCTGTCTTTTCCGAGGCAGGAAGGAAGAAAGAGCAGTTACATGATTCTGGAGACAGATGGAGAAGAAAAATATGAATTTGTGCAACATTTCTTGTAAAAAATAGAAAAACAAAGAAGTGTTGGCGAAAATGCGTATATATATTTTGTTTACATGTTGACATTTTGTGAAAATATGGTATAATGATTTAAAACTTAGGGTGGTAATTGTTTTACAAGCTAGACCTATTTACATTGTTGCTATGAGAGCAGATTTCTTGTACAACGGGGTAAATAGGTCTTTTTTTGTCTGTATGTAAGTAATGGTGTTTTAGGAGTGGGCGAGAGTCGTGATAATTCAAAGGATTTTAAACAACAATGTTGTAATTGTGAAAAATAAAAAGGGACAAGAAGAAATCGTATGTGGAAAAGGAATTGCGTTTAAGAAAAAAGTTGGTGAGTTTGTAGATGTTTCCGCAATCAATAAGGTGTTTACGCTTCGCGGGAGAAAAGAATTAGAATATTTTCAGGAATTATGGGAAGAGATTCCGGTGGAATATTTTAAGGTTGCAGATGATGTTGTAGGGATGATAAAACTGGAGCTTGGAAAGAAAATCAGCGACACACTTTATATTTCTCTTATAGACCACATTTATATGGCAGTCCAGAGGAGCGAAAAAGGGATACAGGTGAGAAATGCCATGATGTGGGATATTCAGCGGTTTTACCCGGAAGAATTTCATCTGGGTGAAAAAGCATTGGGAATGATTCAGAAAAAATTGAATGTATCTTTGTTGCAGGATGAGGCAGCTTTTATAGCGCTTCATATCGTCAATGCATCTGCAGATGGAAGTGATATGACAAAAGTTTTGGAAATTACAAAGCTTATCGGAGAAATTGAGACGATTGTCAAAAGATATTATCGGATGGAATTTGAAAATGAGTCAGTATATTATTACCGCTTTGTAACACATTTAAAATTTCTGGCACAGAGGCTGGTGACAAAAACGACATATGATGAGGAAGAAAGTGAACTGTTTACCATGGTCAGAGATAAATATGATCAATCGTACCAGTGTGTAGAGCGAATTGCAAAGTTTATACAGGAAGAATATCACTGTGGTCTTTCCGGGGAAGAAAAGTTATATTTGACGATTCACATTGAACGGGTAACAGAAAAAGGAATGAAAGGAAAAAAGAACGAAAATGAGGCGGAAATATGAAAAACTGGCACAGGAAATTGTGAAAAAAGTAGGAGGGAAGGAAAATATTATCAGTTTGAGACATTGTGTGACACGTCTCAGATTTCAATTGAAAGATGTTGAAAAGGCAGATACAAAGGGGCTGGAAGCAACAGATGGTGTGATTACAGTAGTTCAGGCGTTGAGTGAATATATGGTAGTTATCGGGCAGCATGTAGGGGAAGTATACAAAGAAGTATGCATCCAGGCGGGGCTGGATACTGCAAAAGAGAATACTTGTGAAAAGCCGGAGAAAAAAAGCGGGTTGGAAACAGCACTTCTGACCGTGATGGCGGGAATTGGCCCTACGCTGTATCTGCTCGGAGCAAGTGGAATGATCAAAGGAATACTTGCTGTATGTGTTATGCTGGGATTATCAGCAGATACAACTGTTTATACGGTAATGTATGCATTGGGGGATGGCCTTTTATATTTTCTGCCTTTGGTGTTGGGGTATAATCTGGCAAAATATTGTAAAATCGAACCTTTTGTTGGTGTGTGGCTGGCAGCGGCCATGTGTTATCCCAAAATACAGGGACTTGAGATCAGTATATTGGGAATGAACAATACAGTCCACTATACATCGACTTTTTTACCAATTATATTTTCGGTATTAATTGCGTCACTGATTTATCGTTTCCTGGAAAAACGGATGTCGGAAACAAGGAAAAATCTTGTGATTCCGCTTTTGACGCTTTTGGTGGCATTTCCATTCGGCATTCTGGTGGCAGGTCCGTTTGGAAACTGGATGGCAGAATGGCTTCACAGAGGAATTATGGCATTGTGTGGATTCTCGCCTGTTTTGATGGGAGTTTTGATAGGTGGATTGTGGCAGGTTCTGGTATCTGTCGGAATACATGGAATTATTACCGTATTGGCATTTGCCGATGTTCTTGCAGGAAACAGCAGTCCATTGTTAGCACTTTCTTATAGTGCATCCTTTGCTGTCAGCGGGGTTGCATTTGCGGTATTTATGAGATCCAGAAATAGTGGAGAAAAACAGACAGCCAAAGCGGGTGCAGTTTCTGCGATCATGGGAGCAACAGAACCGGCGATGTATGCGCTGATCAAACCTGATAAAAAGCGGTTTGCACTGTGTTGTGCCGGAGGCGCGCTTGGGGGTGCGACAGCAGGATTTTTTGGAATTTCAATGCATGCATATGCAGGAATGGGAATAACGGGTCTTTTTGGATTTTTTCAAACAGGAGATGTAAAGCTGGTGGGAGTATTGCTGATGGCAGTATTGCCGTTTGGATTTACCTGGTTGATAGAGATGCTGTTATACAGACAAGAAAAAGCCGTGGAAAGTGAAGAAATAATTGTGATGCCGGTCAATGGGTCTGTGGAACAATTGGAGAATGCTGAGGATACAGTGTTTGCAAGCAAGGCATTAGGAGATGGTGTACTGTTACATTCTGATGATGGAAAAGTCTATGCACCGTGTGATGGGATTATACAAACCGTGTTTCCGACGAAACATGCAATTGGGATAGAAAGCACAGACGGAAGCGAGATTTTGATCCATATGGGAAATAATACGGTGGCTCTGAATGGAAAATATTTTACTGTGCATGTGAAAGAGAAGGATGAAGTGAAAGCAGGCCAGATTTTAGCTGAGTTCGATAAAAAAGAGATAGAAGCGCAAGGCTATAACTGTGAGATACCGATGGTTGTGACTAATATGGAGATGTATGAAATGTCAGGAGAGCCGACATACAGAAATTATAAGAAAGGAGAAGAAATTTTCAGGCTGAAAAAGAAAACCAATGTTTAAATACGATTAGGAGGAAGATGAAAATGAACAAAGTCAACAGACAAAGACCGTTTGGAGCGAAGGATAAATGGTCATATGCAATGGGAGATTTAGGGTGCAATATGAGTTTTGCGCTGAACAGCTATTTGATGCTGTTTTATACACAGTATATTGGGCTGGATTTAGGAACATGGGGAATCATTATTTTGCTTTTGAAAATCTGGGATGCGATTAATGATCCGATCATGGGAGCATTAATGGATGCGTTGAAACCGGGAAAAAGAGGAAAATTTAAAACTTATATTTATTATGGATCTTTTGTACTGTTATTTTCAGGAGCGTTATGTTTTCTGCCGATCCCAAGTGCACCTTATCTGATTAAGGTGCTGGTATGTGTTGTGGGATACCTGATCTGGGATATGGCATATACTGTTGTCAATGTACCTTATGGAGCAATGAATGCAGCTATTACTACAGATCCGACAGAGAGAGCACAGTTGTCAACTTACCGCGGAATCGGATCAATGATCGCGAATATTGTTGTTTTGATTACTTTACCGTTATTATGTTACGATAAGGATAACAATCTGATCGGAAGCAGAATGTTTATTGTGGCGTTAGTGCTTGGAATCATTGGTTTTGCGGCATTTCAGATTCTGATCAAAGGGACTGTGGAGAGAGTGGTTGTCTCCCATGAACCTCAGGAAAAAGTGAAATTTAATTATTTCGAGTCATTAAGCGCTTTTTTGAAAAATAAAGCAGTTGTAGCGATCACGATTGCATCTATTGCGCTGATCATCATGCAGATAGGGCTTTCCAGCGCGAATCAGATTGTATTTCAGAGTTATTTTAAAAATGCAAAATTATCCGGTATTCTGGGGCTTGCAACAATGATTCCATCTTTAATTGTAATACCACTGGTAAAACCGACAGTACAGCGCTTCGGAAAACGTGAAGCAGCAGCAGCCCCGATGTTGATTGGAATTTTGGCGGCAGCAGGAATTGTATTTCTTCCGATAACACCTGACAATACGGGAATGATGATTTATATTATCTTAGCAGTACTCATAAACAGTTCCTGTATTTTTTTCTCGACTGTTGTGTGGGCACTTGTGGCGGACAGTGTGGATTATCAAGAATTACAGACAGGAAAACGAGAAGAGGGAACTATATATGCAACGTATTCTCTGGGAAGAAAACTGGCTCAGGGAGTGGGAGTATCGATTGTTTCGTTCTTGTTGATCTTAACAGGATATGATGAGAACCTGGGGGCACAGCAGAGTGTAGATGTGGCAAGAAATGTATTGATCCTGATCGGTCTGGTATATGCAGTTTGTGTTGCTGCCCAATACATTTGTTTGCGGTTTGTGTATCCGCTGGATAAAAACAAGACATTAGAGCTGGAAAAGAAACTGGGACGTTCCAATGTGGAATTGATTGGTGAAACAGGAGACGAAGAATGAGACGAAAAATAGAAATTAATGAAAATTGGTTTTTTACAAAAGAAAGACCAAATCTGATAGCACCCGATTTTTCGGCAATGCAGGAGATAACACTGCCTCATACGTGGAATGCAGAAGACGGGGCAGATGGGGACGATTATTATGACAGAAGAGAATGCTGGTATGTTCGAAAACTGGAGCGTCCTCAGGGCGATGAAATTTATTTGGAGGTTCCGGCTGCAAGTCAGACTGCACATGTGTATCTCAATGGGGCAGAGATCGGGTATCACATCGGAGGATTTTCGCTGTTTCGGATTCGTTTGACGGAAAGATTGGAAGAAAAGGAGAATATTCTTGCAATTGCAGTAGATAATTCGGAAAGTCAGGATACATATCCACAATTTGCGGACTTTACCTTTTTCGGTGGTTTGTATCGAGGAGTAAATTTACTGGTTGTACCTGAACGGCATTTTGAATTGGAAGAATATGGAGGCCCCGGGATTTATGTGACTTCACACCTAAACGAAGATGGAAAAGCAGAAGTTCTTGTACAGGGAAAGGTATCAGGCGGGCAAAGTGAAGCATATAAGGTGCAGATACGGAATGGAGAAGGGGAGATTATCCTGGAAGAAAATACAGAGAAACCTGAAAAAGTGTTTTTCATAGATAATCCAAGAGTATGGAATGGGAAAAAAGATCCCTATTTATATACAGCGAAAATGATCATGGAAGGTTCCGGTGATGAGGTAAGTACCCGATTTGGTATTCGGGAATTTTATGTGGATTCTGAAACTGGATTCTTCCTGAATCAGGAGAGTTATCCTTTGCGCGGAGTTTCCAGACATCAGGACCGACAAGGAAAAGGATGGGCAATCAGCGAGGAAGATCAAAGAGAAGATGCGATGTTGATTCATGAAATAGGAGCTACAGCAGTAAGACTGGCACATTATCAGCATGCACAGAGTTTTTATGATTTTTGTGATGAGTTAGGTATGGTAGTTTGGGCGGAAATTCCCTTTATTTCTCGTTTTATAAATACGAAAGAAGCAAAAGAGGATACTGTACGACAGATGCGGGAATTGATTATGCAGAATTATAATCATCCAAGTATTTGTTTTTGGGGGATCAGTAATGAAATTACGATGGGAGGAGAGTCTGATGAACTTGTGGAAAATCAGAGGATTCTGCAGAAATTATGCCACAAGCTGGACCCGTCCCGAAAAACAGTGCTTGCAAATCTGACAACTGTGGAGAGCCAAAGTGAACAGAACAAGATTACAGATTTATCGGCCTATAATGTTTATATGGGATGGTATGCAGGAAAAGTAGAGGATTGCGGAGCGTGGATGGACTCTCTCCATAAAGAAAATTCTGATATGTGCATGGGAATTTCGGAATATGGCGCAGATACCAATGTTCAATATCATTCGGATGCTCCGAAACGTCAGGATTATACGGAAGAGTACCAGTCTTATTATCACGAAAAAATGCTTCAGGCAATACAGGAACGACCGTATCTCTGGTGCAGCTTTGTGTGGAATATGTTCGATTTTGCGGCAGATAAGAGAAAAGAAGGTGGCACACAAGGGCGTAATACAAAAGGTCTGGTTACATATGATCGGAAAATTAAAAAGGATGCATTTTATCTTTATAAAGCATATTGGACAGAAAAACCGTTTGTGCACATCTGTTCAAAGCGTTTTCAAAAAAGACCGGGAGACACTACAACAATAAAAGTATACGCCACAGGAATCGAAAAGGCGGAACTTTGGATGGATGGAAAACGGATCCAAGAACAAAAAGGAACACATTGTTTCCTGTTTGAAGGTATTAAATTAACTCAAAATCACCAAATTACAATTTATGGTTATCGCGGAGATGAGAAGGTTTGCGAAGACGAGGCCGCTTTTACTCATACAGATGGATTGGAGGCAGAGTATATTCTGGAGTCCGGCGAAAATGACGGAGTCAACTGGTTCCTGGATGAGTATGGAGAAAAAAAGAAGCTTGAAGCAACACCGGGCTTTCTGTCTGTGTATGATGAGATAGGGACAATACTGGATACAGAGAAAGGCAATGAAATTCTGAATGGGTTGTTTATTTCGTTTGGAGAAGGTGGTAAAGCGTTACTGACTGAGAGTGTGCAGAATTCAATTCGTTCGTTGACATTCGTAGAGCTTGCGAAAATGATCGGATCAGCAATTACACCTGAAATGTTAAATATGCTCAATGAGCAATTAAGGCATGTAAAAAATTCTTAAAGAATGGGCCGGCGTGATGGTCGGCCCTATTCGTTACTGTTCACACTCAATCACCTTTCTTAAATAAAAACAAAAAAACAAAAAATATAAAAAAAGGTATTGACTTTTCTTATACATGTGGATATAATAACTATGTTGCGTCTGACAGAGACGAAACATGAGGTGATGCGGATTGGTGTAATGGCAGCACAGCAGACTCTGACTCTGTTAGTAGAGGTTCGAGTCCTCTATCCGTAGGTTATAAGATAAGAATTTCTTATCTTATATCGGAGTGTGGCTCAGCTTGGTAGAGCGCTACGTTCGGGACGTAGAGGTCGCGTGTTCGAATCACGTCACTCCGACTTTTGGAAAAAGAACCGTAAAGTTACATGAAATGTGGCTTTACGGTTTTTTAGTATAAAGATGCGTGATAAAGCCATAAAAGTACTGAAAAACAATACTTTTATGGCTTTCTGATTTTTCATTTAATTACTTCAATAATTATTCTTGATAGAAAGATCCCATATAGCGGATATAGTCATCTTCTGTATGATTCGCTTTCCAGTCATGGACGCTGGCTTTATTGCGCTCTCCGGAAATAACAGACAGTTCTTTTCCTAATTTTTCAAAAGCTTCGTCCACAACTTCTTCCGGTGTTTGAGCAGTCTTCATAACAGCTTCCCCCTGTGGTCCGCCAGGCAGGTTGCTTAAAAGACTTGGTGTCAGAGTAGTTCCCAAAGTGATGACTTCCACATCAACATTGGTCTTTTCCGTTTCACAGGCAACAGCCTCTGTCATTTTTAAAATGAATGCCTTTCCTGCACCATATTGGCCATTCCATGGTGAACTGGAAATTCCAGTCATAGAAGATACGTTGATGACAGCACCGCGATCCTGTGCAGCAAAGATTTTCATATAGTGATAGAAGCATTTCATAAATGTAACAACGTTTACGTTGATCATTGCCTCATGCTTTTCCCAAGGTGTATCCTGGATTTTGCCAAAAGAGTGTAAGCAGGCTACATAGGCCATAAATCCCATATCCAGATTTTCTGTTGCAGCAAAAATTTTGTCAGTAGCATCTGGCAGCGAAAAGTCTGCTTTTACGACTTTATAATCAATCTCATAAGTGTTTTTTAGTTCCTCACCGAGCTCTTTTAATTTTTCTTCACGGCGTCCGACCATTACGACATTCATACCTTCTTTGGCAAGCCTTTCACAAAATGCTTTTCCGACACCTTCAGTAGCGCCTAAAATAATTCCCCATTCTCCATATTTTTCTCTCAATGTCATGTTGATTCTCCTCTCATATATGATATTTTAAATGTACGGTGGAAAAATAAAAATCCACAACTATACTGATATTATAGCACAGATATAAGTGAAACAGTATTAAGCTTCTGATAATACAGAAAAGGATTATACAAAACTGCTACTTGTCAACTGTTTAGAATACCCGTATAATAAAAAAGGTTATTAAACTTATTTCTATGGTAGGAATATAGAAAGGATACATTTGAAAAAGATGGAAGAGTGGAATATACAATATAAAGAGCTCTTATCCATGCCGGAGCAGTCTTATCGCCTGATCGATATTCGGGATGAAGCTTCCATGTCATACGGAATGATTCCGGGGGCAGAGTGGCTTCCGACAGAAACAATCGAGCAGAATCTGGATGCGGCGGATAAGGAAAAGAAGCTGGTGCTTTACTGTACGCGAGGGGCATTAAGTGAAGAATGTGCAGAAGTGCTCCGGGAGAAAGGCTATGATGCAGTCAGTCTGGAAGGCGGATATACGAGGTGGCTGTTAGAGCGGATGGAAGCTGAGCAGAAGAAGGAAGAGGAAGAACCAGGTGAAGAACTTTTGCGGGCGGAAGAGATTGAGAAAAGTATCCGCAAAAAATTTCACAAAAGACTGTTCTCGCGATTTGCCAAGGCAGTTCGGGAATATGAGCTGGTGCAGGAGGGGGACAGGATTGCAGTCTGTATTTCCGGTGGAAAAGATTCGATGCTGATGGCAAAGCTGTTTCAGGAATTAAAAAAGCACAACAAGTTTCCGTTTGAGGTGGAATATCTGGTGATGGATCCGGGATACAGTGAACTGAACCGGAAACTGATTGAACAGAATGCAAAAATGATGGGGATTCCAATCAAAATTTTTGAGTCTGATATTTTTGATGCGGTGTTTGATGTGGAAAAATCTCCGTGTTATTTATGTGCCAGAATGCGAAGAGGACATCTTTACAGCAAGGCAAAAGAACTTGGATGCAACAAGATTGCACTTGGACACCACTATGATGATGTGATTGAGACAATCCTGATGGGAATGTTGTATGGCGCTCAGGTACAGACCATGATGCCGAAGCTGCACAGCACGAATTTTGAGGGGATGGAGCTGATTCGTCCGCTGTATCTGGTAAGGGAAGATGATATCAAGCATTGGAGAGATTACAATCATCTGCATTTTCTGCAGTGCGCCTGCCGGTTTACCGAGACATGCAGTACCTGCAGTGCGGATGGAAGCAGTGCATCCAAACGGATGGAGATCAAGCACCTGATCGCAAAACTGAAAGAAACGAACCCGTATGTAGAGGGAAATATTTTTAAGAGTGTGGAAAATGTCAATTTGAGTACGGTAATTGCATACAAGGAAAACGGAGTCAAACATCATTTTCTGGAATCCTATGATGAGCAGGCATAAAAATGGGATTTGAAAAAAATACAAAAAATCAAAAATAAAAACTTGAAAAATAGAACATGGAGATTATAATAAGTAACAAAATACAAAGTGCAAAGGAGAAAAAAAGATGAGTATTAGAATTGGTATTTTAGGATATGGAAATCTGGGACGCGGAGTGGAATGCGCGATCAGACAGAATCCAGATATGGAACTGGTGGCTGTATTTACCCGCAGAAATCCGGAAGACGTGACAATATTGACAGAGACAGCTGCAGTGTGCAGCATTGCAGATGCTGCTGACTGGAAAGATAAGATCGATGTGATGATCCTGTGTGGAGGAAGTGCGACAGATCTTCCTGTACAGACACCGGAATATGCGAAGATGTTCAATGTAGTAGACAGTTTTGATACTCATGCAAAGATTCCGGAGCACTTTGCAAACGTAGACGCAGCTGCAAAAGAAGGCGGACACATCGGAATTATCTCTGTGGGCTGGGATCCGGGAATGTTCTCATTGAACAGACTGTATGCAAATGTAGTACTTCCGGAAGGAAAAGACTATACGTTCTGGGGAAAAGGTGTCAGCCAGGGACATTCTGACGCAGTGCGCCGGATCGCAGGTGTAAAAGACGCAAAACAGTATACAATTCCGGTAGAGTCTGCACTGGAAGCAGTAAGAAGCGGTGAAAATCCGGAACTGACTACACGCCAGAAACATACAAGGGAGTGCTTTGTTGTGCTGGAGGAAGGCGCAGATGCTGCAAGAGTGGAAGAGGAGATCAAGACAATGCCGAACTACTTTGCAGATTATGACACAACGGTACATTTTATCAGCGAGGAAGAATTAAAAGCAAATCACAGTGGAATTCCGCACGGAGGATTTGTACTCAGAAGTGGTGTGACAGGCTGGGAAAAAGAAAACAAACATCTGATCGAATACAGTCTGAAACTGGATTCCAATCCGGAATTTACTTCTTCTGTGATTCTGGCATATGCAAGAGCAGCATATCGCCTCCATAAAGAAGGACAGACAGGATGCAAGACAGTATTTGATATTGCTCCGGCATATTTAAGCCCGAAGAGTGCAGAAGAACTGCGTGCAGAAATGTTATAAAACGACTGTAAGAAGGACAGGCAGATGCTTTTTTGAAGTGTCTGCCTGTTTTTCTGTACATTTTTGCAGGAAATGAGTATAATAGATAGCATCATGTATTTGGAAATGTTACGAAAGAAGAGGTGAATCATGTTTGGTTATGTGACGATCTGCGAACCGGAGCTGAAGATGAAAGATTTGCGAAAATATAAGGCATATTATTGCGGACTCTGCCGGAAATTAAAAGAGGATTACGGGACGATGGGACAGATGACGCTGACTTATGATATGACATTTGCGATTATTCTGCTGTCGTCCTTGTATGAGGCAAAAAACCGGATGAATCAGCACAGATGTAAAGTGCATCCTGTGAAGAAGCAGGCGATGATCGAGAATGAGATTACACAGTATGCAGCAGATATGAACGTTCTGCTTGCATATTACCATATGAAAGATGACTGGGCAGATGAGAAGAAAGTAAGCGGTCTGTTAGGGGGCGGACTGCTCAAGAAAAAGGCAGAAAAGATTGCGGAGCAATATCCAAGGCAGAGTAAAGCAATCAAGGAGTCTTTGCAGGAACTCTCAGACTGTGAAAAAGAGAACAGTCAGGAGATCGACCGATCAGCAGGCTGCTTTGGAAGACTGATGGCAGATCTGTTTGTATATAAGGAAGATATGTGGGAACAGACACTGCGGCGCATGGGATTTTTCCTGGGAAAATATATTTACATTATGGATGCTTATGAAGATCTGGAAGAGGATCTTCGTAAGCAGTGTTACAATCCACTGAAACGTCTGCATGAAAGAGCAGATTATGAAGAACAGATCCGGCAGATCCTCTGTATGATGATCGCAGAGTGCAGCGCTGAGTTTGAGAAGCTGCCATGCCTTTTGGATGTGGACATTTTAAGAAATATCCTGTATGATGGAGTCTGGAATCGTTATAACAAAATTCAGAAGAAAAAGTTAGAGGAAGGAAATAAAAAGAATGAGCAAGAATCCTTATGATGTGCTGGGAGTGCCTCAGAATGCATCAGATGATGAGATAAAAAAAGCATACCGGGAGCTGACAAGAAAGTATCATCCGGATGCAAATGTGAACAATCCGCTTGCAGATCTGGCGGAAGAAAAATTCAAAGAAGTGCAGGAAGCATATGATGAGATCATGCGTCAGAGAGAGCAGGGAGGCGGATATTCCTACGGAAATTCCTCCTATGGCGGGAATTCTTACAATAACACATACAACGGACCGCAGGACGCCGAGATGCAGGCAGTGTTCAATTATATCAACAGCAGAAACTACAGGGAGGCTCTGAATCTTCTTGACCGGATGCCGAACCGCAATGCGATGTGGTATTATGCCAGCGGGTTTGCCAATGCAGGAATCGGAAATAACGTACTTGCAAGAGAGCATGCGGCACAGGCAGTCAATATGGAACCGAATAATGTACAGTATCGCCAGTTGTTGAATCAGCTGGACTGGAACAGCAGAAGATATCAGAGCAATCCATATGGAGGTGGATATGGAGCAGGCGGACAGAGCTGCGGAACCGGGAATATGTGCTGCGACCTCTGGTGTGCAGATACGCTGTGTGAATGTATGGGAGGCGATCTTTGTTCATGCATGTAAAAGCGAGAATGACTGCATTTAGCGGACTGCTTCTGGCACTTTCTGTTGTCTGTATGGCACTGGGAAGTGTGATCGAGACCAATACGCTGTTTTTACTGGCGGCAGCTTCCTATTTTGTAGGGATTATCATCCGTGAATTCGGGATGAAAGCAGGAGTGGCTTTTTATCTGGCAGATATCCTGCTCGGATTTTTGGTCACACCGAACAAGTTTTATGTAATTTCATTTGCCGCCATGGGATTTTACATCCTGGCAACGGAAGGCAGCTGGCGATTTTTGGGTAAGAGTGGTGAAAAGATGCAGAAATCCTGGATTTTCTGGGTGATGAAATATATGGTGTTTAATTTGATGTATATTCCAATGGTTCTGATATTTCAGGAACTTCTTTTCATGAAAGAACTCTCCGGTGGACTGCTTCTGGCTGTTCTGGCAGCAGGACAGGTGGGAGTCTGGATTTATGATAGGGCTTATGAATATGTTCAAGTTCATATATGGAATAAGTTCCGGGGAAAGCTGTTGAATTAGTGTAGTTATTCGATAGGATATTGCCCAGGTGTGGATTTTCTGGTATACTATCGACATTACGCATGTTCAAATGTGACAGCGAAATAGAAGAAAAGGAGGAAATATATGTTAAATGACATCTTAGGGCAGATCAATGATCTGATGTATACGTACCTGCTGTTGTTTCTGTTGTTGGGAACCGGACTTTACTTTTCAATCCGTTCACGGTTTGCGCAGGTGCGTCTGATGAAAGAAGGATTTCGGATTCTTACGGAAAAAGCGGAGGTGGAAGATGGGAAGAGACAGGTCTCATCTTTTCAGGCGCTTATGATTTCCACAGCATCCCGTGTCGGAACAGGAAATATCGCAGGAATCGCGACTGCTATCGCGGCAGGCGGACCGGGAGCGGTATTCTGGATGTGGGTGATGGCTGTGATCGGAAGTGCTTCTGCATTTATCGAAAGTACACTGGCACAGGTATATAAGACAAAGGATGGAAAAGACTTCCGCGGCGGTCCTTCCTACTATATGGAGAAGGCGCTTGGAAAACGTTGGATGGGAGTGCTTTTTTCGGTGCTTCTGATCATTTGTTTTGCTTATGGATTCAATGGTCTGCAGTCTTATAATATGTCTTCTGCTCTGGAATATTATATTCCGGGATACAGTGAGAGCAGTTATCCGATGATTGTAGGTTTGATTCTGGCAGTCGGAACCGGTCTGATCATTTTCGGAGGAGTACATCGAATCGGATTTATTACGTCGGTGATGGTACCGATTATGGCAGGTGCTTATCTTTTGATGGGACTGTTTACGATCGTGACACATCTGCCGCAGCTTCCGGGTATATTTGCGATGATCCTGTCAGAGGCATTTGATTTTCAGGCGATTTTCGGCGGTATGGCGGGAAGCGCTGTAGTGATCGGTATCAAAAGAGGTCTGTTCTCCAACGAGGCAGGTATGGGAAGCGCGCCGAATGCGGCAGCAAGTGCATCTGTAAGCCATCCGGCAAAACAGGGGATGGTACAGGTAATTTCTGTATTTATCGATACGCTTTTAATCTGCTCGGCAACTGCAATGATGCTGCTTCTTTCCGGTGTTCAGGGAGAGGCGGGCGTTCTGGATGGAATTCCGTTTGTGCAGAAAGCGATTTCTGCGAATGTGGGAACATGGGGAATCCACTTTATCACGGCATCCATTTTTGCGTTTGCATTCAGCAGTCTGATCGGTAACTATTATTATGCAGAATCCAATATTTTGTTTATCAAGAATAATAAGGTTTTACTGTTCGTGTTCCGCTGTACATGCCTTTTGGCAGTATTCTTAGGCGCACAGGCAGATTTCTCACTGGTATGGAATCTGGCAGATATTACGATGGGATGTATGGCAATCGTCAACATTATCGCAATTCTGCTTTTGGGCAACATTGCTCTGAAAGTATTGAAAGATTACGAAACACAGAAAAAGGCCGGAAAAAATCCAGTATTTAAAGCTGAGAATGTAGGAATTAAAAATACAGACTGCTGGAAATAATCGAACAATCAGCTGCATCAGAAGCGTGATGCAGCTGATTGTTTTATATGTGGATAAAATAAGGAAAAACGCGCGTTAAGAGAGAGAATACTACGTAAAAATAAAAGAAACATAAAATAAAAATGAAATTTCAGAAAGGTACGGGTTTCTTGCTTGACTTCTGAAAACAGCTCGACTATACTACATTCTAACTTAAGTTACATATGTGGCGGGGAAGGAGAATGATATGCAGGAAGTAAAATCACCAAAGAAGCCATTTTTATATTACTGTCTGATCGTAGCAACAATCATGGTTTTGCTGAACAGTCTGGTATTCCCGAATGTACTGGAGCACTCTGTAAAAGAAGTGGACTATAATACATTCATGAAAATGACAGAGAACAAGGAAATTGGAAAGGTCAACATTGACAGCGGGGAGATTATTTTTACGGACAAGAGTGAAGAGAAAATGTATAAGACCGGTGTTATGGATGATCCGGGTCTGGTAGACAGACTATATGATTCCGGGGCAGACTTTTCTTCTAAGATTACAGAAGAGATGTCTCCGATTCTGTACTTTTTACTGAGTTACATTCTGCCGATCGCGATTTTTATCATGCTTGGCAGATGGTTATCCAAGAAGATGATGTCGAAGATGAACGGCGGAGCAAATCCGATGAATTCTATGATGTTCGGAGGCGGAAAGAGCAACGCAAAAATTTACGTCAAATCCAGCAACGGGATTAAGTTTTCCGATGTGGCGGGAGAGGATGAAGCAAAAGAGCTGTTAAGTGAGATCGTGGATTATCTTCACGATCCGGATAAATATCGGGAGATGGGAGCGGCTATGCCAAAAGGCGCTCTGCTTGTGGGACCTCCGGGAACCGGTAAGACTTTGCTTGCAAAAGCGGTAGCGGGAGAAGCGAATGTTCCGTTCTTTTCGATTTCCGGATCGGAATTTGTGGAGATGTTTGTTGGTATGGGAGCTGCGAAAGTGCGGGATTTATTCCAGCAGGCGAATGAGAAAGCGCCGTGTATTGTATTTATTGACGAGATCGATGCCATTGGAAAGAAACGAAATGGCAATATGGGCGGAAATGATGAAAGAGAGCAGACACTGAATCAGCTTCTGACAGAGATGGATGGATTTGACGGCACGAAAGGCGTTGTGATCCTGGCGGCGACCAACCAGCCTGATTCACTGGATCCGGCGCTGCTGCGTCCGGGACGGTTTGACCGCAGGATTCCGGTAGAACTCCCGGATTTAAAAGGAAGGGAAGAAATCTTAAGAGTCCATGGAAAGAAAATCCGGCTTTCTGATAATGTGGATTTTGCAGCAGTTGCAAGAACGGCTGCAGGGGCTTCTGGAGCGGAGCTTGCCAATATTGTCAATGAAGCGGCTCTTCGGGCGGTACGCCGTGGAAGTAAAGTGACCATGCAGGAAGATCTGGAAGAAAGTGTAGAGACAGTGATTGCCGGATATCAGAAGAAAAACAGGATTTTGTCTACGAAAGAAAAACTGACAGTTGCCTACCATGAGATCGGGCATGCACTGGTCGCGGCAAAACAGACGGATTCCGCGCCGGTTCAGAAAATTACCATTATTCCACGTACATCCGGTGCGTTGGGATACACCATGCAGGTAGATGAGGGCGAGCATTTCCTTATGACAAAATCGGAATTGCTCAACAAGATCACTACATTTACCGGCGGGCGAGCTGCAGAAGAGTTGGTTTTCAAAGAAGTGACAACAGGCGCATCCAATGATATTGAGCAGGCTACCAAGCTGGCAAGAGCTATGCTGACTCAGTTCGGTATGAGTGATGAATTTGATATGGTGGCTATGGAGACGATCCAGAATCAGTATCTGGGAGGGGATGCATCCCTGACCTGTTCTCCGGAGACGCAGACGAAGATCGATTCCAAAGTAGTAGAGATCGTAAGAGAAGCACATACAAAAGCACTTCAGATTTTAAAAGAAAACGAGACGAAGCTGCATGAACTTGCCAAGTATCTGTATGAAAACGAGACCATCACAGGAGAAGAGTTTATGCAGATCTTGCAGAGGCAGGACATCGATTCAAAAGAACCTGCTTTGGAAGTGACAGAAGAATAGAAATTCACAGAAAAATAATATGTAAAACCATACAGTGGCTGCAAAAATCTGCGGCCACTGTACTTTTTTCTTCTACAGTCCCATTTTAGGCTGTGTCAAAATGGATTTTACATGATCCACTTCCTGCTGGGTTGCTTTTGCAGCAGGCACGTAATAGCTTTTTTCCCGTGCTACCTGATACAGTTTTTCCTGTGACATTTCACACTGGTTTCGAATCTGTTTGAGGCACTGTTTCAGTTCTTTGTTTTCTGTCTGCGGTATCATATCTCCGAACATTTTCAATTCTCCGTTTACTCCGACCAAGGCGTCGGATACCATTGTCTTTTCGTCCATTTTCAAATCCCCCTTATAAAAATTTCATCAGATCCTGTTTGTTTTTGAGTGCGGAATCGGCAGCTTCCTGAAATAACTGCTTTACCTGCGGGTCTGTTGCCTGTGCGGCGTAATCTGTCATTTTACAGTGAGTCGTAGAGTATCCTCCGATCAGATGACGGAGATTTTGCAGATCTAAGATTGAAATTTCTGTCATGGTAATGTCTCCTTTGCATAAATTTAGATTTGTGTTTCGCGAAATAGTATGTTCCGGATCGGGAAAAAGTATGTATTTTACAACACGCTTTTTCTTTTTGTTGTGCAGTTCCCCTGTTTTATGTTATTATAAATGTACATATGTGATTTTTTCAGTGAAGGGAAATTCGCTCTTTAGAATCAACAAAGAAAGGAAAGTACTGTATGAAGATTTTAATTCAGAATGGACATGTTGTGGATCCGTTGACAGGTGTGGATGAAGTATGTGATGTGCTTGTGCGTGATACTGATATCGAAAAAGTAGAAAAAAATCTGCAGGCTAAAGCTGACAGAGTGATCGATGCGTCAGGCTGTTATGTAATGCCGGGATTTATCGATCTGCATGTGCACTTGAGAGATCCGGGACTGACTCAGAAGGAAACACTTTCGACCGGAGGAATGGCAGCAGCCAGAGGCGGTGTGACGACGGTATGTGCAATGCCGAACACGAGCCCGGTGACTGATACAAAAGAAAAAGTAGAAGAAGTTCACAGGCGTGCAAAAGAAGAATCTCCGGTGCATGTAATCCAGCTGGGGTCAATGACTGTCGGAGAGGGCGGAAAAGAGCTCGCGGACATTGAAGGGATGGCACAGGCAGGCTGTTATGCACTCAGCGAAGATGGAAAATCTGTCATGAATGCCTCTTTGTTCCGAAAAGCCATGCGAAAAGCAAAAGAGAATGATCTGCTGATCTTTTCACACTGCGAAGATATTTCCATGGTAGAAGGCGGCGTGATGAATGCCGGAAAGCGTGCAGAGGAACTGGGTGTAAAAGGGATTACGAATTCGGTGGAGGATGTGATCGTGGCACGAGATATCCTGATCGCAAAAGAGCTGGATGCCACATTGCATCTGTGCCATTGCTCGACAGCAGACAGCGTTCGGATGATCAAAGACGCGAAAGAAGCAGGGCTGAAGGTGACAGGAGAAGTGTGTCCGCATCATTTTATTCTGACAGATGAGGATATTCCAAAGAACAATGGAATCTGGAAGATGAACCCGCCGCTGCGTTCCAAAGCAGATGTGGAAGCGCTCAGACAGGGGCTAAAAGACGGAGTGATGGATGTGATCTCCACAGATCATGCACCACATATGATGTCTGAGAAGGATAAGCCAATGGAACAAGCAGCATTTGGAATCGTGGGTCTGGAGACCAGTGCATGCCTGACTTATACAGAGCTGGTGGAAAAAGGAGTGCTCACAGTGATGCAGATGGCAGAAAAGATGAGCTACAATCCGGCAAAGATCCTGGGACTGAAAGACAGAGGAAGTGTTTCAGCCGGTAAAAAAGCAGATATTGTAGTATTTGATCCGAGAAGAGAATATCAGATCGATGTGGATACGTTTGCATCCAAAGGGAAAAATACACCGTTTGACGGATGGAAAGTTAAGGGAGAAGTCTGCTGTACATTAGCAGACGGAAAGATCGTATACGAAAAATAAGGAGACAGACAGCATGTTCTGTCCCTTTTTAGAGAACAGGGAGGAAGAAAAAATGATCAACAAACTGGTAGCAAAAATCAAAGAAACAAAGGCGCCGATCGTGGTGGGACTGGACCCGATGTTAAACTACATTCCGGAGCACGTACAGAAAAAAGCATTTGCTGAATTCGGGGAGACTCTGGAAGGAGCAGCAGAAGCAATCTGGCAGTTCAATAAAGAAATCGTGGACAAGACGTATGATCTGATCCCGGCAGTAAAGCCGCAGATCGCCATGTATGAGCAGTTTGGAGTGCCGGGGATCGAGGCGTTCAAAAAGACAGTGGATTATTGTAAGTCCAAAGACCTGGTGGTGATCGGAGATATCAAGCGTGGAGATATCGGTTCTACATCCGCAGCATATGCAGTGGGACATCTGGGAAGCGTTAAAGTGGGAAGCAAAGAGTACGTTCCATTTGATGAGGACTTTGCAACAGTGAACCCATACCTTGGTTCTGACGGGGTGAATCCGTTCATCGATGTCTGCAAAGAGCACAAAAAGGGTCTCTTTATTTTGGTAAAAACATCCAATCCATCCAGCGGAGAGTTCCAGGATCAGCTGATCGACGGAAAGCCTCTGTACGAACTGGTTGGAGAAAAAGTGGCACAGTGGGGCGCTGACTGTATGGGTGATGAGTACAGCTATATCGGAGCTGTAGTAGGAGCGACCTATCCGGAGATGGGAAAAGTGCTTCGTAAAGTGATGCCGAAATCTTATATCTTGGTGCCGGGATACGGTGCGCAGGGCGGACAGGGCAAGGACCTGGTACACTTCTTCAATGAAGATGGACTGGGCGCTATTGTGAACTCCTCCCGAGGAATTATCGCAGCCTATAAACAGGAAGCATATGCAAAATTCGGAGCAGAGAATTTCGGAGATGCCTCCAGAGCAGCAGTGGAAGCTATGGTTGCAGATATTCAGGGCGCATTAGAAACAAGATAAATATCGGGGAGGAAGATTCATGTCTAAGAAACAGAAAATGACAGCAGTGGTTCTCTCTCAGGAGAAGATCGCAGAAGATATTTACAGTATGTGGCTGAAAGCAGAGCCGATCGCAGCAGAGGCAGTCCCGGGACAGTTTATCTCCATGTATACGAATGACGGAGGTAAGCTCCTTCCAAGACCCATCAGTCTGTGTGAGATCGATCAGGAGAAGGGCGCGCTGCGAGTGGTGTATCGCGTGACCGGAAAACAGACCGGGACCGAGCAGTTCTCTTTGATGAAAGAGGGAGATACTCTGGATGTTATGGGACCGCTTGGAAACGGATTTGACCTGGAGACAGGAAGAGAAAAGAAAGCCATGCTGTTTGGAGGGGGAATCGGTGTGCCGCCGATGCTGGAGTTGGCAAAGCAGTTAAAAGCAGGATATCAGACCGAGTGTCAGCTGGTGATGGGATATCGCAGTGAGACATTTCTGACAAAAGAACTGGAAGAAAATGGAACACTTTATATTGCTACAGAAGATGGAAGCACGGGAACCAAAGGAAACGTCATGGATGCAGTGGCAGCGAACAGCCTGGAGGCAGATGTGATCTATGCCTGCGGACCGACTCCGATGCTGCGTGCCATCAAGCAGTATGCAGAAGAGAACAAGATCGAGTGTTACATTTCGATGGAAGAAAGAATGGCCTGCGGAGTTGGCGCATGTCTGGGATGTGTCTGTCAGTCCAAAGAAGTGGATCACCACAGTCATGTTCATAACAAACGTGTCTGCAAAGACGGACCGGTATTTTTGGCGACGGAGGTGGAACTGTAATGGATATGCGGGTAAAGATTGCAGGTGTAGAGTGGAACAATCCGGTGACAGTGGCATCCGGAACATTTGGATCAGGGGAAGAATACAGTGAATTTGTAGACCTGAACCGTCTGGGCGCAGTCACTACAAAAGGAGTGGCAAATGTGCCGTGGCCGGGAAATCCGACCCCAAGAGTGGCAGAGATCCACAGTGGAATGATGAATGCCATCGGACTGCAGAATCCGGGAATCGATGTATTTTGTGAGCGGGATATTCCATTTCTGCGTCAGTTTGATACGAAGATCATTGTGAATGTGTGCGGAAGATCTGCGGAAGATTATTGTGAAGTGGTAGAACGTCTGGCAAATGAGGATGTGGATATGCTGGAGATCAATATTTCCTGTCCAAATGTCAAAGAAGGCGGAATCGCGTTCGGCCAGAACCCAAAGGCGGCAGAAGAGATTACAAAAGCAGTGAAAAAATATGCAAAGCAGCCGGTCATCATGAAACTGAGTCCGAATGTGACCAGTATCGCAGAGATGGCAAAAGCGGTAGAAGCCGGCGGGGCAGATGCTATTTCTCTGATCAATACTCTGACAGGAATGAAGATCGATATCAATCGTAAGACATTTGCGCTGGCAAATAAGACCGGCGGTGTCTCCGGTCCGGCAGTGCATCCGATCGCAGTACGCATGGTCTATGAGGCTGCCAATGCAGTGAATGTACCGATCATCGGTATGGGCGGAATCGAGAGTGCGGAAGATGCCATCGAGATGCTCTTAGTCGGAGCGAGTGCGGTATCCGTTGGAACAGCCAATTTTTATAATCCGACAGTAACCATGGACATCGTAGATGGAATTGAAGCGTACATGAAGCAGAATCATTTCGCAAGTGTGCAGGATATGGTTGGAATCGTAAAATAAGAAAAACAAAAAAGTGCGCCCGGATGATAGAATTGTGAAAAGGCATCTGAGATCTGCGCAGAGGTTGTGCCAGCACTGATTGCAAAAAAATAAGTGTGTCAGATTTGACATTTGAATAGGGATTTGTTAGTACAAGAATATAAAAAGGCACTACTGATAGTTGGTTAGTCCAAATTATTTTTTACTTAAAAAAGTAACCGTAATCCTTTGGGCTGATATGATACCCTCAAGTAGGACACAAAAATATAAAAACCTACTTGGGGGTATT
>ENA-OVIX01000012-OVIX01000012.1-human-gut-metagenome-genome-assembly--contig:-NODE-12-length-192619-cov-16.6875_pt1 | contig 192619 bp, 156 predicted proteins | sample MGYA00248638_ERZ507555 | MGnify/ENA primary metagenome ERZ507555 (study PRJEB26165, sample SAMN02676130) | human gut metagenome | isolation source: stool | host: Homo sapiens | place: USA | study: EMG...
GAGAATCGTATGTGTTTCACTGTTTAGTTATCAAGGTTTGTTGTGTCTGTCTCTCGGACAGCTTGTTCATTTTATCTCATTCTCAACTGCTTGTCAAGAACTTTTTTAATTTTTTTGAAGTATTTAGTCTTCAAAAAAATCAAAACGGAGAAGGAGGGATTTGAACCCTCGCGCCGCGTTAACGACCTACTCCCTTTCCAGGGGAGCCCCTTCGGCCAGCTTGGGTACTTCTCCAAATTGCCCTACTTACTAAGTAGTTCCGATATTTATCTCTGCCGTTCTCAGCGACAGGTGATATTATATCTCGTATCTTTTATGTTGTCAAGTACTTTTTTAACTTTTTTAAAAAGTTTTTATTCTGTATTTGACAAACGGAGAGAGTGGGATTCGAACCCACGCGCCCTTGCGGACAAACGGTTTTCAAGACCGCCTCGTTATGACCACTTCGATATCTCTCCATATAATGTTTTTCAACATTTTTTGTGCTGTTTTGTCAGCGCATGTTGTATTCTATCATCAAATATCTCCCCTGTCAATAACAAATTTGATATTTTTTTCAAAAAATTGGACATATAGCTTCAATTTCTGCTATATGTCCATATTTACCGGGATTTTCACCCTGTTCTACTCTCTGTTCTACTCTCTATTCTACTCTCTGTTTTCCTTCAAAAATGCCTCCGCAACCACCAGATCTTCCGGTGTTGTGATCTTGATATTGCGATAAGAACCTTCTGAAAAGCGGATCTTCACCCCGGTCTCATGTTCTGCAACCATGGCATCATCTGTAATTCCTGTCATTTCCTTCTGCCGAATGCTGGTATATGCGCCATAGATCAGTGGGTACTGAAAGATCTGCGGAGTCTGGACGATCCATACACTGCTGCGATCCGGAGTTTCACTGACATTCCCATCCTCATCTGCGATCTTAACTGTATCCTTGGAAGGCATGCCTGTAACACTGGCACCTGTCTGTGCTGCTGCCATAAGTCCTCTTTCAATGATCCCATGATCAATAAATGGTCTGGCACCGTCATGGATCAGCACATACTCTGTGTCTTTACACGCACGAAGTCCTTCATAAACAGAATCGTACCGTTCTTTTCCGCCGGATACTACAGCAGAAATCTTTGTAAAACCATATTTTTCCACGATTTCTTCTTTGCACCAGAAAACATACTCCTCCCCTGTTACCAGGATCACATCCCTGATCAGCGGACTTTCCTGAAAACAGCGCAGAGAATAACAGAGCACCGGCATCCCGTCAAGCTCCATAAACTGCTTCTGTATTTTGCTGTGCATTCTCTTTCCCTGGCCTGCTGCCAGGACAATAGCTGTATTTCTGCACTCTCCCATGATCAATTACCCCGGATTCTTTTATCTTTCGCCAAGCTTCAGGTTCGGAACCGCATTCAGATCCCAGCTGTGGCGTGTTCCCCTGATATATTCATAGTAAGCTGCCACACCGATCATCGCTGCGTTATCCGTACAGAAGATCGGTGACGGACGGTAAAATTTGTATCCACGTTCTGTACATGCTTTTTCCATAGCAGTGCGAAGTGCTCCGTTGGAAGCAACACCTCCTGCAATGGCAACCTTTTTCATGCCAAAATCAGCTGCTGCCTGCATGGTATGCTCTACCAGTACGTCAACAACCGCCTTCTGGAAGGATGCCGCGATATCTGCACGGTTTACTTCCTCACCTTTCATTTTTGCCCCGTTTAAATAATTAAGAACTGCGGACTTCACGCCGCTGAAGCTGAAATCATATGGATTTTCGCCGATTTTTGCACGTGGAAACTCGATAGCGTCCGGATTTCCTTCCTTTGCCAGCTTATCGATCTTCGGTCCTCCCGGATATCCCAGCCCAATGGCACGTGCAACCTTATCAAATGCCTCACCTGCCGCATCGTCTCTGGTTCGGCCCAGGATCTCAAACTGGCCGTAGTCCTTCACAATAACAAGATGGGTGTGTCCACCGGATACAATGGCACAGAGAAACGGCGGTTCCAGATCCGGATGCTCAATATAATTGGCAGAAACATGGCCTTCTATATGATGCACGCCTACCAGTGGCAGGTTTCTTGCATAGGCAATAGCCTTGGCTTCTGCCACACCTACAAGAAGTGCACCGACAAGCCCCGGTCCATAGGTTACACCGATAGCATCAATATCATCCAGAGTGACATTTGCCTCGTCCAGCGCTTCCTGGATGACCTGGTTGATCCTTTCTATATGATTTCTGGAGGCGATCTCCGGTACAACACCTCCGTACAGTTTATGGATCTCGATCTGTGAGGAAATCACGTTTGATAAGACAGTCCTTCCATTTTTTACAACGGAAGCTGCCGTTTCATCACAGGAGCTCTCAATACCAAGAATTAATGTATCTTTCATTTTTTCAATCCTCTTCAAAATTCAGTTCCACACTCTTCCCGTCTTTTCCCGGCCATGCCTTCGGAAAGATCTCACGTACTGTATCCATGTAATCATCCGGACGTACCAGAGAAGGGCTGTAATGGGTCAGCCACATTTCCCCCACTTCCGCATCACGGGCAAGAGTGGCCGCTTCACGAAACGTCATGTGTTTGTAGCCTTTTGCCTTTTCGATCTTGTCATCTTCACCGTACATTCCCTCACAGATAAAAAGATCGGAACCTTTTGCATTACGTAAAATAGACTCTGTCGGTCTGGTATCTGTGGTATAGGTAAGCTTGATCCCTTTTCTTGGCGGACCAAGCACCATATCCGGTGTGTAGATCCTTCCTTCATCCTCCACAGTCTGTCCCTTCTGCAGCGGATTCCAGAATTTCAGCGGGATCTCATGCTCTCTGGCACTATCAGGAGAAAATTTTCCCTGGCGCAGGATCTCAAGGGTATAGCCATAGCAGGTAACATTATGGTTCACCCGAAATGCAGTGATCCGGTACCCATTCAGTTCCAGAACTTCCTCCGGTTTCGTGATCTCGATAAATTTAATTTCAAAGGGCAGCTCCGGTGCGATCACACGAAGTGCGCTTACCACACGTTCCAGTCCTCTTGGGCCTACCAGAGTCAGCGGTTCTGTGCGGTCTGCATTTCCCATAGTCAAAAGGAGTCCCGGAAGTCCGCTGATATGATCCCCATGATAATGGGTAAAACAGATCACATCAATAGGCTTGAAGCTCCAGCCCTTTTCTTTAATGGCCACCTGAGTGCCTTCCCCGCAATCGATCATCAGACTGCTGCCGTTATAACGGGTCATCAGTGCGGTAAGCCATCTGCGTGGCAGCGGCATCATTCCTCCGCAGCCAAGTAAACAAACATCTAACATATTTTTCCTCTTTTCCTGTTCTGTGGCAAAGTTTAGCATACTTATCCCGTACAGACAAGTACCTCTCCCGGGTAAGCCTATTCAGAAACTGTGGTGCGTGTCATAAGAACAGCATCCTCTGTGGGATCTGTATAGTATCCCTTTCGCAGGCCATCTCGCACAAATCCCTGACGTTCATAAAGCCGGATCGCAGTCTCATTTCCTGCCCGGACCTCCAGATGAATCATGGTGATCCCACGCTCTTCTGCCAGACGGATCATACTTTCCATAAGGAAGTTTCCGATTCCCTCTCTCTGACGGTCTCTGCGGACAGCCACATTGGTCACATCCCCCTCATCCAGCACCGTAAGAAGACCACAATATCCCAGGATCCGGCCCTTTTCTTCCACAACAAGAAACATCCCGTTCTCTTTCATAAGAAATGTCAGAAATCCCTCTTTTGTCCAGGGGACTGAAAAAAGTTCCTCTTCGATCTCCATAACCTGATCCAGATCATCCACAAGCATTTCTCTTAAGATCATGCGTTTTCCCCTTCTGATCCTTTTTTCAGTTTCTGGGCACGCTCCCGCTCAGCCTGTGAAACACGGAGATAATCCGGTTTGTGCTCAGCCGCTGTCTCGGTTCTGCCTTCTTTATAATAAAGGACACCAAGTGCACCTACAGCACCTGCTCTCTGTCTGGAAAGATGGGCCGGTGCAAAAGAAAACGGTACAGTAAGCTTATCTGCGATGATATCTTTAAATACCGGGACTCCGTCTCCGAGGAATGTTACGGCTTCTCCCATCTCATTCAGCATGGAAAGAAACTCCTCAATTCCCACTGCCATCTGATCCTTTACCGTCATGAGCCTGTGATCCTCGTAACGATAGATTCCCGTATAAACCTGCTTTCTTCTGGCATCCATGATCGGACAGATCAGTCCGTTTACATCATAGAGATTATAGGCCAGTGCCTCCACAGTCGGAATCCCGACCAGGGGTTTGTCAAGGGCAAGTCCAAGTCCCTTGGCTGTGGCAGAGCCAATACGGAGTCCGGTAAAAGAGCCCGGTCCCTTGGCTACCGCAATAGCGTCAATCGTCTTCAGATCCAGCTCTGTCATCTTCACGATCTCATCCAGCATGGGAAGAAGAGTCTGGGAATGTGTTTTCTTATAATTAACTGTATATTCCGCTACCAGTATATCGTCCTCCACAACGGCTACGGATGCCACGATTCCGGAACTGTCCAGTGCCAAAACTCTCATTCTGTCTTTTCTCCTCTCTCCTCAATGGTGATCTTTCTGTATTCAAAGCCCTTCTCAAGATCTTTTTCAATGGTAACTTCAATCCTTTTTTCCGGCAGGATCTCCTCAATGAGTTCCGCCCATTCGATCAGACAGATTCCCTGCCCGAAAAAATAATCATCGTATCCGATCTCTTCCATTTCTTCCAGATCCCCGATACGATATACATCAAAATGATAAAATGGCAGACGTCCGTCTTCATATTCCTGGATAATGGTAAACGTAGGGCTGTTTACAGGTTCTGTAATTCCAAGACCTGCTGCCACTCCCTGTGTGAACACGGTTTTTCCAACTCCCAGATCGCCTGTCAGTGTGTAGATCTGTCCCGGCTTCGCATTCATTCCGATCGTCCTTCCGACCTCGAATGTTTCCTCAGGATCATGCGTTTCTATGACCATATTTTCCACCTTTTTCTTGCACAATTATTCTTTGCATATTATAATAGAGCGAACAGCGAAATACAATACTTTTTGAAAAGGAGTGCGAAAACTATGGCAAATCCTATCGTTACCATCACAATGGATAATGGCGATGTAATGAAAGCGGAATTATATCCGGAAGTTGCCCCGAACACAGTAAATAACTTCATCAGCCTTGTAAAAAAAGGCTTTTATGACGGCCTGATCTTCCACCGTGTCATCAACGGCTTTATGATCCAGGGCGGATGCCCGGACGGAACCGGTATGGGTGGCCCGGGATACAGCATCAAGGGTGAGTTCTCCCAGAACCGTTTCAAAAACGACCTGAAGCATACACCAGGTGTTCTCTCCATGGCAAGAGCCATGAATCCGAACTCTGCCGGAAGCCAGTTCTTTATCATGCACAAGGCTGCTCCGCATCTTGACGGAAGCTATGCTGCATTCGGTCAGATCATTGAGGGCATGGATGTTGTAAATGCTATCGCAGAGACAGACACGGACTACAGTGACCGTCCTCTTGACGAGCAGAAGATCAGCTCCATGACTGTTGATACCTTTGGTGTGGATTATCCGGAACCGGAGAAATGCTAACAGGAATAATTTTCTGAAATAAAAAAGCCCCGCGAAGAGCAGACTGTAACACAGATCATCTGCCCTCTTCCCGGGGTATTTTTATACTGACATTCTCTTTTCTTTTACTTTTCGAAGGTCTTCACTTCTCCGTTTACTTTCGCAAAATACAGTTCTGCATCCTTCTCAAGTCCGGCTCTTCCGTTTGTTCCTTCTGTGATCGCCTTCTTCACCTCTTCGACCTGATCATCCGGCACAAGAAGCTTCAGGACAACCTTGTCGGTATATTCGGAATCCAGGATCGGCAAACTTCTTTCTCCTGCGATATACTGGATCTTTCCGATCCCTGTATAATCCGTCGTCACCTGAAGAGAGATTCCATGATGCTTCTCAATGACGGTACTTGCCGCCAGTCCAGCCTGGACTGCACCGGAATATGCCCGCACAAGCCCTCCTGTCCCAAGAAGGACACCTCCAAAATATCTGGTCACCACAATGGCCGCATTATAGATCCCGGCTCCCAGAAGCACATCCAGCATAGGCCTTCCGGCTGTTCCGGATGGTTCTCCGTCATCACTGCAGCGGGTGGCTTCCCGGTTCATCCCTACGGAATATACATAGCAGTTATGACGTGCATCCCAGTATTTTTTTTTCATTTCTTCGATAAAGGCAAGGGCCTCTTCTTCTGTTTCCACAGGACGGACGGTTGCGATGAAACGGGATTTTTTTTCCACAAGTTCGCCTTCGCCGCCTTCGTATATGGTTTTATAATGTTCCAGCATGGTTTACGCCTCCGTTATCTATATCCAACCCTCTGTTTCAGGCAGAGTTTTCTTTATTGTATAATAATTATCTTCATTGCACAATGTATAAGATATCATGAATTGTGAAATTTTTTTTAAGGCTTTATTTGGCATCTCATATTTGTTATAATGAAACGGATTATAAAGGAGGAATATTATGAACTACGGAAAAAGATCCACTTCCAAGAAGCGGAATGCTCTGATCTCCCGTACTTCCATGCTGGAAAAAAGAGCACATGTTTCGTTTATCCGGGTTTTATTTACAGCTCTGATCGCAGTCTGCGTCATGGTTGTCTGCCTTGGTATCGGCTCCTTCCGGGGCGTGATCGCCGGAGCACCTGACGTCAACGATGTGGATATTTCACCTCTCGGATATGCAACCTTCCTGTATGATGACCAGGGAACACAGATCCGACAGCTTTCAGCCCCTACATCCAACCGTCTCCCGGTCTCCCTGGACCAGATCCCGGTCAGTCTGCAGCATGCAGTGGTAGCCATTGAGGATGAGCGTTTTTATGAACATAACGGTATTGATGTCCGCGGTATCGCACGTGCCGGAATGAAGGCGATCACCACCGGTAACTTTTCCGAGGGTGCCAGTACCATCACACAGCAGCTTCTGAAGAATAATGTTTTCACTGACTGGACCAACGAATCCACACAGCTGGAACGTTTCACACGTAAGTTCCAGGAGCAGTACCTTGCTGTACAGATTGAAAAAAAATATGACAAAAATGTGATTCTTGAGAATTACCTGAATACCATTAACCTGGGTGCAGGTTCCTACGGTGTACAGGCCGCTTCCAAAAAATACTTTAACAAAGACGTATGGGATCTGAATCTTTCTGAATGTGCCACCCTTGCCGGCATCACGCAGAACCCTACCAAATTCAATCCGATCACCAATCCAAAGGCAAACTCCAAGAGACGGAAGGAAGTCTTGGATCACATGCTGGATCAGAATTACATCTCACAGGATGAATATAATGCAGCACTGAATGATGACGTTTATTCCCGTATCCAGGCCGCACAGCTTGAGAACACCGAAGAAGAAAGTACCGTTTACACGTATTTCGAAGATGAGGTTACCAATCAGGTCATCAGCGACCTGATGAACATTAAAGGATATACCAAGACACAGGCTACCAATCTTCTTTACAGCGGTGGTCTGAAGATCATGACAACCCTGGATTCCAACATGCAGCAGATCCTTGATGAGGAATATGCAAACCCTGATAACTATCCGGCCAATGTTCAGTATGAACTGGATTATGCACTGACTGTACAAAGCCCGGATGGAAAACAGACAAACTACAGCAAAGAAATGCTGCAGCTGTATTTCCGTGATCAGGATCCGGAATTTGATCTTCTCTTTGATTCTCCTGAAGAAGGTCAGCAGTATGTGGATCAATACAAGGCTAACATCCTGGCAGACGGAAGCACCGTAGTATCTGAGCGTGTAAACTTTGCGCCACAGCCACAGTCTTCCATGACTGTCATTGACCAGCATACCGGTTACGTAAAAGCCCTGATCGGAGGCCGTGGTGAAAAAACAGCCAGCCTGACTCTGAACCGTGCCACTGATACGACCAGACAGCCTGGTTCTACCTTTAAGATCGTTTCCACCTATGCACCGGCGCTGAACGAAAAAGGCGATACCCTTGCTACAACCTTTATGGATGAGCCTTACGAATACCCGGACGGATCTCCTGTCAACAACGCCTCAAGAAGCTACGGCGGCGAGACCACCATCCGCAAAGCGATCCAGAATTCTATCAACGTTGTAGCTGTTAAATGCCTGGAGCAGGTTACCCCGGCTCTCGGCCTTAAATATCTGGATGATTTCGGTTTCACCACACTAGCTCACGGAACTGAGGCAGATAAAGATGCCAACGGAAATATCTGGAGTGACGCCAACCTGGCTACTGCTCTTGGCGGTATCACCAAAGGTGTCAAGAACGTGGAACTTTGTGCTGCATATGCAGCCATTGCTAATGGCGGGAACTATATCAAACCGATCTATTATACACAGATCCTTGATCATGACGGAAATGTTCTGATCGAGAACTCCTCCGTTTCCAGATCTGTGATCAAAGACAGTACCGCTTATCTTCTTACAAGCGCCATGGAAGACGTTGTAAAAAAAGGTACCGGTACCGCCTGCCAGCTGGACAATATGACTGTAGCCGGAAAAACAGGTACTACAGAGGACTACAATGACCTGTGGTTCGTAGGCTACACACCGTACTACACCTGTGCAGTATGGTCCGGCTATGACAACAACGAAAAAATTCCGGAAGATGCCCGTAACTTCCACAAAAATCTCTGGAAAAAGGTTATGACCCGTATCCACGAGGGCCTGGAGGACAGAGATTTCGATATGCCTTCCAGTGTGGAAAAAGCCAGTGTCTGCGCAGAAACCGGTCTTCTTCCCAGATCCGGATGCCCGACTATCACAGAGTATTTTGATATCTCCAGTCTTCCCACCGAATACTGTGATCAGCATTTCTACGGCAGCAGCGATTACGATGAAGAGGACTATTATTATAACGAAGATACGGACGCCGATACCGATGCAGCAGCTGAAGCGATTCCAAGCGCAGCTCCGGACAGTACTGACAGCACCGACACTGACAATACTGACAATTCCGATGACGGTTCCGATAATACCGGTGATGATACTGACAATTCCGGAACAGACGACAACACCGGTGGTGATGACGGCAGCTATGATAACAGCAATGATACCGGTGGCGATGACACCGGCGAAGATCCGGTAGAATATTATGAATGATCTCCATTATAGGTATCTTTCATAAACAACATATAAAAAAGTGGTTTCCTGAAATATGGAAACCACTTTTTTTACTTTTAATAACTTCTTACTGTCTCGCAGTTTATCAGTTCAGGCAAGTCCCACCCACCGCTTATTACTTTTCGCAATTGAAGCAGGGTACTTCCCTGGTTCGGTTAAAGTACCATCTTGGCTGCACCGTAGATTCCTGCATCATTGCCAAGTGTCGCGATCACGATAGGAGTATCCTTGCAGGATTCAAAAGCATACTCTCTGTAATATTTCCGGATACAGTCAATAAGCGGCTGTCCGGCCTTGGAAACTCCTCCGCCGATAACAATGGTCTCCGGATCTGTCACACAGCAAATAATGGCAAGAGCACCACCCAGCTGCTCTCCGACCTTTTCCATGGTTGCTACAGCTACCGGATCATTCTCCTTAAATGCGTCCAGAACTGCTTTTGCTGAAATCTCTTCGGCATCTCTGAGAACACTGTTCTCACCGGAAGCTGCAAGCTCTTTTTTTGCCATGCGGACAATTCCGGTCGCAGAAGCATACTGTTCCAGACAGCCCCTGTTTCCGCAGTTGCAGGATTCTGTTTCATGATGATCCACATTGGCATGTCCGATCTCACCGCCAGCTCCGTGATGTCCGGTCACGATCTTTCCATCAACAATGATACCACCGCCTACACCTGTTCCAAGTGTGACCATGATCACATCGGAGGAGCCTGCTGCAGCACCCTTCCATGCCTCTCCCAATGCCGCTACATTGGCGTCATTTCCAGCTTCCGCATGAAGACCTGTAAGTTCTTCCATCTCTCCCACAACGTTCTTATATCCCCAGAAGAGATTTACTGCACGTGATACTTCGCCTTTGGAGTTTACCGGTCCCGGAACACCGATCCCGACGCCTTCCACCTCCTCTTTGGAGATACCCTTTTCTTCCATCTTGGCATTTACTGCTGCTGCCACATCAGGAAGGATCTGATCTCCATTGTTTTCTTTACGGGTTGGAATCTCCCATTTCTCAACAAGAGTACCATCCGTACGGAAAAGTCCGCATTTTACAGTTGTTCCACCTACATCGATTCCAAAACAATATGTTCCCATTTCTTACCCTCTCTTATTCTTCGTCATCCGGATTTTCTCTTTTTTTCGCAAGATTTGCCTGTACACGCTTGTACAGAGCCTCTGCCGCATTGTATCCCATCTTCTTCTGTCTGTGATTGACAGCCGCTGCCTCAACGATGATCGCCAGGTTACGGCCCGGACGGATCGGAAGAGAATGGCATACTACCTTATTTCCAAGGTACTCTGTATACTCCTCATGCAGTCCAAGACGATCGTATTCCTTGTCTCTGTCCCACTCCTCAAGCTTGATCACGAGATCGATAGACTGGGTATCCTTAACGCTCTCAACACCGAACAGTGTTTTTACATCGATGATACCGATACCACGAAGTTCGATAAAGTGACGTGTGATATCCGGCGCAGATCCCACCAGTGTTACGTCACTGACCTTACGGATCTCAACAACATCATCACTGACAAGACGATGACCTCTCTTGATCAGCTCCAGGGCTGCCTCACTCTTACCGATACCGCTCTCACCTGTGATCAGGATTCCCTCGCCGTAAACATCAACCAGCACACCATGAATAGAAATACATGGTGCAAGCTGCACGCCCAGCCAACGGATGATCTCTGCCATAAAACTGGAAGTTGTTCTTTCTGTCACGAATGTCGGAACATTATATTTAACAGCCAGATCGATCATGTCCTGAGACGGACGAGTCATGGTACTGAAAATAACACATGGGATCTTGCTGGAAATGAAACGTTCATATTTAAAACGTCTCTCCTCCTCATTAAGCTGCATCAGATACGTATACTCTACATATCCGATGATCTGAACTCGTTCATTGGCAAAATGCTCCAGATATCCGGTAAGCTGAAGCGCAGGTCTGTTGATCTCCGCAGTCTTGATCACGATGCCTGACAGGTCGATCTCCGGAGTCAGATTATTAAGCTCCAGTTCCTGTACCATCTTTGTCAACTGTACACCCTTCATACTTTTGTCTCCTTTTCGCTGAAAGTTTGCATTCTCACTGCCGTTTTACCGAGGCGTGAGACACCTTATCTTTAATTATACACAATCACTGCTGAAACTGCAATGCAGCATCAGGATTTATGAAAAAATTCATAGACCTGACGGGCGCTTCTGGCATTCATGCTCTCTGTCTGTGCCAGTTCTTTCTCCGATGCATCCCGGATATTTTCCACAGATTTAAATTTACGCAGAAGGGCTTTCCTCCTGGTATCACCGATCCCCGGGATATCATCCAGGATAGAATGGACCTGTTCCCTGCTCCTGAGGGAACGATGGTATTCAATGGCAAACCGATGGGCTTCATCCTGGATCCTGGTGATCAGGCGAAAGCCTTCGCCGGATGTGTCAATAGGAATCTCCACATTGTTGAAATACAGGCCTCTCGTCCGATGATGATCGTCCTTGACCATACCGCAGACCGGGATGCTTATCCCAAGCTCATTCAGCACCTTCAGAGCGATATTTACCTGCCCTCTTCCACCATCCATCAGGATCAGATCCGGAAGCCTTGCAAAGCTGTCAAATTCTCCGTTACTCTCATGAGTGAACCTTCGGGTCAGAACCTCTTCCATGCTGGCATAATCGTTGGGTCCCTGTACCCATTTGATCTTGAACTTACGGTAATCACTGCGTTTGGGACGGCCTTTTTCATAAACTACCATGGATCCCACAGACTCAAAGCCACTGATATTGGAAATATCGTAAGCTTCCATGCGCACCACGTTTTTCAGTCCCAGCCATTCTTCCACCTCGTGAACAGCTCCGATGGTTCGTCCTTCCTCCCGCCTGATCCGTTCTCTGTCCTTGGCAAGTACCATACGGGCATTTTCCAGGGCAAGCTCTACCAATTTTTCCTTTGTTCCCTTCTTCGGGACCCGGATGTGTACCTTCTGCTTTCTTCTTCCTGACAGCCACTCCTCGATGATATCTGCATCTTCAATCTCACTTTGCAGCATAATCTCAGATGGGATAAATGGCGTTCCCGCATAAAACTGTTTCAGAAAGCTGGAAAGGACCTGCGCCTTTGTATCACCCTTTGCCACACGGAGATAAAAATGATCTCTGCCGATCAGCCTGCCATCCCGGATAAAAAACACCTGGACAACCGCATCCTGATCCCTGAGGTCTTCACTGTCATCCATGGCTACTGCAATGATGTCCCTGTCTTCCTGCCCGTAGCCGGTGATCTTCTGCCGTTCCCCGATCTTCCGGATACTGCTGATCAGGTCCCGGTATTCCATAGCATCTTCGTAGCGCATTTCCTCCGAAGCTTTCTGCATTTTTTCCATCAGCTCACTAATGGCGTCCTGAAAATCTCCATTCAGAAATTTGATCACCTTATTGATATTCTTCCGGTATTCTTCCTGGCTGACATATCCCTGGCAGGGTGCCTTGCACTGTTTCATATGATAGTACAGACAGGGCCGGTCCTTTCCGGTATCTCTCGGAAGACTGCGGTTGCAGGAGCGTACCTGATACAGCTTCCGCACCAGTTCGATCACGTCCTTTACTGCTCCGCCGCTTGTATAGGGGCCAAAATATCTTGCCTTGTCCTTTTTCATTCTCCTGGCAAAAAGCACTCTCGGGTATGGCTCATGAACTGTCACCTTAATAAACGGATAGCTCTTGTCATCTTTGAGCATGGTATTATATTTCGGACGATGTTCCTTGATAAGATTACACTCCAGCACAAGGGCTTCCAGCTCCGAATCCGTAATAATGTACTCAAATCTGGTAATATGTGTAACCATCCGTTCAATCTTGGCACCTTTATTACGACTGCTCTGGAAATACTGGCGCACACGATTCTTCAGGCTTATGGCTTTTCCCACATAGATGATCTCGTCTTTCTCGCCATGCATGATATAAACTCCCGGTTTTGCCGGAAGCTTCTTTAATTCTTCCTCGATTATGAACATACTTTATTCTCCTGTTTTACCATTACAGTAATAAGAAAACCGGGATTTCTCCCGGTTTTACGATGATCTGTTTTATGCCTGTGATCCCGGCTTTTCTTCTGTTTCTGCATGATCGGCATCTGTTGTCTGAGCAGATTCTTCTGTTTTCTCCGGTGCCTGCATATCCTCTGTCAGTTCCTGTCCGGGTATCTCCGGTCTGAGCGGAACCGATTCTGTACTTTTTGCAGCCTTGTTATTTTCCGCAATCATTTCAATATCCTGTTTATTGGACACTTCTTTTTCATCCTCGGAAAGTACCAGATCATCCAGATTCTCCGGGATATCCAGGCCCTGCTGAACTGCACGGAGGATCTTCATGAACTCTTTACCTGTAATGGTTTCCTTGCGGATCAGATATTCCGCGATCTTATCCATCTCTGTTCTGTGACTTCCAAGGATCCTCTTGGCTTCCTCATAGGAATGGTGGAGAAGCTTCATCACCTCATGATCGATCTCTGTTGCGGTATCATCACCACAGTTTAAAACTGCTCTTCCGCTGAGATACTGGTTCTCCTGTGTGGCAAGTCCCATCAGTCCGAACTTCTCAGACATACCATACTGTGTGATCATGGCTCTGGCCACCTTGGTAGCCTGCTCAATATCATTGGCAGCACCTGTAGTGACTGTGTCAAAAACGATCTCCTCTGCAGCACGTCCGCCAAGATAGCCTACCAGCATAGCTTCCAGTTCTTTCTTGGTGTTGAGATATTTTTCTTCCTCAGGTACCTGCATAACGTAACCTAGGGCTCCCATGGTACGGGGTACGATGGTGATCTTCTGTACAGGCTCCGCATCCTTCTGGAGTGCATTTACCAGTGCGTGTCCGACTTCATGGTAGGATACGATCCGGCGTTCCTGTTTGCTTAAGATACGGTCCTTCTTCTCTTTTCCCACCAGAACTACCTCTACGGATTCCTCCAGGTCCTTCTGTGATACAGCTTTACGTCCCTTCTTGACTGCAAGGATCGCAGCCTCATTGATCATATTGGCAAGATCAGAGCCTACCGCACCGGAAGTTGCAAGTGCAATAGCTTCAAAATCAACGGTGTCATCCAGAAGTACGTTCTTGGCATGTACCTTCAGGATATCCACCCTTCCTTTAAGATCCGGTCTGTCAACGATCACACGTCTGTCAAAACGTCCCGGACGGAGAAGAGCCGGATCAAGAACCTCCGGTCTGTTGGTCGCAGCAAGGATCAGAAGTCCCTTGGATGTATCAAAGCCATCCATCTCCGCAAGCAGCTGGTTCAATGTCTGCTCACGCTCATCATTTCCGCCGCCATAGCGGGAATCACGGCTTTTACCAATGGCATCGATCTCATCGATAAATACGATACACGGAGCATTCTTCTTGGCTTCCTCGAAAAGGTCACGGACACGTGAGGCACCCACGCCCACAAACATCTCCACAAATTCCGAGCCGGAAAGAGAGAAGAACGGTACCTGCGCTTCACCTGCAACTGCCTTGGCAAGTAATGTCTTACCGGTTCCAGGAGGGCCTACAAGAAGTGCGCCCTTAGGCAGCTTGGCTCCGATGGCTGTGTATTTTCCGGGGTTGTGAAGAAAATCCACAACTTCCTGGAGTGATTCCTTGGCTTCATCCTGACCTGCCACATCCTTAAAGGAAACTCCCGTTTCCTGCTGCACATAGGCTTTGGCTTTGCTCTTGCCTACGCCCATGCCCATGATCCCGCCGCCTTTGTTCATGCGGCGCATGGAGAACATCAGAAGTCCGAACAGAAGCAGTGTCGGCAGAACCACGCTCAGGATCATTGCAACAAATTCACCAAAAACATCCGGCGGATCGGTCTCAAACTTGATTCCCTTTCCTTCCAGTCTCTTGGTAAGTGCTGTACTGTCTTCGGTCTTCGTGGTGTAATAGCTCATATCCTCGTACTTGGAATTCTTTTTCTTGGGTACGATCGTCAATGTACTGGACTGGATCGTTACTTCCTTAACCTGGTCCTTATCCACCATATCGATAAATTTATCATAGGAGATCTCACTGCTGTTATCCTTCAGCATATTGGTAAACAACGCGAAGCACACCAGTGTGACCAGGAGGCATATCAGAAAAGCCAGAATCGACTGATGATTTTTACCTGATCCCTGCCTGGGATCTTTGTTGTCAGGTCGCTTCCCGTCCTGATCATTATTCAGTTGATTATTCATTTTTTTCCTCCTCTTGTCATTTCTTTATTATAAAGAGAAAAACCATATAAATCAACTGCGAGATTACAAAAATACCATCGAAAAAACACCGCATTGGATATTGCCAGTGAACGTAAAGTTGTAGTATACTGTTCCCAGTGATTTGGAAAATTAAAGAGGAGAGGAAATCAGACAAATGAAAATAGGTTTTGATAATGACAAATATCTGAAAATGCAGTCAGAACACATCCGTGAAAGAATCGGTCAGTTCGGCAACAAACTTTATCTTGAATTCGGCGGCAAACTGTTTGACGACTACCATGCATCCCGTGTTCTTCCGGGTTTTGAACCGGACAGCAAGCTCCGTATGCTGATGCAGCTTTCTGATCAGGCGGAGATCGTTATTGTTATCAGTGCCAATGACATTGACAAGAATAAAGTACGTGGCGATCTTGGGATCACCTATGACGAAGATGTTCTCCGTCTTATGGATGAGTTTACAAGCCGTGGCCTGTACGTGGGAAGCGTATGCATCACACAGTACTCCGGTCAGGAAAGCGCCGATCTCTTCAAAAAACGTCTGGAGAAACTGGGAATCCGTGTCTACAAGCTTTACCTGATCCCCGGCTATCCAAGCAACACTTCCTTTATTGTAAGTGACGAGGGTTATGGAAAGAATGATTATATTGAAACTACCAGACCTCTAGTCGTGATCACAGCACCGGGACCAGGAAGTGGAAAGATGGCAACCTGCCTTTCCCAGCTTTACCACGAATACAAACGAGGAGTAAAAGCCGGCTATGCAAAATTTGAGACCTTCCCAATCTGGAACCTTCCTCTGAAACATCCGGTAAACCTTGCCTACGAAGCTGCCACTGCAGATCTGAACGATGTCAACATGATCGACCCGTTCCATCTGGAGGCTTACGGCAAAACTACCGTCAACTACAACCGTGACGTAGAAGTTTTCCCTGTTGTACAGGCCATGTTTGAGAAGATCATGGGCAGCTGCCCTTATAAATCTCCGACAGATATGGGGGTCAACATGGCAGGTAACTGCATCGTTGACGATGAAGTATGCCAGGAGGCTTCCCGCCAGGAGATCATCCGCCGTTATTATAAGAGCATGAACGCTCTGGTTTCCGGCTCCGGCACAGAGAATGAGGTACGTAAGATCGAGCTTCTTCTCCAGCAGGCTCATGCAGAGATCACTGACCGTAAGGTTGTTCCGGCTGCCCTCGAAAAAGAAAAAGCAACCAATGGCCCTGCCGCCGCTATGGAACTTCCTGACGGAAAGATCGTATGCGGAAAAACCTCCGATCTTCTCGGCGCATCCGCTGCTCTTCTTCTCAATGCCCTGAAAGAGCTGGCAGGAATCGATCACGAGCTTCATGTGATCTCCCCGGATGCCATCCATCCGATCCAGCAGCTGAAGACCAAATATCTGGGAAGCAGAAATCCACGTCTTCACATTGATGAGATCCTGATCGCCCTTTCCATGAGTGCCGCAACCAGCGATGCCGCACGCCTTGCCCTGGAACAGATCCCGAATCTCCGTGGATGCCAGGCTCATACTTCCGTAATGCTTTCCGATGTGGATGTGATCAGCTTCCGTAAGCTTGGTGTTGAGCTTACCTGCGAAGCCAAGGCTGAGAAAAAGAAAGAATATCAGAAAGTCTGATCTTATAAACACCAAAATCCCCTGTGCCGGATCTACGTACAAACGCCGAACCGTACAGGGGATTTTTTTGAGGGAATCTATAATCAATCAACTTGCCGATATTTTCCTATTTAATTCATCCTATCTTTCTGATAGACAATACCACCTGTTGTAAATTTCACAACACTTCCGTTTTCGACCATATGAAAATAAGGTTCACCTTTCTGTTCTCCTGAAAATATTTTCTCAATTCCGTCACAATATATATTTATAATTTCCGGAGATAACGCATACTTTTTATAACAGTCTTTTTCTTTTTCGCAGACATGAGCAGGAAAAACGCTGCTTACTTTTTTTCTGATTTTCTTCAATTTTAAAAGGCTTTCATAGTATACACGCAAAGAAGCAGATGGGGCAAGCGGACTTTTTCCAGGATTCAAATGTCCCCACACTTCCCAGGTGAGCATGATATCTCCTGTAAAAAGCCATCCTTTCTTCTCCTCAAACAATGCAATACACCCCAGGGTATGACTGGGAACTTCCAGAACTTTAAGTTTTTTATCTCCCAGATCAAAGATATCCCCATCCCTGACTGTACAGATTTTTCTTGCCGGTCCGGGATTCCACATTTCAAACGAAAATCCCTCTTTTTCAGGAATTTCAAAGAACATGAGCTCAGACATTTCTCTCAGCTCCTGGTCTACGATCTGATGGGAAAAAGGTTCGTCATACCTTCCCACACATACTTCTTCAAATTGATAATTTCCTGAATTATGATCCACATGAGCATGAGTATTTACAACAATCAGAGATTTTTCTCCACAAAGTTTCAAAACTTCTTCTTTTAAATCGGTAAGTCCCAGTCCCGTATCCAGAAGAAGAGCTCTTTCTGTTCCATTTATCACATACATAACCGTCTTATCTATTTCATTGATCGCCCACAGATCTTTTTCCAACGGAATGATCCTGAATAACTGCATCTTCATTCCTCCTTTATTTTACAGCTCCCATTGTCAGTCCGCTTGTAATATATTTTTGTGCACAGATGTAAAGGATAATTGTGGGAATAATACACAAGGTAAGTCCTGCAATAAACAGATTCCACTGTGTGCTGGTAGCACTTCTGAACATGAAAAGATTTACCGTCAGCGGTCTCAGTTCACTGTCTCCAATGAGAATACTGGGAAGCAGAAAGTCATTCCAGGACCACATAAAAAACAATACACCAATGGTAACCGTTGCTGGTTTAACAAGTGGAAATACGATCTGCGTCATAATTCGAAAAACTCCACATCCATCTATTGCGGCTGCTTCTTCCAGCTCCCGAGGTACATTTTTCAAAAATCCCGTAAACGTCAGAATTCCAAACGCACAGAAGAATCCAATATCAAGAATGATAATTCCTCCAAGGGAATTGGTAAGATTGGTATTTGTAGCAAGTACAGAAATAGGAATCATAACTGCATGAAACGGCACGATCTGTCCGAAAACAAAATACAGATACAGATTCTGTGAGATTTTCCCACGAAGATGTGAGATTCCGAAAGCACCGGCAAACGATACGAACAGCCCTCCCAGCATAGCTCCCAATGTAATCACAACAGAATTTTTTAATGCAACTAAAAAATTCATGCTTTCCATGGCATTTTTAAAATTATCAAGATATAAAGACTTTGGTAATGCCAGAAAATCAGCCGCAATTTCCGGACTTGTTTTAATTGAATTCATAACGATCCACAATACCGGTAAAATAAAAATAAAGCCTAATATAAACATTGCTGCGGTACCTGCAATTTTCTTTTTCCATGTCATTATGACTGCACCTCTCTTTTTCTAGTAATATTAAGCTGAATCAAGGAAATTGCTGCTATGATCAAAAACAGGATCACCGATTTCGCACAGCCATACCCCATATTAAAAGTTCCAAATGCGTCATCATAAATATTCATGGCGATCGTCTGTGTTGTTTTTGAAGGTCCGCCGCCGGTTAAAGCGTAGTTAATATCAAATGCTTTAAATGCATTTGCAATAGATACAAACAGATTGATCGTAATCGTTGGCATCAGAAGCGGAAGCTGGATTTTTATAATACGATTCAGTCCCACACATCCGTCAATGCATGCCGCTTCCATCACATCAAGAGGAATCGACTGCAAACCTGTGATGTAAAGGATCATCAAAAATCCCAGGCCCTGCCACACGGTAACCACTGATACCGCCGCAAATGCTGCCGTTGAACTCCCGAACCAGCTAAACCCTGTTACTGCTTCCGAATGTAAAAGTTCTCCAATTATTGGCGTTACTTTCTGAAAAATAAATGTCCACGCCAGGGCGATCATAACTCCACTGATAATATTCGGAATAAAAAAGAACGCCCGGATCACTGGCTTACCGAAAATATGTGTATTCAACGCCAGAGCTATAAAAAAAGCCAGTACATTGGTCAGAACAATCGTAACCACTGCAAGTTTAAACGTCAAAAACATAGATTGTATAAAATCTCTATCATGAACCAAATCGACAAAGTTTTTTATTCCGATCCAGTTATGCGTTCCTTTGATCAGATTCCAACTGAAAAACGAATTCGGGATCGTTCCAAAAATTAACGGTCCTGCCAGCGCAAAAGTATAAATACACAGTGCCGGCAGCACAAGAAGGAAATAATATTTTTTCTGTTTTCTGTATAAAATGTCCGACATGTTTCCTACCCCCGTATATAGCAGGCGGACTTTTAAAAGTCCGCCTGTTTTCCTGTGTGTTTATTCTTCTGCAAGCTTTTTAAATCCTTCATCAAGAGCATCCAGGGTCTGATCTTCATCGGTTATTCCTGCAAAATATCCCTGAACATCATCGCCCAGAACATCGCTTGCTCCGCTTGGAAGCTGATTCCACAAAGTACTTCTGACCTTTCCTGCATCCATATACGCTTTCAGATCTTTATAATAATCCTTACTTGCAATTTCATCATCTGCTTCAATGTCCATGCAAGCCATAAAGCCGCCGTAGCTGTTGGTCACTGTTTTCAGCCAGTCCCCGCCATCTCCGATATAATCAAGCACTTCCAGGGCTTCATCCAAGTGTTCCCCGTTTGCGTTGGCCACGATCGCATCTGTTGCACATGCCACAACTTCTGCATCATCTGCGTTATCACTTACTGGAACTGCAAAAAATCCGATGGGAAGATCCTGTGTTACACTTCCTACAGAAATCGTTGCCGCATCTGAAAGAAAGATCATTGCTGCTTCCTGGTTTGCAAATGCATAAAATCCTGTGGCCGCATCCGAATCCATATAATTCTGTCCGGAATTTTCTTTCATAAGATCCATAAAATCAAAGACTCTGTCTACGCCATCCACCTTAAAGCTCCCTTCTCCCTTATTCATGGAATCCAGCCAGCTGTCGATCTTATCTTTTCCACCAAGTACTCCTCCGAATAAGGAGCAGAATTCCTGACTTACTGTCCAGTTATCTTTATAAATAGCGGTAAATGGTGTAATATTCGCAGCCTGAAGTTTTTCACAGACTGCTTTCATCTCATCAAAAGTTTCCGGCACTTTTTCAATTCCTGCTTTTTTAAAAAGATCTTTATTATAAAGTACACCCCACCATTCATACATCTGTGGAAATCCCCACACTTTGCCATCATAAGTAACTGCTTCTTTTGCATTGTCATAAAGTTTGTCCACAAACTCATGATCGCTTACGTCTGCCAGCAGCCCGTTCTGTGCAAAATCATATACCTGAGAATAAGAACTTACTTCAAAAAGATCCGGCAGATCTTTTGCCGCTGTCTTTGCTCCAAGATACTGGTTATAATCTCCGGACTGCATCTCCACAGATAATTTTATATTATCATGAGTCTGATTAAACCCTTCCGCTGCTTTATTGTAAATATCCGCAGCTCCGGAAGTCCACACTGCCATCTTGATCTCAACTACATCGTCTACATTTTTCAGATTACTTTTTGCGTAAACCGGCATCACTGTTCCAACAAGCCCCATTGCCATGAGCGCTGCCATTGCGCACGCTGTCACCTTTCTTCTCTTCATTTGTAAACCCTCCGTTCTTTTTTGATGAACTCATTATATTATAATTTTTAATATCAAAACAGTGCACACTTCTTGACATTATGTGTCACTTTTCATAATATGTATTGGTTTTTTTTACTCATCATTATATAATAATACCGAAAGGAGGGGTAAGAATTGTTTTCTATTACTGCAAAATTTAAAGAACACTCTATAAAATTTCGAATTCTTGTCATCGTTCTTCCAGTTGTGATTCTCAGTTATATCATTTTATTATCTTCTTTTTATATGATTTATGTAAAAGAATCCCGTAACAATATTCTTCTGGAACATGAAGAGAATACTCTGTCTATCGCAAAAAATACAGCCAGTTATTTTTCCTCACTGAACTCCAACATTGATCTGCTGCTTTACGGAACAGAAATTCAGTCTCTGATCCATTCCTATGCAGATAAAAAGCTCAGTCCGGAAGAAGTTCAGTCCCAGTGTAACACCCTTTTCTCCACATATCTTTTAGGTGCTCAGTCTAAAATTCAACGGGTTTATATTGTTCTGACCGATAATGGGATCATTTCCAATCAGACTATTTATAATTCCACCCTGGAACAACAGGAGCAAAAACTGGAGCAGCTCAGTGAGTATCTAAAACAACCAAAGGGAACTCTCTGTTATTACTATTCTCCAAAGGAACCTTATACCATCACTGCTGCCAAAAATATTTTTGACATTCAGAAACCGGAAAAGAAGATCGGTATTTTACTGACTGAGATCAATATCCGGTTTATGGAGGATATGATCACGGAGCATCAGGATTCTGAATATAGTTATTATTCCCTTTTTCAAAATAGTGACCTGGTATATACAACTTCCCCCTATGCCCCATCCGTCACAGCCAGCATGAATATGAATTATCACTCCCACAGGGGGAATAGTAATTTTTATGCCATCCGCTATTCTGTAAACGATTTCTTACAAATCGGAGGGCTTCTCAACACAACCGGCGCATTTCATTCGATCAATCGTGTATGGCGTCAGCTACTGGTTATTTCCATATTTTTTCTCTTGATACTGGTTTTCGCTGTTATTCAGATTTCAAGAACCATATCCCAGGAATTTCAGGTTTTTATCACTAAGTTAAAACAAACTTCTGTTGCCGATGAAACCGCCCTGATCCACACAGTTTCCAGCAACGAATTTTCTGAGCTGACAAAGGAATACAACCATATGCTCCTGCGCCTTCAGGAATCCGGAAAGAAGATCACGGAACAACAGATTCTTCTAAAAAACGCAGAGCTGAAAACGCTTCAGGCACAGATCAACCCACATTTTCTTTACAATACCCTGGACTGTATCTCAAGCCTGGCATCTCTTGGAAAAACAGCGCAAATCACAGATATCGTTCCAAAACTGGCTGATATCATGCGAATGAGCATCAAAGGCCCTGATCTTCTTCCTATTTCAGAAGATCTTAATTACGTAAGAGAATATTTGGATATTCAGAAAATGCGTTTCCAGGATCGGCTTCTTTTTCTGATCGAATGTAACGATCCCATGGAAGATCTGTATATCCCAAAACTGATCATACAGCCGGTCGTTGAAAACGCTATCATACATGGTATCAGTGAATCTGTGGAAAATGGCTTTCTTTCTATTCAATTATTTACTTTTAAAGACGATGTACTGATCAAAGTCTATAACACCGGCCCCCTGTTTTCTCACCAGGTAATTGAAAAGATTCACTCTGTATCACAAACTTCTTTTTCCGACCAGAAAAGCATTGGGCTTATAAATATTCAGATGCGGCTACGGTCCCAATTCGGAAATTCCTATGGACTGCTTCTTGAAAATATGGAAGACCGTACTTCTGTATGTGTTACGATCCGTATTCCACAAATACATCAAAGGGAGGACCTGACAAAATGAAAATTCTGATCGTTGATGATGAAAAGATCATCCTGGAAAAACTTAAAATGTATATTTCACAGATTTTTACAGAAAAAGAGAATATTTTTACTTCTGACAATGCAGCAAAAGCACTGGAGATCATATCCTCTCAGCAACCAGATATCATTCTTACGGATATCCGTATGCCAGGAAAAGACGGCCTGTATATTTCTTCTTTCGTGCATAATAATTTTCCAGATAAGATCGTAATACTGATTACCGGTTTTTCTGATTTCAAGTATGCACAGACAGCGATTAAAAACCATGTTTTCGATTATATCCTAAAACCAGTAGACGAAAACGTCCTGAAAGAATCCGTATTGAAAGCTATACATACTATCACCGAACGGAAAAATCAGGCGATCATGCGCAAAAAATATGAATCCTATCTAAAAGAAAATATCAGAAATCTTCAAAAAGATTTTTTTGAACGGTTACTTTTCAGGAACACCACTTCCCTTTCTTCTTCTTTTCATGAAGAAGTCACCATGCTCCGCCTGGATCATATTAAAAGCTATTACCTTTTATACTGCAAATGTTCTACAACAGTTTCAAAAGATCTGGAAAAAGAATATTACTTTACGCATATCGCCGAACATTATCTTCAGGAACAGATTCCGGGAGCTCTTATTTTTTCTTATGGAAACGCTTTGTATTCCTTATGTCCGGACATTGATGAAAAACAACTTACAAAAATAACTAATTTCATACATGGGGAACTAAAAAAAAATCACGTTCTCATGTCCGCAGCCATCAGCAGTCACTCTGAGAATCTGTCTGAAATTCCCCTGCTTCGAAGCCAGACTGTAGAAATTTTTAATACCCTGAAAAATTCCAGTCATTTTGTCATGCTCTACCGTGATCTGGAAACCAACCCCGTTGCTGTCATGTATGAAAAATCCAACTATTTTCAGGTTCTTCTCAATTCCCTGTCTTCCGGTGACAAAACAATGATTCAAAGGCATTTTGATGAGATCTCCCAGTTTTTCACCCGGCAAACTCCTGATGAGTTCAACAGTTTCATGTATAGTTTTATGACTCTTTTTCTTTCTTTTTTTCAGTCAGCTTCCACGGAACTGTCAGATTCGGTACGTCAGATCACCAAAACACAGAAAGAGCTTTTTTCAACCTCCTCACTTCTGGAAAAAAAGACTGAAATATTTCAGGACTGGATGTTTCAGATTGCAGGCCTTCTGAATACTGATAAAATTAATAAAAACAACTACCTGACCAGTCAGCTGATTGAATATATCCGCGCAAATTATGAAAAACCTCTGAGCCTATACAGTATCGCCGATGAATTTAACCGAAGTACTCCTTATATCAGCAGACTGATCAAACAGACAACCGGCAAAAATTTTACGGATCTTCTTACCGATCTGCGTATCCAGAAAGCTAAAGAATTGCTGAAAACTTCTTCCTATCACGTAAATGAGATATCCCACATGGTAGGATATCCCAATTTTCGTTACTTCAGCCGTATTTTCAAGCAGCAAACTGGTATGACTCCCAATGATTATCGGAAGATTTCCTGCCGTTTTCACTGAATTTTTATACTGCTTCCCACACCATCCCCACCACATTTTTTGGTGACGATGATCTTATTTTCGATCCGTTCCTTCAGTTCTGACACATGTGAGATAATTCCTACCAGACGTTTTCCGTCGGCCAGACTTGTCAGGGCTTTCAGGGCCTGTTCCAGGGATTCCTCATCCAAGGATCCGAATCCTTCATCTACAAACATGGAATCCAGCCGGATTCCCCCTGCGCAGGCCTGGATCTCATCAGACAGGCCCAGTGCAAGGGACAGAGATGCCTGGAAGGATTCCCCACCGGACAATGTCTTTACACTTCGTTCTGTTCCGTTATAGTGATCTATGACATTCAGATCGAGACCTGCTTTTTCTTTCTGATTTTTGCTCTGCTCCTGGCGTTTCAGTTCGTACTGACCGCTACTCATGGTCATAAGACGGAGATTGGCTCTTCGCAGGATCCGGTCAAAATATGCCATCTGGATATAAGTTTCCAGCTCGATCTTTGCCTTTCCGTTCAGTTTTCCATTGGCTGTATCCGAAAGATTTTTCATCCAGACATATTCTTTTTCCGCCGCAGTCATTTCCGTCTGACGTACCTGCACTTTATGATATATTTCCTCATTTCCCTTCTGAACAGAAAAAAGTGCTTTTCGTTTTTCCGAAAGCTGTGTTTTCTCTTCTCTAAAACGGCTGTACTGCTCTCTGAGCGCATCCTCATCTACTTCTCCGATTTCTTTTTTCTGCTCCTCAAAGTTTTTTACAACCGCTGTTATTCTTTCCTTTTCCGCCCGGATCTCCTGTAATTTCTGTTGAGCTCTTCTGCTGCTTTCTTTCAGCTCTTCATACAGCTTCCTCTGTGTTTTTATTTCCTGTTCCAGAGATTCTTTTCCACCTTCTCCGATCTCTTCGTTCAGCTCATCCACTTTCTGTGCTTTATTCTTCCTCTCTGTTTCCAGACGTACGATGTCCTGTGCAGCTTCATTGATAACTCTTCCCAGTTCTTTCAGAGTCTTTTCTCTTTCTATGATCAGCTTCTCAAGATCCTGTTTCTGTTTTGCTTCTTTTTCCTTTCCCTGAACTTTTTCTGACAGGCAGCTGAGCATATCCTGTATCTGTCTTTCAAATCCTGCAGCTGTGTTGTCCGTCACTTCTCCATTTCCTGACACCAGACTTTTCTGAATCAGTTTTCGGATCTCTTCTGCTGTTATCTGCTGCTGCTTTTTGTTTTCCACGTCTCTTGTCTGAAGACCGGCCTGTTTTCTGTCACATTGATTTTTCTCTTCCTGTAACTGAACGATCTCTGTTTCCAGCTTTTCGATCCACGTTTCTGTTTCGTTCTTCTTTTTTTTACGTTCTATTGCTATGCGAATCTCTTCCTCGCTGTCTGCCAGCTGCTTTTCACATTGGTCCTGTTTTTCTTTCAGCAAAGGGATCAGCTTTTTCCATTCCGTCTCATGTAAAAGCTCTTGTGCCTCCCTCTGGATCTGATGCCATAATGTTTTCTGGCGTTCTTTTCGTTTTCCTGCTTCCACACTCTGCGTATTTGCGTCATTCTCCAGTCTGTCCAGTTTTTGTTTCTCTCTGTCCAGGATTTCCTGATCCACAACCTGTCCTTTGGGAAGTATTCCCGGACGCGGATGCTCGAAAGAACCACATACCGGGCATGGGCAACCCTCTTTCAGTTCCTGCGCCAGGAGCCCTGCCTGCGCGTCCAGAAAACTCTGAAACAGTTTCTGGTAAACTTCTCTCTGCTTTTGTACTTTTTCAATGGAAATCTTATATTTTTCCTGCTGCTCTTTCGTGGCATTATAAGCCCCTTGAAACTCCTTAACCAGAGCAATCAGTCCTTCTAATTCTTTCTTTTTCCGAAGCCCTTCTGTCTTTTTCGTCTCTGCCTTCTGAAGTTCCAGCTCCGCGCTGTCCAACAGCGCCTTGTCTTTCTTTTGCTGCTCCAGCTCTTCCTTCTGCTGCGTTTCTTTCCGGATGATTTCTTCCTGCCATCCATCTATCTGTTTCTGTTCTTTTTTGATCTCTTCTTCCGTCAGCAGACAGCTGTCATAGCTTCGTTTTTCACTGTCCAGTTTATCGTACTCAAACTTGTATTTTTGTAGTTCTTCTCCTGCATCTGCCAGTATTGAAAGGCGTTTTTTTTCTTCCTCATCTTTTTTCTGCAAAAGCTGCTCTTCGGAAATATCCTTCTCTTTTTTTTCACTGACTGTTTCAAGCTTTCCTTCGATTGTTTCCAGCTCTTTTTTCAGCTTTTCCAGCTCCTGATATTTTTTCAGCTTTTCTTCTTTTTCACGGATCCTGATTCCAAGCTCTTCACATCTGTGATCTGCATCTTTATATTTTTCCGCCACTTCTACTGCAAGCTGTAGAAGTGGTGTTAATTCTTCCAGATCTTTTTCCGCTTTTTTCTTTTTCAGCTCCAGATTTCGTTTCTGAGCCACAAGATTTTGTGCCTCTTCTGATTTTCGTATATCCTGATTAAGCGAGTCTTCTTTTTCCCGGAGCTCTTTTTCCTGTGCTTCACCATATTCCAGAAACTGCTTAAGAAGTTCCAGACTCCGCTCCAGTTTTCCCTCGAATTTTATCTTTTTCAGTTCGTCAAATTCCTCTGCCTCCTGCCATGAAGCAGTCTCCGTTTTCACTCCATCCAAATACTGGGCAATACTGCGGCGCATTTCATCATATTCCTTATATCTGGCTATTGACGCATCCTTAAGTTTCATCTGAATCTGCTGATAAAGTCCTGTGTGAAAGAGCTGTCGGAAGATCTCTCCTCTCTGTGTAGTTCCTGCCAGAAGTAATTTCTGGAAATCCCCTTGGGCGATCATTGCGATCTGTGTGAACTGATCATAACTCAGTCCCAGAAGCTGTTCCACTGCCGCAGTAACATCTTTTGCCTTTGTCACCGGCTGACGTTCATCCGGATAGATCAGCTGTGCTTCAGCTTTTCTAAGAGTCTGTCCGGTGCCTCTTTTTTTCGGAGCCATATATTCCGGACTCCGGCGCACGTGATAATTTTTCCCCTGATAGGAAAAAACAAGCTCCACAAAGGTCTCTGTGGAAGGCTCTGCATATTTGCTCCGAAACATGGCCGGATCTCTTACCTCTCCACTGGCTCTTCCATATAACGCAAAGGTGATCGCATCAAAGATCGTAGTTTTTCCCGCTCCGGTGTCACCGGTGATCAGGTAGAGACCGCCCTCTCCAAGCTTTGAAAAATCAATCTCTGTTTTGTCTGCATAGGGCCCGAAGGCACTGATGGTCAGTTTTTCCGGTCTCATTGTTTCACCTCCTGGATCTTACGGATCAGATCTTCGGAATATTTCCGCTGTTCTTCATTCATGGGCTGGTTATTCTGCAGTTCAAAAAATTCCTCAAAATATTCCAGCTCGGATTTCCTTTTCACCGTTTCTGTACCTGCGATCTCCTGGTTTTCTCTTGTGCGTCGGTTATCATATTCCAGCCTCATCAGATTCGGATAAACAGTACGGAGCTTCTGCATTCCATCTACGATATCTTCTTCATCTGTCAGCGTGATCTGCACATAATCCTCTGTGTTTGTGTCCTGATAACTGGACAGTGATGTGATCTCCATGTATGTGCCTTTCAGTTTTCGCATATCCCGAAGAGGCTTCAGCGGAATCTCCCTGATCCTGAGATTTCCTTTTTCCAAAAGCTCCACAACTGTCACAGATTTCTGCTGTCCTGCCTCGGAAAAAGAATATTTCAAAGGAGTTCCGCAGTAGCGGATGTGCTCGCTTCCCACATTCTGAGGACTGTGGATATGGCCAAGTGCCACATAGTCAAAATCCCGGAACACATCTGCCTCCACCTGGTCGATACCTCCAACGGAGATCTCTTCAGAATCGCAGCGCATGGCACCGACCACAAACTGATGGGCGATCAATACATTGCGATAACGTTTATCAATCTCCATATGTGCAACTGCCGCCTGCACTGCCTCCTGGTAGGTACGGATCTCATCCACCTCTTCTTCTCCTTCCAGTCCGTGCCTCACAGTTGCCGGACGCACAAATGGAAGCAGATGGATCCAAACTTCTCCATAGCTGTCCGTTAAACAGTACTTTTCTGTTTTTCCATCGTATACCGGGGACATACAGATCCCGCTGCTACTCATGATCTGTGAACCGAAAGCGATCCTTTCCGCACTGTCATGATTTCCGCTGATGGCATACACCGGAATCTTCCTTTCTGCCAACTGCGTAAGAAACCGGTCAAAAAGCTGCACGGCTTCCGCAGACGGAATCGGTCTGTCATAAAGATCCCCCGCAAGAAGAACCCCGTCCGGTGCTTCTTTATCAATGATCCTCAGGATTTCATTCAAAATATATTTCTGATCTTCGATCATGGAAAACTCATTGACACGTTTTCCCAGGTGAAGATCTGATAAATGGATCAGTTTCATCGATCACCTCCTGCGCTCACCCAGCCTCCGAACAGTTCCGGTGCAAGGTCGATCTCACAGGCATCCAGCACATCTTTTAGCTGCGAAGGATTGCTGACACCGGTTACAGGCACAGTCTGGAATGGCTGATTGAAAAAGTATGCCAGAGACAGGGCCTGCAGGCTGTGGCCAGTTTCTTTCTGCAGCTTTAACAGCTTCTGATAGGTGCGAAGGTTTGTCTCGTTCCAGTAGGATCTTTTCATACTTTCTGAAAGACCTGTGATCTGTGTTTCCTTCTCCCGCATCCAGGATGCATCCACCTCTGCATCTGTACAGGAAAGCCCCATTTTCTGAAGTTTTGAAAAAAATCCCATTGCAGTGGAAGAAAACGGAACGGCAGCAGCGCCTGTCTCACAGTGCCACTGATATTCTTCTCTGGAAAACTCCACAAGTGTAGGATCCGGATTTGTATTTCCTCCGGGATTGATTCCTGCAAGACTCCACTGATTGGATACTGCTGTGATCCCTGAAAGATTTCGTTCTCTCAGACACTGAGCAATTTCTTTCAGCCTCTCTGTGCGGTAATTGGAAAATCCATAATAACGGATCCGGCCTTCTTTTTTCAATTCTTCCAGAATATCCACGATTTCCTCCGCCGGTTTCTCCGGATCATCTCTGTGAAGCCAGTAAAAATCCATCTCATCTTTTCCCAGTGTACGGCAGCTCTCATCCAGGTCCATGCGGATATCTTCTTTGTTCACTCTGCTGCGGCCCGGATCCTCAAAGGAATAGTGCGCGCCCTTCGTTGCCACAATAACTTTTCCCTGCATGCCACTCCCTTTCAGCCATTTTCCTATGATCTGCTCACTGCAGTTTCCATGTCCTTTTAGCCATTTGCAATAGACATTTGCCGTATCAATAAAATTTCCACCTGCGCGTACAAATGCGTTCAGAATCTCAAAGCTTTTTTCCAGGTCTGATTTATCTCCAAATCCTGCTGTTCCGAGGCAGATAGGACTGATGTTCAGATCTGTATTGTTCAGCTGTATATATTTCATCTACGTAACCTCCCGTATTCATATATATCTTTTTCTATTATAACTTTTTTCCGTAGATCCGAACAGTATATTTCCCAACTATCCATATACCACGGCACAAAAAAATCCTCCGGCACATGCATGCCGGAGGATTTGATATTCCGTTATCTTAACAATATGATTTATTTGTAAAGTGGTCCATAGTTCTTGCAAGCGCGGAAGTCTGCACCCTCTTTTTCCATACCGAATGCGTTCCAAGCTGCCGGACGATAGATATCCTTCTCAGGAACGTTGTGCATGGATACCGGGATTCTCAGCATAGAGCACATTGTGATCAGGTCTGCACCGATGTGTCCGTAGGAGATCGCACCGTGGTTAGCACCCCAGTTGTTCATTACATCGTAAGCTGTTTTGAACGGTCCCTCTTTGCCATCGCATCTTGGAGCGAACCATGTACATGGCCATGTGTAATCTGTACGTTTCCAAAGCTTGTCAGATACCTCTTCCGGAAGGGCTACTGTCCATCCCTCTGCGATCTGAAGAACCGGTCCAAGTCCTTTTACAAGGTTCAGACGGATCATAGTTGCAGGCATCTGAGCACGTGTTTCATAACGGCTGGAGTATCCGCCTCCACGGAAGTATCCGTTGTCGGCCATACACCACTCTGTGTTGTCCATGATCGCTTTCTGGTCTGCCTCTGTAACATCCCACCACTGTTTCATAACTGGTGTTCCGTCAGCCTCTTTAGCCTGTCCGTTAGCATCCAGGCAAGCAGCACCGGAGTTGATCAGATGAAGGAATCCGCCAGCTTCTTTGGCAACACCCTCAAGGTCATATCCTGTAGCTTTCTTAACTGCCTCCGGGCTCCAGTATGTACGAACATCAGCGAAGATCTGAGCACGTCCTGTAAGAAGTTTCATGAACAGCATTCCAAGTCCGTTGAGAACGTCGTTCTCTGTAGCAAGGATGTACGGCTCACGAGCGCCATTCCAGTCGAAGGATGTGTTCAGCATAGCCTCTGCGAAGTCACCGTTCGGATAGAAGTCTGTCCACTGTCTCTGGCCCTGGAATCCAGCTGCAAGAGCATTGTGTCCGATTGCTTCCTCGGAGAATTCCGGAGCAAGATTATCACAGCCGTTCATCAGCTCTTTGATGATAACTGCCATCTTAACAACAAACTCGAACTGCTCCTCTTTCTTCTCTGGTGAGAACTGAAGCTCTTCCGGGTTCTTGTCCCAGCCGATCTTGCAGGTCTCTTTTGCCCATTTGAGAGCTTTCTCAAACTCTTCGTGATCGTAGATACCCTCTGTCATACGACGGATGATCTCTACCTCATCAACAGACTCAACTCTCATTCCGAGATAGGACTCGATGAAATCAGAATCGATGATAGATCCGCCAATACCCATTGTTACAGAACCGATCTGCAGGTAGGATTTACCTCTCATGGATGCAGCTGCAACTGCTGCACGACCGAATCTTAACAGTTTCTCTTTAACGTCTTCCGGAATGGATGTGTCGTCAGCTTCCTGAACGTCATGTCCGTAGATACCGAATGCTGGAAGGCCCTTCTGTGCATGTGTAGCAAGAACGGATGCCAGATATACAGCACCAGGTCTCTCTGTTCCGTTGAATCCCCATACAGCCTTGATGGTCTGTGGATCCATATCCATGGTCTCAGCTCCGTAGCACCAGCATGGTGTAACTGTAAGAGTGATATCTACACCCTCTTTACGGAATTTATCCGCACATGCAGCGCTCTCACCAACACGTCCGATGGTGGTATCAGCAATAACAACTTTTACAGGCTCACCATTTGAATATTTCAGGTTCTCCTCGAAAAGCTTTGCTGCGGATTTGGCCATGTTCATAGTCTGATCTTCCAGAGATCCTCTTACATCGAGGGCTCCTCTACGTCCGTCGATGGTTGGTCTGATACCGATAACCGGATAGCTGCCTACTAATCTGCTCTTTGCCATAGTAACAATTACCTCCTAAATTTATATTCACTATTATAACTTACTGTTTTTTTACGTTCCAACAACTCCTGTCTGAACTATGCTTTTATTATACGATTGCATCTTTTAAATTACTTGTGTTATAATAGCAAAAAACAGTACAATATTCACTTTTTCATATGAGTTCCTAAAAAAACTATAAAATTTAAGAAAGAAGGGTTGTATTTTGCACGATCTTGGAAGAAATGAGGACAGACTTCGAGGTACCTATGAATTTCCTTTTGAATTCCACCACATTGACAGCAGCCATCCACGCTATGTCATGTCCTACCACTGGCATGTAGAATGTGAAATCATGCGTGTATTACAGGGCACTCTCACCGTCACTTTAGACGAAAAAAGTTTTACAGCAAAAGCCGGAGATGTGATTTTTGTCAATAGTGGAGTTCTGCATTCCGGAATTCCTCAGGATTGTATCTATCAGTGCATTGTTTTTGATATGAACATGTTTCTGAAATTTAATTCCGTCTGCACAGAATATATGCAGAAGATCAGCCACCAGGAGCTTCTGATCTATCACCATTTCACTGAAAAGCAGCCTGATATCCAGAGAGCAGTGAACTCTCTTTTTGATTCTTTCTGGCAGAGAAAGCCAGGATATGAGCTGGTTGTGTTTGGACAATTTTACCACTTTTTCGGATTGGTTTTTGGTAATCATTACTACCTGGAAAGCCTGCGGAAAACCAGACGAGATTACAAGCGCATTGTCCAGCTGAAGCAGGTCGTGGAATTTATTGAAAAGAACTATGCCAGCCCCATTACCCTGCAGGAGCTATCCGCTTCGGTTTCCATGTCTCCCAAATATTTCTGCCGGTTCTTTTCCGAGATGACGCATCAGACACCAATGGATTACCTCAACCGCCAGAGGATCGAGCAGGCCTGCTGCCAGCTGGCTACCACCGATGATTCCATCACGGAGATTGCCTATCGGAATGGCTTTAATGATCTGAGCTACTTTATCCGTACCTTCAAAAAGTACAAGGGGATCACCCCCGGCAAATATAAAAGACGCTGAAATATTTTTCCACGTCTTAATGGCACATACCAGAGTATTACATGACAAAAAGCAGGATTTCGCACATATTGCGGATATCCTGCTTTTTGAGGAATTGGGCTGTTTTATGTAAATACAGCTTTTTCGGCCTGGCGGAGAACAGTCATGCCGGAACGGATTCCCGTTTTGCAGACGGGCTATGTTCATGTCTTTATGAATACATGCTACTCTTCTGTATGAGAAAAAAAGCCGGCAGGGCAGATTTTCTGCATGAAAAAGCCGACGCAGATCGTGAAGGAGCCTGATCTCTGTTCACACAGTGACCAGCACCAGATTATGTCTTAATTGAAAGCGGATACGATCATCCACCTCACTGCTTGCTTCTGACCAACGGATATCTCACACAGTCGGTCCATCTACTCGAAGGGATTCCACTGCTGCATAGAACTCTGCTTGCGAAATGCCTGTACGCTGCACCGGAACATGCAGCAGAAATATGATACAGTTAAAAACGATCCGGCCGCATTATAGCCGCCGGATGTTTCCTGCTTGTCTTATTCTAACAAATGCCTCTTTAAAATGCAAGAAATTTCAGAACATTTCGCTCTTCATTTTCCGACAGCAAAAGTCTATTTCCTACAGATTTTTCACCGCGTCTATAAACCTTTTTCCGTATTTTTCGTACTTGTGCCTGCCGACTCCTGTCACATTCAGCATTTCCTCCTCGTTTCCGGGCTTCAGAATGCACATATGGATAAGGGTTTTGTCGGAAAAGACCATATAAGGGGGGATTTTTTCCTCTCTGGCGATCTCCAGGCGAAGAGCACGGAGCTTCTGAAAAAGGGGCTCATCCTGTTCTCCCAGCTCCCCGACTGCAGATTTCGGAAGTCTGATCCGTTTCTCTTTTTTCTTCGTCTCCAGCTCTTTTGACATTTTCATTGTGAGGATATGCTCCTCCTCCAGAAGTGACCTGGAAGCAGCAGTCAGCTTCACAATCGTATATCCGTCATCCGTCAGATGAAGATATTCCTTCAGTACCAGATAATTAAAGATCTGCCGCAGCCGGTGTGCCGGAATCTTTGCACAGACTCCATATTCCGGATTTCCATCCATCTCATACTGCCGGATCTTCGCCGTAGATGCACCACGCAGAGTATCCAGGATCACGGTCACCCCGTATCTCTGACCACTGCTTTCCACGCACCGGATCATTGCCCTGGCCTCCCGGCTCACATCCTGCTCTTCAAACTCGGTCTGGCAGTTCAGGCAGTTTCCGCAGTAGCTTTTTCCATATTCCCCAAAATATTTCAGGATGTACTCACGCAGACAATCATGGGTAAAGCAGTAAAAGGTCATCTGCTTCAGCCTCTCCTGATCACGCTCCCGGACAAGGCGCCAGACTGCCGCTTCCATTTCCTGGTTATCCTGTCCTCTCTCGATAAGATACTGATTGGTAACCACATCCTTCCCGCTGTAAAGCAGGATACATTCCGCAGGATCGCCGTCACGGCCCGCACGGCCTGCTTCCTGATAATAGCCTTCCATGTTCTTCGGCATATTATAATGAATGACATAACGCACATCGGACTTGTCGATTCCCATTCCAAATGCATTGGTGGCTACCATCACACGACAGCGGTCATAAATAAAATCATCCTGATTGTTCCGGCGTTCCTCATCGGAAAGTCCTGCATGATATCTGGTGGCCGTGATGCCGTCACGGATCAGCTTTCCGCAGACCTCCTCCACCAGCTTTCTGGTAAGACAGTAGATGATTCCACTGTCGTCCGGATGCTCCAGTATGTAATCGTGTACTTCCTTATATTTATCTTTCGGCGTTTTCACTGCAAAATAAAGGTTTTCCCGGTCAAATCCTGTGGTTGTGCAAAAGGGATCCTGAAGCCCCAGAAGTCTTGCAATATCCTCCCTGACCTCCTTCGTGGCTGTAGCTGTAAATGCACCGATCACCGGTCTTTTTGGAAGCTGTGCCACAAACTCTGCGATCTTCAGATAGCTTGGCCGAAAATCCTGTCCCCACTGTGATACACAGTGTGACTCATCCACTGCGATCATGGAAATATCCGCGCTCAGCGCAAAATCCAGAAACGCCTCTGTGGTAAGCCTCTCCGGTGCTACATAGATGATCGGATATCGTCCTGCCTTTGCATAGCGCAAGGCTGTGAAATACTGCCCCTGCGTCAGAGAGCTGTTAAGGTATGCTGCTGAGATGCCGACCTGGTTCAGGCTTCTCACCTGATCCTTCATAAGGGAGATCAACGGTGATATTACCAGTGTGATCCCCTTCATCATCAGTGCCGGTACCTGATAGCAGATGGATTTTCCTGCGCCGGTTGGCATCACTGCCAGAACATCTTTTCCTGCAAGAAGCGCGTCGATCACCGCTTCCTGCCCTTCTCTAAATGTATCATACCCGAAGTGGGTCTTTAAAAGTTCCTGTTTCGTCATAAATCGACATGATCCTTTCTGTTACGTTCCCACCGGAACTGTAACGCTTCTCTTTTTCATTGTCGAATCGCTGCTGTTTTCCGAATATTTTATTTTAACATATTTACAGATAAATTGCCAATTGATACAAAAAAATCACAAAGCATTTCCTCCCTGGTTTCCCGTTATAATGATATAAGAGAAAGAGTCTGTTTATACTGTTCCGCAGCAGAGGACCCTGAATTCATGGAGTACCCGGGCCTCTGTTCAGTAACAGCCGGAATGCTCATAAAAAAAGGAGGGTTTGTTATGTGTAAAAGAAAAATAAAAACCATCGAAGCAATTTTTTTCCTGATTCTTTTTTCCTTTATTGTGCTCCTGCTTCCCCAGGATGCTCACGCCAGAGTCCGGGTCGTGACCAAAGGAACCTCTTCCACCATCCGTGATACCGACGGTGTGATCGAAGATGAATTTTCAGACATTAATTTCCCGATCAACATCAAAAATGCAAACTGCCAAAAACGGATCTATGCCGTGACAGTTCGTGTAAGCTTTTATTCACCCAAGGGAGTCATCCCAAAAAGCACCACATTTTCCATCGATGGGATCAATGTGGTTAAGCTAAGCACTTCAAACTATACACCACTGGCATACAAGGAAACCTTTTTCACCTACGATGACAACATAGAGGATGGCTACCTGGAGTTCGATTTCGGCAATAAAGAATGTCCGGTACCGGTAGACTGTGACTATGAGGTTACCATCAAACAGGCTGTTCCGGAAATTTTTATCACCAACAACAATTATCTGAACCAGAGCATCCGAACCGGAAAAACCACTTCCATCGGAATCGAGATTTCTGATCCCTACGTAAAAACCATCAGCAAATCAAAATTCAAGGTTACTTCTTCCAACAGCTCTGTTCTCAAGGTACAGAGCATCACTCAGGATTCCAAAAAACGCAGCCGTTTCACAGTTACCCTGAAGGGCATGAAAGCTGGATCCGCAAAGATCACTTTATCCTATCCAAAGGCCGCAGCCTGTAAGCTGACCGGAAAAGTAACCTCGCCTTCAAAAACCGTAGCAACCTTCCGCGCTTCCAAGACTACACTCAAGGTTGGTTCCAAGGTCAGCATGCGTTCCCTTATCAATCTAAAGGGCGGTACCAATCTGACCATCAAAAATGCAAAATCCAGCAAGCCTTCTGTACTTGCCATTTCCGGAAACTATCTTGTCCCAAAGAAAAAAGGGTCAGCCACGGTTACCGCAAACTTAAACGGTGTCAATCGTAAGATCACTATTACCGTATCCGCACCGGCCGCCAAACCTACCGTCAAAAATCTGAAGATCAGTGTTGCCGGTATCAAGTATGGCCCCAATGACATGAAGACCTATTATACCTTAAAATTTACCAATACTTCTGCGAAAACCATCACCACCGCAAAAGTACAGATCATCACAGGTTCCGGTATCTATGACCAGATGTACTGGACCAAGAACCTGACACTGAACCTGAAGCCCGGAAAAACCATGACAAAAACCTATTTTATCCAGAACATGGTCCAGGCACCGGAAAAAAGTGATATTTCCGTTAAATGTCTGAAGATTAGCTGGAAGTAAATAATTCAAAAGGGACGTGCCGCAGTATTGATTTAAAAATCATCACTGCAACACGTCCCTTTTATTTATTCTCTCTGAGCTGTCTATACGTTTTGTTTTTATCCTGTATCCTACAGTACCTCATTCAGTACCTGCAGTCCATACTCTGCAAGGCTGTTATCCTCTTCGCCGGTACCACCGCTGATACCGAGACCGCCGATGATGGTGTCTCCAACCTTCAGGGGTACACCGCCTCCGAATATCACAATATTGTCACTCATTTTTCCAAGACCATAAAATGTCTGGCCCGGCTGTGTCAGTCTGGAAAGCTCCATGGTGGACATCTTCACTGCCACAGATGTATATGCCTTTTTTACGGCCATATCAAAGCTTACAAGAAAAGATCCATCCATCACATGAACCGCAACCGGATTTCCATCCGGGCTGCATACCGCAATTACAGAAGGCTTGTTTCTTCTCAAAGCTTCCTGCTCGATCTTCTCAATAAGCCTCTTGGCAGAATCCAATGTGATACGACCCTGGATACCCATACGCTTCAGCACTTCCTGGATCATCGCCGTGTTTGCTGCTATACTGTCATTCTGTGCCATCGCCGTATTTCCTCCCACTGCTGTCGTCACAGTCCCATTCTGCACATCAAAAGCCTGTACATCCCTTTTCTGCACCATCTGCGAATCCTGTGCTCTTACATCCACCGCTGATGTACCCGCTGCAACATCCGCACTACTTCCAACAGCCTCTGCCCCAACATTAGCTACAATCCCAGCAGTTTCTGCTTTCACAGATTCCTGAACACTTTCAGAAATATCTGTCTTCTTCTCTTCAATCTTCGCTGCATCCACATACCTTGCCAACACATAAAAATAATCCGACAATCGATTCATATATTTCTTGGCTCCGGTATCCGATCCAAACTTCACGCTGACCAGCGCAAGCTCTCTCTCAGCCCTCCGTGCCACAGCTCTTGTCACATCGATCTCAGCCGCAACTCGGGAATCCCCCGGAAGAATCGGAAGCCTCTCTCCGGAAAAAATCTCTTTCATCCGGCCAATCTCCTCCTCCAGAAGCTCCGTCCGGTCTTCACTGACCTTAAACTCCCGATTATAAGGATCAGAAACCCCATCTACGATCTTCTTCAAAGTCTCCGAGATCTTCTCCAGCATCCGGACAACATCCACATCATCAACCAGAACCCGCACAAGCCCAATATGACTCATCAGCTCCTCAACTGACCCCATCAGACAAATCCGATCATCCGACTTTGAAACATTCTTCGTATGGGAAAGATCCGTCATCCCCTTATCACCATACCCGGTATAAACCTCCATCCCAGCTCAACCTCCCAGCAATTCCTGATAAATAATCCCACGCATATCAGACCAATTTTACAATCCTCGAAATGCTACGCATACCACACATACGTAAACACACACCACAATCATCCCGGCAAACCAGGCGCGGCGTTCACAAACGCGTCCACGTATTCCACGCAAACGTAACACACACCACAACCATCCCAGCAAACCAGGCGCGGCGTTCACAAACGCGCCCACGTATTCCACGCAAACGTAACACACACCACAACCATCCCGGCAAACCAAGCGCGGCGTTCACAAACGCGCCAGCCCCTGCCAACAACGTCACACATTCAAGGCGCCCACGGCGCCCCATCGGCACAACGTTCAACCCGGAACAACCGCAGCATACAGGCACAAGTCAATACCCTTCCGCCCGCCACAGTCAAGCACTCTAAAAAAAGCCCGAGGGGTGTGCAGAGGGGCCGCGGCTTTGCGGCCCCTTTGCGGTTTTCATCTTTTATCAAAAAGACCAAAGTTTAGTATAAATCTTAATAATATCCTCTTTCTTCGGTACACGCGGATTTGCCGCTGTGCAGGCATCCGCAAGTGCCATATCCGCCATCTTATCAACCGCCGCAAAATAAGCATCCGGTGTGATCGTCTTCATCTCTTCGATGGTAAGCGGGATATTCATCTCTTTCTGCATAAACTGAATCCAGTTTACAAGAGATCTTACGCTCATAACTTCGTTATAATTGCTCAGTCCAAGAAGATGTGCAATATTGGAATATCTCTTTACTGCCGGAAGATATTCTTTCTGGCTTCTGCTGCGTTTGTTGATATTTGCATTATATTCAACAATATGCGGCAACAGCATCGCATTAGCTCTTCCGTGAGGAATATGGAAAATAGCACCCAGCTGATGAGCCATACTGTGAGTAATTCCAAGACCTGCTGCATTGAAGGAAAGTCCTGCCAGACAGGACGCTACATGCATCTTCTGTCTTGCATGCATATCATTACCGTCAACATATGCACGATAAAGATATACGCCACAGATCTCGATTGCTTTCTCTGCAAGTGCAGATGTAAACTCATTATGGTTGATGCTGACATAAGACTCAATTGCATGAGTCAGAACATCCATACCTGTATCTGCTGTAATCGCAGGCGGAACACTACGTACAAGCTCCGCATCCAGAATTGCCTCATCGGCTGTCAGGCTGTCTGAGATCAGCGGATACTTCACATGTGCTTCTGTATCATTTACAACTGCAAAAGAAGTAACCTCGGAACCGGTACCACTTGTTGTAGGAATGGCAACCAGTCCAACCTTTCCGTAATTGTTGATCTTCAGGGCAAACTCACGGATCGCCTTAGAGGAGTCGATGGCAGAACCACCACCTACTGCAACAATAGCTTCCGGCTGATACTGAAGGAATTTTTTGACTCCTTCGGCAATTTTTCCAACCGGTGCATCCGGAACAACATCACAGAAAATATCAAATTCTTTTCCACCTGCCTGAAGCGGTTTTGTGATCATATCGATCATTCCGCTTTTTACAACAAACGGGTCTGTGATAACAAGGACTCTTTTGTATGGAATATCTCTCAGTCTTCCCAGGGCATCAGCTCCAAAATGGATGGCTGTTTTCATTTCAAATGTATTCATAGAAACTGCTCCCTCTCGTCAAACCGAAACACAGTTCTCTTTTGTCTGTCTGTGTTCGGATAAAGTAAAGCGGATCTCCGCATTCCGCATACACTGCATGCTCATGAACATAATCGTTTCACAATATATGTTCCGTCTATTTCGGGTAGATGCATTCGATCTTATGCCTGTTGAAATGATCCAACCACTTTTCAGACGGTTTTTTGTCTGTGATGACCGTCTCGATATCCCGCAGCTGTCCTGCCACGGAAAAAGCAGTCTGATCAAATTTTGTGCTGTCTACCACCAGAATACGCATTTTTCCGGAATTGATCATGGCTTTTTTGGTTGTTCCAAAGGCTTCTTTGGATTCCATGATCCCCATATCCTCGTTTAATGCCTTACAGGAAAAGATCACCTTGTCCACATAATAAGAACGGATCACTTCTTCGGTTCTGGCACCAAGAAATGCAAGATACCCTTCCTTCATCACTCCACCGGTGGAAATAATATTCCAGCCGGATACATCCGAGAGCTCCAGAAGGATCTCCATAGAATTGGTAACAACGGTGAGACGTTCTTTTTCTTTCAGAGCCTTGGCCACAAAAACTGCCGTTGTGCTGGCATCCAGAAAAATGTGATCTCCATCATTCACCATGGAAGCAGCAATCTCCGCCATTTTCTGCTTTCCCTGTACATTCTGGTTTTTACGAATATTAAATGGTAAATCAATACCGACATCTTCGTTGATCACCGCACCGCCATAACTCTTTGTGGCAAGTCCCTCTTTTTCCAGCTTGTCCAGATCACGGCGGATGGTTTCTTCTGAGACACTGTAAAGCTGGCTTAGTTCACTTACAACAACCCTTTTCTCTTCCTGTAATTTCTCGAGAATCAGATTTCTTCTCTCTAATGCTAGCATAAGATGCCTCCTTTTCAGATGTCATTGCAGGGATACCCTTCAAAAGGATATCCCTCAGATATAAAGACAATATTAAAGGATCGTATCGATCATTCTCTTGTCCGGATGAGCGATCACTGAGGAATCCATGTACATTCCTTTTTCAGCTACCAGCTCTTTTGCTCTTTCGATAGAAGCCTCCACTGCAGAAACCTCGCCGGTAAGAAGCATGTATGATTTACCGCACATACCCTTGGCGATACGAAGCTCGATCAGATCAACGATAGCTGTCTTAGCTGCCTGATCTGCCGCCTCGATGATAGATGCTGCATCATAGGTCTCAAGAATTCCTAGGGCACTGATCTCCTCGACCTGTGTGGTTCCGTAGATTGCCGGGAAAATGGACTCATGTGGATTGCCCAGTACAAAACTGTCAATACATTTGTCCTCGTATGTTGTTACAGCTGTGTCTACAGCAGCTTTTACTGCGCTTAAATCTCCGGTGATAATTGCAATATATTTTCCCGGACATACTGTCTGCGCCTCCACGATCTCTACTTCAGATGTCTTAACCATGGCATCTGCTGCAGTGATACCAGCTGGTGTGGTTTTAAACTCAATCATTCCGATTGCTCTACTCATTTTGTGCACGTCCTTTCTAATTTCTTGCAATTACAACATGGCGGTCTGTCACTTCTGTAACCTTACCGCTGATGGTTGCATGGATTCCGACACTTAATCCCTGTGCAGGCTGTGCGATCATCTGGCCTTCTGTTACCATATCGCCTACATTTACGATTGCCTGTGCCGGTGCACCGATATGCTGGCTTAAGAGAACCTTTACCTTCGATACGTTTACAAGTTCTTCCTGAAGCGGTGCATCCTTGTCATATTTGGTAAGTCCCAGACGTGCCATCAGACGCTCCTCAGGAACCTTGCGGTATTCTCTGGACTCCTGAACCGGCTTCGGCTGAACACCCTGAGGTGGTCTGATCCCTGCCTTACGAAGTCCGCCCTTCATATCTGCAAGCAGTGTTCTCGGAGCCAGGCTCTGCGGACACGCATACATCTCGCAGACACCACAGGAGCTGCAGAATGCAGAATTGATATAAGGATTTACATTTCTGAAATCCTGATTAGATGCTGCCATCATGAACATTGCCGGATCGATCGGGTGTCCCAGATTATGTCTCGGGCAAAGATCTGTACATGTATGGCAGTGGCAGCAAATCGATGCTGCTCTCTTCAGATCTATAGAAGAAGTCCGCTGCTTCTTCATGACAATAACATGGTCCTTTGGAAGAACCAGGATTGCATTCGTTGTTTTTGTAACCGGGTCTGAACCATTTCCGATACGTCCCATCATCGGGCCGCCAACGAAATATACAGGATCCTTTACAGTTGTACCGCCTGCCTGAGCAACAACCTCTTCCAGTGTACATCCCAACGGAACCTTCACTGTAACAGGGTTCTCAACCTCAGCAACAACGGAAACATATTTATATGTGACCGGTTTATGTTCTTCTACCGCGCGGTATACATTGTAGAGAGTCTCTACATTAAATACGGCTACTCCCTGCTCGATCGGCAGTCCTCCGGGCCGTACCACACGTCCGGTTGCCTCATAAATAAGAACAACCTCATCACCCATAGGATAAACTTCGTCAAGAAGATGGATCTTAACCCTTGGGAATTCTTCGATATGCTGATTTAAAGCATTGATCGTCTGTACATAAGATTTTTTGATTCCGATAATGGCCTGGGAAGCTCCTACCGTCTCCGCAACCATATCGAATGTTTTCATGATCTCGTATGCGTGCTTCTCCAACAACTGTCTGTGAAGTTTCAGTAATGGTTCGCACTCTGCACAGTTCATGAGAATGATTTCTGCTTTGTCTGTCAGCTTCATGTATGTAGGGAAACCTGCTCCACCTGCTCCGACAACACCATTCTCCTGCATAATTTTCTGTAATTCTTTGATATCCATGGCGTTACTCCAATCCTGCACCGTCATCTACGATTCCGACGATTGCGGCATCTACCGGTGCTGTTTCTACGCCGCAGCCAATTCTTGCTGCGCTTCCTTGTGCCACCAATACATATTCGCCGATTCCCGCACCGATGATATCGATGGCAACAATCTGGCTGTGCTCGGCTTTCATATGATGCACCGGCTCCACGATCATGAATTTATTTCCTATCAGTTTTTCACTTTTTCGTGTGGAAACAATACTTCCAACTACTTTGCCTACGATCATATGAGCCTCCGTTTTTCTCTATATCCTCTGCTGGGGATGCCGGAAACGGCATCCCCGAAGGAGGAATATTATTTGATTATGGTAACTGTATTGCCTGTGGCAATTCTTGCTGCATTTGCTTCATCTGTATCAATATGCATTTCCAGTGTAAAGCTGTCATCAACACGGATCTTAACCTGATTAAAGATCGTTCCGCGCTCATTGTCAGCTTTGACGGAAACAACATCACCATCATGTACACCCGCAGCCTGGGCATCCTTCGGAGCCATGTGAATGTGACGCATAGCCACAATACATCCCTCTTTCAGATAAATGGCACCTTTCGGTCCGACGATGGCGATCGGTGCACTTCCTGCAAGATCACCGGACATACGTACCGGAACCTTCATTCCCAGCTTGATCGCATCTGTTGCGGAAACCTCAACCTGTGATTTACTGCGGACAGGTCCGAGGATCCTTACATTCTCGATCGCACGGAGCTTCAGTCCCACAATGGTAACTGTTTCGTTGGATGCAAACTGTCCGCCCATCAGATCCTTTTTCTTTGTGAGCTGATAGCCTTCTCCGAACAGCGCCTCCACATGCTCCTGTGTCAGGTGAATATGTCTTGCGGAAACTCCGATAGGAACAACGAAACCATTGCCCTTGTCTTCGTTTTTGTTGATCGCATCGATCACCATTTTTGTGATCATTTCAATATTATTCGTTTCCAAGAGTACACCTGCTTTCTTTCGGTTTCATGACTGAACTTAACTCAAAACACACCGGCCGGAAGCCTTAATGGCCCTCAGGCCGGTGCGTCTTGGAACTGATCAGTTAGATTATTTAAGAACCGGAAGGATTTTCTCAACATCTGTATGAGGTCTCGGGATTACGTGTGTAGCTACAAGCTCTCCAAGTCTGGATGCTGCTGCGCTTCCGCTCTCTACTGCAGATTTAACTGCTCCTACATCTCCACGAACCATAACTGTTACAAGACCGGAACCGATCTTCTCTGTTCCTACCAGAGCAACGTTAGCTGCTTTACACATCTGGTCAGCTGCCTCGATAGCTGCTGTAAGTCCTCTTGTCTCAACCATTCCTAATGCTTCCTGTGTCATGATCATATCCTCCTTGTGGATTATAAATGCTTTATTTGTTCTGTTTACTTTTGACTATTTTGGTGCAACAGCTTATTTTTTGCTGCTGTTTTTGCTTTCCAGTGCTTCTTCCGGATTTTCCTGCTGTCTCTTTTTCCATCGGCTTGCACTCAGCTCAACCAGTTTGACGATTTCCTCGTGGGGATTGGCAATTACCGCATAGCTGGCAGGCTTCTTGATAGCCTGCTCTACTGCTGCATTGACAGCTGCTGTAACTGCTGATACATCGCCTTGTACGATCAGGGTCACCAGTCGTCCGCCCAGCTTACGCTCCCATGACGCCAGCTCAACGTCTGCCGTTTTGCACATGATGTCCAGGGCATTGATCGCCGCAACTACACCAGTGATTTCTATAAATCCATATGATTTTCCCATGAGCGAACTCCTTAACTAATTTCTATTCCTCACAAAGCCTGAATCAGAGCTTTGGAAGGATTTTCTCTACGTCTGTATGAGGTCTCGGGATCACGTGTGTAGCTACAAGCTCTCCAAGTCTGGATGCTGCTGCGCTTCCGCTCTCTACTGCTGCTTTTACAGCGCCTACGTCTCCACGAACCATAACAGTTACAAGACCGGAACCGATCTTCTCTGTTCCTACCAGAGCAACCTCTGCTGCTTTTGTCATTGCATCTGCTGCCTCGATCGCAGCTGTGAGGCCTCTTGTCTCAACCATTCCTAATGCTTCCTGTGCCATGATTCTATCCTCCTGAATCTTATCTTCGTTACATTTTTATCATATATGATTCCGCCACTTTTGTAAAGTGAACTTCGGAATCCTCTTAATCTTTATCCAGGGCGCTGATTTTCAGCATTTTCTGTGTACCTGGTTCCGGGTTGGGGATTATGTAATGCTGTACCACGCCTGTCATGCTCTCTGCGACTTTCATGCCGGCTTCTACCGCTGCCGTGACATCTGACACGCTTCCGCGGTACTTGATGCAGACAAGAAGCGGTACTGGCAGGCTGTCCGCATTCGCCGGTTTATTCTTATCGAATACCTCCAGGTGGACATTTGCAGCCTTGCACCCGGCGTCAGCTGCCACAAAGGCTGTCGCAAGTCCGAAGACCTCCAGAATTCCTACAGCTTCTGCCATGTTGCTTCTCCTTTCCCGTTAAGGTTATTTGTTAACAATCGCGATCTTAAGACCTGTCATTGCCAGGTTTGTCTCAAGTGCCTCGTTGATCTCCTCAAGCGGGAACTTGTGTGTGATCAGCTCAGACATTGGAAGTCCGATTGCTTTTGCTCTCTTAAGGAAATCAAATGTTGTTGCATAGTCTCTGAGGTTGTATACCCAGGAACCAACAAGGTTGATCTCTTTGGAGCAGAGGTCGAAGTGCGGGTTGATGGTAGCGTCTCCACCGTTGATGAAGAAACCAAGCTCGCAAAGACCGCCGCCGTTGCGGATAAATTTGTAGATGTTGGAGTGTGCATGAGGATTTCCAGTACACTGGAAAGCGAAATCTGCAAGATGTCCGCCCTGAGCCTCTTTAACAGCCTCAGTAAGTGCCTCAATGCCCTTGAAGTTCATGAAGTTAACGGTTGTGTTTGCTCCCATTCTCTTGGCAAACTCAAGACGTTTCTCATTTCCGTCTACTGCACAGATATTATGAACGCCCATTGTATGGAGAACTGCGATGCAGATAAGACCGATCGGTCCGCAACCCTGAACAACAACTCTGCTGTTGAATTTCAGGATTCCTGTTGTTTTTGCTCTCTCTACAGCATGTACAAGTACTGCACATGGCTCGATGAGGATACGGGAATCAAGATCCAGGTCACTTACATTAAAGAATGTAGAACCGAATTTTCCGCCTCTGATGAAGATGTAATCAGCGAACCAGCCGTTGAATTTAACGTCGTCATCCGGAAGAAGTCCATATACGTCAGCGCCGCCTACGTTCTTCTTGTTAAGGTCGAACATTGTGATTTCCGGATCATCTTTGAAGATCATACAGGTAACGATCTTGTCGCCGACTTTAACCGGTTTACCAGCTGTATCAACTTTAACGTTTTTACCCATTTTTACGATCTCACCGGTTCCCTCATGTCCGAGAACTACTGGGATAAGACCAAACGGGTCATTTTTGTACTCATGAGCATCTGTTCCGCAGACGCCGCAGCCCTCAACTTTAACGAGAATGTCGTCGTCACCAACTTCTGGAAGATCATACTCCTGAAGCTCAAAATGTTTCTTCTCTGTCATCATTGCTACTCTTGCTTTTTTCGGAATTGTGTTTCCTGCCGGAGCAGCCGGAGCGCTTGTTGCAGCAGCTGCTGCAGGAGCGTTTCCTGTCATGCCGGAGAGAACCTGTTTAACGATTTCTTCGATATTTACATTGTTCATATCCATTGTTTCTGTTCCTCCTGATTAACGAATGCAAAGGCTGTCTGTCATTACGCAGCGTCTTCTCTTTGTGAATGTGCTTGCGCTTGTAAGTCCCTCACCGGTACGGCTTGCAATGGTGAATGTACAGAAACCTTCTCCGCCAAATCCAAGTGCGGAATAGGACGGGCCGTTCTTTACAAGGATTGCGGTATCAATTGCTTTCGCATATTTTGTAATGTTATCAATATTCTTGGAATGAATATGTGCGGAATGACGGTTGCCATGCTCAAGCCATACAGCCTGCTCTACAGCATCGTCAAAATCCTTAGCTCTTACGATTCCGAGGATTGGCATCATAAGCTCTGTTGTGATGAGCGGATGTTCCTTCGGTCCTTCGAAGATAATGCAGCGGGTATTTGCCGGTGCCTGAACTCCGATCATGGAAAGAAGTGTCTTCGCGTCACGTCCTACACATTTACGGTTCAGCTTGCCGCCTGCAAGTACAGTCTCAACAAGCTTATCCTGCTCCTCCTTGGATGCAAGGTAGCAGTCATTTTCTGTAAGCATGTAGTGCATTAACTCATCAACTACGGAAGATACTGCAACAACTTCCTTCTCAGCGATACATGGAAGATTGTTATCGAATGTACATCCGTTTACGATATCCTGAGCTGCCTTACGGATATCAGCAGTATCATCAACCAGTGCCGGCGGGTTTCCTGCTCCTGCACCGATTCCTCTCTTACCGGAGGAAAGAACTGCTGTTACAACACCAGGACCTCCTGTTGCTGCGATCAGATGGATATCTTTATGTTTCATCATAATATTGCTTGTCTCAAGAGTTGGTTTCTCAACTGTGACAGCGATATTATCCGGGCCGCCTGATTCCAGGGAAGCCTCATTTAAAAGATTGATTGCGTAAATAGAAGTTTTAACTGCTGCCGGATGTGGGTTGAATACTACTGTATTTCCACCTGCCAGCATACCCATTGTGTTGCAGAGAACTGTTTCACTTGGGTTTGTACAAGGTGTGATCGCACCGATCACGCCAAATGGTCCCATCTCGATCAGAGTAAGTCCTCTGTCTCCGGACCATGCAGTTGTTGTGATGTCTTCTGTTCCAGGTGTCTTGTCTGCTACCAGGTGATGCTTCAGGATCTTATCTCCCACATTACCCATACCAGTTTCCTCAACACCCATACGTGCCAGTACTTCCGCATTCTCTTTGATCTTCTTGCGGATGCAGGTGATGATCTTTTCTCTCTGGTCCATAGACATTGTCTTAACTACCAGCTGAGCCTTCTTGGCTGCTTCGATAGCATCATTCATATCCTTGAAAACGCCATGTTTTCCGGCCGGAGCATCTGCAATCTGCATCTTTGCCATAACTTCCTGTACAATTTCCTGTACCATATTCTCACTTATTGGCATGAGATTGTCCTCCTTAATTATTCCGTCAAAAGATTATTTCAGGCCAAGCTGAGCCATAACCTGTTTTGTGATCTGAGCAACAAGCTCTGCATCGTTGTTTGCAGCAGCCGGAGCCTCACCCTGAGGATCAGCAGCGCTTGTTCCGCAGTCTTTTCCAACGAAATCATACTGATATCCCGGGAACTGTTTGTAGTCCTCACTGTGGCATGCACCACCGCAGTTGTGGCAGTTCTTGCCGTCTTTGTTCAGGCAGAGGCTTGCCGGATGTTTACCAGGCATACCAAATTTACGACGGATCGCATAGAGTTTCTCGATGTTCTCTTTGTCGAATTCCTTCGGTCCGCCAAGGAGCTTGGTCTGATACAGAAGCTGTGCGTAGAACTCTACAGACTCCATCTTCATGTATGCAGCGTTAAGGTCTGTGCTCCATGTAAGTGCTCCGTGGTTCTCAAGAAGTACTGCATCAAAGTATGGAAGGTATTTCTCAAGGTTGTCCGGAATCTCCATTGTGGAAGGTGTACCATACTCAGCGATCGGAACGCATCCAAGAGCGATAACTGCCTCCGGCATGATCGGCTGTGTAAGCGGAATACCTGCGATTGCGAAAGATGTTGCATAGATCGGATGAGCATGTACAACAGATCCTACGTCCGGTCTCTTCTCATATACTCTCATGTGCATCTTGATCTCAGATGATGGTTTGAATCCCGGGTTAGCCTGGATTACATTACCTTTACCATCTACTTTACAGATGAACTCTGGTGTCATGAATCCTTTGGATACACCAGTTGGTGTGCAAAGATATTCATTCTCAGCTATCTTAACAGAAAAGTTTCCGTCGTTAGCTGCAACCATGTTACGGTTGTAGATTCTCTTACCGATGTCACAAAGCTGTTTTTTGATTTCAAACTCGTTTACCATGCTTAATTTCCTCCTTGAGCATTGGATTGCACTATTTTGTTTCTGAGAACATTTTACCCCATACCACAAAATAAGTCAAGGACAATCCGTTGTTTTATGTTGGTTTCTTGTTGTATTTTGTGTTGTTTTTATTGTTTTTTATATTTTCTGTTTGTAAAGGATCTTTTTTCTGTAATCCTGTATCTCTCAGCCGCCGATCTGGCAGTCCAGGCTGCATACCGCATGCACTGCATTCTTTAACATCTGCATATGTTCTGCTGTAGGCGGAAGGATTCCTTCCATTAAATAGGGTCTGCCAAGTCCTTCATATTTATCCTGCCCCAGTCTGTGGTACGGAAGAAGATGGATCTTGTTTACGCCCGGAAGGGATGCTGCAAATCTTGCGATCGCCTGGATCTCTTCCACAGAATCATTAAATGTGGGGATCACCGGAACGCGGATCACCAATCTGGTTTTTCCGTAGAGCGCAACCCTTCTTGCATTCTCCAGCATCAGTCCGTTGGCCCGTCCTGTGAATTCTTTATGTTTTTCCTGATCCATATGCTTGATATCCATCAGATATACATCCAGATAGGGAAGTACCTGTTCGATCTTTTCCCATGGGGCACAGGCCATGCTTTCCACTGCTGTGTTGATTCCTCTCTCCTTTGCTGCGCGGAGAAGGTCTCTGGAAAAGTCCGCCTGGCACATACATTCCCCTCCGGAAAGGGTGATCCCGCCTCCGGAACGGTAATAATAGGCACGGTCTTTTTCCACCTCTTCGATCATCTCACGAACTGTCACGTCGCGGCCGATCACTTTATCTTCTCCCAGAACCTTCATGTTCTGGATCCGGTATTCCTGTGATTCCGGATTACAGCACCAGCGGCAGCGAAGAACGCAGCCCTTCAGGAACACGATGGTACGGATACCCGGTCCATCGTGTACTGAATATTTCTGAACATCAAAGATCCTGCCCTTTGTATCCAAATAGTCCATTCGTTACTCCTTTAGAAGCCCTGCTCAGTACGTCTGATGATATCGTCCTGCAGAGATCTGGAAAGTGTAGTGAACAATGCGCTGTAGCCTGCAACACGTACAACCAGATGTTTGTACTTCTCCGGATGCTTCTGTGCATCCAGAAGTGTCTCTCTGTCGACAACATTGAACTGCATGTGCATACCCTTCTGATCAAAGTATCCACGGATCAGTGCTACAAATTTCTCCAGGCCCTCTCTTCCTGCAAGTGCAGACGGATGGAATTTCTGATTGAACAGTGTTCCGTTGGATACGATAAAGTGATCCAGACGGGATACGGAAGTTGCTGCTGCTGTCGGGCCCTTCACATCCTTGCCTGCTGACGGAGAAACACCATCTGCAACTGGTGTATGTGCATAACGGCCATCCGGTGTAGCACCGGTCTGTCCGCCAAGGGGAACATTTGCGGATACCGGATAAAGTCCGGCCTGATAATGTCCGCCTCTCGGGTTTTTGTATTTCTGAAGTGGTTTTGTGTAAGTATAGGCAACATCTCTTGCAAAATAATCCACATCCGGAATATCGTTTCCGTATTTCGGAACTTCATCGATCAGTTTGTGGATTTCTTCAAATCTTGCCTTTTTCTCCGGAGATGGTTCTGCTCCAAGCGCTGCTGTCATAACAGCCTTGGCTGTCTGCTCATTTACACCGATGCCATTTTCCTGAAGCTTCTGCATTACAATTGTAGTAATATCTGCTGCAGACTGTGCATCAATACCCTTGCCATAGTTCCATGCCAGAGCTTCCTTCATCTCTTCCATGGTAACTTTCTTTTCTTCATAAACAAGTTTACGGATCGCATACAGAGAATCTGCCATGTTTGCAATACCAAATCCCTGAGGGCCGGTAAAGTTATAAACAGCGCCTCCCTCCTGAACGGATTTACCACGTTTCATGCAGTCATCCACCATACAGGAAAGGAATGGAAGCGGACACCTCTCAGCATGTGCCACGTCAATGGCATTGTCTGCATTTACAAGCAGGGAAATAAAATATTCCATCTGTTTCTTATATGCGTCATAAAACTCATCAAAGGTCTTCATCTCTGTGACATCGCCTGTCCTGACACCGATCTGGACTCCTTTATCCATACCATTGGAGAAAACCATCTCCAGCGGGCGGCACATATTGAAGAATGCCGCATCATGCCAGCCGTCTGTCTTACCGGCTTTCTGCGGTTCTACGCATCCAATGATGTTATATTCCCTGGCATCTGCAAGAGAAAGTCCTCTGTTCTGCAGCGCCGGAATGATAACCTCATCATTATAATAAGCCGGAAGTCCGATTCCTGTTCTTGTAAGCTCTGCAGCCTTGATCAGGAATTCATGTGGTGATCCGTTCCATACTCTTACAGAAAGAGACGGTGCCGGAAGGTGCACATGCATAGACGCCTGGATGCACATAAAGGAGAGATCATTGGTCACATCCTCGCCATCCTTGTTCTGACCACCTGCGATCAGGTTCTGGAAAAGGCTGTAGCCTGCAAAGCCTTCTGCAGATGCAGCATCACGGCATTTATTCAGGTCGTTTAATTTTACCCATATGCAGTCCATCAGTTCCTGGGCAAATTCTCTGGTAAGATTGCCTGCTTCCATATCACTCTTGTAATATGGATACATATACTGGTCAAAACGTCCCGGAGAAATAGAATGTCCGCTGCTTTCCATCTGGATCAGCTGCTGTACAAACCAGAAGGACTGGCACGCCTCATAGAAATTACGGGCGCCCTTCGCCGGTACGCGTGTACAATTGGATGCGATCTGAAGGAGTTCCTGTTTTCTGGTCGGATCCTGACACTGATATGCCATCTGCTCTGCGAGCTCGGCATAGCGATGTGCATAGTCGATAACTGCCTGACAGCTCATGATAACTGCTTCCAGGAAACGGGATTTCTTTGCGTAATCACCATCTCCTACATTACACTCATCCAGTTCCTTCTGAGCTTTGGCAATGATCCCTTCATAACCGATCGCCAGAACTTCTTCATATTTAACGGTTACGTGTCCTACACCATTGTAGAAATAGTTTCCGGGTGTAAAAATATTGTGGTCAATGGCAAGAATCGCTTCCGGTGCCATGTAGGAGGTTGCAAGCTCACTGGTAGTCTTGCCTTTCCAGTATTTATGTACCTCACGGAGCTCCGCCTTGGTTTCCTCCGCAATATAAAATGGATCGGCTGTTCTGGTAGCCACTGTATCCAGCTCATCTTCCAGCCACTGGAAAGAATACTCCGGAAACGTCTGACATCCTCTCGGCGCCAAAGTGCTGCTTCCGACGATCAGCTCCTCATCACGGATGATGATCGGAATGTTGTGCAGGATGTGGGCAAATGCCTTGGCTCTGCGGGTGATGATCGGCTCGTCTTCTGTTGCTTTGTAAGACTCTGTGATCAGTTTTGCTCTGGCAGATTCGATCACCGGCATCTTTGCATAAAGATTATCTACAAGATGTGTGATCCTGTCTGTTTTCGGAACATCTGCTATATGAAATTTCTCCATGATTCTCCTTTCTCATAACCGGTTGTTTCTGGTGATCTGTCTGCCTCTACGCTTCCAGAACCGCTCCTGTCCGGCTATGTGCTCATGTAGTTTTATTATACCTTACCCCTACTTCGATGTCAACGAAATCCAACATGTGTTTATAGCTGTTTTTGTGGTTTTTATCGGTTGCGCCCTGTTGATTTTATTTGTTTTTTGTATTTTTATGTTTTTCTCTATTGACTTTGTTTTTCTGCTCTGCCATACTTGGATTTATATAGGAATTCATTTGTTTTTCAGAAAAAATTTATGCAAAGCGGACATTCGTATTCCGCTCTGTCACATGTTCTCAAACAGTAAAAGAGGTGTATTTTTATGTATCTTTCTGATATGCATACCCACTCCATCGCCAGTGGTCACGGCACGGAATGTACCATCACAAACATGGCACGCGCAGCTGCCGAGAAAGGTCTCCGGCTTCTCGGGATCACTGATCACGGTCCCGGCACTCTGGCAGCCGGAACTTCCTCCTATTTCCGCAGCCTTACCTATTCTCCCAAAAAACATTTCGGTGTAGAATTACTCTACGGAATTGAACTGAATATCCTTGACCGCAGCGGAACGGTAGATTTAGATCAGGAATCATTATGTAAACTTGATTACGCCATTGCCAGCATGCATGCCTGGAATTACCGCTGCGGTACCAGAGCCGAAAACACAGAAGCTTTTATCAATGTAATGAAAAACCCCTGTGTAAAGATCCTCGGACATAGTGATAACACTCATTACCCGGTTAATTATGATGCGCTTGCAAGGGCTGCCAGGGAAACCGGCACGATCTTTGAGATCAACGAAGCTTCTCTTGCACCTTATGGCTATCGTGGCGACACAAGAGAAAACTGTTTCGAGATCCTTCGATGCTGCCGCAAATATGATCTGCCGTTGCTTCTTTCCAGTGACAGCCATGGCCCGGAGCATATCGGAGATTTTACCTGTGCTGCTGAGTTTGTTCATCAGGCCATGTTTCCGGAACAGCTGATCCTCAACAACCAGATTCCCAGACTCAAGGTTTTTCTCCAAACCAGAGAATGATCTTCTGTATCTTTTCCGACAGATAACAGATATTGTCCACTCCAAACAAAACAGGCCAGTTCAAACACAGGAATATACATTTTCCTGTATCTGAACTGGCCTGTTTTTTATTTTTCCCGCTGCTTCCGTACAATTTCCGCAAGCTCGCTATATTTACCTGTAACATATCCAAAATTTTCTCTTCTGTGAGGAAGCTTGCATTCGGTGCAGTCTTTGATCCCGCTTTCCGTAAAGCGGAAATTACCACCACATTTATCTCCCAGTGCATATAAAGGACAATAGCAGAACAGACAATTGAAGTTCTCCGGATCTGCTCCTTTATGGCACGGAAAATACTCACAGTTTTTGTGGCTGAAGTAAGAGTATTCTTTGCCTTCCCAGTATGGTTTCTCCATGGCTCTTTTCTCCTCTCCTGACATAACCACACATAATTTTTTCCTATAAAAAAGAGGTAGCGATGCCACCCCGGGGTAGAAATATAATCCGTTCATGAGTGCGCGGAGGGAACGAATGTATCCGGAGTAGTATCGCCTGCCATTTAATCATGTATAATTCATATGAACAGGCGCATTCCATAAAAAAATGCCTACTCTCGTAAAAAAGTAGACAACGTCCCAGGGGTGCGGAGTCCCTGAAATGGTTGTTACACTTTACACGGAAGTTTAACCTCGCCATAACAAGCAGGTTTCCTGGCTCCGGGATCATGACTCCTCTCTCCTTCTCATACATACGTACAATGGACTATGAGATTCGCTCCTCCGTTACAGTGACCGGATCGCTCAGGTTTCACACCTGATTCCCTTTTCTGTGGACTTCTGATAATCAATATATAACTGTCAGCTATCCTCAGCACTTGCTATGTTCAATATGGAATTATACTGACATTATAATAACATCCTGTTAATTATATGTCAATACTGTTTTCAAAATTTATACATTTTTGAGCATATTTTGTTGCTGTTCACTCCGTTCCATGGGTTTTCAATATTTTTTCCGACGTCAAAAACAGCCCGACAAACTGCTGTCGGGCTGCTGTATTTTTATTTTCTGTTGTACGTTCTTATTATACAAGACGTCTTACAGATACAATTGTTCTGTATGTAGCATCATTGCTGATCTTGATCCCGTCCTGAGAGTTCGATGCATGAACGATCTGGCCATTACCCATGTAAATAGCCACGTGTCCGCCATAGCAGATCAGATCTCCCGGCTGTGCATCTGCGTAGGATACTTCTGTACCTGCATTCTGCTGCTCATAGGAGGTTCTCGGAAGGCTGACTCCGAAGTTCGCATAGACACTCTGTACAAATCCGGAGCAGTCTGCACCATTGGTAAGGCTTGTTCCGCCCCATACGTAAGGATTTCCCACAAACTGTGTAGCATAATTCACAACAGAAGATCCGGAACCACTGCTGTAAGAAGAACTGTCACTGTCTGAAGATGTATCCTCTGCATTAGATGTGTCCTCTGCACTTTCTTCAGATGCGTCTGTACTGTTATCGTAATCTGCGTCTGCATTATCCTCTGTATTCTCAGTATCCTCGGACGCATCATCATTCTCACCATTGTCTGCATCTTCATCCACATCCTCGGTGTCATCTTCTGCAGTATCCTCATCTGCATTCTCGATCACGTCGCCGTCCTCATCGTACTGTACGTCTTCGCTCTCGTCCGCCTCATCCTGCTGTGCTTCCTGCTCTGCCTGGCGTCTTGCTTCCTCTTCTGCCTCAGCCTGTGCTCTCGCTGCTGCTTCAGCCTCGGCCTGACGTCTTGCCTCTTCCTCTGCTGCAATACGCTCAGCCTCTAATCTCTGAAGCTCTGCAGTCTGCTCTGCAAGAAGGTTGGCATAATCTGTAGCCTGCTGCTGTGCGTAGGCGATCTCATTATCATAATCTGCGGATGTGGCACGCTTCTCATCCAGCTGTGCCTGCAGGTTCTGGGACTCTGCCTCATATTCCTGCTTCATTCCCTCCAGCTCTGCCTTCTCCTGTGTGTACTGTGCCTCCAGGTTTGCCACCTGCTGGATCGTATTGGAATATTTTTCAAGACTCTTACGGTCCTGCTCATAAGTCTTCTGTGTGTACTCTGCTCTTGTAAGAAGATCAGACAGGTTCTCTGCATTCAGCATCATCTGGAACCATGCATCATCTCCACCCTTCTCATAGAGATACTGAATACGTTTCTTCATTGCCTCATACTGTTTCTGCTTGGCATTTTTGGCCTTCTCAAGGTTGGTCTGTGTAGATGCAATGTCGGCTTCCTTATTGGAGATATCTCCCTCCAGTGTCTGGATCGAAACCATCACGTTTACAAGATTGGCATCAAGAGTTGAAATCTCGCCTTCAATCTGTGACTTCTGTGAGGAAAGCTCATCCAATCTGGAATAAGTCGCATTCAGCTGTTCGTTGGTCGCATCCATCTCCTGCTGAAGTGCTGCCTCATCTTCTCTTGTTGCGCTTACGCTGACTACCTGTGCTCCGCTGATGATGAGCGCCAGTGTCAGACATAATATCCTTTTCTTCATGACTGTTCACCCTCGCAATCTGATTCTAATTTAATACAGCGGATCTGACCATCCGCTTCGTTGGTTTTCTTTGTAACACTTTTGCAATATCTTGTTTCAATCTTTTTATATATTAACACAGTGTTATTTGGATTGCAAGGAATTTCTATTAATTAGTTTAAAACTTTGTAACATTTATTAATGATTTTGACATTTAAAAAGGAGAACCCGGGTTATCTCAGGTTCTCCTCTCACGTTTCTTATTTCTATTTGTTACATACAAATTTCTTTCAGCATATCCTGATCAGAAAAGATCTGCAAGGATCTGATTGGCTGTCTTGTTCAGATATCCGTTGGGATCGGAAAGAGTGCTTCTGTTCCATCTGAAGTATGCACCGTTTCGGATATAGTTACCACTGGATTCATGATAGTCATATTTGCTGGCTCCAGGATACCTAGACATATAAGTTTCTGCCAGCTTGATCGCCTGGCTTCCGTAAGTTCCGCTTGGTGTCGGTGTTCCGGAAATCTGTACGCCGGCATTCGGTGTACAGTGGAGGATCACGACACTCTTATCGGAACACTGTCCGAGAACGATCCAGGTATGTCCGCTGTTGTATCCGATATCCCCAGGATAAAGCTTCCAGTTTGAGCTTGCCAGCTGAGCCTGGGAAACAACGGTACCCATTCCCTTGCCGGAATACAAAGATCCAAGATTTCCGGAAACATCCGTGTACATAGGTCCACCGGATCTGCTCTGCATGATCTGATATACAGACCATCCTACAAAGCCGGAACAGTCAAGGCCCTTCTGTTCTGTAGCTTCACTGAGATCCATATAATATCTGTAATTATAGGAGCTGGAATTGCTGTCATACCACTGTTTCCATTTTGGACTGATGCCCTTTCTGGTCGCATCCGACCAGTTGTGGCCGCCGCCCCATACGTAAAGAGTCTTTCCTACCGGAAGTAATGCATTGGCGAGGAAATTCTTGATGGTCCTGGAGCTTGTAACTGTAGCAGTACCCGGGTTGGTATCCAGGACACCATTGCTGCCAAATGTATACTTCTTGCCATCGATCGTCTTCGTTCCCGTAGCCATGACACCGGTTGACGGATCAAAATAATATTTATATCCTTTTTTGGAATTTGTGACCCATCCGGTAGCCATCACGCCGCTCTTGCTGTAAAAATAATAGGTATTGCTGCCGATCTTCTTAAAGCCCTTATACATAGCTCCCGTGTTTGGATCAAAATAACGCTTCTGCTTTTTCTTATTCGTTGCCCAGCCCTTTGCCATAAAGCATTTGCTGGTAAAATATCTGGTCACATTCTTCTTGTCTGTAAGGAATACGCTTCTTGCAGCAACACCACTGCCGCTGTAGAAATAATATTTCTTATTACTGATCGTGGCCCATCTCGTTGTCATATATCCGCTGGTGGGATTAAAATAGCGGGTATTGTTCTCTCTGTCTGTAAGCCAGCCTGTTGCCATATAGCCCTTGACACCGTTAACATTATAAAAATATCGTTTGCCCTTGGAATCCTTAGCCCAGCGCTTCATCTGCACGCCTGTGGATTTATTAAAAAAATATTTCTTCCCGTTCAGTGTAAGCCAGCCTTTTACCTTCTGGCCATTCTGATAATAATAGGATTTTCCTTTTTCGGTCTTAAAGCCGTTCTTGGCCGCAGCTTGTACATCGGTTGCCGTTGTATGTACAGTTGCTCCGGCTGCAAAGAACATCAGAACAAAAAAAAGTCCCCAGAGTTTCCATTTTCTGCTTAATTTTCGCATACATACCTTCCTTTGATAGATAGATCATTGATATTTACTATTTCTTAAGTCCGGCTGATCGTAAACATTACAATTTTGTTACAATTTTACGTCCATATTATATAACATTCTTTACAGTCCGTCAACTCTTTCCTTTTCTTTCATAAAAAATGTCATTCCGGTATTACCAATGTTGATTTTATGCAGAAAAAATCCCCGAAACATCAGAAATATTCACTGATGCTCCGGGGATATGATCCTTTATGCAGTTTTACTCCTGTCTGTTACAGATCTGTTACAGATCCTTACAGAAATTTTTTGCGAAGCTCTGCTCCGTCAAGGGCACTTAAATATGCAGGTGCAACATCAAATACTGTCTTGCAGCCCTTCTGTCCTTCCTGATTCATACGGTATGCAGCTCTTGCATAGGCAACGATCACAGAAGATGTGAACTCAGGATTGGAATCCAGCTTCAGGCTGTACTCGATCACATGGCTATTCTCATTGTTCCAGCCTGTTTTTCCACTGCGGATCACAAAACCGCCGTGTGGAATACCGCTGTGGTCACGATCCAGCTCTTCCTGAGAAATGAAATGTACCGTTGTATCATACTCGTCAAAGTAATTCGGCATGGTCTTGATCTCTTCCTCGATACGTGCAAGATCAGCACCCTCCTCAGCAACTACGAAGCACTCTCTTGTATGTTTCTGACGTGTGGTAAGCTCCGGATTTTCTCCGTTTCTTACTGCCTCAAGTGCAGCTTCTACCGGAATGGTGTACTGCTTTGCATCCTTTACGCCTTTGATGCGGCGGACTGCATCAGAATGTCCCTGGCTAACACCCTTGCCCCAGAATGTGTAGTCGTTTCCATTTGTAAGGATCGCATTTGCATACATACGGTTCAGAGAAAACATTCCGGGATCCCAGCCTACGGAAATGATTCCTACATGTCCACTCTCTGTTGCTGCCTTGTCAACATTTGCAAAATGCTCCGGGATTTTCTTATGTGTATCAAAGCTGTCCACAACATTGAAATATTTTACATACTCCGGTGTCTGAACAGGAAGATCTGTCGCACTTCCTCCACAGATGATCAGGACATCGATCTCATCTTTCAGCTTCTCTGCGTCTTTTACAGAATAAACCTTTGCGGTCTCTGTAAGGATCTTTACAGTCTCCGGATCACGTCTGGTAAATACTGCAACCAGCTCTGTATCCGGATTATGCTTGATGGCGCACTCCACGCCGCGTCCCAGGTTTCCGTAACCTAAAATACCAATTCTTATACTCATAATGATTTCCTCCTCTTTTTCTCTGCAGTATGTCATTTTCCGGACAGCACTGTGAATTTCTGTCAGAAAAATTCCTCTGCGATCTATATCGCAAAACGGATCTGCCTGATCCGCCTTACAATCATATGGACATGCTGCCTCAGGATATTCCGATTCTCAGTTCCGGGATATCGATGACCGCTTTGTTTCTGCATCAGCAGCAGAAAAAGCCGCCCGGCCAGCACATGAAACAAGCCATGGTCCTACAGCAGGCATCACACATATCTCCTCCTGCGGTCGGCATTCCCCCAAAGGGATCCTGTCGCTGCTGATACCAGCCGCCACCGCCTTCCATTCTCTGGAGCAACATACGGTACTGCATATTATCCGGTTCCTGACGGACTGCCTCACGGATCTGATCCAGAGCTGTTACATTATTTCCCATTCCCATATTTGCCATAGCAGCCAGGTAATACCATTCTCCATTTTTCTGACCAAGAGAATCCAGTACATTCATAGCTTCCTGAAAATGACCGCTCTGCACATAATTGGCGGCCGCCCTTCTGCGCATACTTTCCTCATCCTGATAGGCACTGGAACCGGCATTTCCGTAATTTCCAAAACCACCGTAATTTCCGTAGCCACCATAACCATTCTGGGAACTGCTTCCGTACTCACGCTCTTTCATGATCTGTTCGTAAGCCTGCTGCACTTCTTTGAATTTTTCTTCGGCCTGATCCTTATTTGGATTATTGATATTGGCATCCGGGTGATACTTTCGGCTCAGCTTCCGGTATGCCTTTTTTATTTCATCATCAGATGCGTTTCTGGGAACTCCCAGCACGCTGTATGGATCTAACATCTTTTCTCTTTCTCCCGTTCTTCCCTGCGCTTCTGTCCGATTGCCGCAAAGCGGCACCAGACGCCGGAATATAAAATATTTCGAAGGATATCTCCGTATCGGATGATCGGCAGCTTTTCAAATTCTCTGCAGCATTCTGCAAGCATCATCATAAGAAGCCGGCGTACCTCTTCCTCGAACCCTTCTATCTTATATTTTTCAAGGAAAGGATTGTAATTTCCGTTTTCTGCATCTTTTTCCACATCATCATAAGCATCCAGGATGTAGATAAATTTTCCGAGATAAAATCCCAGACGGCGCAGGGACGATTCCCAGACATCCTTACGGAAGGCCAGAATCTCTTCCATGATACGTCCGGAACACCCGGCTACACGGTCCACATCGGTTTCCCTCTGTTTTTCCAGGGAAGAAAGCTCCTCCAGTGCGCCTCGGATCCTTTGGATCTTCTCCGGATAATCAGACATATGCATATTTCCGCAATTCTTCAGAATTCTTGCATATGCATAGTGCAGTGGTTTGTGTTCATCCTGCCAGTCATCCATACATTTGTAATAAGTAAGGATCACATTCATATCCGCACAGTACTCAGTTACTGTATTTTTACGTACCGGCTGGGGCTTCAGCGGATGGACCACACACCTGGAAGTTCCCTTCTTCGTTGGCGGTTCATAAAGGGCACTTAAAAGAAGGACCGCAAATGTCATATCATAAGTCAGTGAAATCTGTCCCGGTATCCCGTATCTCTCCCGAAGTTCTCTGCAAAGGCCGCAGTAAAAAGAACGGTACACATCAAAATCCTTGAATTTTATTTCCGGTTTATTAACGGTCACATATCCGAACATGTCAGCTCCTTTTTACGAATTTTGTGTGGCATTTCGGACATTCAATCTCGATCTTGCCCTTTCCCTTTGGAATACGTATCTTCTGTCCACAGCCCGGACAGCTGTAGATGTGATGGGTCTTTCTCTGCTTCATCAGATTCTTTTCTTTATTGAAGCGAAAACGGAACTTCGACGTCATCTGAAGGAATTTCTGATTTTCGGCATAACGCTGCTGGATATTTCTGGAAAAAATACGTATATATGCATATACGATCGCTGCGACCCCGAGAATGTCAAGAGTGCTGCCGGCAGTTCTGCTGAATATATTGGCAAACATTGCCAGAATGATCAGAACCAGTGCAGCTCCCATGGTAAACCTGGAAAGATCATCCACTCCATAACGTCCCTGCATAAATTTATTGAATTTGTCTCTCATATGATCTGCATCTCCTTTTCACTGCCATACGGCACTGCCAAAAAATTTCCGTAAAAAAATCCGGAGGCAGTTCCTAACGGTCATTGCATACCTGGAAAATGTAGAATTTCAGATAATAGGATTCGTCAGCTGACCAGAGGATCGGATGATCCGGTGCCTGTGTACGGTACTCTACCTGGCGCAGTCTCTTATGGACATTCTTCGCTGCCTGACCGATGGTCTGTGTAAACAGCTCATATGTCATAAAATGAGAGCAGGAACAGGTTGCCAGAAATCCGCCGTCCTTTACAAGACGCATTGCACGGAGATTGATCTCACGGTATCCCTTGATGGCATTTTTTACAGAGCTTCTGGATTTCGTAAATGCCGGAGGATCCAGTACCACAACATCAAATTTCTCTCCCTTCTCCTCAAGCTCGGGAAGAAGCTCAAAAACATCCTCACAGAGGAATTTCACTGTTCCGTCCAGGCCGTTCAGACTGGCGTTTCGTCTTGCCTGCAGAACTGCAGTTTCCGACGCATCCACACCGAGAACACTCTGTGCCCCTGCAATTCCCGCATTCAGGGCAAAAGAGCCGGTATGTGTAAAGCAGTCCAGAACCTTCGCCCCCTTGCAGAGCTTCTGGATAGCAAGACGGTTATATTTCTGATCCAGGAAAAATCCGGTCTTCTGCCCGTCCCTGATATCTACTTCATATTTCACACCGTTCTCTTCAATCTGAACAAGTGTCGGAAATTCTTCTCCGATAAATCCCTTGGTAAGTTCCATTCCTTCCTGGCGGCGTACCTTTGCATCACTTCGCTCATAGACTCCACGGATCCGGATCCCATCCTCAGCAAGAACTTCCTTCAGTGCATCTATGATCGTTTCTTTAAGACGGTCGATTCCCAGTGCAAGAGACTGTACAACAAGCACATCTGAAAACTTATCCACAACAAGACCCGGAAGAAAGTCTGCTTCTCCGAAGATCACACGGCAGCTTCCGGTATCTACTACCTTCTTACGATACTCCCATGCGTCGCGGACACGTTGTTTCAAAAATTCCGGACTGATCTCTGTACGCTCATCTCTGGTAAGCATACGGACTGTGATCTTGGAATTGGTGTTGATAAATCCTCTTCCCATTGGATATCCGTCAAAGTCCCGGACCAGAACGATATCTCCGTTCACAAAACTTCCCATGATGCTTGCGATCTCATTGTCATATACCCAGAGGCCTCCTGATTTCAGGAATCTGCCTTCGCCTTTTTTTAATGTTACTACTGCCAGGCTCATAAATTCTACCTTTTCCCTTTCTCGTTTCCCTGTCACGGTTTGCGCTGTATGAATCCACAAAACCGATTTACGGTCAATTTTATCACAGAAAAATCCATTTTTCCAGTGCTTACACAAATCCTTGTCGTAAATCACAAAATTTTCATGATATCTTTCCGGCACGACAAAAAATACCGCAGCAAAGGTTGTTTTCTCTGCTGCGGTATTTTTTATCTCTTTTTCTGTAAATCTTTTATTCTGCTGCGGATTCCTCAGAAGAGTCCGTGTTCTCGCCGTAAAGACCTGCCAGATATTTCATGGTTTCTTTATAAAGTGTCTGCTTATCTTCCTGGGGAACATCTGCAAGAATAGCTGCTGTCACGTCTGTGGCCTCTGTGTCCTCCTGGGAACTGTCAATACTGAACAGCTTCTTCAGCTTCTGATCCATCATATTCAGCTCTGTACTCTGATATTTTTCTGTACCATCTGCCTCATAGGATTCTGTACCATCCTTCAGGATATCATAATAATCCTTCTCAACAGTTTCTGCCACACTCTTCGCTGTCTGCTCATCCAGTGTTACCGTTGCCACTGTATCCTCCGTTGCAGCGAGAAGGGAATCTGCATCTCCCTCATACTCGCCTTTTACAAAGAGGACAAATTTGTCATAATTGTTCTTTGCTTCTTCGCTGAGCACGGAAGTATCGTTTTCTGCACTGTCTGCCTGGTCTGAGCCCTCTGTACTTTCTGAAGATTCTGTATCTTCTGTTGCCTCCGGGATTCCGGTCTTATCGGATGCAGCCTCGTCAGAAGCACTTTCATCTGTGCTGCTCTCGTCAGATGCACTTTCGTCTGTACTGCTCTCGTCGGATGCAATTTCATCTGTACTGCTTTCGTCCGAGCTTTCCTCATTGCTATAGGTTCCGTCGTCGGTAGCATCCGGGATTCCGGTCTCATTGCTTGTATCCTGAGAATCTGCTCCTGTTTCTTCCTCAAGACCCGGATCCTCTGTGGAGCTCTGGATCACATCGTCACCAAGAATGCTGTCATTTACATTGTTGACGATATCATCAGAAGAATCTGCATCCACATCTACGGTTTCATCACTGCTCTCGCCATCCAACGTATCATCAGAGGAAGAGGTCTGGCCTGTGGTATTGGCATCTACCTGCTCCAGTGTTTCCTTCACATCATCATAATTGTAATCCTGCTGTGAGATCTGCTTCAGAAGAGACACGATCCTGTCAATATCGTCCTGGCTTACGGAAATATTGTTCTGCTCAGCCACATTGATTACAATATTCTGAATCTCATCTGCATTCTGTACTCCGTTCTGGATCACATCCATCTTGGACTGGTTTACAACTGTTGTCGCCTCATTTTTACCAACCTTATCTGCAAGCTCACCAGTGGTTACGATCTCCTGGTTGGCAAGCTTCGTCTTGGTCTCATCCAGCTTCTCTCCGCTGGCCTTCTCATATGCCATCTGGATACCGGTAAGTGCACCTGTTCCGGATACTTCCATCGGGCAGGCAGCAACTACTTCACAGTTCTTCACACCGGATGTGGAAAGTGTCGTTGCGATCATATTACCTGTCACCCAGTTCAGATTTGCTGTGCGGACCTTGATCCCGCCGGACTGTGTAGGCTTCACATAGGCACAGCTCAAAGTTCTGGAACCGATCTGGGACTGTGGTGCGATATTATCCAGGTGTTTATGCTCATCCTCATTTGTAATGGTCATCACCTGCACCTGATCGGAACTTACATTAAAATATTTCATCATTGTCTGCTTCTGGGCATCCGTAAGATCTGCTCCAAGTGTTACTACCTTCGATGCATCTGCAAATACGGGATTTACACTTCCTGCCACAAGGCATGCACTACAGAGCAGAGCTGCGATCATGTTTCTTTTTTTCATTGATCTTCCCTCCATATATTTTTTCGGATCGATTGTATCTGCTTAACTTTTGCGGTGTAAAGCGGACATTCCTCTTCGTTACTTACATCTCCACGAATGCGAGCGCTTCACGATCTGTCGTTCTTGTCATATTATAACACAGCTGCTGAAATATTTGTAATTTATATTATATAAAAAACGCTGCCGGAAATTATATCACTCATTTCTGACAGCGTTTTATTGCTTTTCTCATTTTCCCAGAGAACTTATCTGATCTGGTTTAATTTTCCGGTTTCTTTTGCTTTTTTCAACAATTCCCGGTTTTTTTCATTCATGATACCAAAATCCTTCAGCGGACAGTACACTTTTTCACATTTTCCCAGGAACTCCAGTGCTTCTTCAAAGGCAGACTCCGAAATGCATTCAAAAGGCTTCTCCGTGATCACTTTTGCAGCCAGTTCTTTTGCCACCTGATAATCTGCATCATTGGTATGGAGAACTCCGGTCACAAAAGGAATCCCCTGTCGCTGCAGCTTCCGATATACCGGAATCCCGCTTCCATTTCCTCCGATCACAAACACCTCCGGTTTTCCGGCCGGAGGTTCCATTTCCACGCAGCCGAATTCTGCATTATAGCTTCCACGGGTGATGCCATAAAGCTTCCGAATATAATCGGAAGTAAAGATTTCCTCCGGTGCACCATATTTCTCAATGTGATCTCCATGAACACAGATCACCTGGTCAGAAATCTTCTGGGCAAGATCCAGCTCATGAAGGGACATGATCACCGTCATCTGTTTTTCCAATACCATCTTCTTCAAAATGGCAAGAAGCTCCAGCTTATGCCGGATATCCAGGAAGGAGGTCGGTTCATCCAGGATAATGATCTCCGGTTCCTGGCAGATGGCGCGTGCCAGAAGGATACGCTGTCTCTGTCCGTCACTGATGGCTGTAAAATCCCGATCCTTCAGATCCCAGGCGTGAACCATCTCCATGGCACTTTTAACTTTTTCCTTGTCCTCTGCGGAAAGGATCCCGAGAGTTCCGGTATAGGGATATCGTCCGGTGGATACCACATCCTCACAGGTCATAAGCTCCGGTCGCATGCGCTCGGTAAGTACTACAGCCAGTTTTTTTGACACTTCCCTGTTGGTCATCCGGCTCATCTGTTCCTGTTCCAGATATACCGTTCCGCTGATCAGGGAAAGCTGTCTTGTGATACTCTTCAAAATAGTAGATTTTCCGGCACCGTTGGGACCGATCAGTGTCAGGATTTCTCCTTTATTCAGCTGAATATTGATTTCTTTGATCAGCGGTTTTCCATCATAGCCTACGGTCAGCTGATCTGTATAAAAAAAATATGATTTCATCGTTTATATCCTCTGCTGTCTGTGAATCATGATATAGATAACTACCGGTGCTCCGAAAACTGCTGTCACAGAACTGATGCTCAGCTCCGTCGGTGCAAATACAGTTCTTGCGATCAGGTCACAGAACAGGCAGAACACTGCACCGCCCAGAAAACAGGCCGGGATCACAAGCAGGGGTTTTGCAGTCTTCAGGAGACTTTTTGCAATATGAGGCACAGCGATCCCCACGAAGGAGATCGGCCCTGCAAAAGCGGTCACACAGGCAGAAAGAATACTGGAAAGCAGGATCAGAAGTATCCGGAAAGCCTTGATATTAACTCCCATATTCTGCGCGTAAGTCTCCCCCAGCTGATAGGCGCTGATCGGTTTTGACATAAAAAATACGATCACCATGGTAAGAAGTACCACAGCAGCCATAGTCTGCACATTCCCCCAGGTCATACCGGAAAAGCTTCCCAGTGACCAGTTGTGAAGATTGACTATGTTGGAATCATCTGCAAAGGTCACCACAAAGTCTGTGATGGCCGAACAGATATAGCCGATCATAACACCACTGATGACCAGCATGGACATGTTGTGGACTTTTTTTGCCACAAGGAGCACAAAGCCCATGGAAATCATTGAGCCTGCAAAAGCAGCCAGGATCATGGCACCGGAACCGATGGACACCGATCTGCTTAAAAAAAAGATCATCAGAAGCGCCACGATCAGCTTGGCACCGGAAGAGATTCCCAGTACAAAGGGTCCCGCGATAGGATTGTTAAAAAAGGTCTGCAGCAAAAATCCGGAAACAGAAAGTGCTCCGCCAAGGATGATAACTGCCAGTATCCTGGGAAGACGGATCTCCCAGACGATATTATAAGAAGTTTCATCTCCCTGATGCCGGAATATGATATTCAGGATCTCCTTCACAGAGAGGTGGATACTTCCTGAATTTACATTCCATATAAATAAAAAGATCAAAAGTACCGCAAGGATCACAAAAGAGATCCCGTATCGGACTGCGCGTTTTCTGTCATTCATTTTTCTGGTACACTCCTCTTCTGTTTTGTTATCCTGTCCTTTCGTTTCCTGCTCACAGGTGGAAACCGGCAAAGGAGTTAAAGCGAACACTGGAATTTATTTTAGTTTATGCATATAGGTCAGCTCATCCAGAGAATCATCGTCTGTAGTCAGCATGGTGTGGATATCCTCAATCATGGTTCCAAGTCCGGTGGTTTCCTGGAAGAGATTTTTGCCTGTGCACCAGACATTTCCGTTCTTCACTGCCTTGAAATCTGCAAGAAGCTTACTTTTGGAAAGAAGCTCATCAATGGTCTTAAGTTCCCCGTCAATCGTACTGTTATAGATGATATAGTCTGCATCCTTCGCCTTGGCATAAAACTCTTCCATCTGCATATTCATGGTGGAAAGAGCATTGTCATTTACTCCCGTATCCTCCGGAACATAATTTCCTCCTGCGAGAGAGATCATTTCCGAAACATAGTCGCCACTTTTTCTTATATTTACCGCACCTACGGAGTTGATATAAAAGAACGCTACGGTCTTGTCTGTTTTATCTGCTGTGAGAACCTTATCCAGCTTGTCCGTCTGCTCTTTGAAAACCTTTTCTGCTACATCTTCTTTTCCCAGAAGAACTGCGTAAAGCTTCATCCACTCGGTCCTTCCAAGAGGATGACTCTCATAGCTGGAACGCTCTACCATTACAGGGATCCCGAACTGCTCCAGCTTCTCCTGTACCTCCGGATTGTGATGGATCATGGTGGATTCAATGGCAAGGTCACAGCCCTCGTTCAGGATCAGCTCGTAATCCGGAGCACTGTACTTGCCGGCATAAATCATCTTTTTCTGTTCCATGGCGTCCTTTGCTTCCTGGATATACCATCCGTCTTCCTTGGTTCCGGAAAGCTTGATGCTGTCAATCCCGTCGATAGCGCGGAAAAGATCCATGGCCGAGGTTGCTACCAGATAGATATTGTTTATGGGCTGCTGCAGAACCGCAATGTCAGGATCCAGCCCCTCCGGTGCTTTCTTGCCTTCGGGAACTACAAGAAACTGTCCTTCCTGATCAATGGTGAGCAGCGCATAGCCATCGTTGTAGTAATCCACATTAAATTCCTTTGCGTAGGAAAGATCCATACTGTGGTCAAAGGTAAGGCCTGGAATATCCGCAGGCTTATGTTCTGTCTCTGCTGCCTGCACTGCAAAAGCACACCCCAGGATCAGGGTCAGCGTCAGAAATATGTATGAAATTATTTTTTTCATTTTTCTTCCTTTTTCATGCTCGAAGAATCAAAATTCAGGGTATACTCAATCTCGTGAGGAGTACTCATGGCTACAGTATCTGCAGTCACTTCCATTTCTGCGTCAAAGACTGTGACCGGGATCTCAAATGTGGAGTTTCCGTCTTTGTTCACCGGCTCATATTTTTCGCCGTCCACGATCATGTAATCATAATTCGGACTGCTCCAGATGATGGTTGCCGTAGCTTCTTTGTCCTTGATCTCTACTTTAGCCGGAGATTCTACAGATGCTCTTCCTGTTCCGCCTGTAAGGGTTACATCCGTCTCATAGGTTCCGTCCTCCAGCTTCAGCTCTTCCGGTTTTTTCCCTTCGGATTTTTTGTCGTCAGAGGTTTTTACAGGATTCTTTACGCTGACTTTATGGTCGTACCATTTGCCTTTTTCTCCCAGGATCGCCACGTTAAATTCCTCACCAATGGCCGGTACCGGGATATCAAATCCGTAAACCTCCTCTGTATAACCATCGCTGTACTTCACTGTATCTGTGGTCGGCTCAATGATCTCTGCTCCGTCCTTCTGGGCATCCTCGGCAGTTCCCGCAAACAGGTTAACGATCTTCTTGGAAACCAGACTTACGTGGATGGTCATTTTACCATCTTTGACCGTGAGCTCTCCTTTTTTGTCATTGGCCTCATTTACATGAAACATGCTGCTGTCTGTACCAAACTCTGCTGTATAAACGCCATCTTCCAGGGTATCTGCTTTGGCTGCATCTGTATCCTTTTCTTCGGAAGCTTCTGCTTCCTCACCGGACTCTGTTTTTGTTTCATCTGTTTTTGCCATCGCAGGCACAGAGCCCAGCACCAGGACTGATGCACTTGCCATTGCAAGAATTAAGTTTACATAGCGTTTTTTCATGATAATCTTCTCCCTTCCATAGATACAGCAATCTGCCCGGAAAACAGTCTTCCTGATCTTTCCGGGCAGTTACATTGATTTCTTATAGGTATCTGAACTCACTCAGATATTTTTATATTTATTATTCTGCGGACTCCTCAGCAGAATCAGCCTCTGTATCTGCTGCTGCATCAGAATCTGCGGACTCCTCAGTGCTTCCCAGAGAATCGATGGCTGCCTTTGTATGCTCTACATAAAGCTTCTCAACTGCTTCGATTCTTCCAAGACCCTCGATCTGGCAGTCAACCTTATCGAAGTTTCCGGATGCTACAAACTGGCTCTTCCAGGAATCCTCCTCATCACCGGCCATATCGTTATTTGCATGGTCTCCGGCAACAACCATCAGCGGACGAAGAACAACGTTCTTGTATCCTGCTTCTTTTACCTTCTCGATAACCTTGTCGCAGGCTGTATCTTCCGGCTTACCCTCTACAGTACCGATGAATGCGTTCTTCAATCCAAGGTTTTCCATCTGTGTCTGCATCTGATCGTATGTAACGTTAGCTGTATGAGATGTTCCATGTCCCATGAATACGAATGCTGTGCCAGCCTCAGCTGCTGCATCCATGCTGTCAAATCCGGCCTCTTTGCAAGCCGTATCTGTGATCGCCTGAGCAACGGCTTTCTTGTCATCATTGATCACAGTTGCATCGTCTCCAACCTCACCGAGCATTGGCTCTGCGATAGCTACAGACTCGAATTTATCTTTATAGCCATTGATCGCTTCTGTCATCTCATCGTACTCAGCACCATGCATCAGATGGGTAGGCTGTACAACCAGATTCTTAACACCATTCTCTACTGCACGGTCAAGAGCCTGCTGCATGTTATCGATCACTTCATCATCTCTTGCCTCTACATGGTTGATGATGATCTGTGCTGTAAATGCTCTTCTTACAGACCAGTCCGGATAAGCTTCTGCAAGAGCATCCTCGATTCCCTTGACATCCTCTGCACGGCTGTCATTGAAGGAAGTACCAAAGCTTACAACAAGAAGTTCATTCTCACCGATCTCATCCTGGTTACGCGGATCGTCCTTGGAAGCATCTCCTGTGTCACGTCCGAAATAATCCGGATCTGCATTCTCACCCTCTACCAGTTCTTTCTGAGCATCTGTCAGAGCATCCCATGCTTCTTTGGCTGCCTTGCAGTCCTCATCTGTTGTGTCGTTTCTTTCCTGTACATAGATCTTGTCGATCAGAGCTGCTACATTATCTGCTGCTTCCTGATCTGCATCAGAAGCCTCTGTGGTATCAGCTGCCTCAGCGTTCTCTTCTGTAGCAGAATCCTCTGCTGCCATTGCTGTTGTAGCCGCACCCATAGAGCATGTCATGGAAACTGCGAGCATCAGAGCTAACATTGTTTTTCTTTTCATTTCTCATTGTCCTCTTTTCATGTATTTCCAGAATACTGATATGTACAAAAAAGCAGCAGCTCTCTGCGGCCGCCTGCTCACACATGATTCTCTGCGCAATACAAATACATAAAAAGAAGTTCTGTATTGTTATGGAGAATACCGATTCGTAAACCGCGAATCCCTGAATCTCACAATAAGGCAGTTCTCCTGACTTGGTTCCACGCTGCTTTCCCTTCCCGGTCTCCCAGTGGTTATAAAAGCAACTCCCCTTTCACAGTGACGGTATCGTTCCGGATTCTCACCGGATTCTCTTTTGCACATCCGACTGGATGCAACCTTATCATTATAACATTTGCACATATTTTCTTTTACCTGGTTATCTAACTTTTACCACAAACTCATAAATTTGTCAAGATTGATGTCAGACGATTCACGGTTTTCTGTGATCTTCGCTCACCAAAAACACCTCGCGAAATATTACCAGTGAACAGTAACCGGTTTTCTCCCTGTATCTGTCAGTTATTATCAGAATACTTTCTCCAATATTCATGCACATCCTGCATAAAAAACAGCCCCTTTCTGTCATCACCCTGATATCAGAAAAGGACTGTCTTACACTGGATATTCGCAATCCGCTTCGCTACTTGCTCATAACAGATAAACTGCTTTGCAGTTTATCTGTTAAAATACTCCTGCTCCAGGTATCTGGCTACGTAGACTCCGCTGGCAGATGCATGGGACAGAGAATGGGTCACGCCGCTGCAGTCTCCGATAACAAAGAGACCCTTGTGGCAGGTTTCCAGATTTTCGTCGATCTCAACCTCCATGTTGTAGAATTTAACCTCCACGCCATAAAGCAAAGTATCGTCATCCGCGGTTCCCGGTGCGATCTTATCCAGAGCATAGATCATCTCGATGATGCCATCCAGGATACGTTTCGGCATAACAAGACTTAAATCTCCCGGTGTCGCAGAAAGTGTAGGTGTTACGAAACTTTCCTCAATACGGGCTTTTGTGCTTCGTCTTCCGCGGATCAGATCTCCAAACCGCTGTACCATAACACCACCGCCAAGCATATTGGAAAGTCTTGCAATGCTCTCACCGTATCCGTTGCTGTCATGGAACGGCTCTGAGAAATGCTTGGATACCAGAAGGGCAAAGTTTGTATTGTTGGTATGCTTTGCCGGATCTTCGTAGCTGTGACCGTTTACTGTGATGATACCGTTGGTATTTTCATTCACGACAACACCTCGCGGGTTCATGCAGAAGGTACGGACCATATCCTCAAACTTCTCAGTTCTGTAAACAATCTTGCTCTCATAAAGCTCATCTGTCAGACGGCTGAAAACCTCTGCCGGAAGCTCCACACGGACTCCGATGTCCACACGGTTGGAAAGAGTCGGGATCTTAAGCTCTGTACATACTGTCTCCATCCATTTACTTCCGCTTCGTCCTGCGGAGATGATACAGTAAGTTCCCTCGTAACGCTCATCTCCTACAAAAACTGCATAACCGTCTTCAGTTTTTTCTACTTTGTCAACAGATGCGTCAAAATAGAAGTCCACATGGTCTTTCATTTTTTCATAGAGGTTCTGAAGCACCACATAGTTGATATCTGTTCCCAGATGACGGACTGATGCATCCAAAAGATGCAGGCCGTTCTGAAGGCAGAGCTTACGGATCTCGCTGTTTGTGGTAGAATAAAGCCTGGTTCCTTCACCGCCATGCATCAGGTTCAGTTTATCTACATATTCCATCAGCTCTGTGGCTGTATCCTTGCCGATATGCTGGTACAGAGTTCCGCCAAACTGATTGGTGATATTATATTTTCCGTCGGAGAAAGCGCCTGCACCGCCAAATCCCTTCATGATCGCACAGGTTTTGCAGTGGATACAGGATTTTACTTTCTTTCCGTCGATGGGACATTTTCTTTTTTCCAGAGGATGACCAGCTTCAAAAACCGCGATCTTTTTCTCCGGATCATTATTCATCAGTTCATAGGCCGCAAAGATTCCACCGGGACCTGCTCCTACGATCAGTACATCATATTTCATAAATAAAAACTCCTTATCTTGTATTGCACATTTTCAGTATTTTGTTTTTGCACAAACCCTGTCTATTCTACAACAAGTGTGTTCAAAAGTCACCTGTTTTTTCGGAACCTTCCGATCTTAAGCTTTTTTCCATCTGTTTCCACGGTAATAGCACCGTTTTTCATGGTGTATTCCACCTGACTTCCGGCCGCTTTAAGCCGCTCTACGGTTTCCGGTGACGGATGTCCGTAGGTGTTGGTGAGCGAACAGGAAATGATCGCCACTTCCGGCTTTATTTTCTCAAGAAATGCTTCTGTGGTAGAATAACGGGAACCGTGATGTCCCACCTTCAGACAGTCAACATCCTCAAGCCCCCCGGCTGCCAGAAGCTTTTTCTCCGTATCTGCACCGATATCTCCGGTAAAAAGCATCTGAAAATCTCCAAAAGACAACTCCATCACCATAGCTTCCTCATTCACATCTTTTCCTGTGGCATTTTTCTCCGGCCACAGAACAGAAAAAGATACTTTGCCGCAAGGCAATTCATCCCCTTTTCCTGCTGTCATGACCTTAACTCCGGCTGTTTTTGCTGCCTCTGCAAGCTCCCTCCATGCATCTGGTCTTTCCGCCCAGGCAGGCAGGATCAGATATCCGGCCCGGATGGTTGTAAGACCTTTCCCCATATATTCCAGAAGCTCCTTCACACCGTTGATATGATCCTGATCTGTATGGGAAATAAAAATCCCATCCAGCCAGGAAATCCCCTGACTTTTCAATGCCGGCAAAAGGCAGTATCTTCCAAGATCCGACTGGCTGCTGCTTCCTCCGTCGATCAGAAAATGGTGATCCTCCGGGGTCTCCACAAGGATACCGTCACCTTGTCCTACATCCAGGCAGATCACCTTCAGACTTCCTGTTGGATGATATCCCAGTATCAGGATTCCGACTGCCAGAAAAATACCGGCTGTTATCCGGATAGCATATAGCTTCCGGCAACCTGCTTCCGCCCGCTCCTCTGATAACTCCGTTTCCTCACTGACTGCTTTTTTCTTCCGGAGCTGTTCTTTTATATACTGTCCCATAAACAGGACTATGATCAAAAAGCCATAATATACCACAATCTGCCATATTTCCGGCTCCCCTCCGATCCAGGTACTCCATCCTGATCTTCCTGCCAGACTGCAGAGATATTCATAAAAAAGCAGCAGTACCCTTGCCGGCAGGATTACCAGTTTTGCCGCAGGAATACTGAGAATTCCCAGCAGCAGCGCCGCCATTCCTCCAGTCAGCACTACCCCCACACTTGGAAGCACCAACAGATTCAGGATAAATCCGGCAATAGAGACTTCTCCGAAAAACTTCAACATCACCGGCAGAGTCACAAGCTGAAGAGCTATAGGACTTACCAGTGCCTTTGTCCATTTTTTTTCCGCTCCTGCAAGGGCACAGATCTTTTCCGCAGCGAGCCCCATTCCCAGAACACAGCCAAAGGACAGAAGAACTCCACTGTCCAGGAGATAGGCCGGAGATTCCACAAGGATCATCATGGCAGTTACGGAAAGAGCACTCATCATATCATAGATCCGTCCGGTGATCCTGGCTCCCATGGCGATCAAAAACATAGTTACTGCACGCATGGTGGAAACACTCCCTCCGGTCATGATCCCATACTGTAGCATCACTCCCAGAGAAAAAATCCCGGCAGGCCAGATCCCCAGTCCCATCTTCTTTAGAAGGTTGTAAAGCCCCATTCCCAGAATACTGATATGAAGTCCGCTGATGGCAAGGATATGTATGATTCCGGCCAGCTGATAGCGCATCTGTGTTTCCGGATCCAGTTCCTGTTTGTCTCCAAGCGTTATGGCACAAAAAACAGGCGCATCTTTTCCTGCAGCTTCCTTCAGGATCTGTCTGCAGCTTTCTTTTATCTCCAAAAGGAGCTGCCTGTAGCCGGAATACACTGCTGTTTTCTTTTGGAGCACAGCGTTCTTCATGAAATAATAAATATGACGACAGGCATAAAAGTGTTGGCTGTCAAAGCCCCCCGGATTCGCAGGACCTTCCACTCTTTTCAGCGTTCCCTTGACCAGGATCCGCATTCCCGGTTTCAGATCTTCTTCTTTTTTGAGAAATATTCTTACATTTTCAATTGGAAATTTTTTTGACTGATGGATAAGATATGTTTTTTTCAGATAAACAGACTGGGAAAATTCTGTGTTTTCATACTGTTCCACCTCCCCGCAGATCATGGAACCAGGGTGCGCTTCGATCTGCTCCTGCACATTTAACGGAAGGGGATTCCCCCTGATCAGAGGAATCCCCATAAGCTCCAGTGTGCCAAGACTCAGCACCATAAGAAAACACAAAAGACACATCGGCCGTTTCGCCATAAATGTTCTCCCGTTTTTCTGATATTTTGAAATGTATTTATTTTTTCTGCTCTTTTTTGGTCTTTGTATCTGCCAGCAGGCTGTCGTTCCATTCATAGAACTTATAAAGCTGCATATTCTGTCCAAAGGTCACTTCCTTGTTTCCTTCGATGGAAATCTCAACTTTGTCCACATCCGTTGCCGCGATCAGCGTATTTACCACCGAATACACGGCAATCTGTTCCGAAACATCCAGCGCATAATCCTGAAATACGGAATTATAATCCACATAGCAGATTCCGTTTGCTCTCGTCAGCGAAAGTACCTCTGAATTCTCCGGTATTGTAGGATAATGTCCTTTTTCCAGCGGACCTCTTGCAAGCTGCTCCAGAACCACCGTAGCCTTCGGAAGATTTCGTCTGTAGCGGACACTTCTCTGTTCCGCTACCAGTTTATCTCCGTTTTTATTTGTGAAATACAGAGTAAAGGTGTCATAGCTGTACACATCCCCATCGGACCCGGAAAACTCCACAAAGGTGTCGTTGTTCATGGCTCCCACTTCTTCACCCCTGGTATCTGTCAGCGGCTTTTTACCCACATAGATCTCCACAGAATCCACTCCTGGAACCTGTAAAAAGATCTTCACTATACCTGCCCGCACCAGAAGTTCTCTGGTACGTGACATTTTATCATAGGCCTCATTGAATTCTACGTTCAGGACTCCATCCTGTATGGAATAAGAAGAAATCTTTACCCCATCCGGAAAAAGTGAGATTCCGTCTTCCCGGGTCTCACGGTTATTCAGACTCTCGGAAAAATTGCGCAGCATCACTTCTGTTGTTTCCTTCTCCGGAGTATATTTTTCTTCTTTCAGTCTCGTTTCATCGCTGTTGATATAATAAAATCTATACTGCTGTTCTTCGTTTTTATTTCTTCCCGACAAACCTATGAAAGCAACCAGACCAAAAAGGATGCAGGCAGCGGCCACACAGATGATCAAAATCGTTTTTTTCATGCTGTACCTCCTAGGACGGGATATAGGACAGCGGGATCTTCACGGTAAATGTGGTTCCCTCGCCCTCTTTGCTGGATACCTTGATGATCCCATGATGCATGGCTATAGAACTTCTTGTAATAGCAAGTCCAAGACCGGTTCCGCCGATCTCTCTGGAATGGGATTTATCCACACGATAAAAACGCTCAAAGATCCGTTCAATGGAATCTTCCGGTATTCCCAGGCCGGAATCTGCAACCGTCACATAGAAATCCTTATGATCCGCATCCAGTGTTACGCGGACCCATCCCTCATCTACATTGTATTTGATACCATTTTCGACCAGGTTACTGATGGCAAGGGTAAATTTCACCTCATCCACATCTGCCGTTACCGGTCGGAACGAATCCAGGATCAGGTCAATCCTTCTCTGATCTGCAATAGGACGGAGACGCTTCAGGATATTCTCCAGCAGCTCATTGATATTCATATTACTGATATTCATATCTGCTGCTTTTTTGTCCATTTTTACCAGGGAGAGCAGATCGGTGATGATCTTGTTCTCTCTGTCAATCTCTTCTGTGATATCAGAAAGAAATTCCTGATACAGTTCCTCCGGAACCCCCTGCTGTCCTACCAGCGAATCCGCCAGAACTTTCATTGAAGTCATAGGTGTCTTCAGCTCATGAGACACATTGGATACAAACTCCTGTCTGGATTCATCCAACGTCTTCATTCTGGAAAGCATCTTGTTAAATGCATCTGTGATCAAAGCTGTCTCTGTATAATCCGGTACCGAGATCTCCTCATTCTGATATCCGTCTGTAAGGTCCTCGATTGCTTTCGTTACCCTGGCAAATGGCTTCACCAGGATCGTGGAAAGAATATAACCCAGAAAAATGGCCAGCACTACAATGATACCGATGATCAGAATCCCTTTCTGCTCCAGTTCATGGATGGTTGCTGTCACCTCACTGGAAGATGCCATGATCATCATGGCACCCTGCACCTGTTTTACATCCGGACTTTTTACCGGAACTGCCAGGATCAGCTTCTGGCTGTCAGAATCATATTGGTAGGCATCTTCTCCTTTAAAACAGTTCAATACTTTCTGGGAAACCAGAGTCCTGCCCTCATCCACGCCATAGGTATCCTTGATGATCCTGAAATCCCTGTCTACAATGAGAATCCTGCCACCATAGCTGTTGGACAGTAATTCCAGCTTGCTGTTCACCGTCTGAGAGCTGGTGTCATTCAGATAATTCTCCTTGATCAGCAGGTCGCACATGATGTCACAGATGTTCTCCATGCTCTGCACACGGTTGGCAATGGCACGATCTTCATAGTTGGCAATGACCATTTCCGTTACGATGACACTCGGTACGATTCCCAGTATGATCAGGATGATCAGAATACGAAAGCGGAGACTCTTGAAAAATTTGCCGTTCTTTTTGAACTTCACAGGTTATGCCTGGAAATAGTAGCCCACACCCCATTTGGTGTGTACATATTTCGGCTCACTGGGATTGGCCTCGATCTTTTCTCTCAGGCGGCGGATATGTACATCTACGGTACGGACATCTCCCGGATATTCATAGCCCCATACGATATTCAGAAGATTTTCTCTGCTGTATACCTTGTTCGGATTGAATACCAGCAGCTCCAGCACATCAAATTCCTTGGCTGTGAGGTTGATCTCTTTTCCGGAGATAAATACGCGGCGTCCTTCGCAGTCCAGCTTCAGTTCTCCGACTTCCACAGTCTTGGCCTTCTCCTGCTTGTCCTGTTTGCTGCCCGCACGGCGGATGATCGCCTTGATGCGGGCTTTGACTTCCAGGATATTGAAAGGCTTGGTGACATAATCATCAGCTCCGTATTCCAGACCCAGGATCTTATCCATATCTTCTCCTTTTGCTGTAAGCATGATGATCGGAACATTGGAAAATTCACGGATCTGCTGGCATACCTCAAGACCGTCCATTTTTGGAAGCATCAGGTCAAGAAGGATGATATCGTACTCTCCTGCTTTTGCTTTTTCCAGTGCTTCCTCTCCGTCATAGGCACAGTCCACTTCCATTCCGTCCTGCTCCAGACTGAAGCGAAGTCCCTTGACAATCAGTTTCTCATCATCTACTACCAATACTTTCCTGCTCATTTAGCGCTCCTTACTTTATTGCTATTTTATCCTTTATCTTCTCATAGGTTCCTTCTTTGATGCCTGGTACATTCATGATATCCTCTGCTGAAGTAAAGGGACCGTTCTCTTCCCTGTAAGCGATGATCGCCAGGGCCTTGGACTCCCCTACACCTGTGAGAGTAGTAAGCTGGGATACATCAGCGGTGTTCAGATCGATCTTCTGCTCTGTGGAAGATGCAGTCTCAGCTTCACCGGAATCCTCTCCGGCGGATTTCTGTCCGCTCGCCGTTTCTGTACCGTTTTCTGCTGTGACTTCCGATCCATCCTGGGTAGCTGCGATCCGCTGGCTGTCCACCTCCGCCTGGGTAGGCACATAAACCTGCTGTCCATCGGAAAGTCCCTTAGCACGGTTGAGATAGCTTGCCGCAGCTTCCGGAAGATATCCTCCAGCCTGCTCGATAGCCTGAAAAACACGGCTGCCATATGGAAGCTCATAGACTCCCGGGCTGGTCACTGCTCCACATATATCTACATAAATGGTCTGAGGGGTGTCTGAGATCTCCGGCAGCTGTTTTTCAACCTCCGGAGTCGGTTCCTCCGCAGACTCATTCTGTTTCTTCTGTGATATATCTGCCGCAGCCCCTGCGGATGCCTTCCCGGATACTTCACTTTCCGTATCCTTCGGTTCTTCCTGCTCTGCATCCATTCCGGATGCTTCCGTACTTTCTTCCTGCACCAGTTCTTTCTCCAGAAATTCTGTTCCGTCATCCTTACAGCCTGTCAGCCCTGCCAGGATCTGTAACAAAAATATGGAAAAAACAAACCGAACACTTCTGATATGTGATCTTATTTTCATAGGTAGGCGGTTCACTCCTTTCCGCCGATGTGGCGGCAGGTGCCCCGTTACTCATGCAAAACCATACCTTATTTTAACGAAGTATTACAAATATTACAATACTTTTATTTCTATTTCCATTTGAAAATAACCACACCTGCAATACAGATCAGCATTCCCAACAGCTTTCTCCACTGAAAATCTGCTCTTTCCACACCGAAAATCCCCAGCAATTCTATAAGATAAGCCACCGCAAGCTGAGAAATGACAATAAGCATAACCGCCCGCGCAGGCCCCAGACTTCCCATACTCCGGATCACTGTGATAGTGATAAATGCACCGATCACTCCTCCGAGTAAATTATATTTATCCTCTACCTGCCACAGCATGCCGATACTTTCTCTGCCTGTAAAAAACCATGCTGCCACACAGACCAGAAATGCCGAAAACTGTACCCAGCCGGTTGAAACCCACAGACTGGTCTGTTTTGTTACATTTGTGTTAAATACCCCTTGAATACTCATCAGTGCACCTGAGATCAGTGCTGACAAAAATCCCCACATAAAAATCCCTCCATATATGCTCCATTTCCGATATTACTGCCGGAAAAAGGCGCTGCATATTTCTGCAACGCCTTTACGGTTTCTTATAGTTTATGTTGTTTTTCTGAAATTATTCCGGAAAATATTTTCTGAGATATATCCTTCCAGAAAACGCAATATGCGGCATCTCATAAAAAATGGCTGTTTTCGGACAGATCGGACGATAGAGTGGGTCTGCCACAATGATCCTGGCTGTTTTCAGCTTTTCTTCCATGGCTTCCTCGCCACAGATGGCTGCATCTCCCTTGCGCAAAAGTCCCTCTGTGATCTCCAGCGGACAGAGCAGCTGAACCTTTTTTCCGTATTTCTGCTCTATGACTGCTGCCAGGGAGCCCATGGTAACCGGTTCTCCGATGATGGTAATGTCCGGTGCGGAAAAAAATACCTCATCTTTGTCGGGCATTTCCCTGCTTTCTCCTGAAGGGTCAGATACTGCTGACAGACTGTTCCTTCCCTGAAAATAGATTACCTGCTCCGGAGTTACTTTCCACAGTTCCTCCTGTTTCCCTAAGATCTGCCCTCCGCTTTCCTCTGCGGAGTCATCCATTTTATTTACCCACTCTCCACAGGATCTATCCGCGATCCGCTCAAGTGCATCTGAAATCTGCCCCTCATAGCCTTCCACAGGAGTCCCCACGAGAAATGGCGTACCGAATTTTTCTTTCAGCACATTGGCCGCCGGAATTCCCACAGAGGATACCACAAGGTTTACCGCTGCTTCACCGGCACGGGACAAAGCTTCCAGCGTATCCCCCATAGCCCAGGTGGAAAGTATCTCCCAGCCATAGTTTTTCAGACGTTTTTTCATGGCATCTACTGTAGACTGCGGGCCAAGATCGAGGGGTGTTGCTCCAAGAAGATTTAATTTTCTACTTCTCTTCTCTGTAGATCTTTCCGCAGATCCCGTCGGTACTTCTGAACACCTTCCTGTTTTCTCTGCTGCTCCTGTGAAATGTCCTGCGATTTCCGCCAGTGCCAGCCCTGCTCCGTATACATAGTCGTGCATGCCGCTGGTCGGAACCGAAAATACCGGAATTTCGGTCCTTGCTGTAAGTGCACGGGCCAGTCCCTGAAAATCTGTTCCGTTCATAAAGGGGATTGGTGAACTTGCAAGTGCAATAAATTTCGGTTTCAGCTCCTTTGCCGCCTCTTCGATATCTTGAAGAAATTTCTCATCATTTCCCATAATGGCATCGATATCCGTAAGACCTGAGATAAAGATCAGACTGTCCTGGTCGTACCACCGGATCTCATCATGGGTATTATAGGTAGAATTACAGCCGGAGGGATCATGCATCACTGTCATTCCTCCAAGCTCATACAACGCGGAGCAGACACCAGACACGTCTGCCGTGTAGATTGGTATGATCCGATATGCCTGTCTCATATGCAGCTTTCGCACCCCCATCCCTTTCGAACGATCAGATCCTCCGGAGCTTTTTCCTCATTAAATGCCTCCAGCATCAGCTGTGCAGTACGTCTGATCCCGTCAAAGCCCCAAAGCCCGCCACCCTGTACCATATTGACAAAATTCCGGCTTCCGGTAAACCAGGCTGCTTTTTGTCCGACGGCAAGGATTTTTCCGGAATGCTGCCGTGGCCGCACTCTCATCTCCGGGCGGACAGTCGAAATCAACATGAGTTCCGGGTAATTCTCCTTCAGCCAGAAAAATACTTCTTTTTCTTCCGGGCTGATACTGTCCAAAAAAACGGACTGTACCTGAAATCCATGGGTAAGGAGAAGCTTTGCAAGTCCCAGAGGTCTTGGATGAAAAAGATAATCCACAGCTACGGGAGTGTCACCGATGATCTGGTGTGCATGGAAAAGAGCTTCCTCGCATTTTCGGATCTCCGTTTCGATATCCAGACCATTTTTACCGCCACTTTGCTGCTCCAGCAGCTCCAGCAAATACTTTTCCTGCGTCTCTATCTCCTCATAGTCAAAGCTTCCGGGCAGGTATAAAAACGGCCTTCCAAGTCTCTCCGCCTGCTGCTGTACTCCGAATTTTCCTGCCGGATAACAGTTAAGGATCAGGCTTCCCTCTCCCAGGCTCTGATAATCCTCCCAGGTCTTACAGGCCGGTGCTTCCCGGAGACGGATTCCGTTCTTTTTCAGGACCCGGCAGATATCTGCACTCTCATCCAACACAAAATCACTGCCCAGGACTGTGACACATTCCGGATCAGCTTTCCTCTCCGGTACTGCATCATACATGGCACGGCGCAGCTTCTGATCCGGAGTCGGACCTGTTTTCTGCATGACAGGATCCATAAAGCATCGCATAAAAAAGATCTCCGGAAATCTTTCTTCCAGTTCGCCGTAGATGCGGTCCAGATCACTTCCCAGAAAATGATGAAGACACACGGTAAAAAGCAAGACTGCCTTTGGCTTCTCATCCAGCCGGTTCAGAATGTCCGTCACTCCTTCAATGGTCACATCCTCCAGATTTCCGCCCAGAAGATCCTTTTCCTCCACGATCACAAAGGAAAAACGGTCTGCCGCATTCATCTCTGCGGCAGTCAGCACAACGCCACGCATGCAGTTATCCGCACAGACGTAGATCTGCCTTGCTTCCGGAACCAGCATTCCCGTATGTACGATATTCCAGTTTCCATGGACCGGTGAATTAAATTCCAGCCCCGGCTGAAAGGGAACCGGAAAAGAGGCTTCCTTTATAAATATTTCTGTTTTTCCCGAAAGCTCTCTGTTACCAACTCTTTTTAACATGAGCCTTCCTCCCTGCATGCATTCAGAATCTGCTCGGCCAGTGTCCGGTACTCCTCTGCCATCTCACAATCCGGATAAGCTTCCAGAAGAGTTTTTCCTCGATTCTCTGCTTCCAGAACCAGAGCACTTCTGGAAAGCGTTCCCACTACCCGCGTATGAAAATCCTCTGCCAGCTCCCGGACTTTTTCTTCCTCTCCCGGCACGTTCCGCCGGTTCAGGATCACGCCGCCAAGAGATGCATATCCTCTGTTTCTAAAATTATCCACTGCCATGGCAATATTTGCCCCTGCATGGATGGCCATGTTTTCTCCGGAGGTGATGATAAATACCTTATCTGCATACCCATTTCGCATGGGCATGGAAAATCCACCGCAGACAACATCTCCCAGTACGTCATAAAAAACAATGTCCGGTTTATAGGTCTCATAGGCTCCGTTTTCCTTAAGCTTCTCGAGAGCAGTAATGATACCTCTTCCCGCACATCCAAGCCCCGGTGCAGGACCGCCGGCTTCCACACAGACTACACCCCCATATCCGATCTGCACCATATCCGTAAGCTTCAGCTCCTGGCGTTTTTCGTTATAAAGCTCCAGCACAGTGGGAACTTTTTTTCCATGCCTGAGAAGGATCGTGGAATCTGCCTTGGGATCACAGCCGATCTGCATCACTTTCATTCCTTTTTCCGCAAGGGCAGCTGCCACATTGGAAACCGTAGTAGATTTTCCGATGCCGCCCTTTCCGTATACCGCAACTTTTATCATTTTCTGTCCTCCGCTTTTGTGATCACATTGGAATATGCCGTTTTGGCGGAAACTCCACTGAGGCGTCCGATCTTTCCGGATAAGGAGCTGATCACATCCTGTGGTGCGTCAATGGCAATACTGATGATATTGATGCCTTTTTCCCGGTAAGGGATCCCCATTCTCCCGATAATATATTTTCCCGCTTCATGAAGAAAACGGTTGATATCATCGATCACGTCATTGTTTTCCACAATGATCGAGATCAATGCCACTCTTGTCTCCATAAGATCTGACTCTCCTTTCCGATATTATCAGCAGATCCTCGGCAGAAGCTCTCCTCCCGGCTGCGGAAGAAGTGCCTGCGTTCCGATCTCCGTAGTCATGACAACCTTTCCCGACTGTTCTTCCGTAACTTCACCGATAATGGCTGCGTCCCTGGAATAAGGACATTTACGCAGTGCTTCCACGATCCTTCCTGCCTCTTCCTTTGGTGCCATGATCACCATTCGTCCCTCACATGCCAGATAAAGAGGCTCCAGGCCAAGCATGCCGCAGACACCCTTTACCTCCGGAGCTACCGGAACAGCTGCTGCATCCAGGCGGATTCCTACGTTACTCTGTCCTGCGATCTCATAAAGAACCGTTCCGACACCACCTCTTGTGGCATCACGGATCACATGAATGTTGTGGGTGGCATCCAGTACCTCTTTTACAGCTCCCCACAGCGGTGCGCAGTCACTTGTCACATCTGCGTCAATGCCGAAATCCTCTCTTGCCAGAAGAATGGTGCATCCATGTCTTCCCACATCACCGGTTACAATAATGGCATCTCCCGGTTTTGCCAGCTCACCGCCTACCTGAACGCCCTCCTGGATCTCACCCATTCCGGTTGTTGTGATAAACACACCGTCAACCTGACCTTTTCCTGCCACCTTAGTATCTCCGGAAACAATACGCACTCCGGCTTCTTTTGCTGTTTTTTCCATGGCTGCGGCGATCTCCTCCAGCTTCTCCATGGGAAAACCCTCCTCAATGACAAAAGCGCAGGTAAGATACATCGGTTTTGCTCCCATACAGGCAAGGTCATTAACGGTTCCGCAGATGGAAAGCTTGCCGATATTTCCCCCCGAAAAAAATGCCGGAGAAACAATAAATCCATCGGTGGATACTGCCATTTTTCCTGCAGGCGGAACCAGCACGGCCGCATCATCGGCTGTGAGATCCGGGTTTGCAAAATGCGCTTTGAATACTTCATCGATCAGTTCTGAGGTCTGACGGCCTCCGGCACCGTGTGCCATGGTCACCGTTTTATTTTCCATAATATTATCTTCTTTCTATGCTGGGTCAAAGGAATTTCATATCGGTTTCATCCTGTCAGATTTTCCGGATACGATCCTTCGTTTGTACTATATGTAATGTATCATGTTTCGCAGTCCATTAAAGCGGACATCAGTTTCCGTACATAAAATATGCGGAACATGCTCCTTCATTGGATACCATACAGGCACCTACCGGATGCTGCGGGGTACAGACCTTTCCGAATACCTTACAATCTGATGGCCTGCATTTTCCCTGAAGCACATCCCCACAGCGACAGGCCGGATTTGGCCTGCCCTGGATCGACGGCACTGCATATTTTTTTCTGGCATCAAAGGCTTCCCACTCCTTCCGGAGCACCAGCCCGGACCCCGGGATCACACCCAGACCGCGCCATTCAGAATCGCAGGGCTCCATCAGTTCATCGATCAGCTTCTGTGCCTCCGGGCTTCCCTCACTTTTTACCACACGGGGATAGCAATTCACAAAGAACGGTTTTCCTTCCTGAAAACGTACCAGTGCAACAGCCAGTGCCGTAAGCAGCTCCTTCGCTGTAAAGCCTGCCACCACACCACTGATGCCTTCCTCTGCCAGATGCTCGCAGAGCGCAGTTCCTGTGATCGCATTGACATGTCCGGGATAAAGGAACACATCCGCACTGCTCTTTAATGCCTGATAAGCCTGGGGCATGGTCTTGTTTGCCACAAGGAGCGAATAATTGGAAAGTCCGTCCTCTCCGGCCTTTTTCACGGAAAGACAGCCAGCAGGCGTGGTGGTCTCAAAGCCAACGGAAAGAAATACCACCTGCTCTTTTGGATGCTCTTTCGCATATTTTTCTGCATCTGCCGGTGAATAGACGATCCGTATCCTGGCGCCTTCTGCCCTGGCATCTGCAAGGCTTTTCTTTGTTCCCGGTACGCGGACAAGATCACCGAATGTGCAGATCGTCACCTGTTTTTCCAGAGCAAGATAAACGGCCTCGTCAATAAACCCTACCGGTGTTACACAGACCGGACATCCTGGTCCTGAGATCAGCTCCACCTGCGGCGGCAGAAGCTTGCGGATTCCCAGACGGAAGATCTCGTGGGTGTGTGTTCCGCAGACCTCCATGATCCGCACCGGCGGTCCCTGATATCCTTCTATGATCTCTCTTGCTGTTTTTTTCCTCTCTTCCATCACAGCAGTTCCTCCATCAGCTGGTCTGTCTCTTCCTCGTCATCATCGGTGATCTTTGCAATGGCAACACCTGCATGCACCATCACATAATCCCCCGGCTCCAGGTCTCCCAGGAGCTGGGCGGAAATCTCTCTCTTTGCGCCGCCTGCATCCACCACTGCTGTTCCGTCACTGATCTTTACTACTTTTGCTGATAATCCTACACACATATCTGTGCCTCCCATCCTGCATTTCTGCTGTATGCTCCATGCATTATCATAAAACATTTTTGATCCGTATCTGCATGATCTCATCTATATTTATCTGTATCGCTGCACATAAGCCATCCCATACACCGCCTGTCCCAGTGCGATCCCTCCGTCATTCGGTGGGATCAGGCTGTGCTTCAGAACTTTAAACCCCATTTCCGTAAGGCCGTCATCTACCAGCTCCAGAAGCAGCCGGTTCTGAAAGACACCGCCACTTAATGCCACTTTCCGGATTCCGGTCTGCCGCTCTGCTTCCTCACAGGCTGTAAGAATCTCATCTGCCAGTGCCCGGTGAAATCCATAAGCCAGCTTCCCGGGATCCTCTCCTGCAAGCCTTGCCCGGACCAGATATGCAACGATCTCACCTGTATTTAAAATAAATTTTCGTTCATCTTCAGACGCTTCTGAGATGCCTGTGCCTTCCGGAATGTCTTCCTTTTCTGACATCCGTATCTTCAGATTTTCTTCCGGATTTTTCTTCTGCATCTCCCGCTGCTTTCTCCAGGCCTCCGCCGCAAATTCCAGTGCTGTGGACGCTTCTCCCTCAAAGGTGGACGCTCTCCGGATCCCCAGGATCGCACTGACTCCGTCAAAAAGTCTTCCTGCACTGGTGGAAGTCACGGCATTGATCTTCCGCTGTGCCATAGTCACCAGTACCTTTGCTTCCTGATCTGTGCAAAGTCCCAGTTTACGGACAGTGTCCAGGGTTTTTTCCAGATTTCCCATATTCTGCCAGATCAGGGAAACGGCGATCCGCCAGCCTTCTTTTGCGGAAATATCTCCGCCAACCTGGACAAAGGGTTCTATACTTCCAAGCCTTGTAAATCCCTGACAGTCTGCAACCAAGAGCTCTCCGCCCCAGATGGTTCCATCGGTTCCATAGCCTGTTCCGTCAAAGGAAACCCCTATCACCTTTTCTTCGCAATCATTTTCTGCCATGCAGGATAAAATGTGTGCATAATGATGCTGCACCCTCAGAACCGGAAGCCCTAGCTCCTCTGCCACCACTGTGGAATTATATTTAGGGTGAAAATCACAGACCACTACCTCCGGCTGCACCTCCAGAAGTGTTTCCAACCGCCCGATCGTTTCCTTCAGGGCTTTTACCGTTCGAAGATCCTCCAGATCTCCCACATAAGGGGAAGGATAAAAACGGTTATCCACACCAATGCAGAAGGTGTTCTTAAGTTCTCCACCTGCTGCGATCACCTGGCCCTTCCAGGGTGTGGAGACCATAAACGGAAGAGGCGCATACCCGCGGGAACGGCGGATCATATAGGGTTCACCCTTATAGAAATCCATCACCGAATCGTCGGCCCGGATACGTATCTTCCTGTTGTGGGAAAGAATGCAGTCACAGAGATGGGAAAGCTCCTCTGCCGCCTCCTCATCATCTCTGCAGATCGGCGCCCCGGAAGTATTTCCGCTGGTCATTACCAGAAGCCCGGGCATCCGGATCCCATCATCGTAATGAAAAAGAAGCAACTGAACTGGTGCGTAGGGAAGCATGACACCCACCTTGGGATTCCCGGGTGCAATGCTCTCACAAAGCCTCGTTTCTCCCGGCAGCTTATCCAACAGCAGGATTGGCTTCTGATGACCGGTAAGGATCTTCTCCTGTTCCTTGCTGACCTGACAGACCTCCTTCACAGCTTCCATATCCTGCGCCATCACTGCAAAAGGCTTCACCGGACGCCGTTTCCGCTGCCGCAGCCACTGTACAGCCTCCTCACTGGTAGCATCACAGCAAAGGTGAAAACCACCGATCCCTTTGATGGCCACGATCCCACCGGAAGCAATGATCTTCCTTGTATAAGTGATAGCCTCCCGTCCCCGTTCCTCTCTTCCCGCCAGGTATACCTCAGGGCCGCAGTCATTGCAGCACACCGGCTGGGCATCATAACGTCTGGTATCCGGGTTATGGTACTCATCTGCACAGGAGGGACACATGGGAAATTCCTTCATACTGGTCCGTTCACGGTCATAAGGAAGTGAATCCAGGATCGTCAGTCTCGGACCGCAGCAGGTACAGTTGATAAAGGGATGCAGATACCGCCTGTTTTCCGGATCAAACATCTCCGCCTTACATTCATCGCAGATCGCGATATCCGGGGAGACAAAGATTTCCCCCTTTGTCTTCTCACTTTCGATGATATCAAACTGTGTAAATTTCTCCGGCTCCTCCACCGGTTCTTCAAGAAGCTTCAGGATAGCTGCACGCTTCGGTGGCTTATTCCCGATATCTGCGATAAAGGCATCCACATCCTGCTGCTTACCCTGAGCAAAAATCTCCACATAGGGTCCTTTATTGGATACACTGCCACGGATTCCTCTTGCCATAGCATGACGACTCACCGTAGGGCGAAATCCCACTCCCTGTACGATCCCGTAAACACGGATCATTTTCGTAATTTCCCGCTCCATATGTTTCTCCATTCCCTGCAGCTGTTTCCACTGATCCGGCTGCAGCATGCATGTAACTTTATATCCTGCCCTTATGGACTACCTGCATTTTCCGGATACCGCAAAATGCACTGTATCCACAAACACTCCTGAAAAAGCCTTTGTCATCCGCTTCATACATGGATCTGCAAAGATCACGTCATATCCGCCCTTCTCTGCCAGTTCCATGTAATCTTCCTCATCCCTTAATGACACATCGCCCTCCTCCAGGAGATTTTTTTCCATGGAAAACCAGCTTGCCACGGTGAGCTCTCCGTCCGCACCACGTTTCCGTAGCTCCTCTCTTATGGAACCGGCCATCACCTGCTGCTGCACGATGAGAATCTTTTTTCCTGTATAATCCATATCAGGAACCAGCTCTTCCGCCAGAGGATATCCCACCTCATAAGGTGTTCCGAAGGTTTTCTCCAGATATCTGGCACATTCCAGTGCCGCAGGAGAAACCACGATATTTTTTTCCGCAGAGGAGGCTTTTTTTACCTCATCAAGCCCGTCTCCCATTCCGTAGCAGACTGCTCTCTGTCCTCTGGCACGGAATTTTTCACGGATCTTGTCTGCTGCTTTCAGGTCACTGACATCCTGAGGTGTCATTCCGAGAATTCCTGTCTTACCAGCCTCCACAGGCAGCTTTTCCCGGGCAAAGGCTTTAAAAAGCTCCAGATAAGCCTTCCGCTCTCCCGCATCATAAAGCTCCATTCCGTTGGTATTTACTGCAAGCACCGGAAGATCTGTTTTCTTCTCGCACATCCGCCGCAGTGCCTGATGATCCGTTCCGATCACAGCAGGTACCGGTGTTCCGATAATGGCTGCAAAGCCTGCCTCCACCTTTACTGCTGCATCCACAAGCTTGGCAACCAGGCGGTCATCCCGTCCCAGGATGGCATCCATATCCCGAAGTCCTGCACTGAATACCGCACTTTTCTGTTCAAACCATCTTGGTTCATCAAAGCCGCAGACATTTCCCGCACATCCTCCTGCATCACAGATCACGATGATCCCGCCAAGCTCATACAGCACTGACACGGCTCCGGACTGATCCGGTGCAAAAGGTGTCAGATATTTCCGAAGTCCTCTCATACCTTTTCTCCCTTCTGCAAAACTTTCTCTGTCAGTGTTTCAAACAGCCTGCGTACCCCTGCATAGCCATAGGGCTGCCGGTCCTGATTCCACACGGCATTTGGCTGATCCCGGTGATAATATCCTGCATCCTTTCCTATAGTAAGGTTCACTCCGCTCCCGGACGGATCGTAATACAGCATGGTGGGTTCCATATTGGAAAAAACCTTTGTATTCGGACTCAATTCCGCAAGATGCCGTATGTATACAAAATTCTCGGCTGTGATAGTTCCGTAGATCTCCGGCACCCGGAAACCATACCGCACCAGGGCCAGGGCCAGCTCAAAGGAATCTCCGTTCATGCACTCCCCTACAGCAAAAGACGCATCCGGACAGACCTCCCGGAATCTCTCCACTGCCTCTTCTGCTGTTTTTTTATACACTTCCTGATCAAACGAGACTCCAAGAACCTGTCCCAAGGCACGATACTGATTTTCGATCTTATCTGTCTGGTAGAGCCTCCGAAGCTCAATAAAAGGAATCTTCAGCCGGTCATGAAAATCCTCCGCTGCAAACCTTGCTTCCGGATGAAGCACCAGATTAAAATTGGCCTGTGACATGGTCTGATATTCTTCATAATCCTTACATCTTGAGATCTCATGGATGGTCTTTACGCCTGCCTGCTGCAGCAGCTCATACATCTCACAGTCATCAACCAGCGGCGAAAAAAATCCCAGAAGATTGACCACATTTCCCTTTTTTTTCTGTGGCTCAAGGAGGGAGTATAAGGACTGGCGCACATGGACCATAGGCGGCTTTCTGCCCTCACGTGTCAGTGCGTACATGTAACAGGGGCGCACCGGAATATCCACCTTTTCCTCTGCCTTCCGGCAGACACGTTCCATATCCGTTCCCAGAAGTGCATCCACACAGGTGATACAGATCATCACCACAGACGGCTTCTTCTCACAGCAGTCGCAGATCTCTTTTACCGCTTTCGGGATCTTTTTCAGGTGACGGCCTGTAACAATATCCGTCTCGTCCATCATCAGATAAAAAAATCGATCATTGTACTCCGGCATGGAGCTGATAAGAGAAGTATTTCTTCCGCAGCATCCCGGTGCCACGATCAGCATAATGGAATCCGGCACTGCAAGCCCGGCCCGCTTTACGCCAAAGCCCTCCGCTCCCGGAGAGTTAAATGCCAGAGTTGCCGGAGAGCTGTAGATCAGATGCTTCCCGGAGATCATCTGCGGAGGGATCGCTTCCAGCCCGCCCCGGGCCAGTTCTTCTGCAGTTGCAAAATATGCTTCCTTTTTCATATATCCTCCTTCTCCGCTTCTTCACTTTCCAATAGCTTCCTCGCCAGTGCAAAAAATTTCTCACTGATCTCAGAATTCTCATCTCCCTCGATCACCGTTTTGCCCTGATCCTCCCATCGGATGATCTCGTCACTTCTCGGGATCTCACCCACGACCGGGATATTATTTTTTTTTGCAAAAGCATTTACTTTTTCCGTTTCATTCTCCACATTCCTGTGATTCAGCACGATTCCGAAGATTCTCGCATAGCTTCGATCCTCAAAATTCCGCACAGCACTGGAAATATTATTGGCTGCATAGAGTGCCATTTTCTCTCCGGATGTGACAATGAGTACTTTTTCCGCATAGCCCTCCCGGATCGGTGCCGCAAAACCGCCGCATACTACATCTCCAAGAACATCGTAAAGCACTACATCCGGCTTCCAGGTCTCAAAAAGCTTCAGATCCTCCAGAAGCTGAAAGGTTGCGATGATACCTCTGCCTGCACAGCCAAGTCCCGGCGTGGGGCCGCCGGTCTCAATGCAGAGGACTCCACCAAAGCCCTCCTTTGAAATATCCTCCAGCTTTTCCGACTCCTCATCCTCTTCCCGCATATAATTCATTACCGGCCGCAGAGGTTCTCCCCCAAGAAGATTGATGGTGGAATCCGCCTTGGGATCACAACCGATCTGGATCACTCTCTTCCCCATGGCTGCAAAAGCCGCCGCCAGGTTGGACGTCACTGTAGACTTTCCGATACCGCCCTTTCCGTATACTGCTACCTTCAGCATAAAATCCTCCCTAATTCATTCTGTCCGCTCCCGCAGATATTTTTCATAAAAAAAGCTCTTTCACGTACAAGGTGAAAGAGTCCCGTATTCCGCTCACAAAACAAAGTCAAGCGGATATTCGCGATCCGCATTTGCTGCTTGTTCATAACCGAATAACTGCTTCGCAGCTGATTCGGTTAAGCTGTGCCGGATGAACAACGATTCCTGCTCGGATATTCCTTGCCGTCAAAGTCTGTTTCCTGCTGTATTTTGTTTTAATGCCTCATCCGGATAGAAAGAAAATATTTCGTTCCGTCTGAATTTTTCTATTTTTATTATACAATGGTGTACATTAGTGAGTCAATTGCAACTCTGACTTTTTATACAAAAAAAAGACCCCAAGGCGAAATATTTTTAAGCATTTCGCCGAGAAGTCTCTTCTCTGATCTGCCGGCTCAGAAGCCGCGGCAAAGTTATTCTTATGATAAAGCTTTACTGGATAGAAACTACGTGATATCCTCTGTCTTCCACTACCTTCTTAAGCTCTTCGTTGGAGATCTCTCTGTCGTAGGAAACCACTGCCTCACCTTTTTTCAGGCTTACTTTTGCTGCCGCACCGTCAATGCGGTTGATCGCTCTTGTGACGCTGGCCACACAGTTCTCACAGTGCATGCCTGTGATCTTCATGGTTTTCTCACCCAGCTTGGTTCCATCCAGCCTCTTCTTCGGGATCTCCGGCTTGCTGCCGCCTCCGCAGCAGGCGCCTTCGCCCTTCAGATGTTTATATGCGCCTTTTCCGGCAAACAGCATAATGATGATAACAACGATGACAACAATTGCATTTGCCATGATTTCTTTCCCTCCTGGTTACTTATGCATTCCACTGCAGCCGGAGCAGCCGGAACAATGACCGGAGCAGCTGCCGCCACAGCCACCTGTACGTGTGTTACCGGCACAGCCGACACAGCTGAGCCCCTGTTTCTTTCTTGAATAGAGATAACTGACCACAAATACGCCATATGCGATCACCAGTGCCAGTACAATAATATCCGCTATCATACTCATATCTGTCACCCTTTCTTTCGCTGTACAGCCTGTGAACTGCTGCCAGCCTCTGATGAATACTTTTGTAAAAAAACTTCCATATTTCTTCAGGCTTATTATAGCACAGAAGACCAGGTATTTACATCCCCGGTCTCCTGCATTTCTTATCATTTCAGCTGTTCTTACAGCATCATTTCAAAGCTATCATATGTACCGGATCGTTACTGTATGACCGGTTTTCAATTACTCTGCTGCCTGTACAGATCTCTTTGTAACGTCGTTCTGGTTCTTGTACGGATCTGGTCTGAACAGAAGGAAGAGCAGGATCGCTACAAGGATCAGCGCTACGATCGTTCCAATTCCGAAGGAACCGGCACCTGTGACAACAAGACCGATCTGGTATACACAAAGTGTTACAACATAAGCAAAAATGTTCTGGAAGAAAATTGCAAACCAGAACCATTTTCTGGACTGCATCTCATGTGCCATTGTAGAAATAGCTGCAAGGCACGGAGAATCAAGCAGGTTGAACAGCAGGAAAGAAAATGCTGCTACTGCTGTCGGGAACCATGCTTTGATCGCTGCACCAACGATCATGGTATCCTCTGCATCATCACCAGCTACGTTTGCAAGAACACCCATTGTACTTACGATGGACTCTTTTGCGGAGAATCCGGAGATGGAGGCTGCAACCGGCTGCCATTTGCCAAATCCAAGAGGAGCAAAGATCGGAGCAAGGATACCACCAAGGATAGCCATGATACTGTCATTGCTGTCCTCAACAAATCCGATTCCGCTTCCTGTATTTCCGATACTGGAAAGGATCCACATGATAACGGTTGCAAGGAAAAGAATGGTACCGGCTTTGATGATGAAGCCTTTCAGTCTCTCCCAAACATGAAGCAGAACTGTCTTTACAGACGGAATGTGATACTGTGGAAGCTCCATTACGAACGGAGCAGGTTTACCGGAGAAAGGTTTTGTTTTCTTCAGGATGATCGCAGCTACAAGAACTGCTACAACACCGATGAAGTACATCAGTGGTGTGATGAAACCAGCAGCTACATAGTCACCGGTTGCATAAGCGGTCATGATACCACCCATAAGGGCGATAACAGGAAGCTTGGCACCACATGGGATAAATGTTGCTGTCATGATCGTCAGACGACGGTCATTATCTGCCTCGATCGTTTTGGAAGCCATGATTCCAGGGATTCCACAGCCGGAGGAGATAAGAAGCGGGATAAAGCTCTTTCCGGAAAGTCCGAAATGACGGAATACACGGTCCATGACGAACGCGATACGAACCATGTAACCGCAATCCTCAAGGATGGAAAGGAACAGGAACAGGATCGCCATCTGCGGAACGAATCCAAGCACTGCACCAAGACCACCGATGATACCATCTGATACAAGGCTTACCAGCCAGTCAGCAACACCGGCATTGCCGAGTCCATCCGATACAACACTCTGGATGGTTCCCACAAAGCTGTCGTTTGTCCAGTCTGTTACCATGGTACCAACTGTTGTTACCGATACATAATAAACGATAAACATGGTAAGGATAAAGATCGGAAGACCGAGAATACGGTTTGTTACGATACGGTCGATCTTATCGGAAACTGTCATCTTATTTCCGCTTCTCTTAACGTTTGCAGAAACAACCTTCTGGATGTACTGATATCTTCCATCCGTTACGATACTCTCTGTATCATCATCCTCTGCCTTCTCAAGGCCAGAAGCAATCTCCTCGATCCTGGACTGTGCAGAAGCCGGAAGGTTCAGACCTTCTTTTACCTTGCTGTCTCTCTCAAGAAGCTTTACTGCATACCATCTCTTGTTCTCCTCAGCGATGTTTGCAGGAACAAATCCCTCGATCTCATTTACAGCTTTTTCTACTGCTTTCGGAAATTCCATCTGCTTCGATGGTACTCTGTGCTGGTTCGCACATTTGATTGCCTCATCAACAACCTCTTTAAGGCCTGTTCCTTTAAGAGCAGAGGTCTCAACGATCGGGCATCCAAGCGCGGCGCTTAAGCCTTTTACATTGATATGGATGTTGTTCTTTTTCAGAAGATCCACCATATTAAGAGCGATAACAACCGGGATACCGATCTCAAGAAGCTGGGTTGCAAGATACAGGTTTCTCTCGATGTTTGTTGCATCCACAAGATCGATGATCACATCCGGTTTCTCTTTCAGAAGGTAATCACGGCTGACAACCTCCTCAAGTGTATACGGGGAAAGTGAATAGATACCCGGAAGGTCTGTTACCGTTACATCCTTCTGGTTTTTCAGCTTACCCTCTTTTTTCTCTACAGTAACACCTGGCCAGTTACCAACGTACTGGTTTGCGCCTGTAAGAGCATTGAACATTGTAGTCTTACCACAGTTCGGGTTTCCGGCAAGAGCTATTGTTACAGACATTTTGCATCCTCCTTTTTTCAGGTCAGAGCCTGACGCTCTGTCATTTTTCGAAGCTTATTTACTTTACTTCCACACATGCTGCGTCATGCTTACGCAGGGAAAGCTCATAACCTCTGATGGTGATCTCAACCGGATCTCCAAGAGGAGCTACCTTTCGGATATAAACCTCGCTGCCTTTTGTGATTCCCATATCCATGATACGACGCTTGTAAGCCGGGTCGCCGGTGATCTTGGAAACAACTACTGTAGAACCTACTGCTGCATCACGTAAAGTCATTTCTCTTTTCCTCCCTGTTCATATTCCAATTCCTAATCTATCCTCAACTGCGCCTTCCGCAGTTTGGGGCAAATCCACTACCGGTCACTGCCTCGCAGTCCGGTCACACCATAATGTGTCTGGCCATTTCCTTATTGACTGCTACTCTGGAATCCTTGACATTTACGATCAGATTGCCGTCAAACTGAGAAATAACTGTCACTTCCGCATTCTCAACAAAACCAAGGCCTGCAAGAAATCTTCTTGTATCCTCCGCTCCGGAAATACGCTTGATCGTGCCAGTATCACCTGACTGTAAAAATAAAATCGGCTGCATGGAATCCCTCCGTTTCTTTCTATTAATTAACTCAGTCTAATTAGTCAGCCCTAACTCATAGGTTAGTTTATACTAAGTTTTTTCGAATGTCAATCCCCTAAATGAAAAAAGTTAATCAAGATTAAGTTTTTATAAACAACATATAAAAAAAGTTCCTGTATTCTGAGGTATTTCTGTCTGGCAGAAGGTTACCTCAGAATGCAGGAACTCTGTTCTGATTCTTTTTCTGTTTGCAGCCTGTTAAGCTAAAAACCCCTTCCGGAACTTTTTCTTTCTTCCGTGCTGCTCATATTTTTATCTCTTAGTGGATCTGATCATTCAAAAGCTTCAGGATCAGATTCTCCGTTTCATTGATTCCGTAGCTTGCACTGTTGATACAAAGATCGTAGTTATCCGGCTTGCCCCACTGAGCTCCGCCGTAAAAATTGTAATACCGTCTGTGCTGGCTGTCCATCTTCTTCAGGAAACGGACGGCCTGCTTCATATTCATCTTCCGTACATCCATAACATGCTGCACACGGATAGCAAAAGGAGCTGTGATAAACAGACTGATATGCGGAATGTGGTTGTTCTTGAGGATCGCATCCGCACACCTTCCCATAATGATGCAGTCCTCTTTTGAGGCCAGATCGCAGATCAGGTCACTCATGTTAAAGAATACCGCATCCTGTTTCGGAAGACCATGGTAACGGTTGAATTCCCGGAACCAGCCCTTGGGATCAAATTTATGCTTCTTCTCATATTTATTGAAATCCGCAAAATATTCCGCATCGTTGACCGCGCCCTTTTCCGCCTCAAGGCGCCTTAATACCTGATCAAAGATCTCCACATCATAATAGTTGATCCGAAGCTTGTCTGCCAGTCCGAAACCGATATCATTACCGGCACTTCCCTGTGTACGGCTGATGCAGATGACCAGATGGTCATTCTCAGAGATTTTTTCCCTGCGCTTGATCATATGATTCAGCGCCACACGTTCCTTATCCATGATATCCGTAGCAACAAAAGTCTCCGGCAGCGTCAGGATCTCCTGAAAGATCTCATCATATTTCTTCATGAGACGGCTTTTTTCTTCTTTATCCTTGATGGTCCTGGCCATGTTGCTGATCAGTGCCATCTCGCTTCGAAGAAGATGTCCGTCCGGTTTGGTATACATCAGAGCACTTAAGTTCCGGATAGTGCCTTCTCTGTCACCGGTGAAGGTACGTCCAAGGGAAGATCCTACGCTTTCATAAACCTCGCCATCCAGTTCATAAAGTCTGGTGGCAAGCTCTCTGCATTTCTCTCGAATGTTATTATCCTGCATATTGATCCTCCTCCCTTATAAAAAGAATACCAGCATATCGATGATGAACACCGGTACCAGGAAACAAATGGACCATGCCATATATCCGAAGAAGGACGGCATGTTGATACCATTTTCGTCAGAAAGTGTCTTGACCATAAAGTTCGGAGCATTGCCGATATATGTATTGGCGCCCATAAATACAGCACCGCAGGAAATCGCAGAAAGAAGCTTTACAGGAACCGTTCCCAGCGTTGTTGCGATTCCGTTTGTAAATCCGAGAGTTCCCGCTGTTGTCAGAAATACCAGATAGGTCGGTGTATTATCCAGGAAGCTGGACAAAGCTCCGGTCGCCCAGAACATCTGGTACGGCTCGGTGATACCGAGATTCGGTCCTACTGCTTTCAGAAGCATCAGGGCCGGCTGCATGGTGATAAAAATACCGATGAAAAGTACTGCAACCTCCTTGATCGCACCCCAGGTAAAATGGTTCCGCACACGGATCCTTTTATCCGTTGTTTTAAAGGACAGAAATGCAGCTGCCAGGATCAGGACGATCTCAATGATCGACGGGAAGCTTAAAGTAACCTCACCGAAAATATGAATCCCCTTTACATTTCCGGCCGCATCCTGGAATGCAGGCATACCGGGAAGCATTCCGCTTAAGATAACACCCACAACGATCATCACAAGGAAGATGATATTATGAAGACCTTCGATCTTAAACTCGGTACCCGGTTTGCTGATATCCGGTTTACGTCCCTCTGAGATATCCTTCTTGTAAGAGCGCATATCCAGATGATAGAACACAAACAGAAGGATCACCATATTAAAGATCAGTACCGGAAAAAGATGCAGGCTCCAGAAAAACGGAACTCCTCGCATGAAGCCCATCAGAAGCGGCGGATCACCGATCGGTGTCAGGCAGCCACCCATGTTGGATACCATAAAGATGAAAAAAATCATAATATGACCCTTTCTCTTTCTCCAGGAATTCATTTTGATCACCGGACGGACCATCAGCATGCTGGCTCCGGTAGTTCCGATACAGCTGGAAAGCAGGGTTCCCAGTGCAAGAAGTCCTACATTTACTCTTGGTGAGCCCGCAAAATCACCCTCAACTGTAATGTTACCGGATACACAGAACAGTCCGAATAACAGGATGATAAATGTAAGATAGTCATTGATCACGCACTCCAGTACTGTTTCCGCAGTTTTTCCGGCACCGTAAACAACTGCAAACGGAATGATCATAAGAACGATCCAGAATGCAACCACAACGGGCTGATGTGACTCCCACCACTCACCCTTTACCAGCGGCATCACTGCAACACACAGAAGAAGGCCCGCAAAAGGGATACAAAGCCACACCGGCACACCAGATCCTGTCCCACCGTTTCCGGCTGCCCATACACCCACAGGACATGCCAGAAATACTGTCAGAAAAGTACACATGACGGTTAATAATTTTTTCAAAATTCTCACCCCTCACATAAATTTTTTTACCAGTGAAATTATAACATATGGCGTTCTAAAATCAACTGTGTAGATGTGCAATTTATACTCGAACCCTCTCTCTTTTTTGTGCATTTTGTCGGTGTATCATAGCAGTTTTTGTTTGTTTTCAAACACACGACCAGATTTTCGGATACTGTTTTCTATATCTGTTATATAATTTATATACATTGTCTCTCTGACAAAAAAGCAGCCGTATTCTCTATCGGCACACTGCCCATTCCGGAAAATACTGCTGCTTTTATAGCTGTTATTTTTTTATTATTCCATACACTCGTCAAGGATCTCTGCCATCTTGTCGATATCCTCTTTTGTGATCACAAGAGGAGGAACAAGGCGGAGAACATCACTTCCTGCTGAGATCACCAGAAGACCCTTTGCAAGAGCTTTTTTCACCATATCTCCTACCGGACGTCCCTTGATCACGATACCCTGCATGAAGCCTTTGCCTCTTCTTGTTTCTGCACAGTCATGCTTTTCAACCAGTTCGTCCAGCTTCTCCTCAAAATACGGAGTAAGTCCCTGCACATGGGAAAGGATCTGATCTTTTTCAAAAATGTCAAATACCTTGCTGACTGCTGCACATACGAAGGGATTTCCACCGTAAGTGGTTCCGTGGTCGCCTGGCTTCAGGGAAGCTGCAGCTGCTTTTTTATTCAGCACAAAAGCACCTACCGGAACACCACAGCCAAGTGCTTTGGCACAGGTCATGATATCCGGCTGTACTCCATATGCCTGCCATGCAAAATAATGTCCGGTACGTCCCATACCGCACTGGATCTCGTCCAGGATCAGAATGATATCCTTCTCATCACAAAGCTTACGTAAGCCTTCCAGGAACTCTTTTGTAGCCGGATAAATACCTCCTTCTCCCTGTACGGTCTCGGTGATGATGGCACAGGTCTTATCTGTGATCTGAGCCTTTACACTCTCAAGATCATTGAAATCTGCAAATTTCACCCCACCCATCAGAGGCTCAAAGGGTTCTCTGTAATGTGCATTGCCTGTCACGGAAAGAGCGCCGATGCTGCGGCCGTGGAAGGAATGGTTCATGGCAATGATCTCATGGTCTGCATGGCCATCTCTTTCGTAGGCATATTTCTTGGCAGCCTTCAGAGCACCCTCAATGGCCTCTGTACCACTGTTTGTGAAGAAGGCCTTTTCCATATGGCTTGCCTGTACAAGTTTGGCACCTGCCTCAATGATCGGCTCATTGTAGTACAGGTTGGAAATATGCATCAGCTTGTCGATCTGGGATTTCAGTGCTTCGTCATAGCCCGGATAATGATAGCCCAGGGCATTTACTGCGATACCTGCCGCAAAATCCAGATATTCCTTTCCTTCGGAATCATAGAGGTAACAACCCTCGCCTTTTTCAAAAACTACCGGAAAACGGTTATATGTATGAAGAATACTGGCTTCAGATTCTTCCATCTGTTCATTCATGCTCATTGTAATATTTCTCCCCATCATCTTTTAAAATTGCAGTACCAATACCTTTGTTTGTAAAGATCTCAAGCAGTAAGCTGTGCGGGATCCTTCCATCCAGGATATGAACTCTGTTTACACCATGCTCGATAGCGTCGATACAGTTTTTCAGCTTCGGGATCATACCGCCGCCCACAGTACCATCTGAGATCAGATTCTCAGCCTCATCTACACGAAGCTCGGAGATCAGAGTGGAGGGATCATCTGCATCCCTGTAAACGCCCTCAATATCGGACAGGAAGGCAAGCTTCTCTGCCTCAACTGCCTCTGCAATGGCGCAGGCTGCATCGTCCGCATTGATATTGTAGGAATCAAAATTTTCGTCAAAGCCGATCGGGAATACGATCGGAAGGAAATCTCTTTCCAGAAGGTCATGAAGGATCTTCGGATTAACCTTTGTAACCTCACCTACGTAGCCGATGTCTTCGCCTTTGGAAAGCTTCTTTTTGCACTGGAGAAGACCGCCGTCCTTACCGCTGACACCTACAGCCTGTACGCCGAGAGATTCTACCAGAGTAACAAGCTCCTTGTTTACTTTTGCAAGAACCATCTCTGCGATCTCCATAGTGTCTTTGTCCGTTACACGGAGACCGTTTACAAAATGCGGCTCCATGCCGACTTTACCGACCCAGCGGCTGATTTCCTTGCCGCCGCCGTGAACAATGATCGGTTTGAAACCGACTAATTTCAGAAGGACTGCGTCCTTGATGACGTTACGCTTTAATTCTTCATCAAGCATGGCGCTTCCGCCGTATTTGATGACTACGATCTTGCGGTTGAACCGCTGGATGTATGGCAGGGCTTCTATGAGAACCTCTGCTTTGTCAAGATATTTCTGATTTACCATGTGGGTGTCTCCTTTTTTTGAAAAATGATATGGATTGAAAAAGGTTTTGTTGTTGTATGTTGGAGGGATTTCTTTTTTATTATAATTTTGTCTCAGCTGACAGCTGTGGATTTGCGAGGAGGGGAGGCACTCGGAGTTCCGAAGGCCGTTTCCCCTCCTCGCGCTCCTCCCCTCCGGCCACGGGGAACGGGCTATTGCCCGCGTTGCGGGCAAAGCGCTTGCTACGGACAGGCTGTCGCAGACAGCCGCTTCCGACGCGCTTTCGCCGAAGGCGAACAGCTCGTCAGTCTGCCTTCGGCGACTGACGTTTAACCCGACATAACTTCCAGGCTCCCGCTCTGAGGGTTCTCACGTTCGTCACTCAGTTTTCATCGACTGAAGTTCAACACGCCTCAACTTCCAGGTTCCCGCACTGCGGGTTCTCACGTTCGTCACTCAGTCTTCGTCAACTACACCTCAACACGCCTCAACTTCCGGGCTCCCGCACTGCGGGTTCTCACGTTCGTCACCCAGTCTTCGTCGACTGAAGTTCTACATGCCACAGCCAAGCGTGCCCAACGGAGGGGGTTCTTAGGGGGAGCGTGCGGGCTTCGCAACTTTGAGCTCGCTCCCCCTAAGGGTTTTCTCAGCTTACAAACTGAAACAAAACTACAACTAAAATCCACCATAAAAACATTCTACAAAGCTCTTACATCAAGAACGATAATCCGCATTGATCTTTATGTAATCATAGGTGAGGTCGCATCCCCACGCAGTTGCGGATGCATCTCCCATCTTCATATCCGCGATGGCTGTCACTGCCTCTTCTGAGAGGATCTTAGTTGCTTCCTCTTCGCTGTAGCCTGTAGAAACTCCATTTTCAATGATCTTGATCTTTCCTGCTTTGCTCTCAAAGTAGAGATCTACCTTTTCCGGATCGAACTGGACGCCGGAGTAGCCGAGGGCGCAGAGGATTCTTCCCCAGTTTGCATCATGGCCGTAAATGGCTGCCTTTGTTAAGGAAGAGGTTACTACGGATTTACTTAAGGTTACGGCTTCTGCCTTGGTGGCTGCGCCGATGACCTTGACCTCGAAGAGTGCAGTTGCGCCTTCTCCGTCACCTGCGATCTTTTTGGCAAGGGTTGTGTTTACGTAATTAAGAGCTTTTTTGAACTCTTCATAATCTGCGTTTTTCTCTGTGATCTTCGGATTGCCGGCCTGGCCGTTTGCAAGGAGGAGGACGGTGTCGTTTGTGGAGGTATCTCCGTCAACGGATACCATGTTGTAGGTGTCCTTGATATCCTCGCTGAGTGCTTCCTGAAGAAGTTCCTTTGAGATATCCACATCACTGGTGATAAATCCAAGCATTGTGCACATATTGGGGTGGATCATTCCGGAGCCCTTGCACATACCGCCTACCGTTACGGTTTTTCCACCGATCTCGATCTCTACCGCTGCCTCTTTCTTCTCGGTATCTGTTGTCATGATGGCTTTTGCTGCCTCAAGGCCTGCCTCGCGGCTTCCTGCAAGCTTCGGTGCCATGGCTTTTACTCCGTTTGCGATACGGTCGATGGGAAGCTGCATTCCGATGACACCGGTGGATGCTACCAGTACGCTGTCTTCCGGGATCCCAAGGCTTTCGGATGCTGCCTTGGCTGTTTCCCTGCAATAGCCGAATCCTTCCTCGCCGGTACATGCGTTGGCGATTCCGCTGTTGCAGATCACAGCTCTTGCACCCGGGTGATTATATACAATGTCCTGATCCCATCTTACAGGAGCTGCTTTTACCACATTGGTCGTGAAGGTTCCTGCAGCCACACAGGGAACCTCACTGAATACCATGGCCATATCGGTACGGCCTTTATATTTGATCTCTGCTGCAGTTGACGCTGCCTTAAAACCTTTTGCGGCTGTAACGCCGCCGTCGATGATCTTCATATTATATATCTCCTCTCAATGGTGATGCCAGATCGAATATCGCCGTTCATTCGTTTAAAGTCCTTCGGCATCCCCCATATTTTATTTGTGATCTGCCTGTTTTACGGACACATCGGAATCTGTTTCAGTCCTTCGTTCTCGTCAAATCCAAACATCAGGTTCATGTTCTGAACAGCCTGTCCTGCTGCACCCTTTACCAGGTTGTCGATAGCGCCCATCATGATGACTCTCTTTGTTCTCGGATCGATCTTGAAGTTCACGTCCACAAAATTGCTGCCTTCTACATTTCTTGTCTGCGGGCATACATCCTTGTTCAGGACACGTACAAAGAACTCGTCTTTATAATATTTGTCATAGGCTGCTTTTACTTCCTCGTAGGTAACATCCTTGGTCAGGGAGGCATATGCTGTTACCAGGATTCCACGGTTCATCGGAACAAGATGCGGGGTAAAGTTGATCATCACTTCCTGTCCGCATGCATATCCAAGCTGATCCTCGATCTCCGGTGTATGTCTGTGTGTGGCAACACCGTAAGCTTTGATGCTCTCGTTTACCTCACAGTAGAGATTCGGAACCTTGGCTCCTCTTCCTGCTCCGGAGGTTCCGGACTTGGCATCAATGATAATGGTATTCGGATCAATGAGGCCTTCCTTTAACAGCGGATAAATAGACAGTGTGGAGCATGTCGGATAGCATCCCGGGTTGGCGATCAACCTTGCATTCTTAATATCCTCACGGTTGATCTCGCAGAGGCCATAAACAGCTTCCTCGATAAACTGCGGAGCCTTATGCTCGATTCCGTACCACTTCTCATATTTTTTCACATCTTTAATACGGAAATCTGCGCTTAAGTCGATCACCTTACATTTGGAAAGGATTTCTTCATTAATAAGGGATGCACAAAGGCCCTGTGGTGTTGCGGTAAAGATTACATCCACCTCATCTGCAAGTGCAGCCATGTTGTCATCCATACATTTGGCATCCACCAGCCTGAAAAAATTCTGATAAATATCTGCATACTGCTGATCTATGTAGCTTCGGGAGCCGAACCATTTGATCTCAACGTCCTTGTGTCCAAGAAGAAGTCTTACGATCTCATTTCCTGCGTATCCTGTCGCACCGATAATTCCTGCTTTAATCATCTTTCACATTCCTCCTCTGCCGTTTTTTCTACGGCTTAATACACCCTGCAGAAGCGCTTGCTATTCTTATTTATGCCTCTTTTTTATGTCTTCTGATATCTGAATCTTCTGCACAGGTCAGACGGACATCTTAAACCTGTCTGTACTGCCAGCTCATATGTCCATCTTATCAATGGATAGATTATACATCTTCTCTGCATATTATGCAATAGTCATTTTCTTTGATTTTTCACGGTCTTTTCTGTTTTTCCTGTATTTTATTATAATATCGCCTACTTTTAGATGTATTTTTATGCAAAATTTTTTTCATATTTTTCAAATTATCTCTTGCATATTTATAAAATCTGGTGTATATTAAGCCATGTCGACAGGACAGCCGAAAATTTTGTTTTGTTGTACATGAATATTTATTCACTCTGGTAAAGTTATAAAACAGCATAATTTTTTTCCAGATAACGTAAAAAAATTCACCGTCCCGGAAATGTCCGGAGCGATACAAAATCAAAAAAATCCCAGGAGGACATATATTATGAAAGAAAAAGTTGTTTTAGCGTATTCCGGTGGTCTTGATACCACAGCCCTGATCCCGTGGCTGAAAGAAACCTTTGATTATGACGTTGTCTGCTGCTGTGTAAACTGCGGACAGGGAAACGAGCTGGACGGTCTTGAAGAGAGAGCAAAAATGTCCGGTGCTTCCAAATTATATATCGAGGATATCGTCGATGAGTTCTGCGATGACTTCATCATGCCGTGTGTAGAGGCTGGTGCTGTATACGAGCATTCCTATCTTCTCGGAACTTCCATGGCTCGTCCGGTCATTGCCAAGAAGCTGGTTGAGATCGCACGTAAAGAGGGTGCCGTTGCTATCTGCCACGGTGCTACCGGTAAAGGAAATGACCAGATCCGTTTCGAACTTGGCATCAAGGCTCTCGCTCCGGACATCAAGATCATTGCTCCATGGCGTATGACAGATCTGTGGACCATGCAGTCCCGTGAAGATGAGATCGAGTTCTGTAAGGCTCATGGCATCACTCTTCCATTTGATGCAAGCCACAGCTACAGCCGTGACAGAAACCTCTGGCACATCAGCCATGAGGGACTTGAGCTTGAGGATCCATCCCAGGCTCCGAACTATGATGACATGCTTGTATTAAGTGTAACACCTGAGAAGGCTCCGGATAAAGAAACTGAGATCACCATGACATTCGAGCAGGGTGTTCCGAAAACACTCAACGGAAAAGCAATGAAGGTTTCCGAGATCATCACAGAGCTGAACAAGCTTGGCGGTGAGAACGGCATCGGTATTGTTGATATTGTTGAGAACCGTGTTGTTGGTATGAAATCCCGTGGCGTTTATGAAACTCCTGGCGGAACGATCCTGATGGCAGCACATGACCAGCTTGAGGAGCTGATCCTTGACCGTGAGACAATGGAAGCCAAGAAAAAGCTTGGCAGCCAGTTTGCACAGGTTGTTTACGAAGGAAAATGGTACACACCTCTCCGTGAGGCTATCCAGGCATTTGTTGAGTCCACTCAGAAATATGTTACCGGTGAGGTTAAATTCAAGCTTTACAAAGGAAACATCATCAAGAATGGTACAACCTCTCCGTACAGCCTTTACAATGAGTCTCTTGCTTCCTTCACAACCGGTGATATGTATGATCATCATGATGCAGACGGATTCATCACTCTGTTCGGTCTGCCGCTGAAGGTTCGTGCCATGAAGCTTGCAGAAGTTAAGAATAACCAGAATCAGAACTAATTTTGTTGGACATTGTTCCAACAGATCATAAGAATGCCCCGGGAAGCTATATAAGTTCCCCGGGGTCTTTTGTTATATACTGCTTTGATCACATAATACCTAATAAACGAAAGGATTTTTTATCATGAACTCACAGAAAATGCCTCTGAAAAATTCTCTCTGCCTGCTTCTGGCCGCAACGATCTGGGGAATCGCCTTTGTTGCCCAGAGTGTCGGCATGGAATATGTCGGCCCCTTCACCTTCAACGGCGTCCGTTCCCTGATCGGCGCCGCTGTCCTGGTTCCGGTGCTCTTTATCCTGAACCGTTCCGGAAATAAATCCTCTGCTGCCACAGACTCCGCAATACCGGAATCCTCATCAACCCCTTCAGAAAAAGCTGTATCCCCCACGCCATATAACAGCCGTGACCTGTGGCTGGGCGGCATTGCCTGCGGATTTGCTCTTTTTGCTGCCAGCAGCTTCCAGCAGTTTGGTATCCAGTACACAACAGTAGGAAAAGCCGGCTTCATCACCGCCTGCTACATTGTCATCGTCCCGATCATCGGAATTTTCCTGAAAAAGAAATGCAGTCCCTTTATATGGGCAGCCGTTGTCATGGCACTGGTCGGACTTTATCTTCTCTGCATCACAGACGGATTTTCCATTGGCCTCGGAGATATTCTGGTGCTGGTATGTGCTTTTCTCTTTTCCCTGCACATTCTGGTGATTGACTATTTTTCCCCGAAGGCAGACGGTGTAAAGCTTTCCTGTATCCAGTTTCTGGTCTGCGGGATCCTGTCCATGATCCCGGCACTTATTCTGGAACATCCGCAGATTTCTTCCATTCTCACTGCCTGGCTGCCGATCCTGTATGCTGGTGTGATGTCCTGCGGTGTTGCCTACACCCTGCAGGTCGTAGGCCAGAAAAATGTGAATCCCACAGTTGCTTCTCTGATCCTTTCTCTTGAATCCTGCATCTCCGTGCTTGCAGGCTGGGTGCTCCTGGATCAGAAGCTTTCCATAAAAGAGCTCCTTGGATGTGTCATCATGTTTGCAGCCATCATCCTGGCACAGCTGCCGGAAAAAGAAAAAGATAATAAATAAAAAACAGGCAGCCGGTTTGGTATTTTACCTTCCGGCTGCCTGTCTGCATGTTTCTTAGTCTGCTGTTTCTTCCTTCTTAATAAAGTTATTATAATGTGCCTTGATCTTCTCAAAGCTCTCCTGGCTGATGTCGTGCTCCATCTTGCAGGCATCCTCCATTGCGATCTCTGCCGGAACCCCAAGTCCCTCCAGCATCCTGGCAAGAACAATGTGACGCTCATAAATCTGATTGGCGATCTCTGCCCCCTTCTCCAGAAGTGTCACGGTACCGTAACGGTCCATAGCAATATAACCATCCTCACGAAGAAGCTTCATTGCGTGACTGACGCTTGGCTTGGAAACACCAAGTCTGGTCGCAATATCAATGGAACGAACTCCTCCTCCTTTTTTGGATAAAACCAGAATTGATTCAAGATAATCCTCCGCTGACTGTCTGATCTCCATATAAAATCCTCCCTGCAAAAATTTAACTCTATATAGACCCTCTAAAGGGACCTGAAGCCCATTCTTTCCCTGTTCTACAGGCGAATATTAACTTTTAATATACCGCTTAAAGGATGTTGTGTCAAGCATTTCGCACATGTTTATCTTGACATTAAAAATAATTTCCCCGATAATAGTAGCTGAACAATATATCTGTTCTATAGCAGCCCGGAATCCTTTCCAGTAGTGCTGTCTTTTGAACAGTAAAGAAAGGAGATTTTTTATGCTCAAAACCCTTCTGGCCCAGGTCAGGGAGTTTAAAAAGGCATCGTTTCTCACGCCTTTTTTCATGATCCTGGAAGTTCTCTTTGAGACTCTGATCCCCCTGGCCATGGCTTCCATCATTGATAAGGGTGTGGAAGCCGGAAATATCGGCCATATCTATCGGATGGGTGCAGTTATGGTAGCTCTTGCCCTGTGCGGACTCTGGTCCGGCGTCATGGGAGGAAAATACGGAGCACTGGCCTCCACAGGCTTTGCCAGAAACCTCCGAAAAGCCATGTACACCAACATCCAGACCTTTTCTTTTTCCAACATCGACAAATACAGCACTGCCGGCCTGATCACCCGTCTTACCACTGATGTGACCAACCTGCAGAACGCCTATCAGATGATCCTTCGTATGTGTACCCGTGCACCGGCCAGTCTGATCTGTGCCATGGTCATGGCATTTCTTATCAATGCAAAGCTTGCAAGCATCTACCTTGTCGCTGTTATCTTCCTGGGAGGCTGTCTGATCTTTATCATGAGAAAAGCAACGGTATATTTTCAGGCCGTATTCCGTAAATATGACGACCTGAACGCAAGTGTCCAGGAAAACATCGGCGCTGTACGCGTTGTCAAGGCCTATGTCCGCGAAGACTACGAGATCAGCAAATTCCAGAAAGCCTGCAACAAAGTATACGAAATGTTCTTAAGTGCTGAGAAGATCGTTGTCATGAACATGCCCCTGATGCAGTTTACCGTTTATGCCTGTATCCTGGGGATCAGCTGGCTCGGCGCCAAAATGATCGTAGGCAGCTCCCTTACTACCGGTGAGCTTATGAGCCTTCTCACCTACTGCATGAACATTCTCATGAGCCTTATGATGCTTTCCATGGTTTTTGTTATGGTAACAATGAGTATTGCCAGCGCAGAGCGTGTTACGGAAGTCATCAATGATACTGCTGACATCACAGATCCGGAAGATCCAGTAACAGATGTCCCGGACGGAAGTATCGTCTTCGATCATGTAAATTTCAGCTATAAGAAAGACAGTCAGGAACCCGTTCTGAAGGATATCAATCTCTCGATCCGCTCCGGCGAGACCATAGGGATCATCGGCGGTACCGGAAGTGCAAAATCCAGCCTTGTCAACCTGATCAGCCGTCTTTATGACGTAACGGATGGTTCTGTTTCCGTAGGAGGCATCGATGTCCGTAAATACCATCTGGAATCTCTCAGAAATCAGGTTTCCGTTGTTCTTCAGAAGAATGTACTCTTCTCAGGAACCATTCTGGAAAATCTCCGCTGGGGTGACAAAAATGCCACAGAGGAGGAATGCCGCCGCGCATGCCAGCTTGCCTGTGCCGATGATTTCATCGAAAAAATGCCGGACAAATACAATACCTTCATTGAACAGGGTGGCTCCAATGTTTCCGGAGGCCAGAAGCAGCGTCTCTGTATTGCCCGTGCTCTTCTGAAGAAGCCGAAGATACTGATCCTGGATGACTCCACCAGTGCAGTAGATACTGCCACAGATGCAAGGATCCGCCGCGCTTTTGCTGAGGAGATCCCGGATACCACCAAGCTGATCATCGCACAGCGTGTTTCCAGCATCCAGAACGCGGACCGGATCATCGTTATGGATAACGGTGAGATCAACGGTTTTGGTACCCACGAGGAGCTTCTTAAGACCAACGCCATTTATCAGGAAGTATTTCATTCACAAACCGGCGGCGCCGGTGATTTTGACGAGGGAGGTGAGCCGGCTTGAAAAAACAGAACATGAAAGGCCCGGGCGGTCCTGGCCCAAGGGGTATGGGAACACCGGAGCAGCCGGGAAAGCTTCTGGGACGCCTTGCCCGTTATATCTTTAAAAACTACAGTATCCATATCGTGATCGTGGTGATCTGCATTTTTGTCAGTGTTCTTGCCAATGTACAGGGAACCATGTTCATGAAAACCCTGATCGACCAGTATATCACACCGCTTCTCTCAGCAGATACACCGGATTTCGGGCCTCTGGCTGCAGCCATCGCACGTGTGGCATGCTTTTACGCCATTGGTGTTATTGCCACCTATACTTATAACCGTATCATGATCAATGTTTCCCAGGGAACCTTACGTAACCTCCGAAACGATATGTTTGCAACGATGGAAACGCTTCCCATCAAATATTTTGACACTCACGCACACGGCGATATCATGTCCATCTACACCAACGACATTGATACCCTGCGCCAGATGATCAGCCAGAGCTTTCCGCAGCTGCTTTCCAGTGTGATCACCATCGTCAGTGTTCTTGTAAGTATGCTGATCCTGAATGTTCCGCTTACTGTAGTTACCCTGCTTATGGTTGCCATTATGATGACTGCCAGCCGGAAGCTTGCAGGCTTAAGCGGAAAATATTTCCTGGAGCAGCAGACCAACCTTGGTATTGTCAATGGTTATATCGAAGAGATGATGGAGGGTCAGAAGGTTGTCAAGGTCTTCTGCCATGAGGACGAAAGCATCCGGAAATTCGATGAACTGAACGACCAGCTTTTCACCAGCGCCGACAATGCAAACCGTTTTGCCAACATCCTGATGCCTGTGGTCGCACAGCTTGGAAATGTCAGCTATGTGATCTGCGCCATGGTGGGCGGTATCCTTGCTATCAACGGCATCGGCAGCTTCACACTTGGCGGGCTTGCCAGCTTCCTGACCTTCAATAAGAGCTTCAACATGCCTATCAACCAGGTCAGCCAGCAGTTCAACAGTATTGTTATGGCTCTTGCAGGTGCAAAACGTATCTTTGATCTTCTGGATGAAAAACCGGAAGTGGATGAAGGCTACGTTACTCTCGTCAATGCAAAAGAGGAAAACGGTGTTCTTACCGAATCCGACAAACGTACCGGCCGCTGGGCATGGAAGCATTTCCACAAAGCTGAGGGTACCACTGATTATATCGAGCTGAAGGGTGATATGGTCCTGGAGGATGTAGACTTTGGTTATAATTCCAACAAGATCGTTCTCCATGACATCAACATGTATGCACAGCCAGGCCAGAAGATCGCTTTTGTAGGCTCTACCGGCGCCGGAAAAACCACCATCACCAATCTTCTGAACCGTTTTTACGACATTCAGAAGGGTAAGATCCGTTATGACGGCATCAACATCACCAAGATCAAAAAAGATGATCTCAGACGCTCCATGGGCATCGTTCTTCAGGATACCAACCTGTTCACAGCAACCGTTATGGAAAATATCCGCTACGGAAAGCTGGATGCCACAGATGAGGAGGTTATCGCAGCAGCAAAGCTTGCCAACGCCGACGGTTTCATCCGCAGGCTTCCGCAGGGTTATAATACCCTTCTCCGCGGAAACGGTGCAAACTTAAGTCAGGGCCAGCGACAGCTTCTCTCCATTGCCCGTGCAGCCGTTGCAGACCCGCCCGTCCTGATCCTGGACGAGGCCACCAGCTCCATTGATACCCGTACCGAAAAGCTTGTACAGGATGGTATGGATAAGCTGATGGAAGGCAGGACGACCTTTGTGATCGCCCACAGACTTTCCACAGTACGCAACAGTGACTGCATCATGGTCCTGGAGCAGGGACACATCATCGAGCGTGGTTCCCACGAGGAGCTGCTTGCACAGAAGGGCCGGTATTATCAGCTGTATAACGGCTGATCCAGGCTCACAGTTATTTTCGATCTAAAATATTCAATACCAAAAACATGCAGGGTGTATCTTTTCTGATAGTCCTGCATGTTTTTTTATGCTATAATCTTTGATTGAAATCTATTTTTCCGGAAAGGAGTCTCCGTATTTTTATATATGAAACAAACTGAAGAATATTACTACGGCAAAATGTCGAAAGATAAACAAAACGTGTACCGTGCAATGCTTCACGGGCTTATGGAGCTTTCCGACGAGTTCCTGATCCCGCAGGTACCAACCACCGATGGAAACTGGCTCTATGATGTATTTTTCCAGCTTCGTCTGGATCACCCGGAGATTTTCTGGGCTGTGGGGTTTAAATACCGTTATTACAAAGACTCGCCAAATCTGATACTGATCCCTGAATATATCTTCGACAAAAATAAAATCCGGGAGCATCAGAAAGCCCTGGGAGCCCGCGTAGACAAGCTTGTGCGCACCGCCATGAAGTTTTCCGAGTGGGATAAGGAAAAATATGTCCATGACTTCATCTGCGAAAATATCCGCTACGACAAACTGAAAAAGCCATATTCCCACGAGATCATCGGGCCTCTGGGCCATGGTGTCGGTGTCTGCGAGGGAATCGCCAAATCCGTAAAGGTCCTCTGTGATGCCCTTGGTGTATGGTGTATTATCGCCATCTGTGGGAACAATCCGGAAAAAGGGATCAAATACCGTCATACCTGGAACATCGTCCGAATCAACGGACAGTACTATCATCTGGATGCCACCTTCGATAATACTCTGGGCAAAAACGAAGACGGCTCAACCAGTATCCGTTACGATTATTTTAATCTGGATGACAAAAACATCTTCCGTGACCATGAACCACTGATCGCTCCGGCACCTCCCTGCCCGGATGGAAACCACTTTTATTACCGCGAGAAAAAGCTGTCCTTCACCAAATTGGAAGACGTATACAAACGTGCCCTCCAGGCCGCAAAAAAAGGCCGCGAATTCACCTTCCACTGGCGAGGCGGATATCTCACCCGCGAAGTCCTCGCAGACCTTGTAGATCAGATCCAGGCCGCAGGAAAGACACGGGACAAAAAAGCCATCATCACACTCAACTGGCCTCAGGCTGTACTGCGATTTCATTTTGCGGAGCAGCAGGCGGAAGGGAAGGTGTTTATTGAGGAAGTGAATGAAGGGGAGAAACTGTAACGTCATTTAAGAAATTCGATAGAGTCAAAATGCCACATATCATTATGCATATGTGGCATTTTTCTGTGAATATAATTCTAAAAATTAAAAGACTTTCCATAAATCAGATTTATAGAAAGCCTCTTGATCACTGCGGATAACAGGACTTGAACCTGCACGGTTGCCCACTGGTACCTAAAACCAGCGCGTCTGCCAATTCCGCCATATCCGCATATTCAATTATATTTTCATCCTGTCTGATGATAAAAAAATAACGGAAAGCAAATGCTTTCCGCTAATGAGGCATCGGGGATTCGAACCCCGGACAACTTGATTAAAAGTCAAGTGCTCTACCGACTGAGCTAATACCCCATAAAAAGGACTGGGCTAGCTGGATTCGAACCAGCGAATGCAGCAGTCAAAGTGCTGTGCCTTACCGCTTGGCGATAGCCCAATGGGCGAAGGGTGGATACAGGGATTCGAACCCTGGGCCTCCAGAGCCACAATCTGGCGCGCTAACCAACTGCGCTATACCCACCACAACGTGCCTGAAGGGATTCGAACCCCCGACCCACGGCTTAGAAGGCCGTTGCTCTATCCAGCTGAGCTACAGACACATGCTCTCTTCTCAGAGAAGCGGGTGATGGGAATCGAACCCACGTATCCAGCTTGGAAGGCTGGTGTTCTACCATTGAACTACACCCGCATGCTTGCGGTAATAAGTTTACAGCAGTCGGGGTGACAGGATTCGAACCTGCGGCCTCCTGGTCCCAAACCAGGCGCTCTAGCCAAGCTGAGCCACACCCCGATGTACCATTTACTTATGGTTTTTATTAAGTTGTTGTCGTCTTCGTTTGTGTTTCGTTTTCGTTTCCTGCCTGACGACAAGTGATATTATATTATAGCAATCTACAAATGTCAACACCTTTTTTGAATTTTTTTAAAAAAACTTTTTTTCACGTTTTTTCCGCCTATTTAAAGGTTTTCTTGTCATTTGCGACTGGCTTATGGTATCATGAAACCATAATTAAAGTCAAGAAAAAAAGCAAATAATAAGGAGATGTTTTTACATGGATATAAAATTATTTCAGCAGAAGCTTAATGACATCTGTGCCATCGCTGAGGAAAACAATAAGCAACTCTCCCAGCAGCAGATCCGTGATCATTTCGATGAATCGGATCTGAGCACTTCACAGCTTGTAAAGATCCTGCAGTATCTCAAATTAAAGGGGATCACCATCGAAGGCGCCGATGAAGGCACCGGCGCTGCCAGAGCAGATGCTGTTTCATCCGAATCCAGCGACAAGGAAGAGCTTCCGGGTACCCGTGCTGCTCTTACTGCCGAAGAACAGGCTTATCTCAATGACTATATGGAAAGCTTTTCCCCGGAAGGACTTGATCCGGATGATCTTGCGTCCCTCTTTCATGCCTTTGCAAAGGGAGACACTGCTGCCGAAGGTGCACTGACACAGTTCTACATGGCTCAGGCAGCCCAGATGGCCGCTGAACTGAACTGTGAGGAAATCCACCTGGCCGATCTCATTCAGGAGGCAAATCTGGCCCTTCTGGCGTCTCTCAAAGAGACAGACCCACAGGAGAAAAACGATACCTGGATGCGTGGTCGTATCCGCAGTGGGATCCTTCATGCCATTGAGGAACAGACACAACAGAAATTCCGTGACGACTATCTGATATCCAAGGTAGAAAACCTGGAAGCTGCGGTTAAAGAACTCACAGACGATGATGACGCCACCAAATTCACCATTGATGAGCTTGCCGTGATCCTGGATATGAATGTGGATGAGATCCGGGATGTACTTCGCCTTACCGGAGATGATAAATAAAGCTTTCTTCATATTCTTCACAAAAACGGGTCTGACATAGCTTGTCAGACCCGTAATCTTAATATTCTTTATGCTTTTTCTTCCCGTTTCAGCTCCGCCGGTTCTGCAAGATGGATCTTTCCTTCCCGAAATATGTGGATAAATACCTCCGCCATATCCGGATCGAACTGTTTTCCTTCCTCTTCTCTTATGATCCGAAGAGCTTTTTCCACTGGCATCAGTTCTTTATAACAACGTTTGGATGTCATGGCGTCAAAGGAATCTGCGATGCAGAGGATCCTTGCAGATGCCGGGATATCTTCTCCCGCGATCCTCCTTGGATAGCCGTTTCCGTCATAACGTTCGTGATGACCGATAACCGCAGGGATAACATAATCCAGCGACGGAAGGTGACGGATGATCCCGATGGACGCCTCCACATGACCTTTCATGATCTCATACTCTTCATCCGTAAGCTTGCCTTCCTTGTTCAGGATATGCTCCGGGATCCCGATCTTTCCAACATCATGAAGAAGCGCCGCCTGACGGATGATCTCCACCATTTCCGTTGTATAGTTCAGCGCCTTCGCAAGACTTGTTGCGTAATAAGCCACATTGTTGGAATGTCCGAAGGTATAATGATCTTTGGTATCAATGGCTGCAGTCAGCGCATAGATCGTGGATTCATAGGACTGATAAATATGTTCATGATCGGATTTCTTACCCGCATTTTCTTCATCCAGGCTTTCCTTCAGCATGGTGTCAAAAATCTCGATGCCGTTTTTACCGCTGCGCTTTACATGATATACTGCCAGGTCCGCATTATCCAAGAGCTCCTTTGCTGAGCGTGCCGCATAAGGCGCCGCACTGATCCCCACGCTTACCGTAAGGATCTTCAGCTTGTAGTCTGCAGAATCGTTGCGCATATGCAGGATCTGCTTCTGTATGGATTCTGCCAGATTTCTGGCGGAAAAAATATCGTAATTTGGCATCAGGACCGCAAATTCCTTGGCACTGTGACGTGCCACATATCCCTGTTCTCCCACACTTGCCTGGATGATATCTGCCACCTTTCGAAGTGCAACATCTCCCTGCTGATTTCCGTACAGCTGATTGTACAGCTTGAAATCATCAATATTGAACAGGATCAGTGCAAGCGAACCCTCTTTATTTTTTTCGTATTCCTCATCCAGGATCTCATAAAAATATTTCCGGTTCAGAAGGCCCGTCAGTTCATCGGTCCTTGCCTCAGTCCATGCCGCCTCATAAAGTCTGGCATTTTTGATGGCAATGGAAGCTACCGAACTGACCGAAGACAGCATGGCCAGATCATTATGGTTCAGATTTCTGTGTCCGTCACCGGAAATCGCAATAATCCCGGCCAGATCATCATTCTGGCGAAGACCTGCACAGTATTCGATACCCAGCTCTGAAAACATATGTTTTTCCGACTCCCACATGGATTTGTAGGCTGTGGAAGAACGAAAATCCCGGATCACCACACAGTCCTCATTTCTGGTAAGCCAGGTGACCACCGGATTATCCGCTTTCAGTGAAAAGGTCAGATCGTTCAACGGACGGTTGCTGTAAACAGCCTGATATTCCCCTGATTTTTTGTCTCTCAGACAAATATAGATCCGTCCTGCATTGGTAGTTTCCTTCAACACATTTACCGTATTGCGCAGGATCTCTCCTACCCGGAGTGTCCTGGATACTGACTGGCTAAAATCTTTCAGCTCCTGAGACTGCTGGATCTCTTTTTTGATAAAAACATTGTTCATCAGACATTTCCACAGCACTGTGACCAGCCATGCAGATATAAGAAAAACGAAAGAAAAGATCAGCACATGATACTCACTGGCTGCAGGGAGCAGCATTCGGATATAACTCATCAGGTACGGTGAAAGATTGATAAACAGTACTACCGTCAGGACCACGCCCACACCAAAGCAAACCCCATCTGACGCAAGACGGCGCATCTGGAACAGCCGTCTTCTGGTCAGTGCATAAAGCATCAGGACAGCATTGATCAGACCGCTGACAATATCGATGGGGAATCCGGAAAATACCGGCACTGCCAGCGCAAGGTTTCCCACAAAAATGATCAGTATCCCCACAAGGATCGGTTCGATCTGTTTGCGGTATCCGGGATGTCTCCGGCATCCGCGGTACATGGTGATAAAGATCTGAATAATGGTGATTCCTGCCACCACAAAGAACAGAAGGAACCAGGGTGTGATCTTATAAACAAAATGCGCACCACCGTTTTTACGGATCAGATCCGGCCAGCGCAGGATGATCCCGCCCGGGATGTTGATTGCAAAAAGCAGCAGCATCAAAAGCAATGGGATCTTGCTTTTTCTGCCCATACGCACTCCCATGAATTCACTGATGAACACATAGTAAAAATATGGCAGAAACAGGATTCCGGCCAGAGACACATAATACCACAGGATGTAAGAGGGTCCTGCCTCCATACGCATCAGAAAAGAGCCCAACGTCCAGCAGAGCATTCCTCCCAGCACACACATGAAACTGTTGATGATCCGGCTGCGCTTACCAGCCAGAAGAGTCAGTATCATAAATGTATAGAAAAAAACTGAAATGATTGAAAATGATATATAGCTTTCCATAGTTACTTCCTCATATTCCCGAATCCGATTTCATCCTGCAGTCTCAAAAGTTCCGCCACCTCATAATAAGGAGTGCTCATATGCCGTGGTTTCCGTCCTTTTCTGGACTCATACAGATGAAAGGTACCACAGCGCAGGATGGTCACCACAAGGGGATCCATTCCCAGGATTTTCTTCAGATCCCGGTAATCCTGATCGATATATTTGAAATACGTGGTCAGAAGTTCTTTCAGAATATCCGTGCTCATAGCCTGATACATCAGCGCTTCTTTTTTTACTTCTATATAAAGATGCAGATATGGGCGTTTTTTCTCATTATATTCTTTCACTGCGATCCAATCCGTAACCGGCTGCCCGGACAGCTGGATCACACTTTTGATACCATTTTCCGAAATCCTGGTAAAGCCTGCGATATCAATGATCCACGGAACACGGTCTATGTACTCAAATCTTGGGATCTGTGTCCGATCCTCCTGGTTGGTAAGACCCACGCATCGATACATATCTCCCACACGGTACCTGGCAAAGGCTCCGCCCTTCAACACAGTGATCACAAGCTCATATTTCTCCCCGGGAACAACCTCATCCATAAGATAGGTCGGAGGAGTGAACGTGGGATCCTCATAATTATGGAGCATATCCTTTTCGGTGATAAATTCATAAAAGCAGGTATCCGGGAAAAAGTACATTCCGTTCCTGGTCCAGGTCTCGGTTCCTATAATGGAAGGTTCCGTTCCTGCAAAAAGCTCCATGGGCCGAACTCCCCACATTTCCTCCAGATCATCCTTATAGCACTGGTTGTCGGTTCCTGCCACCATAAATCCCTTCAGGTGAAAAAGGTCTTTCGGAAGAAGCTCCCGTTTCTCCTTCTTACAGATCTTTTTGGCATTCAGGATCCTTTTCAGCATCTTTGGTTTATACTGCAGAAGTTCCGAAAAGGAGGTTTTGCTTTTTCCTGATGATACGCTTCCGGTGAGGCTCTGGCTTACTGCATAGGCCACACTTCCAAGTCCGAAGAAAAATTCCACGTCCTGTTTCATGGCCATCTTGAATCCCTCTTTGTTCCGCTCACCAAAGCTCATATTTACCGCATCTTCCACTTCCGGAAGAAAACGGATGTCGATATCTTCTTTCAGCGCCAGTGGAAAAAGGCCGGTAGCAAAAGGCAACGGTGCCAGTCCGTAAAGGATCTTGTCCGTTTCCTCCACATCAAATTTGCCCTTTTCACGGCTTGTAGCTAATATGAGGCAGGCAACTACATTGTTCCTGTAGGTATCCAGCATACTTCTTGTGTATGGTGCTACCTTTATCGGATGGCGTCCGCCTTCCCAGGTCGTCTGTATCCAGATGATCGGATTCCCCGGAAGAGTTTCACTTCTCTTCTGGAGGAGCATATCCGCATAATCCTCATAAGTGGTAAGAGGTACCAGCCGACGGAACTCGTCGATCCCGGACGGTCTCCTGCCCTTCAGAATGCTTTTGCCCAGTTCACAGTCTGACCAGAGCTGGATCTGCTCTTCCATCAGACGATTCTGGATCTTCATGTAATCCTGCATTGTCAGATCAAGAAATCCGCAATATTCTTTCCAGATAGCATCATACTGCTGTTTTCGAAGCTTTTCGCCAAGACTCACCGCCTTTTCCCCCCTTTTCGCCATGTTTTTATGCAGGCAGCTGTACTGTTTCGGTCTGGGATCAGAAAGGGAGTTGTCTGCTGATACGCTCCGTAATTACTGAATGTTTCCGGAAACACGATCCTGTCCTGGTAAAAAATGTACAATATATTCCACACAATAAGGACCCCAAAAGCCCCCATTGCCTTCCCGGATCCCAGAAATCCGGCCAGGCAAAAATAAAATCCGGCGAACCACAGAACGCCAGGATGTCGGCAGAGTGCATAAACACCCTCTGTATAGGCCAGCCTTTCATGATTTTCTTTGACATATGTCTCATCAAAGGGCAGCGCAAAAAACAATGTATAGATCAACAGTCCCAGAAACAGGATCGCTGCTGTCAGAAAAACAGCAGAAATAAAAAAAGAACTTCCCCGCCGCGGCCAGCAGCTCCGGATCACCAGACCTGTTGACACTGCGATCAGGAAACATCCTATGCTAAAAAACGGATGAAGAAAGCTTTTTTTCAATCGGATACTGTTATGATCATACAGGAAGCAGCATAAAAAGCCGATACTCCCTATAATAACCGCAGTCATGCGTATTTTCCCCCTTCATTTATGTAAAGCGGACCTTCTCATTCCGCTCTGCTGCATTCTCAGGAACGAGACCCATTCATGGTCAGTACCCTAAAGAATGCTCTATATTACTAAAAAAAACTACTTGTTCATTATATAGCACATAGCTGACTTTCGCAATCGTTTTTGACTAATATATGCTGAATATTGGCACAAATTTTATCAATTATGACAGTTTATTTGTTTTTTCTGCCGGAATCAGAGGTAACGGATCTCTACGTGCATTTCGCCCTTTCCATCTGTCTCCATTACTGCATAGCTTGGACGGCGTCCCCGTTGTCTGGGATAAGCCAGACTTCCGGGATTTACCAGAAGCACACCTGCTTCCTTTTCAACAACCGGTACGTGGATATGTCCGAAAAAAGCCGCATTGCATCCCCTTGAGCGGGCAGCTTCTGCCAGCTGATCAAAGGCCATGGATACACCGTAGTAATGACCGTGAGTTACCAGGATCTTATTTCCCTCGACCTCGATCACATCTTCTCTCGGAAGATCCGAGAAAAAATCATTATTTCCGGACACAATACTGCAGGGACATTCTGCAAGGGCTTCGATATAAAATTCTCTGCCTTCCACATCTCCGCAATGTACCAGCATGTCAAAAGGAGCCTCCCGATTTATCGCGATCTCCAGGTTTTCATCTCTTCCGTGAGTATCGCTTACGATCAGCACCTTCATACAAGCTCTTCCTTTATAAGGCAAAGAGCTTTTCCACGATGGCTGATCCTGTTCTTTTCTTCCATGGAAAGCTCTGCGGAAGTACAACCATATTCCGGAAGATAAAAGATCGGGTCATAGCCAAAGCCATTCTCCCCTTTTTCCTCGTAGCCGATGCGGCCTTCCATGGCAGCACGGACTGTCTTTCTTCTGCCATCCGGGAAAGCTGCCGCAATAGCACATACAAAACGTGCAGTACGTTTCTCATCAGGTACACCTTCCAGACGCTGGATCAGGTTTGCGTTTTTAATATGATAAGAAGTATCCTCACCCATATAGCGTGCGGAATAGATTCCCGGCTCTTTGTTCAGATAGTCGATCTCCAGACCGGAATCATCTGCCAGAACGATCTCGCCGGTCATTTTACTGATTGCTTCTGCCTTGATCATGGCATTTTCTTCAAAGCTTTTTCCATTTTCATCAATATCCGCATGGATCCCGGCATCCTTCAGGGAAAGGATCTCCAGAGAAGGATCCGCAAGTATCTTTCGGATCTCCTTCATTTTATCCTCATTTCCGGTAGCAAAAATGATCTTTTTCATTCTTTAATACTTCCTTTCTTCGGCGGACGTGGTCCAAGAAACTGGTAATAGTAGGTTTTCATCATTCCGTTATAGATCTTACGGTTTTTATCTGCCTTTCGGCCGATGTCATTCTCTGCCTTGTCATAGGCAGTGATCAGATACATGGACCAGCGATCCAGCCCCTTATAGCTTTCACCGATCTCACGGTACAGTGCAGGGAGATTGGATTTTTCTTCGATCCGCTCACCATATGGCGGATTTGTCACGATAAAACCAAAGGGTTTGGAATGGCGGAGTTCACTGACCGGGCGCTGCTGGAAATGGATCAGTCTGTCCACTCCTGCCATTTTTGCGTTGGCGCGTGCTGCCTTGATGGCAGCTGCATCGATATCAAAGCCCTGGATATCGGTTTCAATATCAAGATTTACACGTTCTCTGGCTTCTTCTCTTGCATCCTCCCAGCATTCCTTCGGGATCAGATGCTCCCAGCTCTCGGCCAGAAAATGACGGTTCAGTCCCGGCGCCATATCCGCTGCCATCATTGCCGCCTCAATAGGAAAGGTGCCGCTTCCGCAGAACGGATCGACAAGAATACGGTCCTTTTTCCAGGGAGTGAGCATCAAAAGAGCACTGGCAAGCGTCTCGGTGATAGGTGCCTTGACAGTCATCTGGCGATACCCTCTCTTATGGAGGGATACTCCTGAAGTGTCGATTCCGATCAGAGCTACGTCTTTCATAAAGGCCACACGGATAGGAAATTCCGGACCGTCTTCCGGAAACCAGGAAATCCCGTAGATGCCTTTGAGACGCTCTACAATGGCTTTTTTCATAATGGACTGGATATCAGATGGACTGAAAAGCTTACTTTTGATGGAGTTTGCCTTGGCTACCCAGAATTTACCGTTTTTCGGTATGTAATTCTCCCATGGGAGAGCCTTGGTCTTTTCAAAAAGCTCATCAAAAGTCTCGGCCTTTACTTCGCCTATTTTCAGAAGCACACGTTCTGTGGTACGAAGGAACAGATTGGCGTCTGCCACACCCTGGGCATCAGCCTCAAAGGTTACTCTTCCGTCTTCCACCCTGGTCACTTCATAGCCAAGATCCAGTATTTCACGCTTCAGCACCGCCTCTGTTCCAAAATGACAGGGCGCCGTTAATTCCCACAGATTCATAAAGTGATCTCCCGTACTGTATTTCCTTCAAAATCTTTAATGGTAAAAATTCCGTTCTCAAGAATTGCATAGGTCGGCGGGTTACCTTCCTTTGGAATGGATACGGAACCTGGGTTCAGAAGGATATAATTCCCCATATTTTCTGCCTTCAGCACATGTGTATGGCCGTGGATCAGAATGTCTCCGTCCATCATCGGCGGAAGATTATCCTTATTATAGATATGACCGTGTGTGGCGTACATCGTTTTTCCTTCGATGGCAAGGATACAGTAATCTGCCATAACCGGGAAGTCCAGGACCATCTGATCCACCTCTGCCTCACAGTTTCCGCGTACTGCATAGATCTGGTTTTTTCTCTCATTTAAAAGGCGGATGACTTCCTTTGGTGCGTATTCCTTCGGAAGGTCATTTCTTGGTCCGTGATAAAGCAGATCTCCCAGAAGCACCAGTCTCTCCGCCTTCTCCTTGTCATATGCTTCCAGCATTTTCCGGCAGTAATATGCCGAACCATGTACATCGGACGCAAACATATATTTCATAATCTTTTCTCCTTGTAATTTGTGTTGGTTTTTATCTCTGTTCTTTACATTATCATGATTTCCTTTAAAATACAAGATTTGTTACAGATATGCATTCGCAATCTGATTTGATATTGTCCGCTTTTTTTATCCGCGCACAAGATTTCTCCCTCTGTAGGCTGCAAATCCACCAATCACGGACCTGGTACGACAGCCCTGTCTTGCCAGGCTCCGGGCAGCCTGCATGCTGGCGCCGCCGCGGTCGCAGTAAAATATCAGCAGCTTATCTTTGGGAAAACGATATTTCTGATCCTGTTTTTTCTCAAGATATTCCTCCAGCTCTCTGTATGGAATATTTACCGCGTTCCGGACATGTCCCCTTCTGTAGGCGGCAGGATCCCGGAGATCTATGATAACAGCGTCGCTGCGCTCCACATAATAATCCAGCATTTTTGCAGAGATAGTTTCGATCTGAAACATGGAAAAAATCTCCTCTTTTTGGTATATTATATGGAAGCTTCCGGGTGAATGTTCCCTTATATGTATTTAAGCGGGAAAAGCCATCTCTGACTTTTCCCGCTTTTCTTATCCTTTAATATCTGTCAGAGCCTCTGTCCTTCTCAGAATCATATTCATCGGAAATTTTGTTTCCGTAGCTGCTTTTGGAACTGTTCCTGGAAGAATTTCCAGAACTGTTCTTAGAGCTGTTTTTTCCGCAATTTCTGGAAGCACTTTCCCCGTGATTTTTTCCTGCATAATTAGACTCATTTCTGTCTGTTTCGTAATTTTTCGCCATTTGAATTACCTCCTGATGAAGTTGATTTTACGGCTTTCCCAAGCTTTCTGCCGCTTTTTATTACAGGAAATAGTATCCCAAAAAGTTTGGAGATTATTCGCCAAAATCATATTGCTTTTTTTTCCAGTTTATATTATAATCATTCTTGTAAAAAGAATTTACCCTTCAAAAATTTTTTTTACATAACCCCTTATTTAATTATTTATACTCCCCTCGAAACACCCGGTAGCTCCCCTACCGGGTGTTTCTCTATACAAAAACAAGCCGCCGGATGACGATCACAGTCGCTCCGGCAGCTTGTTTTTTATCCGTTGATCGGATTTACATGCACCATACAGTGCTTTACATCTTTGAATTTATTCTCGATCGTATGATGTACATTTTCCGCAATATCATGTGCATCAAAAAGGGAAATATTTCCATCTGCTGCGATTTCGATATCCACATACATCTTGGATCCGAAAAGACGGGTTTTAAGAAGGTCTACTCTTCTGACGCCCGGTACCTTGAGGATCTCTCTCTTCATGGATTCCTCAGTTTTTGCATCACAGGAATGATCTACCATCTTGTCAATGGCATCCCTGAAAATGTCGATCGATGCCTTGGCGATCATAACGCAGATCACGATACTGGCGATCGGGTCCAGGATCGGGTATCCCAGTCTTGCACCTAAAATACCGACAAACGCTCCGATAGAGGAAAGTGCATCTGAACGATGGTGCCATGCATCTGCCATCAGGGCTCCTGAATTGATCTTCTTTGCAGCACCTCTTGTATACCAGAACATCCACTCTTTTACCACAATGGATACCACTGCTGCAATCAGTGCAAGTGTTCCCGGAATGGCAATGGTTCCGCCGGATGTGCTTTTTACGATATCACGGGCACCGGTAATTCCGATCCCGAGACCAGTGACAAGCAGCATTCCTGCAAGGACAATGGAAGAAACACACTCCATTCTTTCATGTCCGTACTGGTGCTCTTTGTCTGATTTCTTTGTAGAAAGACGGACACCGATGATTACGATGAAGGTGCTTCCCACATCTGATGCAGAATGAATGGCATCCGAGATCATCGCTCCTGAATGTGCCACAATACCTGCGATCAGTTTAAATACAGATAATAAAAGGTTTACCAGAATACTGATCCCGGATACCTTCATTGCTGTCTGCTGTTCCCATGAAGCTGTTTTTTCTGTATCATGTATAATTGTTTTGTTTTCTGTGTGTTCCATAAACAGAATCTCCTTTTAAATATATGATCAGGTTCTTCTTATGGCACAACATTTTCCGTGAAAAAACCGGCGGTTCCTTCACTACTCGCTGCAGTGCGATTTTCCGCCGGTGTTCTTTCTTTTCTGTATAGGGATATCCCAGCTTCTACCTTCTGTTCCATCCATATTTTGCAGTAAAAAAGACATACCTGCGAAACATACACTGTCCCGCAGATATGTCTGAAAGCAAAGTCACATTCTGCTTCACCTCATATTCTGTGAATGCAGGTTCTTTGCAATTACGTTTAAATCCATATCCGCTGCCGCTTCCTGCGGCCCGGCCCCATGCCTTCGATAAATATTTTCGATTCCGAAAAGCATCGCCTGCTCAGTTTGTACTGTTGATCTCGCATCCTGTTCGAATGTAATGCAGTGCAAAGAGAATTTTTACAGTCTTACGGGTCTCCCGCTTAACTTCTCAGAAAGGATACACCATATGTCCTCTGTTAGTCAAGCCAAAGTTTTTTATTTTACAGGTAGATATCTTCAACTTTCTGTTTATTCCATGTCTGGAAACATGCTTCGCACTGCACAGTTCTATATCAAATAATAGATCCTCAGTTGTTTGTCAAAAAACCGGGAGCGGATAAATCCGCTCCCGGTTAAGTCTACGATCTGTATTCAGTTGGAATGACTGATTATGCCTGCGGGCCGGCTGCAACGAGTGCTTTACCAGCTGCATTTCCTTCATATTTAGCAAAGTTCTTAACGAATCTTGCAGCAAGATCTTTAGCCTTTGTCTCCCACTCTGCAGCATCTGCATATGTGTCACGTGGGTCAAGGATTGCAGGATCTACGCCCGGAAGCTCTGTCGGAACCTCGAAGTTGAAGAATGGGATTTTCTTTGTCGGAGCTTTAAGGATAGATCCGTCAAGGATAGCATCGATGATACCACGAGTATCTTTGATGGAGATACGTTTTCCAGTTCCATTCCATCCTGTGTTAACGAGGTATGCTTTCGCACCGCTCTTCTCCATTCTCTTAACGAGCTCCTCAGCATATTTTGTCGGATGAAGCTCAAGGAATGCCTGTCCGAAGCATGCGGAGAATGTAGGAGTAGGCTCTGTGATTCCACGCTCTGTACCAGCAAGTTTAGCTGTGAATCCGGAAAGGAAGTAGTACTGTGTCTGCTCCGGTGTCAGGATAGATACTGGAGGAAGTACGCCGAATGCATCTGCGGACAGGAAGATAACCTCTTTCGCTGCCGGTGCAGAAGATACAGGGCGAACAATGTTCTCGATGTGGTTGATCGGGTAGGAAACACGTGTGTTCTCTGTTACGCTCTTGTCAGCGAAGTCGATCTTGCCCTCAGCATCAAGTGTTACGTTCTCAAGAAGAGCGTTTCTCTTGATCGCATTGTAGATGTCCGGCTCAGACTCTTTGTCAAGGTTGATAACCTTAGCGTAGCATCCACCCTCGAAGTTGAATACTCCGTTGTCATCCCAGCCATGCTCGTCATCACCGATCAGAAGACGCTTAGGATCTGTGGAAAGTGTTGTCTTACCTGTTCCGGAAAGACCGAAGAAGATTGCTGTGTTCTCTCCGTTAAGGTCTGTGTTTGCAGAGCAGTGCATGGAAGCGATGCCCTTCAGCGGCAGATAGTAGTTCATCATGGAGAACATACCTTTCTTCATCTCTCCGCCGTACCATGTATTAACGATAACCTGCTCACGGCTTGTAATGTTGAACATTACAGCTGTCTCAGAGTTAAGTCCTAATTCTTTGTAGTTCTCAACTTTAGCCTTGGATGCGTTGTAAACAACGAAATCCGGCTCAAAGTTCTCAAGCTCCTCAGCTGTCGGCTGAATGAACATGTTTGTTACGAAGTGTGCCTGCCATGCAACCTCAACGATGAAACGGATAGCCATACGTGTGTCTTTGTTAGCTCCGCAGAATGCATCTACTACGAAAAGTTTCTTGTTGGAAAGCTCCTTCTTGGCAAGATCTTTAACTGCATTCCATGCTTCCTGAGTTGCCGGATGGTTATCGTTCTTGTACTCATCGGATGTCCACCAAACTGTGTCCTTGGAGTTCTCATCCATAACGATATATTTGTCTTTAGGGGAACGTCCTGTGTAGATACCTGTCATTACATTGACAGCACCAAGCTCACTGACCTGACCCTTCTCAAATCCTTCAAGCTCCGGTTTGGTCTCTTCCTCAAATAATGTCTCGTAGGAAGGATTGTACACGATCTCAGTTGTTCCGGTAATACCATACTTTGTTAAATCGATTTTTGCCATCTTAACATTTACCTCTCTTCTTTAATAGTAATTATGATAGCCACCTACTGCTGCAGGTTTTTGTCATCCTGCCATAGGAATTGGTCATTCCAACATCCCTATCCACAATTATACATAAATTGTACGTAAAAGCAACCAAAAAAATTCATTTTCCGCAAAAAAATGATAAATCTTTAACAGTGACGTTTTGGTACTGTCAGATTTTACTCCATCTATACTTGACTTTTTCAGAATAATGGCTACAATATATCTGATTATAGTTATTATATATATTTATAATAGTAACTATATGATTTTAATATATAGAAAGAAGTGATTTCTATGTCAGATATTCTGATCAAACGTAATCATATGGAAATCCCTTGGCACAACTACGTAAGTACCAGGAACAGCCAGCCCATTACAGAAGCTTCTCTTTCCGAAAAAGCTTCCCTGATCGGCCGTACAGGCATGATGCTTCTCTCCTGTGGGACCGGTGCCTGGCGGGTACGGAGTTCCATGAATACATTGTCAGAAGCACTTGGTATCACCTGTTCCGCAGATATCGGACTGATGTCCATAAGCTACACCTGCTTTGACGGTGAGAGCAGTTTTTCCCATGCACTTAGTCTGACTACCACCGGCGTAAATACTTCCAGACTGAACAGGCTAGAACATTTTGTCAGTGATTTTCCTGCGGAGGGTATCCATATGAGCGGTGAAGCACTGCACAGTCAGTTAGATGAGATCGAGCGGATCCACGGGCTTTATTCCCCTGCCGCCCTGGGACTGGCTTCTGCACTGGCCTGTGGTGCATTTACTTTTCTTCTGGGCGGTGGCCCGCTGGAAATGATCCTGGCTTTTGCAGGCGCAGGCATCGGAAACGCCATCCGCTGCAAGCTTGGCAAGCATCATTTTACTCTGTTTATGTGCATTGCAGTTTCTGTTTCCTCCGCCTGTCTTGTATATGCAGGCTTCCTGAAGCTGGCAGAGCTTCTGTTCCACATTTCCGTCCAGCATGAGGCCGGGTACATCTGTTCCATGCTGTTTATCATTCCGGGCTTTCCGTTTATCACAAGCGGGATCGACCTTGCCAAGCTGGATATGCGTTCCGGTCTGGAACGACTGGCCTACGCCATTATTGTTGTAATGGTGGCTGCTGTCTCTGCCTGGCTGATGGCACTGCTTCTTCATCTGAAGCCTGTGGATTTCCTGCCTCTGGAGCTTTCGGCAGCTCAGAGGATCCTGTTCCGGCTTCTGGCAAGCTTCTGCGGGGTATTCGGCTTTTCGGTCATGTTCAACAGCCCTGTCCGTCTAGCCGCAGCTGCCGCATTCATCGGCGCACTGTCCAACACTTTACGTCTGGAGCTTGTTGATCTTGCCGGTTTCCCACCTGCTGCCGCGGCTTTTTTCGGAGCACTGACAGCCGGACTTCTGGCCTCCCTCATCAAAACCAAAGTGGGATATCCCAGGATTTCCATTACCGTACCATCCATTGTGATCATGGTTCCCGGACTTTATCTCTACCGGGCAATCTACAATCTGGGAATCATGTCCCTGAATGTTTCCGCCTCCTGGTTTGCAGCTGCGATTCTGATCATTGTTGCTCTTCCCCTGGGCCTTATTTTCGCCAGGATCCTTACGGACAAAATGTTCCGCTACTGCACCTGACGGGCAAACAAAAAGGACTGCTTTCTGTAGCTTCCGGTCATCAGCTATCCTTCTGATAACCGGAGCAATACAAAAGCAGTCCTTTTTTGTACATTCTATTTCATTACGATCTCATCCGCGATCCCGATCATTTTTTCCAGGCGGTCCGCAAATTTATGGATGGGGAGAAAAACGCCCAATCCGTCATAACGTTTTCCACCATCCTCCACAGAATCCTGCCCATAATACACAAAAGCTCTTGGAAGCTTCTTCTGAATTGCCATCATGATATCCCATACAGCCGCATAGGCCTGTGCCTCCGTTTCTTTTTCCTTTACGCTGTCCGGAAGCTCATACACCAGCAGCACACCGATATGTTCGCCCATTTTGTACTCTTCTACTTCCATGGTATCTTCATCATAGGCATGGCGCTTCCGGTAGCCATACGCCAGATACATCTTTACGCCCTGCTTCTCCCTGTATATCCTGCGGAACCGGTCGTAATCCCTGTCACTTACATGAATTCCCTTTTCCCGCAGAAAATTTCCTTTTTCATCTGTGAGAAATACCGGATTCTCCTGTCCATCTGCATTGAACCTGAACGGTGCCAGAAAAGAATTTCGCAGAAGATCAAACATACTGTTCTGGCAGATTGCCATAAGGAGAGCTGTCAGATCACGGTTTTTATATGCGTCCAGCAATGCATAGGCGAATTTTTCCGGAGGAAGATATCCGCATTCTATGTCTGTATCCGCATCCATGGATTCATAGAAGGTCTCCGTCAGCCGTCTGCACGCCTCCGGATCCTTCAGGATCTTTTCAAATAAAAGCTCTGCCTTTTCCTCTCTTGGGAATAATGTGCTGTTTTCCACAATTCCTCACCCTTTCTAATCTCTATGTTTACTGGAAAACATCAGAATAAAGCTGATCAGAAGCAAAACATCCGATACCCAGATTGCCGGGATCCCCAGCCTCATGGACAGATTTCCTCCGCCGCCGGCTCCAATGGCAAAAAAGAAAATTATTCCGAAATAATAAAGAGCCTGCTTCAACTGTTCCGGACGTTTTTCACGACAATACACGGACAACGCCGCCGTGCCGCTTCGTAAATTTCCGATGCACATGGTGCTTGCATAGGAATAACCGCCCACCTTCCGGAAGGTCTGTACCTGCATGGCGCAGGAAAAGGATACCAGTACGGTTGCCAGCATATCCAATTCTCCCGGCATAAATCCCACCGCAAAAAGGATCAGGATCTCGATCAGCAGGATCATCTGCCTCCAGTGAAGTTTTTTTGCATATTTAAAGGTACTCTGGATCCGCTCCGCCGCTACAACACCAATGGCAAAGGCTAAAACAGGGAACAGGTACCTTAAGCCCTCTCCCCACTGTCCTGTCATAAAATTTTGGCTCATCAGAACCACGTTGCCTGTCTGGGCGTTGGAAAACACCTCATCTCTTGTAAAGTATGTGTAGGCATCCTGAAATCCGCCGGACATTGCCAGAAATACACTTGTGATAAAAGCTTCTGACATCTGCCGGTCTGCGCTCTGCAGCTTTCTGCCTCCTGAAACCACTCTAAATCACTCCTGTCATTGATTTTTTTCCTCGGGTGTATTATAGTTTGCTCAGAAGCAAATGTAAAAAGTATTATTAATATCGTAAACATATTAAAATCATATCACAGGATGGAGACAATACATGATCACTTACGACTACTACCGGATCTTTTATTATGTAGCCCAGTATAAGAGCTTTACCAAGGCAGCAAGAGCTCTTCACAACAATCAGCCAAATATCACCCGCTGTATGAACAACCTGGAGCAGGAGCTGAAATGTACGCTCTTTCTCCGCTCCAACAAAGGAATCGCACTTACACCGGAAGGCCGCCAGCTTTATGAACACGTTGCCCTGGCTTTTGAGCAGCTGTCCCTAGGCGAGGAGGAGATCCGCCAGAACGGAGAGCTGGAGCATGGTCTAGTTTCCATCGGCGCCAGCGAAAATGCCCTGCGTCTGATCCTTCTGGAAAAGCTGGAGCTGTTCCGCGAGCAATATCCCCATGTTCGCCTGCGCCTCTTTAACCATTCTACTCCTCAGGCAGTACAGGCACTGAAAAATTATGCGGTGGATTTCGCTATTGTCACCACTCCGATCTCCATCCGCAAACCTTTACAGAAAAAAAGTCTCCTGCGTTACCGGGAGATCCTTGTATGCGGAAGCAAATATAAGGATCTGACCACTGCCCCTATCAGCATCCATGAGCTTCAGGATCTGCCCTTTGTAGGTCTTGCGGAAGGGACCAGCACCAGAGAAATGTATATGAATTACTTTATGGAAAACCGTGTTTCTTTTCATCCTGACATCGAGGCAGCAACTACAGACCAGGTCCTTCCCATGATCGTCCACAATCTGGGAATCGGCTTTTACCCCGAGCCCCTTGCCCGGGAAGTGATCAATGACGGGAAGATTTTTGCCCTTCAGCTTAAGGAGCCGCTCCCTCAGAGAGAGGTCTGCTTAGTCACAAACAGCAGTACTGCCATGAGTACTGCTGTCAAAAAAGCTATTGAATTTATTGTGTAAATCCCTGAGGCGGATCAGCCATTTACATTTATTGTTCCACTGTCCGCTCAATATGCATGGCAAGATAACCAATCTCGATAGGGTCCAGCTTTTTCCCAAGGCTTTTGCCCAGACTCTCGCAGACATCCTCTGCGATCCTGTAGGATTCCGGATATTTTTCTTCTATATATTCATTCATATCCAGCTTCAGTGTCTCCCCTGTGGAGACACGGGCTACCATATATTTGATATGGTTCATCATACGGTTGTAGGATAGAGAGATCACATCGATCTTTCTTCCTGTGGCCATCTCGATCATGGCGATGCATTCCCGTACCGTTCTTGCTGTCTGCATGGCAACAGACACCTTTTCATCTCCAAGTGCTGAGTGAATATGAAGTGCCACATATCCCACCTCATGCTCGTCGATCTCAATATCCATCCGCTCCTTTAGGATCTTCTTCAATACCTCCGCCACCTTGAATTCGCTGTAAAAAAGCACCTTGATATCATCAGTCAGAGGATTGCTGATCTGCTCATGATTCCGGATACGTCCCACTGCAAAGGAAATATGATCAGCAAGGGGAAACAGGATCCTTCTGTCTATGGTATCCCCAAAGGTCTTCTCAGCTTCTCTCAATATCTCATCTGCGATCTCCAGAAATTCCGGTGCTACGCTCTTTGCCAGTTCTTTTGCTGAGCCACGTTCTGTCTCCTGAGCCAGCCTGTAAATGGTACAGTCTGCCGGAGCCTCAAAACGCTGGCTGACCTTCTTTCCAAATCCCACACCTTTTCCCAGAAGTACATATTCCTGGTTTTCTTCCATATTTATGGCAATGATGCCGTTATTGTTCAATACCTTGCTCACTCTGTACATCTTTTTCCCCACCATTTTTATATATCCTGCCGCTTTTCCACATTCCACCACTGTCTGCCCCGGATTTTCAGTCGACATTTTTGTCTGCAGCTGTTGATTTTCTTTATCGTAACAGAATCTTTCTTTTGTGTAAAGTCCTTCTGACAGACAGTTATTTTCTTTGCCACAGGAAAAGCGCGCCCGGGCATTAGGCGCGCTTTTCACAAAACCAATCCTCTATATTATTGCTGAAAAATTCCCTATTCTTCCACAGTCTCTACTGCGAACAGCGGCTCTCCTGCTTTGATCTCTCCATTGGCAAGAAGGCGTACTCTCTGATTATCCTCGATCTCTGTGCAAAGAATCGGAGAACATAAGGACGGAGCGTTTTCTATAAGATACGGGATGTCAATCTTCATCAACGGCTCGCCTTTTTTTACATGCTGTCCCTGCTCTACCAGGATCTCAAAGCCTTTTCCTTCCAGCTTTACAGTGTCAATGCCGATATGGAGGAGCATAGGAAGATCTGTATCTGTCTGGAATCCGATGGCATGCTTTGTGTCAAAAATAAACTCTACCTCGCCGTCTTCCGGAGCACAGATCACCGGGTCCTTCGGTGTGACTACAGCACCCTCTCCCATCATTCCTTCCGCAAAGCCTTCATCCGGCGCTGTGGAAAGGTCTGCAGCGATACCGGTTACCGGGCTGTAGACAATCGCTGTTCTGAGAACCTTTTTCTCCGGCTGCGTGCTGGCTTCGGATGTCGGAGCAGTGTTCTGAGCAGCCTCACCTGTACTTTCTGCTGTACGCTCTGTATCAGACTGAGCCTGATTTTCCGCATTGTCTGTTTCTTTCTCATTTGCACCTTCAAAATATTCATTCGGCGCTGTCTCCAGATAATCCTCCAGCTTGGATTTGATCACAGTTACCTGCGGACCGTAGATGATCTGCACGCCCTGGCCTTTTTTCACGATTCCTCTGGAGCCTGTTGTTTTCAGAATGTCGTCGTTAACTCTTGCTGCATCATGGACGGTGATACGGAGTCTTGTTGCACAGCAGTCCACATCACTGATGTTTTTCTTTCCGCCAAGACCGGCTGTGATGGCTTCACTTACCGGATCTGCGGATGTGCTTCCTGCTGCTTCACCGGCTTTTCCGGCTTCTTTTCTCGCGTTTACATCTGCTTTTGTATAAAGCTTTGTTTCTGTGTCGTCATCCTCACGTCCCGGAGTCTTGAAGTTGAACTTTTTGATCAGGAAGGTGAAGATCACATAATAGAGAATAAAGTAAATGATACCTACCGGGATAATCCTGAGCCAGCTTGTCTTTGCATTTCCCTGAAGGATCCCGAACAGGAACAGATCAAGGAAACCGCCGGAAAAGGTAAGTCCTACTGCAATATTCAGCATATGTGCGATCATATAAGCCGCACCTGCAAGAACAACCTGTACCGCAAACAATGCAGGAGCTACAAACAGGAAAGAGAACTCCAGTGGCTCTGTGATTCCTGTAAGCATACATGCAAGGGCTGCGGAAAGAAGAAGTCCGCCTGCTGCTTTTTTCTTCTCAGGCTTTGCACAGCGGTACATGGCAAGAGCTGCTCCCGGAAGACCGAAGATCATGAAAATGAACTCTCCGGAAAAATATCTTGTTGCATCTGCGCTGAAATGCGCTACATTTGCGGAATCTGCAAGCTGGGCGAAAAAGATATTCTGTCCGCCCTGTACCATCTGGCCTGCAACCTCCATAGTCCCGCCAACGGCTGTCTGCCAGAATGGCATATAAAATACGTGATGAAGTCCGAAGGGGATCAGCGCACGTTTGATAATACCGAAGATCAGAGTTCCGATATAGCCGCTGCCTGTTACAAGACCACCCAGAGCATAAATACCGTTCTGGACTGCCGGCCATACAAAATACATCAGGATTCCTACAAACATATATACAATGGTGGAAATGATGGGCACAAATCTGGAACCACCGAAGAAGGAAAGTGCGTTTGGAAGCACGATCTTATGAAAACGGTTGTGCAAAGCTGCAACACCAAGGCCGACGATGATACCGCCAAACACCCCCATCTGTAAGGACTGAATGCCGCAGACAGAGGTTACAGTACCTTCCAGAACGCTTTTTGCGATCTGTCCGTCTGCTGTGATCTTACCATTTACTACCAGCATACCATTGATGGCTACATTCATAACGAAGTAAGCGATCAGTGCAGAAAGAGCTGCTACCTCTTTCTCTTTTTTTGCCATACCGATGGCCACACCTACTGCAAAGATCAGCGGCAGGTTATCAAATACCGCGCTTCCGACTTTGTTCATAATGATCAGGAGTGCATGTAAAATTGTTCCGTCTCCCAGAATCTTCTGAAGTCCGTAGGTTGCAATGGTTGTTTCATTTGTGAAGGAACTGCCGAATCCAAGAAGCAGGCCTGCCACAGGAAGGATTGCTATGGGAAGCATAAAGGAACGTCCCACTCGCTGCAAAACTCCGAAAATCTTGTCTTTCATGTTTTCTCTCCTTTTCTTTCGACGTTTTGGAGCGGGAGTCTTTTAAGTGGGCAACAAAAAAAGACACCAACCCCCATAAACGTCAAATAATAACATTTATGACTGGTTAATGCCTGCTTATCAGTTACACACCAAATCTGAAGTACACTATACGGGTTTTGTTCTTCTGTGTCAAGGAGTAATTTGATTTTTTCCCAAAAAGATATCTCCTCATATCACTATCCGTTCCGTTGCCAGCAATCCCTCGCGGAATATTACCTGTGAACAGCAGCCATATAGCTTCTATTCTCAGAAAGTATGCAGAAACGAAACAGACCTGAAATTCACTTATCTTGACTTTATTCTTACTTATGATAAGATGAACATAGAATGTCCGGCAGCAATGTTTTTTGCCCAGACAACACTATACATTTCATAAAAACGGAGGTACTTTTCCGATGAATACCATCAAGAAATTCATCCACTACTACGGCCCGTACAAAGCGGTCTTTTTTATTGACCTGATCTGTGCAGCCGTTATCAGTCTGGTAGATCTTGCTTATCCCCAGATTCTTCGTACTATGACAAAAACTCTCTTTACACAGGATAAGGATATTATTCTTCATGCCCTCCCTGTGATTGCAGCTTCTCTTTTTGTTATGTACATTGTGCAAAGTCTCTGCAAATATTATGTAACCTATCAGGGACATATGATGGGTGCAAAGATGGAACGTGATATGCGCCGGGAGCTTTTTGACCATTACCAGGAGCTGTCTTTTTCCTATTACAGCAGGAATAATTCCGGTCAGATGATGAGCAAGCTGGTCAGTGACCTTTTTGACATTTCCGAGTTTGCACATCATGGTCCTGAGAATCTTTTTATCTCTCTGGTAAAGATCGTCGGTGCTTTTATCTTCCTGTTCTTTATCAACAAGAAGCTTGCACTGCCGCTGATCCTCCTGGTGATCGTGATGTTTGTGTTTTCCTTCCGCCAGAATGCAAAAATGCAGGAAACCTTCATGGAAAACCGTCGTAAGATCGGAGATGTAAATGCCAGTCTTCAGGATACGCTTTCCGGAATCCGCGTGGTGCAGTCCTTCGCAAACGAGGACATCGAACGTGCCAAATTTAAGAAAAGCAACGAAGCGTTCCTTGTTTCCAAAAGAGATAATTATCACTGTATGGGAAGCTTCATGAGTTCCAATCTTTTCTTCCAGGGCATGATGTACCTGGTAACTCTTGTTTACGGCGGCTATCTGATCGCTCAGGGTGAAATGCAGACTGCAGATCTTGCCATGTATGCCCTGTATATCGGAATCTTTATCAGCCCCATCCAGATCCTGGTGGAACTTGTGGAAATGATGCAGAAGGGTCTTTCCGGTTTCCGCCGTTTCCTGGATGTGATGGAAACAGAATCCGAGATCAGGGATGCAGACAACGCTGCGGAGCTTACGGACGTGAAAGGACATGTGCGTTACGACCATGTTTCTTTTCATTACAACGATGATGAAACTCCTGTGCTTTCCGATATCTCTATTGATATCCCGGCAGGAAAATCCATTGCCCTGGTGGGACCTTCCGGAAGCGGAAAAACCACGATCTGCTCTCTCCTGCCCAGATTTTATGATGTGACCGGCGGTTCCATTACTGTAGACGGAAAGGATATCCGCGGGCTGACTCTTAAGAGCCTTCGAAGCCAGATCGGTATGGTACAGCAGGATGTCTATCTTTTTGATGGAACCATCAAGGATAATATTGCCTACGGAAAGCCCGGAGCTTCCGATGAAGAGATCATCAAAGCCGCCAAATGTGCGAGTATCCATGACTTTATCATGGAGCTTCCGGATAAATACGACACTTATGTCGGAGAACGTGGCACACGCCTTTCCGGCGGACAGAAGCAGCGGATCTCCATTGCACGTGTATTCCTTAAGAATCCTCCGATCCTGATCCTGGATGAGGCCACCAGCGCTCTGGATAACGAAAGCGAACGTTGGATCCAGAAGAGTCTGGAGGAGCTTTCAAAAAATCGTACTACCATTACGATCGCGCACCGGCTTTCTACGATCCGTGATGCGGATGAGATCATTGTGATCACGGAGGAGGGTATCGCCGAAAGAGGCACTCATGCTGAACTGCTTGAGAAGAATGGATTGTATGCTGCATATTACAATATGTAGAAAGATACGAGGGAGGCGCTTCGCTGTCCCACTGAGATTTTTATAGGGCAAAATAAAAGGCTGCTGTATACCTTATCAATAGTGATATAGATATATAGCAGTCTTTTTATTTGTCAATTACTATCTTTTCAAAAAATTCAATCAAAGATTACAGCAGATAAACCGGAAGCTCGTCTTTAATTCCTACTGGCTGGTTGTTGTCCGGCTCATCTTTCTTTGGGGTGAGGAATTTGGCCTGGAGTTCGTCGGCGTTTCCTCCGCTGATCACGTTCTGGGCTACAGTTCCTGTTGTTTCTGCTGCAGCTGTTTTCTTTGCTGCGGTTTTACGTGCTGTTGTTTTTCTGGTAGTGGTTTTCTTTGCTGTTGTTTTTGTTGCGGCTGTTTTCTTTGCTGTAGTTTTTTCTGCCGCTTTTTCAGCTGTTTCAGCTTTTACCTCTGACGGCTTCTCTGCTGCTTTAACCTCAGCCTCTTTTACCTCTGTTTTTGTTTCTGTTTTGGATGCTTTTTCTGCATTTACTGCTCTTGCGATGCTTGCTTTACCTACTGACACGATTCATTACCTCCTCTGCCAATGCTATGTACTCTTTTGCGCTGCGGCTGCTTTTTTTGAACTCCACAACTGGTTCACTGCTGTCCTGGGACCATTCGATGGAGCTGTCTACACGGATAAAAGATTCGAAAAGATAGATTCCTTCCATTTCTTTCAGTGTTTCCATAGTCTGTTTGAAATAATTCTTTCTGGCATCTGCCTTGGTTACTACGATTCCCAAAACCTTTAAATCCGGAGCGATCTCCCTGACTTCATTGAGGAAATCAAACATATTTGCAAGACCAAACATACCCCACGGACTTGCCTCTACCGGAACAAGAACATAATCGGATGCACATAAAATATTCATCACCCAGCCGCCAAGAGTAGGCGGTGCATCAATGAGAATGTAATCGTACACTCCGGAATCTTTAACCTTCTGCAGACATTTCCGCAGGATAAACTCTCTCTGCCATTTTGTAAAAAGCTCATATTCCACGGAGCTCATCAGCGTAGACGACGGAACCAGATCCAGATTCTCATACTTCGTATGCACGATAAAATCGCTGAGATCCGACTGATGACCGATAGCATAGTAGAGATTCTTTTCCCCTGCTGCCATCTCAAGCACTTCTTCCTCCGAAAAAAAAGAAAGGGAAAGATTCAGCTGCATATCACCGTCTACCATCAGTACCTTCTTACCCATGCCGGCCAGTGCCGCTCCCACATTGGAACAGCTGGTGGACTTTCCGCTGCCGCCCTTATTATTTGCAAAACAGATCGTTACTGTATTTCCCATTACAGCCTCCCGACAACATAATTTCGTATTTTCTGTCACTTGCCCTTATTATAATATAACGTTCTCCTAAAAACAAGCACATCCCCCATAAAACCACGAAAACCGACAAAATAACCTCACATAAAACAACAGTATATACACCCAAAAACAGCAGGTTCCGGATCACTCCGAAAACCTGCTGTCCTGATTCGCTGACTATTATTATTTTACGATAAAAGATTTTCTCTTGCTGACAACATCGAAGATAACCGCTGCCAGAAGAACCATACCTTTAACAACCTTCTGGATATTCTGGTCAATACCCATGATACTCATGCCAAGATTCAGAACACCCATCAGAAGTGCACCAATGATAACACCAGGAACTGTACCGGTACCACCATAAGCAGAAGCACCACCAATAAGTCAATCACAGTCCTTCTCCTGTATGTTTTTCCTTACTGCTCGAATCTGCCCTTCATCTTCACTTCCTGCTCCCACACAGCGACCTTGCCGCGGGCAAACAGGCTGTTGATGTTGAGATTCTCATCCAGTACCAGAAGGTCTGCGTCTGCGCCTTCCGCTACACAGCCCTTGATTCCTTCTTTGCCAAGGAGTACGGCCGGAGTGCTGGTCAGAAGCTGTAAGGCATCCTCCAGCGGCATGCCCTCTCTTACCAGGATCTGGATGGTACGGTGCAGATACTTCGGGGACGCGTAGGTCAGGCCAATGCACTCGCCCTCTTCGTTGAAGCGCGGCTGGCTTCCGAACGCGTCACTGGACATGGTTACATGATCCAGGCTCACATCTTCGCGGTGCAACAGCTCATAGAGCTTCAGAGCATCGGATTCGACCTCCACATCATCGGCGCCGGCGGTGCAGTCAATGTAGCCGCCACGGCGCACCAGATCCGCGCCGGCATCAATCAGTCCAGGATTGCGTAAGATGTGGGTCGGCAGCAGGTTCTTGGCTGGAACGTCGGAATGATCCAGCACATAGAAAATCGGATCCAGTCTTCCCTCTCCGTCACCCATGTGCATGGTTACCAGGCCAGGGGTATTGCTGAGTAAGCCGGCTCTGCGCGCTGCAGTAGCCAGCGCGATCAGCTCTTCTCCGCCTGGGTTGGAGCTTCTGTGGTCCGATACCGCTACCTTCACACCGATCATCGGTGGAACCAGGATGATATCGCGCTCTACACTTCCGGTCAGGGTGGTCGGCGGGTAACCATAGGAACTGGTCAGAGTGTACACGGTCATGCCCTCTTCGGTCAGGGCGCGAGCTTTTGCGACCAGATTTTCCACACTGCGGGTTACGCCATCGGTTCCCAGAAGTCCGACTACCGTGGTAATACCATTTTTGAAGAATTCACTGAGCTGGGATTCCGGTACACGGGATGCCGGCCCCTGCTCTCCGCCGCCGCCTGTGATATGCACGTGCATGTCAATGTAAGCCGGAACAACGGTCTTTCCCTCCAGATCATAGGTTTCCACTCCCGGAAGTCCCTCATATCCCTCAATAGTATCCTGCATCAGAAGGATTTTTTCCCCCTCAATAAGGATATCTTTCTTTCCCAGTTTCTCCGGTGCGTACACATTCGCGTTTTTCAGTAACTTGATCATAATGTCAATTCTCCTGTCTCTTTCTTTTCCGCTTTTCTATTTCAAAGCTTCTGTCAGTCTGTCTCAAAGGTGCCTTTTACCAGTGCTTTTCCATACTCCACCATTTTCTGTCCACGGACAAATACCGTATCTACCAGAAATTCCTCATCCAGGATCACAAGATCCGCGTCGCTGCCCGGACGGATGCAGCCCTTTTTCGGGAATAATCCGTTGGCTCTGGCCGGGTTCTCCCCGCAGATGCGGATGGCTTTTTCCACCGGAACCCCTGCCTTTACAGCATCACGCACTTCCTCATGCAGGGAAGAAAGCCGTGTAACCAGAAGCTTTGCGCCGCCCCCGCCAATCACATGAACATGCTGGTCCACATAACCAGGAATTACCATTTTTCCATCTGCAGAAACAACTTCCACCGGAGCAGAAAGTTCCGGTGGATCGATGTGTTCTGCCACAGAAAATACTTTTTCATCTACGATCAGGATATCACGGATTCCTTTTGGATCCGGATCATACAGATTCGCGTTTTTAATCAAAAGCACTCTGGACATCGTATTTAGTTCTCCTTTTTCTTCTCATCATCGAGCTTGGCAATACCAAATCCGGTAAAGCCCCAGATGATTGCAAAAATCCAGCCGGTGTAGCACAGGATTGCCCATGGAAGGTAATCCAAAGTCTCTACGCCAAGGGTGGAAGCCATGTAAGCACCTGCTGCGGACCACGGGATCAGCGGTACAACTACGGTACCGGCATCCTCAAGGGTTCTGGACAGGTTCTTTGCCGCAAGCCCGCGCTCTTTGTAAGCGTCACGGAACATCTCGCCCGGAATCAGAATGGCAAGGTAAGAGTTACCGGTGGTCAGTGCCATGGTAATGCAGGCTGCAACGGTTGCGGTGATCAGCGCACCGGTACTCTTTGCCACGCTTAAGATCTTCTGGAGTACCACATCCAGACAGCCAGCCCGGCTCATGATACCTGCGAAGCAGAATGCGCAGAATACCAGAAGTGTGGTGCTCATAATGCCGTTCATACCGCCGCGGTTTAACAGCTTGGTTACGGCCTCGGAACAGGTCTCGGTGTCAAATCCTGCACGGTGGATCATGGATACATCAAAACCGTTTACGGTTGCCTTTAACACATCTCCTAACGCTACGTGCTGAATGAAGACACTCTCCAAGCCTGCTACAAAAGTAGAAAGAAGCATAACCGGAATGGTTGGCTTCTGAAGCAGGGAGCCGCCCAGCACGATCACTACCGGAATGATGATCAGCAGGTTCCAGCTGTACATGGAAGAAAGCTGGCTTAATAAAGTAGTAACGGTGTCAGAAGTAATATCTGCGCTTACATCTGCGTTCATACCAACAATGGCATATACCACCAGGGAAACGATGGTTGCTGGGACAGTGGTGTAGAACATATGTCCGATATGCTCATACAGTGTGCTGCCTGCCGCGATCGGAGCCAGGTTTGTGGTATCGGACAGCGGAGACATCTTGTCACCAAAGTAGGAACCTGCGATGCAGGCGCCTGCAGTAGCCGGAAGGGATACGCCAAGGGCGCTTGCGATTCCCATCAGGGCAACACCCATGGTTGCAACGGAACCCCAGGAGGTACCGGTAACAACCGAAACCACTGCCTCGATCAGGAACGCGGTAACCAGCATGAATTTCGGGTTTACGATCTGGACGCCGTAATAAATCATCATCGGAATGGTACCGGATGCCATCCAGGTACCAACCATAGCGCCAACACATACAAGAATCAGGATGGCAGGCATGCCCTTTGCGATCTTGGTGCAGATCTCATCCATCATCTCATCCCAGGTAATGCCTACACGGAACGCGATAAATGCTGCGATTGCAGCTACCATGATCAGAAGCGGCTCTGTGCTGTAGCCGAATACGCCTTTTCCGATGGTAAGGATCAGGAGCATTGCGACGATCGGTGTGATCGATTCCGCAAAAGTGGGCAGACGTTTGGCCCGTTCTTTCTTTTCTTTCATTTGTAGTTTCTCCTTTTAGCCTCCTTCGTGACAGTTTCACATTTTATCACGGCAGAGTATTAAGATTTGGACTTATTATATCAGAAAAGATAACGGGCAACAACTAAAACTTTATATTTTTTTATTTTCTTGTTACACGGGAGTTTGACACATTGAAATTCAAAAAAGTACCGCAAAGCCTTGAAACAGGCTTATTTTTTTGTCAAATTTTTATTTTTATTATATAGTAATATTTAGTGATATGTACTATAACAGTGGAAGCGGTAATTATTGTGCGTATAACAACATCAAAATCAAAAAATTCCGAGTCCTTTTATATCACTCAGTCCTATACAAATCCGGTTATTAAACCGCGCTTTGAAAGGAACTTATACTACAGAACAATTGCTCCATATTTTAAAAGACATAAAATTTGCAGATGTAGAAGAACAGGGTTTCATGCCGGTATATGAACGTCAGAAAATCACTGACGATCTCCACGAAACCTGTGGATTCAGAACAGACTATCAATTCATAACAAAACGGAAAATGAAAGGAATTCAGAAAAAAAGTAAGCGGAGATAAAACATTACTATGTTTCGTGTATGCAGATAAAAGTGCCACACCCCTTGTATTTGAAGGGCACTGAAAAACTTCCATTTCTTCTTAAGTGGAAGTTTTTCTTTTATATTATTTTCAAATCTTTACTTAGGAAAATCATAAAAAGCTATGGTTTACTCCATAGCCAGCTCATCTAATCTTACTATTCGTTTTACATTTGCTGTAAATGCCGTAAAATACATTTGCAGATGCATAGCAAATAAACCTCTCGAATCTGCTTTACGCAAACCGTGAGCTTCCTTTAGTTCTCCATTCTTTTCTTCTATCCTGTGCCGAATCTTCATTCGCTCCTGAAAATATTCGCTTTCTTCAAATTTAAGCCTTTCAAGATTTTTCTCGCTTGCTTGCGTGATACTGTAGCTTCTTGTTTTAGCGTTTGATCTTCCTACACGGCATTTTTCTCTTTGGGGACATTTCCGACACGTTACTTTGCTAAATATATATCTTAAATAAGTATTCCCATTTTTTGCCGTTCTTTTTTCTACACGCGTGGAAAGCTCTCCGGCAGGACACTGCAGCATCCCAGCATCTTTATTAAAGCAGAAACCTTCCTCAAGGTTCCCGTTTGCTGCAGCAGCTACTGCTGTATTGGTTCTGGCAATCAATGTAATCTCTTTTCCGCAGACTTCCAGATTGTCATCACTGACATATGCCATATCGCCTATAACTTCTGTAACTTTTATTCCATTTTCCTTCGCGTTTTCTATCAGTTTTGGTAATTCCTGCCCATCTGGTGCTCCTCCATCTGTTACAGTGATCCCCGCAATGAGACGTTCTTCAGTCATCGCAAGATGATTCTTATATCCATAGAACGTACTGGTTGCCGTTTTATGTCCAAACCGTGCATCTTTATCATCTTTGGATCGGATCTCTTTGAGCCGCTCATCTTCTAGTAGTTCTTTCATTTCATGAGAAAGTTTCTGTATCTTTTTATTTCCACAGGATTTTATTCCTTCCTCCAGAACCTGGAGTAGTTCCCTAGTATAGGCAATTTCTTCATCCAGTCCTGCTTCCAAAGAGGGTTTCTCAGGAAATCGCTCTGATAATTCAAAAGCTGTTTTATAAACCTCTTTCCGAAGTTGTTTGCTCATATCCCGCAGAATCTGCGTTGGAGATTTTGCCCAGACAGAAGCAATTGTATGGGTGGAATCAACGATAATGGTTCCCGATTTGATCAGATTTTTATCCAAAGCCTGTTGAATGGTTTCTTTTAACATTTCTTCCAGAATATCTTCTGTAATACGAGTTTTTCTGAATTTTGTGAGAAGACTGGGATCTATCATTTTTGCTTCTGGTTCCAGGTCAAGGAAAAATTTATATGCCATGTCCGTCTGGGCGCTGCTAATCAGGGCTTCGTCAGAAAGATCGTACAGTTTTTTCAGGAAAAGCAGTTTAAACATCATTTCTGGTTCCTTTGCCGGGCGACCGAAATTTTCACAAAAAAGCCCAATTCTTTTTTAGAATCAGACTTTTTCAGTGCCCTTTTAAATATGGTTTTGATTTGGTTTTGTAGCATAAAAAAATCTCCTTGTAGTTGTATTTGCATCGTGCAGATGCTTCTTTAACTACAAGGGCCGCTCTCACTACTTCTAAAAACCAATCAGTAGTGAGAGCGGCCGCACATTTGAGTTGAAGTGTCAACCCCTATTTAGGGAAAAACTAAAAAAGAGGTTAGACCTCATGTATAAGATCTAACCTTGAAAATTAACTAAATGACATTGACCAGTGAACAGTAACAAAATAACCTTACATAAAACAACAGTATATACACCCAAAAACAGCAGGTTCCGGATCACTCCGAAAACCTGCTGTCCTGATTCGCTGACTATTATTATTTTACGATAAAAGATTTTCTCTTGCTGACAACATCGAAGATAACCGCTGCCAGAAGAACCATACCTTTAACAACCTTCTGGATATTCTGGTCAATACCCATGATACTCATGCCAAGATTCAGAACACCCATCAGAAGTGCACCAATGATAACACCAGGAACTGTACCGGTACCACCATAAGCAGAAGCACCACCAATAAAACAAGCACCGATCGCATCCATCTCAAAGTTTGTACCAGCCTGCGGGTTGGAAGAATTCAATCTGGCCATTGTCACCATACCTGCGATAGCAGCCAGAAGACCCATGTTCAAGTAAGCAAGGAAATAAACTTTGTTCGTATCAATACCGGAAAGCTTTGTTGCCTTCTCATTACCACCAACTGCGTAGAAATAACGGCCTGTTGTAGTCTTGGAAGCAATGTATGTATAGATTGCGATGATCACTGCAACCCAGAGAAGAGAATTCGGGATACCTTTGTACTGAGCAAGTCTGAACATGAATGCAAGAACAACTACACAGATCAGAACCATCTTCACTGCAACACCACCGAAAGACTCAACACTGTAGCCTTTTTTTGCACGGTCTGCACGGTTTTTCATAACAAGTGCAACATAGACGATGCAGACAATAATGCCAACTACGAAACATGTTCTGTTAAATCCTTCACCTCCACCAAGGAAGTCCGGAATATAGTTATTGAACAGAGCCAGATAAGCATCCGGCATCGGGGCCAGGGTCTGTCCTTCCAGAACTACGTTGGAAAGGCCACGAAAAGCAAGCATACCTGCCAGAGTAACAATAAATGGAGGAATTCGTACATAAGCGATCCAGAATCCCTGCCATGCACCAATGGCAATACCCACAAGAAGCATCACGATCATAGTGAGATACGGGTTCATACTGTTGAGAACCATCATCTTACCACCGACAGCAGCAACAAAGCATACAACAGAACCAACTGACAGATCGATGTTACCACCTGTTAAAATACAGAACAGCATACCGGTTGCAAGAATAAATACATATGCATTCTGGGCTACCAGGTTATTTACATTCTGCGGAAGAAGCATAACGCCCTTTGTGTTCACAGAAAACATGATCACAACAAATACCAGAACAATGACCATGGTATATTTTTTTAATATTTCTGAAAAACTAATCTTTTTCTCCATCTTCTTACTCTCCTTTACCTGACTTCACGATCCTGGACATGATCAGCTCAGATGTAGCTTCCTCACCACTTACCTCTCCTACGAATCTGCCCTCGTTCATGATATAGATTCTGTCTGACATTCCAAGCACTTCCGGAAGCTCAGAAGAGATCATGATCACAGATTTTCCTGCTGCGACCAGGTCATTGATGATACAGTAGATTTCATATTTGGCTCCTACGTCAATACCTCTTGTAGGTTCATCCAAGATCAGAATATCCGGCTCTGCAAACATCCATTTTGCAAGAAGGACCTTCTGCTGATTACCACCGCTCAGGTTTCCGACATTCTGCTCAACTGTCGGACACTTGGTTTTCAGTTTCTTCCTGTATTCCTCAGCAACTGCGTATTCTTTATCCGTATCGATCACTTTTCCATTACTGATACCAGACATGTTTGCAAGCGTAGTGTTCATCTTTATGGACTTGGAAAGGATCAGCCCGTTTCCTTTTCGATCCTCTGTAACATAAGCAAGCTTGTTGTCGATGGCTTCCTGAACTGTATTCAGCTTCACTTCTTTTCCGTTCATGAACACCTGTCCAGAAATTTTAGTTCCATAGCTCTTGCCAAAAATACTCATAGCCAGTTCTGTACGTCCTGCTCCCATCAGTCCTGAAATACCGACAACCTCTCCTTTATGTACTTTAAAGGATACGTTATTTACCACCTTACGTTCTGTATACAGCGGATGATAAACATTCCAGTTTTTAATCTCCATGGAAACATCGCCGATCTTTACATTTGGACGTTTCGGGAACCGATCTGTCATCTCACGTCCAACCATTCCCTGAATGATCCTCTGCTCAGAAAAATCGTCTTTCTTTTTATCCAGTGTTTCAATGGTAGATCCATCTCGGATAACTGTGATCTTATCTGCTACATAGGAGATTTCATTTAATTTATGGGAAATGATGATAGAGGTCATTCCCTGCTTCTTGAATTTCAGAAGAAGATCCAGAAGAGCTTTGGAGTCATCTTCATTCAGTGATGCGGTAGGCTCATCCAGAATGAGCAGCTTTGCATTCTTTGCAAGTGCCTTTGCGATCTCAACCAACTGCTGCTTACCTACACCAATATCCTTGATCAAAGTTCTGGAGGATTCCTCCAGTCCTACTATTTTCAAATATTTATCTGCTTCTCCATAAGTTTCATTCCAGTTAATGGAAAAGCTTTTGCCTCTTTCATTACCCAGATACATGTTCTCCCCGATGGTCATGTACGGGATCAGAGCAAGTTCCTGGTGGATGATTACAATTCCTTTATGTTCACTGTCTTTGATAGTGTTAAACTTACAGATCTCACCATCATAAATAATATTTCCTTCATACGAACCGTACGGATAAATACCACTTAATACATTCATCAATGTAGATTTACCGGCACCGTTTTCACCTACCAGTGCGTGGATCTCGCCTTCCTCGACCTGGAGATTAACATTATCCAGTGCCTTTACACCTGGGAAAGTTTTGGTGATATTTTTCATTTCCAGAAGTATCTTAGCCAACTCAATTTCCCTCCCTTTCCACTGTTCATGCAGGCGGTTATATTCCCCGCCTGCATGTGATAAATTTCTTTCTTAAAAATTCTGATTATTTGATCTGATCCTCTGTGTAGTATCCGGAGTCGATCAGGATCTCTTTGTAGTTATCTGTTGTAACAACAACCGGATCGCAAAGGTATGTCGGGATGACACCGGTTCCGTTATCATAGGATTTTGTATCGTTCACTTCCGGCTCCTCACCTTTCATGATGGAGTCAACCATTTTTACTACTGCAGATGCAAGAGCTCTTGTATCTTTGAATACAGACATTGCCTGTTTTCCGGCTACAAGGTTCTTAACGTTTGGTGTGTCACAGTCCTGACCAGTAATGATCGGATATTCTCCTGTGTAGGAAGCTGCCAGTGCATTCTCAACACCAAGGGCTGTGGAATCGTTGGAGCAGAGAACTGCGTCAAGGTTTGTTCCGTCAGAGTAGTTACCTGCGATGATAGTATCCATTCTATCCTGTGCTTTTGCACTGTCCCAGTTAGCTGTAGCAACCTGCTCGAACTCTGTCTGACCGGATTTTACTACCAGCTTACCGTCATCGATGTATTTCTGGAGAACATCCATTGCACCACCGAAGAAGAAGTTACAGTTGTTATCGCCAGGATCTCCTGTGAACAGCTCAATATTGAATGGTCCGTCCTGATTGTCAAGATCCAGTGCATCTACCAGGTACTCGCCCTGTTTCTGACCTACTTTGTAGTTATCAAATGTTGCATAATAGGTTACTGCATCGGAATTCATAAGAAGACGGTCATAAGAGATAACCGGAATTCCTTTTTCTTTGGCCTGTTTCAGAGGCTCGCCAAGGCTGCTTCCATCGATGGATGCCACAACCAGAAGGTCACATCCGTTTGCTACCTGGTTCTCAAGCTGGGAAACCTGTGTGCTTACATCATTGGATGCATACTGAAGGTCTACCTCATATCCTGCTGCCTCCAGCTCTTTCTTCATGTTATCGCCATCCTGGTTCCATCTCTGGAGATCCTTGGTCGGCATGGTAACACCGATCAGTTTCTTGTCTGCTGCCTGTGCTGTTGCTGCCGGAACTACCACCATACCAGCTACCATTGTTGCGCAAAGAAGTGCAGATACCATTTTTCTTTTCATTGTAAAATCCTCCGTTTCATTATTTGTTTTTGGAATCACGTTTCCTTTGATGATGTTACTATAACACAGGACTGTCTGGACATAGTTGGCAAGGACAGAGACATTTTTTTGCAAAAGAAAAATGCCCTGCATCAGGCAAGACATTTTTGCACCAAAAATCTGCTATTGATTTTTGTCATAATTGTGTATTATTGCGCATATGGATACACTGCCACATTACTTGCAGAATTTCACTGCCACATATATGCCGGTATGCAATCTGTTCTGCATTACTCTGTATCGTAATCTATATTGAGATATACTTCATCTCGTCTGTGGAAACCGCCGTCAATGATCACCTCATCAATATTATCCCTTGTAACGGCAACCGGTTCCAGCACCTTCGCCGGGATATCATAGCTTCCATCGCTCATGGTATCTGTCACATCTGACGGAATCTTTCCCTCTTCTGCCATCTTCACCGCATATTCAGCTGCCTGGCGTGCCAGATCTTCGATAGATTTAAATGCTGTCATGTACTGGGTTCCTTCCACAATACGCTGACATGCAGCCAGATCACCATCCTGGCCTACCACGATCACCTGTCCGGCAAGCTGGTTTTCCGCAAGAATCTGTATCACCTGGCTGGCAATATCATCATTTCCGCACATGATTCCCTTTACATCAGGATACTCTTCCAGTGCTTCCTCCACATAATCTGCTGCCAGCTCTGCGATCCAGCCCTCACAGTTGGCTTCGTAAACTACCTTCAGATCACTGTTTTTCAGAGTGTCTTCAAATCCCTCTTTTACCATGTCCACATTGTTATCTGAAGCAGAGCCCTGGATCATAAAAATCTTTCCGCCATCAGGGATCGCTTCCATCATGGACTGTGCCATGATCTCTCCGACTTTCCGGTTATCAAAGGAAATATACATGTCTGTATCCGCATCATTTACCATGCGGTCATAGGAGATCACCCTGATTCCTGCATTGTGGGCACGCTCCACAGCCTCAGATAATGCTTTGCAGTCTCTGGCAATGATCACGATCACGTCCATATGCTTCTTGATAAAATAGTCAATCTGGCTGATCTGCTCTTTTGTATCTGCTCCCGCATCCTGAACATTCACTTCCGCTCCCAGCTCCCTTGCTGTTGCCACGAATACATCCCTGTCACGAATCCACCTCTCAATAACAAAAGAATCCACTGTAAGACCGATCTGAATTTTCTTTTCACCACTGTCTTCCTCTGTATCGTTTTCCTGTGCAGCTGTCTGCTTTGTTTTTTCGGAAGCGCAGCCATTCAGCATCAATGTCAACAGACACAGCAAGATCAACAGCTTCCTAATCATTTTCCCCCCGCTCATATTGTCTACCTCAACTTCTCTCTGAATTCACTTGGTGTCACGCCTTCGTATTTCTTGAATATCCTGCTGAAATAATTGGGGTCGCTGTATCCGGATTCCGCACAGATCTCCTTGATGGAAAGCCCTGAATCCTTGAGAAGTTCTCTTGCATTCCGAAGCCGCACTTCTGTAAGATACTCGATAAAATTTCCTCCGGTCTCCTGCTTAAAAAGCTTGCTGAAATAATAAGGGCTGATATCCACCTCCCGTGACACCTCATCCAGTGAAATATCTTTTTTGTAATTGTCCCGAATATAGGACTTTGCTTTTTCGATAATAGAAACCGCTTCTTTTTCCCTTGCACTTTCCATGTTACTGCAGATTTCTGATGTTTTGCCCAGGAACCATTTTTTCATTCCTTCTATATCTGTATATTCCTGGATCTCATGAATATAATTTCTGCGGCAGCTGATCGCATATTTCACGGTACCTGCAAAAAAGGCCTTTTTTTCCACTCCCATCACAAGCTCCAGGATCTTGATGCGCATGTCCTCCAGATCTACTCCCGGCTGCTTCTCCATCCACCGGATAAATTCCTCGGCACAGCTTAAAGCTCCTGCCACATCCTTATCCATCACCCGCTTTTCATAGCGACGTTCCAAATCTCTTGGATATTCGCCGTCATATTTCTGTGCAGCCGGAACATCCTCAATATGTATAACATGGCTGGTGCTTTCCCGAAGTGCGATCATGGCCTCCTTGAAGGATTCTTTCATGGTGCTTCCCATCTCCTTCACCCGGCCGATACCACAGCGAAATTTACTGTCGATCCTGCTTTCCAGCTTATGTACCATGTTTCTGGTTCTTGTTACAACCTCCACACGTTCCTCATAGGACTCCCTGGAATTACGGTATGGAACAAGCAGTACAATACGGTTTCCCATAATGGGTCCTACCAGACATTCAAAAAATCCCTGAGCGATTTCCCGGAATGTGGAATAAAATTTGTTTGCCTTCACACTGGCCCCCACCGCATTGGTAAGAACGCCATTTTCCGTGGAATCCCCGAATTCAGCCACGATCATATATCCATATTCTTCCCGGATATCCAGAAGCTCCCTGTAATTATCCTGATATGTCTGAAAATCATCCTGCAGAAGAATATTATTGATATATCCGCTCTCAATCATGGGCACAACTGTCTCCAGCTTTTCACGGATACGGAGATCATCGCTTCGCTTCTGTCTTGTAGAATCTACCTTTTCCATAGCTTTGGAGCATATTTCCAGAATCACCTTTTTGTTTACCGGCTTGGTAAGAAATTCCATAACTCCAAGATTTACCGCTTCCTTGGCATAATTAAATTTATCATAGGCTGTAATGATCACAAAGACCACAGATCTGTTAAATTTCTGAATTTCCCGGATTGCCTGGATTCCACTTAAGCCCGGCATCTGAATGTCCATAAAGCAGATATCCGGCGGATATTTCTCCGCCTCCTCCACAACCACACGGCCTGTCTTGGCTGTATGGATCTCACATTCATTTCCATAGTTGGAACTTATAATATTTTTCAGGGATTCCAGCATGATCCCCTCATCATCAGCAATCAGGATTCTGTACATTTTTTTCGCTCCTCTCCAGAGGAATATTGATCACTACCTCTGTTCCCATTCCTTCACCTTCACTGTATATTTCCATTAATCCGTCCCGCTCATAATACAGTTCCAGACGGCTGATCACATTATTCATTCCGATTCCCGTGGAATCACCCTCGCCTGAACTGCTGTGGACTTTTTTTGACAGTACTCTTTGTATCTGTTCTCCGGTCATGCCCAGTCCGTTATCCCGAACACTGATCTCAATATGGTCGTTCCATCTCTCCACACTGAGATCAATATGTCCTTCCCAATCTATATTCCGGATTCCATGATTGACTGCGTTTTCCACAACCGGCTGCAGGATCATACTGGGAACACGTACATTTTCCACATCACATTCCACTTTTTTTGAAAAATGGATGTCCCCGGCAAACCGTACATTCAGAATATAAATGTAATTGTCCACAGCCTCCAGTTCTTCCTCCAGTGTGGCATCTTCCTCACCCTTCTTTACATTGTAGCGAAAAAAATCTGCCATCTTTTCCACAAAGATACTGGTTTTTTCTGCATCCTCCATCATTGCAAGCTGTACTCCTGCATTCAGGGAATTAAAAAGGAAATGCGGATTAATCTGAGACTGGAGATACTTAAGCTGTGCCTCCTTGAGATGTGTTTCCATCAAAAGCTCCCTCTCTATCATCTGCTGTTCTTTTTCCATGCTGGCCTTTGTCCTGGCAATGTAAAGACCAAGATTATCCACCATGGTATTAAAGGCTCTTGTTACCGTTCCAAGCTCATCCCTGGAATCTGCTGGGGGCATCTTTACATTAAAATTCCCCTGACCTACCAGCTGTGCAGTTTCTGCCATATTAGTCAGCGGCAGGAACATCTCCCTTGTTGCCATGATCAGAAGGAACATTCCACAGATCACCACCAGAAGCATGATCATCATATTACTGATCTCCAGATATCTCATAACCGCCCGGAGAGCTGCATAAGTCTGGGAATTTTCTTTAAAAAGCTGCTTGTTCAGCTCATCCATAGAACTCTGGATATAACTGTAAAGCTCCAGACTTTCATCATATTCCTGCTTATATTTCTCCACATTCCTGCCTCTCTTGGCAGCTACAGTTCCTGCGGTACAGGAAAGATATGATTCCGACATCTTACGTATCTTCTTCTCCAGAAGTTTTACGGAATCATCAATATTCCGTTCATTTAACTTCTCCAGCTCCTGCCTGTATTTCGCCTCATTCTGATAATAATCCATCAGTGCCTGAGAGTTTTTTACCTTCAGATACTGGTACATACTGTCCTGCACATCGTCAAAAACCTGCCCAAGCTCTGTGATCTGGGCATTGCTGGCATACACATCATCCATCTCCTGCATGGAGTTGTTGATCCGCGCATAAAACAGCATGTTGATGCTGAACAGTAAAACTGCCAGCACGCCAACCTCGATCATGATCTTGCTTACAAGAGAAAAGTCACTCCAACGGATCTTTTTCATCTGTGACTGCCTCCCTCCTCATCTTCTTCACTGCTGTTCTGTCAAGAAAATTAATGTCTACGTTGTAGAAAGAATTGGTTCTTCCATCTTCTATATAGCTGGTAACTGCCTCCACACTGTACTGTCCCAGCTGGGTCGTGTCCACATCACAGGTAACTGAAATAACACCTTTTTCAACTGCCGCCAGAATATCCTCAGATGTATAATAACCAATGATCTTCACTTTTCCTGCAAGGTTGAAATCCAGAATTGCCTGTCTTGCACACTCCGTTGTCTCCTCATCCATACACACAAGGATATCCGGAACATTCCGCTTCTGCTGAAAAATATCAGTAACTGCCTCCTCTGTTTCAAAGGTTCCTGTTGACAGAAGATTCCTTCCCTTGATCTCAATATCCTCAGAACCAGCTGCCATCTTCACCGCATTGCTGATCTGAGTGTATATCTGACTTTCGTTCATATCATCAATGTCCCGTTTCTGCAGGATCAGGATCTTCTTCGTGTTCTCATCCACGTATTTGGCAACAATTTCCCCGTAAGCCATGCCAAGCTGATAATCGCTGACTCCCACAAAGCTCTGGCGGCGGCTGTGCACCGCATCACTCATGACTGTAACCACCGGTATTCCGTTTCTTACTGCAGTATTGATTGCTTCTTCCAGACCGGCTTCTCCATTATACTGCAGGATAATACCATCCGCCTTGGCCGCAATACTCATATTCATATAATCAAGTTTATCATAGGATGTTTCTCTGTCCGGCCCCATGATCTCAATCAGTACATTATTGGGAGCTGCTTTTTTCTTCGCACTGTCATATACTGCCTGCCAGAACTGGGAATCGGGGCTGTCCACGATCATGTCATACTGATATTTATATATTTTCTCTTCCTGTTTATCCAACCCTGCTTTTTCACTGATTCCTCTGTAATAGGATTCTCCTGTCACATAAGTAAGTACTATCACGGCAGCAAAGATCAGCAGGATACAAACTGATTTTTTCTTCATAGTACACTCCGTTCTGTTCCGCAAAATATTCCAGGTTCAGTCTATCATAATTTCACAGAAAAGTCACTGTTTAACATGGATTTTCTGTGCACTTTCATGTTATATTAATAACTATAACCTTGCCAAAGGAGGCCGCAAGACATGACAAACGCAACCAAGCTTGCCCTGGAAGAATCCCTGAAACATCTGCTTCTTAAGAAGCCTTTAGATAAGATCACCATCAACGACCTGACTACGGACTGCGGGATCAGCCGCATGACTTTTTACTATCATTTCAAAGATATCTATGATCTTGTGGAGTGGTGCTGTCTGGAAGATGCCAGAATTGCCCTTCAGGGCAAAAAAACCTCTTCCACCTGGCATGAAGGGCTTCTGCAGATCTTTGATGCCGTGATGGAAAACAAGCCGTTTATCTTAAATGTATACCGCTGCGTGGGGCGGGAACAGATCGAGAATTATCTGTTCCAGCTTACCTGCGATCTTCTTATGGGCGTGGTAACAGAAAAATCAAAAGATATCCCCATCACGAATGAACAGAAAATTTTTATCGCAGATCTGTATAAATACAGCTTTGTAGGGATCATGCTGGACTGGATCAAAAACGGCATGCGCGAAGATTATCGCGAAATCGCAGATGATACCGCAACCGCACTGTACGGAAGCATCGACAACGCCATCCGCAATTTTGCCGCCAGAAACAAAACAGCAGAAATGCATACAGAATAAAAACTTATCAAAACAGACATAATGATAAAAAACTGAACACTTTCGGTATTTTGTAAATAGAATCTTTTTTCCGGATGGGCTATCATAGCCTCAACAGCAACAAAGAACAGTTAATCCGATACAAACAGGTATCTCATTTACGAAAGGTGGATGTCATATGTCAGATAAAAAAGGATTCATGGGACTTGCAGCACTTGCGGCAGCCGGAGCCGGCGCAGCCATGCTGATGAAAAAAACAAGAGAGATCAACGAAGAGGAAAACCTCCATGTGAAAGAAACTACTACAAACTACCGCAACACCGAGCGTGGAAAGCATGACAAAAACAGCAAAGGGATTTATTATTCCAACGGTAACTACGAAGCCTTTGCCCGTCCGGAAAAACCGGAAGGTGTGGACGACAAGCATGCCTACATTGTAGGAAGCGGTCTTGCTTCCCTGGCTGCTGCATGCTTCCTGGTAAGAGACGCACAGATGCCAGGTGATCATATCCACATCCTGGAAGCCATGGATATTGCCGGAGGTGCCTGCGATGGAATCTTTGATCCGTCCAGAGGCTATATCATGCGTGGCGGTCGTGAGATGGAAAACCATTTCGAGTGCCTGTGGGATCTTTTCCGCAGTATTCCTTCCCTTGAAAAACCGGGTGCTTCTGTTCTGGACGAGTTCTACTGGCTGAACAAGCACGACCCGAACTATTCTCTCTGCCGTGCAACCGTCAACCGTGGACAGGATGCCCACACCGACGGAAAATTCAACCTGAGCCAGAAGGGCTGCATGGAGATCATGAAGCTGTTCATGACAAAGGATGAGGATCTTTACGATAAAACCATCGAAGATGTATTTGACGATGAAGTGTTTGATTCCACCTTCTGGCTGTACTGGAGAACCATGTTCGCATTTGAAAACTGGCACAGTGCTCTGGAGATGAAGCTTTACTTCCAGCGTTTTATCCACCACATTGCAGGCCTTCCGGATTTCAGCGCCCTGAAATTCACCAAGTACAACCAGTACGAATCCCTGATCCTTCCCATGAAAAAATATCTGGAGGATGCAGGTGTTGACTTCCAGTTTAATACTGAGGTCACAAACGTGATCTTTAATTTCAAGGATGGCAAAAAGATCGCCACTGCTATCGAGTGCAAGGTAAAAGGTGTGGAGCAGGGTATCCTTCTTACAGAGAATGATTATGTTTTCGTCACTAACGGAAGCTGTACAGAGGGTACGATCTACGGCGACCAGAACCACGCGCCAAACGGCGACGCGGAGGTCCGTACCAGTGGCGTTTGGTCCCTGTGGAAAAATATCGCAGCTCAGGATCCGTCATTCGGACATCCGGAGAAATTCTGCTCAGACATTGCCAAGACAAACTGGGAATCTGCTACTGTCACCACTCTGGATGACCGTATCATCCCTTATATCACCAACATCTGCCAGCGTGACCCACGTACCGGCAAGGTTGTTACCGGTGGTATCGTAAGCTGCCAGGATTCCAAATGGCTCTTAAGCTGGACCATCAACCGTCAGGGACAGTTCAAGGAACAGGATCCGAAGAAAGTCTGCGTATGGGTTTACGGACTGTTTACCGATGTTCCCGGTGATTATATCAAAAAACCGATGAAGGATTGTACCGGTAAGGAAATTACCGCTGAGTGGCTGTACCACCTGGGTGTTCCGGTAGATCAGATCGACGATATGGCAGAAAACAGTGCTGTCTGCGTTCCGACCATGATGCCGTACATCACCGCCTTCTTCATGCCGCGTACCAAAGGTGACCGCCCGGATGTTATCCCGGATGGCTGTGTAAACTTTGCATTCCTGGGCCAGTTTGCGGATACTCCTCGTGATACCGTATTCACAACAGAGTATTCCGTACGTACTGCAATGGAGGCTGTATACGGACTTTTCGGTGTAGACCGTGGTGTTCCGGAAGTATGGGGAAGCGTTTACGATATCCGTGAGCTTCTGGACAGCAGTGTGAAGCTGATGGACGGAAAATCCCCGCTGGAGATCCAGCTGCCAGGGCCGCTGAATGCACTGAAGAAACCACTTCTTAATGTTGTGAAGGGTACTGTGGTTGAGAAGGTACTGCGGGATCATGATGTGCTGAAGGATTATATGTAAAATATACAGCCTGCCAGACAGATATTCTCAATCCGAAAATTAAGATTTGAAAACAGTAACGGAGCCTCCGGTTCTATTCGTGCAGCAATCCCCCGGAAATACTTCTCACGCGGTATTTCCGGGGGATTATTTTATTTTCTGATACTTATTTTCCCAGTGTTTCATTCATACTTCCGGAACGGAAGCCCTGAAGATCCAGAGTCACGTAAGAAAATCCCAATGTGCGGAATTTCTCTGTGATCTTTGCTCTTGTTTCATTATCTGCAATTTTCAGGATCTCTTCTTCCGGAACCTCGATCCTTGCCATGGTACCGTGGATGCGAACACGGAACTGATGGAATCCCAGATCCATCAGAAACTGCTCGGCCTGATCTACCATGTGAAGCTTCTCCTCGGTAATGGTCTCACCGTATACAAATCTGGAAGCAAGACAGGCAAAAGATGGCTTGTTCCAGGTTGGAAGATTCATGTCTTTTGACAGCTCCCGGATCTCTTCTTTATAGAGGCCTGCTTCCTGGAGCGGACTGCGGACCCCAAGCTCCTGGATAGCCCTTTTTCCCGGACGGTAGTCGCCCAGATCATCCATGTTGGAACCTTCCACGATCATGTTCATATGGCGCGCCTTTGCAGCTTCCCAAAGTCTGGTAAAGATGGCTTTTTTGCAGATATAGCAGCGGTCCGGCGGATTCTGACGGAACCCCGGGATGTCGAATTCGTTGATCTTGCATATCTCCTGGCAAATGTGATTTTCCTGGCAGAAATCTTGCGTTTCTTTCAGTTCTCTGTCGGTGAAGGAGCATGGACATGCGGTAATGGCCATAGCTTTGTCGCCAAGTGTTTCCTGTGCAGCTTTCAGCAAAAATGTGGAGTCCACTCCACCGGAAAAAGCTACGGCTACACTTCCCAGGGAACGGAGGATTTCCTGGAGTTTTCTGTATTTTTTTTCAAGTGTGATGTTATCTGTTGCTGGCATATGTTCTGTCACCTCGTAATTTGTAAAATCTTATTTTTGCCGGATCCGAATCTGTAATTTTCAAATCTGTTCTTATTGACATACTCTTGCAATGCTATGTGTGTATTCTTTATTGTAAACGATACCTTTTTGCCATACAAGTATTTTTCTACCTGACAGATGTACTATGAAATTTATTAGTATCCTCTCTGTTTCCAAACATAATAAGACCGGAAATACAGCATATGCCATACTTCCAGTCTTTCTTTTTACAGTTATTACATTTCGATCACATCAAGATCATCCGGAACAAACAAATTTCCGTGATAATACTCTCTGCCTTCTGCTCCGTAAAGCTCTTTACGTTTTTTAATGTTCTTATCCTCTGTGTGATACAGGACAAGATTCTTAACTCCAAGGTTCTCAGCCAGCTCACTGGCATCCTTAACTGTGGAGTGATGCTTCTCATATGGATTGAAGATATCACGCTGTCCATACAAGCAGAATGCTTCGTGGAACATCCAGTCGCTGCCTTTTGCGTATTTCTCTTCACATTCATTGTATGGCTCGTCTCCGCAGCAGGTAAGTACCTTACCACCGTCATAGATCATCTGGAAACCGAACTGTTTCGCTTTGGTGGAACCGATATCAAAGAAGGTCACTTTCTTATTAAGAATTGTTTTTTCCTCGCCGTCTTTTACCTCGATCAGATGAAGTCTGTCACCGATGTACTGTGTCTCCTTCTTATTCAGAAGCTTAAATGCCATGTCTTTGAGAAGTCCGATCACTTCATCATGAGCATAGATGTTTGCCTCGCCCTGATAAGTGCCTTTTTTCATGTTCTGGCAAATGATGCGGATCACCCACACGATCCCCATGATATGGTCTACGTGCTTATGTGTAACAAAGATCTCATGAACATCCATCAGATCAACGCCAGCCTTCTTCAGCTGGGAAAGCACCGTATTTCCGCCGCCTCCGTCAACCAGAAAATGGCCGTACTCATCGCTGAGCACAAAACATGTATTGTAGCACTCTGTTACCAGTGCGTTACCTGTTCCAAGCATGGTTAATTTCATTCTGTTCTCCTCCTGTATAGCCCTGGTCATCAAACATTCAGCCACCCACCATTCTGCTCTCTGACACTCTGACCGGCTGTCTCTGGTCATATTACAGACACATATACAACCGTTTAATTTTTTTTCTTATTTTTTCTGTGTTTTTCGTGTCCAATGATAACATTATGAAGAAATATTTTCAATAAGATCCATTCATTTTCATAGCAGAAAAATCAATCCACAAATCTTCATATATTCCTGCTTTCACAGAATCCTGTAATGTATATGGTTCCGAGGTTCCATGTTCAAAATTATATACCAGAACAAGATTCTTATCCGGATCTACCAGCCAGTATTCTCTTACTCCGGCAGTTCGATATTTAAACAGTTTCGTATAATAATCCATCTGCTTGCTGGAAGGAGATACAATTTCCACGATCCAGTCCGGTGCTCCCTTGCACCCTCTGTCATCCAGTTTATCTGCATCGCAGATAACAGAAATATCCGTTTCAACGTAGGTATTTGATTTTTCATCCAAAAATACAGCAAACGGAGCCGCATAAATTTCACATTTTCCCTTATTGGAACGAATATACTCACTGACAGAAGCAAATATTTCTCCTGAAATCTTCTGATGTTTCCTGCTGGGCGGTGCCATATAATAAATCTGTCCATCAATCAGTTCTGCCCGTTCCCCCTCAGGAAAATTATAAATATCTTCAATGGTGTAAATATCTTCTTTCACTATAACTGTTCATTGGACGGTCGATCATGATATGTACAAGCTGGCCCGGAGTCGGTTTCTTCTTTTCATAAATCATCTGCTTCATTTATATTCCTCTTTAAGCACATACAATAAATTAACAGATTTTTCTATTATGCCAGTAAATCGAAGATTTTTATTTCAATCCGTTCTTCGTTTTACCATATCTCAGACTCTACAGCCGCACGCTCAATGCCAAGACCCTTCATATATCGATCCATAAATGCGTTGAATCCTTTCACGCCTTCTGCTTCCGGCGCCAGTGTGCTGCCTTCGTTTCCTTTGAAGACATCTTCATCCAGGAAATCCGCAAGGTCTTCGCCCTCTCTCCTGTTAATCAGATAGGAAGCCAGAAGTGCGATTCCCCAGGCTCCGCCTTCTCCTGCTGTGGACATTACAGATACCGGTGCATCTACCGCATCTGCAAGAATCTGCTGGCCGACCCCCTTTGTCTTAAAGAGGCCGCCGTGGCCCAGAAGCTTATCGATCTTTACATGCTCCTGATTCAGAAGGATATCCAGACCTACACGCATGGCGCCGAGGCAGGTGTAAAGATTATTTCGCATAAAGTTTGCCAGTGTAAATTTGCTCTCAGGAGAACGTACAAACAGTGGACGTCCCTCTTCAAAGCCGGTCATATGCTCGCCGGAGAAATAGCAGTAGGAAAGAAGTCCGCCACAGTCCGGGTCGCCTTCCATGGCTTTGTTATAAAGAGTTCCGAACAGTTTGTTCATATCTACTTCCATGCCCATAGCTTCTGCAAATTCCTTAAACACATTTACCCATGCGTTCAGATCCGAAGTACAGTTGTTGGAATGTGCCATGGCAACCGGATCTCCTGCCGGAGTGGTAACCATGTCGATTTCTTTATACGGTTTGGAAAGTGCCCTCTCCAGGACGATCATGGCAAATACAGATGTTCCCGCAGAAACATTTCCGGTACGCCGACGGACACTGTTTGTGGCAACCATACCGGTTCCTGCGTCTCCCTCAGGCGGACACATCGGGATTCCAGCTTTCAGCTTTCCACTTACATCCAGAAGCTTTGCGCCTTCCTCAGTAAGAACTCCTGCATCCTGACCTGCCACCAGAGCTTTCGGCATAATATCGCGAAGCTTCCATGGGAAACCATAAGGTGCAACCAGTTCATCGAACTTCTGAACCATCTCCTCGTTATAGTCCTTCGTTTCACTGTCGATCGGGAACATACCTGCCGCATCACCGATACCAAGCACTCTTTTTCCGGTGAGTTTCCAGTGCACATAGGCTTCCAGAGTGGTGATATAATCGATATCTTTTACATGCTCCTCACCGTTAAGGATCGCCTGATACAGGTGTGCGATGCTCCATCTCTGAGGGATATTGTAATGGAAAAGCTCTGCCAGCTTCTCAGAGGCTTCTCCTGTGATGTTGTTTCTCCAGGTACGGAACGGGACCATCAGCTCTCCCTCTTTATTAAACGGCATATAGCCATGCATCATGGCACTGACACCAAACGCACCTACGCTTGTAAGCTCCACTCCATATTTTTTCTGAACATCTTCTGCCATATCCTGGTAACTGCCCTGGAGACCTTTCCAGATCTCCTCTAGGCTGTATGTCCAGATACCATCCACATACTGGTTCTCCCATTCATAGGCTCCGGATGCGATGGGCTGGTTCTTATCGTCCACCAGAACTGCCTTGATCCTTGTGGAACCAAACTCAATACCAAGAGCCGTGCGATTCTCAAGAATTGCTGTTTTTGCCTCATTTACTCCCATTGTAAAAAACCTCCCATATTATTTGCTGAAATACATGCTGTTCCATCTCAGCTCATTCTGCAGATTCCGGATCGTTGTATCGCCATCAATATAAACCGCTTCAATACCCATAGCTGCTGCCCAGTCACCCATCTGCTCTGCAGTAAGGTCATAGGTAAATGCAGTGTGATGTGCGCCGCCGGCAAGAATCCATGCTTCTGCTGCTGTGGAAAGATCCGGCTTCGGTGTCCAGAATGCAGTACCTACCGGAAGTGCAGGCATCGGCTTCTCTGTTTTCTTACACTCAACCTCATTGATCAGCAGACGGAAACGGTCACCAAGGTCAACCAGGGATGTTGCGATTCCAGGACCTGTCTTAGAAGTAAATACCAGTCTTGCAGGATCTTCACGATCTCCCATGGAAAGCGGGCATACACGCATGCTGACCTTGCCATCAGCAACGGATGGGCAAACCTCCAGCATATGTGCCTCAAGGATTCCCTCTTTACCCGGTACCAGGTTATAAGTGTAGTCCTCCATAAAGGAAGTACCCCTGGCGTCCTTTTTTCCTGCTGCCATGATCTTCATCAGGCGAACCATAGCTGCTGTTTTCCAGTCACCCTCGCCACCAAAGCCATAGCCTTTTTCCATCAGTCGCTGGATCGCAAGTCCCGGAAGCTGTTTCAGGGAGCCCAGATCACCAAAGTGTGTTACGATAGCCTGATAATTTTTCTCCTCGAGGAATCGCTCAAAACCGATCTCGATCCCTGCCTGGACTGCTACATGCTTCTTAAATTCCTCAGGGTCACGTCCATCCAGAATCATATCGTATTTATTATAATATTCTTCTACCAGAACATCAATATCTCCCTGGCTTACATCCTGAACATATTCTGCGATCTCATTAACCGGATAAGCATCGATCTCCCATCCGAATTTCATCTGAGCCTCAACCTTATCGCCCTCTGTTACGGCTACATTTCTCATGTTATCCGCAACACGGCATACACGGATATGGCTGCTTTCCATGATACCAACTGCAGTACGCATCCAGGATGCCAGACGCTCCTGGATCTTTTTGTCTGCCCAGTGTCCTGCAATGACCTTACGCTCGATTCCCATTCGGGTTACCATATGGCCAAACTCACGGCCGCCATGTGCGGACTGGTTCTCATTCATAAAGTCCATATCAATGGTTTCATAAGGAATCTCCACATTGAACTGTGTATGAAGGTGACACAGCGGTTTACGATACTCTTTGAGACCAAGAATCCAGGATTTTGCCGGGGAAAATGTGTGCATCCATGCGATCACGCCGGCACAATTTTCGTCTGCATTGGCATCATTAAAGGTTTTACGGATCAGCTCATTTGTGATCAGCGTTGGTTTCCATACAACCTCAAACGGAAGTACGCCGGATTTATTCAGCTCCTCTACGATGATCTTGGAATGCTCGGCTACCTTGCGGAGACACTCATCTCCGTAAAGATCCTGTGAACCTGTGCAAAACCAGAATTTGTAATCTCTTCCTGTTTTCATGTGAAAGATCCTCCTTAAAATAAAATTAATATCATATGCATAACATTCCTGAAAATCTGCAGCCCATTTCTACTGCCAACATGCGTCCGATCTTCTGAAATGTTATAAGGCTCTCTGTAAGCTATATTGCTTCATTCTCTAATAAAACGATCTGATAAAACGGTTATGTATCTGTGCTCATGCCCCTGCTTTCACGCTGCTGCCCCGTATGATCAGTTCCGGACGGATCAGACGTTCTACGGTACTTTCTTCATCAGGCACACCGCCCAGCTTTTCCAGGAGAAGCTTTGCCGCCATCTCTCCCAGTTTTTCCTGGGGATGGGTGATAGTGGTAATGCCCTGTCCCTGTCTTGCATATAGTGAATTATCATAGCCGGTTACCGCAACATCTTCCGGGATCTTTTTGCCCTGACGTTCCAGTTCTTCCATGACCTGGACAGCGATCTGGTCGTTGTAACATACAATTCCCTCCGGAAGGCAGTTCTGACGGATCATGTTCCGGACCATAAGAGCCGGCTTTTTTCGCCGGTCCTCGGTGTGAAACCAGACCACCTTATCCGGATCATAGGCAATTCCATGCTCCTGCAAAGCCTTCACATAACCCTTATGCCGTTCGATCCCCTGACGGTCATCTGCCTTGAAAAATCCTGCAATGTTACGTCTGCCGGAATCCAGGAGATGCTTTGTAACAAGATAACCGCCACCTGCATCATCCATAAGGATATGGGGTTTTTCCTGCATCTCCGTATACAGTCCCTGGATAAAAATATATGGGATCTGATACTTGTCCAGTGTTTCATACAAACTTACATGTCTGCACAACACCTCGCTTTTGCTTGGTTCAATGATCAATCCGTCAATTCCCTTACTGATCAGCTCTTCCAGGAATCTTGCCTCCTTCTGACGGCTGTTTCCTGTATTTTTGAGGATGATACTGTACCCATTATCGGACAGCACCTCATCGATCCCCTGGATCAGCCTGGGAAAAATATAATCCGATATATATGTAGTCACCACTGCGATGTTTCCGGTTCCGTGAATCTGTCGGAGCACATCCGCACAGAAGGTTCCTTTTCCCTGAAAGGATTCTATGTATCCATCTCCTGCCAGGATCCCCAGAGCCTTTCGCACCGTATGCCTGCTCAGCCCATAGCGTACACTGAGCTGGTTTTCAGAGGGAAGCTTCTCACCCGGACGGATCTTTCCGGAAAGAATGTCTGTTTTCATTTCTTCCATCAGTGCATAATATTTTGCTTTTCCGTTTTCTGCCATAAGCTCCTCCCTTCGTTTGTATTTTGATCTGTATTTATCCTGTTCGTTTCATCTGTAATTATTTTATAACTTGTATATACATGCGAACAAGTTGTTTTTATTATTTATCAAAAGTTCCATATAAAGAAAGGCCGGAACACCCTCCCCATTCTGGTGTTCCGGCCTTTATATGCCGCCTTGCATATTTATTTCAAAGTTTTTGCTGCCTTCCGATCATTTCCTGCCTTAGCGGTACATCTTCATATAATCCCCATGTGCCTCGATCAGCTCATCACACATTGCCTGGATGTCTTTGATGTTCAGCTCTGCACCTGTGTGCGGGTCCATCATGGCTGCCTGATAGATTTTCTGGCGGTCTTTGGTCACTGCTGCCTCAATAGCAAGGAGCTGCGGGCTGACATTGGATAAATTCATAGCTGCCAGCTGTGTAGGAAGCTTGCCCACTTTTACCGGATGTACACCGGTTCCGTCGATATAGCATGGAACCTCTACGCAGGCATCTGACGGAAGGTTATCGATGTAACCGTTGTTAAGAACATTTCCACCGATCTTGTACGGTGTGTTTGTAACAACAGCCTCCATGATGTAGGAAGCATACTCTTTACTTCTCTCATGACCAATCTTACCATCCTTGAGGATATCCTCGCGCTCTTTTTCCCAGCCCTCGATCTGTTTGATACATCTTCTCGGATATTCGTCAAGCGGAATATTGAACTCCTCGATCATCTCCGGATATTTGGATTTAATGAAGAACGGATTATACTCTGCATTGTGCTCACTGGACTCTGTACAATAGTATCCAAGATGACGGATATACTCATAACGCACCATGTCCTCATGCTTCTCACCGGAGGTATTCTTCTCCTCGGCAATTCTGCGGATCTCCGGATACAGATCATTTCCGTCTTTGTCGTGGATCTCAAGGAGCCATGCCATGTGGTTGATACCTGCGATCAGCTCTGTACGTCCCTCAATCTTGTCTTCCATTCCCATTCCCTCAAGAAGCTTCTGGGAGCAGACCTGAACGCTGTGACAGAGGCCTACGGTACGGATCTTTGTAAAACGCTGCATATAGCCGGTAAGCATTGCCATAGGGTTGGAGTAGTTCAGGAACAGAGTGTTCGGGCAGACTTCTTCCATATCCCGGGCAAACTCTTCCAGGACCGGAATGGTACGAAGTGCACGCATGATTCCGCCGATTCCCAAGGTATCTGCGATAGTCTGTTTAATGCCGTATTTCTTCGGGATCTCAAAGTCTGTAACTGTGCATGGCTCATAGCCGCCTACCTGAATGGCGTTGACTACGAAATCTGCATCTCGAAGTGCATCTTTACGGTTCTCGGCACCGAGATAAGTTTTGATCACTGCGCGGTCCTCGTTTACGTTGTGGTTGATGGCACTTAAGATAATTCTGGAATCCTCCAGTCTCTTCTCGTCAATATCATAAAGTGCGATCTCGCTCTCGCGAAGTGCCGGTGTGCACATACAATCGCCAAGTACATTTCTTGCGAAAACCGTGCTTCCTGCTCCCATGAATGTAATTTTGATCATGTTCGTTTCCTCCTGTTTCCTTTGTTGGGTCTCTTATCCGGAATTCTTGTATTTTTCTTTGAAATTCCTGATTTTCTGCTATTTTTGCGGTGCAGTCCCGCTTCGTTTTCTTTGTGATCTTATCATACTACCGGAAACTTGTTTAAAATATGTACTTTGATGTTAATAATTGTTGTTTTGTTGCATGAGATACCTGGAAGTAATTTTCTATAACATTTCTTATGACATAAAAAACGCTCTGCCCGATACCAGAATTTTATATATTCCGGCCAGACAGAGAGTTCTTTTTTCTTCGTGAAATATATCACAGGATCAGGGCTCAGATTCTGTATAATCCCCTTTCTTCCCTTTCACCACAAGGCTTCTTTTTTCTTCTTTATATTCTCTTGGACTCCTTCCTGTTCTTGCTTTAAAAACTTTAGAAAAAGCTAAAGGGTCTCCATATCCCACTCTTGCAGCCACCTCGTTGACCTGGATATCTCCTTTTTTCAGAAGTGATTTGGCTTTCTCAATGCGGAGATTCATCAGGTATTCCTGCGGGGAACATCCGAGGCTTTTCTTAAAGGTGCTGGTAAGATAGCTGCGGTTGACTCCGATGCGGTCTGCCAGCTCATTGATCTTAAGCCGCTTGTCAAAGTTGGCTGCAATGTAATCTACTGCATGCTCCACATAAACGGAATTGGGATATCTGTGGGACGGAAGAAGCTTGCCTTCTCTCAGACATGCATCCCGGTTATCTACGATCAGATCAGACAAAAGGAGCATCAGAAGTCCATTCCGTTTCAGCTCATTTTCAAAAACAAGCTTGTTGGTCTGGACCATTGCATCAATATACTTCGCGGCATTTTCCATGCAGTGGATCCTTCGGACCGGATTTTCCCGGCTGAAACCACTTACATGGATCACTTCCTCTGCAGTCATTCCCTCAAATCCTACCCAGCGGTACGTCCAGGGATTGTCCATATCTGCCTCATACCAGGCCTCCACACTGGATGGGATCAGAAATGCCTCCCCGCCGGTCAGATGATACTGCTGTCCATCCATCTCAAAAACCCCGGTTCCGGATTCCACGATATGAAGCACATGGGAAATCCTTTTATTTGGTCCAAAGCGATGTCCCGGATCGCAGTTTTCCCACCCACAATAGGTAAGGCAGAGATCCACCGCACCTTTCTTTAAATTCTCCAGACATTTATATCTGTCTGAGTTTGTAAAACCAACTGTATGAAGCAACTTGTCACCTCCCTGATGTCATATATTATGTTTCCGCCTGTGAGCTGCTTCGCTACCCAATAACAGGCCGCCATATCCGGCGGCCTGTTATATTTCTGGTCAGGCGGATGTCTTTCTGCAGACAGTTTTTATTCTATCATTTACAGAAATCAACCCTCTGCTTCAATTGTATACAATACAGAATGGAAATCACCGTTTGTCTTATTGCAGTAGTCACGATCAACCGGGATTCCTGCATACATCAGCTCATTTCCGTAAGCTTTCAGGCACTTATCTTCCCATTTTACTTTGTAAAGCTGGTCCTCGTCAAGACCCTTGAAGCGCAGACGCATCCAGGAAGCATTGACCTTGTTCAGTCTTTCATAGTATCCAGCAACTGCCTGTTTTTTGTCTCTGGAAACAACCATCCATGCAGTATCATTTCCTTCGAACGGGCTTAAGATACGGTAGAAATCACCCTCCACCTGGATCAGGTCACGATGTTCCTTCATGAATTCCACCTGTGCCTTTACCTCTTCGATCTCTTTGGCACTTAAAAGGTTCAGATCCAGCTCATAGCCAAAGGTTCCGAAATATGCCACATTTGCTCTTGTAGAAAGCGGTGTGGTACGGTGCAACTGATGATTCGGTACTGCTGATACATGAGATCCCATGCTGACGATCGGATAAACAAAGGAGGTACCGTACTGAATCTTTTCTCTCTCTGCTGCATCGGTATCATCACTGGTCCATGTCTGCGGTGCAAAATACATCATTCCAGGATCAAATCTTGCTCCGCCGCTTGCGCAGGATTCAAAGAGGATGTCAGGGAATCTCTCTGTCAGTCTTGTATACAGTTCATAAACACCAAGGATATATTTATGCATGGTCTTGCCCTGATCTGCTGCAGATGCGCCGCGGCTGAAAGGCTCGGACATGTAACGGTTCATATCCCATTTAATGTAGGAAATGGAAGATTCCTCGATAACTTTTGAGATGGAATCATAAATGAAATCCACAACCTCAGGTCTGGAAAAATCAAGAACATGCTGATGTCTTGAGTGGGACTCAAAACGCTCCGGTGCTCCGATGAGCCAGTCCGGATGTGCTCTGTAGCAGTCGCTGTTCTTGTTTACCATCTCAAGCTCTACCCAGAGACCGAATTTCAGGCCCATCTCCTCAATCTTGCGGGAAAGTCCGGAAATTCCGTTTGGAAGCTTATTCTTATTTACAAACCAGTCGCCAAGGCCCTGGTAATCATCGTTTCTGGTTCCGAACCATCCGTCATCCAGAACGAAAAGCTCTACCCCAACCTCTTTGGCTTTTTTTGCAATATTGAGGATTTTTTCCTCATTAAAGTCAAAATAGGTTGCCTCCCAGTTATTGAGGAGGATCGGTCGTGCATGATTTCTCCATTTTCCGCGCATCAGGCGGTCACGGTACAGTCTGTGGTAAGCCTGGCTCATTCCGTTTAAGCCCTTATCGCTATATACCATAACAACCTCCGGAGTCTGGAATTCCTCATCTCTGGAAAGCTCCCAGGAAAATCCCTGTGGATTGATTCCCATCATAACTCGTGTCATCTCGTAGGTGGAAACCTCGACCTGAGCAAGGAAGTTGCCGCTGTACACAAAGCTGAAGCCGAAAACCTCGCCTGTGTCTTCTGTTGTATGAGGACGTTTCAGTGCGATAAACGGATTCTGCTCAGAGCTGGAGCCGGTTCCTGCAAGACTCTGTACAGCCTGTGTACCCATCTCAAGCTTGCGTGTTTTTACATAACGCTCACGTGCCCACGCACCGGAAAGATGGATCATCTCATAATCCATATCCGGGAACTCCACTGCTGCACTCATCACATTTTCGAGGCGGATCTTCTGATCCCCTTTCTGAACAAGGCGTGCGCTTCTAGTGATCACCGGGTAATCCTCATATACGGAATATGTAAGAACAAGGTCTGTATCCATCACAGGATCATGAAGTGTAATGTCCAGAGATGTTGCTTCTTCCTGGCGCTCTGTGTAGGTTGCCGGAAGACCGGCAAGCTTCTTCTTGCCGCCATAGATCTCATGAGAAACATATTTGAAATCTACGATCTCGCTTCCGTTCTCCTGACGAACAGTAAGGGCAGGGCTTCTGTAATCACCGGTTCCGTAAACAGGATACTCCTGTTTGGTATACTGCATGGAAAGAAGTCCCGGCTCCGGAACGCATACAGCCATCAGAGAACGCATGATCTCCTCGTGGAGATAGCTGAAATCCTCTTTGTCGCGGATGGCTTTTCCATAGTACAGATTCTCCATCTGACCATTTTCCATGATACAGGTGATGTAGCTTAAATGTTTGTTATAAATGTGGAATGTCTTTGATCCCTCGTGAAATTTGATCGGCATAATTTTCTCCTTTTTTCGTTTACTGCGGATAAAAATATCCGCCTCTTTCCTTAAGAATCATCAAATGACTGTGCATTTTTGCATTTACTTCGATAAAAATACCGCTGACAACCTCAATAACCAAATGCTCAGTTATATACATTGTCAGCGGTCTTGTATTACCTTATGTAATATTTCTGATTACAGTTTTCCACCGCTGGTAGCAATACCTTCGATAAACTGTTTCTGGAAGATCATGTAGATCACGATCATCGGAATGCAGGCGATCAGAGATGCAGCCATCAGTTCCGGGAATTTGGATACGTACTGGCCCTGCATCTTTGCAAGTGCGGAAGAAAGTACCAGCATATCCTTATCTGTATTAACGATCATCGGCCACATCAGATCTTTGAATGCGAATACAGCTGTGAAAATTCCAAGTGCAACCATACTGGATCTTGTAAGTGGTGCCATGATGTAAAGGAAGGTCTGCCCGATGTTACATCCATCAAGTCTGGCAGCCTCCTCCAGATCCTTCGGCAGTCCCATGTATCCCTGTCTCAGAAGGAAAGTACCGAACGCAGTGACAATACCTGGGAATACAAGGGCAAAGATCGTATTCAGCATACCCATCTTGCTGACCATCAGGTACTGCGGGATGATGAAGATCTGTACCGGAACCATCATCTGGAACAGTACAAGACTAAAGCAGAGATCACGACCCTTGAAATTCAGTCGTCCAAATGCATAGCCTGCCATAGTTGCTGTAAGAACTGCACACACTACTCGGAAGAAGATCAGAAGCAGTGTATTCTTGTACAGAAGCAGGAAGTTCATGTTATTGATAACAGAAATAAATGCGTCTTTTCTCCATATTTTCGGGAAAATGGTGAAAGGATCTACAGATGTTGCTTCCGTTACAGATTTAAAAGCTGTCAGGATCATCCAGATAAATGGCACAAGCATCGTTATGGACACAATGATCAGTATGACATGTATTAAAATAGTGGTTAATTTCTTTTTTGTTTCCATACTATCCATGGTTAATCCCCCTTTTTAGTTGTAGAATACCCATTTCTTCTGACCGATCATCTGGAATACTGTCAGGATCATGGTGATAATAAGAAGTACTACTACGATCGTAGCGCCGTATCCCATGTTCTTATTGATAAATGCATATTTATAGAACAGATAAACCAGTGACTGAGTCTTGGTAAGTGCCGGGTTTGACTTGTCAATAACCATATAGATCAGGTCGAATACCTGAAGGGATCCGATCACACGGGTAACAAGTACGAAGAAAATGGTTGGTGAAAGAAGCGGGATCGTGATGTTAAAGAATGCATTCACACCTGTAGCACCGTCAATAGATGCAGCTTCATAATAGTCTCTCGGGATTTCCTGAAGTCCTGCCAGAAAAAGAACCATATTGTAACCGATGATAGACCATACACCGATGATCGCAACTGCAAATACTGCAATTTTCGGATTAGAAACCCAGTTTACATGAACATGGAAAACGTTATTGATAAGACCATAATCAGAGTTGAACAGCCATCTCCATACCATGGCTACCGCTGCCGGAGCTGCTACCATCGGGAGGAAGATGATGGTTCTGTAAACAGAACGGCCCTTCATCTTTCTATTAAGAAGTACTGCAAGAACAAGTGCGATGGCAATGGAAAAAGGAACCTCCACGATCGCATATTTGAATGTGTTGATCAGTGCCTGCCAGATCTCTTTATCTGCAAAAACCTTCTGATAGTTCTGTAAACCGATAAAGATATTTCCTTTACCAAAATCTCCTGTTTTGAAAAAGCTCTGGTAAATAGTCTGGAAGATCGGAATGATGTTCAATACGATCAATCCGATGGTTGTTGGGAGAATAAACAGCCAGCCCCAGAGGAACTCACTGCGCTCTCTCTTTGTCCGTGCCTGTGACTTGGTGGTTTTAGCCATAAGAATCACTCCTTCTATTCCTTCTATGTATGAGGCCGCTGCACCTGAGTGCGGCGGCCCCTCTCATTACTGCACTTAATTATCGGTGTTTCTTAATGCTTACTCCTCAGCCAGCTTCTCGTTCATCTGATCAGCCATCTGCTTGCAAGCCTCTTCCATTGTGATGTCGCCTGTGTATACGCCCTTAAGGATCTCGTTGTCCTCGTTCTCCCATGTTACAGTAGATTTGGAGTATGGACGGATCTCCATGTCATCCATCATGTTCAGATAAGCCTGAAGGTTGAAGTCTGCGGATTTAGCCCATGCATCAGATGTATCTTTGTATGCACTCATTGTAACACCAAGCTCAGCCTGTTTCTCCTGAGCCTCTTTGGATCCGAGGTACTCGATCAGCTGCCAAGCTTCGTCTGTGTGCTCACCGGAAGCAGATGCTGCCCATCCAAGTCCGTTATATGAGGAAGCTCTTCTGCCTGTCTCAGCGTTCTTAGGAAGCTCTACACAATCACAGTTCGCTGCTGTGTACTCGTTCTCTTTAAATGCTGCAAGCATCCAGGAGCCCTGGCATGTCATAGCGATCTTGCCAGCCTCGAAAAGTACGTCCTCGTTGTTCTCGGACATTGTCTCAAGAGACGGGATCACGCCATCCTTGATCCATCCTTCCAGTGTCTGCATAGCTGCGATCGTCTTCTCATCATCCCAGCCGGATTTTGTCTTGTCATCGCTGATGATGTATCCGCCGTTATCATAGATCAGGTTGTAGTATCCGGCCTGGTTGTTATCATTTCTCATTGCGAGACCGTACTGGGAACCATCATCCTTAGTAAGCTTCTTAGCTGCCTCTGTAACATCATCCCATGTCCAGTCAGCTGTCGGATAATCAAGTCCTGCCTCGTCAAATAATGTCTTGTTGTACCAGAGAGCGATTGTATCTATATCCTTCGGTACTGCATAATATTTATCATCGTATGTATACAGTCCCCAGATATCCTCCGGATAGTTCTCCGGATCGATCAGATCGCTGTCTTTGATCTTGTCGGTCAGATCAAGAAGCATATCGCTGGACATGTATCTCTGACTCTCGTTGGAGTGCATCCAGAATACGTCCGGAAGGGAACCACCCTGTGCACCGGCCTCGAGCATTGTCCAGTACTCATCCCATTTAACAACGGAAATCTCTGTCTTGATTCCTGTCTTCTCTGTGAAGTCTGCAAGAATTTCTTTGATTCCCGGCTCCTGGTTGGTGTCCCAGATGGATACGGAAAGTGTAACATCGTCACCTTTTGCATATACCGGAACTGCTGTCATTACCATGGCACCTGCTAACAATAATGCTGCTACTCTTTTAAAATTCATAACTTCTTCCTCCTTTTAAATCTTTCTTATTTTCCCTCTTTCTTTGGTCAGTTTTTATATTTTTTCACGTCCCTGACCGTTGATATTATTATAATTGCACATGGAAAAATGATAAATGGATTATTGTTATTTCAATATGGAAAAATGTTACTTTTTATTCATTTTATCTATTTTTTGTTCATACTTAGTTAATTATTCGTCATTTTTACATGTTTTCTTTCATTTATTACATATATTTTCATATTTTTCACTATTTATGAGCATATTTTGGCACCCATTTATTTCCTTGTAGCAAAACCAACATTTTTACATATCTGTTTTTGTATGTTTTTACTAACTCAGCACATGTATAAATGTCATTTTCCAAAAAACACAATTTTCCTTTCCTAACATAATTCCATGCGTGCCATCATTTTCACATGTGCACGCAAAGTTCCATGTTTTTTTATACAGTCCCATAAACCGTGCTGATACTTATCTGCGTCCCCTCTCTTTACACACAATCAAAAACTATGCTAAGATTAGCTGTATCGGACTTTTCCCATATGGTCTGTTTTCATTTCTACATTTCTATATAAGGAGGTATTTCGTTATGAATCTTTTAAATGAAGATAATGTCGTCCATGTATTTCTCAACAAGCTGGGTGACATCGTGATCGCCAATCTTCTTTTTATTCTCTGCTGCATCCCCGTGATCACCATCGGGCCGTCACTAACTGCACTTTATCACTGCATGATGCGTACAGTAAAAGGGAATAACAACGGCACAACGAAAACATTTTTCAGAGCTTTTAAGGAAAACTTCAAACAGTCACTGATCATATGGCTGCTGATCCTTGCTGCCGGAACCATGATCATCCTGAATATCCGCTTTCTGCTCCATGCAGAAGGAAGCGCTGCACATATGCTGTTTTATCTTTCTGTGGGGGTTCTGACTTTGCTGATAATTTTTACTTTATACATATTCCCGGTGATCGCAACCTTTGCCAATACACTGGGGGCACTTTGCAGAAATGCGTTTCTGCTGGCATTTATGCATTTCCCCACAACGATCGCCATTGCGGTGATCACGATCTTTCCATTGTATATGACATATCTCGATGCAAAGCTACAGCCACTTTACGCATGCTGCTGGTTTTTCTTTGGATTCGGACTTGTAGCTTTTATAAATTCGATGCTGTTGTATCGATTTTTTAAGAAGCTGCTTCCTCCGGAGGAGGATATTTCGCTTTTGTGATGAAAAGCTTGGGAAAATTGTTATTTATTTAGATATAGTATTTTTAGATATAGTATTTTCGCTTTTCAAAGCGGAGGAAATCTGCGAGGGGGAAAGCACTCAGAGTTGCGAAGCCCGTTTTTCCCCCTCGCGCTCCCCCTTTCCGGGCACGCAATTGTTGTGCGTTGTCCTACACTCTCCTCAAAACAACCAGCCCATCATTCTCACCAAGAACCACATTCCGGCCACCATTCAGTACATCACCCTCAGTCTCTCCAAGGCTAACACACCTCCACTGCCCCTCAGGCAAAGTCACACTTCTGACAATCTCCCCCTGCTTCCAAACAGGCGCCACCAAAAGCGCATCACCAACCATAAACTGATCCATCACCCTCTCCATACCCTGTCCAGGGAAAACAAACTCCATAGAACGGGCAATCGGCTCACCAGTAACTTTCGCACACTCTACAGCCTTGAAAATCTCCGGCAGACATTTCTCTCTGAGCGCCAGCGCAGCCTTAACCTTCTGAAAATCCGCCTCAGGCAGCACCCTCCACGGAGAAGCCGAAAACTGCATCACCGGCATCAAAGCCGCGATCTGTGCATACCGCACAAACATCTCCGGCGTACACGCATTCTCATTCCCATTCAAAAAGCAGGTATACTCACCCCCGCCAATCATATCCGGACTGCCAAAAGGATGCCCAGTAAGCCCCTGGAGCAACGTATCCGGGATCAATCCCGCAATACCACTCTCATCCCACTTCGTCTGCTTATCACAAAGTCTCTGCATCAGAGAATAACCCCCGGCCCGGAAACACACTCTCAGCTCATTAAACGCAAACTGCTCTCCAAACTCAGCCCAAAGCCTGGACAACTCATCCGTAGAAACATCACGGAACAGTTTATCACCCGCATGATAATAACAAGGATCACCCGCGTCCAGTTTAAAGCCATCCACACCCATATCCGTCAGAACATCCAGCTGATCCTTCAGCCACTTCATCGCATCCGGATTCGTCAGATCCAAAGCTGCAGAATACCCATTCCACCACTCCAGGATACGAGGTTTTCCCTCCGGAGTTTCAATCAGAAAATGCTTATCCCTAGCCTCCCGGAACTCCAACGTATCCGGAGTAATAAACGGACAGATCCACAGCATCACAGAAAATCCCATCTCATGCAATTCTTTGAGCATCGCCTTCGCATCCTTGAAATTATCCCCCCTGAACTGCCACCTTCCATAATAAGGAGACCAGCCATCATCGATCATCAGAACACCGGATGGAAAACCATTTTCCAGAATACCTTTTGCATATTTCAGGATATTCTTCTGGGTCTGATAATAGGTAAGTTCGATCCAGGAATTGTATACCGGTACTTTGAAAAACCTGTCTGAAAGTTTGATCTCATGAAATGGAAAATGCGCTTTCATGGCTGCCAGGTATGCACCTCGCAGATCATTGAAGCCATCTTTCAGAATGATAGGTTCCGGACCTTCCGCCAGGATCTCACCATTTCTGAAAGAAATGTGAAAACCTGCATCGCTCCAGATATAGCGGCCTTTCGAGGAAAGGAATAAAGGCATGATCTGATTGTGGGTTGGGTTTTCGCGGAAATCCCAGTCCACAATGTCGTCTGCACCTACGGGCTGGCGGTAGCCTTCATAGACTGCACCACCGTACCAGAATTCGTTTTTTAATATAGTTGTTTTCATGTTAAGGCTCCTCCTTTTATATGTAAATCTATTTTTTTAATGTTGAGGTTATTTTTTGGGGTATTAGTGTGAATTTATCCGCTTTTCAAAGAGTAGGAAATCTGCGAGGGGGAAAGCACTCAAAGTTGCGAAGCCCGCTTTTCCCCCTCGCGCTCCCCCTTTCCAGGCACACTATATTGTCGTACGCTGTGGGAATGTGTTAATGTATTGGCACGGCGATGTATTCTACGGTATTGATAATGCTACGCTCCGCCGATGTATTCATCCCGCTCCGTCAACCACATTTTCTCCAGCCGCTTCCCGTCTCGCCTGTAATCCCACCCACCACCGCCACTCTATCCCTTCCGCCCTGAAATACCAGCCCGTGAGGTGTGTGCTGCCTGTCGGCGGACTCTGCAGGAGGGGTGCTGATTCTTAGCCGCTGGAAATCTGCGTTGCTTCAAAAATTCTCGCTGTCTGAGCGGCTTCAGACGCGAGTTCGAGAATTTTTAAAGCGCTTTTAGCAGATTTTCAGCGGCTTAGAAGTCATCCGCCGACAGGCAGCACACACCTCGCGGGCGTCCGTATATCCATATCCATCCTTGCCCTTCCCACACCCAATATTGTATAATCACCTCATACAACATTCCATCCCATTTTGTGACCCAAAATTGCGTTTTTGTTGAATAACCCAAAAACAGGAGGCCCACCCAAATGAAAAACGATTCCAAAGAAACCCAAACCCAGCACACCCTCTCCGTCTACTTCTGCGGCCAGGAAGACTGCGGCCCGAACCACTCCTTCGGCCCGGCCATGCGCCCACACTACCTTCTCCACGTGATCTTCCACGGCAAAGGCATCTACCAGTGCAGCGGCCACACCTACCATCTGAAAGCAGGCGACGCCTTTCTCATCCGCCCCATGGACTCCATCTACTACCGCGCCGACACCTCCGACCCCTGGAGCTACGCCTGGGCAGGCTTTGACGGCTCCGCCTGCAAAGAAATCCTGAAACAAACCGTATTTTCCGACACCCCAATCTTCACCCCGAAAACACCCTCCCGGCAAAACAGCCTCCTCACCCACATGCAAAGCCTACTTGACACCTTTTCCGAAAACAACGGAAACGACCTTGCCTCCACAGGAAACCTCCTCCTGATACTATCCGACATGCAAAAAAAGCCCTCCGAAAGCAGGACCGACATCTCAAACCTGTACTTTCAGAAAGCCTCCGAATACATCAGAAACAACTATGCCTACCCCATCCAGATCTCAGACGTGGCACACTACGTAGGAATCGACCGTTCCTATCTTTACCGAATCTTCATGGAACATGAAAACACCTCCCCAAAACAATATCTCCTGAAACACCGCCTCCAGATGGCAGCCCAGCTTCTCTGCTCCTCCTCCTGCACCATCACAGAAGCAGCTCTCTCCTGCGGCTTTCGGGACGCGCCCTCCTTCTGCAACTACTTCCGCCAGGGAACCGGTTACACCCCAAAGGAATTCCGCAAAGCCTACAGCGGAACCATCTACACCTGACCAGACACCCGTACTCCGTCCTTTACCAGCCGGTCGAAAGATGATAGCTCCTAATCGCAGTTATAACAGCAGACCGAAACAATTCCATAACAGCAAAAAAAGACGGAAACCATCCCGCAGACTCTGCAAATGATCTCCGTCTTTTATTTTCCGGAAAAGAAATGCTTGATAAACACATACAAAACAATAATAAAAGCAAACACATAGCCAAAAGCCCCCAGAGCCGGAATCCCCCACAGCTTCGGCTTCATATCTGTAGTGCAGATAATGCTGGAACTGATCAGAAGCGCCATCACCCACAGCCCCATCACAATATTCCGCACCAGCCGCCGCAAAAGCCACGCCAGATCATCCGAAGCATGAAGATCCAGATTGATCTTTGTCTGCCCCTTCATACAGCCCTGAAGGAAATCCGCCGCCAGAGAAGGAATATCCACTGCACGTTTCAGCGACCAGGCAAGATTTTTTCCTTCTTTTTTGATCTCACGCTTCCAGTTCCCATTGCTGAACAGCTGCTCCTTGAGCCTTGCCGCAGCAATCTGTGTCATATTGATGTCCGGACATATATCAGCCAGAACCCCCTCCACATGAGTCAGCCCCCTTGCAAGCATAGTCAGTCCGTGAGGCATCATGATCTTATTTTCTTTCATGACCTCCATCAGGTCCACCATCACTTCAGCCACATCAATGTTCCCCATATCCGCAGTACCATATTTCTCCATAAGTCCGCGGATATCCTCATAAAGCTTGCTGGAATCCGGTTTGCCCTTAAAATCTCCCAGAGCCAGAACCGCATCCTGAATCTTGCCGATGTTGTTCATGGCAACACCTTCTATGGCTTCGCTGATCAGCTGACGGTCGTGTTCTGTAAGACGCCCCATCATTCCCATGTCGATCCAGACGATCTTTCCCTCCTGAATCCGTACATTTCCGGGATGAGGATCTGCATGGAAGAAGCCATCCTCCATCACCTGTTTGATGAAATTATCCACATATTTCGTTCCGACCTCATTGAGATCATATCCATTCGCCAGAAGATCTGCCCGGTCATTGATCGCAAAGCCGTCAATATATTCCATCACCAGAACATGTGGTGAAATATATTCGCGATAAAGAACAGGCACCTTCACAAATGCCACATCTTTATTCTTCTTCGCAAATTCCGCCATATTGGCTGCCTCTGTGAGAAAATTCATCTCCTCCTGGGTCACGGTCCACAGCTCACTTAAGACCATGTTCAGATCTACCATGCCTTTGATACTTACCGGTGGCATCAGACGCACTGCCTTATGCATCAGTCCGATATCCCGGGCCATAGTCTCATAGATTCCTTTTCGCTGAACCTTGATCACAACCTCTTCCCCTGTTTTCAGAGTTGCCCGGTGCACCTGTGCAATGGATGCAGCTCCAAGGGGCTTCTCATCAATGCGCTGAAATTCCTCCTGCCATGGACAGCCCATGGATTCCTCCAGAACTTCTATCACCTGTGAAAAAGGCATGGACGGCACATCGGAACAGAGTTTCATCAGCTCATCACAGTATATTTTGGGCAAAATATCGGAACGCAGGGACATAATCTGACCCAACTTGATATAAGTTGGGCCCAGGTCTTCCAGTATGAGCCGGAGCTTCTCAGGAGAAACACCCCGGGTAATGGCATGCTTTTTCAGAACGGCTGTGATCTCTCTCAGCCGTTCTCCATATCCGCTTTTTTCTTTTTTCTCCTGTTCTTCTCTGGCCATAAAATTCTCCGTTTACGTTATTAATTCTCTGACAGCTTTCATACTTCCTCTTTGTGCTTAAACTGCCTTTTTGTTTCTGTTCCACCGTCTTGTTCTGTCCGGCTTCTTCCATGAGTTCTGCTGTTTTCTCAGAAGTCTCTTTTTATTCTGCCTCCGGAGCTTCCTCACTCCCGCCGGCTGCTTCTGTTTTCTCTTCTTCAACAGTCTCTGTGGCTGCATCCTCAACAGGCTCTGCTACAGGTACTTCTTCCTCTTTTGCAGCTGCCTCAGCCTGCATGCTCTCGATCTGTGCCTTCACAGCTGCAAGCTGCTCCGGTGTGAGCTTGGAGATCGTCGCCTTAAGCTCCTCCTGCTCGTTCTTTCTGGCTGCGGATTCTTTCACGGAATCTGCTGCTGTCTTAACAGTTGACTTGATATTGTGCTTCAGCTCCTGATTGAGGACCTTTCCCTGCTCAACAGTAAGCTCTCCTTTTTTTACCAGCTCATCCAGGATCTCCTTAGATTTCTCTGCTGTCACTGCTGCTGTACCAATACCCGCCAGTAAAATTTTCTTCAGTCCTTCACCTAATTCCATAATATTTTCTGCCACTCAAAATGTGATTAAACATACTCAAATCGAGATAATGCGGATTCTCACGAATACCGCTTACTGTTTCTTTGTGTATGCTTTTGAGTAACCGGAGTTATCTCTACTCACAGATCCTAAGTACACTCCACAGTCGTTAATTCCCGAAATAGCCTTCGGTACATACTTACGTTTGCGGGATCATGCAACTTCGTAAGTCTCTGCATCTCTCAGATTCAGTGCTGCATTGAGATCTCTGTCCTCAATATATCCACATGTGCATCTGTAGATCCTGTCTGAAAGTTTCAGATCTTTTTTAATACAGCTGCAGCAGTGGCAGATCCTGGAAGATGGGTACCATCGGTCAACTACCCTCAGTTCGATTCCATATTCAGCACATTTTGTTTTCAATTTTGTCCGGAATTCATAGAATTTCTGGGACGCAACTGCTTTTGAGAGATGCCGGTTCTTCATCATCCCGGATATGTTCAGATCCTCAATCGTTATATGAGACGGCTTGGTTTTCACTATCTCAGATATTACCTTGTTGATATGATCTGTACGGATATTTTCTATCCGATGATGAAGTTTCTGTACTTTAAGCTTTTGTTTGCATATATTTGCTCTTTGAGTGGACTCTCCTTTCTTTAAGTTCTCATATTTACGGGAAAGCTTTCGCTGTGCCCGTCTTAATTGTTTCTCAAGTTTTCTGATCCGTACTGTTTTATTGATATTTCTGTATACAGTTCCATTTGACACAACTGCAAAGTCTTTCAGCCCCAGATCAATTCCGATCCCATCAGTGAAATTTCCATCTGCTTCCGGAGCAGGTATATCGACAAGTGCAGACACATAATATCTGCCTGCTTTCATGGAAACTGCCCCGCTTCGGATCACATATCCATCCTTAGAGGTCGGAACGTAACCTTTTTCTTTCAGCCTTACCCAGCCAAGTGTTGGGATCTTGATCCTGTGACGTTCACAGAGACAGTCTTTGGGATTATTCTTTACAAAATACATTTTTACATCAGATCTTCCTTTTTTCTTATATCTCGGGAAACTACTCTGATGATGAAAAAATCTTGAAAAAGCGGTACAGGCATTTTCGATTGCATTCTTTACCGATTTGGAACTGACTTCTCTGATCCAGAAATATTCCGGATGCCTTGGAAGGTATTCATTGTTCAGCCATACACTGAACGACTTGCCGCTCATAAATCTTTCACCGGCATCATAACGTTCTTTATTATGAAACAGGTAGAAATTATAAATATATCTGCATGTGCCGATTGTCTTATGTATTTTGATCTTCTGCTCTTCTGTAGGATCGATCTCTGTCTTGAAGCTCTTCAGCAATCTCCTCATCCTTTTCTATCTGTTTTTTATACTTACGAAGTCCATATAATCTACAGGAAAACACATGAAGGATGGAAATAATATCCTGTACAAGTTCTTCCTGTGGTGACAGTTCTTCATTGTTCACCACCAGTATCGTTGTGTGGAATTTCATGCAGAATCTTTCAAACCAGTCGTATCCAAAACGGATAAATCTGTCTTTATGTGTGATCACTATGGTTTTGACCTTCTGCTCCATGACTTCGTCCAGTAATCCATTCCATTTCTTGCGGTTATAATTAAGTCCGCTTCCATAGTCTTCAATGCACTGGTCTACGATCATTCCTCTGGCATTACAGAACTGACGCAGAAATGCTGTCTGATTTTGAAGATCATCCCTTTGGTTTTTGGTAGATACTCTTGCATAAATAACAACTTTTCGTTTATCATGTTCTATATTTATACCTTTAAATTGAAGATACTGGTCATATGTGTAATAACGCCTGTCTGTTGGAGTTCGGTTTGCTTTTAAGATTCCCTCTCTGTCCCATCTCTGAAGCGTTTTTACAGAAACACCTAATAATTCAGCAAAATCTTTTGGTTTATAATTTGTGATATTTGATGTGTCCATAATATACCTCCATAAGTACATTTAAACACATTTAATATCTTTTTACAATATATTTAGTTACTTATATCATCCTCCTTTCCTGAAACCGGCAGCTGCCGGACCATCACACCACAGTCCGACACCAGACCCTATCCTGAAACAAAAGTTTTCTGTTCCTGTCATATTCCCAGAAAAACAAGTCCCTTGGGAACAAAAATGATCAGTCCGACGATCGCTGCCATGATCGCTGCGATCAGTACTGCTCCGGCCGCTGTGTCCTTGGCGATCTTTGCCAGTGGATGACGTTCCTCTGTGACCAGATCCACAACAGCTTCCACTGCCGTATTCACCAGCTCCAGCGCCATCACCATTCCGAACAGCCCCAGGCAGATGCACCACTCTGTCACGGAAATCCCAAGGATCAGTCCTGCGATCACCACAAGCGCTGCCACCATACAGTGGATCTTCATATTTCTTTCCTTGCGGATGCAGGTAAAAATCCCCTGAAACGCATATCCGAAGCTTTTATACAGCGGATCCTTCTTTCTGCCTGCCATGTTCCTCACCTGATTTCCTGTTTGAATTATTCCCTCCAACGGGAAGTATGGGATTATTATAACAAGTTTGTAGTAATATTTCCAGTATTCCGGAAAATTTATGAATATTTAAGGAGTATATGTGGTTATTCACAGATAACTGTTCAAGCGGATAAAAACATCCGCATTCAGTTAAACCACACATACTCCTGATCCTGTTGCATATTCTGTAAAATTTCCGGATATCCTGAATTATTTTTCCAGATATATATACAGATGTCACATATTATTCCACATTTTTCAGCGCTTCATCCATGGGCACATGACGGATCCTCCGGAATTCCAGCACTGCTACCACTGCATAGGCTGCGATTCCGATCGCTGTCATTTTCACATAGATCATGGGATCCACCCACATGGTGATCCATCCCGAAATACTGGAAAGCATCATCTCGCGGAACAGCACTTCCATGATCTGCCGTTCAACCGGAAGGCTTAACAGCAGGCAGAACACCACCACAAGTGATGTGGAAAGTATATACAAACGGCTGATCTCACCATTTGTATAGCCCAGGATCTTGGTCATAGAAATCGACTGGGCATTTTTTTCGATGATGACCTTGGAAAGCAGATAGATCACCACCAGGAAAATGATCACGGAAAATCCATACATCATTCCCATCATATCTCCCATGGAGACATCCAGCTGCCTGGATATTTTTGTAAGAGCTTCCAGATCAATGACAGAGCCGATATATTTTGAAGGGATATCCATGATCTCTGTATCAGAGAAATATCCTCCAAAATAATCATCTCCAAGCTCAAACGCCTCATTCAGTTTATCTCTTTCCATAAATACACAGAGGCTTGCCGCATAATCATAGATTCCATCTACTTTAAAGGAATACTCATCCTTCTCATATTTTTCCTTCAAAGTTATGGTATCGCCCTCCTTGATCCGGAATTTATCTGCATAAGCACTGGAAATATAAACACCCTCTCCCGAAAGATCTGCACGGATATACTTGCTATCCGGCTCCACACCATAGAGAGTGATCTCCTCACTTTTATATTTACCAGGCATGGTATTCAGGGAATATGCAGAAAATTTTTCCGCATCCTTATTATCCGTTCTGGTATCCATATAATATTCCATAAGAGAACTCATGGCATCCGCTTTATTTCCTGAATAGGCACTTGCCGGAACCGAAAGCATGTACTGATATTTCGCCAGCATATTTTCCTGGATCTCAAGCTGATAATGATCCAGCGCAGACGGAAGAAGCATTCCGAAAAATAGCAGCAGATTTGCGAAAACAACTCCCACAAACAGCACCAGATAACTGCTGACATTCTGAAAGATCACCCGGAGGCGAAACCTGGAAAAAATTCCTATCTTCGGGCTTAAATACACTGCACGTTTCTGTCTTTTCCCGGAAAAATCCCTTCTCAGGAACTTCAGAGGCGAAAGCTTCAGACGGTACCTAAGCACTGCATGATCGATCAGTATCATAATGATGACCGGAACTACAGTTGTCAGAAGAAACGCATCTGCATTCCATACTGTCACGTAAGTCGGCAGGCTATAGCTCCCGTAATACATATCTGCACATACACCCTTAAATACGGTATAGCCAAGAATATTTCCGATCAGGGCACCGGCCAGCGTGACCAGAACCGGAAGCGTCATATAATGAAGGATCAGCTCCCGCCTGGTATAACCGGATGCACGTAACGTACCGATAACACCGGCTTCCTTTCGGATCGTATTGCTGATGGTAATTCCAAACACAAAAGCCATGATCACGATCACAATATAAAGAAGCGTGATGACCATTGCCCTGTCTCCGCCCATATCATCACCGGTGAAAATGATCGCCTGGTTAAGATAACGTGGGACAAAGGTTTCCAGAGCTACCACTTTGCCAATGTCTTCCATGAGATTTTCAGAAACCTTCTTCTCCTCTTTTTCGTTCTTTGGCTGATGATCATATATCCATGCATAATTGTACCGGAGCTTTTCCTGATCCAGGTTTTCAAATTCCTCCGGAGCTACGATCGCCACACCAAACTTTACAGAATCAAACATGGAATCATTATTATTCTGAAACAGGGCACTGTAATCCGAAAGTGCCACCAGGCCTGTGATCTTCCAGGATTTTTCACCTCTGATCAGGGTATCTCCTACCTTAAGACTGTTGTTATCCGCATACATACGGTCAATGGCGATCTCGCCCTGCCCTGACGGCATTTCTCCCTTCATCAGGCAGACCTTATTCACCTTCTCACGGTTTTTAAAAAAACGCATGGTGCTTCCGTTATCCAGATCTTCTTCTATATAGTAGTTCTCATAAAGCTTAACACCGGCAGCTTCAATATCCTTCCACTGAGAACTGTAAATCTTTTCCGCAGTACGGAAATTTCCGTTTTCGATGTTATATTTATCAAAGCTCTCATTATAAGCCTTCAGCATGCTTCCATCGGCTACCAGAAAGCCGGACACAAACCCGATGGTCAGTACCATCAGCAGGAAAACCACCAGATATTTTCCAAATTCCCCCTTCAGTTCCCTGGGGATACGTTTACGTAAAGGATTCTTCATAATGCCCCCTTACCATTCCAGGTCAGCAGCCGGAATCTTCTGCTCATTCTGATAGTTTCTGCGGATCATCCCGTCACGAAGCTTTACCACACGGTCTGCCATATCCTTGATGGCATCGTTATGAGTAACCATGATTATAGTATTTCCGTATTTGTGATTGACTGTTTCGATCAGCTTCAGGATTTCCTTGGAGGTGTTGTAGTCCAGAGCGCCGGTAGGCTCATCACAAAGCAGGATATCCGGATTTTTTACAATGGCACGTCCAATAGCAGTTCTCTGCTGCTGCCCTCCCGAAAGCTGGTTCGGAAGCTTCCGCTGATGTTCATAAAGTCCCAGTGTCTCCAGCAGTTCATCCACATCCAGCGGTCTGTCACTTAAATAAGCACCAACTTCAATATTCTCCCTCACAGTCAGATTGGGAATCAGATTATACATCTGAAAAATATATCCCAGATGTTTTCTGCGGTAGAGGGAAAGCTTCTTTTCATTCATATCCTCCAGCTGTTCTCCCTGAATGGTAATGCTTCCTGCATCTGCTCCGTCAATGCCGCCAATAATGTTTAGCAGCGTGGATTTCCCGGAACCGGACGGCCCCAGAAGCACACAAAATTCTCCCTTTTCAATCTCAAGATCGATCCCCTTCAGAACATCTACATGGCTCTCTCCTGCCCCGAAGGATTTTTTGATTCCTTTTATCTCCAGAAACATAAACCGCTCCTTCCATTCCTATACAGTTCTTCTTTATATATGAATACACATATATGTTAGTCTGAACTTACTCTTTTGTCAAGAAGCAGACTTATTTTCGTATTTTTTCCATATATCTATATGCGCTGTACCGGTCCGGCTCTTGCCAAAATCCAGTAAAACGTATATAATGTGGGAGTATCTGTATATTTTTAACCAAATAATCTTATTTTTAAAGGAGTGAATATTGAAAGTGGACCCCAGCGACACTTACCAGATAATCATATTACTTATTCTGCTGGCATTGTCAGCCTTTTTCTCATCTAACGAAACCGCGCTGATGTCGGTAAACAAGATCCGTCTCCGCTCTCTTGCAGACGAGGGAAACAAGCGTGCAGCCATGGCTCTCGATATCCTGGAGAACCAGACGCCCAAGCTTCTCAGTGCGATTCTCATCGGAAACAACATTGTGAACATTTCAGCTTCTTCCCTTGCAACCACACTTGCATACAGCTTTGGCGGCTATATGGTCAGCATCGTGACGGTGATTCTGACGGTTCTGATCCTGATCTTCGGTGAGATCACCCCCAAGAACTACGCAACCATTAACTCTGAAAAGATCACCCTCCGCTATATCCCGGTCTTTAAATTTCTTATGACCATCATGACACCGGTGATCTTCATCATCAATCTCTTTTCAAGAGGTGTGATGCGCCTGATGCGTGTGGATCCGGATGCAGCCAGCAAGGCCATGACCGAGGAGGAGCTTCGTACTATCGTGGACGTCAGCCATGAGGACGGTGTCATTGAATCCGACGAAAAAGAAATGATCTACAATGTGTTTGATCTTGGAGATGCCACAGCCAAGGATATCATGGTTCCAAGAGTACATGTTACCTTTGCGGATGTGGAATCCACCTATGATGAACTGATCGATATTTTCCGCGAGGATAAGTTCACACGTCTGCCGGTTTATAAGGACAGCCAGAACAACATTGTGGGAATCATCAACATGAAGGATCTTCTTCTTTACGACAAAAATGAGGAATTTGTTATCGATCATTTCCTCCGAAAGCCGCATTTCACTTACGAAACAAAAAGCATTTCCGATCTTCTTGTGGAAATGAAGGACTCCACCTTCAACATTGCCATTGTACTGGATGAATACGGTGATATGGCCGGACTGATCACACTGGAGGATATCCTGGAGGAGATCGTGGGTGAGATCCATGACGAATACGATGAGAAGGAGGACGAGCTTGTCCAGAAGATTTCCGACCGGGAATATATCATCGAAGGTTCCATGCATCTGGATGACGTAAATGATCATCTGGATACGGAACTGGATTCCGAGGATTATGATTCCCTGGGTGGATTTATCATCGAACATCTGGATCGTCTGCCTGTTGCCGGTGACGAAGTGATCACAGAGGACGGAATCCGTCTGATCGTAGAAAAGCTGGATAAAAACCGTATCGAGAAAGTGCATGTCTACCTTCCGGAAAAAGATCCTGAAACACTGGATAATACCGAATCCTGAGTAAGCAGGCTCCAGCTCCGTAACAAGAAACAGCTGATGTACCGAAAAAATATTTAATACGTAATATCATCCATATCGGAACTGTTATCGTAATCCCCGGCTCACCCGTTGAGCTATCAGGATTTTTGATTGACAGTTCCGATATTTTATATTATAATGATAGAAAATTTTTATCCATATTTACTAAATGCAATGACAGGGAGTAGTACACAGTCTCCGGATGCACAGAGAGAAGATGGCCGGTGAGAATCTTCGTGACTGAACTGTGGAAGTAGCCCTCGAGCAGTGGACTGAACCATGGATCTTCATGCAGTAGGCTTCATCGTCATTCCCACGTTACAGGGAGGCAGTATAATTTTGTACTGGCAGAGAGCAGAGTTTTACCTCTGAAAACAGGTGGTACCGCGGAATCATCCGTCCTGAGCATATTTTATCCGATATGCCGGGACTTTTTTATTGGAAAAATTTCTCGCGGCAGCCCTTATCTGCTTAACTTTTCACATCATCAAAGGAGGGAACCAATTCATGAAACAGATTTCCGGAAACAAATTGCTTGTAAAAGCCTTAAAAGAAGAAGGCGTTGATGTTCTGTTCGGCTATCCTGGTGCCTGCACCATCGATATCAGCGATGAATTATATAAACAGAGCGGCATTGACATCATCCTGCCACGTCACGAGCAGGCCCTTGTACACGAAGCAGATGCCTATGCCAGAACTACCGGAAAGGTTGGCGTATGTCTCGTTACCAGCGGTCCCGGAGCTACCAACCTTGTTACAGGTCTTGCAACTGCCAACTATGACAGCGTTCCGCTTGTATGCTTTACCGGACAGGTTGCCCGTCACCTCATCGGAAACGATGCGTTCCAGGAGGTTGATATTGTCGGGATCACCAGAAGCATCACAAAATACGGTGTTACCGTCCGCAACCGTGAGGATCTTGGACGTATCATCAAGGAAGCCTTCTATATCGCACGCACCGGACGCCCAGGCCCGGTTCTCATCGACCTTCCAAAGGATGTAATGGCCGAGCTGGGAAGTGCTGAGTATCCGAAGACCGTCAATATCCGTGGCTACAAGCCTAACACCAGCGTGCATATCGGACAGCTAAAGCGTGCCCTCAAAATGCTGCAGAAGGCCAAAAAACCTCTGTTTCTTGCTGGCGGCGGTGTGATCATTTCCCGCGCGCAGGAGATTTTTACCCAGGTTGTTGAGAAAACTCAGATCCCGGTTGTCACAACCGTCATGGGACGTGGCGCCATTTCCACAAAGAACCCTCTGTTTATCGGAAATCTCGGTATGCACGGCGCTTATGCCGCAAATATGGCAGTGAATGAATGCGATCTTCTGTTTTCCATTGGAACCCGTTTTAACGACCGTATCACAGGCAAGCTCCATGAATTTGCCCCACATGCACAGATCGTCCACATCGATATTGACACCGCTTCCATTTCCAGAAATATCCATGTAGACATCCCCATCGTTGCCGATGCAAAAGAGGCAATAACAAAAATGAATGAATATGTACAGGACTGTAATACCGGCAAATGGCTGAAGCAGATCCAGGAATGGAAGGAAGAGCATCCTCTTACCATGAAAGACCGTGGTATTATGGGACCGCTGGATATCATCGGCGAGATCAACCGCCAGTTTGACAAGGCCATTCTTGTTACCGATGTAGGTCAGCATCAGATGCTGGTGAGCCAGTATGCAGACATCACCGAGAACCGTCAGCTGATCATGTCCGGCGGACTTGGAACCATGGGTTACGGCCTTCCAGGTGCTATCGGTGCCAAGATCGGTAATCCAGACACACCGGTCATCTCCGTTTCCGGTGACGGCGGCATGCAGATGAACATTCAGGAGCTGGCTACCGCAGTTCTGGAGGAGCTTCCGATCATCTGCTGTATCTTTAATAATGAATATCTCGGAATGGTCCGCCAGTGGCAGAAGCTTTTCTACGGAAAACGTTACGCCATGACAAATCTGAAGGCCGGTGCACTCTCCCGCCGCACAGACGGTCAGGAATATCCGGAATACACACCGGATTTCATCCGTCTCGCAGAGAGCTATGGGGCAAAGGGTATCCGCGTAACTGAGAAGGATCAGATTGCGGCTGCTTTCGAAGAGGCTAAGAAGAATACAAAAACTCCTACGATCATCGAATTTATCATTGATCCGGAGGAAATGGTTTACCCGATGGTCAAGCCGGGCGGCACCCTGGCTGATCTGATCATGGATTGTTAGGAGGAATGAATGATGGATAAAGGAATGAAAAAAAGATGGATCTCTCTCTACGTTGAAAACCAGGTCGGTGTTCTTTCCAAGATTTCCGGTCTTTTTTCCGGAAAGTCCTATAACCTGGACAGTCTTACAGTTGGAACCACCGAGGACCCAACAGTTTCCAGAATGACCATCGCCACAGTCAGCGATGATGAAACCTTTGAGCAGATCAAAAAACAGCTGAACCGTATGATCGAGGTGATCAAGGTTATTGATTTTACAGACGTGTTCGTTCGAATGAAGGAGATCCTTTACATCAAGGTAAAGGGCTGCTCCCCGGAAGATAAAGTAGAACTTTTCCAGATTGCTGAGACTTTCAAGGCACGTGTCATCGACTATGGAGAAGACAGCCTCCTTCTGGAATTCGTCCAGACCGCAACCAAAAATGACGCGGTTATCAAGCTTATTAAAGAAGAGTTCAAGCATATCGAAGTTGTCCGCGGCGGAAGTGTCGGAATTGAGTCTATCAGTATGATGGAAAGATAAAAGCGGAATAATACTCCGACAGAAAAACACGGGGCTGATGCTTTAACGATTAATAAATCGTTAAAGCATCAGCCCCGTGTTTGTTCATATACATTCATTATTTCTGCATAAATTCAAGCGCTGCCTCTTTCGTCGGAATCGCAGGGATTCCGCCTCTCTTTTGCACACACAATCCAGCAACTGCATTTCCCAAAACAGCACACTTTTTGATTTCTTCCCATTCCATTTTTTCAACATTCTTATTCATAGAAAGGATACTGCATAATACGCCTCCCCAGAATGAATCACCTGCCCCAGTCGTGTCGACCGCATGTGTCTGAAATGCTTTGATGATTTCTTTTCTGCTTTTTGTTGCCATAAGAACTCCCTGTTCTCCCAATGTAATGGCAACCAGCTTTGGTCCCATGGCAAGGAGTTGATCTGTAGCCTGCTCATAACTTTTCGCCTCTGTCAACAGAGTACTCTCTTCATCTGATACCTTCATAACATCTACCAATTCTATGACAGATCTCATTTTTTTCACTGCATACTCTTTGCTCTTCCAAAGAGACGAGCGATAATTTGGATCATAGGAAGCAACTCTCCCAATGCCACGATATCAACTTTTTCTTCCATTTTTTAGTTCCTCTACAATCTCGTTATAACGTTTTTTATTTAACCGGTAGAAAAATAATACAACCGCAGTCACAATCCACAGTACACCCGGAATCGTCGTAAATGCATGTTTCATAATTGAAAGTACAATTGCATTTTGTGTCTGATTTGCAATATAACCATATTTTCCAAGTAATCCTGCTAAAAGTGCTGTTCCAACTGCCATTCCGATTTTATTTCCAAGTGAAATAAATGCATACTGAAAACCGTCATTTCTAAGTCCTGTTTTCCACTCCCCATATTCCACACAGTCTGGAATAATTGCATAGATTGCGGTATTAAATCCAGAGAAGAAAAACTGTGTGAGACCAGATAATGCATAAAAAATAGCTGGTGATTCTTTGGCATTGAAGAAAAACATAAACAACATGGAAATTCCTGTAAATAAAGCAAAGAGAGATGCTGTTCTTCCTTTGTTATTCAACTTGCGGAATAATGGTTGAAAACAGGCTGCCCCGATGATAGAAGGAATAATAATGCACATCGAATAAGTTGTGTAGTAGGAGGCATTCCCTTCCACATATGTAAAATAATACAGAATATCTGCGTTTCTACCATACAATGTAAATCCAAATAATATCTGTCCTGCCAATGCAAGAAGATATGGTCTGTTCTGCATAACTGCTTTCAACTGTATCTTTACAGAAATTTTTTCTTTTTCCGGAGTAATCACTGCCTCTTTCGTCTTCGCAAAGCAGAAGAAATGACAGGCTGTAAAAATACATCCATATATGACCGCCACCGTCAGATATCCTGTCTTTGCACTGTGACTGCCGAATTTGCTGAGCAGTGGAACTGTGATAATATTTAACACACCAATTGCAATCATCGCTGCAACCGAACGGGATGTATTTATTTTTGCACGTTCATCAATATCCTGTGTCATAGCACCACACAAGGTTCCATATGGAATATTCACACAGGTATACCCCAAAACCAGCAGACAATATGTAATTACCATATAAATGATCTTTCCATTCTGCGGCCAGTCGGGTCTTGCCCAGAATGTCATAACAAGAAGAATCGCTGTAATTGGTGCCGCTACTAACAGCCATGGACGGTACCGTCCCCATCTCGATTTTGTTTTATCCGTAAGTCCCCCGACGATTGGATCATTGATCGCATCCCAAAATCTTGAAAAAAGCATAAGTGCTGACACAGCCGCCATACTGATTCCGAACACGTCTGTATAAAATATCATCAGAAAATTACTGACGAACATCCAGCTGAAATTACATCCGACATCACCAAACCCATATGCAATCTTACTGATCAGCGGTACTTTTCCATTTTTGTTTTCGCTTCCCATATGTCCCTCCTATTTTTATCAGAGTTTCTGACAGAACTCTATTCTTTCCTCATTTGGTCCCTTGATCATAAAAAACTTCACACCATTTTCCCAAAATGGCAGTTCTTCGATTCCGTCTGTAATAATTGTGTATTTTTCATTGCAGATTTTCTGATACATACTTTCAATGTCTTCCACATCAAGTGCAACATGTTGATATGCACCGTCTGACATTGCCGCCTGCCCATTTTCAAAAGTCTCTATACAGTAATTTTTTATCTGTAAAAATGCCACTTTTTCCCCTGCTTTTTCATTATAAGACTGCATAATTACTTCAAATCCAAGACTCTTATAAAACTCAACTGTTTTCTGCAAATCGTTTGTCGGAAGCCCGACATGGGCAACTCCGACAATTCCATATTTATTTTCCATACGAACTCCTTACTTTTCACTGACATTGATAATTACTTTCATCGTTGTCTCGCGGTTATCATCAATATACTGGTACGCCTTCAGATAATCTTTAAAAGCAAATGTCTTTGAGATGAGCGGTTTCAAATGAACTTTGCCCTCATTTACCAGTCTGATTCCATCTATGTAATCATCATGGCGGTACATCATCGTGCTCTTAATGTCAAGTTCGTGGTCATTTGCCACTGCAAGATCTACTTCTGCCATTCCTGCAAAAACAGCCACCAGTACGATCGTGCTTCCTTTTCTTGCATATTTAATTGCCTGTCCCATTGTGATATTGTTTCCGGCACAGTCGTAGATCACATCTGCCTTATCCGGTCCAAATGCTTCGATCATTGCCTCACCGAAGTCTTTATTTTGGGTATTCACACACACATCAATTCCACATTCTTTTGCCTTTGCCAGTCTAAGATCACTGATATCTGTGATCATCACTTTCGCTGCCCCCATTCCTTTTGCTGCCTGTGCCACGAGATTTCCAATCGGTCCTGCTCCAAGGACTGCAATATTCATGCCAGCCACATCGCCCATCTGTTTTACACCATGGACTGCCACAGCAAGAGGTTCGATCATAGCTCCTTCTTCATAGGACATATCTTCTGGAATCGGTGTTACTTTAGATGCATCCACTGCAAAATACTCAGATGCTGTTCCTGTCGTCTGAAATCCCATTACTTTTAATTCCTCACAGAGATTATACTTTCCATGACGACATGGATAGCAATGTCCACAATATACCTGCGGCTCTATCGTCACCTTCTGTCCCACATGAAACTCTGTGACATTTTTTCCAAGTTCTGTAATCTCACCGGAAACCTCATGTCCCTGTGTTACCGGATATTTTGTAAACGGATGTTTTCCATGATAAACATGAATATCTGATCCACAAACACCAATATTCATAATCTTTACCAACACCTGATTTTCCTTTACCTCCGGAACCGGAACCTCTCTGAAAATAATTTCTCCTGGATTTGTCATTACCTGCTGTAACATAACTGTTTCCTCCTTATTTATATTGTTTTATTTGGTCTTTTATAAATTGTTTTATTAAAGTAATTACATTATTATCCTGTAAACACGATTTGTCAATATGTTTTTCATAATTTTATATATTTCATAATTTTAAAATACATTTTTTGTGTATTTTTCACAATCAACACGAAAAAAACGGAAAGGAAACCGTAGTTACTGTTTTCTTTCCGTTTTTTACTATAATATCTTTTTCTAATTTTACACAACTTCTCGTTTTTCACACATATAAAGCGGACATCTGCATTCACTTTGCAACCTGTCAGTGGGAGCTTTTAACTCCAACAGAGTGAACATCCCCTTACCCAACGCTTGATGCCCTGCGCACCAGATGCGGTGGACTGCTTATCTGCGTTCAAAAAATTTACAATTCTGCCATATGTTTTGTAAAAAAGTATTTCGCGGCTCCAACAGCCGACGCTTCTTTCTTATACGAACAATTTTTTAAGTATGAAACATCATGCTCAAAGCCATTATATGCCATCACTTTTTCTCCCAGTGGTATCATATAATCTGACAATACACCTCCCACATCACCTCCTAGTATGATATCCATATCATATGCCATCCGCAGATTTGATATCAAAACAGCAAGATGATCCAGATACTCATTCCATGTCTGCAAAATTTTTTCATCACCACTTTCAATTTTTTCCATAAATGCATCCAGTGACTGCCTGTTATCTTGTGTCAGTACACTTGCAGCACAATATGCATCTGCACATCCTGCTTTACCACAATAACACTTTCTTCCACCGGGAACGAGTATCATGTGACCAAACTCACCTGCTTTCTGGTTCTGCCCTCGAAACAGCTTTCCATCTATGCAGAATGCGCCTCCTAAGGTGTGGTTCAAAGACAGATATATCGCATTTGGATACTTTTGCTTTTTTTCTGCAAGCATTGCAGCATTAGCATCGTTTTCAAAATATACTGGAATTTCCAAAGCCTGCTCTAAAAAGCGCAGACTATAATTCTCTATACCTAAAGCATGGGATTTTAAAACGATCCGTTCTTTCTGATCAATAATTCCCGGAATCGCCACTCCAATCCCAAGTAGCGTATCCTTCGCTAATTCGCCTTCAAGAAAAGTTTTGACCTTTTGTGCCACTTCTGTACAATAGGATAATTCTGCCGTAAATTTTAAACGGATGCGATCTTTTTTTATAATCTCATCTCCAAGATTTACTAATACCATTTCTATATGATTCGCTGTAATCAAAATTCCCATTGCATGACAGTATGACTTATTAATCCCTATACTTTTTGCCTTTCGTCCACCGGTCGAAGCATATTCCCCAGTTTCTTCCAACACCATTTTTTCTAACAAGTCATTTACATTTGCTAACACAGTCGGCATACTCAAATTTAAATCTTTTGCGATTCCCGCCTTGGATGTAACATGATTGTTCAGCACATAATTAATTATTCTTTTTCTTGTTATATTTTTTTTATCTTTATTTTCCGTTTTCTTACCCTCTTTTATTAAATATATTATAAAAGAATTATATGCTTTTTTATTCTTCTTGTAAAGCAATGTTTTTTGACACTCCCCAAAGCTAAAGCAGGGGGATTCTTGCTTCTCCCACTACTGCATTGGCAAACACCTTACGGTACTGCA